>Ga0209595_100007_pt1 | contig 415858 bp, 323 predicted proteins | sample Porto_4metaG_FD_187427 | JGI IMG/M metagenome (GOLD analysis project Ga0209595, IMG submission 187427) | Marine algal microbial communities from Porto, Portugal - Porto_4 metaG (SPAdes) (version 2) | ecosystem: Host-associated > Algae > Red algae > Unclassified | place: Portugal: Porto... | reverse complement strand
CCCAGTGGCGAGCTCGGCACTCAGCGTGGCGGTGACGGTCAGGCCATCATCGTCATTGGTGATGAAGTCGCCGGCGGTACCGCTATCGTCGCTGATCGCGTCAATGGTAGCAGTGGTGGTCGGCGCGACAGCGTCGATCACGACCGCCTGCGAGGCCACTGCGCCATCGTTGCCGGCGGCGTCCTGCACCTTGAGCTGCACGGTGGCAGAGGCGGTGAGGTCGGCATCGGCGTAGCTGACGGCAGTGCCGGACACGCTGTCGGTGATGTCGATCCAGGTGGTGCCATCGGTGCTGTAGAGCAGAGCTTCCCCAGTGGCGAGCTCGGCACTCAGCGTGGCGGTGATTGTCAGGCCATCATCGTCATTGGTGATGAAGTCGCCGGCGGTACCGCTATCGTCGCTGATCGCGTCAATGGTGGCGGTGGTGGTCGGCGCGACAGCGTCGATCACGACGGCCTGCGAGACCACTGCGCCATCGTTGCCGGCGGCGTCCTGCACCTTGAGCTGCACGGTGGCAGAGGCGGTGAGGTCGGCATCGGCATAGCTGACAGCAGTACCGGACACGCTGTCGGTGATGTCGACCCAGGTGGTGCCATCGGTGCTGTAGAGCAGAGCTTCCCCAGTGGCGAGCTCGGCACTCAGCGTGGCGGTGACGGTCAGGCCATCATCGTCATTGGTGATGAAGTCGCCGGCGGTACCGCTATCGTCGCTGATCGCGTCAATGGTGGCAGTGGTGGTCGGCGCGACAGCGTCGATCACGACGGCCTGCGAGACCACTGCGCCATCGTTGCCGGCGGCGTCCTGCACCTTGAGCTGCACGGTGGCAGAGGTGGTGAGGCTGGCATCGGCGTAGCTGACGGCAGTGCCGGTCACGCTGTCGGTGATGTCGATCCAGGTGGTGCCATCGGTGCTGTAGAGCAGAGCTTCCCCAGTGGCGAGCTCGGCACTCAGCGTGGCGGTGACGGTCAGGCCATCATCGTCATTGGTGATGAAGTCGCCGGCGGTACCGCTATCGTCGCTGATCGCGTCAATGGTAGCAGTGGTGGTCGGAGCGATCGTATCAATGACGACGTCTTGACTCTCGATGTCGCCATCGTTGCCGGCGGCGTCCTGCACCTTGAGCTGCACGGTGGCAGAGGCGGTGAGGTCGGCATCGGCATAGCTGACAGCAGTACCGGACACGCTGTCGGTGATGTCGACCCAGGTGGTGCCATCGGTGCTGTAGAGCAGAGCTTCCCCAGTGGCGAGCTCGGCACTCAGCGTGGCGGTGACGGTCAGGCCATCATCGTCATTGGTGATGAAGTCGCCGGCGGTACCGCTATCGTCGCTGATCGCGTCAATGGTAGCAGTGGTGGTCGGCGCGACAGCGTCGATCACGACCGCCTGCGAGGCCACTGCGCCATCGTTGCCGGCGGCGTCCTGCACCTTGAGCTGCACGGTGGCAGAGGCGGTGAGGTCGGCATCGGCGTAGCTGACGGCAGTGCCGGACACGCTGTCGGTGATGTCGATCCAGGTGGTGCCATCGGTGCTGTAGAGCAGAGCTTCCCCAGTGGCGAGCTCGGCACTCAGCGTGGCGGTGATTGTCAGGCCATCATCGTCATTGGTGATGAAGTCGCCGGCGGTACCGCTATCGTCGCTGATCGCGTCAATGGTGGCGGTGGTGGTCGGCGCGACAGCGTCGATCACGACGGCCTGCGAGACCACTGCGCCATCGTTGCCGGCGGCGTCCTGCACCTTGAGCTGCACGGTGGCAGAGGCGGTGAGGTCGGCATCGGCATAGCTGACAGCAGTACCGGACACGCTGTCGGTGATGTCGACCCAGGTGGTGCCATCGGTGCTGTAGAGCAGAGCTTCCCCAGTGGCGAGCTCGGCACTCAGCGTGGCGGTGACGGTCAGGCCATCATCGTCATTGGTGATGAAGTCGCCGGCGGTACCGCTATCGTCGCTGATCGCGTCAATGGTAGCAGTGGTGGTCGGCGCGGTCGCATCGATCGTCACGGCGCCCAGGCTGACCTCGGTGCTGACGTTGCCGGCGACATCGGTCTGACGGATCTGCACGGCGCCATCGGCGTAAACACCTTCGTCCAGCGTGAAGGTGGTGCCGGTGCCATCGATCCAGGTGGTGCCACCGTTGGTGGTGTACTCCCAGGTCGCATCGGCTTCCAGATCGCTGACGGTGACTTCACCATTGTTGGTGATGCCGTCGTCGGTGATGTTGGTGTCGGTGGTAAGCGCGAGGCTCGGCGCGGCGATGGTGGCATCGATCGTCACGGCGCCCAGGCTGACCTCGGTGCTGACGTTGCCGGCGACATCGGTCTGACGGATCTGCACGGCGCCATCGGCGTAAACACCTTCGTCCAGCGTGAAGGTGGTGCCGGTGCCATCGATCCAGGTCGTGCCACCGTTGGTGGTGTACTCCCAGGTCGCGTCGGCTTCCAGACCGCTGATGGTGACTTCACCATTGCTGGTGATGCCATCGTCGGCGACGTTGGTGTCGGTGGTAAGCACCAAGGTTGGATTGGTAGGCGCAGTGGTGTCGACGGTGAGTGTGAACTCGCCAGACGGCGCACTCACGTTGCCGGCTTCGTCGGTCGCGGTGACGCTGAAGACGTGATCGCCATCGGCGAGGTCAGTGCTCGGGGTATAGCTCCAGCTGCCATTGGCATCCGCCGTCTCACTACCAACGACTTCACCGTTCTGGGTGATGGTGACGGTACTGCCGGCTTCGGCGCTGCCGGTCAGCGTCGGCGTCGCATCATTGGTGCTGTCGCCGGTGGCGAGGGTGCCGGTCACGGCTTCCACGTTGTCGGTGGCAGAGGCGATGGTCGGGGTGTTCGGGGCAGTGACGTCCGCGTCTTCCGGCACCACCAAGGTGTCAGAGACAGGGCTTTCGTTGCCTGCGGCGTCAGTGACCGTCGCGGTCAGCTCGGCACCGGCTTCCTGCTCCGGGGAGAGCTCGACGGAGAAGGTGCCATCTGCATCGACGACCGCTGTTCCCAGCACATCATCGTTGGCATTGGTGATCTCGACCGTGGTGCCCGCTTCACCGGTTCCGGCGACGGTGGTGCCATCGGTTTCGTTCAGGACTGGCGTGTCCGGCGCAGTGGTGTCGACGGTGAGGGTGAACTCGCCAGACGGCGCACTCACGTTGCCGGCTTCGTCGGTCGCGGTGACACTGAAGACGTGTTCGCCATCGGCGAGATCTGTCTCGGGCGTGAAGCTCCAGGTGCCATTAGCATCGGCGGTGGTCGTGCCGATCACTTCGCCATTATGCGTGACGGTGACGGTGCTACCGATCTCGGCGCTGCCGGTCAGCGCCGGGGTGGCATCGTTGGTGCTGCCACCGGAGGCGAGGGTGCCGGTATCGGCTTCCACGTCATCGGTAGCAGATGCGATGGTCGGCGCATTCGGCGCGGTGACGTCGGCATCTTCCGGCACGACCAGGGTGTCGGAGATAGCACTTTCATTGCCTGCCGCGTCAGTGACGGTGGCAGTCAGCTCACTGCCGGCTTCCTGCTCCGGGGAGAGCTCGACGGAGAAGGTGCCATCTGCATCGACGACCGCTGTTCCCAGCCCATCATCGTTGGCATTGGTGATCTCGACCGTGGTGCCCGCTTCACCGGTTCCGGCGACGGTGGTGCCATCGGTTTCGTTCAGGACTGGCGCGTCCGGCGCGGTGGTGTCGATGGTGAGGGTGAACTCGCCAGACGGTGCACTCTCGTTGCCAGCTTCGTCAGTCGCGTTGACGTTGAAGACGTGGTCGCCATCGGCGAGATCAGTGCTCGGGGTATAGCTCCAGCTGCCATTGGCATCTACCGTCTCACTACCAACGACTTCACCGTTGTGAGTGATAGTGACGGTACTGCCGGCTTCGGCGCTGCCAGTCAGAGTCGGGGTCGCATCATTGGTGCTGTCGCCGGAGGCGAGGGTGCCGGTCACGGCTTCCACGTTATCCGTGGCGGAGGCAATGGTCGGGGTGTTCGGGGCAGTAACGTCGGCGTCTTCCGGCACTACCAGGGTGTCAGAAACCGCACTTTCATTGCCTGCCCCGTCAGTGACGGTGGCAGTCAGTTCAGCGCCGGCTTCCTGCTTCGGAGACAACGTGATGCTGAAGGTGCCGTCATCGGCCACAGTGCCGGTGCCCAGCAGATCGCCATCACCGTTGGTGATCTCGACGGTGCCTCCCGCCTCGGCGTTGCCATTGACGGTGCTGCCGTTGGCGGTCTCGCCATCGGTTTCGGACAGAATCGGCGCATCCGGCGCGGTGGTGTCGATGGTGAGGGTGAACTCGCCAGACGGCGCACTCACATTGCCGGCTTCGTCGGTCGCGGTGACGCTGAAGACGTGACCGCCATCGGCGAGATCAGTGCTCGGGGTATAGCTCCAGCTGCCATTGGCATCTGCCGTCTCACTACCAACGACTTCACCGTTGTGAGTGATGATGACGGTGCTACCGGCTTCGGCGCTGCCGGCCAGCGTCGGAGTGGCGTCGTTGGTGCTGTCGCCATCGACGAGGGCGCCTGTGACGGCTTCCACGTTATCCGTGGCGGAGGCAATGGTCGGGGTGTTCGGGGCAGTGACGTCAGCGTCCTCCGGCACCACTAGGGTCTCGGAAACTGCACTTTCATTGCCTGCCGCGTCAGTGACGGTGGCAGTCAGCTCAGCGCCGGCTTCCTGCTTCGGAGACAGCGTGATGCTGAAGGTGCCGTCATCGGCCACAGTGCCGGTGCCAAGCACGACGCCATCGGCGTCAGTGATCTCGACGGTGCCCCCGGCTTCGGCGCTACCATTGACGGTGCTGCCGTTGGCGGTCTCGCCATCGGTCTCGGACAGAATCGGCGCATCCGGCGCCGTGGTGTCGACGGTGAGGGTGAACTCGCCAGACGGTGCACTCACGTTGCCGGCTTCGTCGGTCGCGGTGACGCTGAAGACGTGATCGCCATCGGCGAGGTCAGTGCTCGGGGTATAGCTCCAGCTGCCATTGGCATCCGCCGTCTCACTACCAACGACTTCACCGTTGTGGGTGATGGTGACGGTACTGCCGGCTTCGGCGCTGCCGATCAGCGTCGGCGTGGCATCATTGGTGCTGTCGCCGGTGGCGAGGGTGCCGGTCACGGCTTCCACGTTGTCGGTGGCAGAGGCAATGGTCGGGGTGGTCGGGGCAGTAACGTCGGCGTCCTCCGGCACTACCAGGGTGTCGGAGACAGCACTTTCATTGCCTGCCGCGTCAGTGACGGTGGCAGTCAGCTCAGCGCCGGCTTCCTGCTTCGGAGACAGCGTGATGCTGAAGGTGCCGTCATCGGCCACAGTGCCGGTGCCAAGCACGACGCCATCAGCGTCAGTGATCTCGACGGTGCCCCCGGCTTCGGCGCTACCATTGACGGTGCTGCCGTTGGCGGTCTCGCCATCGGTCTCGGATAGAATCGGCGCATCCGGCGCGGTGGTGTCGACGGTGAGTGTGAACTCGCCAGACGCTGGGCTTTCGTTGCCTGCGGCATCGGTCGCGGTGACGCTGAAGACATGCTCGCCATCGGCGAAATCTGTTTCGGGCGTGAAGCTCCAGGTGCCATTAGCATCGGCGGTGGTCGTGCCGATCACTTCGCCATTATGCGTGACGGTGACGGTGCTACCGATCTCGGCGCTGCCGGTCAGCGCCGGGGTCGCGTCATTGGTGCTATCGCCGGAGGCGAGGGTGCCGGTCACCGCTTCCACGTTGTCGGTGGCAGAGGCGATGGTCGGGGTGTTTGGGGCGGTCACGTCAGCGTCCTCCGGCACCACCAGGGTGTCAGAGACAGGGCTTTCGTTGCCTGCGGCGTCAGTGACCGTCGCGGTCAGCTCGGCACCGGCTTCTTGTACCGGGGAGAGCTCGACGGAGAAGGTGCCATCTGCATCGACGACCGCTGTTCCCAGCACATCATCGTTGGCATTGGTGATCTCGACCGTGGTGCCGGCTTCACCGGTTCCGGCGACGGTGGTGCCATCGGTCTCGGACAGAATCGGCGCATCCGGCGCGGTGGTATCGACGGTGAGTGTGAACTCGCCAGACGGCGCGCTCACGTTGCCGGCTTCATCAGTCGCGGTGACGCTGAAGACGTGCTCGCCATCGGCGAATTCGGTTTCGGGCGTGAAGCTCCAGGTGCCATTGCTATCGGCGGTTGTCGTGCCGATCACTTCGCCATTATGCGTGACGGTGACGGTGCTACCGATCTCGGCGCTGCCGGTAAGTGTCGGGGTCGCATCATTGGTGCTGTCGCCGGAAGCGAGGGTGCCGGTCACGGCTTCCACGTTGTCGGTGGCAGAGGCGATGGTCGGCGTGTTCGGGGCAGTGACGTCAGCGTCCTCCGGCACTACCAGGGTGTCGGAAACCGCACTTTCATTGCCTGCTGCGTCAGTGACTGTTGCGGTCAGCTCAGTGCCGGCTTCCTGCTCCGGGGAGAGCTCGACAGAGAAGGTGCCATCTGCATCGACGACCGCTGTTCCCAGCACATCATCGTTGGCATTGGTAATCTCGACCGTGGTGCCCGCTTCACCGGTTCCGGCGACGGTGGTGCCATCGGTCTCGCTCAGGACTGGCGCATCCGGCGCGGTGGTGTCGATGGTCAAGGTGAAGTCGGCAGATACCGCACTTTCGTTGCCCGCGGCATCGGTCGCAGTGACGCTGAAGACGTGATCGCCATCGGCGAGATCAGTGCTCGGGGTATAGCTCCAGCTGCCATTGGCATCTGACGTCTCACTACCAACGACTTCATCGTTGTGAGTGATGGTGACGGTACTGCCGGCTTCGGCGCTGCCAGTCAGCGTCGGGGTGGCGTCATTAGTGCTATCGCCGGAGGCGAGGGTGCCGGTATCGGCTTCCACGTTGTCGGTGGCAGAGGCGATGGTCGGGGTGTTCGGGGCAGTGACGTCAACGTCCTCCGGCACCACCAGGGTGTCGGAAACCGCACTTTCATTGCCTGCCGCGTCAGTGACGGTGGCAGTCAGTTCAGCGCCGGCTTCCTGCTCCGGGGTGAGCTCGACGGAGAAGTTGCCATCGGTGTCGACCTCAGCAGAGCCCAGAACGTCGCCAGTACCAATGGTGATCTCGACCGTGGTGCCGGCTTCACCGGTTCCGGCGACGGTGGTGCCATCGGTCTCGCTCAGGACTGGCGCGTCCGGCGCGGTGGTGTCGATGGTGAGGGTGAACTCGACAGATGGCGCACTCTCGTTGCCGGCTTCGTCAGTCGCGGTGACGCTGATGACGTGCTCGCCATCGGCGAATTCGGTTTCGGGCGTGAAGCTCCAGGTGCCATTGCTATCGGCGGTTGTTGTGCCGATCAGCTCGCCATTATGCGTGACGGTGACGGTGCTACCGATCTCGGCGCTGCCGGTCAGTGTCGGGGTCGCGTCATTGGTGCTATCGCCGGAGGCGAGGGTGCCGGTATCGGCTTCCACGTTGTCGGTAGCAGATGCGATGGTTGGGGTGTTCGGGGCAGTGACGTCGGCATCTTCCGGCACGACCAGGGTGTCGGAAACCGCACTTTCGTTGCCTGCCGCGTCAGTGACAGTGGCAGTCAGCTCAGTGCCGGCTTCCTGCTTCGGCGACAGCGTGATGCTGAAGGTGCCGTCATCGGCGACGGTGCCGGTGCCCAGCAGATCGCCATCACCGTTGGTGATTTCGACGGTGCCACCGGCCTCGGCGCTACCATTGACGGTGCTGCCGTTGGCGGTTTCGCCATCCGTCTCGCTGAGAACTGGCGCATCCGGTGCTGAAGTATCAACTGTCAGCGTGAACTCGCCAGAAGGCGCGCTCACATTGCCGGCTTCGTCAGTCGCGGTGACGCTGAAGACATGCTCGCCATCGTCAAGCTCGGTGTTTGGAGTGAAGCTCCAGGCACCGTTGCTGTCGGCGGTGGTGGTGCCGATCACTTCACCATCGAGCGTGACAGTGATGCTGCTGCCGGCTTCGGCGCTGCCGGTCAGAGTTGGGGTCGCGTCATTGGTGCTGTCGCCGGAGGCGAGGGTGCCGGTCACGGCTTCCACGTTGTCGGTGGCAGAGGCGATGGTCGGCGCATTTGGCGCGGTGACGTCGGCATCTTCCGGCACGACCAGGGTATCGGAGACAGCACTTTCGTTGCCAGCGGCATCGGTTGCCGTGGCTGTCAGTGTGCTGCCAGCTTCCTGCTTCGGTGAAAGCTCAACGGAGAAGTTGCCTTCTGAATCGACGATCGCGGTGCCCACCACATCATCGTTGGTATTCGTGACTTCCACCGTGGTGCCCGCTTCACCGGTCCCGGCGACGGTGGTGCCATCGGTCTCAGCCAGGACCGGTGCTTCCGGCGCGGTGGTGTCGACTGTAAGAGTGAAGTCGGCAGATGCCGCGCTTTCGTTGCCCGCAGTATCGGTCGCGGTGACGCTGAAGACATGCTCGCCCTCGCCAAGCTCGGGATTTGGAGTGAAGCTCCAGGCACCGTTGCTGTCGGCGGTGGTGGTGCCGACCACTTCACCATCGAGCGAGACAGTGACGGTGCTGCCAACTTCAGCAGTACCGCCCAGGGTCGGCGTGGTGTCATTGGTGCTGTCACCATCCTCTAACGCACCAGTGATGGCTTCCACATCATCCGTCGCGGAGGCGATGGTCGGGGTGTTGGGTGCCGTGATGTCAGCATCCTGCGGCACGGTGACTGCGGTAGAGGCTTCGCTCACATTGCCGGCGGCATCGGTCGCGGTGGCGGTAAGTTCGGTGCCCGCTGCCTGCGCGGGAGACAGCGCGACCGAGAAGTTGCCATCCGCATCGGCAACGGTACTGCCCACGTTGTCGCCGGCGGCATTGGTGACCTCGATAGTGGCGCCAGGCTCACTGCTGCCAGTGAGAATGTTGCCATTGGTCTCGTTGAGGACAGGCGCCTCAGGCGCTGTCGTGTCCTCATCCGAGGAGGAGCTGTCATCGCCGGTAGCAGCGGCCACGCCTACTCCGGCGGCCACGGCAACGCCGCCTGCCACGAGGCCAGCGGTGCTGATGCCAGCCCCGGCACCCGCACCTGCGCCCGTAGCGGCTTCTGCTCCAGCGGTGCCCGCACCCGCTGCTGCGGTAGTGAGTGCCGTCTCTGCCGTCGTCAAGGTCGCGGTACTGGTGAAGGGCACAGCGCCCCCTGCGCCAGCTTCACCCAGCCCCACCTGAAAGAGCTCACCGGCGAACTCATCGCCTTGCAGATACAGATGGCTGAGCTCGGTGGGGTCTGCGTAGAAGTTTTCGACCGTGATCAGTTCCCCGTTTTCGAGAGTGACAAGCAGGTTGTCTCCCTGGCGGGTCATCACCTCGATATCACGAGGATGGAGGTCCAGGCTGACATCCGATGATCTATTGAGGGCAATGGTATCGACTTCACTCAGGACCGTTTCCTGTCCCGCGAGCTGACCGTGGGGAGCGACCTTGGCAGTTACCGGCATATCGTTATCCTCAATGGCACTTCTTGTGTATTCGCGATTTTCTAATAATTATCAATAATCAACACGTTATTATGACCTGGGTCATTTTTCTAGTACTTGGGTGCCAATCCTTACCGTTAAATTATAGTTTTCTATTGTTTGCCCTCTTTTTCGATCTCTCGGTTTCGCTGCTCAATATCTCGATGTCTCCTCTATCCCTCGTCCTACTGAGGGGTTGGGGAGTTGAGCGTCAAATTCAATAACGCCAGGCTGGTGTGTTTGGATCATTCGACTAGTATGATTTTTCTAATCGATCATGAGACTAAAGATGAGCTGGTGCTAACTGGTTAATTTAGCGACAAAAAATGATATTGGTTTAAGATATGCTTATAAACTGTTGGCTGTCGAGATATGGTGTACGTTGTTTAAACGCATGGAATATGTTTCGAAACTAAAAAAAGGCGCCACCCGTGAGGGTGGCGCCTTTGTCGTCCGTGGCGCGCCTGTATCAATCAGCGCTGAAGGGGGCGGGCATTCTCTCCGCCTTGCCATTCCTGGTAGGCGTCGATCTGTGCCTGGGAGGCTTCGATCGGCGTCTTCATGACAAACCAGGTGACGGGCTCGGAGCATGGCGGGGTGGTAAGTGAGCCGGAGTACTGCCAGCCGGCATGTTCACGTGGCAGCAGCAGGTTGGCAGACAGGCCGCTTGTCAGGGTCTCGGAGAGGCCACGCTGGGGCAGGCGGCTCAACAGGCGGCTGAGGGCCAGGTTGTCATGCCCTTCCTCGACCAGCACGGCCAGCACGGCCAGCTTGCCTTCTGGCGTGCTGTGCACCAGATGGATTTCCATGGCGGCACGCTTGCCGTCGATGGCGTGCTCTGACGGCACATGCAGATGTACCTGCGACAGGGTGTACTGGGTGCCATCCAGCGTCATAGTATTGCCGCTGGCCCCTTCGATCTGCAGGGTGTGGCCCGTATCGCGCGTGACGAGCAGCGGCGAGTGGTAGTCGAGTTTCGGGCCCGCTTCATTCAGCGTGCGTGACTGGCTGTCGATATCGATCGGCGACTGCTGGCTGCCGGCCGAGCACTCGGCATAGCCCGGGGTGAGCTCTCCCCAATGCTCGGGGCCATTGGCTCCGGCGTTGGTGTCATCCGCGGATTCACTCGCATAGCTCCATTCGGTGACCGAGGTGCCCGGGGCGGGCGAAGTGGCATTGTCATCGGCGAGCGCCGGCAAGGATGACGACGTGGTGGCAAGCAGCACAGCCATGGCAAGTGGGCGTAACAGTGCGCGGGGCGACGAGGAAGAGGCTGGCATTGAGGTGTCCTTGCTCAAGAGTCCGTAACCGATCAGTATCCTGAACTGCACCAGGCAGTCAGAACGCAGATGAATGAAGGCAGTCAGTGTGCCGGACTCAGGGGCGAGGTCAAGATGACGCTGGAGTGTCACTAGGGTGTCGCATTCCAGCGTCAGTTGTCGCGGCAGTTATCGCGGTAGTACTCACGACAGTTGTAAAGAAAGGGAGGGGGGAGCGGTGTCAGCGCTCGAGCCACAGGCATTCCACGCTGTCACCGTGGTTGAGCTGTGCGTGGGACGGAATCACGGCCAGTGCCTGAGCACCGGCGCAGGAGGAGAGTACCGCCGAGTTCTGGTCCGGGAAGGCATGTGCCTCAAGCTGTCCATCACTGCCGGGCGCCAAGGTGACGCGCAGATGGTCCTGGCGGATGGCGGTGCGGGCTGAGAAGGCTGCGCGTACCGTGAGTCGTTTCAGCTCGCGCAATGCAGTGCAGTCGGTCATCTCGCCCAGTAGCGGACGCAGGAACAACCAGCCACCAACCCAGCTGGAGACCGGATTGCCCGGCAGGCCCACGATGCGCACCGCATCACCCTTGGGACTGTTGATACGCCCCAGCGCCAGCGGTTTGCCCGGTTTGATGGCCAGACGCCACAGGTCCAGGCTACCGAGCGCCTCGATGGCGGGGCGGACGTGATCCTCCTCACCGACGCTGACCCCACCGCAGGTGACGATCAAATCAGCCTGTTGCGCCGCCGAAGCGAGAGCGTCACGGGTGGCCTCGAAGGTATCGGCCACATTGAGTGGCGCCAGCACCACGTCAGCCCCGAAGTCGCTGAGCATCTGGCTGAGCATCACGCGATTCGAGTTGTAGATCTGACCGGGCTTGAGCGGCTGGCCGGGTTCGATCAGTTCATCGCCGGTCGCGAACAGGGCAACGCGTACCTTGCGTCGTACCGATACGTAGCTGAGCCCTTGTCCACAGAGAAGGCCCAGCGCGGCAGCATCCAGTCGCGTGCCCGCCGCGAGCAATCGATTGCCCTTGCTGACATCCCGGCCTTGAACACGAATGTTGTCACCGTGGGCGCGAGGTCCGGGCAACCAGGCATGAGTCGCGCCATCGTCGCCTTCACGCAGTGTCACCTCTTCCTGCATGACCACGACGTCGGCGCCGTCGGGGATTTCCGCCCCGGTGAACAGGCGCGCACAACTCGCCACAGTCAGCGGCATGGCAGGCTGGCCTGCCGCGATACGCTGACTGATCGGCAGCCAGGCACCGTCACCGATGTCTGCCACGCGCGCGCAGTAGCCATCCATCTGAGAATTGTCGGCAGGCGGCACGTCCAGCTCGGCATGCACGTCCTCAGCCAACACGCGCCCGGCGGCATCACTGACCGCTACGCGCTCGGCTGGCATCAGCGGGCAGCTATCACGTAGCGCTGCGAGTGCACTGGCCAGGGGCGCCAGCCCCTTGGCGCCGACAGGCACGGTGTCGCAGCCACATTCTGCCGCCGCGGAAGGCGACGGGCGAGAATGCGGGTCTTTACTGACGTCAGTGGGCATGGGTTCCGCGCTCCGGAATCACCAGGTTGGCGAAGTTGCAGGGGCGGTGACGGCTGTCGAGCTGTTCCTTGAGGATGCCGTTCCAGGCTGTCTTGCAGGCGCCGGTGGAGCCGGGCAGGCAGAACACCACGGTACGGTTGGCCAGCCCGCCCAGACAGCGGCTCTGGATCGTCGAGCTGCCGACTTCCTGGTGGGAAAGCTGACGGAAGAGTTCGCCGAAGCCCTGGATTTCCTTGTCCAACAGCACGCGAATGGCTTCCGGCGTGGAATCACGCCCGGTGAAGCCGGTGCCGCCCGTGGTCAGGATGACCTGCACGGCCGGGTCCGCGATCCATTCGCTGACCACGGCACGCAGTTGGTAGACATCATCGGGCACGATGCGCTTTTCATGCAGGGTATGGCCAGCCGCCGTCAGGTTGTCGACCAGGGCGTCGCCCGAGCGGTCATTTTCCGCGGTGCGAGTGTCCGAGACGGTCAATACCGCGATGGTGAGGCCGATCTGTTCGTCATTGCCGCTCATGATCAGTCCTTCTTGCCTTGTTGACGTGCCTCGAGCGCAGCCAGTTGCTCTGGGGTCGCCTTGGCCTGGTGATGTGTCTTCCACTCGGAATAGGGCATGCCGTAGACATGCTCGCGCGCCGCGTCGTAATCGAAGCTCACGCCGTGCTCCTCGCCAGCGGCCATCAGCCACTTGGACAGGCAGTTGCGGCAGAAGTCGGCGAGGATCATCAGATCGATGTTCTGGACATCCTTGTTGTCATCCAGATGCTTGAGCAGACGACGGAAAGCGGCCGCTTCCAGCTCGGTGCGGGTCTGTTCGTCCAGTTGGCCAAGGTCTTGTACGGCTTGAGGGGTCGGGTCGCTCATCGAATTCTCCTGAGAAGGCTCAGCCAGGCGCCTGCCTTCATGCTGTCGGGGTGCCTGGTGGGCCCAGGCGGGATATCTGAAACTTTACGCAACTAATGCAGAGCTGTGAACCAGCGCTGCACGCCTGTGGGTTGGGCTATGGTTTGGCAGGTGGAGTGTTGGCGAATGGCATAGCGGGCACTGGCAAGCGAAAACGCCCGGCAGGCGAACCTGACCGGGCGTATCTTCACTCATCCAGCGGATGTCTGACGCCGCGCTAATTCGGACGTTGCTGACGTGCCAGGCTATCGTCAGGCGCCGTGGCGGGGTCTGATGCCGGGTCAGCCGCTTCGGCCTGCTTGACCTCGTCGTACCACAGGTTGTGGTGCTGCTTGGCCCAGGTCTCATCGACATAACCGGTCTTCATGCCCTCGAAGGCGCCCTCGGTACCCGCGGTACCGATATAGATGTGGCCGAAGGACACCGCGATCAGCATCAGCGAGGCGATGCCATGGAAGACATTGGCCCACTGCATGTTGTCACGGGTCTGGCCGAAGATCGGGAAGTCGAGCACCAGCCCGCTGGCAATCACCACCAGGCCGACCGTGGCCAGAATCCAGTACCAGGCCTTTTCCCCGCCATTGGCGAAGCCGGCGTCCGGATGCTTGCCCTTCATCATGCCGCCACCCTGACGGAACCAGTCAAGGTCATGCTTCCTGGGAAGATTGAGCTTCAGCCACTTGGCCAGCACCAGGATCAGCATGATCGAGAACAGGGGGCCCACATAGTTGTGGATCACCTTGGTCGCCATGATCATGTTGGCCCAGAACACATCCCCGAAGACATTGCGGAACACGAACTTGCCCCACAGCAGGTTGATGCCGGTGATGGCCAGCGTCAGGAACAGCGTCGCCAGTGTCCAGTGCATGGCACGCTCCAGCGCCGTCCAGCGCAGCATCAGCTTGCCGCTGCGCGGGTGGTCCAGGTTGTTGCGTCCCACCAGCAGGTAGAAGATCACCAGCACGGCCAGCATGCCACCCAGTGCGATCAGACCACCCGGTGAGATCCAGCGATTGCGGATCTGACGCCAGGTCTCGCCGCTCTGGTTGATCAGGCTGTAGTTGGAGTCATGACGGCTGTCGATGGAGTTGCCCCCATTCTTGACCTGCCGCCAGGTATCGGCGTCCACCGTGCCGACCGCCTGACCGATCTCGCCGTCAGGGTTCGCGGCCAGTGCCTGAGGAGCCAGCCAGAGACTGGCCAGCATCAGGCACAGGAACATGGCGACCACGGTCAACCGTGAAGCTGTAAAGTGCGCGCGCATGTCGCCTCCTTACCCCTTGCGGGCTGCGTCGTAGGCCAGGTGGTCCGCCTGCTGAATGCTGCTGGTGGTCAGGTTGGCAGAGGTTTCCGGGTGGCTGGCCTTGTCGACCGGCGACCAGGCGCCGTCTTCATGGCCACGGTAGACCACACGCTGACGGAAGATGTCGGAGACGGTCTCGGCATCGCCGGCCAGCAGGGCCTTGGTGGAGCACATCTCGGCGCACAGCGGCAGCTTGCCTTCGCTGATGCGGTTGGCACCGTACTTCTCGAACTCTTCTTCCGGGCTCTCGGCCGGGCCGCCGGCACAGAAGGTGCACTTGTCCATCTTGCCGCGCTCGCCGAAGGCGCCTTGCTGCGGGAACTGCGGGGCGCCGAACGGGCAGGCGTACAGGCAGTAGCCGCAACCGATGCAGATGTCCTTGTCGTGCAGGACGATGCCGTCATCGGTCTTGTAGAAGCAGTCGGTGGGGCAGACGGCCATGCACGGCGCATCATCGCAATGCATGCACGCCACCGAGATGGAAACTTCGCTCGGCTTGCCGTCGTCCAGGGTCACCACGCGGCGGCGCTGAATGCCCCATTCCGTCTCGTTGGCGTTCTTGCAGGCTGTCACGCAGCCATTGCACTCGATGCAGCGCTCTGCATCACACAAAAATTTCATCTGGGCCATGGTGCTTCTCCTTCACGGCCTGTCGCCGTGTTCCTCGGTCAACAGGCCGGATGATTCTGGTAACGGATACGTCCGATCGTGTCTTGCGCTGCGTCCGGGCCGCGTCACCGGGACGCGGCCGTCACTCGAGTCAGGCGAGGCTGACGCGGCACAAGGTGACCTTGGTTTCCTGCATCAGGGTCACGGGGTCGTAGCCGTAGGTGGTCGCGGTATTGGCCGATTCACCGAGCACATAGGGCACGGTGCCTTCCGGATAGCGGGACTCGAGGGATTCGCCTTCGTAATGCCCACCGAAGTGGAAGGGCATGAAGACGACATCCGGACCGACACGCTCGGTGACCATTGCCATCACCTTGACGCGACCGCCCTCGGCGCCCTCGACCCACACCATGTCGCCGTCCTTGATGCCCTGGTCATTGGCCAGTGCCGGATTGATCTCGACGAACATCTCCTGCTGCAGCTCGGCCAGCCACGGAATGGAGCGTGTCTCTTCGCCACCCCCTTCGTATTCCACCAGGCGGCCCGAGGTCAGGGTGATCGGGTACTTGGCGCTGACGTCCTTCTCCTGGATGGAGGCGTAGAGCGTCGGCAGGCGATAGATCGACTCGGAATCCGGCCAGGTCGGGTAGTCCTTCACCAGATCGCGACGCGCGGTGTACAGCGGCTCGCGGTGCTTGGGGATCGGGTCCGGGAAGGTCCACACCAGGGCGCGCGCCTTGGCATTTCCGTAGGGGATGCAGCCGTGCTTGATGCACACGCGCTGGATGCCGCCGGAGAGATCGGTCTTCCAGTTCTTGCCTTCCGCCGCCTGCTTTTCCTCGGCTGTCAGGTCATCCCACCAGCCCAGCTGCTTGAGCAGCTTGTCGGTGAACTCCGGGTAGCCATCCTCAATCTCGGCGCCCTTGGACCAGGAGCCTTCCGCGAGGATGTTGGTGCCGTTGTGCTCCACGCCGTAACGCGCGCGGAAGTTGCCGCCACCCTCGGCCACCGTCTTGGAGGTGTCATACAGGATGGGCGAGCCCGGGTGACCCATCTCCGGCGTGCCCCAGCACGGCCATGGCAGACCGTAGAAGTCGCCGTTGGCCGGGCCGCCACGGGCCTTGAGGGTCTCGAAGTCGAAGGTGTGCCAGTTCTGCTGGTGTGCCTTCAGGCGCTCAGGGCTCTGGGCGGTGTAACCCACCGTCCACATGCCGGCATTGAACTCGCGCGTGATGTCCTCGACGACGGGCACGCTGCCCTCGACCTTGATGTTGCGGAACAGCTCGTCGGCGAAGCCCAGCTTCTTCGCCATCAGGTACATGATCTCGTGGTCAGGCTTGGACTCGAACATCGGCTCGATGACCTGATCGCGCCATTGCAGGGAGCGGCTGGAGTTGGTCACGCTGCCGGTGGTCTCGAACTGGGTCGCGGCCGGCAGCAGGTAGACGCCGTCGGTACGGTCGTGCATGACGGCGGCGATGGTCGGGTAGGGGTCGACCACCACCATCATGTCCAGCTTGGCCATCGCCTTCTTCATCTCCGGCCCGCGGGTCTGGGAGTTGACGGCATGGCCCCAGTAGAACATCGCCTTGAGCGCGGTCCGCTGGGAGATGCGGTCCGGGTTCTCGAGCACGCCATCGACCCAGCGCGAGACGGTGATGCCGTTGGTGTGCATCGGCTTGCCGTCATGATATTCGGTCTGGTCGTAGCGGTTCTGGATCCACTCGAAATCGACGTTCCAGACCTTGGACCAGTGCTTCCACGCGCCTTCGGAGAGGCCGTAGTAGCCCGGCAGGGAGTGGGACATTAGGCCCAGATCCGTGGCGCCCTGGACGTTGTCGTGGCCACGGAAGATATTGGCGCCGCCACCGGACTTGCCGATGTTGCCCAGCGCCAGTTCCAGAATGCAGTAAGCGCGGGTGTTGTTGTTGCCGGTAGTGTGCTGGGTACCGCCCATGCACCACACGACGCTGCCCGGACGGTTCTGGGACAGGCGGCGTGCGACGTCGAGCATGTCGGCCTCGGCTACGCCGGTGATGCGCTCGACTTCCGCCGGCGGGAACTTGGCGACTTCGGCACGCACTTCATCCATGCCGTAGACACGCTGCTGGATGTAGGCCTCATCTTCCCAGCCGTTCTCGAAGATGTGCCACAGCAGGCCCCAGATGTAGGCGACATCGGTACCCGGGCGCAGGCGCACGTACTTGTTGGCCTTGGCGGCGGTCCGCGTGAAGCGCGGGTCGACGACGATGATCTCGGCGTTGGAGCGCTCCTTGGCCAGCAGGATGTGCTGCATGGCCACCGGATGCGCTTCGGACGGGTTGGAACCGATGAACAGGATCGAACGACAGTTGTGCATGTCGTTGAAGGAGTTGGTCATCGCCCCGTAGCCCCAGGTGTTCGCGACCCCGGCCACCGTGGTGGAGTGACAGATACGCGCCTGATGATCGACGTTGTTGGTGCCGAACAGGGCCGCGAACTTGCGCATCAGATAGGCCTGTTCATTGCTGAACTTGGCCGAACCCAGCCAGTAGATGCTATCGGGGCCGTGCTCCCTGGTGAGCTCGAGCACCTTGTCGCCGACTTCCTCGATGGCCTGCTCCCAGGAGAGCTTCTTCCACTTGCCACCTTCGAGCTTCATCGGGTACTTGAGGCGACGGTCAGAGTGACCATGCTCACGCAGCGATGCGCCCTTGGCGCAGTGTGCGCCACGGTTGAAGGGGTGATCGAAGGCGGGTTCCTGCTTGGTCCAGACACCTTCCTGGACCTCGGCATAGACGCCGCAGCCCACGGAGCAGTGTGAGCAGATGGTGCGCTTTGTCTCGACCGGCGCGTCAGACACTTCGGTCTTGGCTTCGGCGCGTTTCATCATCGGGGCGGCCATGAAGCTCGCGGCGGCAAGGCCGCCGGTGGCGACACCGCTGCGCTTCAGGAACTGGCGGCGGTTGATGCCGAGTCCTGAGGTCTCTTTGGCAGAGGGGGTGGGGGTCAGTCGCATGACATCATCTCTCCTCGTCACCCGAATCATTGCCCGGGCCGCATGAGCGGGGCAGGGGGCAATGTCGGGAGCGGCGGTCTTTCAGATCAGGGGCAGTCCTGATCCGTGCCGACTTGTCACTGTCGATGGCGGGCGGAAACCTCTCCGCGCTGCCCGTTGTTCAGGCCGCTGGCCGCGCGCATGGCGCAGGCTCGGGGCACTGTCTATCTGGCATTCAGTCACGCAGCGTGGCGTAGAAGGCCTTGACGTGATCGCTCTCGCGATAGTTGTCCGTGCCCTTGTCCTTGGCGGGGGCCTCTGGCGCGGCCTGCTCCGGAATCACGGCACCGGCCAATGACCCTGCTGCGGCAACCCCTACGGTGCTGGCGCCCAGTACGCGCAGGAATTTGCGGCGCCCCTGGCGCGCCTGGTGATGGCTGTCTTTTGCGTCATCAGTCTTCATGCTGATCTCCTGTCGGGAATGCTGCTGGGTGATGCGAGATGGATAGCCTTGCAGTCTCGAATGTTGCTTCACGTCATGCGTGACATCAGTGTCTTGCGTCGGGCGCCGCCCTGGCTGGCGTGACGAGCTGGACGGCCTCAGCCGTCACCTGCTCGCCAGAGTTGTTTCCGGTCGCCGCATGCAGCGGGATCGAATCACCGAGGTTCAGGCGCTCTGCCCGCAGGAAGGCCTGCCCCAGGTAGCCGACGGCGGCATAGAAGGGGCTCTCGCGTCCCGCGAGGTCGGCGCAGCAGCGCTCGCCCCAGCTGGCCACATGGCGGCGGAAGAAATTGACCTGCTCGCCGGGCACCTCATCGATCAGCATGGCCATCACTTCGCACAGTGCGCCGAGATGATCCTCGGGCTCATGCACATCGCTTTGACGTTCGAAGCCGAGGCGCTTCAGGTCCTGGCGCAGGGCGACCAGTGGCATCTCCATCAGCGAGCCGGTGAGGTACCAGCTGGCGTAGGGCACTACCTCGCCCTGCACCACGCCTACCAGGCTCTGGAAGAAGTCGTCTTCCAGGCGGCGCGAGTCGCTGACGCGGGCGGCCAATGACAGCGACGCCAGCGCGCGCGGTAATTGTTGCTCGGCGGCCCCGGGCAGGCTGATGGCGTCATGGTCGAGTTCGGCCAGAAAGCTGATCAGCTCCGCATCCGGTGCCGCGCGCAGCAGCCGCGCCAGCAACCGATAGAGGTCGGCGCGCAATGCCTGCTGTTCTTCACTATGGCTTATCAGAGAGTCGGCCGCAGCGGTGTCAGATGCACGGTCGTCAGTCCCACCTGATGCAAAGTCGTCGGGAGTCGACGTGGGTGATGTCATTGGCTCAAACCTTGAGTTGGGCATCGGGATTACGTGCCATTTCGTGCCAGATGTCCTTGACGCGGCAGTCGCTGCACATCTTCAGGCGTAGTGCGCCATCGCCCTGGAAGTAGGCATGCGAGGCCAGTTTGGTCTGCATCGCCGTGATGGTGGCGGTAGAGCCGAACGGCGTGCCACAGCTGATGCAGGGGAAGGGCACATCCTGCTTGATGAGCTGAGGTTCGCGGCGCACCTCGGGCTGCGGAGCAAAGCCTGGTGTCAAGGTGATGACCTGCTCCGGGCATGCCTGCTCGCACAGGCCACACTGCACGCAGTCACCTTGAGTGAAGGATAGTGCAGGCGACGTGCGATTGGCCGAGAGAGCGCTGGTCGGGCAGACGGCGACACATCCCTGGCACAGCGTGCAGTTATCGCTGTCGACGTTCACCACGCCGAAGGGCGCGCCTGTCGGCACGGCGACGCTGTCCTGCGCCAGGTCCGCGACCGACAGGGTCGCCAGGTGATCGAGCACCCGATTGAGGCGTTCGCGCTTGCCGGGGCGTGCCTGCGGCTGACCCAGCAGCCAGTCACGGGCGATCGGCTGGCTGGGCTGCTGCTCTTCTTCGCTGTCAGCGCCCGGTGCCAGAGCGACACACAGCGGCGTGATCAGAGGCAGGGGGTCAGCCTCGTTGCTATCCATTTGTGGCAGGGCGGACGGCAAAGAGACGAAGCGGATGCGCGGCTCGCCACTGGCCGCATTGGCAAGCCCCATGCTGTCGAGCAGGGTCAGTGCCAGGCGACGTTCGCTATCGAGCTGCTGGTGCTGGCCTGCGGGCAGGTCGTGGGGCAGTTCGACGATGACCTGCGTCGCGCCAAGTGCGAGAGCGGCCAGCCACTCGTCGTGCCCGGTGGCGGAGATTTCCTCGAGAGTGATATCGAGGCAGCGCTCCTGGTCGACACTCGCCAGGGCAGTCTGCGAGGCAGGGGATTGTTCCAGGCGATAGCGCAGCAGCGGGTAGAGGCCACCGCCATCCTGATAGCGCTCCAGCAAGCGCTGGATCTGCTCCATGCGCTGCTCGGCGGGGGGCTGGGTGAAGCTCAGTGCGCCGGTCGGGCAGGCGCTGACGCAGCTGGCCGCGCCGTGGCACAGGTAGGGGTCGATCTCGATATGCGCATTGCGACGACCGGCCACCGAGAAGATGGCGTCGGCGCTGCACGATGACAGGCAACGCGTACAGCCGATATTGCCGGCACTGGAGTGCGCGCAGGTATCGAGATTGACGGTCACGTAATTCGGTTTGTCGAAGTTGCCGATCAGACCCGCGAACTGCATCGCCCAGGCAGTCAGCTGTGACAGTGATTGCTGGGAGGCTTCAGCATCGGCGACCAGCTGATCCAGCTCAGCGATGACGTCCGCACCGGCTTGCAGATAGCCGGGCGGTGGCAGTTCCGCCTGGTTGAGCGGCTGGCTGGACAGGTCGGCGACCAGGTCGAAATGGGGCGCGCTGCCGGCACCTTGCGGCACCAGTGCGGCAGCCAGATTGACGCCATCGCTGGCAAGGCTGAACTGGCCGAGGTGGCCGCTCAGCGCGAGCATGTCACGCGGGGCGCTGTGCACAGGCAACGACTCGCTGGCGGCGAGATGCTGTTCATCCATCGTCACCAGCGCACTGTTGTCCTGCTCACTGATCAAGAGTGCCATCGGCAGCTGAGCGGTAGCCGGCAGGCGGGTCAACAGACTCGCCAGTGCTCGCACTCGCGCTTCGCTGCCGATGATCACGGTGCGTCCCTGACTGTGATAGCGGATGGGCGCGCTACCGGCATCCGTTGCCAACAGCGGCAGACTGGAGGCAGGCGAGCCACCCATGGCGGATGACAGGGCGCGTTGGCGTGCTTGTTGATTGAGGGCGCGCTGAGCGCTCTCGAGGCTTGAGCTGAGCATCCTCATCCTTATTCGGTCGTGGCGGACCTTGCATGCAAGCTGCCGTCAGGTGGCAGGCGGGTGATGCAGGTCCCGGTCGTCGCTGATTCTCGCGGCCTCTCGCGGTCTTTCGCGGTGAAGGCCGGGTCGGCGATCGACAGTCTTTCAGTGAGGGATTCATGACATGCCAACTGTCCTTGCATATTGTTGATGCCATTGCCGTTTTACGCCTGATGAGAGAAAGGCGCTGTCAGGTCGCGCAGGCACTCATCACCGTAGGCGGTTGACGCCAGTCATCATCTTCAAGTATTGGCATGTCATGCTGAATCTTGCAGGTGCGTTGCAGTCAATGCGCCTTGAGCAGGCGCGTCAGGGTGACTCATGAGGCATCAGGATGACATCGGTCAGATGTGTCCGGCTTGCTCGTGGGTCATAATGACTCATGTCGGTTATGCGGCGCGTCATCCTGACGCCCTTGGGCCTTGGGCCTTGGTCCTTGATCCTGAGCCCTGATGCGCTCATGCGGCCAGCCCCGGGTCACGGCTTGTCGCGGACGACGCCGTTATCATCTGACGCGGGAGCTGGCTCGGACGAGTCTTCTGCTGACATCGCTTGCGGGCTTGGTGATTCGACTATCTCGTCCCTGTGCGTCGCGTGTGACTCATCCACTGGCGCCCCACCGTCAGGCGCCTGCTCAGGGATCTGTTCGCGTGTCTCCAGCGTCGTATCCGCCTGGGGTGTCTCGCTTGTCTCATCGAGCTTTTCCAGGCCTTCTTCGACCTTGCGGGTCCAGCTGCGCAGCGTGTCGGCGACACCTTCGGCGAGCGGGCGCATCTTGGAAAAGTCCTGGTCGTAGTCATCCAATCCATCGCGCACCGAGTGCTCGCCACCCATGAAGATGCGTCGCAGTGCACGCTGGCGCAGCGCCGGGTCCACGCCGCTCTGCATGAAGGCGCTGATGTCGGCGTCTGGTGTCAGGGTGTCGGGGTCTGGCAGCTCGATGACTGATACTTCGGTATCGTCAGCGTCTGATGCCTGCTGATCGCCCTCAGGTGATGCCTGCTCGGCTGCCGAGGAGGGGCTGTCTCCGTTCGGGGGGGCGTGCTGCGAGGCGCTTTCTGCAGGGGTAACAGCGCTGTTGTCAGCGACGTCTCCCGCCTGTGAGGGTGGAAGGGTGTTGCCTCTGGTTCCCTCGAGGTTGTCCAGCTGTGCCAGTTGATCTTCACGCCGGCTGTCGCCTTGCTTTCGGCGTGACCAGCGCGAGAACAGGCCTTCATTGGCAGGGCTTGCGTTATCGTCGTGCTGGCTCATGACGTGCTTTCCGTACCATCACCGGGTTGATGCGCCTTGTTGGTCGTCGCGGCGTGCTGCTCTGCCTGACTGGCGCGCCCGGCGCCCTTGCGTTTCTTCTTCTTGCCTTCGTCGATGCGCTCACCGTGACGCGCGAGGTAGGCTTCCAGCCACACCATCAAGGCCGGCGGCATCGGCACGTCCAGCACCAGCTGGTCGCCATCCATCCACTGTGATGCCACCTCCTGACAGGCTGTCACCACGCGGGGCTGCATGCCGTCGGCTTCGCGCTCATCGCATTGGACGAACAGACGTGGCTGCTCGCAGCGCAGGTTGTAGCGGTAATCGGTCCGCTCAGTCAGGTGAAGCTGCAGCGGCAGGATGCGGCGATGCGCCACTTCTTCAGCGGCGGCAGGCTCTGCTGCGTGCGTGTCCGCCTCTGGCGTTGCGGAGGGCGAGAGGTCGGCAATCCGCCAGGTGTCGATGCTGAAACGCCCCAGTTTCTGCGTGGTGGGCGCCAGGGTGACGCTCAACCAGCGGGTGTCGTCACTGCGGGGAGGGAGGGATTCAGACATGGCTTCCTTGTTCACTGCTATACCCGCAAGCGGGTCTGAAAAGAATGCTGCGATGGTACTGGTTTGCAAGATACATGCCGCTGTGTGGGATATCAGGGTCTCCATCAGTCAGTGCGGGGACAGCTCTGCCATCGGACTGGTACTCTACGGCGATTCAGCGCAAGAATTGCCATTCCAACCGGCTCGATCAGGGAGACCCGAGTTCATGATGCCCTCTGCACGGCCAGCGATCAGTCGCGCCACACTACCCACTACGCTGGACATCGAAGTCATGGATGAGCGCGGTGAGCGCCATCAGCAGTCCATTGCCGCCGAGCGCTCGCTGACCATCTATCTCAATCGTCGCGAGATCGTCACCTTGATGACCCTGGGTGCCGAACCTGAGGCGCTGGTGGCCGGCTATCTGCGCAATCAGGGCTTGCTGGGTGAGCTTGAGGACCTCGAGGCGCTGCAGGTGGACTGGGAAGTCGAGAGCGCCTCGGTGGTGACGCGTCATCTGCCCGAGGATATCGAGCAGCGCCTCGGCAAGCGCACCGTAACCACCGGCTGTGGGCAGGGCACGGTATTCGGCAATCTGCTGGAGCGCCAATCACTGGCCGCGCTGGACACAGGCCCCTTCAGTCAGGCCTTGTTGTATCGCCTGCTGGAGGCGCTGGCGGCGCACAACGCGACCTATCGCAAGGCCGGCGCGGTACATGGCTGCGCCCTGTGCCGCGATGATGAGGTATTGGCGTTCATCGAGGATGTCGGCCGCCACAACGCCGTCGATACGCTGGCGGGGCTGAGCTGGCTGGCGCCCCTGAGTGATGATGCCAGGGATTATCAGGGGGCCAACATCTTCTATACCACTGGTCGCCTGACCTCCGAGATGGTACTAAAGGTGGCTCAGGCGGGGATCTCGGTGCTGATCTCGCGCTCCGGCGTCACGCAGAAGGGGGTGGAGCTGGCGGAACGCTTTGGCGTGCTGTTGATCGCACGCGCCAAGGGACGCCATTTCCAGGCCGTGGACCCTGCCGGGCGGCTGGTGCTGGACGCCATCCCGCCGCTACGTGCAGGCGACGCCCTCAAGTCGTCTCGTCATGACGCGTCAGGCAAGCCATCCTCATCAGTTGCCGCAGCCGGGCACGACAAGGAGGGCCAGTGATGAGCCGTCTCTGTTCGCCGCTGGGCGACACACTCTCACAGGGCTTTTCCTCCGAACTCGGCGCACCTTCAGGCAGCTCTGCCGCTGAGTCTTCAGGTACGGCTACCGGCCGGCAAGCTCCGGTCCCCCACGACAACCCCTTTCTGACGGTGCAGGAGGTTGCGCGCCTGCTGCACCTCAACGAGAAGAAGATCTATCAGCTGGCCAGTGACGGCACCATGCCGGCGACCAAGGTGACCGGCAAGTGGTTGTTTCCACGGCGACTGGTGGAGCAATGGATTCTCGAGTCCAGCCATCATGGTGTGCTGGCGGACCGCTTGATGATCACCGGCAGCGATGATCCGCTGCTGGCCGCGCTCTCCATGCGCCTCAATCAGCAGCATGCCGGTAGCGCCTTCTATGGCATGAGCGTCACCGGCACGCGTCTGGGGCTTGATCTGCTCAGCCAGGGGCGGGCTGATGTCTGCGCCATTCACTGGGGACGTGCGGAGGAGGCGGCGCTGCGGCACCCGGCGCTGATTCGCGGGCACGATGGCTATCGCCAATGGGTGATGGTGCGGCTTGCGCGCCGTACCCAGGGGCTGATCATCCGCAATGACGACCGCCATCTGTCCATCGACCCCAGCGGCCTGTTCGGCTCGCAGCGACGTTGGGCGGTGCGACAGGAGGGGGCCGGTTCGCAGCGCTTCCTGCAGGAGTGGCTGTCCGGCCATCAGATGCGTGCCGAGCAGCTCAACACCCTGGCGATCGCCTATTCCGAGCGTGAAGTGGCCTCGATGGTGGCGCGGGGCGAGGTGGATGTCGGCCCCGGCACGCTGTCGGCCGCCAATGAGTTCGGCCTCGGCTTCGTGCCGGTCTGTGAAGAAGCCTTCGATCTGGTGGTGCCGCGCAATGTCTACTTCCGGGATCTCTTCCAGGGATTGCTGGACTATCTGGCGACGCCTAATGGCATCCAGCTGGCCCAATCCCTCGGCGGCTATGATCTGCGCGAATGCGGTCAATTGATCTGGCGTGGCGACGCCGCACAGCACGATTGAGACGCTCGGTATCGAGACGCTCGGTATCGAGACGCTCAGTATCGAGACGCTCGATAAACTGAACGCCCAGCGGGTGCTGGCGGCCAGGACACGGCGCAAGCCATGAGTGTCTTTACAACATCTCAAAAAATCGCCCATTAGCGCATGGCTAGTGGGCGATTTTTTTATTTCGGGCTGACGGCGAGAATGATCAAGCAAGTCGTTGTTTCAAATGGGGCGGCCAGGCTGGGCTCGCGTCAAGGCTGTCTTTACGGTTTAGCTTCTCGCCAGCGCGCTCTACGTAGTTCAACTCGGCTCAGCTCACTTCAACACAGCTCGGCTCACTTCACGACAGATCAGCTTGGGTCCGAATCATTGCGAGTGCACACCGACAGAACGATGGCATCTTCTTCGCTGGTAGAGACAAGGGCGTGACCCATGTCGGAGTCGAAATAGATGCTGTCGCCATCGCCCAGCGGCAAGGGTTCATAGAATTCCGAATAGAGCAGAATGCTGCCCGCCAATACCATCAGGAACTCCTCGCCGTCGTGACGCACCCAGTCGGGGAAATCATCGAAGCTGCGTGCGCGCACGCGAGTCTTGAAGGGAATCATGCGTTTCTGCGCCAGCTGCCAGGACAGCAGCTCGTGCTCATAGGTCGGTGTCGGGTGTGATTTGCCATCACCGACGCGCGTCAGGTCGCGACGGCCGAGAGTGCCAGTCTGGCGCTTGGGTGGGCTCAGCAGCTGCGGCAGGTCGATGTTGAGGCCATGAATCAGCTTCTGGACCGCCGTGAAGGTCGGTGAGATCTGCTCATTCTCGATCTTGGACAACGTCGAGCGTGCCAGTCCCGTGCGCTGGCTGACATCTTCCAGCGTCCAGTGATGGGAGAGGCGAATCTGCTTCACGCGTTCGCCAAGCTTCAGGGGCTCAACGAAGGGTTTGCGACCGGAGGCGATCCGGACGGCGGCGTCCTTGTCTGTCGGTGTGCTCATGAGAGTGGCTTCGCTATGGGCGTGATATTGGCGGCGCACGACACTGGGTGTCGCAGTGCTGTCAGCTGGCGATAAAGTTTACTATCGGAAACTTTATCGCCAGCTTATCACAGCATGGCAAGCGCGCATCATCCCGACACGTAGCCAACATGGCTGTCCGCGACATGCCTCTTTGGGACACTGGAGGCTCGCTGGTACTCCCCTTGATCCAGCGACAGGTTTCCTGGCTGCGGGAAACCTGTCGTGGGGAGTGGTGTGCGGCAAGCGTGAAAAGTCACCGGTACGGGGAATGCTCGGCGCTGGAACAGCCGGGCACTAATAGCCGAGTACTAGAACAGTCAGGCGCTAGAACAGCGGGTGGTCACGCTCATCCTTGGCGGGCTTGGCAAGCGGCGGCTGGACGCCGTCTGGCGTGCCAGAGGCGGAGCGGGACGCGAGTTCGAGCTGATCTGGCTCGGGTTTCTTTGACTCGGGACGCTCTGAGGTGGGTTGCTCTGAAGCCGGTGGCTCTGAAGCCGGTGGCTCTGAAGCCGGTGGCTCTGAAGGGCGTTGGCCCGGGTGATGGCTGCCGGCACGCGCCTCGAGACCATCCTGCATCGGCAATCCCGCCAGCGCCTTGAGATGCGCCTCGGTGCTGCGCCCCAGCGCCTCCAGGCAATACCCGCCCTCCAACACGGAGACGATACGCCCGTGGCAGTGTCGCCGCGCGACATCCATGGCCAGCAGGGTGACCCAGTAATAGTCGTCATCTTCCAGACACAGTTCCGCCATCGGGTCTTCACGATGCGCGTCAAAGCCCGCCGAGATCAGGATCAACTCCGGTTTGAAGTCATCGAGCTTCTTCAGCCATTGGGCTTCTATGGCGCGCCGGAAAGCCAGTGAGCCGCTGCCTTCACTCAAGGGCGTGTTGTGGATGTGCTCCCAGCGGCTCTCCAGGTAGCGCCACGGGTACATGGCGTCCTGAAAGGAGGAGCACATCAGCGTGTCGGGATCATGCTTGAAGATATCGACGGTGCCGTTGCCCTGGTGTACGTCGAAATCGAGGATCGCAATCCGCTTCACGCCGTAATGCTGGCGGGCGTGCAGGGCGCCCACCGCCACGTTGTTGTAGAAGCAGAAGCCCATCGCATCGGCGCGTTCGGCATGATGGCCCGGGGGGCGCACGGCGCAGAAGACGTTATCGGCCTGCTCACGCATCACCTGGTCGACCCCACGTACCACCGCGCCTGCGGCCAGTCGCGCCGCGACCAGGCTATCGGCACACATCACGGTGTCTTCGTTGATGGTCAGCAGCTGCCCGGCCTGGGGTGGACATTTCTCCAGCGCCTGCAGGTGGCGCATGGGATGCACGCGCGCCAGCTGCTCAAGCGTTGCCGCTCGCGCACTGTATTGCTGGACATGCTGAATCACGCCGCTCAGCGCCAGCTGACGCTCAATGGCCTGCAGGCGCAGTGGGCTCTCGGGGTGGGTGGGGCCCATGAAATGCTGACCGCAGTCGCGATGGGATATGTAGGAGGTGATCATCGGCATGCCTGCGTAAGTGTGCGGGTCATAATGGTCTGCACCATGACGTAACAGTAAGAGTCGTCAATGGCATGAGCCAGTCGCCGATGGTCTACCTTGTTTCACGCATGAAGGGCGCGAGGATGGCTGTTCAGACCTGCGCTTTCGCGGCATGCTGCTCATATCGCGCTGACGAGGCGCAACCGCTGACAGGACAAGCCTATGGGAACGCGATTTCTGCGCAATTTCTTCGAGCCCGCCAGTATCGTGGTGATCGGCGCCTCGGAAAAGCCGCATTCACTGGGCGGGCAGGTACTGCGCAATCTGCTTGAAGGGGGCTTCAAGGGCGCCCTGACGGTGGTCAATCCCAAGGGATATGAGACGGTGCATGGCGTGGCGTGCGTCAAGCGGGTCAGTGAGCTGGAGCAGGTGCCGGACCTGGCCATTCTGTGCTCGCCGCCGGATACCTTGCCGCGGGTGGTCGAGAAGCTGGGTCGGCGCGGCGTCAAGGCGGCGCTGCTGATTTCGGGAGGTGTCGCGCCGACACCGGTCAGCTCGTTGGCCCGCGTTACCGGCAAGGGGCTTGAGATGCTGTCACGCCGCGATGGGCTGAACTTCTCTGCCCCACGCCTGCCGGGCATTCACAGGCCCACTACTGGCAAGCCAGCCCCCAATTCCTCCGCCACCGAATTGTCGCCTTTGGATCAGACCGGCGAGCCTTCAGCATCGAGCGCCGAGCGCTACCCGCGGATCGCCGACAGTACGGACGACGTGTTGGACACCTCCCGGGCCCGTGAGCCAGGGGGCGAAGTCCCGCGTATCCACCGCGATCAGGAAAGCCTCAACAGTCGGTTGCTAAAGGCCGCCCGTGGCAGTGGGATTCGCCTGCTCGGGCCTGAATGCATGGGCATCTGCGTGCCCAACCGCCACCTGAATGCCTCCTTCAGCGGGCAGCCAGTGGCCAAGGGCAAGGTCGCCTATCTCGGTCAGTCGGGGATGTTGGGCAATGCGATGATCGACTGGGCGGCGGGGCGCGGCATCGGCTTCTCGCATCTGGTGACTCTGGGCGACAGCGTCGATGTGATGCTGCCCGATCTGATCGACTATCTGAACCAGTACGGGCCGTCGCAGGCCTTGCTGTTGCACCTGGAGCGCATCCACGACCCGATGCACTTCATGACCGCGCTGCGCGAGGCATCCCGCAATCGACTGGTGCTGGCGATCAAGAGCGGACGCACCCCGGAAGCCGACCTGTTCGGCACACATGTCACGCGTGGGGTGCCCAATCGCGACCGGATCGTCGATGTTGCCCTCGCGCGTGCCGGCGTAGTGCGCGTCAATGACAGCGAAGACATGTTCGATGCGCTGGAGACGCTGAATCGCATGAAGCCGTTGCGCGGTGATCGGCTGGCGATCGTCTCCAATGGGTTGGGCCCGGCCTTGCTGGCTATCGACAAGCTGATGGCGGGTGGCGGCAAGCTGGCCGAGCTGAGCGAGGAAAGCCGCCAGGCGTTGCTCAAGGCCGAACTGGATGTCAGCCTGCCGGGGCGCAATCCGGTGGATCTGGGCGGCAATGCCACGCCGGAAGACTTCGTGGCCGCGGTCAACCTCGTGGCCAATGACCGAGGCGTGGACGCCGTGCTGGTCGTGCATGCGCCGACACGTCTTGCTCCCTCACGGGCGACGGCCGAGGCCCTGGTGGCGCATCGCAAGCAATTCCGACGCAACCTGCTGACCAGTTGGATGGGACTCGAGCAGGCACTTTCGGCCCGCCATGAGTGCCATCTGGCCGGCATTCCGACCTATCTGTCACCAGAGAAGGGCGTCAAGGCCTTCCTGCAGATGGTCGATTATCACCGTGTGCAGACACTGTTGCAGCAGACGCCGCCGAGCCTGGCCTTCTCGACCAGTGCCGAGATTCGCGCCCGCGCCCATGACCTGGTGCACAGCGCGCGGCGTGCGGGGCGGGAATGGTTGACCCACTCGGAGACGGCGCAGGTGCTCGATACCTACGGCATCGCGACCGCACCGAGTCGCTATGTGCTCGACGCCGCCGAAGGTGCGCGCGCCATCGTCGAATTGCAGCGTTCTGCCACGAATGATGACCAGCCTTCTCGCCAGGGCCCCTATGCGCTGCGCGTGGTGCATGAACACAACAGTCAGCCGTTCCGCTATCGCCGCTACCCACAGCGGCTGTCTTCCGGCGTGGTGCAGGACCTTTCCGGTCCGGAGGATATCGCGCTGGCGATCCGCCGCATCACCCAGAAGGTGGCGGAAGGCGATGCCGAGCGCGGGCGCAGTGACCATGAGCGCACGCGCATTCATGAGTTCTGCCTGCAGCCGATGCAGCGTGGCAAGCACTCGCTGCAGTTGAGCGCAGGCATCACGCGTGATGACGAATTCGGCCCGGTGATCGTGTTCGGCATCGGCGGTTACAAGGTCAATGTGCTGGCGGACCGCCAGGTGGCCTTGCCACCCCTCAACATGACCCTGGCGCGCGAGCTGATCTCGCGCAGCCATGCCTCCCGCCTGATCGCCGAGCACTCGCCGGACCCGGAGCGCGATTTCGAGCGCGTCAGCACGCTGTTGATCAAGCTCTCACAGTTGGCATCGGATTTGCCTGACATAAGAGGGTTGGAAATCAATCCGTTGTTGCTCAATCGCGAGGAGGCCGTGGCGGTGGATTTCGCGCTGGATCTCGGCAAACCGGCCCGTTTCGCGATCATGCCGTACCCGGAGGAGCTGCGTGAATGGGTGTCGCTGGATAATGGCATGCACGTCGAGGTGCGCCCGATACGCGGTGAGGATGCGCCCTTGATCACGGCCTTCCATGCCCGGCTTTCAGAGGAAAGCATTCGTTTCCGCTACTTCCACCACAAGGCGGCACTGACGCAGCGAGATCTCGCGTTGCTCGCCCAGATCAATTACGACCGCCAGATGGCCTTCATCGCCGAGCGTGAAGTGGAAGCCCAGCCTGGTGAGTCGCCGCAGCGCGAGATGCTGGGGGTGGTGCGGGTATGGAATGACCCGGACAACATTCGTACCGAGTTCTCCGTCATCATCCGTGATGACATGCAAGGCGAGGGAATTGGCAGCTTGTTGATGGAGAAGATGCTGCGCTATTGCCGCTCGCTGGGCACGCTGGAGATGGTCGGCAAGATCATGATCGACAATCATCCGATGCGCGCCTTGATGAAGCACCTCGGCTTCACCTGTCGCTACAACATGGAGGAACAGGTCATCGATGCCAGCATCCGTCTCAACGAGCCGGTCAGTGATTGGCAGCGCCTGAGACTGGAAGCCAAGACCTGATGCACCTTGTTGGTGCGTTGGCTTGTTGATAGGCCTATGTCTGGGCTTATTGATAAGCGTGTGTGTGGGTTTGTTGTTAGACGTGTGGGAGGTGCTCAAGGCCGCATGCGCAGGCTTGCCAGGCGGTTCTCGACAACACGCAATGCATGACGAGCTGGAGAGCAATAGACCAATAACAACACGCAATATCGTGATTCAGGGAGGTATCAGCAAGAAGCGTCAAGGGCATACCACCTTGGTCGTATAAACGTCTGTTCGTGTTTGAGCGCTTATCAATAAAACTGTATTGTAATTACAAATATAAGAATCCTTTATGGATAATGGCGCAGGGGATGACACAGTATTCTGTCAGCAGGCCGGCAAGCGAGACTTGCGGCCAGATTGCGCGATTTCAGCGGCAGGGCGAGTCACTCTCCCTGCCGGATTGAGTGTGTAATGGACAGAATTCGTGGTTATTTCCTGCCCGCTGACGACAGGAAAGCCAATGACTGACACTCGCGACGTGAAGATTCGAGTGCGCAATCTGAGCAAGGTGTTCGGCAATCAGCCCGACAAGGCGCTCAAATTGCGTGATGAGGGCATGAAACGCCCTGAGATTCTCGAGAAGACTGGCCAGACGTTGGGGCTTTCCAACGTGGACTTTGATGTGATGGAAGGTGAGCTGCTGGTCATCATGGGGCTGTCCGGCTCCGGGAAATCGACCCTGATCCGCTGCCTGAACCGGTTGATTGAGCCGACGGAGGGCGAGATCCTCATCGACGGCGATGATGTCGCCAAGCTGGATGACAAGTCGCTGCTGCGCTGTCGTCGCAAGCATTTCTCGATGGTGTTCCAGAATTTCGCGCTCTTCCCGCATCGCACCGTGCAGCAGAATGCCGAGTTCGGGCTTGAGGTACGTGGCGAGGACAAGGAAGTCTGTTATCAGCGCGGTCGCGATGCGCTCAAGCAGGTCGGCCTTGATGGTTGGGAAGATGCCTACCCCAGCCAGCTCTCCGGCGGCATGCAACAACGTGTCGGCCTGGCGCGAGCGCTGGCCAACGACTCCACTGTGCTGTTGATGGATGAGGCCTTCTCGGCGCTTGATCCCCTGATCCGCAAGGACATGCAGCAGGAATTGCTGGCGCTGCAGCACAAGATGAAGAAGACCACCATCTTCATCACCCACGACCTTGATGAAGCCCTGTCCATCGGCGACCGCATCATCCTGCTCAAGGATGGCGAGATCGTGCAGATCGGCTCCCCCGAAAGCATCCTGACATCCCCTGCCAATGATTATGTGGCGCGCTTCGTCGAAGGCGTCGACATGTCGCGCATCCTCACTGCCCGCTCGGCGATGACCGATGTGCGTGCCACCGCACGCGATGATGATGGCCCACGTACGGCGCTGCGCAAGATGGGCGACAACGGCCTCGACAGCCTGTTCGTGGTGCGTCGTGATCGCACCGTACTCGGGATCATCACTGCCGAGGATGCCGAACGTGCCGTGCGCGAGAATCTGACCGATCTCTCGAGCATCATCCACTCCGATTGCTGTCAGGTTTCCCCGGAAGAACCGCTGCACAACCTGTTCGCGATGTTTGCCGGTCATCACCATCCCTTGGCGGTGGTCGATGAGCAATCCCGCCTCTTGGGCGTGGTGATCAAAGGGTCCGTACTCGCGGAACTGGCGGAAGCAGGGGAGGCACACGCATGAGCGACGCAACCGGTTTTACCATCCCGAAGATTGAACTGGGTGACTGGATCGAGACGGGGCTTGATTACCTGACGACCAACTACTCAGGCATCACGCGCGGCATCTCCAAGTTCACCGAGACCGGCATCGATGTCCTCAACGATGCGCTGATGTGGCTACCCGAGTGGGCGCTGATCGCCCTGGTGACGCTGTTGTGCTGGCGGCTGGCCGGCACGCGCCTGGCCATCGGTTCCGTACTGGGGCTGGGACTGATCTGGAACCTGGATCTGTGGGATCCGATGATCGAATCGCTGACTCTGGTGGTGATCGCCACCCTGGTCGCCGTGGTCATCGCGGTACCGCTGGGGATACTGGCGGCACTTTCGGATCGCTTCTACAAGGTCATCATGCCGGTGCTGGATTTCATGCAGACCATGCCGGCCTTCGTCTACCTGATTCCGGCGATTCCCTTCTTCGGCATCGGCTCGGTCTCCGCCATCTTCGCCACCGTGATCTTCTCGATGCCACCGGCGATTCGCTTCACCACGCTGGGCATTCGTCAGGTGCCCAATGACCTGATCGAGGCGGCCGATGCCTTCGGTGCCACCCGCAGCCAGAAGCTCTTCAAGCTGCAGCTGCCGCTTTCCCTGCCCACCGTGATGGCCGGTATCAACCAGACCATCATGCTGGCACTCTCGATGGTGGTGATCGCGGCCATGATCGGCGCCGATGGCCTGGGGAATGAGGTCTGGAAAGCCATCCAGCGCCTGCGTCCGGGAGATGGTTTCGAAGCGGGCATCGCGGTGGTCATCCTGGCCATGCTGCTCGACCGCCTGACCCAGACGTTCAGCAAGGAAAAGAAGCCCCGTTCGTGAGGGGCTTCATCAGTGGCCTCCGTATGCTTCATGGCTATACGGAGGCCGCCTCGAGCACTTTTCCTACCCGACTCAGCGTTTGACTGTCGAGAGGACGACGCGCCGTTGGCCGTCGACAAACGCTCTCTGAACTCGTGTTTCGACAGACGTGCTTCGACAGATGCTCTTCGATAAACAATGAGTAAATTCGAATAAAGGGGATAACGATGAACAAGCAAGATGCCTCCCGCACTACCTTGAACGTCACCGCGAAGATGAATGCCGCTAGCAAGGCACTATTGCTCGGCGCTGTCATGTCTTCCTCATTGGCCGGGGCAAGTGCCGTGTATGCCGCCGGTGACAAGGGCGATGTGACGCTGGCCTACGTCGAATGGTCCTCTGAAGTCGCCTCCACCAATGTGGTCAAGGCGGTGCTCGAAGCACAGGGCTACAACGTCGAACTCAAGGCGCTGTCTGCGGCGGCGATGTTTCAGGCAGTTGCCTTCGGCGATGCTGATGGCATGGTCGGTGCGTGGCTCCCCACTACCCACGAAGACTACATGGCCAAGATCGCCGACAAGGTCGACGACCTGGGCGTCAATCTCGAAGGCACCAAGCTGGGGCTGGTCGTGCCGTCCTACAGCAAGCTCGAGACCATCGACGACATCAAGACCCACGCCGAGGATATCGATGAGCGCATCGTCGGCATCGAGCCGGGCGCAGGTCTGACGCGTCTGACCGAGCAGGTGCTCGAGGATTATGATCTTGAGGACATCGATCTGACCACCGGCAGCGGCGCGACCATGACCGCCGCGCTGAGCAATGCGATCAAGGGCGAGCGTGAGATCGTCGTCACCGGCTGGACACCGCATTGGATGTTCGCTCGCTGGGACCTCAAGTACCTGGATGACCCGAAGGGCGTCTACGGCGGTGCCGAGGAGATTCACACCCTGGCGCGCAAGGGACTCGAGGAAGACATGCCGGAGGTCTACGCGATTCTTGACAACTTCGCCTGGACCCCGGCTGACATGGGCGAAGTGATGCTCAACAACCAGGAAGAAGACGCCGACCCCTACGAAACCGCCAAGGCTTGGGTGGAAAGCCATCAGGATATCGTCAAGGAATGGCTGCCGGCCGCAGCTGAGTGATGCCTGACGCATGACTCACTGAGTCATGAATGACGAAACGCCCCCACAGGGTCTCCTGTGGGGGCGTTTCGTTGTGTGCCTGCAATGACGCGTCGCTCACACGGGGCGGGCTCAGCCTGAATTGATCAGAACCGGCGGGCTCAGAAAGGACAGGGACTGCGCACTTCCATGCGCTCACCGCTCACCGGGTGATCGAAGCTGATCATCTCGGCATGCAGCATCAGGCGCTCGGCCATGAAGAAGGCTTCATCTGTCGCATAGAGATCGCAGCCCAGGATCGGGTGGCCGATCTGCTGGCTATGGATGCGCAACTGATGCGTGCGACCTGACACCGGCGTGAATTCGACTCGCGTGCGCGCCGGATTCTCCAAGCGTTCGATGACGCGGAAATCACTGATGGCGGTCTTGCCAGTCTCGTGGCAGATCTTCTGCAGCGGGAACTGGTCGACATCCTTGGCGATGGGCAGCGAGATACGTCCGCTGTCCTCTTCAAGATGACCGTGCAGGATCGCGGTGTAGGACTTGCCGATGTTTCGATCCTGAAACTGGCGCGTCAGGTTGCCGTTGGCCGGCTTGTTGAGCGCGACCAGCATGATGCCCGAGGTGCCGAAATCCAGCCGATGCAGCAGCTTGGCGGTGGGATATTCCTTGACCAGGCGATGATGCAGTGAATCCAGATTGAGTGGATGCTTGCCGGATAGGCTGAGCAGGCCACTGGGCTTGTGGATCAGCAGGATGTCATCGTCGGCGTACAGTACCGCGTAGGTTTCGTGGCAGACGGGAACGATGAACGGGTCGGCTTGTGGCTGCATAAAGGCTCGTCAGTGACGTCAGAAGGAGTCGGGGCGTAACGGCAAGTGGGCGCAAGCGCTGCCGCTATCTAGAGTGCAATGTCATCCCAGTGATACTCGTACTCGTCGTCCTCACCATCCTGGGGCGCACGACCGATGAAGAGGCTGGCGGTGAAGGCGCGCACGAAGATCACCTTGCTGCCATCCATTGCGGTCAGCAGCTCACCCTTCTTGAGCTTCTTGATCCTGCGCTTGCGCGCCGCGGCAGCATCACGCGCCGCGCGGGTGTCGGCGCGCCACTGGGCGGCAATCTCACCGGGCGCTGTCGACTGTTCGAGCAGCTCCTCGGGGCATTGCAGCGGAATGTCTGGCGTGCCTTCGTCACGGATATGGTATTCCCAGCGGCTGGGGTCCCCATTCTTGGGGGCCTGCATCAGGTGCTGGCGAATGAAGGTATGGCCGTGAGGGTGTTCCAACACGGTATACAGCACATTGCCGACCACGGCGTGATCGACCAGCGAGATGCCATGCCTGTCGGACGGGGTGTAGCCCGCCAGCAGTCGGTCTACGAGTGTCTGACGTGCCACCTTGGGGGTGCCGCTGTCATCCCAGGCCATGAAGCCTCCAATCTGAGCGTGTCTGGCATCGCAGGCCATGTCGGATGCGCCGGTGAAGGGCGCAGGCTGACTGGCGTTCGAGAGGCCGAAATGGCTGCCATTGTCCGGTTTGTGCCAGGCGAGGGCAAGCCGCTGACCGCGCGAATCTATACCGCCAGGGTCTCAAGAGAAAGCGCACGCGACATCACAAGCGGCGCCCCGGACGGTAATCCGAACGGTAACGCAAGAGGCCCCGCAATAGCGGAGCCTCGAGAAGAGTGCTTGATGTGGCGAAGACTGGCTATCGGCACAGACTGGCGATCGGTTCAGGGCGCCAGCAGCTGCTTGTGCCATTTGCCGTCTTCGGTGTCCAGGCGCTGGTAGCGCACGCGATCGTGCAGGCGCGAGGGTTGACCCTGCCAGAATTCGATCATCTCCGGCACCACGCGATAGCCGCCCCAATGCTCTGGTCGCGGCACCTCAGTGGTGGCATAGACCTGTTCAAAGCGACCCTGACGCTCGCTGAGCCATTCGCGATCGGGAATCTCGACACTCTGCTGCGAGACCCAGGCGCCCAACTGGCTTCCCTTGGGGCGTGAGGCGAAGTACTGATCGGAGGTGGCTTCCGCGACCTTCTCGACGCTGCCTTCGATGCGCACCTGGCGCTCCATTGCGGGCCACCAGAAGGTCAGCGCGGCGAAGGGCACATTGGCCAGTTCGCTGCCCTTGTGGCTCTGATAGTTGGTATAGAAGATGAAGCCTTCACTGTCGCAGCCCTTGAGCAGCACGATGCGCGCATGCGGCTTGCCCTGGCTGTCGACGGTGGAGAGCGTCATGGCATTGGCGTCGTTGTCATCGGCGGACAGCGCGCTGGTCAACCACTCCTGGAACAGCTCGAAGGGTTCCAGCGGTGTGTTCGCAAGGCTCAGGCCATCACCGGAATAGGTTCTGCGCACATCGGCGATATCGCGGTTCATGGTGGGCTCCCTTGATGAATTGCTCATGTAATGACATGACTGTGACCGCTCACGTGCTGGATCGCAAGCCTCAGGTACCACCCAGCTGCAACCACGCCATGTAAAGCCCGGTACCGACGGCAATCGAGAGCAGCGCATTGCGTCGCCACAGATGCAATCCCGCCACGCAGGCGGCCGCGACCAGCATGCCAGCGCCCTCAGCGCTCTCAAGCCAACTCCGCCAGGCCGAGATGCGGTGCGCGGACTCTGACAGGTCAGGCAGTTGCATGGCGGACAGCGAGACGATGATCAGCACGACCATGACGATGGCCGGCAGATAGCGGCCCATATGCAGAATCAGCGGATGGGCCGAATGGCGGGACAGAAACACGAAGGGCAGCGCGCGCGTGGTGAAGGTCGCACCGGCTGACACGGCGATCAGCAGCAAGGCATGCAGGGTCGTCATGGGGTGGTGTGCTCCGAGGCTTGATTGTGCCGAGTCTGGCGCGCGCCAGACTTGCCGTGGGGGGGATGATCGTCACGCGGGACAGGCTTGCCGTGTGGCGGTTGTTTGCCACGCTGGTAATGATACTGCCCGAGCAACAGAGCGCAGGCTGCCGCGATGCTGCCCAGCAACAGCTGATCTTTTGGCAGCAGCCACAGGCCCGCGAACGTGACCAGTAGACCCAGCAGGAAGGGCCAACGCTCGCGCAGGGCAAACCACTGTTCGATCCCCAGCACCACGAATAGCGCCGTCAACGCGAACTCGATGCCGCTGCTGTCAAAGCTGAGCTGTCCGGCTGCCAGACCCAGCAGCGTCCCCAGTACCCACCAGGACTGATTGAGGAAGGTGATGCGCAACATCAGGCGTTGGTCATCACGGCGCGCCACCGGATCATCGCGCTCGCCACTGCGCGGCAGGCTGGCCAGCAGCGAGTAGGTTTCGTCGGTCAGCCCGAAGATGAGATAGAGCTTGCCAAGGCCCGCCGCGCGGAAGCGATCCAGCAGCGACAGGCCATAGAAGAGGTGGCGCGAATTGAGCAGCAGCGTGGCCACGAAGACCTCGGTGATGCCGGCTCCGGCACCAAGCAATGCCACCGCCAGGAACTGGCCGGCCCCGGCCAGAATGACCAGCGACATGAGAAGGCCCAGCCATGGGCTCAAGGGCAGCTGGGTGAACAGCACGCCGAAGGCTGCGCCCAGCGGGATATAGCCGAACATCACCGGCAGGGTCTGGTTGAGTGCCTGTTGCCATAGGTGACGACCGCTGACTGGCTGCTGGGGAGGCGCGTCCGCACAGGTGGTGTCGCCCCGGGAGGCGTGCGAGGTACTGGCCGTGGAAGGCGATGACATGGCGAGAGTTCCGTTCTGCGCAGGCGGGGTAAAGCCGGGCGACTCATGCAGGGGGCCTCAACTGGCCGAGACCCGGCAAGCCGTAGACAATCTCGTCAGCATATAATGTCATCGAGCATCAGGCGATGCTGCCAAGGTGGCAGCTGGTAGTGGAAAGTGCTGAATCAGCGCTTCATTGCTGATATTTCACATGTTTCATGGCGCCGCGGTGGAGTGATTTGCCGTGATTTGCCAGGCCATGGCCTTCTATACTGGCCTGTAACCGCGTATTGGCTGCCCATCGCTGTCTGTGGCGTGTCGTGCCATCCAGGGTTCATTCGCTGAGGGAGTCATCAGGATGAGTTCGAACCTATCTCGCAAGTCCTCGTCCGATACGTTGCTTCCCGTTGAGGGCGGGCCTTCATCGCTGCGCAGTGTCATGATCTGGGGGCTGGCCATCCGGCTATTTCACCTGTTGCTGATTCTGGCGATCATCGGCATGTGGTACACCGCCGAGGTGGGCGCAGGGCTCGATTTTCCGATGGTCTGGCATGCACGACTGGGATATTGCGTGATCGGTTTGGTGGTATTTCGCGTCATCTGGGGGCTGGTGGGCACCGGGCATGCTCGCTTCAGCCTCTTCTTGGCGTCACCGCGCACGACCTGGCGTTACGCCGGTGACTTTCTGGCGGGTCGCGCGCCACGTCATGCAGGCCATAACCCTCTGGGTGGCTGGATGACGCTGGCCATGTTGCTGGTGCTGGCAATTCAGGGATCGAGCGGGCTGTTTCTCACCGATGATCTGCTGTTCGAAGGGCCCCTGCATGACCGGATCCCAGCGAGTGTCGCCGAGGGGCTGGCCTGGGTGCATCACACCAATATCACGTTGCTGTGGGGGCTGATCGCCCTGCATCTGATGGCCATCGTCTGGCACGGGCTGCGCGGTGAGTGGCTGATCTGGGCGATGGTGCATGGCCGCAAGCATTTCAGGCGCAATCAATCGGTGGCAGGCGAGAACGCGCCAGTGCCCCCTTCACGCCCCCGCAAGTGGCTCGCGCTGGGGTTGGCGATCGGCATTGCCATTGTGGTCATCTGGCAGGGGGCTCAGTTGCCGTAAGCTCTGCTCACTCCTGCGCTCGCCCTCAAGCATGCCAATACACAAGCGCCGCCATGAGCAATCTCATGGCGGCGCTTGTGTCTGGTGGAGCTTTGGCTATCAGTCAGCGCGATACTGCTGATGACAGCCCTTGCAGGTCTTGGCTGTCTCGACGAACTGGCTGCGCAGGGCGTCAAGATCCTGACTGGCGGCGGCGTCGGCCAATGCCCGGCTCTGGGTCATCAGTGCCTCTGCACGCTTGTCGAAGCCTGCACGGTCGGTCTCTATCTTGCTCAGCGCATCGGTATCACCGTCGTAGGAGCCGGCGATGAATCCCTCCCAAGGCATCTGAGCCAACAGCGCCAGTCGCTCGGCGCGAGTGCGAAACTCCTCGGCATCATAATCCTGCTTGCCCTTGACCATCGCGCCCATCGGGCTGAACTGCCATGCCAGCGTCTGGAAGACAGCCTGGCGATACTGGATGGCATCCTCCGTCTTGTCAGCCAGTGCCGCTGGTGACGCCAACAGGCTGGCAAGCACCACGCCAGCCGCCAGCATGCCAGTGGCCAGGCAGTTTCGCGAAATGCCCGCAGGGCGGTGGCACGCCATGCCCGCAGGACGGTGAACAGACAAGTGTGTGGTCAGGCCGATCATGTCAAAGCCTCGCTGTGATCAACTCGCAAACACCGTTACATCATAGGCGGCTTGCGATGGTTGAGGGGACTCGCTGGAAAAGGGGCGGGTAGCGCTGGGGTTGCGGCAAGTCGCCGTGGGCAAACCGATACCCGCCAATCTCGTCGGCAATTCTCGTTGGCTATTTTAGTCGCCTATTCCAGTCGCCTGTTTTAGTGGATCAGGGCGCGACGAGAAGGGCGGGCAATGGAGAGATCAAGGCTTGATCAGGCCTGCGGTTGGCGCTTGAGATTGCGTGAGCGGAATCGGGCGTAAGCCATGCTGGAAATGAACAGCCCCAGCGCCGCCAGCGCCTCAAGTACACCGATGACGGCGTGGCCAGGCACACCGGCCAGCATCACGCCTTGCATGATGTAGAGCAGGCTGACGAACGCCAGCCAGACATGACCTCGTGCCCGGCGGGTGATGATGGCGGGCAGAAACAATGCGATGGGCAGCAGGCGGATCAGCAGCGGCAGCAGGCCATTGTCCTCGCTCTGCGCCATCAGCTGAATACCGCCGATCAGCAGCAGTAGGGCGACGGCCGCGAAACTTGCGATCACACCGCGACGGCTCTTGGCCTCGAGCGTATCGAGACCCTGCTCACGTTCCAGTCGTTCAAGCCAGGCGCGCATCTATTTCGTCTCCCTGAGAGGTTGCATGGCCAGGGCCAGGCGAGCGAGACGCTTGCCTTGCGCCAGTGCCAGGCGCTGTTCGTTGTCATCGACATCGTTGTCGCCACGCTTGCCGCTGACGTGGGTCGTACCGTAGGGCGTGCCGCCCTGGGTGGTCTCGAGCAACTCGGTGGCGCTGTAGGGCACACCGGCATACACCATGCCATGATGCAGCAGCGGGATCAGCATGGTGATCAGCGTGGTTTCCTGACCGCCATGCAGAGAGCTTGAGGCACTGAAGGCGGTGGCAGGCTTGTCGATCAAGGCGCCGTTCATCCACAGCTCACTGGTGGAGTCCAGGAAGTACTTGAGCGGCGCCGCCATGTTGCCGAAGCGAGTCGGGCTGCCCAGGGCGAGGCCCGAACAGTGACGCAGGTCGTCCAGCTCGACATACATGGCCCCGCTGTCGGGGATTTCCGGCGCGGTCTGTTCGCAGGTGGCCGAGATCTCGGGCACTCGGCGCAGGCGCGCCTCGACACCGCTGATGGACTCGATACCGGCGGCAATCTGCTCGGCCAGGGTACGGGTCGCACCGTGGCGCGAGTAATAGAGGACGAGGACGTATGGCGTCGCGTCGGGGGGCGTTGCGGACATGAGCTTCCTCAAATGGATGACAATCTATCGAAAGGGGCAAGCAGGGGGCTTGCGTGAGCACACCCTGTCATCAGGCGTCGCTCAACAGCACCAGCACATCTTCGGGTGGGCGGCCGATGACAGCACGCTTGCCATCATCGAGAATCGGTCGCTGCATCAATTTTGGCGTTGCGGCAATCGCGTCAAGGCGTTGCGCATCGCTGGGGTCTACCAGACCCAGTGTCTTCCACTCGGCTTCGTTCTCGCGGGTCAGAGCCCGCGCCCCGCCTTTCACTCGGGCGGCCAGGGCCTCGAGCTGCTCACGATCGAGAGGATCTTCCAGGTAGCGAACGGTCTCGAATCCATCGCCCTCAAGACGCGCGGTCAAAAGCGCCAGTGTTTCCCGTGACTTGGAGCAGCGCGGGTTATGGTAGAGTTTCAATATTGACATGACTGTCTCCGTTTCCGGACAGGTGATGAGTTTCACGCAAGCGCTACTGGCCATGGCCGGCGGTGGCTAATGAATCAGGCACGCATTGTAGAGGGGCGCACAAGAATGCCACAACTGCCAGGGATCTCGCGGGTCATGCCCGCCATCGGCGTCATCCTCAAGCTGGTATCACGTTTCAACTATCATGACGGCAAGAAGACCGCGTCGGCGCTCACCTATACGACGCTGTTCGCCATCGTGCCACTGATGACGGTCATCTACGCGATGTTTGCCGTCATTCCGAGTTTCGACGGGGTGGGCGATCAACTGCAGTCGACGGTGTTCTCCCAGTTTCTGCCTTCGACCGGCGCCACCGTGCTCGAGTATCTCAACGAGTTCTCCGGTCAGGCGCGCAATCTGACCTCGGTCGGTCTGATCTTCCTGTTCGTGACCTCGGTGATGATGATGATCACCATCGAAGGTGCCTTCAATGCCATCTGGCAGGTGCCGGAAGGGCGCAAGGGACTGTCGAGCTTCCTGATGTACTGGGCCGTTCTGACGCTGGGGCCGCTGATGCTGGGCTCGGGCTTCTTGCTGTCATCCTTCTTGACCTCGCTGTCCTTCTTCGACTCGGCCGCCGAGATGCTGGGCGGCAAGGCTCTTCTGCTTCGTCTGTTGCCGCCGCTGTTGAGCGCCGCAGCCTTCACTTTCATCTATGCCGCGGTGCCCAACTGCAAGGTTCGCCTGCGTGACGCCGCGGTCGGCGCGCTGACCACGGCCCTGGCGCTGGAGCTGGCCAAGGCGGGCTTCTCGCTCTACGTGACGCACTTCCCGTCCTATCAGGCCATCTATGGCGCCTTCGCAGCCGTGCCGCTCTTCCTGCTGTGGGTGTTCCTGTCCTGGTGCATCGTGCTGCTGGGGGCAGAAGTCGCGGCCTGGATGGGTGAGCGCTCCAATGCAGACTGGCATCGCTGGCCGCCGTTCTGGCAGACCCTCGGTGCCGTGATGCTGCTCAAGGATGCCCATGAGCGCGGTGAGCCGCTGTCCGATGATCGCCTCACGGAAGTGCTGGGCAGTCGTTACCGTCGTGTCCTCAAGCCGCTGATCGCCGAGAACATCGCCAGCCAGACCCAGGATGGCCAATGGGTGCTCGGGCGTGATCTCAGTCATTACACCCTGTGGGAGATGGCGCACGCCTTGCCGTGGGAACTGCCGGCCGGCGAGGCGGGCGAAGCGCCGCACCCGCGTCTGGAACCCCTGCGTGAGGCGCTGGCGCGTGCGCGTGCCGCCGAGAAGGAACGCATGACCTGCGGTCTGGTAGAGGTGTTGCCCAGTGTCGGTGACGTGGGTGATGAGGCCGTGACTCGGGAGGAAAAAGACTCACAAGATCCGCAACTTGCGACTTCCTGAGCGGCACTGGAACGCGATTGCAAGGTGACAGTCTGATGCCGAATGGGCAGAATGCGCACCCTGTGCCGTCTGCTCACCCCGACGAGGGTTGAGGCGGATGTTGATGTCGTTGTCTCGTTAGCGAAAGCGATGACGCCTGGCTGGCACCAGTGACTGACGCCAGTGATTGAAGTCAATGCAAAGGCCCGACACCTGTTCGGGCCTTTTCCTTTGTCTCGCGCGCATCAACCGGAACCGCTCTCCTGCATGGCCGCAATTCGGCCTGCACGCTGGCGAGCCAGGGCGAGGTATGAGTAAGGCATGGGCGAGGTATCAGCAAAATAGATCAGCTGGCGCTGCTCGCCGGGCAGACACGCAAGTGAAAGGTTCGCATGCCAGACTGGCGACGGCGTCTTGCCCGCTGTGTGAAGCCATCCTTGCGCTAGCGGGAGAGGCGAGACGATGCGATAGCTGGCTGCCTGTCGGTGGCCAGGCACGACGGAATTGACGATGTGGCGTGCCAGTCCCTGGCGCGCCTGACATGCATGAGGGTGCCGTTCGCGGCGCCCGCTGGAGGTGACAACCCGCCGATGAAAAGCTCTGCTCCTGAGAAGGCCCCGCTGGTCAAGCTGCGTGGCATTTCCAAGACCTTTGGTGATCGCAAGGTGTTGGACAGCCTTGACCTGGATTTGAACGATGGTGAGTTCGTCACGCTGCTGGGCCCGTCCGGTTGCGGCAAGACCACCGTGCTGAGAATGATCGCCGGCTTCGAATCGCCGGATAGCGGCACCATCACGCTCGAGTCGACGGCCTTGCATGAGCGTCCCGCTCACCAGCGCCCGGTCAATACCGTCTTCCAGAGCTATGCGCTGTTTCCGCACATGAACCTCTATGACAACGTGGCCTTCGGTATGCGCATGGAGAAGGTCGCCAAGACCGAGATTCACGAGCGGGTGCGCGAAGCGCTGGAGATGGTGCAGCTGGCCCATCTGTCGGACCGCCGCCCGGACCAGCTCTCCGGCGGGCAGCAGCAGCGCGTCGCGATCGCCCGCGCCGTGGTCAAGCGTCCCCGTGTCCTGCTGCTGGATGAGCCGCTGTCGGCGCTGGATTACAAGCTGCGCAAGCAGATGCAGAACGAGCTCAAGCGCCTGCAGCGTCGTCTGGGCATCACCTTCGTGTTCGTCACCCACGATCAGGAAGAGGCGCTGTCGATGTCCGATCGCGTGGTGGTGATGCGCGAAGGCGGCATCGAGCAGATCGGCACGCCGCGTGAGGTCTACGAGTCGCCGAGCACCCTGTTCGTGGCGCGCTTCGTTGGTGAGATCAACCAGCTGGCGGCGCAGGTCGTGCGCCCGGCGGCAACGGCCGGGCGTATCGAGTTGACACTGCTCGGTCAGACGCTGGAACTCAGCAGCCATGGTCGCACCTATCAGGGCGGAGAGGCGGTGCAGGTGCTGCTGCGCCCGGAAGACATGCGACTCAAGGGTGCCGAGGACAGCGAAGGCTTCCCGGCGCGCGTCATCGAGCGCAACTACAAGGGCATGACGCTGGATACGGTGCTGGAGCTCGACAGCGGTCAGCAGTTGTTGGCCAGCGAGTTCTTCGATGAGGATGATCCGGACTTCGATTACCGCCTCGGCGAGCGCGTGCGCGTCAGCTGGGTGCCGGACTGGGAGATCATCCTGCCCGATGATGCGCCGGCCGTGACGGGGGCGGGTGCATGAGTCTGGTGCGCAATCCCTTCAAGACCGCCACCCTGGCCGTCATCTGGGGCTGGCTGATCGTGCTGGTGCTGGCCCCGACGCTGCTGGTGGTGCTGGTCAGTCTGATGCCGGAAAACACCGGCCAGCTGCTGGGCGGTGAGCTGTCGCTGAGCACGCTGTGGCAGGGCTTTCTGACCAACTATGGCCAGATGATCAGTCCGGTGTATCTGAGCGTCTTCGGCCATTCGCTGTGGATCGGCCTGATCACGACGCTGATCTGTCTGCTGCTCGGCTATCCCTTCGCGTGGATGATCTCGCGGGCCAGCCCGCGCCTGCAGCCCTTGCTGCTGCTGTTGGTGATCATTCCGTTCTGGACCAACTCGCTGATCCGCATCTATGCCCTGCGCACGCTGATCGCGACGCGCGGGCTGCTCAACGATGTGCTGATGAATCTCGGTCTGATCGATGCGCCGCTGCGTCTGCTGTACACAGAGGAGGCGGTGATCGTGGGGCTGGTCTACATGCTGCTGCCGTTCATGATTTTGCCGCTGTACGCCGTCTTCGAGCAGCTGAGCCGCCCGACGCTGGAGGCGGCCCGCGACCTTGGCGCCAATGGCCTGGCCACCTTCCGCCATATCGTGCTGCCGCTGACCATGCCTGGCATCATCGCGGGCGTGCTGCTGGTGTTCCTGCCAGCGATGGGCATGTTCTATGTCTCGGACCTGCTGGGCGGCTCGCGCCACCCGTTGATCGGCAACATCATCAAGGGCCAGTTCCTGGAGGCCAACAACTGGACCTTCGGTGCGGCGATCAGCGTGATGCTGACGCTGGTGATGGCGTTCCTGCTGCTGGCCTATTACCGCAGCGTCAAGCTCTTCAAGCGTGAGGTGACCCTATGAAGGCGAGCGCCGCGCTGCGTTGGTTCAGCCGCTGTTATCTGACGCTGATCTTCACGCTGTTGTATGTGCCGATCCTGGTGTTGATCGGCATCTCGTTCAATGACTCACGCAACCCCTTCGTGTGGGGCGGCTTCAGCCTGCGCTGGTACGACAAGCTGCTGGGCAATGGCAATCTGATGGAGGCCGCGCTCAATACGCTGTGGCTCGGGGTGACGGCGGCAACGCTGGCGACGCTGATCGGCACGCTGACGGCCACCGCGCTTTACCGTTATCGCTTCCGCGGCAAGCCACTGCTCAATGGCATGCTGTTCACTGTGATGATGATGCCCGACATCGTGATGGCGATCGCCTTCCTGGCGCTGTTCATTGCGCTGGGTATCCAGCTGGGCTATTTCTCGCTGCTGGTCTCGCACGCCACCTTCTGTCTGCCGTTCGTGGTGATCACCGTCTACTCCCGCCTGACGGGCATCAACCCGCAGTTGCTGGAAGCGGCGCGTGATCTGGGGGCCAGTGAAGCCCGCGCCGTCTGGCATGTGCTGGTACCGGCGCTGATGCCGGCGATCGCCTCCGGCTGGCTGCTGAGCTTCACCCTGTCGCTGGATGATGTGGTGATCTCGACCTTCGTCACCGGGCCGACCTTCGAGGTGCTGCCGCTGCGCATCTACTCGATGGTGCGACTGGGGCTCAAACCTGAAGTGAATGCATTGGCAACCCTGCTGTTGGGGCTGTCGCTCTGTCTGCTGTTGATTTCACAGTTGTTGCTCAAGGAGAAAAAATAACATGCAAGGTACCCGTTTCCCGCTGCGTGCCGCTGGCCTGATGGCTGCCGTCAGCCTGGCTTCCGTGGCCTCATCCGCCCCCGTTCTGGCCGCGGATGACAGCGACAAGGTCCTCTACGTCTACAACTGGACCGAGTACATGCCCGATGAGGTCATCGAGCGCTTCGAAGAGCAGACCGGCATCGATGTCGTCTACTCCACCTTCGATTCCAACGAAGCGATGTACGCCAAGCTCAAGCTGCTGGATAGCGACAACAGCTACGACCTCGTCTTCCCGTCGACCTATTACATCGACAAGATGGCGCGTGAAGGCCTGCTGCAGAAGCTGGATGTCAGCAAGCTGGATCATTTCGAGGACCTCGACCCGAATCTGGTCGATCGTGACTTCGACAAGGGCAACCAGTACAGCGTGCCTTACATGTGGGGCAGCGCCGGTATCGGTTACAACCCGGACTATGTCGAAGAGGGCGCGCTGACCAGCTGGAACGATCTGTGGAACGACAAGTATCGTGACAAGCTGCTGCTCTCCAACGACATGCGCGAAGTCTTCCATGTCGCACTGGCAAGCCTCGGCTTCAGTGGCAACACCACGGACCCGGACGAGATCAAGGCGGCCTACGAGAAGCTGACCCAGCTGATGCCCAACGTGCGCGCCTTCAACTCCGACGCGGCGCGCGTGCCTTTCATGCAGGGCGAGGTCGATGCCGGTCTGATCTGGAACGGTGAGGTCTATCAGGCCAACCAGGGAGGCGTGCCGGTCGAGTATGTCTATCCCAAGGAAGGCATCATCCTGTGGATGGATACCATGGCGATTCCGTCCAATGCGCGTCACGTCGATGCGGCCTATCAGTTCATCGATTATCTGATCAGCCCGGAAGTCAGCAAGGAAATCAGCGAGTACGTGGGTTACACCACGCCGAGCCTGGCGGCCAAGAACATGATGGACCCGGAAGTGCGTGACAATCCGGTGGTCTTCCCGACTCAGCAGGATCTCGCCCGCGGCGAATTCCAGACCGATGTCGGCGATGCGCTGTCGATCTATCAGAAGTACTGGGAGCAGCTCAAGACCGGGCATTGATCCGTCCTTGAGGCGTGATGACACAAGAAATCACGTCAGCGACTTGAGCTGAACCGACGCCCCGAGGCATGCTCTGTCTCGGGGCGTCGTCGTTTGTCGACCTTGACTGCGCGCTCCACGTAATTGACACGTCCTGGTGAAGACTGGAGGGTGCCATGTCACGTTTTTCCCCTGCAATGATGTCAGCGGCGCATGCCCGTGAGTTGAGCAGTGCCGAGGCGGATGATCTGTTCAGTCGTGAGATGCAAGGCGTGGCTCCCCTGACGCGCGGCAAGGACCGCGCCGATGTCACCACGGCCCGCAAGGGCCCCAGCGAGGCTCAGCTGGCACGGCGTGAAGACGCGCAGAAGACCCTGGGCAATGAGCTGGACGGGCTGTCCGACAGCTACGTGGAGCATCTCTCGCCGCATGACCCGGTCGAGTTTCGCCGCGATGGCATCCAGACCGGTGTGCTGGAGCGCTTGCGCCAGGGCGGCTACCCACCCGAGGCGCAACTCAATCTGATGCGTCGTCCGCTCATCGAGTGTCGGCGTGAGGTGCATCGCTTCATTCAGGATGCCTGGCGCAGCGAGTTGCGTTGCCTGCTGGTGATTCATGGCAAGGGGCGTGACAGCGAATCGCATGCCGCCTTGATTCGTGCCTACCTGGTGCACTGGCTGGAGCAGATGCCTGAGGTGCAGGCCTGGAGCAGTGCCACGCCGCGCCACGGTGGGCTGGGGGCGACGCTGGTGATGTTGCGCAAGTCCCGCGCGGCGCGTGACAACAACCGCGAACGGCATCAGAAGCGACGCGGCTGATCGCTGCGAGCAGCAAGTTCCGCAAGCAGTCAAATCCCGCAAGCAGTCAAATCCCGCAAGCAGTCAAATCCCGCAAGCAGTCAAATCAGACAGCAGAAAGCCCCGCCAGGCCGCGATCATCGCGAGCTGGCGGGGCTTTTTCATGCTCATGGATCAAGCAGACTATTGCACGCTGTAACCGCGACCGGTGAAGCAGGCACTCAGCGCGCGGCGATAGGTGTCTGCGTTGCTGGCGGTCACGGGCGGTGCGGCAGAGTTGGCTTCGGCGCCACTCTGCTGATTGGCCCAGCGGTGACACTCATAGCGATCACGCGCTTGCTGGTCTTCGCTCTGGCCCTTGGTGGGGTAGGCGATGACATCGACTGCCGCGGCCGTGAGTGTCGCCTGAGCGGGGGCCTGGACGGGCAGATACTGCTGCTGACTCTCTTCCCACAGGTAATAGGTGCCTGCCGCCAGGAAATACAGCGTAGCGCCTACCCAGACACCGCGTGCCCCTGCGGGCAGGCCATGACCGTGCCCCGGGCCACCCGGAGCCCAGCGGATCAGCCGGCCGGGGGCGCCATGCCCGATCACCATGTCGGGGCCTATGTAACCCGGCCCATCGAAGCGCCCATGCCCCGGGCCCGCCATGGCGGACGTGGTCGGCAGGGCACTCAACAGGGCGAGAGACAGCGCGAGATAGCGTAGGGGGCCCTTGCCGGAATGATGATTGCGACTCATGCGTTTCCTCCTGTGTGACCAGCATGGCATTTGAGTGTGACGATGACGTTGGGTGCCAGCGTGCAAGCATCAAGAAAAGAAATGGCATCCTGCGCCATGTGTGTTCCGAGAAGTTGGACGGTAATTGGACAAGACATTGGTCATGTCAGCATCAGGTGATATTATCCGCGCGCAATCCGATCATGTTTTTTCATTATAGTGTTGTCTGCCAGCAGGGCGCCGAGACAGCTCACGGCGTCTCTCCAGGACACTCACAAGGAAATCTCCATGCGCAATACCCCTGCAGCGGGCGGTGGCGAAGATGTCAGTGCCGAGCCGCGCACCGGCTTGTTTGCCAAGGTCAACCCGCCGGTCTTCTTCGGCGCGAATGCCATCATCCTGTTATTGGTGATCTTCACCGCGGTGTTCTCGGACACGGCCATGTCGGTGTTTGAATCGGTCCAGCATTGGATCACCAATACCGTGAGCTGGTTCTACATCCTGTGTGTGGCCATCGTGCTGATCTCGGTGGTGTATGTCGGCTTTTCACGTCACGGCGAGATTCGCCTGGGGCCGGACCACTCACTGCCGGACTACAGCAATGTCACCTGGTTCGCGATGCTGTTCTCGGCGGGCATGGGCATCGGCCTGATGTTCTTCGGCGTGGCAGAACCCGTGATGCACTTCCTCAATCCACCGACGGGCACCCCGGAGCAGGTCGAGACCGCGCGTGAAGCGATGAAGCTGACCTTCTTCCACTGGGGGCTGCATGCCTGGTCGATCTACGCCATCGTCGCGTTGATCCTGGCCTACTTCAGCTATCGCCATGACCTGCCGTTGACGCTGCGCAGTGCCTTGTATCCTCTGATCGGCAAGCGCATCTACGGCCCCATCGGCCACGCGGTGGACATCTTCGCCATCGTCGGCACCGTCTGTGGTGTCGCCACCACGCTGGGTTACGGCGTGGCACAGGTCAATGCCGGACTCTCGCACCTGACCGGCATGCCGAACAATGACTGGACCCAGGTCGCGATCATCGTCGTGATCACCGGCCTTGCCACCATCTCGGTCGTGACCGGCCTGGACAAGGGCATCCGCATCCTGTCCGAGATCAACCTCGGCCTCGCCGTGGTGCTGTTGCTATTCGTGCTGCTGCTCGGCCCGACGGCCTTCCTGCTCAAGGCGTTCGTCCAGAATTCCGGCTTCTACATGGCGGATATCGTCGGCAAGACCTTCGAGCTCTACGCCTACGAACCCAATGACTGGATCGGTGGCTGGACGCTGCTGTACTGGGGGTGGTGGATGTCCTGGTCTCCGTTCGTCGGCATGTTCATCGCGCGTGTCTCGCGTGGCCGTACCATCCGGGAATTCGTGATCGGCGTGCTGTTCGTGCCGGCCGGTTTCACGCTTTTGTGGATGACCATCTTCGGCAACACCGCCATCTCGATGATTCTGGAGCAGAACGTCACGGCGCTGGTCGATACCGTCAACGACAACTATTCGCTGGCTCTGTTCACCTTCCTCGAGCAGCTGCCGCTGTCGTCCATCACCTCGGTGATCGCGCTGGTGATGGTCATCGTGTTCTTCGTCACCTCGGCGGATTCCGGCTCGATGGTGGTCGACATGCTGGCCTCCGGTGGTCGTGAAGACACCCCGACCTGGCAGCGTATCTACTGGGCCTTCGCGGTGGGCATTCTGGCGATCGTGTTGATGCTGGCCGGTGGGCTGGGCGCACTGCAGACGGCCACCATCGCCACGGCCCTGCCGTTCGGGATGATCCTGCTGGCCGCGATCTTCGGGCTGCTGCGTCAGCTCAATCTCGAGTCGGTCAAGCGCCGCTCGCTGTCGGTGAATACCGCAGCCGCGACCCCGATGGGCGAAAAGGGCAACTGGCGCAAGCGTGCCCAGCATCTGATGAGCTTCCCGACGCGTGCCATGGTTCGTGGCTTCCTGCGCGGTACCGTTGCGCAGGGCATGCAGGAGCTGGCCGAAGAATTGCGCACCCAGGGGCTGGAAGTCGAAGTCACTACCAGCCGTGATCGTGTCTACTTCAATGCGCGTCATGGCGAGGAAGATGACTTCATCTACGGCGTGCGCATTCGTTCTCACCTGCGCCCGGACCTCAATCTGGATCAGGAAGACGAAGGGGATGAAGAGGATTACTGTCGTGCCGAAGTCTTCCTCAAGGAAGGCGGCCAGTCCTATGACCTGATGGGCTACAGCAAGGACCAGGTCATCAATGACCTGCTCGAGCAGTACGAGCGCCATATGCACTACCTGCACCAGCTGCGCCTGAGCCAGTCCGTCGGTCAATGATCTGAGCGGGCAGTCAGTGACGCTTCACGCGTCGTCATGACACGAAAGCCCTTGCGGAGAAATCCGCAGGGGCTTTTGTCTGTCTGGATAAGACAGGCTGGTCTAGGTGGAATGGAAAGTGCATCTGTCGAGAGACGCCGCGACCTGAAGTCTCGTTTTCTCAGCTCAGGCATTAGCTCTGCTTATCCAGACGACGTCGAGATCTTATTTGTCTCGCAAGCGGGGGCCCTCTAGCATGGATTCTTCCCACAGAGTCGTATACCGGCGGGGACCAGATGACATGCCGTGGTGGTGTCTCCTGCCAGGGTTCTCGCCCATGACTGACCGAAGGTGAACGCGATCTGCCCGCAATGTCTCCATGACGCCTGAGGTTCTCTGAGCCCCGGTATCCTCTGTGATGAACAACGATACCGGTGTCATGGAAAACGATAATAAAAACCCGTCACGAGGTAGAAACATGCTGAAAGGAAAGGAACTGGATGCACTGATCGAGCAGCGAGGTGTCCTGAAGGGACTCAACTCGACGCTCGGTATCACCGCAATCACCATGACCGTGTTCTTCATTCTCTATGCGATTCTGTTGGGCAAGACGGCCAGCGATCAATTTCTGGGCATCAAGTCCTGGATAGAGAGCACCCTGGGCTGGTACTACGTGCTGGTCATGTTCTCGACCTTCGTGGTCTGTCTTTACGTGATGTGTTCGCGTGTCGGCAAGATTCGGCTGGGGCGTGACGATGAACGCCCCGAGTTCAGCAACTTTGCCTGGTTCTCGATGCTGTTCGGCTGCGGCACCGGCGCGGGCATGTTGTTCTTCTCGATGTCCGAGCCCATGATCCATTTCGCGAGTGACTGGAGCGGGGGCAATCCGTTTCTGAGCGCTGACATCAAGGCGGCTGTCGCTGCCTTCTTCGAGGCCAAGCAGGCAGCCCTGGCAAGTGGGCTCATGCCGGGGGACGAAGGCTTCCCGGTGCCTGACAGCCGGGTCGCGGAAGCGGCGGCCGGTGGCATCAAGCTCACCGTCTTCCACTGGGGGACGATTGCCTGGGCCATGTATGCCATCGTCGGGCTGTCACTGGCCTATTTCGCCTTCCGCAAGGGGCTGCCGCTCTCGATGCGCTCGGCCCTCTATCCGCTGATCGGCAACCGGATCTACGGGCCCATCGGGCATACCGTCGATATCCTGACCGTGTTCGGCACCATTTTCGGCATTGCCACCACGCTCGGCCTGGGCGTCGAGCAGATCGGCTCCGGCCTGATGTCGCTAGGCCTCATCGAAGAGAAGTCGCGCATGGTGACCGTGGTCTCCATCGTGCTGATCAGTGCCATCGCCACTCTGTCAGCGACCAGCGGCGTGGCACGTGGCATCAAACTGCTTTCCACCTTCAATACCTGGGTATGTCTGGGCATCCTGGCCTACTTCCTGCTGGTGAGCGATGCCAACTATTTGATCGCGAGCTCCATCACCGCGCTCGGGGATTACCTCACCGATGCGGTCTCGATGACACTGTGGACGGCGCGCACGCCGGACGAGCGAGTGTGGCAGGGCGGATGGACCATCTTCTACTGGGGCTGGTGGATCGCCTGGGCCGGTTTCGTCGGCATGTTCATTGCCCGTATCTCGCGTGGCCGCACCATCCGTGAATTCATTCTCGGGGTGATGGTGATCCCCTCCATCGTGGCGCTGGTCTGGTTCGGGGTCATCGGCTCGGCGGGCATCTACCAGTCCCTGTATGGGGCCGACATGGGCATCTACACGGCTGCGGTCACCAACTGGGATTATGCCGGAACCCTCTACCACTCGTTCGAGGTGCTCACACCCGGCATCGCCGCTACCGTAGCCAAGGTGGCGGCGCTGGTCGTGGTGATCATCTTCTTCGTCACCTCTGCGGATTCCGGCACCCTGGTATTGGGACGCCTGTTGGCCTTCGGTCGTCGTCCTCCGGTTCAGCAACGCATCATCTGGGGCATGATGCTGGGCGCCGTGACCTTGATCCTGCTGTTGCTGGGGGGAGATCAGGCGCTCAAGTCCCTGCAGGCCGCCTCGATCGCCGGCGCCTTGCCGTTCACCTTCGTATTGATCGCCATGATGATCGGGTTGTTGAAATCGCTGCGCGAGGACGGAGAATCGATGATCGAGAACGAAGAGCATATCCGCAAGATGATCGAGAACGAGGTCCGCGACCTCTCTTGAGTTGCCGTTTGCCAGATGTATGCGTCTGGTGTGCAAGACATGAGGCCTCTGCCCTTGGGCAGGGGCCTCGTTGTTTCTCGCTGTCGGGTGAGAAGGTGAGGTCTCGCTCATCCACGTCAGCGATTTTCCGGCTTTTATACCAGGGCTGTTTTCCTGCTTGGGCTCAGGGCTGTTTCCTGCTCCAGAGCAGGCCTGCGCATGTCACCAAGGTCGCAAGGCAATATCAAACGTACGTATGTTCCAATGCTGGCAGGTCCATCGATTCCGCCAACGGCGCGCAGCATGGGTTTGCGGCTATGCTGTCGACAGTGAGGGGCCCACAGGCCGACACCCACCCGACGGAGCCCCAGCAGCGCCTCACCACGCAACTCACCACGATGTCTTACGACGTAGTCGCGCGACGACGTCTTACAACAACGTCATACAACAACAAGGTAGCGGGGGCAGTGACGCCGAGCGCCCCACGTACTGTTCAAGGAGCAACGCCATGCATGATCCCCTAGCGGCTCGACCCGATGAGCCAGGCAAGTCCACTAACGACGTGACTACAGATCCTTCCCACGTGGCAGATGCCTCGCCCGATGCTTCGAGAGCACAGCCAACGATAGGCGACACGAGCGGCATGTCGTGCCTGCGCTCCTCGCGGGAAGTGGACTTCACCGGCCTTGATTCCCTGATGGACATGTTCGAGAACGCCTGTCGCACCCACGCCCAGCGGCCGGCCTTCACTTGCATGGACCGCACCATGAGCTTTGAAGAGCTCGAAACTTCCAGTCGCCAGCTGGCGGACTGGTTCCAGCACGAGACCGATCTCAAGCCGGGCGATCGGGTCGCCATCCAGTTGCCCAATACCTTGATGTTCCCGGTGGTGGCCTTCGCCGTCATTCGTGCGGGGCTGGTGCTGGTGAATACCAATCCGCTGTATACCGAACGTGAGATGGAGCATCAGTTCAATGACTCCGGTGCACGGGCGTTGGTGGTGCTGGCCAACATGGCGGACAAGGTCGAGCGCGTGCGGGAGCGTACTGGTCTCGAGTACGTGCTGGTCTGTGAATTGGGCGACATGCACCCGGCCTTCAAGCGGCTGCTGATCAACACCGTGGTCAAGCACGTCAAGAAACTGGTGCCGAGTTACCACCTGCCCGACGCCATCCCGCTACGCCAGGCCATCTCGCAGGGCAAGGCCGAGCGCTGGGAGCGGCCGACACTGGCGCTCGATGATGTTGCCGTCCTGCAGTACACCGGCGGCACCACCGGGGTCGCCAAGGGCGCGATGCTGACCCACCGCAACCTTCTCGCCAACATGCTGCAAGGCAAGATGGCCCTCACGCAGGGCTTGGACCCGGGCCATGAAACGCTGGTGGCGCCGCTGCCGCTCTATCACATCTACGCCTTCACCATTCATCTGGCCTGCATGCTCAGTGAAGGCAATCACACCCTGTTGATCCCCAATCCGCGCGATATCCCGGGCTTCGTCAAGACGCTGCAAAAGCACGACTTCACGATGTTCGTCGGTCTCAATACGCTGTTCGTGGCGCTGTGCAACAATCCCGGTTTCCAGGCACTGGACTTCTCGAAACTCAAGATCACGACCTCAGGGGGCGTGGCGCTGACGCGCAAGGCGGCAGAAGAGTGGAAGCGGGTCACCGGCAGTGATATCTCCGAGGGCTACGGCATGACCGAGACCTCACCGATCGTGTCGTTCAACCCGCTGGATGCCATTCAGCTCGGCACCATCGGTCGGCCCATGCCCTCCACCGAGGTGCGCCTGTATGACGATGAGGGGGCTCTGGTCGCGATGGGGGAGCCGGGCGAGCTGTGCGTGAAGGGGCCGCAGGTGATGAAGGGCTACTGGCAGCGTGAGCAGGCAACGAAAGACAGCTTCACTGCCGATGGCTTCCTGCGCACCGGTGATATCGCGGTCTTCCAGGACGATGGCTATATGCGCATCGTCGATCGCAAGAAGGACATGATCATCGTCTCCGGCTTCAACGTGTATCCCAATGAGGTCGAGGACGTCATCGTGCGTCACCCGGACGTGCTTGAGGCTGCCGCCGTCTCGGTGGTGGATGAGCGCAGTGGTGAGGCGATCAAGCTGTATGTCGTGCTCAAGGACGGCGCAGAGCTCGAGGCGGACGCGCTGCGAGACTGGTCGCGCAAGGAACTGGCCAGCTACAAGGTGCCGCGTCAGGTGGTCTTCATTGACGAGCTACCCAAGACCAACGTCGGCAAGGTGCTCAGACGTGAGCTGCGCGACTCGCCGCCGGAATCTGCCTGACCTTGGCTTTGATTTCTCCTTGGGTGACAGCCTTAAGCACGGTTCGAAGAAATGAACCGTAAACGCAGAACGTCAACACAGCCCTGAAATACGGTCCTTGAAACACGAACGCCCCGCTCAATGAGCGGGGCGTTCGTGTTTCAAGAGTGGGCGCTTGTGAGAGCGCCTACTGTCAGGCGTCTTTCTTCTGCTGGGTCGCGTTGTAGACCTCGAGGTCCAGCTCGTTCTCGGACTTGCCGACCAGGGTGGTGACCATCAGGTCGCCCGCGACATTCACGGTGGTACGCGCCATGTCGAGGATACGGTCGATGCCGGCGATCACCGCGATGGCTTCCAGCGGCAGGCCTACCTGACTCAGCACGATGGAGAGCATGATCAGACCGGCGCCCGGCACACCGGCGGTACCGATGGAGGCCAGCGTACCAGTCAGCACGATCATGCCGTAATCCATCATCGACAGCTCGATGCCGGTCATCTGGGCGATGAACAGTGCCACCACGCCCTGGTAGATGGCGGTGCCATCCATGTTGATGGTCGCGCCGACCGGCAGCACGAAACCGGAGACACCTTCCGAGACGCCGAGGTTCTTCTGAGCGCAGCGGATGGAGATCGGCAGGGTGCCGGAGCTGGAGGCCGAGGAGAAGGCCACGACCAGCGCATCGACGATACCACGCAGATAGCGCACCGGATTCAGCTTGCCCAGTGTCGCCAGCAGGCCGGAGTAGACCACCAGTACGTGCACGATGCTCGCCAGATACGCCACGCCGATCACCTTGGCCAGCGGCAGCAGTACATCAAGGCCGTAGTTGCCGGAGACATGCGCCATCAGGCCGAAGACACCGAACGGCGCGAAGGCCATCACGAATTCGGTCAGCTTGTACATCACCTCGGCGAAGCTATCGAAGACGCGCACGACCGGCTCGCCCTTGTCGCCGATCATGATCAGCGAGATGCCGATCCCGATGGCGAAGACGATGATCTGCATGATGTTGCCATTGGCCAGCGCATCGATCGGGTTGCTCGGCACCAGGTCGACCAGAATCTGCACCAGCGAAGGCGCGTCCTTGGTTTCCATTGCCTTGTCGAAGTTGAACTCGAAGCCGGCACCTGGCTGGAAGATGCTGGAGGCCAGCATGCCGATGGCGATCGCGAAGGCGGTCGTCAGCAGGTAGAGGGCGATGGTCTTGCCGCCGATGCGGCCCATCTTCTGCGGGTCACGCATCGAGGTGATACCGACCACCAGGGTGCTGAAGACCAGCGGCACGATCAGCATCTTGATCGCATTGATGAAGATATCGCCCAGCGGCTTGAACATGCTGGCGCTTTCTCCCATCAGGGCGCCAGCGAGTATCCCCAGGGCGAGGCCGCCCAGGATCTTCTGCCACAACGGCAAACGGCGCCACAGGTTAGGGCGGGAGGAATCACTCATAAAACTGTCCTTAGGTGTCTAGCGATGATTATCGCTGATGTTGCTCAGGGCGCGCCCGAGTCTGTCGTCTCGATGCCTTGTCACGATTGCGCACTGCATTAAGCACTTTTTTGGTGCGGGAAGATTAACAGTCAGCCTGCACTCACCCTCTGCACCTTTAGTCGCAAAAAAGCGTCCTTTCACGCGAATTCAGCTTTCCATGCCAAACGCGCATGAGCTCATGCTGCAAAAAGTTCCACCAAAGAAGTAGTTGCCAGGCAGGCATATCGTCTGTCTTTGCGTTACCTTGACGTTAACGTCAACTGTTAGGCTCCCAGAGCGACTTTCCACTAGTCTGATGGTAGGCACTGTTGTCATTGCCGAATCGACAGCTTCCGCTTCGGTAGTTCTGAAAGTTAGCCATTGCCTGCCCGGCCTCACGAGGGCTGGGTAATCCCTCAAACGCCTGATCGGTAAGAGAGGACGCTGAGCATGTCCGATACAACAACACGCGGACCCATATCCCCGGGGACCGCGCCGCCCGATGGCTCACAGCCAGAGCTCAATGACCTGACCGCCATGCCGACGGCAGACCAGATCGCGCCGCAGGGGCCCACGGTGCTGCATCATCTGGCCTTCATGACCGGCGACGAGCTCTGCATCCCGATCTTCAAGCGCCTGCGTCAGGACGGCACCCTTTACCCTGTCGATGCGGCACAAAGGCAGAGTGACGATGCCCGGGGAGGCCAGTCGCAGGACACTACATCCATCGGTCGCGATCCGATCGAGCGAGAGAAGGCACTCAAGATCTACCGGACGATGCTGTTCACCCGGGTGCTGGATGAACGCATGTTGGCCGCCCAGCGTCAGGGGCGCTTGAGCTTCTATATGCAATGCACCGGCGAGGAAGCCACGGTGATCGGCAGTGCGGCAGCACTGGAAGACGATGACATGATCATGGCGCAATACCGTGAGCAAGGTGCGCTTGCCTGGCGTGGCTTCAGCTGTGACGAATTCATGAACCAGATGTTCGGCAACGAGCGCGACTACGGCAAGGGCCGTCAGATGCCGATCCACTATGGATCGCGTGACCTGCACTACATGACCATCTCTTCGCCGCTGGCGACCCAGATTCCCCAGGCGACCGGCTATGCCTATGGCCAGAAACTGGCGGGCAAGGGGCAGTGCACCATCACCATCTTCGGTGAAGGGGCGGCGTCTGAGGGTGATTTCCATGCCGCTCTCAACATGGCCTCGGTGCATCGGGTGCCGTGTATCTTCCTGTGTCGCAACAATGGCTATGCCATTTCCACCCCGTCATGCGAGCAATTCGCCGCCGATGGCATCGCGCCACGCGCCTTCGGTTATCACATGCAAAGCATCCGAGTGGATGGCAATGACGTGATCGCCGTCTACGAAGCCACCATGGCGGCGCGCAAGATCGCGGTCGAGACCCATCAGCCCGTCTTGATCGAGGCGATGACCTACCGTCTGGCGGCGCATTCTTCCTCGGATGATCCCTCCGGGTATCGCAGCAAGAAGGAGGAGGCCATCTGGCGCGACAAGGACCCCATCCTGCGCATGCGCAACTGGCTGGAGGCGCAAGGCTGGTGGAGTGAGGAGGAGGAAAAGGCCACTGGCGATCAACTGCGTCGTGAAGTGCTTGAGTCCATGAAGCGTGCCGAGAAACTGGCGCCACCGGCGCTGGACACGCTGATCACTGATGTCTACGACACGCCGACGCCGTTGCTCACACAGCAGCTGGAAGACGTGAAACAGCATATTCGCAAGTATCCGCATGCCTATCCCAAGGGTGCTGCCAGCATGGGGTTCACCGCGCAGGAGCTGGAAGACAGCCGCAAGGCGCATCAGGAACGCCTGCAGCGCATGCAGAGCCCTAAGCCTGTTGAGGACCATCAGCCTGTGGAAAGCCATCAGCCGATGGATGGAGGCCAGACATCATGAGCGAGCAGATGAGTGAACAGCCGTTGGAGAAAACGCCAGTGACAGCCTCAGTTGCAAGCGACTCAGTTGCGGTGGGTTCAGCGGCGAAAGAAGCGTCTGCGGCGACTGGCAGCAAGGATGCAGCAGCCTCGGGCTCGGGCAAGAAACAGATGAACATGCTGCAGGCGATCAACAATGCGCTGGATATCGCCATGGCCGCCAATCCCCGTATGGTGCTGTTCGGGGAGGACGTCGGGGTATTCGGCGGCGTCTTCCGGGCTACCAGCCACCTGCAGGACAAATACGGGCGAGAGCGCTGCTTCAATACGCCACTCACCGAGCAGGGCATCATCGGGTTCGCCAACGGTCTGGCGGCGCAGGGCTCGACGCCGGTGGCCGAGATCCAGTTCGCCGACTACATCTTCCCCGCCTTTGACCAGATCGTGAACGAGGCGGCCAAGTTCCGCTATCGCTCCGGCGATCTGTTCGATGTCGGCGGCCTGACGATTCGCACGCCCTATGGTGGCGGCATCGCGGGCGGGCTCTATCACTCCCAGTCGCCCGAGGCCTATTTCGCGCATACCCCGGGCCTCAAGATCGTGATGCCACGCAACCCTCATCAGGCCAAGGGCCTCTTGCTGGCGGCGATTCGCGACCCCAATCCGGTGCTGTTCATGGAGCCCAAGCGGCTCTATCGCGCCTCGGTGGGCGAGGTGCCAGAAGCCGATTACGAACTGCCCCTGGGCGTGGCCGACGTCATTCGTGAAGGTCGCGATATCACGCTGCTTGGCTGGGGAGCTCAGATGGAAATCATCGAGAAGGCCGCTGCCCTTGCTGAGCAGGATGGTATCGACTGCGAGATCATCGACCTGCGCAGCATTCTGCCCTGGGACATCGAGACGGTGTGTGCCTCGGTGCTCAAGACCGGGCGTCTGGTGGTCAGTCATGAAGCGCCGCTGACGGGCGGCTTTGCCAGCGAGATTGCCGCCACCGTGCAGGAGCGTTGCTTTTTGTATCTCGAGGCGCCGATCCGGCGCGTCACAGGCCTTGATACGCCGTTCCCGCTGGTGCTCGAGAAGGAGCATCTGCCGGACGAGCTCAAGATCTACGAGGCCATCAAGCAAAGCTTGAATTACTGATGACAGGGAGTGATGCGCGCCATGAATGATTTCATCCTGCCCGATATCGGCGAAGGCATCGTCGAGTGCGAGCTGGTCAAATGGTTGATCAAGGAAGGCGACGTGATCGAGGAAGATCAGCCGGTAGCCGAGGTCATGACAGACAAGGCGTTGGTGGAAATCCCCGCGCCCCACGCCGGTACCGTGGTCAAGCTTTACTGTCAGGAAGGCGAGATTACCCGTGTCCATGCGCCGCTGTTTGCGGTGGATGATGGCCTTGGCAGCGACGATGATAGTGAGAAGAACCGAGAAGACACGCATGAGGATGGTCACGTCGGCGATGTCGTGACGGTTGCAGCGCCTGCTCGCTCGACGGCACAGGCTCAGTCAGCCGCCAGCCAGGTGTCCAGCCGTCAGTCGAATGTCGCTGCGTCAGCTTCTGCCAAGTCAGTCAGCAATGGGGCAGCTGCCTCACAGACAGCCGCGACCCTTGAGCGGCGCTCACGTGATTTCATCCTGCCGGATATCGGCGAAGGCATCGTCGAATGTGAGGTCGTCACCTGGCACGTCGCGGAAGGCGACACGGTGGAAGAAGACCAGACGATTGTCGATGTGATGACCGACAAGGCGCTGGTCGAGATCACCGCCTCGGAGCCCGGGCGTATCGTGCGCTTCCATTATGCTCAGGGCGAAAATGCCCGAGTGCATACGCCGCTGTATGCCTATGTGCCTGATGAAGAGGCAGAGGCTGAAAGCACTGAGAGCACTGAGAGCACTGAGAGCACTGAGAGCGACGTCACCTCGTCTGAACGCAAACAGGCTCAGCCAGAGCGTCTGGCGGAGCACCGGCAGGAGGGCGACGACAAGAGTGGGCAAGACGGGCGTCACGAGGAGAGCCGGCCTCGCATACCCGCGACCCCAGCCGTGCGCCGCCTATTGCGCGAGCATCAGCTCGATATCCAGGCCATTGCAGGCTCGGGGCGTAACGGCCGGGTGCTGAAGGAAGACGTGCTGGCATATCTCAAGCAATCCGAGGCTCACGAGACTGACGTGACACCTGATGACTCTCACAAGGTCGGCGCGGCCGCCGAGACCGACAAGGCAGCTGCCGAAGCGTGTGCTGTGGCCAGTGACGTGGCCAGTGACGAGGTGCGATCGTCACGACTTGAGTCGAAAGCGGTACCGCTCAAGGGGGTCGCCGCGGTAATGGCCAGGCGTATGGTGCAGGCCAGCACGCAGATCCCGCATTTCCATTACGGCGATGAGCTCGATATCACCGACCTGCTGGCGCTGCGGGCACGCCTCAAGGCGCGCGCCCAGCAGCAGGGCATTCGCCTGACCTTGATGCCGTTCATCATGAAGGCCATGGCGCTGGCGGTGATCGAGGAGCCGATTCTCAATGCACGCCTCAGTGAGGATGAGAGCGAGATTCTCTATCAGGGGAGCTGCAACATCGGCATGGCAGTGGACAGCGCCAGCGGGCTGATGGTACCGAACGTGAAGGGTGTCGAACGTCTGAGCATTCTCGAGATCGCGCGGGAGGTCGGGCGGCTGACCGAAGCTGCACGCAGCGGGCGCGTTGCACAGGCAGACCTCAAGGGCGGCACCTTGTCGATCTCCAATATCGGGGCGCTGGGCGGCACCTACGCCGCGCCGATCATCAACCAGCCGGAGGTCGCCATCGTCGCGCTGGGGCGCACTCAGCGTCTGCCGCGCTTCGATGGCGAGGGCAATGTCTGTGCGCGTGACATCATGACCATCACCTGGGCGGGGGATCATCGCATCATCGACGGCGGGACCATCGCGCGCTTCAGCAATCTGTGGAAGCACTATCTCGAGCACCCTGACGAAATGCTGCTGTCGCTGTCATGACGCGCTGCTTGCTCCAAGGGCCCCGGCTAGAGAACCTCCTGCATGAGTGATGCGCGCGCCCACGAGCGCCTGCAACAGTTCTATATCCCGGAAGAGCAGTCGATCTATCTGCTCTCGCATCATGATGCCAAGAAACTCAAGGACTGGGTGGCGCTGTGCATCGCTCAGCTCGAGGGGCTGGGCTACCGGGATATCCATCTGGTCGGCAAGGGCGCCTACGGTTTCGTCTTCGCGGGCTGGCGTCCTGGCGAAGACCGGCGCATACGTGAAGAGCATGTCTTCAAGTTCACGCGGGTGACCCTGCCCCAGGCATTGCAGGGCCGCCTGGAGGAAGAGGCCTATATGCTCGACCAGGTCGCCCACCCGCTGATTCCGCGTCTGGTCAGCTATCAGCGAGTACGGCGGCAGTCGATTCTGGTCATGCAGCGCGCGCCGGGCATCAATCTCGAGGAATATTCGCTGCGTCACGGGCGCATGTCGCCGCGTCTGGTGGTCAAGATCGCCAGTCAGCTGGCCGATATTCTCAAGTCGCTGCGCGGGTCATCGATGGGAGCGGGTACGCCACCGGTCGTGCATGGTGATATCAAGCCGTCGAATCTGGTCTTCGATGTCGAGCGGGAACAGGTGGCATTGATCGACTGGGGCAGTTCGGTGTTCGCTCAGCTCGATGAGCATCAGCAATTCATCACCACCAACGTGATGCAGCTGATGTCGGATACCCTGCAACAGACCAATGCGCGTCTGGGCGATGTCTATTTCATCGGTGAGGAGCAGCTCAATGGTGCGCTGTCCTCGCCGCGCTTCGATGAGCAGGGCGTGGCCGCGACACTCTATGCGCTGGCTTCTGGTCAGTCGTGTCGCTTTGGCGTGCGCGCCATTCCGGCGGTGTCGCTGGGGTTGCCCCGGGAATTCGCGCGTCTACTCGATGGCATGCTGGCGGATGACCCGCAGCTGCGCATGCAGGCCGGTGACTACTTCCTGCGCGAGATGAGCAGGATCGCGCGGCTGGTGATGCCGGAATTGCCTCTAGAACCGCCACAGTCTCTGCTGCCGGTCTGGGTGAGGCCGGCAACGCGCGAGATCGACACGGTCGTCTATACCTCGCGCAAATCCTTCCTGCGTGAGGCCTTCGAGGCGGACGAGACCGGCGAACATGCTGGCAACGCGCTGGACGCCGTCAATGATGTCCAGCTGGATCGTTACTACAAGAACTTCATGCAAGGCATGGGCGGCACCGAAAAAGCCTTCCTGGCCGCGGTCAGTCGTCTGGGCAAATACCCGATCGTTGGCGGTCTGGCGATTCGCTGGGAGCCACAGGGCATCTTCGTGGATACTGCGCTGCACCTGCATGACCCTGCCTTGAAGGCCGCCTTCGTCGTCGCAATCAACAACATGGTCGCTCTGGCACGTGCCATCTATCGCCAGGGCGTGTTCAAGGCGTGCCTGTTCAATGCTCGCGATACCCTGCACCTGGAGCGGGAAGACCCGGAAGCCGCCTTTGTCTTTGCGTCGACGGCAGACGGGGAGGCCCGGCCTCGCTTGAGCTATGAGGTCAGCGCGGTGCCGGAACTCGAGGATGACTCGCGTGTGCACTCCTACTTCGAGGATGGCCCGGACCCTGAGGAACTGCTGGTGCTGCCCGAAGAGATATTGAATGCTCTGGAGTCACTCAATGCCATCCACCACACCGGCATGCTGATCTTCGAAGCCCTGCCACACCACCTCAAGATTCACAGTTACTACCGACTGCTGGACCCCTCGCGCGAGCAGGAATTCGCGCGTCTGCTGGCGGAGATTCTCGATGCCGTGCCTCTGATCTCCGGGCTGGGAATTTCCGGCTTCATGAAGATGCCCTACAAGAACACCAAGCATTTCGATCATATCGAGGCGCAACCCGAACGTTTCTATCCTCGGGATCCGCGTGCGACGTAAGAAGGAGTTTGCCTAGGATGGCAGTCGCATGGTGATTCCGATTTATATAACCGTGATTATCGAGATTCGTGTTAGTGTCACATCGCGTGATCATTGCTGGTCTTTCTGAACCCAATAATCAGATCGATAAAAATCGATAACTTACAGGGAACGTACTCATGTCTCGACCTCTCGCTCGGAAATTGCGTCAAGCTTCAGGTGGTCTGGCTATTCTGGCGCTGCTGGCAGGATGTAGCGCGCATACGACGATCAGCAGCCCGTCAGAGACCGCGCGTATCAACTTGAAAGATGTCTCCAGAGATCAGTCTACCGTTCAAGAAACGCTACCCACCACCAGCTTCGGCAATTACGAGTTTGAAGTAGTGGATGACAACAAGATGCCCATGTATGGCATTCTGCCGCTGAAGTTCAATGGCGGTTATCTGGCGCTTGATATCCTGTTCTTTGCCCCCGCCGCATTCTTCAATCTGCGTGAAGTCCACCCTTACTATGAAATCGACCATGACGAGGGTGTCGTGCGTTATCGTGATGAGAAGGGCGGAGAATGGACGACCTATACACCCACCGTGGAAGAAGCTGAGCGTGCACGCAAATACTTTGCCGCGCATCGTGATGATGTAATCTCGCAGTCCAGCGCACAGCAGTAAGCGTGATGCCCGAAGTCGGTAAAGTCGTCTGACTCATGGCCTTGATACGACAGCGCCGCACCAGAGGCTTTCTGGTGCGGCGCTGTCGCATGTGACAACAGGTTGATGCGGCAAGAGAGCAGACTCTCGCTAAAAAGTCAGTCCTTCATCTGGCGCGGGCGCGTCATGGCCTGCGGGGACAGCAGTGCCTCCAGGCGCGCTTCATCCAGCAGGCCTTCCTCACGTACCAGTTCCAGCACGCTGCGACCGCTGACCAGGGCTTCCTTGGCGATACGGGTGGCGTTGTCATAGCCGATATACGGATTGAGCGCGGTGATCAGGCCGATGGAGCTGTTGACCAGCTCGGCGCAGCGATCGCGGTTGGCGGTGATGCCGATCACGCAGCGATTCTTGAGCATGGTCATGGCGCGGCTCAGCTGGCGGATGGAGTCGAGCAACTTGTAGGCGATCAGCGGCTCCATCACGTTGAGCTGCAGCTGGCCGGCTTCAGCGGCCATGGTCAGCGCGGTGTCGTTGCCGATGACATCGAAGGCGACCTGATTGACGGCTTCCGGAATCACCGGGTTGACCTTGCCCGGCATGATCGAGCTGCCCGGCTGCTGTGGCGGCAGGTTGATCTCGTTGAAGCCGGTGCGCGGGCCGGAGGACAGCAGGCGCAGATCGTTGCAGATCTTGGACAGCTTGACCGCCAGGCGCTTGAGCATGCCGTGGAAAAGCACGAAGGCACCCATGTCGCTGGTCGCCTCGACCAGATCCGACGCCGGGCGGAAGTCGATGCCCGAACGCCGCGCCAGTGCCTCGATCGCCAATGCGCTGTAGCGCGGGTCGGCATTGATGCCGGTGCCGATCGCGGTTCCGCCCAGATTGACCTCCTTGAGCAACTCATTGAGGTTGGCGATGCGGTCGACGTCTTCACGCAGGGTGTTGGCGAAGGCGCGGAATTCCTGGCCCAGCGTCATCGGCACCGCGTCCTGCAGCTGGGTGCGGCCCATCTTGACCACGTCGTCGAATTCCAGCGCCTTGGTGGCAAAGGCGTTGGCCAGTTCGCTCAGCGCGTCCACCAGCATCGAGTGGCTGCGCAGCAGGCCGACACGGATGGCGGTCGGGTAGGCGTCGTTGGTGGACTGCGCCATGTTGACGTGATTGTTGGGATGCAGCTGCTGGTAATCACCTTTCTCGTAGCCGAGGAATTCCAAGCCAAGATTGGCGATCACTTCGTTGGCATTCATGTTGGTCGAGGTGCCGGCACCACCCTGGATCATGTCGACCACGAACTGATCGTGATGATCGCCATTCATCAGACGCGCACAGGCGTGCTGGATGGCATCGTGCTCGCGTGTCTCGAGATAGCCCAGCGCATGGTTGGCTTCGGCGGCGGCGGCCTTGACCAGCGCGAGTCCTTCGACGAGACGCGGGAAGTGCGACAACGGCACGCCGGAGAGGTGGAAGTTGTTCAGCGCGCGCTGGGTCTGCACGCCGTAGTAGGCATCAGCCGGCACCGGCTCGCGCCCGAGGAGATCCTTTTCAAGTCGGAAGCCGTTGGCCAGTGCCTCACGCTCGGCATGGCTCAGGTCGGCAGGCGCGGCAGTTGCCGGGGTGGCATTGGCGGCGTTGGGGGTTTCCGAGAGATGGTTCACTTGGGCGGAACTCCTGGCTGAAGTACACTGTGGCGCTTGAATGGCGGCTAGGTAGACAAGGGTAACCAGCGCAGCCCCTCGGCGGCCAATGCCATTCAACGCTGCCGTATACGTCAAACGCATAAGACGAAGGTGGTGGTGCGCCGCGACGCACCATTCTCCATGACAAGACCCTGCATGACCGGCCAGGCAAGCCTCGCTTGGGCATGTTCGACATTTTTGGGAGTTCGGGTGAACCTGGAAACTAAGTGGTTGGAAGATTTCGTTGCGCTATCCAATACCCGCAGCTTCTCCACCTCGGCTCGCCTGCGACACGTTACTCAGCCTGCGTTCAGTCGCCGCATCCGTGCGCTTGAACAGGCAGTGGGCACTACGCTGGTCGACCGTTCGACGACCCCGGTCAGTCTGACACCGGAGGGCCAGTTGTTCCTGGTCACCGCGCGCAACTTGACAGAGCAGCTGTCGGAGTGTCTCGCCCACCTGCGTGGGCTGGGCATGGCCAACGAGACCCTGGATATCGCGGCCGCGCATTCTCTGGCGCTGGCTTTCTTCCCCAAGTGGATCTCGCGTCTTCAGCAGGGCCTGGGGGAGCTGCCGACACGCCTGTCCGCGATGAATGTCGGCGACGCCATTCACTCGCTGCGCGAAGGCAACTGCGACTTGATGCTCGCCTATTACGACCCTTACGCCAGCATGCAGCTGGACGCCGAGGCTTTCCCGTCCTTCTCGGTCGCCAAGGTCAACATGCTGCCGGTGTGCGTGCCGCTGGAGAATGGCGAGCCACGCTTCCCGCTGACCGGGCAGAGCGAGACCAGCCAGGATGCGATTCCCTTGCTGTCCTATACCCAGGGCGCATTTCTAGGCCGCAGCGTGAAGATGCTGCTCAAGAATGATCCGCTGCGCCTGCGTCTGCGCACCGTCTATGAGATGGCAATGGCGGAGGGGCTCAAGGGCATGGCTCTGCAGGGCGTCGGCATGGCGTGGATACCCGATTTCTGCATTCGCGATGAGCTGGAAAGCGGCAAGCTGGTGCGCGCGGGCAACGAGGCGTGGGATATCCCGCTGGAGATTCGTCTCTATCGGTGTTCGCTGGTCCATAAGCCCGGCATCGACAAGCTGTGGAAACAGCTGATGAACTTGCCGCGCGACTTCCTCGAAGCCTGAGCCTTGCCGGTGTATTGCCGGTTTGGAAGACCTGCGTGTCTATTGACTGAAAACGGCAGCCCACTGGGCTGCCGTTTTCGTGTGTGGACCACATCCCAGCCGTCAGAAACCGGTCTGTCCGGCATGCAGGCCGAGAAAGTTCTGAATGATGAAGAAGTGGTCTTCGAACAGGGTGTCAGGCTCCAGGTCCGCCAGCGCGACCCAGCGTGCCTGCTCCTCGTTCTCTCCACCGCCGCTTCTGAGCTTGGGTAGCTGCTGCTCCGGCCGCAGGGCGAAGTAGAAGGCCTCAGCCAGGGTGCGTCCGCGCCAGCTGCGATGCGGCGCATCAAACAGACGCTGACCGCGCAGAGAGCCACGCAGGACTGGTTCCGGCACCTTGAGGCGTACACGTTCCTTGAGCTCACGCAGGCAGGCATCCAGTAGGCGCTCCTGGGGTTGCACGAAGCCGCCAGGCAGGGCGTAAAGCCCCTTGCCGGGCGCCGCGCGACGCGTGGTGAGCAGCACATGGCCGGACTGCACCACCACGGCGTTGACCGTGATGAACAGTGGCGGGTAGGGCGCATCGCTCCAGGCGGCGCGATATTGCTCCAGCAGGCGACGTTCCTCCACCAGCCCCTGCCACGCGGTCTCATCCAGGAAGCCATGCAGGTGCTGAGCTACCGGCGCTGGCAGCAGCTCCAACCCCTCGTTGTCTAGCCAATCCTCGGCGCGAGCACGCTCGGTGAAGATGACCTCACGAATACGGCTGGCTTCCATCCCCTCGCGCAGCGGCACCGCCACCGACTCCCATTGCGGGAAGAGGCTCAAGTAGTAGCTTGACTGGCTGTTGCTGTCACGACGATTGGCACCGATCAGCGCGATTCTTGGCATCCGGTTGGCCTGCGGTCGCGCGATATCGCGTACCTTGCGCTGCACATCACGCACCCAGACATCGTCGTTGTAGAGGGCGTCAAGCAACGGCACGATTTCCAGGCGCGCATTGTCGGCATCGTCAAAGCAACTGCGGATCATGCGCGTGCGTTCAGAGAAGGTGAACGGGTTGCGCAGTGAACGCGCCTGCCAGGCAGAACCGACCAGCACGATGACCTGCCGCGCGAGGCGCAGTGCCTCTTCCATCACGGCAACGTGGCCATGGTGCATGGGCTGAAAGCGACCGATGAAGACCAGGCAGTCATATTGGGTGTTGGCGATCGCGGGAGAATCCTGAGTGCGAAGCGTTGCAGCGGGTGCGGAGGGCAACGTTGTCGTCGAAGGCATGGTGAGCTCCGTGGCAGGCAGGATGGGGCGGCGTATGAGGTGCTTGCCCAGCGAGATTCCGCTAGCGTATCAGATTATGTGCATGCGTCGAACGGCTCGCCATCCACCCCTGTCTGGTAAGGGGTATGTAAAAGTTTATCCCGTTATCTTGTTAAACAAAACTTGGTAATCCCTAGACTTCTCGGTCTTCGGGGCCATAGGGAAGCTATAGCCCTAAAGGTGAGGCCTGAAGGGATAAGGGATAAGGGATAAGGGATAAGGGGGAAGGGGGAAGGAAAGGGGAAAGTGAACAAGCGCGAATGCCCTAACCGAGACAACGCCCGCCAGCAATGACGCTGACGGGCGTTGTCTCGGTTTGTGGCAAGGCCGATGGCAGGCCCAGGCGGGCCTGCCGGGCGCGGGATCAGGACGCCTTGGCGGTCAGGACGTCAGTGATCCACTCGACGACCTTGTCGCCCTGGGCATTGACGCAGACGTCGACCAGCGGCGTCTGCGACCACTGGTTGCCGAGGAATTCGCGACCCTCAGGGGCGAACAGCGTCTGACCTTCGGCCAAACCTTCGACTTCGACATTCAGGTGACCGCGCTCGGTGGTGAACAGCTCCGGCTTCATCAGCCAGGCGAGGGCGCAGCTGTCGTGCGGGCAGCAACCATCGATGCCGCGCGCTTCCTGATAGAAGGCCTTGTAGAACTGATAGCTGCCGGACAGCACTTCACCGAGTGCGCCCTGCGCGACGCGAATGCGCTCGACATGGGCCGGAGACAGCACGCAGCGGTGCGTCGCATCGAGACCGACCATGGTCAGCGGCCAGCCGGCGGTCAGCACCTTGGCGGCGGCATGCGGGTCATTGAAGATGTTGGCTTCGGCGACCGGGGAGACGTTGCCGCCTTCACGGATGGAACCGCCCATGACGACGACCTGCTTGACCTTGCTGATGATGCTCGGGTCCAGCTGCAGTGCGGTGGCCAGATTGCCCAGCGGACCGACGGCGACGAGAGTGATCTCGCCCGGGCGCGCATTGACCTGCTCGATGATGAATTGCGGTGCGCTGATGGACAGCGCCTTGCCCTTGGGCTCCGGGATCTCCATGTTGCCCAGGCCATTGGCACCGTGGATGTGCGCCGGCGCCGGGAACTTGTCCTTGACCAGTGGCTGGGCAGCGCCCTGGGCGACCGGAATCTCCTGACCTGCCAGTTCGCCCAGCAGCAGGGCGTTGGAGGTGGCCGTCTCGATGGTGACGTTGCCGAAGGTGGTGGTCATGCCGAGGAATTCGATGTCCGGATGCGCCAGACAGATGGCAATTGCCTGGGCATCATCCACTCCCGGATCGGTATCAAAGATGATCGGTGTTTTCATGCTGACCTCGTGAAAGAAGTGACCTGCTAAAGAGGGCGTTACGCCGACAGGGTGCCCATAAGCTGACATGGGCACGGCACGGGCCACGTGGTGGTGCCCCGTGCAGGTAGTTCAGTTGTTCAGAGACTCGCTGTTCAAAGACTCAGTTGCTCAGGACGTCGAGTGTCGGCCATTCGGCCAGGGCAGCGGCGACATCACTGGCCAGCGGAATGCTCGGCGCTGCGCCTTCGCGGCTCACGCATAGGGCAGAGGCGGTGCTGGCACGACGCAGGCTTTCCTCGATGCTCAGACCTTCGATCTGGCTTGCCAGGTAATAGCCGATGAAGGTGTCACCCGCCGCGGTGGTGTCCACGGCATTGACGCGGTGCGCCGGCAGCTGGATGCGTTGTTCCCCCAGCTGGTAGCAGACGCCTTCACTGCCCAGGGTCATGACCACTTCGGTGTCAGGCAGGCGAGTGTGCAGCGCGGCGAGCAGGGTGGCGACAGGCGCGCTCTCTTCCAGCTCGACCAGCTGTGCCGCTTCACCGCGATTGAGGAACAGCACCTGGCAATGCTCCAGTGGGAGGCGCAGGACATCAGCACCCATCGGGGCGGGATTGAAGGCGATCTTCATGCCCTTGGCATGTGCCAGCTCGATGACCTTGCCCAGTGCGTTGCACTCATTTTGCAGCAGCAGCCAATCTCCCTGTGTCACGCCGGAGAACAGCGTCGCCAGATGCTCATCGGTGAAACCGTGGTTGGCACCCGGATGCAGAATGATGCTGTTCTCGGCGTGGTCGTCCACCTGGATGATGGCGTGGCCACTGGCGCTGGCGCTCAGCTCGACTTGCGAGGTGATGACACCGGCGCTTTCCAGCGGCTCAAGTGCCCAGCGATCACTGTTGCCAAGGCGGCCCCAGTGCGTGACGTCGCCTCCGGCGCGCGCAAGCGCGAGCGACTGGTTGGCACCCTTGCCACCCAGTACCTGACGGTAGGAGAGACTCGCCAGGGTTTCACCCGGTCGTACCAGGTGGGGTACCCGATAGACGTGATCGATATTGATAGAACCGTAGTTGTAAAGCATGCAGCCTCCTTGGGGTCGAGCATCCTAGCAAAGCCTTGGCCGCCTGTCCCCAGTCGTATCACCAAGGTCTGACCTTTAGGTCATGTTTCAGCGTTGAAGCTATTAGCCTCTTGGAACGCAAGAGAAAGTGCATACTTCCTGTCATCTCGCTGGATTCAGGATAGTCGCCCATGTCGGAGTCGAAGCAACCCGCCGTCACGATCAAGAAGTGGGTCTGGCGAGCGCTCTTCACCAGTACCATGATTCCGTTGCTGTTGGTCGAGACCGCCCTGGTGGCGGTGTATTTCGTGTCCAATGACGAGATTCGTGATGCCAATCTCAATTATCTGCAATCCCAGTCGAGCAGTGAACTCAATCTGGCAATGCTGCGGGAGGCCAAGTCGCTCAGCCAGCAACTGGAGCATGTCCAGAACCTGTCGCGCGGGCTCGGTGCCCAGGCAGGCGAACTGGCCATGGGCGACACTGGCACTGGGGTAGCGGCGCACGAGGTTGCCCGTCACGCAAGCCGGCCCAGCGGTGTCTGGGCCAGTCAGCAGACGGCGGACAATCAGGGCAGCGGCTTCTATCCCGCCTTGCCAGGCCTCGAGCAGGACATCTCCATGGCGCTGCGCATGACGGCGGTCGACCCGATTATGCGCAGTGTCGTATATTCGCACTCGGCCGTGGTGCAGTCCTTCGTCACGATGGCTGACTGCTATGTCCGCCTTTTCCCCTATGTCGATCTGGCCTCGCTGGTGCCAGCCGATCATGACTGTCGTGACTTCTCCTTCTTCTATCTGGCCGCGCCAGAGGCAAATCCCTCGCGAAACACCATCTGGACCGATATCTACGAAGATCCGGCCGGCAATGGCTGGATGACGTCGGCCGTCAGCCCCTTCTATTCGGAGCAAGGCGAATTTCTCGGCGTCGCCGGCGTCGACATGACCCTGGACGTAATCGTCAATCAGGTGCTGGCGATGGAGCTGCCTTGGCAAGGCTTCGCGATGCTGTTCGATGCCGATGGACGCTCACTCGCCGTTCCGCGCGCCGGTGAGCAGTTGTTGTCGCTGCTGCCGTTGGATATTCCCGATGCCTATGACTTGCAGGAAGAGGATGTCATTCGGCCAGCCCAGCTGGCGCTGAAAGGCCATGACGTCTTCAAGGGACTCGCGCCCCGTATCCTCGAGCAGCGGCGTGGTCTGGAGAGCGTCAATGTAGCAGGGGCGCCCTACAAGGTGGCGTGGGAGCGCTTGCCGGGCAATGGCTGGATCATGTTGAGCATGGTCGAGGAGAGCGCCGTCTTCTTTCGTACCGCCGAGATCGGGCGCAACTTCCAGCTGGTCGGCATGGCGCTGGTCGGTGGCCTTATTCTGTTCTATTTCACCTTCTTCATTCTCATGAGCTGGCGCACGCACCACATCAGCCGTCGCCTTTCGGTGCCGCTGGCCGAGCTGCGTGAGCGTCTTCATCGCATCGGCATGGGCGCGGAAGTCGAGTCCGCGGGTGGCAGTGGCATCGTCGAGCTGGATGATGCCAACGCCACCGCCGAAGAGATGTACCAGCGGCTGCGCCAGACCCAGAAGGAATTGCAATCCAGCGAGCGTCGCCTGCTGGATTCTCTCGAAGCCAGCGGCGATAGCCTGTGGGAAATGGACATTCCTGAACGCATCGTGCGCATCCATCCCAATCTCTGGAAGATGCTCGGCGCTTCGGGTCACGAGCCGTTGGCGATGCGCGAGATGGATTTCGATCGCTTGATCCACCCGGATGACCTTGAGCAGGTGCATGTGCTCAGGCATCAGGTCATCAATACTTACGGCGAAAGCTGTGAATGTCAGTACCGAATGCGTGCGCCACAGGAGGAAGACCTTCAGCAGATCGAGTCGATGGGAATGAACGAGGCAGGCATGGATGCTGGAGCAGGCAAGGCTGGCGACAACTCTCTACAACAGCGGAGCCTGATGGCTGACGCTGATGGTGTGCTGGAGGGCGACGAGAGAGAGTGGGACGAGCAAGAGAGGGGCGAGAAAGAGGACGACGCAAGAGAAGGCGCTACCCAGTGGGTACTATTGAGCTCACGCGGTCGTGTGGTGTCGTGGGACGCTGAAGGCAATGCCCTCAAGGCGGCGGGCATGCATATCCGTATTCGCTGATGCCAGGCCACTCATGAAAAGCCCCCGACCCGGCGCATATGCCGGTTCGGGGGCTTTTTCGTAATGTACCGATCACACCTGCCACTCGGCGTCAGTCCCTGTCACCGCGAGGATATAGCCGTGTCAGGCGTGTTCGCTCAGGAATGTCTCGATATTGGCCAGACTGAGATCAAGCATGTTCTGGCGCGCCTCCTGGCTGATCCAGGCATTGTGCGGCGTGACGATCAGGTTCAAGGGCGCACTCGCCGAATGGTGCTGGCTTTCCAGAGCCGAGAGCAGTGAGTGGCCTTCACGTGGCGGCTCCTCCGGCAGACTATCCACCGCCAAGCCGCCGAGTTGTCCGGTGGCCAGTGCTTCCAGGGCTGCGTCCTCGTCGATGATGCCCCCGCGGGCACAATTGACCAGCAGTGCACCAGGCTTCATGGCGGCGAGCGCCTGTTGATCGATCAGATGCTGCGTCTCGGGGGTCAGCGGGCAGTGCAGGCTGATGGCGTCAGCCTGGGGCAGCAGACTTTCCAGCGCGGGGCGCTCGGCGGTGGGGGCAGTGCCCGGACGAGCGGCAAAGGTCACACGCATACCGAATGCCTCGGCCAGCCTGCCCACCGCGGTGCCCAGCTCCCCCTTGCCGACGATGACCAGATGCTTACCGGACAGCTGCACCACGGGGCGGCCCATCAGGCAGAAGGTCGGGCTGCGTTGCCACTCGCCCGCAGCGATGTCGGTCTGGTATTCCGGCAGGCGGCCTGCCAGTGCCAGCAGCAGCATCCAGGTGTGCTGCGCCACCGAGTGAGTGCCATAGGCATTGACGTTCATGACACGAATGCCGCGTGCTTCGGCGGCCGCCATGTCGATATTGTTGGTGCCGGTCGCCATCACCGCGATCAGCTTGAGGGTCGGCAGCTCATCCATGTGGTGTGCCTCGATGCGTACCTTGTTGACCAGCACGATGGAGGCACCGCTCAGTCGTGGCACCACTTCCTCGGGCGCGGTCGCGTCATGACAGACCAATCCTTCCAGGCGGGCCTCGAGGCGCGAGAAGTCCAGCCCGTCACCGACGGAGCCGGCATCGAGCATGACGGCCTGCGGGCCGCTGGTGGACGAGGCGGGCTCGCAATGGGAGGGCGAAGGCGTGGAAGTATGAGAGGGAGACTGCGCAGTACGATCGTGATCGGACATAGGTGCCTCATGATGGCGTAGGAAGATAGACAAAAAGACAGAAAGGCTGGCCCGGGAATGACGAGTACGTAGTGTCTGGGCCGGTTTGTGCTTGGGTGTTGCCCCGCACGGGGCCGAGCACGCTATAATGTGCCCCTTTCGCTTTGACTTGAAAGCCGCTCAACTGGCCTTATTGTAGGCGTCTCTTGCTGGTGCTTGCGAAAGCTCTCATGTTGGGGCCGCAGGTGCGCTGAACGCAAGACGCGCCGCAAGGCATAACATTGTCATGGTTCACGGTGCTCAGACAGCCCCGTGACCAGTATTGTCAGGAAAGAAGACCATGCCGATCTATGAATACCACTGCAAGGCCTGTGGCCATCGGATGGACAAGTTGCAGAAGATCAGCGCTGCGCCGCTGACGGAGTGCCCGGAATGCAAGACGGACCAGCTCGAGAAGCTGGTCTCCGCCTCCGGATTTCGTCTGGCAGGCAGTGGCTGGTACGAGACGGATTTCAAGTCCGGCAGCAAGAAGAATCTAGCCGGTGGTAGCGACAGCACCGCCTGATACAGCTGGGATAGTGCGTCAGGCATCAGCGTGATGAGGGTCAGGGGCACCCAACGGGCACCCTTGACCCTCATCGCCAACGGCAGGCCCTCTGAGACAGATGCGCAACAGCGCGTCGATCATGAATTTGAGCAACAAGGAATCAACATGCGCAGCCACTATTGCGGCAAACTGAACGAGACCCTGATCGATCAGGATGTCACTCTGTGCGGGTGGGTGCACCGCCGTCGCGACCACGGTGGCGTCATCTTCCTCGACATGCGCGACCGTGATGGCATTGCCCAGATCGTCGTCGATCCGGACACCGTCGATGCCTTCGCCACTGCCGACAAGGCGCGCAGCGAGTTCGTGCTGCGTATCAAGGGCCGCATCCGTCTTCGCCCGGAAGGCACCCAGAACCCGAACATGCCGACAGGCATGATCGAAGTGCTGGCCAAGGACGTCGAAGTGCTCAACACCGCACAGACGCCGCCGTTCCAGCTCGACGACCACAACAAGGTCGGTGAGGAAGTTCGCCTCAAGTATCGTTATGTCGACCTGCGTCGTCCCGACATGATCGAGAAGCTGCGTCTGCGCTCGCGCATCACTCACAGCGTGCGCGCCCAGCTCGAAGCCCTGGGCTTCCTCGACATCGAAACCCCGATCCTGACACGTGCCACGCCGGAAGGCGCACGTGACTATCTGGTGCCGAGCCGTACCTACGCCGGCAGCTTCTTCGCGCTGCCGCAGTCTCCGCAGCTGTTCAAGCAGCTGCTGATGGTCGCTGGTGTCGATCGTTACTACCAGATCGCCAAATGCTTCCGTGATGAAGATCTGCGCGCCGACCGTCAGCCGGAGTTCACCCAGATCGACCTCGAAGCCAGCTTCGTCGACGAGCAGGACATCATGGGCATGACCGAGACCATGATCCGTGGCCTCTACAAGGAAGTGCTCGATGTCGAGCTGGGTGACTTCCCGACCATGCCGTATTCCGAGGCCATCAGCCGCTTCGGTTCCGACAAGCCGGACTTGCGCATCCCGCTGGAACTGGTCGATGTCGATGACCTGATGAGCGGCGTGGACTTCAAGGTCTTCTCCGGTCCGGCCAAGGACGACAAGGGCCGTGTCGCCGCACTGCGTGTGCCGGGCGGTGCCAGCCTGTCTCGCAAGGAAATCGACGCCTACACCAAGTTCGTCGGCATCTACGGTGCCAAGGGCCTGGCATGGATCAAGGTCAACGAACGTGCCAAGGGCATCGAGGGGCTGCAGTCGCCGATCGTCAAGTTCATGGAAGACGTCGTGGATGAAGTGCTGGACCGCTGTGGCGCCGTCGATGGCGACATCGTGTTCTTCGGCGCTGACAAGGCCAACATTGTGGCCGAGGCCATCGGTGCGCTGCGCGTCAAGCTGGGCGAAGACCTCAACCTCTACACCCGCGAGTGGGCACCGCTGTGGGTCGTCGACTTCCCGATGTTCGAAGCCGATGCCAATGGCCGTCTGAGCGCGCTGCACCACCCGTTCACCGCGCCGTCCTGCACGCCGGAAGAGCTCAAGGCCAACCCGGAAGCGGCACTGTCTCGCGCCTACGACATGGTCATCAACGGCACCGAGCTGGGTGGCGGCTCCATCCGTATCCACGATCAGGCCATGCAGCGTACCGTGTTCGAAGTCCTGGGCATCGGTGAAGAAGAAGCGGAAGAGAAGTTCGGCTTCCTGCTTGATGCCCTGAAGTTCGGCGCGCCGCCCCATGGTGGTCTGGCCTTCGGTCTCGACCGCCTGGTGATGCTGATGACCGGCGCCAAGACCATTCGTGAAGTGATTGCCTTCCCGAAAACCCAGAGTGCCGGCTGCATGATGACCGACGCCCCGGGCGTGGTCAGCGGTGAGCAGCTCAAGGAGCTGAACATCCGTCTGCGTCAGAAGGTCAAGGTCGAGGACGAAAGCGGTCAGGCCTGATTCAGCGGCGCATGACCGAGGAAGTGACTGGTGGGGCCGTCTGGACTGATTCGATCAGGCAAGGGCTGTCCCGCCGTGGGAGGTTTTCCCCTGTGGCCTGATAGGCAAGGGGGGCAAGCAAACCCGACAAGGCGGTGCGAGACTGTTTGCTGACGTTCACGTCAGGCGTTGACAGTGTCGCACCGCCTTTTTTGTGGCATGGTGGCTGGTTATATACACAGTGAAAGCGATGGCGTGATGATGACAGCGAAGACCGAAGGTGTGAAAGACGAGGCGGCAGCATGATCATTCTTGGCATCGACCCGGGTTCACGTCTGACCGGGTATGGGGTATTGGATGTCTCTGCGGCTCAGCCTCGCTATGTGGACAGTGGCTGCATTCGCATGTCACAGGTCAGCCTGGATCAGCGTCTGGCACAGATCTATGCCGGTATCAGCGAGGTGATCGCCATGCATCGCCCTGCGGAATTCGCCATCGAGCAGGTCTTCATGTCCAAGAACGCGGATTCGGCGCTCAAGCTGGGCCAGGCGCGCGGGGCTGCCATCGTGTGTGCGGCCAATCACGGCTTGCCGGTATTCGAATATGGGCCGCGACAGATCAAGCAGGCCGTGACCGGCACCGGCGCTGCGGAGAAGTCTCAGGTGCAGCATATGGTCACGCATACGCTCAAGCTTTCCGCCACGCCACAGGCCGATGCCGCCGATGCGCTGGCCATCGCCTTGACGCATTGTTTCGCGCGTCGACGCCTGACGCCCGGCAATGACCAGCTGGAAGCCTTGGGATTGGGGAATACCAGTCGACGCAAGGGAACCCGCGTGCGGCGTAGCAGCAGTTGGCGAGACTTCGAGCCCGACGCTTGACATGCCGCTGAGCGACAAATGCGGTATTGTGCTCAATTAATGGCGATTTTTCAGTCACTTGTAGAGTGTCTGCCGAGTCTGGCAGCAGCCGATTGCGTGATGCGACAAGCCGCGTGGCATCAGGCTTTGTGTCATTCCTCAAGGTATGACTGTCAGAAAGATGCGACAAATTCGTCGTGACACTGGGACATGCCGCCTACGCTTCATCTTTGGTAGGCTTGCCCGCATTGTAACAATCCGTGCAGAGGATCGGGCCTGCGAGCAGCAGGATTCCACCGAACACGTTCTCTGCCGAGCAAGGACAGCCGCAACATGATTGGACGCCTGACCGGGACATTGCTGGAAAAACAACCGCCGCAGCTGGTGCTTGATGTACAGGGTGTCGGTTATGAGCTGGAAGCTTCGATGAACACCCTGTTGGGCTTGCCGGCAGTGGGCGAACATTGCCAGCTTTACACCCATCTGGTGGTGCGCGAAGACGCGCAGTTGCTCTACGGCTTCGGCAAGGAGCCCGAGCGTCGTCTGTTCCGTGAATTGATCAAGATTTCCGGTGTCGGCCCGCGTCTGGCGCTGGCGATTCTGTCGGGAATGGAGCAGTCAGATTTCATTCGCTGTGTTCACGATGAAGATAGCCGGGCGCTGACACGTCTGCCGGGTGTCGGCAAGAAGACGGCGGATCGTCTGATCATCGAGATGCGCGATCGTCTCAAGCATTGGACGCTGCCGGCGGATGATGGTCTTGATGAAATGGCGCGTGCCTCCCAGCCACAGCCGCCGGTCACGCATCCTCTGGCGGATGCCGAAGCCGCGCTGGTGTCACTGGGCTACAAGCCTGTCGAGGCAGCCAAGATGCTCTCCGGTCTCGAGACCGGCGCCTCCACGGAAGCGCTCATCAAGGCGGCTCTGGCGCGCAAGATGGCCAGCTGACGCCCCGCCAGGGCAGCAAACATGCGCCCTATAGTTTCCGTCAAGGAAACGGCGCATCGTGATTGGATTTATTGACTAGGGGTTGGCAGGTTACTGGGGTAGAAAGTGCGCGCTTGAACGCAGATGCGCTAGATCGTTGCATAGCCCCGACAAACCTTGCCACCTGCCACTGACGCACGTTCATGGCCCATGACCCGCGTCATGTGCGTGATCTGCGTCATCAGGAGTTGAGCAAGCATCATGATGGAGTCGGACCGACTGATCTCCGCGGCGACGCATGATCCGGAAGAGCGGATCGATCGTGCCAACCGGCCACGCACGCTGAGTGATTACATCGGACAGCCTATCGTCCGCGAGCAGATGGAGATCTTCATCAGTGCCGCGCGAGGACGAGGCGATAGTCTGGATCACACCCTGGTCTTCGGCCCACCTGGTCTGGGCAAGACGACGCTGGCGCATATCATCGCCAGCGAGATGAGTGTCGATATCAAGTCGACTTCAGGGCCGGTGCTGGAGCGGGCAGGGGATCTGGCAGCGATGCTGACCAACCTGCAGGAAGGCGATGTACTGTTCATCGACGAGATTCACCGCCTGTCACCGGCCGTCGAGGAAGTGCTCTACCCGGCGATGGAAGATTACCAGCTCGACATCATGATCGGTGAAGGGCCCGCGGCTCGCTCGATCAAGCTTGAACTGCCACGATTCACCCTGGTGGGCGCGACGACGCGCGCGGGGCTGCTGACGGCGCCACTGCGCGATCGCTTCGGTATCGTCCAGCGCCTCGAGTTCTACGATATCGAGTCACTCACCGACATCGTGGCGCGCAGTGCCAGGCTTTCCGGCATGGAAGTCGAGATGGAAGGGGCGCTGGAGATTGCGCGTCGTTCCCGCGGTACGCCACGTATCGCCAATCGCCTGCTGCGCCGGGTGCGTGACTTCGCCGAAGTGCGCTCGGATGGTCGCTTGACCCTGGAAGTGGCCGACAAGGCGCTCAACATGCTCAATGTCGACAGCCACGGCCTGGATCACATGGACCGTCGACTGCTGTTGGCGATGATCGAGAAGTTCGATGGCGGGCCAGTCGGGGTCGATTCACTGGCGGCGGCCATCGGGGAAGAGCGCGATACCATCGAGGATGTGCTGGAGCCCTACCTGATCCAGCAGGGCTTCATGATGCGCACGGCGCGTGGGCGTCTGGTCACACGCTCGGCCTATCTGCACTTCGGGATCACGCCACGTGAAGAGCAGGCGCGCCTGGGACAGGAAGGAAATGACGCGTCATGACATCTGAAGACGCAGGAAATACGTTGAAAGGTGAAGCTGCATGTTTTCACCACACTGTGCGCGTCTATATCGAGGATACTGATGCCGGTGGCATTGTCTACTACGTGAATTATCTGCGCTTCATGGAGCGCGCCCGCAGTGAATGGTTGCGGGCGAAGGGCTTCACGCAGCAAGCCTTGCTTGAAAAAGGCATTCAGTTGGTAGTACACAGTGTAACAAATCGTTATCTTCGTCCGGCGTATCTGGATGACCTGCTGACCGTGACGGCAACGGCAGGCACCTTGCGCGGTGCACGTTTGACGTTCACCCAGAAGGCGCTGCGCGGTGAGCAGATCTTGAGCGAAGCTGAAGTCGTGATTGCCTGTGTCGATGCCACGACCTTGCGTCCCAGACGCTGGCCCGGGGAATTGCTTGCGGCACTTGAGGTCTGAGATCACGAGGCGCAGATGAGGCCGCGGTCAGCCAGGCGCTGAGACGTCAGGCGCTGAGACGTCAGGCGCTGAGACGTCAGGTTGCTGAACAGATTATTTATCGTGTCACTGATTGACGGTGGCACAGACTGAACCAAGTAAAGAGGGATTTCCGTGGAAGATTCGATGTCGATCATTTCGCTGTTCGTGAACGCCAGTCTGGTCGTTCAGGCAGTCATGTTGCTGTTGCTGGCAGCTTCCATTGCATCCTGGGTGGTGATCTTTCAGCGCGGGATGGCATTGTCCCGTGCCAAGCAGGCCTACGCGGCCTTTGAAAAGCGTTTCTGGTCCGGGGTCGACCTCAATCACCTCTATCGTGAGTTACCGACAGATGAAGAATCCACGCCGGGCGCCTCTGGCGTCTTTCGTGCCGGTTTCCGCGAGTACAGTCGCCTCAAGCCAAAGTCCAGCAATGCCGATGCAGTGATGGATGGTGTGCAGCGCAGCATGCGCGTCACGCTGTCTCGTGAAGAAGAGCGTCTGAACGTTCACCTGCCGTTTCTGGCCACGGTCAGCTCCGTCAGCCCCTATGTCGGTCTGTTCGGCACCGTGTGGGGCATCATGGGCTCCTTCCAGGCGCTGGGCACGGCTCAACAGGCAACCCTGACCACCGTTGCTCCCTGGATTGCCGAGGCACTGGTCGCGACCGCAATGGGCCTGTTTGCGGCTATCCCGGCCGTCATCTTCTACAACCGTCTGGCTAGCCGTGCTGACCAGCTGCTGGGTCGCTATGAAGACTTCGCCGAAGAACTTCACTCCATTCTGCATCGTAATCTGCACGGTCGTGGCAGCAACGACGCTTGAAGGGAGGCGAGTCAATGAAAGGACCGTATAGCAGAGGTCACAAGCGCAAGCTGTCCTCCGAGATCAATGTGGTGCCCTTCATCGACGTCATGTTGGTGTTGCTGGTCATCTTCATGATCACCGCGCCGATGATGACGCAGGGGGTCCAGGTCGAATTGCCCAAGGTCACCTCAAAGCCGATCGACAATCCCGATGAGGTGACGCCATTGATCGTCTCGTTGGACGATAGCGGCAATTACTACATCGACCTGGGGTCGGATGAAGACAAGCGCACCCCGGTGGCATTGGACGAACTGGGTAGCAAGGTCGCGTCCATCGTGGCCGAGAAGCCCAAGACGCCCGTGTTGGTGAAAGGTGCCAAGACAGCCCCCTATGGCGATGTCATGGGGCTGATGAGCACGCTGCAGGGTGCAGGTGTTCCCAATGTCGGGCTGATTTCAGAACCACCGACCGAGGGCTGATGGATGAGTCAGCCAGAGATAGAACAGCGGGTCGGATTGGGATTGCCTGTGGTGCTGGCCGTTGGCCTGCACCTGGGCATCCTGATTCTGACTCTGGTGAGCTGGCCGGAATCCGAGCCGGAAAAGACCAACACCACCATCGTCAACGCGACACTGGTCAGTACCGAGACCACGACCAATCAGGCCCAGCAGGCGAAGTCGAGCAAGGCGCGTGATGCGGCCGAAGAATCCGATCAGCGCCAGAGCGCCAAGGAAGAAGCGGCCAGAGAGGCAGAGCTTGCAGCGGAGCAGCAACGTAGCGCCGCCGAGGAGAAGGCGGCTGCCCAGAAGGCTCAACAGCAAAAGGCGGCTGAACAGGCCAAGGCAGCGGAGCAGTTGAAGGCTGAGCAGGCGGCGGCAGCGGCGGCCGAGAAGGCCAAGGCAGAAGCGGCCAGGCGTGCAGAGGAAGCCAAGGCGATTGCACTCGATCGCAAGAAAGCCGAGGCGGAAAAGCAGGCCAAGGCTGATGCCTTGAAGAAGGCGGAAGCCGATAAGGCAGCCAAGGCCAAGGCGGAAGCCGAAAAGGCCGCCAAGGAAAAAGCCGCGGAAGAAGCCCGCAAGAAAGCCGAAGCGGAGAAGGCGGCCAAAGCCAAGGCCGATGCTGAAGCCAAGAAGGCGGAAGCCGAGAAGGCAGCCAAGGCCAAGGCGGAAGCCGAAAAGGCCGAGAAGGAAAAAGCGGCCAAGGCGGCAGCGGACAAGGCCGCCAAGGAAAAGGCAGCCAAGGCCAAGGCGGCGGAAGAAGCGCGCAAGAAAGCGGCTGCTGAAGCTGCACGCCAGAAGGCGCTCGCCGAGAAAGCGGCTCAAGCCTCTGCTGGCTCGCTTGATAGCCTGATAGACAATGAAAGTGACGCCATCAGTGGCGCCAAACAGGCCGCTCAGGCAGCCAATGGCTTCGAGAACCTGCTCAAGAAGTATGTCGGACAGAATTGGAATCGACCCTCGGGCTCCGTTCCCGGTATGACGGTCACGCTGAGAGTGTCATTGTTGCCGACAGGTGAATTGGTATCGGCAGCGGTCAGCAAGAGCAGTGGGAATGCCGCCTTTGATCGTTCCGCGATTCAGGCGATCCAGAAAGCGGCACCGTTTACCGAGATGCAGGATCTGCCGGCTAGTGCCAAGAGCCAGTTCCGAAACTTCAACCTGTACTTCAATCCAGAGGACCTGGGCCGATGAGACGATTGACCGCATGGATGATGGCAGCCGCCTTGCTGGCAGTGACCAGCCTGGCAAGAGCTGACCTGACCATCGAGATTACCAAGGGCAATGACAGCGCTACGCCTATCGCCGTCGTGCCGTTCGAGAATCTGACCGGGGGGAGTCTCCCGCAGGACCTCGCACGCATCATCTCCGATGACCTGGCGCGCAGTGGCCAGTTCGACCCGATCAAACGCGACAATCTGATCGCGTTGCCGGGCACGACGCAGGACGTCTTCGTCAATGACTGGAAGCGCCTGGGGGCCAGTTACCTCGTGGTGGGTCAGGTAAAGACGGCCAGCAATGGCGGTTATAGCATCCAGTATGAGCTGATGGATGTGCTGGGCAACAAGCGCATGCTTGGCGAAGTCATCACCGGGAGCAATGGTGAGCTGCGCGCGCGTGGCCATTATATGAGCGATGAAATATTTGAGGAAATCACTGGAATTCGCGGTGCTTTCTCGACAAAAATCGCATACATTACCGCCAATGGTGTTGGCGACAATATTCGTTTTGCTCTGTACGTGGCGGATTCAGATGGCCACAATAGTCAGGAGATTCTGGCGTCCGATGAGCCGATCATGTCTCCGGCATGGTCGCCGGATGGCAAGAAGCTGGCCTATGTCAGTTTTGAAGCCGAACGTCCCGCTATCTATGTGCAGGAATTGGGTAGTGGTCGTCGTGCAAAACTGACAGGTTTCCGTGGCATCAATGGTGCCCCGGCCTGGTCGCCGGATGGACGTAAACTGGCGATGGCACTGTCAAAGGATGGCCAGCCGGAAATCTATGTGATGGATATTGCCAGCCGTCAGTTCCAGCGTCTGACCAACAATCCTGCGATCGATACCGAACCGGATTGGTTGCCGGATGGCAGTGGTATGCTGTTCACCTCTGATCGTGCAGGCTCCCCACAGATCTATCGTCTTGATCTGTCAGGCGGCACGGAACGTGTGACGTATACCGGCAATTACAACTCCCGCGGGCGCATATCACCCGATGGAGAGAACCTGTTCATGATCAACCGCGCAGGCAACGGTTATCAGGTTGCCAAGCAAGATCTGAAGAGCGGTCGGGTTACCTCCCTGACCGATACTCAGTGGGATGAATCACCAAGTGTTGCACCGAATGGCACTATGGTGATATATGCCACTCAGCAAGGAACCCGCGGGGTCCTGGGCCAGGTGTCGGCAGACGGAAGGGCGCAATTCTCCCTGCCGTCAGCACAAGGCGACGTGCGTGAACCTGCGTGGTCGCCGTTCCTGAACTAAACCACTAGAATGCATCCGAGCCACCAAGAAAGGCTTGGCATTCGTACCCATTAGAGCAAGGAGTTTCACAATGCAGTTCACCCCGTATGCAAAAGGTCTGTTGGTTGCCCTGTCCCTGAGCGTCATGGCAGGTTGTTCCAGCAGCGGCGGCGCTCAGGACGGCGACATGGATTCAGCCAACAGCGGTGCGAACACTGCCGGCATGAACACTGGTGCCAACAGCAACGCCAACCAGATGAGCAACGCCGCCATGCCTGACGTGCGTACCATCTACTTCGCCTTCAACAAGGACACCATCCGTCCTGAGTTCGAAAGCGTCCTGATGGGTCACGCTCAGTATCTGAAAGCCAACTCCAGCGCCAATGTCGTTCTGGAAGGTCACGCTGATGAGCGCGGTACTCGTGAATACAACCTGGGTCTGGGCGAGCGTCGTGCCAAGTCTGTCGCACGCTTCCTGACTGTCCAGGGCGTGTCTCCGTCACAGATCGAGATCGTCTCCTACGGTGAAGAGCGTCCGGCTGTCCAGGGCCACGGCGAGTCTTCCTACGCCAAGAACCGTCGTGTGGTCTTCGACTACTAAGAACGGTTCATCTCCTCGGCTCCCTCAGGAGGCGCGGAGACGCTAGAAACTTGTGTTGAGCTGGCCCGGGCAAGAGGCGTGTCCTTGAACCCCGGGCTTGCTTGCGCGATACCATGATGATTCGGCGGAGCCGACAGCATGAAACACAGCCTGAAAGGGTTGTTCGGTGCGGGAGCCTTGTTGCTCCCGTTGTCCGTTTTGGCCGCACCGACGGTCGAGGACCTCACTGGGCAATCAAACTCGCTCTATCAGCAGGCCAATACTCGTTTGAGTGGCGGCGGCACCCTGACCCTTCTCAATCAACTCGACGAACAGGCACAGGAAATTGCCCGACTTCGCGGCCGGATCGATGAACTGGAATACCAGTTCAAGCGTCTGACCGAGATGTCACAGCAACGCTACCTGGATCTGGAACAGCGGGTTTCTGGCGGCGGTTCCGCCGGGGAGAACGGTCAGGTTGTCGATTCACAGGCAGCAGCGGCAGTCACTGGCGGCGCAAGTGCCGGTGGTGCAGCCAGCACCAATGGCACCAGCAATGCCGACAGTGGTGCAGCTGCCCAGAAGGATTACGAGAATGCCTTCGCCAAGGTTCAGTCTCGCGATTTCGACGGTGCCATTGTCGCCTTTGAAGCCTTCGTGGTGGACCATGGGGATTCCAATCTCGCAGCCAATGCCCATTACTGGCTGGGTGAGCTGTACTCGGCCAAGAACCAGCTGGATGCTTCAGCCCAGGCCTTCGATACCGTGATCAGCGAATTCTCGCAATCCAACAAGGTGCCGGATGCGATGTACAAGCTGGGCCTGGTCAAGGCGCGTCAAGGCAAGGCGCAGGAAAGTCGCTCCCTGCTCGAGAAGCTGGTCCAGCAGTATCCGGACAGCAAGGCTGGCACCATGGCCAAGGACTTCCTGTCCTCCGGCGCCTGAGTGCCCGTGGCGATTGGTCACCAGTATTCCCCAAAGCCCGTGCTTGGTATCCTACCAGGTGCGGGCTTTGTGTTATGCGCTCAGTAGGTCATGCCATCGACAGGCGGCTCTGGGGCGCTTCATTTGATTCATGTGGCAAAGCAAGTACTACCGGTGAAGAAGCAGTGACATTCATCGGCCGTTGACGACAGATCTCAGACAGGGATATCACCATGGCAGAGTGCAAGATCGACTATCGGGCCCCGGACGACATGCTGAAAGGGCGAATCATTCTGGTGACCGGGGCGGGGTCCGGCATTGGCCGTGAAGCGGCAGTCGAGTATGCGCGGCATGGGGCGACGGTGATATTGCTGGGCAGGACCATTGCCAAACTGGAAGAAGTCTACGACGAGATCGAGGCCTTGGGGGCACCACAGCCGGCCATCTATCCGCTCAACTTCGAAGGGGCCTCGCTCAAGGATTATCAGCAGATGGCTGATACCCTGAATACCGAGTTCGGTCGTCTGGATGGACTGCTGCACAACGCGAGCCTGTTGGGAAAGATCACTCCGTTCGAACAGTATGATCCGGCGCTGTGGGAGCAGGTCATGCAGGTCAATATCAATGGCCCCATCTGGATGGTCCAGGCATTGCTGCCGTTGCTCAAGGCGTCGAAGGATGCCTCCGTCGTGCTGACAAGCTCCAGTGTCGGGCGCAAGGGGCGTGCCTTCTGGGGCGCCTACAGTGTCTCGAAGTTCGCCACTGAAGGCTTCTCGCAGATGCTGGCGCAGGAACTGGAGAATACCAGTCAGGTGCGCGTCAATACGCTCAATCCCGGTGGGACGCGGACCCCGATGCGCAAGTCGGCGTTTCCGGCCGAAGACCCCGATACCCTGCGTACGCCCGCCGACATCATGCCGACCTATCTATGGTTGATGGGGCCGGACAGCCGTGGTCATACCGGCGAGATGTTCGACGCCCAACCGCCGAAAGCCTGAGCCATCAAAATTGAGCCATTGTCGGCTGTCATCTCGCTGGCCGGCGAGTGACGCCGCCAGGCGGGCCAATCGCCACGCCTCACAACAAGAACGCCGACGGCCATGGCCGTCGGCGTTCTTGTGTCTAACTGTTTGTGTCTAGCTGCTTGTGTCTATCTTCTGATGCTCATCTGCGGATCACCTGCTTGCGAGAGCCGGCTTGTGCGAGCTTCGTGCGAGCTTCGCGTGTGTCGCTCGGTCAGCGCAGGTCCGCTGCCCGCAGTGCGGCATTGATGACCTCTTCCGATGTGTCAAACCACACATCGGCAGGCCAGGCATCCACATCGTCGCCCTCGCGGACATAGCCGTAGCGCACCGCGACCGCCAGCATACCCGCTGCACGCGCCGCCTGCATGTCACGGTCATGATCCCCCAGGTACCAGCACTCGGAGGCATCGACGCCGAGGCAGCGCGCCGCCTCCCACAGGGGCTCTGGATGCGGCTTCTTGACCCGCAGGTCATCGGCACACAGCAGGCAGCCGGGCGTGAGCTTGAGCGCGGCGATCAGCGGCTCGGCGAACTGACGGGGCTTGTTGGTCACGATGCCCCATGGCAGGCCTGCGCGCTGACAGACTTCGATAAGTGCATCATAGCCCGGGAACAGCACACTGTGCGCCGCGACATCGCGGGCATAGAATTCCAGCAGACGAGTGCGTTCGGTGGCGTGCTCGGGATGATCGAGCTCATGGCCCAGGGCCAACGTCACCAGAGCGCTGCCACCATGCGAGACCTCGGCGCGAATCACGTCATAGTCCAGTGCTGGCAGGCTGTGATGCTGACGCAGCTCATTGGTGGCGCGCGCCAGGTCCGGCGCGGTATCCACCAGGGTGCCATCGAGATCGAAGATCAAGGCGGCGGGACGAGGTAGCGCTGCCGGCAGGCTCACGCAAGCTCTTCCTCGGTGGGACGACGAGTGTACATCAGGTAGTTGACCGACAGGTCGGAGGAATTCAGGCGATATTTGCGCGTCAGCGGGTTGTAGGTCATGCCGGTGGAGCCTTCCATCTTGAGGCCAGCATCGCGTGTCCAGCGACCCAGCTCGGCCGGACGGATGAACTTGCGATACTCGTGGGTGCCACGCGGCAGCATCTGCAGCACATATTCCGCGCCGAGAATCGCGAAGGCATACGCCTTGGGGTTGCGGTTGATGGTCGAGAAGAACACCGTCCCGCCGGGCTTGACCAATCGTGCGCAGGCCGCGATCACCGAGGATGGGTCCGGCACGTGCTCGAGCATTTCCAGACAGGTGACGACGTCGAACTGGCCGGCCATCTCTTCTGCGGCGGCTTCGGCGGTTGTCTGGCGGTAGTCCACCTCGACACCGGACTCCAGCTGATGCAGGCGGGCAACGGAAAGCGGCGCCTCGCCCATGTCGATACCCGTCACCTGGGCGCCACGATGCGCCATGGCTTCGGAGAGAATGCCGCCGCCGCAGCCGACGTCGATCACGCGCTTGCCTGCCAGGCCAGCATGGGTGTCGATATAGTCGACCCGCAACGGATTGATGTCATGCAGCGGCTTGAATTCACTGTCACGGTCCCACCAGCGACTGGCCAATGCCGAGAACTTGGCGATCTCGCTGGCATCGACATTGCCCAGATGGTCCTGGGGCTGGGCATCTTGCTGGGTGTCGTTATCGCTCATCTTTGCATCCTTACCGTTACGGAAGTGCTGTTCGGGAAGTGGCAGGCCTGTACAGGCACCTTACCCTCGGGCACGATTCCACCATTCTAATCCGACTGCCGTCGCGGGTCAGCGTCCAGCGCAAAAAACTCATCATGACGGGCACTTGCGTTACGATGGGGCGGGACGTCGCGCCACGCGCGATGACCAGTCGTCATTATTGTCATGTAGCAACGGGGAGTGGTCATGAGCCTGGTTCCGATTCGCTGGGTAAGCCAGCAAGAGTGTGCGTCGCGGGAAGAAGACACGGCAGGCACCCCGCCCGATGCCAGCGCTGACGTCACTCATGATGTCACTTCTGATGTCACTTTTGATGTCACTTCTGATGTCACTTTTGATGTCACTCAGCCGGCGGTGAAGCTCGCGCTGCTCGACCAGCGCCTGTTGCCGGGTGAGACCCGCGAGGTGCTGCTCGAGGATGCACGCGGGGTCGCGACTGCCATTACCGACATGGTGGTCCGCGGTGCACCGGCCATTGGGATCGCCGCCGCCTATGGCGTGGCGCTGGAGGCTTTCGTCATCAACCGCGAGGGCGGCGACTGGCAGTCACGCCTGGCCAGCGCCTGTGATGTGCTGGCTGCCTCGCGCCCGACAGCGGTCAACCTGTTCTGGGCGTTGGATCGCATGCGCAAGGTGATTGCCGCACACGTCACCCGGTCGCAGGCCCCGTATGAGGCGCTGCTGAAGGAGGCCGTGCGCATTCATGAACAGGATCTGGACGATAACCTTCGCATGGCCGAGTTTGGCGCCCAGGTGATTGCGGCCTCCCTCGCGCAAGGCGAGACGCGGTGCGAGGTCATGACCCACTGCAATACCGGCGCGCTGGCCACCGGCGGTCACGGCACGGCGTTGGGCGTGATCCGTACCGCCTACGCCCAGGGCATTGTTGGCCGCGTGCATGTCAACGAGACACGCCCCTGGTGGCAAGGTTCTCGCCTGACAGCGTGGGAGCTGGTGCAGGAGAAGATACCCGCGCGTCTGGCCGTGGAAGGTGCAGCCTCGCTGATCATGCAGCAGGGTGCCCGGACGCCGGAAGGGGTGCGCTGGTTGATCGTCGGCGCGGACCGCATCGCGGCCAACGGCGACACGGCCAACAAGATCGGCACCTTCTCGCTGGCCGTTCAGGCCCGTGCCCACGGCATCAAGGTCATGGTGGTGGCTCCGCTGGCCACGTTCGATGGCACCCTGGCCACTGGCGCGGACATTCCCATCGAGACGCGCGACGCCGCCGAGCTGCGCGAGGCGGGCGGACGTCAGATCGCGCCGCAGGACATCGATGTCTTCAACCCGGTCTTTGATGTCACGCCGCATGAGTATATTGATGCCATCGTCACGGAACATGGCGTGGTAGAGTCGCCTGATAGCGACAGTGTGGGTGCGCTGCTCGGGCGCGCCATGCGCCGCTGATGGCATTTCAGAGGGCGTAGCGCTTGGCAAGCCTCGGATAGTGCAGGAATTTCGCACTCCTTGATCAAACTGGCATAATCTCTGCCTATGATGAAGGATGGTCGTTGATTGGCTTCGACGGCAGTAACCCGGTAGAGGTCCTTCGACGGGCCTCACCACGACATAGACACAAGGAAGACGCTACATGATACGCAAGGCTGTTCTGCCTGTTGCCGGTCTCGGCACACGTTGCCTCCCGGCCTCAAAGGCCATCCCCAAGGAAATGATCACCATCGTCGACAAGCCGGTGATCCAATATGTGGTGGAAGAAGCGGTCGCAGCCGGTATCAAGGAAATCGTGCTGGTTACCCATTCCAGCAAGAATGCCATCGAGAACCACTTTGACAAGCACTTCGAGCTGGAAACCACCCTGGAAGCCAAGGGCAAGCTCGAGCTGCTCGAACAGCTGCGAAACATCATTCCGGATGACGTCAAGATCATCAGCGTGCGCCAGCCGGAGCCGCTGGGTCTGGGCCACGCCGTGCTGTGTGCCAAGCCGATCGTCGGTGATGAGCCGTTCATCGTCATGCTGCCGGACGTGCTGGTCGATGGCGAAGGGCTAGAGAAGAATGACCTGGCGCGCATGATGGAGGCCTATGAAGCCACCAATGCCGCCCAGATCATGGTCGAGAATGTCCCGCAGGACATGGCCTACAAGTACGGTATCGTCGCGATCGACGGTGACACGCCGGAAGCCGGCAAGTCCGCCCTGATCAATGGCATGGTCGAAAAACCGGCCCCGGGCACCGAGCCGTCGACCCTGGCGGTCATCGGCCGTTATCTGTTGCCGGGCCGTATCTTCGAGCTTCTGGAGAACACTCCGCCGGGCGCGGGTGGTGAGATCCAGCTGACCGATGCCATCGACACCCTGCGTGACGACAAGGCCGTCGCGGCCTACCGCATGGCCGGTGATACCTACGATTGCGGCCATCAGCTGGGCTATCTTGAAGCGACGCTTTCCTTCGCCAAGCGTCACCCGACCTTCGGTGAAGGCTTCCGCGAGCTGCTGACTCGCTACCAGGAGAAATAAGCCATGCAGGTGCTGGTGCACGGAAGCGAACTGGCGGCGGCAACGGCCAGCGCCGCTCTGGCGAGCGTGGGTCACCGCGTCTGGTGGTGGCCGCATGAGGACATGGACTGGGCTGCCCTGGAACGCGTCGACTGGTTGAACAGTGAGCCAGGCCTGCGCGAACGTCTTGATCGCCATCGGGAGCGCGGCGACCTCACCCTCATTGAGGACCTCGCGTCACTGCGGCGCATCGATATCCACTGGATCGCCGTCTCGCCGGATCAGCGGGAAAGTGCGCTGAGCCGTGTCGAGCAGCTGGTGGCGACCCTGGATGAGCCGCTGGTGCTGGTCAACAACTCGACCTTCCCGGTGGGCACGACCGAGCGTTTCGAGGCGTTGCTGCCGCGTGACGACCAGTACGCCGTCGCCTTGCCGGACATGCTGGAAGAGGGCCGTTCACTGGCCACCTTCGAGCGTCCGGCCCGCTGGTTGCTGGGCAGCGAAGCGGAACCTGCCACCCTGCGGGTGCAGGAGCTGCTGCGTGCCTTCAATCGGCGTGAAGATGTCTTCCAGATCATGCCGCGCCGTGCCGCCGAACTGACCAAGCTCGCCATCAATGGCATGCTCGCGACGCGTATCAGCTACATGAACGAGGTGGCGGGTCTCTCCGACTCCCTGGGCGTCGATGTGGAATATGTGCGTCAGGGCATGGGCGCCGACCCGCGTATCGGCTTCGGATATCTCTATCCGGGCTGTGGGTTCGGCGGCCCGAACTTCTCGCGTGACCTGATGCGTCTGGCCGATGTCCAGCACCAGACAGGGCGTGAATCGATGCTGCTCGAGCATGTGCTCGACATCAACGAGGCCAAGAAGGAGACGCTGTTCCGCAAGCTGTGGCAGCACTTTGATGGTGAATTGCGCGGCCGTACCGTGGCGATATGGGGTGCGGCCTTCAAGCCCGGTACCGCGCGTATCGATCATGCGCCGGTCTTGACCCTGCTCGAGGCGCTGTGGGCCCAGGGCGTGCGCGTACGCGTGCATGATCCCGCGGCCTTGTCGGCGCTGGGTGAGGCCTGTGGTGCGCATCCGTTGCTGGAGCTGGTCGATGGCAACATGTATGACGCTCTGGAGGGTGCTGATGCCCTGATGCTGGTCACCGAGTGGAAGTGCTACTGGAACCCGGACTGGCAGCGTCTGAAGCGTGAGCTGGGTGCGGGTCTGGTGCTCGATGGCCGCAACATCTTCGATCCGCGTTATGTGGCAAGCCAGGGACTGGTCTATCGCGGCATCGGCCGCCGTGCCAGCCCCTGACGGGCATTTTTGTGGGTCAGGCTGACGCGCTCTCTTTCAGGTTGACCCTTTCGTGCTCGGTACGTAAAAGCCCTCATCCGGTTCCGGATGAGGGCTTTTTGTCCTGGCCTCAGTTTTTACATCATGAGCGCCAGGCTATTCCTGCAGATCGCCGAGCTGTCTTCAGGCCCAGGGCTCGAGCACGAACTTGCCCACGTGGCCCTTGCTGAGAAACTGCTGTTGCGCGCTTACAATTTCGGTCAACGGGAAGCTGGCCGCGATCAGCGGGCGAATCTCGCCTTGCTCCACATAGCGGATCAGATTGGGGAAGGTGGCTTCACACCAGGCAGTGGTGCCGAGCAGGCGCAGGTTCTTGAGGTACAGGTCGCGCAGATCCAGTGTCACCATCGGGCCGGCGATGGCGCCGGTGGTCACCAGACGGCCGCCACGTGAAAGCAGCTTCATCATGATCGGGAAGTTGTCGCCAGCGACATTGTCGACCACCAGGTCGACGCTTTCGTGGCCCAGCTGCTCGAGCAGGTCGGCCTTGCGGTCCAGAAGCCTGTCGGCACCCAGTTCTGCAAGGGCCTCATGCTTGGCAACGCCCGCCACGGCATACACGGTCGCGCCACGGCGCTTGGCAAGCTGGAGTGCAGCGGAGCCGACCCCGCCCGAGGCGCCCAGAATCAGCACACGCTCGTCCGCCTTGAGCTCTGCCTGTTCCAGCATGTTTTCTGCCGTGCCGTAGGCGCAGGGCAGGGAGCCAAGCTCGACATCGCTCCAGTTACAGTCCACCGCGAACACTTCACTGGCGCGCACGCTGACGAATTGCGCGAAGGCGCCGTCGAAGTCCGAGCCCATCCATTCATTTTCCAGTGAGTCCCAGCCTTCGCTACGCATGCAGGAGCGGACCAGCACGCGCTTGCCCAGCAGGCTGGCATCCGCATTCGGGCCCAATGCCACCACCTCGCCACAGCAATCCGTGCCCTGTATCAGGGGGAAGGGTGTCTCGCCCTTCCAGCCACCTTCCGGCGGCGCCGGCTTGTCAGTCGCCGCATCTGCGTCCGCGTTGTCATGCACGCTGCTGGCCTGTTGGGTCGCGGTAGTGATCGTGGAGGAATACCAGCCCAGACGCGTATTGATCTCGGTGTTGTTCATGCCAGCCGCCAGCACCTTGATCAGCACCTCGCCTTCACCGGGTGTCGGCACCGGGCGCTGCTGCGTCTCGAGGCATTCATAACCCCCATGGCCGGTGGTCACGATCGCCAGCATGGAGTCGGGCAGAGAGGAGGTCGAGGTGTCAGTGGGCATCGGTATTCCTTTTTCCAAAGTAGGTATTTCGCGCAGTCAAAGAATGCATTTCAAGCAGTGTGTGCCAACAATGTCGTCGAGTCTCTTGTCGTCGAGTCCCTGTGAGCGTGCAAGGGGACGCAACGAGGTAGAGCATACGTTCTACTTGTCAGTCATTAAATAGGGGCACCGCCGTCATTTGCAAGTCGAGAGACGAGATTCTTCTCCTGGTGGTGCATACCCAAGCGTAGCCAAGCCTAGCGTGTAGCAGGCTCGCGGCTGGGTGACGTTGTCTTGAACGAAAAAACCCCGCCAGGTGGCGGGGTTTTCAGAGCAGGGCAACCAGGCGTCATATCAGGGTGACGTTGAATGCCTTGGCTCAGCTGGAGTTCCGAGCGGTAAACGACTCGGCTTCCTGAGGCTAGCGAATCTCGGTCTTGCAAAGCTCGGCCTAGCCAGACTCAATCTGGAAAAGCTCAGGCTGCGAAGTTCTGCGCAGCGAATTCCCAGTTGATGATGTTCCAGATGCTTTCCAGGTACTTCGGACGCGCGTTGCGGTAGTCGACGTAGTAGGCGTGCTCCCAGACGTCGACGGTCAGCAGCGGAGTCTGACCAGACTTGGCGATCGGGGTGTCAGCATCGTCAGTGTTGACGATTTCCAGCTCGCCCTGGGCGTTCTTGACCAGCCAGGTCCAGCCGGAACCGAAGTTGCCAGCGGCGGAAGTGTTGAAGGCTTCCTTGAAGTCAGCAACGGAGCCCCACTTGGCCACGATGGCGTCTGCCAGCGGACCGGACGGCTCGCCACCGCCATTCGGGGACAGGCAGTGCCAGTAGAAGGTGTGGTTCCACACCTGAGCCGCCTGATTGAACAGACCACCCTGGGCGCTCTGGATGATCTCTTCGAGAGATTTTTCTGCGTCAGCAGTGCCTTCGACCATGCTGTTCAGCTTGGTGACATAGGCTTGGTGATGCTTGCCGTAATGGTACTCAAGGGTCTCGGCAGAGATGGTCGGCTCGAGTGCGTTCTTTTCGTACGGCAGTGCTGGAAGTTCAAATGCCATGGGGATCAGCTCCTTTTCCTCACCAATTGGGTCGTACTCTGCCTTCGTGGGGCTTGGGGCTGAGTATTTCAATGCCTGACCCTCCATCGCATGATGGAAGAGGATCAGACAAGCACAGACTCAAGCTCCGCGACCAGCATCACTCCCGGCCCCGAGACTGGCCACCCGCTCAGGCAGCGGGCAAGGGCGAAAGTGAATGACTCGCCGTGCATCCTTCATGCCGTGGCTACGCGCATGAAATGTGCAATCAGCGTGAAAAACCTTGTGAATCCAGATAGCTACGAAGACAGAGGCTGCGCGTATCGCAGTGTCTGGCACTATAGCACCCAGACACCGACAGGCCAACGCTGGTGGGCACTGACCGCGGGATCCTCTCAAGCCTCTTGCAAGGCTCGCGTTCATTGTCGAGCTTTCGCCACATTCCTGCCACTCTGGCCTCGATGACGGGCCATCGCGGGAACCTGATGAGATGACCGAGGTCAGCTGTTAGACTCGATTTCCTGTACGTGAACCGTGACTTACCTTTTGCAGAACCTGCATTACTGTATTTTTATACAGCAGCGCGAAAAAGCGCACTTTCGGTCGCCTTGCATCTGGTGCGATGGGGGCAGTGAGCCCACTGACATGCCCGAAGATGCTGCGCTGACCCATTCGCTGCTGATCGTCTGCCGGAACTGGAGCCAGAATGCGGCCGCACAATGCTGAACCGTCTCTCAATGACTCATCGGACGATGCGCTGGTCGCGCGTCCCGACGATGCGCTTGGCGTGCATCACACCCGTCCTCCCGCGCCCAGACGCTGGCCGATGTGGTTTTGCCTCCTTGCCCTGGGGGGCGTGGTGGGCTGGCAACAGTGGCAGCTGAATGACCTGCAGGCCCACGGGGGCGATCAACGCGATCAGCTCGGCGCACGTGTCAGCCAGCTCGAACGTTCCGTGGTCCAGCTTGAGCAGCAGGGGAATGAGCGCCTGAGCGAACTGCGTGATGCACTGGGTGAGCAACTCAGCGCCCTGGACCGCCAGTTGAATGACACTGTCCTGCCGGCGCTGACCACCCTGCAGAAGGACAAGGCGTCCCTGTCCAGTGAGGCCGTCACGCGCCTCGAGGCGCTGGAAGACAAGGTGGCAAAGGATGCGGATGGCGCTCAAGAGCGTCTGACCGCCATGGACGAGGTGCTTGATCGTCTGGATGGTCGCGTCACGACGCTTGCCCAGACAGGTGACAATCACGCGACCCTGATCACGGCGCTGCAAGGCTCGATGGCGGCGCTGGAATCCCTCAGCCGTGATGGCCGTGCAGCGCTGGGCGCGCGTCTGGATGCCCAGTCGGCGACCCTTGAGCACCTCGAGCCGCTGGTGGACAAGACCTCCAGCACCCTGGACACGCTGGCTGCCCGTATCGAGACCTTGCAGAGCGATATTGAGCGCGCTGTCGAGAACACTAGCGCCGAGCAGTTGGCCTCGCTCGAGACTCGCCTCACGGCACTCCAGACGGACCTGGCCGCGCAACAGACCCAGACGCGTGACTTGCAGCAATCTCAGCAGCAACTGGACGAGATGCTGAAGGCACTGCCGGAGCCTGTGGCGGCCGCTGATGTCGATGAACTGGCCAGCAAGCTCACGGGCCGCTTCGCGCCGCTTGACGAACTGACAGCGCTTGAAACCGCGCAACGCTCACTGGCCTCCCAGCTGAGTGAGCTGCGCCGTCAGCAGACAGCGCTCAGCGCCGGCCTGGAAGCCAGTTCTCAGGGTGCTTCAGAGGACACGCGCGACCAGTTGCGCTCGCTGGATGCCAGCCGCCGACAGCTGAGTGGCCGTGTCGCGTCGCTGCTGGGTCAGGTGTCTGAACTGGAACAGCGCGTCAGTCGACTGGAACGCCGCTGAGCCTGCGCAGCAGGGATACAAGTAATGACGATATGGCATGGCCCGCCATCCAGGCAGGCCATGTGAAACGCCCCGTGATGACCGAGCGCCGCACGACATGATGAACGGGAACGATGGACAGTGCTTTCCCCCAGCACTCAACAAAGGACGAATCATGAGTGGCGACAACAAAGAGTCTGCTCGAGCGACCGGGCCGCGCGGTTTGCCGCATCGCTATCTGACGCCGCTGATCGTGTGTGGCGGTCTGTGCTTCGCACCGCAGGCGCTGGCGATCGATGCCGCCGTCAAGGGCGTCAAGGGCGCGACGGCCACCAATGTGGTCAACTTCCTGGCCGGGATGACGCTCGAGGGCGATGCTCCGGCCGAGCGCTATGAGGATGAGATCATCCGGCGCACCCAGGAAGCGCTGCAGGCCTTCGGTTACTACGATGCCCAGATCACGCTCAGCTATCCCGAGAAGGGGCTGCTGGGCGGCGATGATGTGGTCGTGACGGTGGATGCCGGTGAGCCGGTCACCATCGAGACGCTGGAGCTGCGACTCGAAGGTGACGCCGCACGCGACAAGGTCATGAAGAAGGTGCTGGCCGACGCCGACCTCGAGGAAGGCGATGTGCTGCGTCACTCACGCTATGACAGTCTCAAGTCGACTCTGACATCACTCAGTCTCGAGCGCGGCTATTTCGACACCTCCTTCTCCCAGCAGCGCATCGAGGTACGCCCCTGGCTGCACTCGGCACGCATCTATCTGGTCATGCAGAGCGGTCAGCGCTACCGCTTCGGCGATATCACCTATCTCAACAGTCAGATAGAGCTGGATCGCGTCAAGGCCATGCAGCCGTTCGAGACGGGCGATTATTACGAAGCCGGCAAGCTGACCCAGTTCAATCAGCGGCTGAGTGAGGCCGGCTGGTTCCGCTCGGCCGCGATCAAGCCACAGCTCAATTCGGGCGCCGAACTCAAGACCACCAGCCTCGACAGTGAGATCAAGACCCCCTATGCCGAGGCACAGGGCTATGAGGGGTCATGGCTTGCTGATGTCGAGCGGACTGAGGTAAAGGGGTCTGAAGTCAAGGGGACTGGGAGCGAGCAGACGGGGATTGAGAGCCACCGCGCTGACGCCTCGGCCCGCTCGGACTCGACGGTGCCTGCCGCGCAGGCTGCGGGGGCGGCGACAGAAGATCAAACGTCTCTGGCCGCTGGTAGTGACACGCCGGTACTGACGGGCGATGCGCTGGAGGCCGCGGTCAAGACGGCCAACGGTCCCATCATTCCCGTGGACATCAGCCTGATTCCCGCTGACCGTCACAAGTTCGAGACCGGTATCGGCTACGCGACGGATGTCGGGCCACGCCTGCAGTTCAGCTGGGAGATGCCGTGGGTCAATCGCTATGGCCATAGCCTGACCAACAGCCTGTTCCTGTCCTCGCCGGAACAGACCTTCGAGGGCGAATACCGCATGCCGCTCGAAGACCCGCTCAAGGATAGCTATGTCCTCGAGTACGGGATGTCGAACACCGATGATGAAGATACCGAGAGTCTCGAGACCACCGTACGCTTCACCCGCGAGTGGAAGTTCGACAATGGCTGGACCCAGCGCGTGTTCTTCGGTTCCACCTATGAGGACTACACCCAGGCGGATGAATCCGGAGCCGTGCTGCTGCTGTATCCCGGAGTGAGCTGGAACCGCACTCGCACACGCCCCAAGACCTTCCCGATGTGGGGCGACCGCCAACAGCTGACCTTCGAATATGGCGATCAGATGTGGGGCTCGGACGTGACCTTCCTGCGCTCCCAGTTCAACACCAACTGGATACGTTCCATCGGCGACAACCATCGTTTCGTGGCGCGCATGGGTGTCGGCCACGTCGATACCGACAACTTTGATGACATGCCACCCTCGATGCGTTTCTTCACCGGGGGCGACAACAGTGTGCGTGGCTATTCCTACGAGACACTCGCCCCGGAAGACGACGATGGCGATCTGGAAGGCGGTAGCTCGTTGCTCACCAGCAGCCTGGAATACGATTACCGCCTGACCGGCGACTGGTGGGGCGCGACCTTCTACGACGCCGGCAACGCCTTCAATGGCTGGGACGCACTCGAGCTCAAGACGGCTGCCGGCATGGGGATTCGGTGGATCTCGCCGGTGGGGCCGATTCGTCTCGATATCGCCCATCCCTTCGATGACGAAGACAACGATTACCGTATTCACTTCTCGATCGGGCCGGAATTCTGATCAGCTCGTGTCTATGAAACGAGTGTCGTGCGGATCAAGCGCCAGCAAAGGACCATCAGCTGAGCGGATGAGCTGATAAAAAGCTATGGAGATGTTGGAATTGTCTAATCCCTATGTACGTCGGGGCGGCCTGGTCATCCGGTTGCTGATATGGCTGCTCGTGTTCCTGATCGGGCTGACGATGCTGCTGGTCGGGGGCGTGTTGTCCCCGTGGGGCACCGGGCTGGTGCTCGATCAGGCGCGCTCACGTGGCTTCATCGATTATTCACAGGCCTCCGGCTCCCCGCTGGAAGCGCTGTCGCTCAAGGACGTCTCGTTGGACCTGCCGGGGCTGGCCATCAATGCCGACACGCTGTCGCTGGCCTGGGGCGAGGACTGTCTGCTCAAGGGCAAGCTGTGTCTCGAGTCGCTGGAATCCAGTCGTCTCGCCATCACCCTGAGTGATAGCGGTGCCAGCGAGGAGCCTGAGCCAGAGAGCAGCGAGAGTCTCAACGTGCCCATCGTGGTGCCGATTCCCATCGAGGTGCGCAAGGTCGCCATTGATGACTTCTCCCTGGCGCTGGCGGATGGCAGTCGCGTCACCTTCGATCACTTCCATACCTCGGCCGCGCTGTCGGTGAGTACGCTGACGCTGGGCGAGACACGCCTGATCACCAGTCGTTTCATTCCGGCTGATGCCGTCGCGGCTCAAGCGACGTCTGACACTGTGAGTCTCGAGGGGGGGAGCATCACGCCTGAGGCTCAGCAAGCGGCGAGTGCAGTGGTCAACGCTCAGGTCGTGGCGTCTCAAGCCGAGACCGCCGCCAGAGCCATCACGGATGAGACCGTCACGAATGACGCCGCAGAAGTGTCTGGCAAGACTGCCGCTGAAACCACGGATCAGACAGCACAGGCCGGGCGCATCGCCTTGCCGGAAGTCTATATTCCGCTGACCATCGAGGTTCCGGATCTTGCCATTGAAGACTTTGCGCTCGAGGGGCCAAGCCCGTATGAGGTCAGTCGCCTGTCGCTGGCACTCAAGGCGGAAGGCCATGACATCACGCTCTCGCGTTTCGAGGTCGACTCGCGTGACGTGAACGCCGATCTCGTAGCGCAGGTCACCTTGAAGGACGAGTATTTCCTGAGCGCCACGCTCAATGCCGAGACCCTGATCGACCCCGTGCGTCATGAAAAGCTGCGCCTGTCTCTGGAAGGCTCGCTGGCGGATCTTGAAGCCTCTCTCAAGGCCTACGGCCCACTTGCTGCTGAGCTTGTGGCCAGTGCGGATGTGCTGGACAGTGATCTGCCCTTCGAGGCGCGCCTGAGCTCAAAGCGGATCACCTGGCCCTTTGCTGCCGTCGCTGATGCCTCTGATGCCGCCTCCGCGGATGCGCAGAAGGGCGCTCAGACAGCGACGCAAGCCAACGCTGGCAAGAACAAGACGGCCTCCGCTGGCGCTACCTCCTTCACGCCTGACTATAGCGTCGAGAATCTGGCGCTGGTCGCCAAGGGCTCATTGTCGGGGTATACGACCACACTGGACGCCATTATCGAGGGGCGTGACATTCCGCGCGCCACCTTGTCATTGGCTGGCGACGGCGATCTCGCGCATTACCGCTGGCAGCCGCTCAAGATCGCGCTCAAGCGTGGCTCCGCGACCACCCGTGGCGAGATTCATTGGCAGGAAGGGATCAAGGTCGCCGCCGAGCTGGCTCTCGACAAGCTGCATCCCGAAGACTTGCTGCCGGCCCCGGCCGGTGGCGGACAGAAAGCCGTGCGTGGTGAGCTGAGCGGCAATCTCGTGGCCAGCTTCCATCAGCCTCAGCAAGGTCCGTGGGCCGTCGATGTCAGCAAGCTGGATATCCATGGCACCTTGCTCGAGCGTCCGCTCACGCTGACCGGCAAGCTTGCCGGCAATGCCGACATGCAGTGGAACGTCGACGCGCTGGAACTGCGCCAGGGGCAGAACCGGCTGAGCGCCAATGGCAAGATTGCCAAGACCATCACTCTGGCGGCCAACATCGATTTTCCGGCGCTCTCGACCCTGATGCCGGATATCGCGGGTGAGCTCAAGGGCAAGATCGATGCCTCGGGCACTCTCGACAAGCCTCAGCTGGCCAGCAACTTCACCGCACGACGCCTGCAGATCGGGGAGAACCGTATCTCCGACATGGCGCTGTCGGCCGGGGTCGATGCCCGCAAGCGGGGCATTGATGACCCGGCACTGGATATCGCCCTGAATGCCGATGATGTCAGAGCTGGCGGACAGCAGATCGCGACCGTCGCACTGACGCTGGGAGGCTTCCTGAGCGATCACACCCTGCAGTTCGATACCGAGATGGCCGGAGAGATGCCACTTTCTCGTCTAGGACTGACTCTCAAGGGTGGGCTCGACAAGGCGCGTGAGCATTATCGCGGCGCGCTGTCTCCGCTGACGGCGAATACCGATTTCGGGGACTTCACCTTCGACACCCCGGCGAGCTTCGATGCCAATCTCGCCAAGGGCAGCGTACTGGTGCAGCCGTTCTGCCTGAGTCGCGAACAGGGCGGCCAGATCTGTGTCGCCGAGCCCTTGAGCGCGGGCAATGACGGTCAAGCCGTGGTGACGCTCGAGGGGATTCCACTGGACATGGCCCAGAGCGCCATGCCGGAGAGCTGGACCATCGGCGGTGCCACGGGCGGCAAGATCACGGCAAGCTGGAAGCAGGGTGGCCAACGCTGGAATGCTGACGCGGAGCTGGCGGGCAAGTTGACACTGGCCGGCGAAGACGCCGACGGCAACGCCTGGTCACTGCCCGAGACCACCCTGCAACTGGCGCTGGAGGCCACACCCGACAAGGCCGATCTCGATACCCAGATTCGCCTCGACAGCGCTGGCGGCATCGGTCTCACCGTGTCGGTCCTCGACCCGGCCGGCGCAGGTAAGCTCGATGGCTCGCTGGCCATCCGCGACATCGACCTCTCGCCGTATCGTCCGCTGGTGGCGGGCATGACTCAGCTGGAAGGCAAGCTGGCGGGTGACGTCGAGGTCGGCGGCAACCTGAGCCTGCCGTCGTTGACCGGCCCGATCGCACTGACCGGCATCAAGGTGCAGGGCGATGGGCTGCCGGTATCGCTGTCGGATGCCCAGTTCACCGTCGACTTCGATGGCAACAGTGCCGATATCGATGGCTATCTGGTGGGCAATGAGGCGCGCTGGGGTATCGATGGCGAGGCGGCGTGGCCGACGCTTGAGGACTGGACAGCGTCATTGAACCTCGACGGCGCGAAGAATCCGCTCGAACTGCATATCGCCGGGATCGGGCGCATGCGCGTCGCGCCGGATCTGCAGATCAATGCCAGTCCCACGCTGCTCAAGCTGCGAGGTGACGTCAAGGTGCCATGGACACGCATCGAAGTGGACCAGGTGCCGCCGTCTGCCGTGTCACCCTCCAGTGACACCATCATCATCGAGCGTCCCAGTGATGAGGACACCTCCAACCCGGCCGAGCTTGCCGATGGCAGCGACACCGCCAAGGCGCTCAATGAGGCGGGCATGGCGCTGGACGTGCGTATCGGCATCCATATCGGGCCAGATGCGCGCCTGGAGGCGATGGGGCTCAAGACCAAGCTCAGAGGCGATCTCGATGTGCGTCAATCCAAGGGCGGCGTACAGGTCTTCGGTGAGGTCAATCTGGTCGACGGGACCTACAAGAGCTTCGGGCAGGACCTGCAGATCAGCAAGGGGCAGGTCTTGCTGGCCGGACCGCCCTCAAGCCCGCGCCTGAATATCGAGGCGATCCGTGATCCTGACAACACCGAGGACGACGTGACCGCAGGGGTGCGTGTGACGGGGCTTGCCTCGTCACCCAGCGTCGAGATCTTCTCGGACCCGTCGATGGATGAGTCCTCGGCACTGAGTTATCTGCTGCGTGGTGAGGGTCTGGACAGCGACACCAGCAGTGACAGTGCGGTCACGTCTGCCTTGATCGGCATGTCACTGGCGCAAAGCGGTCAGGTGGTCGGCCAGATCGGGGAAACCTTCGGCGTGCGTGATCTGAGTCTGGACAGCTCTGGCAGCGGGGATGACAGCCAGGTGGTGGTCAGCGGCTATATCGCCCCGGACTTGAAGCTCAGCTACGGCGTCGGGCTGTTCTCGCCGATCGCGGAGCTGACGTTGCGCTACAAGCTGTTCCGCAATCTGTATGCCGAAGCGGTGTCCGGCACGGCGCAGGCCGTGGATCTGCTCTACAGCTTCTCGCTGGGCCGCAGTGAGCTGGCGCCCAGAGTCGGCAAGGACAGATGACACGCCAGGCCAATTGATCGCACCGGGGTCAGCCCCCATCGACAGGTTCGGTGGGGGCTGTCTCGTTTTGGAGGGGGCGTTTCAATGAGCTTGTCTCAAAGCGCTCGTTTCGAAGGGCTCGCAACGCTTATGCTCGAGAGCTCAAGCTCACGCGCGTCAGCACCCGGCGCTGACGGTCATGCAGTGCAGCAACGCTTGATCTTCTTGCCGCTGCCACAGGGACACAGGCTGTTGCGCCCAGGCGTCAATGTCTGCCACTCGGCATCACCGTCGACATAACGCCAGTGATGGCCGTCGTGATGAAAACGGCTAAGTTCCTGCAATTGCTGGAACTTTCCCTGCTCGAAGAAGGTGGCGTGAAAGCGTACCATGCCGGTATTGGCGTCTTGTCCGCTGTCCAGAATCTCCAATGCCAGCCACTGCGGGCCAGCACCTTCGAGATCAGCGCGTGCCGGGCAATGGGCCGGGTCCCAGCTGTCGATCAGAAAGTCGCTCAGCGACAGGCAGAAGGCGCTGTAGCGGGCGCGCATCAATTGCTCGGGGCGTGCTGCGAGGGTGATGTCAGCATGAATCGGCTGACAGCAATCGACGTAACGTCGCGCCTCAGCACTGTTGGGCTGGCAGGGGCAGATCTTGGGGGGCAGAGATGACATCATTGAACCTATACACGATTGCACGACGCGACACAGGAGAGAGTCCGCCATGTGGATAACGGAAGATAAGCAGACCATTCCTTCAGCGCAGGACAGCTTGCCAGGGCGCAGTGAAGCGGTTCGCATCAGCGGCGTTCATCACGTCAATGGCCGCTCGATTGTACCGCCGTTCGACAGTGAGTGTGAGGAGATCGTGCTGGGGCTGGGTTGCTTCTGGGGCGCCGAGCGCCTCTTCTGGCAGCTGCCGGGCGTCAAGGTGACGGCGGTCGGTTATGCCGGCGGCCATACGCCGAATCCGAGCTATGAAGAGACTTGCACCGGCAAGACAGGCCATACCGAGGTCGTGCGTGTGATCTTTGACCCGACGGTGATCGGCCTGCCGGAGATCCTGCGAGCCAGCTTCGAGGCCCATGACCCGACCCAGGGCATGCGGCAGGGCAATGACATCGGCAACCAGTATCGCAGCGCGATCTATTACACCCGCGAAGACCAGCGCGCCATCGTCGAGAAGAGCATGGCCGACTACCAGCAGGCGCTGGACCAGTCCGGTCTCGGCCGCATCACCACCGAGGTCGCACCGCTGCGCGAGTTCTACTACGCCGAGGAATATCATCAGCAGTATCTGGCCAAGAATCCGGGCGGCTACTGCGGCCTGAAAGGTACGGGAATCAGTTGCCCCATTGGCTGACAGCCCCGGCAGTCATGTCCTGCATGCCATGACATCGCTGTCATGATGTTGGAGAGAGATTGCCGCTGAGAGACACGAAAGCCTCATGGTCGCCGCGAAGTTCACGGCCACCATGAGGCTTTGTTCTTTCAGAAACCGCTTTTTGTCAGAGCAGCTGTCGGTCAGATGCGGCGAGGCACAATGTCAGCGGTAGCGCTGTCGATCCTGCTCGGCTTCCGCAAAGCGATCGATCCACTGCACCAGGGCGCCATCGCCGGTGACGTTGCACGCGGTGCCGAAGCTGTCCTGCGCCAGATAGAGCGCCATCATCAGGCCGACGGCGGCAGCATCGAAGCCCAGCAGGCTCTGCAATACGCCCACCGAGGTCATCGCGGCCCCGCCGGGCGAGCCGGGCGCGGCAATGATGGTCACGCCCAGCGCGGCAATGAACGGCAGCAGGGTGGTGAGCTCGGGCGTTGCCAGTGAGGGAGTGACCAGCATCACGCCAATGGCGCACACGGTCAGCGTGATGGCACTGCCGCACATGTGGATGGTGGCCAGCAACGGCACCGCAAAGCTCGCCACGGACGGCGAGATGTGATTCAGGTGCATCTGGCGCACGGTGACCGGAATCGTGGCCGCGGAAGACATGGTCCCGGCGGCGGTGAAGTAGGCGGGCAGCATGTGGGCCAGCGCCTTCATGGGCGAGCGACCGGTGCTGGTGCCGCTGGTGACGTAGAGCAAGCTCAGCCACAGCCAGTGCAGGGTCAGTGCCAGCAGCAGGATCATGCCGAAGCTCTTGAGGGTATTGGCCACCGTACCGGCGATCGTCATCTCGCAGAACAGGCCGGCGATATAGAACGGCAGGGCAGGAATCAACGCCTTGGCGATGAAGCGCTCGACGATGTCGCGGCCACCGTCGGCCAGCTGACGCATGCCGTCATGCTCGGTGGCGGAAATGCCGATGCCGAACAGGAAGGCCGTCACCAGGGCGGTGCTGATATCGGTCAGCGGCGGAATATCCAGCGTGAAGTAGGGGCTCAAGTGCTTGATGGCATGACTGACCGGCAGCTGGTCCTGTTGCACGATATGCGGCACGACCTCCAGCCCGACGATGCCTGCCAACAGTCCTGCCAGCGTGGTCGAGGCATAGGCCAGCACGATGGTCAGGGTCAGCAGACGGCCCGAGGAGCGCTCGAGACGTGCGATCCCGCTCATGATGAAGAACAGGATGATCAGCGGAATGGCGTATTCCAGCAGCTCACCGAACAGTACCTTGAAGGTCAGCAGGGCGCGTATCAGCGATTCGGGAGCCCATTGTCCCAGCAGTATGCCAGCCACGATGCCGAGCACCAGGCGAAAAATCAGGTTCATTATCAGGCCAGTAGAGTCTTGAACGTAGGATGGGCGCGCAGTCTACCATTCTCCCTGAATCGTGACAGTGATCCGTGTCACCCTTCACACCCTCATCCTGTATACCGTTATCATTTTTGTTGCTCTAAATTTAGCCATCTCAACAACGCATACGGTCGTAGTCGGGCTCAGGGCTTCCCACCGAATCTGAGGGTGGGAAGGCGAGCAAAGGGGGAAGAAACAAAAAGAGGCAATGAATGCCCCAAGGACAAGAAAGCCAAAGAGGGTAAGCGTGTTGGCGCCTGAGTGGCGGTTAATGCAGCCAGTTCGATGCACGACAGTTCAATGCAGGCAGCTCAGTGCGCTTCGCTCTGCACCTCTGCCTGCGCTTGTGGCTTGGGCAGCCCGCTCCAGGCATCCAGTTGCTGGCTGACACGGCGAGCCAGCCAGGAATTCAGTCGTCCACGGCGCCACTCGACGAAGCCAACATGCCCACCACGCTCACTGAGCTCGATACGCACGGCCTCGGAGGGTTGGTGGAAACGTGCAAACAGATCGCGTGGCATGAAGGGGTCATCCAGCGATTGCAGAATCAGCGTCGGCAGTTCGATCTCGCTCAGCAGACGGCCCGCCGAGGAGCGCGTGTAGTAATCACTCGCCGAGGTGAAGCCATGCAGCGGTGCGGTGACTTCGTTGTCATAGGCCCAGAAACTGTTGAGCTGCGTCAGTTGATGCGCTCCGATCGAGATGGGTAGCGGCCCATTGGCAAGCTTCGCCGCCACCTTGGCCTTCAAGCCCTTGAGCAGATGGCGCTGGTAGAGGCGTGAGAAGCCCTGATTGAGCACGTCCGCGCTGGCTGCCAGATCCAGCGGGGCGCTGATGGCGATCGCGCCAGCCAGATCCAGACCATCACCGCCTTGCTCGGCCACCAGCTTGAGCAGCATGTTGGCGCCCAGCGAGACGCCACAGGCGACCTTGATGGCGTGCGGATAGCGTCGCCCCAGCTCGCCGAGCACCCAATAGGCGTCAGCGGTATCTCCGCTGTGATAGGCGCGTGGCAGGCGGTTGGGAGATTGCCCACAGCCACGGAAATGCATCATCACCGGTCGCCAGCCCATCCGGGCGGCTGCATTGAGCAGCTCACGGGCGTAGGGCGAGCTCAAGTCACCCTCAAGGCCATGAAACAGCACGAACAGAGGCGCATCGTCGCTCAGGGTCGTCGTACGCTCCCGCTTTTCATGACCGTCACTGATGACCCAGGCGAGCTCGACGAAGTCACCATCGGGGAGATTGAGAATCTCGGTACGACGACTCAGGGGCGCGCGGGGCAGTAATCGCGGCAACAAGGTCTGGACATGGCGATTGCGCAGGCCAAGGGCAGGGCGAAACTCTGACGTGAAGATGGAGTGCGGCATGTGAGGTAGCTCCAGTGGCAGGCCAGGGCGATGACGTTGGTGATCGGGTGATGAACATGCCCTTGATGGCGGTGGCCTGCAGCAAGATCTGACAGGAATTTCTGCATGGATGTCGTTGGCATCATTTCACTTGGCGACGCCAATCGCTAGTCGCAGTGCAGCATATGCATCGACGCCAATGGCTATTGCTCGGTTCTGGATCAAGTGCTTGATCCAGTGCATCGAATACGCCGGCTCACTTCATGCAACAAAAAACCGCCATCGGCACGGGACCCATGGCGGCTTGAAGCAGGCGTGTGACTCAAGCGTCACAGCGAGAGAGCCAGACAGTGTTGTGACAGGTCTGGTTACAGGCCCGTCGCCGGGCTACGTGTCAGATTGAGAGCACCATCTGCGGTGATGACCAGGTTGTCTTCGATACGCACACCACCGTGCGGTGCCAGCGCCTCGACCAGCTTCCAGTCGATATGCTCACCGCGTGCATCGTTGCGCAGCGGCTCCAGCAGCATGGGGATGATATAGCAGCCCGGTTCGATGGTGATGGCCATGCCGGGTTCGAGCACACGCGTCAGGCGCAGCATCGGGTGACCTTGCGGCGGATGACGGATGTCGCCGGTGGTGTGATCAGGAATGCGACCCGCCACATCATGGACCTGCAGTCCCAGCAGGTGCCCGAGACCATGCGGGCAGAAGGCTGCCGTGATGCCTTGTGCGACCTGATCCTCGGCGGGCAGGGACACCACGCCAAGTTCCCGCAGCAGCTCACCCAGCTCACGATGCATCTCGAGGTGCAGGTCGACGTAGTCTACCCCGGGGGCGAGTCTTGCCATCAGACGCTTCTGCAGCGCCTCCACGCCCTCGATCAGCGCGCGATAGAGCGGCAGGGCATCATCGCCTGCCCAGCTGCGCGTGATGTCCGAGGCATAGCCGTGCACCTTGGCTCCGGCATCCACCAGCAGGCTGTGACGGGTAGCGGGGGCCTGCAAACCATAGTGCTGATAATGCAGAACGGCGGCGTGTTCGTTGAGACCTACGATGTTGCCGTAGGGCACATCCAATTCCCGTTGCCGAGACGCGCCAAGATAGGCCAGCTGAATATCGAGCTCCGCGCCGCCTTCCATGAAGGTGCGCCGGGCAGCCAGATGGCCACGCGCGGCGCGCAGGCTGGCTTCCTGCAGACAGGCGATCTCGAAGTCGCTCTTGCAGACGCGTCCCTCGTCTAGTTGGCGCACCAGGCCGACCGGGTTGGGTAGCGCCTCAAGTTCACTGACCACCTGCGGCTGAAGCTCGGCTATCTCGCCCAGCAGCGCAACGCGACCCTCGGGACGCTGTGGCAGTGTCGGCTTGCGCAGATGGATGATCTCGAACTGCTCGGCCCAGGGCGCAGTGTCCGGCGTCGGCAGGCTGGGTGACAGATGCCAGAAGTCATCGGGGGCATGGAGGTAAAGCGTCGGTTGCTGGCCCGGACGAATCACCAGCCAGCTATCGCTGAGGCCCGCCATCGGCACCCAGTGCAGGAAATGGGCATGCGACTTGAAGCTGGCATCCTGGTCATCGGCGAAATGCCGCTTCGGCTTGCCACTGTGCAGCACGATGGCGTCTAGATCATGCTGCTGCATGGCAACTTCGTAGCCGGATTGCAGCGCCGCCAGATGCGCGCGATGTGCCGCGGCGTGGGTGAGTGTCGGGTCGTTGAGCTGGCTGTCAGACATCATGTTTCCTTGCAAACGGTCGGCACGCCTGACCTGGAGGAGTGAACGTCAATGGCGTGAGGTGATGGAGAATGTAGGAATGAAGGGGAGAGCGCCGCTGAGTCGGCGCCGTCGACCCTCCTGCCCGGATGGCTCACGAGAAATGGGCTTCCAGCTGGTGCCAGAGTTCACTGACACTGTCGTGGCGCGGCACACGCGGGCGATACAGGCGGATATGCAGGCTCAGGTCCCAACGCGGGTCACCGGCACGTACCAGCTTGCCGTTGGCGATTTCCTCTGCGGCCAGCCGCTGCGGCAACCAGCCGATGCCATAGCCCTGCAACACCAGCGCCTTGATGTTGGCCGCCTGGATATTCTCGTTCATGGTGACCAGATGCGCCTGAATCGGGACCTGAGCGAGATGGGCCATCAGCGAGGTGGCGATGACGGCGCGCGGATGCGGGCTGATGAACGGCAGCGGATTGCGCCGCGTGCCCGGCAACTGATGGCGGGGATTGCCATCCGCGCCGGGCGCGCATAGCGGAATGAAGGATTCTTCGCCGACCACCAGGTATTGGTAGCTGTCCAGCTCAAAACCGAGATCGACACGTGCCTGGGGCCAGTAACATAGCGCCAGATCACATTCGCCGCGATCCAGCCCGTGGAAATAGTCGGCCGCCAGCCAACCGGTGGCCCGCAGATAGGGCAGCACCTGTTCACGCAGCTGAAGCTGATCAAGCCAATCAGGCAGGAAGTGCGACACCAGCGACTGCGGTGCCCCCAGCGATATCTTGCTGGCTTGCTGCTGGGCCATGTCCTGCAGACGTTCACGCGTGATACGCACGCGCTCGGTGATCTGCTCGCACAGCTGGAGAAACTCGTCTCCGGCGGGAGTGAGTGACAGCGGCAGGGTCTGACGATTGATCAAGGTGGTGCCCATCTCCTCTTCCAGCAACTTGATGCGGCGGGAGAAGGTGGGCTGAGAGACATTCTGTGCGTCGGCCGCCCGCGAGAAATGCCGGGTCTGAGCCAGAACGATGAAATCTTCGAGCCAGCGAATTTCCATGTAGTGAAGGTGCCTCGAAAGCCGGTCAACCGGCCATGTCAGGAGATCGGGGCAGAACTCTGGACCGCAACTGCTTCCAGCACCTGAAACAGTGCCTGAAACAGTATCTGCAAGCGTACTGGTTGAAGTTGCTGGTGCAGAACTCGGGGCAGAGACGTGGGCCTTGTGGGGGCGCTCTTTATCTGACTATTCAGTCAGTTTGTATAGTGAAGAGATGTTGCCTTACCCGAGCCGAGAGATGCAAACCCTTGCCCGCGGCCTGTATCTTCCAGGGCCGCGACACAAGGGCGCCTGAGCAGGGTTACTTGATCAAGGGCATGATCAAGGCTATGAACAGGACCATGAGCAGGGCCAAGTGAGCAAAGCACGGTTAGCAGGCTAGCGACCGGCTAACCTGCCAACTGTACTTATCGAACTGTGCTCAACGAACATTGCTCAGCGAACAGGGCTCTGCAACTTCCCACTGACGCCATTGCATGACGCCTCATCGATAGGAACGGTCGACACGTTCAGTCGATGCGGCCTTCTTCCACGGCGTGGCAGGCGACCTGACCGGTGTCCGTGGCGATCAGGCGCGGAATCTCCGTACGGCAACGCTGATTGGCATGCGGACAACGGCCATGGAAGACACAGCCCGAAGGCAGATTGACCGGCGTCGGCACCTCGCCCTCGAGGCGGATATGATTGGGCTTGTCATCGTGCAGCCGCGGTATCGCCGACATCAACGCCTGGGTGTAGGGGTGACGTGGTCGAGCAAACAGCGAGCGGGTGTCCGCCAGCTCACATAGCGTGCCCAGGTACATCACCGCGACGCGAGTGCCGAAGTGCTCGACTACGGCCAGGTCGTGAGTGATGAACAGATACGTCAGGTTGCGCTGCTCCTGGGCCTCCATCATCAGGTTGAGCACCTGCGCCTGGATCGACACGTCCAGCGCCGAGATCGGCTCATCGGCGACGATGAATTCCGGGTCCACCGCCAGCGCGCGGGCGATCGAGATACGCTGACGCTGACCGCCGGAGAATTCGTGGGCGAAACGCTTGCCCCAGTCCGGGTCGATGCCCACCGAGCGCATCACCTCCTCGATCTTGTCGCGCACCTCACCATCCTTGAGCGTCGGCTGATGAAAGCGCAGCGGCTCCTCCAGCGTCTGCTGGATGGTCATGCGCGGATTCAGCGACGCATAGGGATTCTGGAAGATCATCTGCATGCGACGGCGGTAGGGCAGCAGGTCTCGCGGGGCCATATTATCGATGCGGGTACCGTCAAAACGGACCTCGCCACCGCTGGGCTTGAGCAGGCCCATCACGGTACGTGCCACCGTCGACTTGCCACAGCCGGATTCCCCGACCACGCACAGCGCCTCACCGCGTTTGACGTCCAGCGTGACGCCATTGATGGCGTGCACATATTCCTGCTTGCGACGCAGGTGCCCCTTTTCGAAGGTCAGCTGCTCGAGAAAGTCGCCAGACAACGAGAAGCGCTTCTCGAGATCACGGATTTCCACCAGAGTTTCGCCAAGCTCGGCGCTGTCGACACGGGTGGAGGCCTGGGTGGAGGCCTGGAAGGAGGAGGACTGAGCGTCCTTCAGAATTGCCGCGCTCATGCGTTCACCTCCGTGCGGTGGCTGTCAGTGGGAGTGGCGCCATTGCCGTTGGCATCGGTGATGATCGGGGTCCAGCGCTCGCCGGCGACCATGGCATCAACCATATGACAGGCCACCTTGCAGTTGCCGGAGTGGGCAAAGGCCGGCACCTTCTCGAGGCAGATACTCGCCGCGAAGTCACAGCGCGGGTTGAAGGCGCAGCCGGCCGGAATCTTGGTCAAGGTCGGCATCGAGCCACGAATCTGGTTCAGACGGCTGCCGGGTGTGGCCATCTGGGGCAGGGCGTTGATCAGCCCCTGGGTGTAGGGGTGCTGGGCATCATTGATGATCTCGCGGGTCGGCCCCTGTTCAATGACACGCCCGGCATACATCACCAGGGTGCGCTGGGTGACCTGGCTGACCACGCCGAGGTCGTGTGTGATCAGGATCAGCCCGACGTTGTGCTTCTCGCACAGCAGCAGCAAGAGCTCCATGATCTCGGCCTGGATGGTCACATCCAGCGCGGTGGTCGGCTCATCGGCGACGATGATGTCAGGGTCCAGCAGCAGCGCGATGGCGATGATGATGCGCTGACGCATGCCGCCGGACAGCTCATGAGGGTACTGCTCCAGGCGCTTTTCCGGTGAGGGAATGAAGACCTGATTGAGCTTGTGCAGGGCGATGGCGCGCGCATCCTTGCGGGAGATGCGGCGGTGCGCCTTCAGGCACTCGATCATCTGCTCGCCGATGGTCAGCACCGGATTGAGCGTCATCATCGGGTCCTGGAAGATCATCGAGATACGGTTGCCGCGAATCGACTGCATCGCCTTGGGCTTGAGGGTGTTGAGCACCTCGCCATCGAATTTGATCTCGCCGCCGGCGATGTAGCCGGGCTTGGCGATCAGATTCAGGATGGTGAAGGCCGCGACCGACTTGCCGGCCCCCGATTCACCGACAATCCCCAGTCGCTCACCGCGCTCTAGGGTAAAACTGACATCGCGCAGGGCGCGGACCTCACCGCCTCGCATGGCGAAGCGCACGTCGAGGTGGTTGACTTCAAGTAGTGCCATTGTCTTGACTCCTCTCGGCTTCAGCCCTTGTAGAGACGCGGGTTCATGACATCACGCAGCCAGTCGCCCAGCAGGTTGATGACCAGTACCAGCACGATCAGCACACCACCGGGGATCAGCGTGATCCACCAGCTGCCTGACTGCAGGTAGTCGAAGCCGGATTTGATCAGTGACCCCAGCGACGGCTGGGTCTCCGGCATGCCGAGACCGAGGAAGGACAATGCCGCCTCCGAGATGATCGCGTTGGCGATCTGCACCGTGGAGATGACGAAGATCGGCGACAAGGTGTTGGGCAGGATGTGACGGAACATGATGCGGCGGGAGCGGAAGCCCATCACCCGTGCGGCATCGACGTATTCCTTGTTCTTCTCCGCCAGCACCGAGGCGCGGACGGTACGCGCATACTGCGGCCATTCCGCCAGCCCGATGATCAGGATCAACAGGATCAGCGCGTAGTCCGAGAAGGCGGCGCCGCCGAAGGTCGCCTTGATGATGGCGCCCACCACGATGGCTACCATCAGGGTCGAGAACGACAGCTGGATATCGGCCATGCGCATCAGGAAGGCATCGATGCGCCCGCCCAGGTAACCCGCCAGCAGCCCGAAGGTCACGCCGAGCAGTGCCTGCAGGATGACCGCGCCGAAGCCGATCAACAGCGACACGCGTGTGCCGTAGAGAATGGTGGAGAGCAGATCACGCCCCTGGGCATCGGTGCCCAGCAGGAAGGCGGGGTCACCGCCTGCCATCCATGCCGGCGGCAGCTCCGAGTTCATGATGTCGATGCTGGCCAGGTCATAGGGGTCGGCCGGGGCGATCCACGGCGCGAGGAAGGCCCCGAGCACCATGGCGATGAACACCAGCAGACAGGCCTGAGCCATCCAGTCACGCTTGAAGCTGTAGACCAGATAGGACTCACGGAAACGCTGCCAACGGCCGGGGACCGCGATGGAGCTGGTCTTCGGGGTGACGGGCGTGTTGCTCGATTGGGTATTGGATTGGCTCATGCCGGTTTCCCCGCAAGCTTGACGGTGGGGTTGACCAGTCCGTAGATCAGATCGACGAGGGTGTTGGTGATCACGAAGATCACGCCGACCATCATCAGATAGGCCACGATCAGCGGGATGTCGGAGCGGGTGATGGCCTCGAGGAACATCAGACCCATGCCCGGCCACTGGAAGACGGTCTCGGTCAGGATGGTGTAGGCCACCATGGTGCCGATCTGCACGCCGCCGACGGTGATCACCGGCAGCATGGTGTTCTTCAGTGCGTGCAGGAAGTAGATACGCTTGAGACCGATACCCTTGGCGCGTGCGAACTTGATGTAGTCCGACTGCAGCACTTCCATCATCTCGGCACGAATCAGGCGGATGAACAGCGGCAGCATGATCGAGGCCAGCGAGATGGCCGGCAGTACCAGGTGCCAGAGGCCATCGGCGGTAAAGAAGCCGCTGGACCAGGTGCCCGCGACGTGTACCAGCTCACCACGTCCGTAGGAGGGCATGCCGCCATCGGTGGACAGCATGCCGTTCAGGACACTGCCCCAGGTGGTATCGCTGGGGAACCAGTCCACCGTCACGCCGATGGCGAACAGCTGGATCAACACGATGGCCGTCAGGAATACCGGCACCGAGATACCGATGATCGAGGTGCCCATGAACAGGCGTGACAGCCAGTTTCGCGGTCGGATCGCCGCGAATACCCCGATGGGGGCCGAGAGCAGGATGATGATCAGGCTCGAGGCCATCACCAGCTCCAGCGTGGCGGGCAGGTGCTTGAGAATCACCTCGGTCGCCGGCTGCTTGTAGAAATACGAGGTGCCGAGGTCACCTTGCAGGGCGTTGCCGGCAAAACGCAGATATTGGGTGATGAAGGGGTCGTTGAGGCCCAGTTCATCGCGCATGACTTCTCGCTGGGCTTCCGACACGGCCTGGCCGGTCATCTCGCGCAGCGGGTCGCCCAGATTGTCCTGGATGGCGAAGCTGATGATGCTGATCACGAACATGACCAGTACGGCGTGCATCAGGCGTTTGATCAGAAAGGCAATCATGGATCGCCACCTTCCTCGTGAGCATCACGGTCTGGTGCGAGTCGGCCATCTTGATGTCGGCCGATCACGCGGGGTGTCAGGAGTCCCGCCTGTCGTTGCCCTGTCATCGGGCACAGGCTCCCCAACCCATCACCGAGAGGTGATGACCAAGGGGTAAGAACAGGCGGGGGGCAAGTCGTCGCGTTCAGGTCAGCAGGGCAACCAGAGAGTTCGCTTTGGCTATCTCCGGTTGCCTGACTTGCTGTCGCGAGGGGTGCGTGGCCAGAAACATGGCACTGAACGATGCAAGGCGGTTCAGTGCCTGTCACTCACTCACGGCGTGGGATCAGTCCTGGTCGATGACCAGATCCCCCAGGTACGGGAAGTTCATCACGTTCAGCACCGGCTCGATGTTGACGCCATCACGCGCGCCCCAGGCCAGGTTCTGCCAGTGCATCGGCACGAAACCGGCATCATCGTAGACGGCTTTCTCGGCGGCCTGCAGCATCTTGGCGCGCTTCTCGGTGTCGGTCTCCAGGTTGGCCTCGGTGACCATCTTGTCGACATCCGGGTTGCAGTAGTTGCCTGAGTTGTACTGGCCGACACCGCTGTCGGCATCCGGGCAGAAGGTCAGGAATTCGAAGAAGTTGGCACTGTCTTCGGTATCCGAGTGCCAGCCGATCATCATCATGTCAGCCGCACGCGCATCATATTCCGGCCAGTACTGGGCCTTGGGCAGGGTCTTGAGATCTACCGTGATGTTGATCTTGGCCAGCATCGAGGCGACAGCCTGAGCGATCTTGGCGTCGTTCACATAGCGGTTGTTGGGCGCCATCATGCTGATCTCGAAACCATCCTCGTACCCGGCTTCCTTCATCAGCTCCTTGGCCTTGGCCACGTCATAGCGCGGCGTCAGCTCAGGATTGTGGCCCTGATAGCCATCCGGCGACATCTGAGCGGCAGGAGTCGCGAAGCCTTTCATCAGCTTCTGGGCGATGCCTTCCTGGTTGATCGCGTAGTTGACGGCCTGACGAACACGTTTGTCCTTGAAGGCCTCGACACGCTCCTGGTTCATCTGGAAGGTGATGATGCGCGTGCCGCTCATCTCGACCAGGTGCACGCCATCCTGCTTGCGAATGCGTTCCAGATCGGTCGGCGGTACCGGCGCGATGAAGTCCATGTCGCCGGAAAGCAGCGCTGCGACACGGGTGGCGTTTTCCTTGATCGGCGTCAGCACGATGTCATCGACGTTACCCGGGGATTCGGTGTCCCAGTAATCCTCGAAGCGTTCGAAACTGATCTTCACGCCTTGCTGACGGTCGGTGACCTTGTAGGGGCCGGTGCCGGACTCGTTGCGTGAGGCGAAGGTGTTGGCGGCCTTGGCGATCTCATCCTTGGCCTTGCCGTCTTCGGTCTCACCGGAATAGAACGCGCTGTCCATCGGGAAGATGTAGGTGGCGGCATTCAGCACCAGCGGGAACGGCTTGTCAGTCACCAGGTCCACGGTGTAGTCGTCTACGGCCTTGACGTCGGTGAAGGGAGCGAAGATGGCCTTGAAGTCGGCACTCTTCTTGAGGCGCTCGATGGTCCAGACCACATCCTTGGCGGAGAAGTCATTGCCGGAGTGGAACTTGACGCCTTCGCGCAGATGGAAGCGCATGGTGTTGTCGTCGACACGCTCCCAGCTCTTGGCCAGGCGACCATCGAAGCCGAGGTCCTTGTTCCAGCGAATCAGCGGGTCGTAGACCATGTGCGACAGCTGCAGGGTGCCGCCGGAGAGCTGTTCGTGGATATCGAGGGTCACGGGGTCAGCGTCGTAGGCCATGCGCAGGGTGACGTCTTCGGCCATTGCCGGAGCCGCCATGGCCAATGTCGCGCTGCCGATCAGCGCACACAGGGTCTTCTTGGGCAAGAAAGACTGGAGGGCATTCTGACGGGTCATGAGCATCCCTTTGCTTGTGTAGTTTGATTGTTGTTGTGGCGATCCTGCACGGCTATCGAGGTAGACACGCAGGATGCGTTCTAACAGTAGAGAGTCACTTGGTTGCGGGACAATCGAAATGTTGAGTAGCCGGATTCAGGTGGTGAATAGCCTTTTCCTCACGACGCAACGTCATCCAGGCTGGTGCAGGATGTGGGAGAGGCGAAGCGACACCCCGGATGTCACGCGGCAACACCATCTTTCACATCAATCAAGCTGCGAGCTGCACGCGCCTCCTGTCGAGGCAACGCGGAGAGACTCAGTCCTGCCTCCTGTCGAGAAAACCACCGTGACACTGGTCTTCCTCTTTCACACCGCAAGCCTTCGCGATAAGAAAATACCAATATAATCAATAATTTGAATGAATAATGATGGCCGGGCCTCGGGAAGATTCCCGGCCGCGGTGTGGCCGTGTAGTGTGTGCGTCCCGTCAGTCGACAGCGCCTGCTCGAGAGACATTGCGTACGCCGGATGGCGACAATCAGGCCTCACGTCACCTGGCGATCAGCAGACGCCATCAGCGGTAGAAAAGCCGACAGGATACGTGGTGATTTTTTGATGAGTGCAGCCTCTGCACTTGATTGGTGCGCGTGGCGTTCTGCGACCAAAGTTGCGCCTCTGAGGCCCTTCACGAAGCCCTGCAAGGTCGCTATTGCGCTGTAAAATTCACAAACGGTACGCTGAAAGCACGTGAAAGACTTTCCAGCGCAGATGAGCGCTAGCCCTGATCCCACTCAATAGACGCCAAGCCATAGGTGATCAGAACATTGCAAGTCAGCACATCGGAGGTCAGGCGGATAGGCGCCAAGGCAGTCGCCGCTGGCAAGCACTCGCGACTATGCACTGGCAGAGGGCGGGAGCGTCTTAGGTAAGGCTGAGGGCCGGTCCTGATAAGAGGATGGCCTGAAACGCGACGCGCCTCCCGAGTGGGAGGCGCGTTCAGGAGGGCACTGACGATAACGCCACCGGTACCCTGTGGCACCGGCAGCTGGATCAGGCCGGCTTGCTCAGTCTTGCTGCGGCAACGGCTCGATGCGGTCCACACGATACAGCTGCGGCACCTGTGACAGGTTGCTTATGGTGCAATCGAGGTTGTTCACTCGACCATCGGACAGGCCGTAGACCCAGCCGTGTACTTCCAGCTTCTGACCGCGCTCCCAGGCGCGCTGCAGGATCTTGGTTCTGGCCAGGTTCTGCACCTGAGAGCGGACATTGAGTTCGCACATGCGGTCGACCTGCTCATCCAGCGGCAGGTCCTTGAGCTCGTCATAGTGCAGGTTGTAGAGCTCACGCAGGGTGTGCAGCCAGTAGTCGACCATGCCATTGTCACCGCCGGTGATCGAGGCACGCACGCCACCACAACCGTAATGGCCGACGATCATGATGTGCTCGACCTTCAGGACATCGACGGCGTATTGGATCACCGACAACGCGTTCATGTCGTTGTAGTGGATCAGGTTGGCGACATTGCGATGAACGAAGACTTCACCGGGCGGCAGGTCGATGATCTGGTTGGCCGGTACGCGGGAATCCGAGCAGCCGATCCACAGAAAGTCAGGATTCTGCTGGTCCGAGAGGCGCTTGAAGAACTCAGGGTCGCGCTCGGTCATGGATTCAGCCCAGACCTTGTTTTGCTCAAGCAGCTTTTCGATATTGCTCATGGCAGGGAGACCACTTTTTCAAATGACGGGGGCAGGGGATGGTTCTCACACAGAGGCGTTGGCCGTGATGCCTCTCGGGCGTAGACCTTCCGGGCTCAGGCCCTCGAGACAGAGTGACAATGTTACGCGCCCGTAGAGCGCTTCGCCAATGACGGTGCTAGCCCCTGTGCCAGCACGTTGTAACTTTTGTCTAACATGCTTGTTGCACATATTTACCGTGTCAGAGGCCACAGGGTCAACCTGAAGGCCGATACGCGGGTAACCGTGCCCATCGTCACGGGACTCCCGAGGGCGCGCGAGTCCTGATACCATGTGGCCAATTCATCAAGGAGATTCCCGTGACCGATCAGACCCATCAGCCTGCGACAGGCCAGTTTGACTTCGACCTGTTCGTCATTGGTGCCGGCTCCGGCGGCGTTCGCGCTGCCCGTACCGCCGCCGCGACCGGCGCCCGCGTTGCCGTGGCAGAAGACCGCTACCTCGGCGGTACCTGTGTCAATGTCGGTTGCGTGCCCAAGAAGCTCTACTCCTACGCTGCCCATTACCATGATTCCTTCAAGGACAGCGCCGGCTTCGGTTGGGATCTGGGGGACACCCCTCGCTTCGACTGGGCGACCCTGCGCGATCGCAAGACCGCCGAGATCTCTCGTCTGAACGGCATCTATCGCAATCTGCTCAACAACTCCGGTGCCACGCTGATCGAAGGCCGTGCCAGCATCGCCGATGCCAACACCGTCGTCGTCAATGGCGAGCGCCACACCGCGGCCAAGATTCTGGTTGCCACCGGTGGCTGGCCGTTCCTGCCGGACTTCCCGGGTCGTGAACATGCGCTGGATTCCAACCGCATCTTCGACCTGGAAAGCTTCCCGAAGCGCTTCTTCGTCATTGGTGGCGGCTATATCGCCGTCGAGTTCGCCAGTATCTTCAATGGCCTGGGTGCCGAGACGCACCTGAGCTATCGCGGCGATCTGTTCCTGCGTGGCTTTGACAACGAAGTACGCGAGTTCACGCGTGACGAGATGTCCAAGAAGGGCGTCAATCTACACTTCAACACCACGGTCGAGTCCATCGACAAGCAGGGCGACGTCTACAGCGTGCGTCTCAGCGATGGCCAGGCGCTGGAAGTGGATTGCATCCTCGCCGCCACCGGCCGCAAGCCGAACATCGAAGGCCTGGGGCTCGAGAATGTCGATGTGGCGCTGAATGTCGATGGCACCGTGCGCGTCAACGAGCGCTTCGAGACCACCACCCCGTCCATCCTCGCGCTGGGTGACATCATCGGTGGCCCGGAACTGACGCCGGTGGCACTTGAAGAAGCCATGCACCTGGTGCGTGCGCACTTTGGCGACGGCGTCGTGGGTGGCCTGGATTACGACACCATCGCGACGGCAGTATTCTGTCATCCGAACATCGGTACCGTCGGCCTCAGCGAGGAAGCGGCCCGCGAGAAGTTCGACAGCATCCGCGTCTACACCGCCGACTTCCGTCCGCTCAAGCACACCCTGTCCGGCAGCGATGAGCGCAGCCTGATGAAACTGATCGTCGATGATGCCAGCGACAAGGTCGTCGGCGTGCACATGGTCGGTGATGAAGCCGGTGAGATCATGCAGGGCATCGGCATCGCCGTGCGTGCAGGCCTGACCAAGGCCGACTTTGACCTGACCGTGGGCATTCACCCGACGGCAGCGGAAGAGTTCGTCACCATGCGCAGTGTCACGCGCACCTGACAAGCCAGTCGCCAAGACAGCGGGTCGAAAAGACTGAGCTTTGAAAAGACTGAGCTTTGAAAAGACTGAACGTCGCAAGAAAAGAACGTCGAAATAAAACGCCCCACGGCCTTGCCGTGGGGCGTTCTTGCATGTGTCTTCTGCGTGCTCCCAGACGCAAATCAACTGCGAAAGGGGAGTCATGGTTACTGAGTAACGGTGCAGGTTACACAGTCAGCTGCAGCGTCCACCTGAATCCGCGCTGAAAGTTGTACGCAATGGGAAAGCGGCAATCCTCGTGTGGCGAGGGACAAGTCGTTGCCTGCGCAGTTCACTGCCAACACCTACACCTTTCGTAGCATAAAGCATGACAAGCTGGTACTCGCACACTTCAGCTATGCTAGTCTCAGTGCAGCGTTATGCACCTCAAATTACTGAAATATCAGCCATGTGGCAGTGGATAAGCCTGAAAATCGGCTTGTTTCACACGCGATAAAAGCAAGGGCCTGGCCGGTACCGAGGTGCACGACGGCAACACCAATAACAAGCCAGCAAAGGGAGTTTCAACATGACCATGATCAAGAAGTCGCTGACAGCGGCGGTCGCGACCGCAGGTCTTGGCCTGATGGGGATCTCCGGAGGCGCCAGCGCCGCCGAGCAGACCTTCGTAACCATCGGCACCGGCGGTGTAACAGGCGTTTACTATCCGGCTGGTGGTGCAATCTGCCGCTTGGTCAATCGTGGCAAGGCCGAACACGGCATTCGCTGCAGCGTCGAATCCACGGGCGGTTCCGGCTACAACCTGAACAGCATCCGTACCGGCGAGCTGGACATGGGCGTTGCCCAGTCTGACGCGCATTACAATGCCTATGAAGGCAAGGGCGACTTCGAAGACTTCGGCCCGAACAAGGACCTGCGTTCACTGTTCTCCCTGCACCCGGAACCGTTCACTGTCGTCGCTCGCAAGGACAGCGGCGTGACCGAGTTCGACCAGCTGGAAGGCAAGCGCATGAATATCGGTAACCCGGGTTCCGGTCAGCGCTCGACCATCGACACTCTGCTGTCCTCTCAGGGCAAGGACACCAGCGTGTATTCCGTGGCCTCCGAGCTCAAGGCCTCCGAGATGTCTTCCGCGCTGTGTGACAACAAGATCGACGGTTACGTCTACGTCGTGGGTCACCCGTCCGGTTCCATCAAGGAAGCGACCACCACCTGTGACGCAAACATCGTCAATGTCACCGGCGACGCCGTCACCAAGCTGGTCGAAGAGAAGCCTTACTTCTCCGTCGCGACCATCCCGGGTGGCATGTACCGCGGCAACGATGACGACGTGACCACCTTCGGTGTCCGCGCGACCATCGTGTCCAGCGCGGAAGTCGAAGACCGCGTCGCCTACGAAGTGGTCAAGGCCGTGTTCGACAACTTCGATCAGTTCCAGCGCCTGCACCCGGCGTTCCAGGTTCTGAAGAAGGAAGAGATGGTCAATGCTTCCCTGACGGCGCCGCTGCACGATGGCGCCAAGCAGTACTACAAGGAAGCTGGCCTGCTGAGCGAGTGATATGCCCTGTGCGCCTCGCCTGCGAGGCGCCGTGCATGAACGCTCACCCTGTGCTCAAGGACCCGAGCATAGGGAGCACAGGGAATTCCCGGAGACCGCACTCGTTGCGGTCTCCGTGCTTGTGGAAAGTCTGCATTCCCGGGCGGCCACTTAGGTCGTGCAGGAAAGGGCCAAGCAAGAAAAGGCCGAGCAGGGATAGCGCAGCAGAGACACCCGCTGTCATTGCGCAATCAAGACTTGCCTGCGAGTGGCAAGTGGCGTAACGGCAGCCGCAGCATGGACAAGCGTGACCAGGCAAGGTCTCACGCTCGTCACGAGCCTAGCTCGCTGCCCGTTCAGGAAAGCGTTCAGTTAATTTGCGCCCTGATTGGGTGAATCAATGGAAACATCTGTCAGGCCGGACATACTGAAGACGTAACCAGCTTGATAAGCATGTGGTTGAGCAGGACCTTCTGGTCGAGCAGGAAGGTGACCTGTCAGCCATCGCCTGACTCGCGTACCGGATCACAAAAAATGACCAAAACCCAAACTGCAGCAACGTCTCAGGCGCCAGACGCCGAGACGCATCATGATGCTGAAGTCCTCGAGATGCTGGAGTCGGAAACCGGCGGCCGTCATCCCGTGGGCTTCGTGGGCCGCCACTTCATGTGGCTGATTCCACTGGCATGGTCGTTGTTTCAGCTTTACCACGCCTCGCCGCTGTCACTGCTCAATTCCGACACCGCGCGCGCCGTGCATCTCTGTTTTGCCATTTCGCTGGCCTTCGTGGCGTACCCGGCCTACAAGGGTGCCCCCGCCAACCGCATTCCTCTCTATGACTGGGCATTGGCGATCTTCGCCGTGGCGGGTGTCGCCTATGTGCTGATCTTCAGTGATGAGCTGGCACGCCGCGCTGGCGCCTATACCACCGTGGACCTGGTGTTCTCGGGGATCGGCCTGGTCCTGCTGCTGGAAGCCACGCGCCGCGCACTCGGGCCGCCACTTGCGGTCGTCGCCAGCGTCTTTCTGCTCTACAGTCTGTTCGGCGCCTACATGCCCGATGTCATCGCGCATGCCGGGGCCAGCCTCAACAAGCTGCTCGGCCACCAGTGGCTGACCACGGAAGGGGTGTTCGGGGTCGCGCTCGGTGTTTCCACCGACTTCGTATTCCTGTTCGTGCTGTTTGGTGCCTTGCTGGAACGCGCAGGCGCCGGTAACTACTTCATCCGCATGGCCTTCTCCATGCTCGGCCATATGCGTGGCGGACCGGCCAAGGCCGCCGTCGTCGCCTCTGGCCTGTCCGGCATCATCTCCGGCTCCTCCATCGCCAACGTCGTCACCACCGGCACCTTCACCATCCCGCTGATGAAGAAAGTCGGCTTCCCGGCTACCAAGGCGGGCGCCGTGGAAGTGGCAGCGTCCACCAATGGTCAGCTGACGCCGCCGATCATGGGTGCCGCAGCCTTCCTGATGGTCGAATACGTCGGCATTCCTTACCTTGACGTCATCAAGCATGCCTTGCTGCCGGCATTGATTTCCTACATCGCCCTGATCTACATCGTGCACCTGGAGGCGTGCAAGGCCGGCATGGAAGGCCTCAAGCGCACCCAGAAGACCAGCATGATCGCGACCTTGCTGACCTTCCTGACCGTCTTCATCGGCATGGGGATACTCACTCTGGTCGTCTACTACGGCATCGGCTGGATCAAGACCCTGGCAGGTGACGGCGCGGTCTGGATCGTGCTGCCGCTGCTGCTGGCCTCCTATGTGGCACTGATCGCCTACTCGGCACGCTTCCCGGAGCTTGGGGAAGGCGATATCGATGAACTGCCGCCGGTCGGTCCGACCGTCAAGGTCGGTCTCTACTTCCTGCTGCCGGTCGTGGTACTGGTGTGGTGCCTGACGGTTGAACGCATGTCACCGGGGCTATCGGCTTTCTGGGCCGTACTGTTCATGATCTTCATCACCGTGACCCAGCGTCCGCTGGTGGCCATCTTCCGCAAGGAAGGCAATGTCGGCGGCGCCGCACAACGCGGTGGCGAAGACCTCTTCCATGGCCTGGTGATCGGCGCCAAGAACATGATCGGTATCGGCGTGGCGACCGCGGCGGCAGGTATCGTCGTGGGCACCGTGACCCTGACCGGGCTGGGTCTCAAGATGACCGCCTTCGTCGAGTTCATCTCGGCCGGCAACCTGATGCTGATCCTGCTCTTCACCGCCGTGATCAGCCTGATCCTGGGCATGGGCCTGCCGACGACCGCCAACTACATCGTCGTCTCGACGCTGATGGCACCGGTCATCGTCAATCTGGGCGCGGAAAACGGCCTGATCGTGCCGCTGATCGCCGTGCACCTGTTCGTGTTCTACTTCGGGATATTGGCCGATGACACGCCACCGGTGGGGCTAGCCGCCTTCGCGGCGGCCGCGATTGCCAAGGCAGACCCTATCAAGACCGGTATCCAGGGCTTCACCTACGATATCCGCACCGCGATCCTGCCGTTCATGTTCATCTTCAATACCAACCTGTTGCTGATGAACATCGACAGCTACTGGCACCTGGCGATCACGGTGGCCTCGGCCGTCGCGGCGATGCTGGTCTTCGCAGCGGCGACACAAGGCTACTGGCTGACCCGCACGCGCTGGTACGAGACCATCGGTCTGCTGCTGATCACCTTTACGCTGTTCCGTCCGGGCTACTGGTGGGACATGATCTATCCGCCCACCACCATGGCCGCACCGCAGCAGATCGAGACGCTGATCGCCGAAGCGCCGGTGGACAGCAAGCTGCCGATTCACGTCTCGGGCATCAACCTGGATGGCGACGAGGTCTCCAAGACCGTGTTGCTGCCGGTCTCTGACGCCGAGAGTGGCGAAGCCCGTCTGACCGATGTCGGCCTGACGCTGGACATCAGCGACGAGCAGGTGCTGGTCAGCATGATCGAGTACGGCAGCGTGGCACAGCAGGCCGGCATCGACTTCGACTTCACCATCGATGGCATCCAGCAGACGGCTGAGCGTCCGCCGAAGGAAATCGCCATGCTGCCGGCACTGGCGTTGCTGTGGTTGATCGGCTTCCTGCAGGTACGTCGACGTCGTCAGCAACCCGCCGTTGCCTGACGCCTAAGCGCTATCCACTCGACAAGATAGCGTTTGAGCGCCAATCCTCACGGCTGATGCCGTGAGGGGATAAACAAAAGCCGCCCCCGAGATGCTCGGTGGGCGGCTTTTTCATGCCTGCGGCGCTGTCTTATACCTGAGGCGCTGACTTTGCGTGCGGCGCGGCTGGCTCTCTCTGCTACAGGTTGGGACTGCTCAGCATGATGCTGTCAGGCTCCTGGCAAGAGGGCATTTCATGAGGGAGCGACAGTATGCGCCTGCCTTGCGTGACCTGTCTGCAAGGCTTGCGTGAAATCTGAACGCGTTTTTGCAACACGATCGACATATTCATCATGCTAGCTTCAAGGGGCACACTCCAACGGAAGGCATGTCGCCAATGGTAAGAGTCGAGAAGCAGTCCCGTCGTCTGTATGTCCTCGATACCAACGTGCTGATTCACGACCCCTCAGCCCTGTTCCAGTTTGACGAGCATGATGTCGTCATACCGATGACGGTGCTGGAGGAGCTGGACAAGCACAAGAATGGCAACAAGGAGATTGCCCATACCGCCCGCCAGATCAGCCGTACGCTGTCCGATCTCACCGCGGATGTCACACCTCAGGAAATCCTGCGTGGAATTCCGCTCCCGCCCTCCATGAATGGCGCGGGCAACCTTCACTTCCTCTCCGGCCATGTCGATCAGAGCGACGCCTGCGCCGACAATCGCATTCTTGCCGAGACTCGCAGCCTGTCTGCACGCTGTCAGGACGCCTCGGTCATCCTGGTGACCAAGGACATCAATCTACGTATCAAGGCCGCCGCCCTGGGCATGGCGGTGGAAGACTATCTGACGGACCGCGCCTTCACCGACAGCGACGCCATGATCGAGGGCGTCAAGCTCTTTCACGAGGCCGGCCACGACGGCCAGGGCGTCTGGGACGACATGCAGGTCGATGTCACCGTCACGCGCGAGCACCATCGCACCTTCTATGAGCTGTCAGGCCAGATGCCCAAGGACTGGTACCCTGGCATGCTGATCGCGGATTGCGATGGGGATGATGGCGCCAGCTTCGAGGCCATCGTGCGCGAGCTGGAGCACGACTATGCACGTCTGGAAGTGCTGCAGAACTATCGCAACGAACGCAGCGCCTGGGGAGTGAACGCCCATGACAGTCGCCAGAACTTTGCACTCAACCTGCTGATGGACGACAGCGTCGACATGGTGTCGATCGCGGGCAGTGCCGGTACCGGCAAGACCTACATGACGCTGGCTGCCGCGTTCGAGCAGACACTGGAGAAGAAGCGTTTCGAACGCATCATCTTCACCCGCGCGCCGATCGCGATGGGCGAAGAGATCGGCTTTCTGCCCGGTACCGAAGAAGAGAAGATGTCACCGTGGATGGGCGCCTTCCACGACAACATGGACAACCTGCTGCGCAAGGAGGGAGAAGGCACCAGCGCCTGGAACGAGGAGGCCACGCGCGCCTGGATCGGCAATCGTGTCCAGATTCGCTCCCCGTCCTTCATGCGTGGCCGCACGTTGAGCGATACCTTCCTGATCATCGATGAAGCCCAGAACCTGACACCCAAGCAGCTCAAGGGGTTGCTGACACGGGCGGGCGCCAACACCAAGGTGGTACTGCTGGGCAACGTCGGCCAGATAGACACTCCCTATCTGACCGCCAACACCTGTGGTCTTGCGGTGGCAGTGCAGCGCTTCAGCTCGTGGCCGCATGCCAGTCATGTGACACTCAAGTGCGTCGAGCGCTCACGCCTGGCGCTGGTCGCGGAAGAGCTGCTGTGAGGTATTCGCTGCATCTTCGACAATTTGCTAGCCACTCGATGGCGTCGCCATCACGACACTGACGGCTTTGATATCCCGAGACTGATATCCCGAGCCTGATATCCCGAGCCTGGTATCACGAGATTGAGAACACGACAGCACTGACAAAAAACGCCGCCCTGATGGGCGGCGTTTTCGTGTGCACTGCGTCATGTCAGTCACGGCGATCACGCTGCAAGTGCGTGGTGATCACTCGACAAGGCCGTCAGCATACAAAGGGCGGCAAGGGCGCAAAGGCCAGACGCTCCTTGAGCAACTTGTTTTCATGCGTCAGCTGCCCAAGCTGAGCCTCCAGGCGTGAGTATTCCGCCGAGGAGTGCTCCAGCTGCGCGCGCATGTCCTTGAGCTCCGTCTCGCGCTGCTGGCGAGCCGAGGCCTCCTCAAAGCGGCGACGCTCTTCTTCCTGCAGCTGCTTGCGTTGCTCGGCCGCCTGGGCATCGAGACGCTCGACGCGCCTCTCGAGCTGCTCCTGACGACGTCGATGCTGCTTGTCGAGCTCGCTCTTCTCGAGACGTGCATCATCCAGCATCTTCATCAGGCGCGTTTCACTGGCTTCATGACGCGCCTCTTCCTGCGCGAGGCGCTCCTTCCACTCGCTTTCCTGCGCCTGAATCGCCTGCTGATGGCGCTCATGGTCCACTTCGCGCGTGCGCTCCATGGCCGCGATGTCTTCCTGGGCCAAGGTCAGACGCTTTTCGAGCTTGTCCTGCAGCTGCTGCCAATGTTCCTGCTCATTGGTCAATGTCGCCAATGCCTGCACGCGCTCTTCGAGGCGCGCCTGCACCTGGGCCAATTGCTCGGACAGGGCGCTGAGACGCTGTTCGGCATCTTCCGCGCGGCGCTGTGCCTGCGCTTGGGCCTCACGCGCCTCGACGGTCTGCTTGTCCGCTTCCTGGCGATAGTGCACCAGGCTTTCATTGGCCAGTGACTGCGCCTCCTTCCAGACCGTGGCCAGGGTCTCGGTGAGACTGTCAGGCATGGCCTGACTCAGCGGCTCATCACGCTTCTCGGCGCGCCGCTGGCGCCAATCACGCAGGTGATCGCTGATGGTGGTGAAGCTGCCGGTCCCCAGCACTTCACGAATCTTCTGCACGCTCGGGGCCTCACCCCGTGCCATCAGTGACTCGATGGCTCGTTGTACATCCTCGTACTGGACGCCAGTGCGCGCCATGGGAATCTCCGTCCGTAGTCCGTCATTGATACATGGTCTGTCATTGATACGTCGCAAGTCTTTGCTGCCTGGCCGCCATTACGCCACGAAGCGCGACCAACTACCACTCTCAAACGTGCACTCTACAAGTACGTGCTGACAGCTGATGGGCCACGCCATCTGACGAGAGCGTTGCCGTGATGTCGCTCACCTTACTGTGTCATCGGCTTGCCGCCAGTCTGGTGCCCATCTTAGCGATGTTTTCTCACAAGATAAAGATAATTACATATTACGTAATACGTAATTTACGATACGCCAAACTCTATAAATTCATGATTACGCGCCTTATCTTGAATTATTATAACCATAACGTCACAATCAGCCCCGAGGACAGGCCAAGACTGGAGAGAAGGGTAGGACAGAACAGGCAAGGACAGAGCAGGAAAGGGCAGACAAGAGAAGGACAGGGGCGCCATAGCGCGGCGCACGCCTGATGGCGCGCCAGACGGGCGATATACAGCCATGAGCAGCAACGGGAGTTGATCGGTGGAAGAAAGCACGCATGACGACATCACTGTGCTGGTTGGGCATCTGGAGAGCGAGCTATCCAGAGTGCAGCAGCATGCCCAGCTGACGGCTGCTGACGATCGCTCACTGATTCGCGCCCACACGGATGTCGAGGCCGTGGCCGCCTGGCTCAACGAATATCGCCACAGCGCTCAGACGCTGCGTGCCTATCGCAAGGAGGCGGAGCGCCTGCTGCTATGGCTAAAGGCCGAGGGGGAGCAGGGTAGAGAATCCGCCCTGGCCAGCCTGGATCGCGAACGACTCGAGCACTTCGAGGCGTTTCTGGCCGACCCTCAGCCTGCAGAGGTCTGGATTGGCAGCGTGCGTGCCCGCAAGCATCCGCAGTGGCGACCCTTTCGCGGCCCGCTGGCCCCCGCCAGCCGCCGTCAGAGCCTGGTGATCCTGCAGGGCATGTATGCATGGCTGATCGAGGCCGGCTACCTGTCACGCAATCCGTTCCGTCTGATGCGCGACAAGCGCCGCATGGACAACCGCACGCTGCGCATCGAACGCTATCTCGAGCGCCCGCTATGGGACTGGTTGTGGAGGCGTATCGAAGCGCATTGCGAGGAGCTGACACCGGTCGGTGCTTCACCTGAAGACGAGGTGTCCCGCGAGCGCTTCGTGGCCGAGCGCCAGCGCTTTCTGTTCGCGTTCGCCTATCTGATGGCGCCCCGCATTGCGGAAATGGCCGCCGCAAGGATGGGGGATATCATCAAGCGAGAAGGCCAGTGGTGGTGGCGCGTGATAGGCAAGGGCGCCAAGCTGGCCGAGATTCCGTTGCCGCCGCCGATGCTCGAGGCGCTGGTTCGCTGGCGACGCCTGCGCGGGCTCAGTGATCTGCCGCAGGCACTGCCCGCCGATGAGTCGCTGCCGCTACTGGCGCGCCTGGATGGCACGACACCGCTCGGCGACAACCAGCTCTACCGCTTGATCAAGCAGACTTTTGCCCGAGCCGCCAACGACATGCGCCAGCGAATCCAGCGCCCCGGCGATGCCAGCGAGCTGATGGCACGCACCCTCGACCAGGCAAGCCCTCACTGGCTGCGCCACACCGCGATCACCCATCAGGCACAGGCCGGGGTAGAGCTGCGCTTTCTGTCACGCTCCGCCAGACACTCGCGACTGGATACGACATCGCGCTATCTGCACGCCGAGGACAGCGAGTGGCAACAGCAGATGGCCAGGCATTCGCTGGCGACGCCAGACTATCCGCCTGAGGCGTCAGAACACGACCAATGAGCGTTGTCCTGGACGCTGAGGCCGAAGGCACCGTGCGTCCGCCTGAGTCAGGCGTTATCATGGCGACAGCGTATCTTCAGACACTTTGCAGTGACATCATCGGGAGTCAGCATGAGCGACGCGCAACAAGCGCAGGCGGAACTGGTCGAGGAATTCAGCTTCTTCGACAACTGGATGGACCGCTATCAGTACATCATCGACATGGGCAAGGCGCTGCCGGAATACCCGGAGGCACTCAAAGGCCCTGAGACCAAGATCGATGGCTGCCAGTCCAACGTCTGGATCCATCCCGAAGTGCGTGGCGAAGGCAGCGAGCAGCGCCTGCATTTCCAGGCGACCTCGGACGCCGCCATCGTGGCTGGCCTGATCGCCGTGGTGCTGCGCATCTACAACGACCGAACGCCGCAGGAAATCGTCGCTACACAGCCGACCTTCCTCAATGAGCTCGGCCTCGACAAGCACCTGTCGCCGACGCGCTCCAACGGCTTGCATGCGATGCTCAAGCGTATCTACGGCGTAGCCGAGCTTCACGCCAACGCCTGAGGCCTGGCGTTTTCGCTCTGAGGCTTCAGGCCTGATGATTCAGGTCTGGGCTGATCCGAGCAACGCAAGACGCCCGCCATTCTGCTCGAAATCTCGAGACTGGAATGGCGGGCGTCTTTTTTGGTTTTTCTCAAGAATTTCTCAGGGCTTTGTCAGGTCGTTCAGCAGGGCGTTTTCACACCCTCAGCGATGCTCGCGCACCTCCAGAACATGCGTCATCGCCTGATGCTGCCCATCCCAGACATAACGCAGGTGCGGCCCCTGAATGGGGATGCTGACCGCCGGCGGACGCAGAATGGCGGCGCACTCGGCGCCTGCATCCACCTGGGCGTGGCGCACGCTCGGATAGAGCAGGCCAAAGCTGCCAGCCTCTCGCAACCTGGCGGCAAAGGCCTGACCGGCAGGGTAGCTGGCCATGTCTGGCTGACAGAGGGCGTCATGGCCCTCGCGAATGTCATGCAGTGGCTGCGTCACGCGATTGACGTAGCTACGCATGGTCATTTCCTGGCTGGGCTGCGCGGTATCGGCCAGAAAGCGCGCCATGTGGAAGCGGGTCTCGCTGATCGCGGTATCCAGCGTACTGGCGCAGTAATAGACCCCAAAACTGCCATCGGTGAAGCGCGAGGCACGCCCGATATGCGTGAAGGCCGCCATCACCGGCGTGGAACCCGGCCCACTGATGCGGTCTTGCGGTGCGACGCGGCTCAGCTCACCGGCTTCTTCACGCAGGCGGTCATTGGTCAACGCCTCGATGGCAAACGCCATCTCCAGCTCATCAGGCTCGAGAATGTCCTCGAATACCGAAATGGGTGGGAAGGCGCTGGAAATCACGCGCCAGGCGTTCTGCCAGTCCGGCAGCGTCAGCGCGGGCAGGGCGGAGTCATCGACAGGCTCGCCTTCGCTCGTCCATTCGCTCATCCACGCACTCCGTCGAGATAACGGCGAGTGTCGGCCAGCGAGACCACCTGGCCGGCCAGCATGTAGTCCAGCGCACTCTGGCCATTGAAGGGCGCCGCACGATTGGGACGACGTACCCATTCATGGGCCATCTCGGGAGTATTGCTGAACAGGATGCGCAGAGCCTTGTGGATCCCCATCACGTAGGAGATACGCTCCAGGGTGTCGTTGGGCAGGCGCACTTCCGGCAGCTTGCGGTACTTGTGGTAGGTAGTGGTGCCGATACCCCCCAGCAGCACACGCTGATCCGCCGCGCTGCACTGCCACTTCTCCATGATGTTGAAGAAGGATTTGAGAGCAACGCGGCCCGCACTGGGACTGGTCGGGGACACACGATCGAGGGCGGCTGCGGTAGACATGACATTCTCCTGCTGACTGACGATGGCGTCACAGCTGACACCGTACTCATGTGAATGATAACACATAATTCCTTCACATGCGTACGAGACGTCCACGATGCAAGACGCTGTCATGCGTCATCAAGACCTGTGCACGTCGTCCTTATCATGCGCATCACAGCAGCTGGCAGACGAGGCGTGATCCTTGCGCGGTGGCACGGGGTCCACGCCACCCGGCCCACCCAGTGGGTGGCAGCGCGACAGACGCCTGGCCGTGAGCCAGCACCCCTTGAGGGGCCCATGCACCTTGATGGCCTCAAGTCCATAACTGGAGCAGGAAGGGTAGAAGCGACAGCGCGGCCCCAGCAGCGGGCTGAGCACCAGCTGATAGCCGCGCAGCAAGCCGGTCAGCAGGCGCGTCATGACCGACGTCACGCCGCGCCTGAGAGAGTGGCGATGCTCAGGCGTTGCCATACAGGGTGTTCGGATCAATGATCGGTGCATCGGTAATCTCGGCACCTTCAGCATCCAGGCGCCAGTAGAAGCAGCTCTTGCGACCGGTATGGCAGGCAGGGCCTGTCTGATCGACCTTGACCAGCAGGGTGTCGCCATCGCAGTCCAGATGCGTACTGATCAGCTTCTGCTGTTGGCCCGAACTCTCGCCCTTGCGCCACAGCTTGCTGCGCGAGCGTGAGAAATAGCACACGCGACCAGTGGAGAGCGTCTCGCGCAGGGCTTCGGCGTTCATCCACGCCATCATCAATACCTCACCACTGTCGTGCTGTTGCGCGACGGCGGGAATCAGGCCGTCGCCATTCCAGGGCAAGGCGGCGATCAGCGCATCCAGCGCGACCTTCTCGCCGACATCGGCAGTCTCCAGCGACTTGAGTAATCCATCATGTGCCATTGAGGGTGTTTCCTTGCAGAGTCCATATCGAAGCCCCTGCCAATGTCATGTCACGCCGGCAGGGGCTCACGCAGTATTCAGTATCACAAGCCGCGAATCAGCGACGCAGCCCGCCACGGGCACTGCGCCAGATGAGCGACAGCAGGTAGGCGACACCGGCCACCAGCACGATGGTCGCACCGGCGGGCAGGTCGAACTGCCACGAGAGCGCCAGCCCACCTGTAGTGAAGGCCATGGCCGCCAGGCTCGCGATCACGATCATCATGCCCAGTGAGCGGGCATGATGGCCGGCAAGCGCGGCAGGCAAGGACAACAAGGCCAACACCATGATCAAGCCCACGGCCTGCAGCAGCAACACGACGGTGATCGCCACCATCACCAGCAGCAGCAGATAGAGCGTCTTGACCGGCACGCCCCGCAGACGCGCGAACTCTTCATCGAAGATCACCGCAGTCAGCGGGCGATGTACCAGCAACAACACCAGCGCCAGACCTCCCACCATCCAGGCAAGGGTGCCGATGGCATCCGCGGGCACCAGCAGCAGGTTGCCGAACAGGTAGCTCATCAGGTCGACCTTGTAACCCGGGGTCTGACTGATGAACAGAATGCCGGTAGCCATGCCAATGGCCCACAGCGCACCGATGACGGTGTCTTCCTGATCAAAACCCTTGAGACTGATGTAGCCGATCAGCAAGGCGGCGAGGATGGCACTGATGAAGGCGCCGACCAAAGGGCTTGCGCCCATGAAGTAGGCGATCCCCATGCCGGCAAGCACGGTATGGGCGATCCCCCCGGCCAGATAGCCGATGCGGCGTACCACGACATAGGGGCCGACCAGACCGGCCGCAAGACTGGCCAGCAGGCCGGCGAAGAGGGCGTTCTGGAGAAAATCCTGGCTGCCCAGGGCGGTGATGAAATTCATGTAGTGTAAGCCTAGAGCGCAGAGCGGGCGACGTGAAGGAAGTGAAACAGGCCAGACGGGCAGTCACCGGCCGCGACATCAGTGATGGTGATGGATCATCTGGACGTGTTCGCCATAGAGCCGCTCGATCGATTCGGCGGTGAGCGTCTCGGTGTCATGGACGATCATCTTGCGGTTGAGGCAGGCCACTCGATCGACGTAGTCACTGATGAAGCCGAGATCGTGACTGATCACCACCACGCTCATGCGGTTGGCCAGACGATTGAACAGCTCGAACAGCGAGCGCTCGCCGTCGCTGTCGACACTCGCGGTGGGCTCATCCAGCAGCAGCAACTGAGGCTCGGCCGCCAGGGCGCGAGCGATCAGCACACGCTGCAGCTGACCGCCGGAGAGGGCATCGATATGCCGGCGGCGCAGATGACTGATGCCGACTTCTTCCAGCACTGCACCGATCGCCTCACGGTCAGCGCGTAGCCACGGGCCCCACTGGCGACGACGCCCTTGACGCCCCATCAGCACGACATCTTCCACGCGGATGGGGAAGCGCTTCACGAAGTTGGCAAACTGCGGCACATAGCCGATATGGCGCGCAGCAGTCTGAGGCGTGCGCCCCAGCACCCGGACACAGCCAGCCGCTGGCTTGTGAAGACCGAGTATCAGCTTGAGCAACGTGCTCTTGCCGCCACCGTTGGGCCCGATCAGTCCCACGATCTCGCGCGCGCCGACCTGAAAGTCGACATCGTCGAGAATGACCTGCTCGCCATACCGGAAGGTCACGCCGCGAATATCAATGGCATTCGGTGCACCTGCCGGCACCGGGCGAAAGACCGGTCCGACACTGCGCCCGGTGGCTGACGCCTCCGGATGGCTGTCCGTGCGCGGGCGCGCGACGGAGATGGGGCTGACCATGACGTAAGGTACCTCGTTGCAACGCAGACGGGCGCATGAGCGCCCGTCTGACTTTTCGATGGGGCAGGCATTGTGCAAGATCAGACGCCATGCGCAATACCCGGCCGGCAATTACTGGCTGTCAGTCAGCTCGAAACCTGCCTTCAGCGCTTCGGTGGCATGCTTCAGGTTGTCGAGATAGTCCTCTGCCAGCGGGTCCAGCACTGCCACTTCGGCCTCCAGAGAGCTTGCGATCCGCTTGGCCGCCGTCTGGGAGAACTGCCCAGAGACGAAGATGGTGCCGATGTTCTCATCCTTGGCACGCGTGATCAGCATGGCCATCTCGCGCGGCGTGGGCTCTCGGCCACTGACTTCAATGGCATGCTGCTCGAGCGAGTAGCGGTCCGCGAAGTAGCCGAAACTGGGATGGAAGATCAGGAAGTTACGGCCCTTGTAGGGGGCCAGCGTCTGAGCGATCTGCTCATCCAGCTCACTCAAGGTCTTGAGTAGACGCTGCTCATTGGCATCGATCTCGCTGGCATGCTGCGGCAAGCGAGCCTCGAGCACTTCGGCGGCACGCTCGACGACGGTCTGCATGCGCTGCGGATCCAGCCAGAGGTGAGGATCGGCTTCGCCGAGCCCCTCATCCTCGTCATGATGCTCTTCGTGACCTTCGTGCTCATCGTGGTGGTGCTCGTCGTGATCTTCATGCTCATCATGATCGGCATGATCGTCGGAGTGATCATCATCATGATGCGCGTCGTGATGCTCATCATGCTCTTGCTTATGACCATGCGCTTCATCATGACCATGATCATGTGCCTCGCCACTGCCGAAGTGGCGTGTGTTGAGGCCCTCCTCAAGATGCACCACCTGCATCTCGGCATTGTTCTTCTCGAGACGCGGCAACCAGACCTGCTCGAAGGGTACGCCGATGGCGAGATAGAGGGGAACCGTCGACAACTCGGCCACCTGGCGGGGGGTCGGGTCATAGGTGTGCGGGCTGTTGCCCGGCTTGACCAGCGTGGTGATCGCGACATGATCCCCGGCCAGCTGATCGACCATCCACTCAACGGGTGGCACGCTGACGGCGACATGCAGCGGCGCACTGTCTTCGGCTTGCGTGTTGGGGGCCGCCAGAACGGCAAGCGCACCCAGCACGCTCAGGGGCAGGCTACGCGCGGCCCGCGAACCCAGCGTGCGCTGGACCCGGGACAGCAACTTTTCGCAGAACACCCGGCGAGAGGCCAGGGGAGAGCCCGCATGCATACTCATGACACCACTTCCTTTGTTAGTGATCACGGCATGATGCGGGCAAGGCGTGCCGAGGATCGACACGCCATGACCGCCATCAGCCGCGGTTGAACGAGAGACGCTGGCCGTTGGCCACCGGGTTGACGGTCTTGCCGTCATAGGCTTTCACGCCGTTGACGAAGGTCGCATCGATACGCGCCTTGAAGGTCACGCCATCGAAGGGGCTCCAGCCACACTTGTAGAGCACGTTGTCACGCGTGACGCTGGTCTCGCCATTCAGGTCGACCAGCACGAGGTCAGCGAAGGCCCCTTCACGGATATAGCCGCGATCGACGATGGAGAAGCGATCCGCCACGTTGTGGCTGGTCTTCTGCACCAGAGTTTCCAGGTCGTAGATGCCGTCCTGAACCTGATCGAGCAGTGACAGCAGGGCATGCTGCACCAGCGGCAGGCCGGAAGGTGCCTTGAAGTACGGGTTCTGCTTCTCTTCCCAGGTATGCGGTGCGTGATCGGTGGCGATGATATCGATACGGCCATCCATCACGGCAGCGCGCAGGGCGGCGCGGTCTTCAGCGGTCTTCACGGCCGGGTTGCACTTGATCAGGCTGCCACGGGTGTCGTAATCGGCGTCGCTGAACCACAGGTGGTGCGCGCAGACTTCGGCGGTGATCTGCTTGCCCTTCATCGGGCCGGCCTTGAACAGCGCCATTTCCTCGGCGGTGGTCAGGTGCAGGACATGCAGCTGGGTACCGTTGCGGGTCGCCAGGTCGATCGCCAGACGCGAGCTCTTGATGCAGGCTTCGCGCGAGCGGATCAGACCGTGTTCGGAGAAGGGCACGTCTTCCCCGAAACGCTCACGCCAGCGCGCCTCGTTCTCGAGGATCATCGGCGTGTCTTCGCAATGCGTGACGATGGGCGTCGGGGCATGCTTGAAGATGCCTTCGAGAATCTCCGGATCATCGACCAGCATGTTGCCGGTAGAGGCGCCCATGAAGATCTTGATGCCGCAGGTCTGATTCGGATCCAGCGTCTTGATCGCTTCCAGGTTGTCGTTGCTGGCACCCAGATAGAAGGCGTGGTTGGCATGGGCACGACCTGCCGCCACGGCGAACTTGGCCTCCAGTGCATCGCTGTCCAGAGTCGCCGGCTTGACGTTGGGCATGTCGAAGAAAGTGGTAATCCCCCCGGCCACGGCAGCAGCAGACTCGGTGGCGATGTTGCCCTTGGCGGTCAGGCCCGGCTCACGGAAGTGCACCTGATCATCGATCATGCCCGGCAGCAGATGGCGGCCAGCGGCATCAATCACTTCACGTGCATCGAGGTGAGACAGGTCGCTGCCGATGGCGTGAATACGCCCGTCCTTGATGCCCACATCCTGAGTGGAAATGGTGCCTTCATTGACGACTTGCGCCTGTGAGATGCGGATGTCCAGCATGTGACGTCCTCCGTGGGAAGCAAATGTTATATCGTATCAAAAGCGCTCGCAAGCGCCGTTCACTGAGCGTTTTCTGCCATGACAGCTGCTTGAGAGGTGCAATCCTGGCAACGCCCCTCGAGTTCGATGGTCTGGCGTTCGATCGAGAAACCATGGCGATCGGCGCTGGCGACGAGCCGGGTGCCGAGATCGTCATCATGCATTTCCTCGACACGACCGCAGCCGCGGCAGATCAACAGCTGAAATCCGTGCTGATGTTCCGGGCAGTGGCAGGCAAGGTAGGCATTGAGTGATTCGATGCGATGGACGAGCCCCTGTTCGAGCAGGAAGTCCAGCGCACGATAGATCGTGGGAGGGCGGGCAGCGCCATGTTCCTTGGCGAGCTGATCCAGCAGGTCATACGCCTTGAGTGCGCCATGACTGGTCGCGATCATTTCCAGTACACGTCGCCGAATCGGCGTAAATCGCACACCGCGCGCCAGACATTGACGTTCAGCCTGGTCGATCAGCGAAAGTGGCTCTGGCATGAAGAATCCTGAGTGTCGTGAATCCCGGATGTCAAAAGGCGTCAAGCGCGATGAGGGCAAGTCCGTCAGCGCGCAGCCTGAATGACCAGATGCTTATTCTAGGGCAAATGGGCCATGACGGGCCACCGGCAAAGGCATCGGGGCTGCGTGAGTCACTCAAAGGCAACGCACGGTGGGGGCCGACATGAAATCATGGGACAAGCATTCAATATGTTATAACATAACAATTATAGCTTTCTTGGTCGCGGTGATAGACCCGCAACCATCCCTGACAGGAGGATTTCATGGCCCAGTTCGAGGCGCTGCACCCACCCCTTTCCACACGGCCCGAGCCACGCCTGGCAGCCAGTCCGTCATCTTCGGCTCACACATCAGCGCCAAGGCCCGCGACCCATTGGCATATCGGGCACGAAGCACAGGACCTGGGGGCGATCTTCGAACCCGACATCAGCCTTGCCGTAATGCAGCGCCGCATCGATGCGGCATTGAAAATGGCCGTCAAGGCTCAGTCCTCGGGTGCCTACCCGCTGCGCATGCGCTGGCGCGGGCCTATCAATGACCTGCGTGAGGCGCTGGAGCGTTACCTTCCCGCACCGGATGCCGGGGCTGCGCTGATAGACGATATCTGTGTACTGGGTGAGGCCATGGGCGAGCTCTTCGAGGTCAAGGATATCGGTATGCGGTTGGAGATGACCCAGAGCGCCATGTGCCCGCGCTTTCATGTCGACCGCATCCCGGTCAGACTGGTGACGACCTATGATGGCCCGGGCACCCAGTGGCTGCCGGAACATGCTGCCGACAGACTGGCGCTGGGCCACGGGCAACCTGGTCATCAGGACATTTGCCTGGCCCCCGGCGAGATACATGAGCTGCGCCCGGGTAGCCTGGCGTTGCTCAAGGGAGAGTGCTGGCCGGGCAACGAAGGACGAGGGCTGATCCATCGCTCACCGGTGGTGCCCAAGGGTAGTCGCCTGATGTTGAGCATGGACCCCGGCTGAGCTGAGGTCAGGTGAATCCGCAAACGAGAACACCCCGCCAAGGCGGGGTGTTCTCGTTTGCGGCTGGTCAAGCTGCCTGATCATTCATTCAGCAGACCTTCAGGACCGATATCAGTCCGCGATGGGCGCCATGCCGACATTGGCGACATCTTCCTTGCTGCGCGAGAAGTGCTTGCGCGCAAAGGCGACACGCTCGGCAACCGGCACACCATCGGGCTGACGCTCGATCAGTTCGAGCCGCTTGCGCAGGCCCTCGCCATTGGCCATCTGGATGGCCAGCCCCGGTCGGGCGTTGAGCTCCAGCAGCATCGGGCCATGGCGACGATCCAGCACCATGTCCGTGCCCAGATACCCCAGACCCGTCATCTCGTAACAGCCGGCAGCCAGCTCGAGCAGGGTGTCCCACTGCGGCACCTTGAGCGAGAAGATATCGTGCCCGGTATCAGGGTGCGCGAACTGCGGACGATCGTACTGCACGCCGCGCACCGCCCAGCCGCTGCCGATATCCAGCCCGACACCTACCGCCCCCTGGTGAAGGTTGGCCTTGCCATCCGAGGCCGCCGTCGACAGGCGCATCATCGCCATCACGGGATAGCCCTTGAAGACGATGACGCGAATGTCCGGCACCCCTTCATAGGTGAACTCGGCGAAGGCCTGATCGAAGGAAATCAAGCCTTCGACCAGCGCCACATCCGGTGAGCCGCCCAGCGAATAAAGCCCTGACAGGATGTTGGAGACGTGGCGCTCCATGTCGGCACGCGTGATACGCGCGCCGCTGGGCTTCACATACTCTTCGCCATCGTGGTGCTCGATGACGAGGATCCCCTTGCCGCCTGAGCCCTTGGCCGGCTTGATCACGAAACCTGCGTGATCGCGCACCATGTCGACGACACGCTCGACCTCGAACTGGCTGGCGACCTTGCCGATCATCTCCGGCGAGGCCAGGCCATATTTCTGACACAACAGCTTGGTCTGCAGCTTGTCATCGACCAGCGGGTAGAGACGGCGGTCATTGTATTTCGAGATATACCCGATGTTGCGGCGATTCATGCCGACAACCCCCCGGGCGCGCAAGGCGCCCGGCGTGGTCCAGTTGCGCGACCAGCGATTCAGCCATGACGAGAGCATCTCAATCCTCCGTCAGCGGCTTGAAGCGGCGCAATTCCAGCAGACGATAGCCGGTGTAGTTGCCGAGCAGCAGGATGAAGGCCATCAGCACCAATTGCAGACCGAGGAAGTTGAAGGTCAGGTGACGCACCCACGGATTGTTCATCGCCAGATAGGCCAGCACGGCGGTCAGAAGGCTACCACCACCTTGCTTGAGCACTTCCTTGGGACCTTCCTCTTCCCACAGGATCGACATGCGCTCGACGGTCCACGACAGGATGATCATCGGGAAGAAGGTGATGGTCAGGCCGGCGTTCAGGCCGAAGCGGTAGGCGAGTACCGAGAAGATGGAAATGATCGCGATCACCGTGATGATCACCACCGAGACCCTCGCCACCAGCAGCAGATTGAGCCGCGACAGGTAACTGCGGATCACCAGGCCCGTCGCGACGATCAGCAGGAAACCGATCAAGCCGGTCACCAGACTGGTCTGGATGAAGGCGAGGGCGATCAATACCGGCATGAAGGTACCGGAGGTCTTGAGGCCGACCAGTACACGCAGCAGTACCACGACCAGCGCACCGATCGGGATCAGCAGGATGGTCTTGAACAGCGCCTGCTCTTCCAGTGGCAGCGAGTGGATCGAGAAGTTGAGCAGCTCGTCATTGGCCAGCTTGTTGCGCACCGCGACGGCCGCCGGCTCGTTGTGACGGATCATCGAGAAGCTGACACGGGAATTCACGCCACCTTCGACTTCCAGCATGGGCGCGCCACGACCTTCCCACAGCAGCAGGTTGTCCGGCTCACCTTGCTTGCCGGTTTCCGGGTTGATTAGCACCCAGTCGGTGTTGATCTCTTCGCCATCGGCGGCATCGACATCCACCGCCTCGTTGCCCTGCGGCGTTTCGGCGAAGACCTGCAACCAGGACGAGACAGTCTGGCGACGACGACCGTCTTCCAGGCTCAGACCGCTGACCAGACGCGCACTGACACCGGCCTCATTGAGCAGGCGCAGCATCAGCTCGGGCCGCTCGAACTGGGTCAGCAGCAGGCGCGCATTCTCGCCCTGACGCTGGTTGTCGAACTGCTTGATCAACTCGCGTGCGAAGGTGAATGAATCGGCACTACGCTCACGAGCCTGATCGATGACCTGAGCCGCGGCGGTATCATAGGGACGCTCCCAGGAAACTTCCTGAGGCGCCGGCAGGCGCTTGATGGCCGCAGGGGTCGCGTTGTCGGACTCCAGCATGGTCACGGTGTAATACAGCAGTTGCGAGCCTGCCGCTTCACGGATCGACCATTCGGCACGACGGCCCGGCAGGTCATCCAGATAGGACAGCCCGAAGCCCGAGGAGGCCGTGTTCTCGGTCAGAACGCTGTAGCCTTTCTGGTTTTCCGGCAGCGCCAACGATGCCTTGACCGGGCCGCCAGTGGCCGTGAAGGCCACCTGAGCTTCGATATCCCACACTTTCTGTTGTGCACCGGGCACCCAGGGCACATCAAACGAAATATGGCGGTAGGCGGTCAGGCCCACACCGATCAGCATCAACAGGCCGACCAGGAGATAGAAAGCAAAACGCGACATGGGAGTCCTTGAAATGTCTTGAGCAGTCATGATGGCTCGGCGGAGCACCGAGCCATGTCAGGCAGCGAAGCCGGGCAAGAGGAGACAGGAGGGCGCTTGCCACTCAGTCGCGGTTGCCTTCGTTCGGGTCCTCGTCCTTGGCCGCTTCGTTACTGGGGGCACTGCCCGGGTATTCCGGACGTGCATTGATGAAGGTACGGCTGACGTCCACCGCAGCGATGTCCATCATGAAGCGGCGGCCCAGCAATACCGGATAGGTAAGATCGCGACGATCATTGAGGGTGAACTCGACCTTCTGCTTGATGTCACCCAGCGTCATCAGCAGGCTGACGACGGGACGTTCTTCGCGGCCGGAGGCCTGGACGATGGTCACCGTGCGGCTGACCTGGGCTTCGACCCATTTGTCACGATCGCCTGACACGAAATACTTGCCGTCATCCCGCAGTGCCAGCTTGAACTTGACCCACTTGGCGCCGTCGCGCTCGAATTCGGTGATATCACGCGCCGACAGCGACGAGGTGTTGGCACCGGTGTCGATACGTGCCTTGAAGTAGCTGCTGATGGTCGGGAAGCCGACCCACTCGACACGCCCAAGCAGGGTCTTGTCGAGGATGGGGTTGTCGGTCACGGCCTTGCAGGCTTCCACGGCCTGTGGCTGTGCGGGCCGTTCCATCTCGGCATGGATCTGGCGTAGCTGACTGCCGACTTCTCGCACGTCACGACGCAGAGAGCGGCTCAACGCCTGCTGGTCGGCAAGTTGCTGCTGTTGGACGTTGCATTGGCCTGCCAGCTGTTCCTGCAGGGCGTCGATGCGCTGCGAGAAGGCATCTGGCGTCAATACCGGTTTCTGCGGTTGCGGTTGTGCCGGGACGCAGCCGGCCATGACGACGACACTGGTCAAGGTAACAGGCAATAGCAGCTTGCGGATCAGCATAGGGGAGAAGGTTCCTGTTCAGCCTTGCTGCCGCTCTACAACCTGTGTGAACGGCAGACATAATTCTTGTCCATCGTCAGTCAGTTAGCACACTGACACGACGATGCCCGGATATTCCCTTGTATAGCCTGGGCGTTCTAGCACCGAAGCGTTACTTGGGGCGATCATACGTAGCCCGAATGGTGACTGTCCATGTTTCAGCACCTGACGCCGAGCCATTTCCTGCGATTCACCAACGTAACGATCACTTTCTGTCGCCAGTCGAGGACAGAGCATACAAGCTCCCACCAGGCGTGGCCTATGGCCGCCGTCAGCTGACTGGAGGTATCACGCCAGCTTGGCTTGCGTCGCCTCCAGGTGACGAAAACCTTGATCGAATTCACCCTCCAGGCAGAAGCAGCCTCTGCGGCAGTTTGCACAGCCAGACCTCACTGTTTGCGCATTGTTCAGGATGTCACTGGATCAGCAGCGACGGGTCAACAGCATGGGAGCCATACGATCTCGGTCGAGAGCACGCCGACACGGCGAGTCAGACTGTCGCCAAACTGACAAGGCATGCCAAAAGAGATGACATCAGCAAATTCAATGACATCCGCTTGCTGACTCAGGGGCTGGCATTGACGCCAAGCCAACCAGGATCTATCCCAGCCAGGTCAGGAGGTCTGGTGCCTGGCGATCGAGGCCCAAGCATCCAGGCACGCAGAATCCATGCACATAGCATCGACGGACATGGCTTGAGCGCCGTCACGAAACATCGTATTTAACATAATATATATTATACGAACCATTACTACAGGCTCCATAAGCGATCCTGAGCGCCCGCATGGCCAGCTGCTTTGGTTTATCAGGCAAGGTCCATCAGGTCGAGTCCGTCGAGCCAGACCCAGCGAGTGAAACCTGTCACCTTGCATCAGCGACGGCCAGGTTCACGATCCAAGCTGTCATACAGCCCGGTTGCCCAAGAGCGCGAACAAACTTATCCTTGATAGAATTTACGCACAAGTATTGTAGAATAATTCGTACTGTGTGTGACCCTCACCGTACATCTTGCCACTCAACCTTGCCGCGCGCCGTGATGACTCACGGGTCGGCGCGAAGCGGAGTCAGCGATGCCCTTCTTCTCGTCCTGCCGGTCAGCTAGCGCCGGATTCCTGCATAGCGGCTTTCGACGCCTTCAGCGCATCAGCGGCCGCACAGCCGTGTTGATCGTGGCAGCGGGACTGTCAGCCTGTAGCGGGCCTCAGATAGAGGATTACGCGGACAGCGGCCCTGAGCTTCGCATTGATGACTACTTCCTGGGCCACACGCGTGGCTGGGGCATGGTACAGAATTACCGTGGCGAGGTGACGCGGCGGTTCGTGGTCGATGTCATCGGCAGCATGCAAGGCGACCAGCTGATTCTGGAAGAAGACTTCGTCTACGCCGATGGCGAGACACAACATCGCCGCTGGACCTTTACCCCGGCAGGTGATCGCCAATGGACTGGGCGAGCGGCAGATGTGACGGGCGAAGCGACGGCGACGACTCGCGGTAACGCCTTGCGGATGAACTATGTGCTCCAGGTGCCGATCGACGACAGCACCTGGGAGTTCAGCATGGATGACTGGATGTATCTGCAACCGGATGGTCGCATCCTGAACCGGACCTCGATGCGCAAACTGGGCCTCGAAGCCGCCAATATCACCCTGGCATTTCAGCGCTGTCCCTGTGATGCATCGGCAGCTGATCCGAAATGACACTCGTGCGCGGCACTCACGTGAGCCCCTGATGGCTTCAAGCCTTGCTTGAGGACTTCCCCCCTTGATAGCGCCAGCCTTTGTCAGTTCCAGCTCCTGACAGCCCATACCCTCATGAGGCGGCGGAGTCACCCGCATGTTGCTCGAGCGATGTCTCCACCTTGGACAGCCACTTGCCGTAATCCTCTTCTGGCGCCATGGGTTCTCCGAAGGCGTAGCCCTGCAACTGGTCAAAGCCCAGATCCATCATGGTCTGGCGCTGGCGTGCGTGTTCGATGCCGACCGCCACGGCGGAGATCTCCAGCGCATGCAAGGCCGCTGTCCAGGCTTTCAACAGGCGCGACTGACGCGGATCGGTCTGCAACATACTGATCCAGCGCGGATGCAGTTTCACGCTGGTGATGGGCAGCATGCTCAGCAGACGCAGGCTGTCATGCTCAGGGCCGAAGCGATCGACACAGAAGCTGATGCCGTCATTGGCCAGCGACTTCATCGCCATGATCAATGGCTCAGGCGTCGCGACGAAACTCTCGATCCCGCTGACATCGAGGCGCAGGCAATCTCCCTTTAGCCTGTAGAGGCGCAGGATACGGCGCAGGGCATCCATATACTCGCTTTCGATAAGGCGCGACGCCGTGATGTTCAGCGACAGTGGCAGCAAGGTGTCATTGCTCTTCCTGGTGGCCAGCCAATGACTCAGCAAGGCGCAGCTTCTACGTAGCACCCAGATATCGAGCTCCTCGTCCAATCCGGCGTGTCTGGCGATACGCAACATCTGATGGGGCGTGATCCAGCGATTCTTGTCCTGCCAGCGCAGCAGCACTTCCTGCCCGCTGAGGCTTTGACGGTCCGCAGTGACGATGGGCTGCAGATGGATGCGCAGTTCATTGTCACGCAGCGCCTGGGCAAAGCGGTTGTTCATCTCGAGGCGCAGGTTGAGGTTGTCCGTGAGATCCGCGAACTGCACGCCCTTCTCTTTCGGTGCCCATTCACTGGCACAGACAAGCTCCTCTTCTAGAACCTCGACCAGTTCCGCCGCTGACATGCTGTCGATGACGAAGGTGCCCGCTCCGATCAAAAGATCCGGACGGTTGTTGGCGGAGAGATGCAGCAGCCAGGGTTGCTCCACGAAGCGATGCCAGCGCATGCCGTGCAATGCCTGGTCACGCGGCAACAGGATCATCAGGGTGTCGTGACAGACGCGTCCCTTGAGCAGGCCCTCGTCATCGAAGTTTTCATTGAGCTGGTGAGACAGGGATTGCAGCACGCCTTCGTAGAAGTCGACGCCCTGCTGCTTGCGCAGCCTTTCGGCATTCTGCAGCTTGACCAGGATGACCTGCAGCGCCCCCTGACTGGCGCGCTCCTGCAGCCAGGCCGTCATTCGCTGCAGGTAGCGGCGACGCAGACTGTAGCCGGTGATCGGGTCGATATTGGCTTGCAAAGTGGCGCGTGCGCGCTCTGCCAGCAGCGCATCACGCTGGATGAGCTCGTTCTCGACCAGCAGTGCACAGCGCTCCAGCCGCTCCAGCTGGGCCGTATCCAGTTGACGGGGCTTGTGGTCGATCAGGCACAGAGTCCCCAGCGGCAGGCCGCTGCTGTCACGCAGCACGGCACCCGCGTAGAAGCAGACATGCGGTGGCCCCGTCACCAGGGCGTTATCAAAGAAGCGTTCATCCTGGCGCGCATCATTGATGACCAGAAAGCGCTCTTCATGCAGCGCGTGGGCGCAGAAGGCGAGATCCCTGCCCGTCTGCCGTGCATCCAGCCCGCAATGGGCCTTGAACCACTGGCGGTCTTCATCCACCAGCGACACAAGGCAGATGGGCACATCAAAGATATCAGCGACCAGGCGCGTCAGATCGTCATAGCGCTTTTCATGGTCACTATCCAAGACATGCAGAGAATGCAGGCTATTGAGACGCTCTTCTTCGCGCGGATGAGGTGCCGCCGGCCTGAAGCCGGGCCGGCCACCCGGCGCGAGGGTCGTCTTTGGGGTGGAATCTGCCATGGCCTACTGCCTCGTTGGAATTTCCAGGAGATATAACCGCATGTTCGTACTTGAGCATACTCGTCTCGACTGTTGACTGGCAGAGCCGGCAAGCTGCGCACCATTAACGATAATTGAGCGTGGAAAGCCCTACACGTTCTGCTGCGCGGCAACCTCACGGAGCGGTTTCTCACCACCACGACGCAGAAAGCCCCGCAGCAAGGCTACGGGGCTTTCTGGATGACGCTTGTCCCTATGAGGTCAGACGCTTCGCGCCTTACTCACGTCGAGACAGGATCTCAGGCTTCGGCAGGTGCATAGGAGCCATCTTCACGATGGACTTCCTTGCCGGTCAGGCCCGGGGTGAACACACAGGCCAGGTGCATGGTCTTGGTGGCACGCAACAGGTGATCATCATGCTCGTTGAGGATATAGATGTCGCCCGGCTTGATCGGCCAGATCTTGCCATCGGCCAGGGTTTCGACTTCACCCTCACCTTCCATGCAATACACCACTTCATAGTGGTGCTTGTAATGGATGTGGGTCTCGGTGCCTTCAAAGATGCGGGTAATGTGGAACGAACACTTGCCACCATCTTCATCGAGCAGCAGGCGCGTGCTATCCCAGTTGCCATTCTCGGCCTTGACCAGACGATCCGTGCTGCGGGCTTCTTCGAGATTGCGAACGATCATGTGTTTTCCTCACTAGGCTGCCTGACATCGACAGCTGACAGATGGCGATTACCGTAACGAAGGGATGACCTGGATGGGCAATCGGTGGGGATGGCAAGCCAGGGGCTCACCAACGACCCGCGGGGCACCGATGACCGGGCGCCCCGCAGGAAGACAACGTTACTTGGACAACACTGCGGCAGCGTTTTCCTCGATGATATCGAGGGCTTCCAGCAGGTCTTCGTCGCGGATGGTGAGCGGGCACAGGCACTTGACGACCTGACCGGAGTGACCACTGGTCTCGATGATCAAGCCCTGCTCGAAGCAGCGTGAGGTGATGGCATCGGCCAGCTCACCGTCACGGACATCGATACCGCGCATCAGGCCACGGCCCTTCTCGTGCGCTTCGAAGCCGTTCTCGCGGGCCTTGGCGGCAATCTTCTGGAAGCGGTCTTCGACGATACGGCCCTTGCGCTGGATATCGCGCTCGAACTTGTCATCGCTCCAGAAGTGGCGCAGTGCGGCGGCGCCGGTCACGAAGGCCAGGGCGTGGCCACGGAAGGTGCCGTTGTACTGGCTCGGCTTCCACTGGTCCAGCTCGGGACGCATCATCACCATCGCGAACGGCACACCGGAGGCAGACAGCGACTTCGAGTTGCAGACGATGTCCGGCACGATGTTGGCGTGCTCGAAGCTGAAGAACTTGCCGGTACGACCACAACCCGCCTGGATATCATCGACGATCAGCAGGATCTTGTGCTCCTTGCACAGGGCATCCAGACGCTGCAGCCATTCGATGGAGGCCGGGTTGATACCGCCCTCACCCTGCACGGTCTCGACCAGCACTGCTGCCGGGCGATCCAGACCGCTGGAGGAATCCTTGAGCAGCTTGTCGAGGTAGGCAACGGTATCGATGCCCTCACCCATGTAGCCATCGTAAGGCACGAATTGCGCACCCTGCGCCGGCAGGCCTGCCGCATCACGGAACTTGGCGTTACCGGTGGTGGCCAGCGCACCCATGGTCACACCATGGAAGCCGTTGGTGAACGACACGATATTGTGGCGGCCGGAGACCTTGCGCGCCAGACGAATGGCAGCTTCCACCGCGTTGGTGCCGGTCGGCCCCGGGAAGTGGACCTTGTAGTCCAGGCCACGCGGCTTGAGGATCACTTCCTCCAGCGCTTCGAGGAAATCGCGCTTGGCGGAGGTCCACATATCCAGGCCGTGGATGATGCCATCGTTGCTGATGTAATCGACCAGTGCCTTCTTGAGTACCGGATGGTTATGCCCGTAGTTGAGCACACCGGCACCGGCGAGGAAATCGATGTAGCGCTTGCCATCCTCGGTGAACAGGTGGGCATTCTGCGCCTTGGTGAAAACGGTCGGGAAAGAACGCGAATAAGTGCGTACCTCGGATTCCATCTGTTCGAGAATCTGCGTATTCATGCTGTCACCTCCCTGGTGATGGATGGCCGCGTACTGAAGTGGCCATACCAGAATGTAAAGACGAACCAACGAATGACACTGACCCTACCTCACTCACACATGGGGTCAGCAGGAGATGTCACAACCTTCCTGTCGTGAACATCTGCCGGACGGGGCGTGATTCTTCTCGACGACCGACACAAGAATCATGACGGCGTCCCGTCCGGGACTTCTTGCGACTTGCTATTCGCCCGTGCTGCACATGGGCTCTGGCGGCACAAGAGCCTTGAGCGCGTCGAGCACTCAGATATCGCTCGGCAGGAACGGGCCGATGCGCACCAGGTTTTCGGCAAGGTGCTCGCCACCCAGCTGGTCTGAAGAGAAGTACTCACGCGAGTGCAGCGGCACCTGCCAGCGCTCGGCGAGGCGAGTGAACAATGCCCAGGACGCCTCGTTGTCCGGCGTGATGGTGGTCTCGAGGTGACGCACGTGCGCCATTTCGGGACGCTTCATCACGGCTTCGATCAAGCGACGTGCCAGGCCAGTACCACGCGCCTTCTCACCGACGGCGATCTGCCACAGGAAGAAGGTCTGCGGGGCGTCGTTGCGGGTGTAACCGGAAACGAAGCCGACGACCTCACCTTCCTCATCTGTCGCGATGGCGCAGCTGTCACGGAACTGCGTGGCCAGCAAAACGTACGAATACCCTGAATTGAGGTCCAGCGGCGGGCAGGCCTTGACCAGCTCATAGATGCCCCAACCATCATCGGTTGTCGGCTGACGAATGAACAACGGCGCGCTGGCGCGGTTGATCACGGCATCGTGGGTGTGGTGGGCCAGGCCCTGAATCGTGGAAGTCATTGTCATGGTTTTCATAAAATATTTCGCAGTTGGCGAATTCGCTATAAACCATAACAAACCGTTATGGATGTCGCAAACCATAAATTATTCTCGTAAAGCGTATGGATAACGTAGAATTATCCCAAGCCCCGTATCGGTGAGCGTGCAAGCCCGGGCCAGTACCAGTAACGAGTACCGGGCAACATTCGCCCTAGCCCACCGCCCGCTGGTGGTTTGGATCCCTTAGACGCAAGACGGCGCCCCTCGGGGCGCCGTCTATTTGCCTGCTCATGCGGCATCAGGCCTTGCTGTCGCTGTCGCTGTCGCTGCCGCTGCCGCTGCCGCTGCCATTTCCATTGCCACTGAGGCGGCTTCTGCTCTGGTGCTTGAACTCTATAGTGCTTGATCCCCAGGGCTAGAACCCCTGAGCTTCCGTCACTGCTGTTTGTGCCCCTCACGCTTCTTGCTGGCAATAGCGACAATCTGGCCAAGCTCATCATGGCGGCTGAATTGCACCGCGCAATTGCGGCCCTCATTCTTGGCGGCGTAGAGCGCCATATCCGCATTGTGGGATAGCTGTTCACGCCCACTGCCATGCTGAGGGGCGATGGCAATCCCGATGCTGCAGCCCACTTCCAGCTTGTGTTCTTCATACAGGAATGGCTTGCCCAGACTGTCAATGATGCGTTGGGCCAGCTGGGCGAGTTCGCCGTGGCGACCCAGGTTCGCCTGGATATCGGCATTGTGGACCAGCACCACGAACTCATCGCCTCCCAGACGCGCGACGAAATCGCCCTTGCGCACCACCTGATTGAGCCGCTCCGCGATCACCTTGAGCGCCGCATCTCCGGCAGCATGGCCATGGGTGTCATTGATGGGCTTGAACTTGTCGATGTCCAGCATCAGACATGCCATCTGACCGCCCTCGTCATTGACGCTTTCAAGCCAATGCTCGACACGCTCATAGAAATGCTGTCGATTGGGCAGTCCCGTCAGAGAGTCATGCATCGCCAGTTGCGTGATGCGCTTCTTGTAGTTGTTGCTCTCGATGATGTTGTACTTGAACTTCTGCAGCGCCCGCGCCATCTGGCCCACTTCATTGGTGTGCTGGGTGCTGTCGATCACCACGCTGACATCGTCATTGGCCAGGGTATTCATGGTCTGGGTCAGACGACGTATCGGCACCAGCACATAACGCCCGAACAGCCACATCGAGATGCCGATCAGTACCACGATCATCGCCAGCGCGAGGCCATTGACCACCGGGGCTACCGTGGCCAGCAGCTTGAGCGTCTTGCCGACCGCGGCAGAGGTGGCCCCGATCCGCATGCGGCTTTCGTGATCCAGCACCGCCAGTGCGTCAAGCGCCGGCGCATCATTGACCTTGACCTGCTGATCGATCTCACTCGGTGAAAGATCTGCCTGTTCGTCATGCAGCTGGTTGACCTTGTTCAAGCGGTCACTGTAGGACTGGATGACATCGGCGATATCGCGGATGGCACGTTGCTCGGCGGTGTTCATGCCCAACGCACGATATGCCGCCAGGGTGGCGCGCAGCGATTCGATGTCCTGCGCCGCCTGCTGACCGTAGATGGCGTCACTGCGCAGCACGTAATTCTTGAAGTGGTGGATCATCTCGCCATAGCCGAGATCCCGGCGCAGGTTGGCCACCAGGCGAGCCTTGCCCATGCCGTTCTCGAGCGGATTGTCATTGTCACGCAGTTCCGCGATGGAGATACGCCGCAGGGTATCCAGCCCCGAGACGGCCTGGAAATCATCGATCTGGACCACCTTGTCGATATCGGCACTCGAACGCCCTTGCTCGATCATCGTGCGTATTCTGGGCACCATCAACTCATAGCGATTGATAGTGGCACGCAGACCCGCTACCGCATTTTCCTCCCCCTGGGTCAATCCAAGGTTCTGGTAACGGCTCAGAGCGCTGCGAGCGGCACCGATCTCGTTCTGCACCTCGCCGATCAGCTCGAGGTCCTGACGCAGCACGAGATTCTTGAAGTCATGCACCATGCCGCCATAGCCCAGGGCCTTGGTCAGCTGACCTTCCAGGCGCGGCTTGTCAGAGCGCGCCTGCTGATATTCCTGCCAGTCACGCTGCAGGTCGGACACGTTGCGGGTAATGAATGCCAACACGACCAGCAACACCAGACCCGCCAAGGCGGAAAGCGCACAGATGATGATGTTGATGGTGCGAAAGCGCAGGTTGGCCAGACTCATGAAGGCTATCTCTTGACGATGGGAGGAAACGTTCGATGGTAAAACGCGTCATGCCGGCCAGCTGAGGGGCGCTGACAGCATGAAAAAACTACTGCCACGATACCAGATAAATCTAATACTTTACTCAGCAACTTCATTGAGCACCCTCTATACGCCAGACGCCCTAGCCTGGATGTCCCAGACCCGCGTCAGGTCGTTTCATACCATGAGAGTCTGACGTCGCACCCATAAAAAAATCTCCCACCGAAAATCGATGGGAGATTGTGTTTCTGACCTTTACCTGGATTGGCCCTGGCCACAGACCTGAAGCCAGGCCCGACCTCAGCTGTAGTAGGCGTTGGTCGTGTCGGTGTGATCGGTGACGTCACGCACACCGGTCAGTTCCGGGATACGCTCCATCAGCGTCTTCTCGACACCATCCTTCAGCGTCAGATCAACTGCGGAACAACCCTGGCAACCGCCACCGAACTGCAACACGGCGACCTGCTCTTCGGTCAGCTGCACCAACTTGATCTCGCCACCGTGAGCCGCCAGACCCGGATTGATCTCGCTGTAGAGCAGGTAGTTGATGCGGTCTTCCAGCGGGCTGTTGGCGTTGACCTTGGGCATCTTGGCGTTCGGCGCCTTGATGGTCAGCTGCCCGCCCATGCGATCGGCATTGAAGTCGACGGTCGCTTCTTCCAGGAACGGCACGCTGTGCGTGTCGAGATAGACCTTTAGCTTCGGCAGATCCAGGATCTCATCCGTCGGCTCTTCCTCGCCCGGGCGGCAGTAGGCGAGACAGGTCTCGGCATACGGCGTGCCCGGCTGGGTGATGAAGATGCGCACGCCGATACCTTCTACGTTCTGCTTCTCGAGCAGCTCGGCAAGATACTCCTGGGCGCTATCGGTAATCTGGATGCTCTCACTCATGGCGCAGAGACTCTCTTGATGTCAGGTGACTAATGGCTCCATGTTAAGGAAAACCTGCTGCACTCGCAATCCTGAGCAAATCACTCGGGTTTGGTGCCCTGCGCGCGGCGGGCACTCCTGACTGACTCATGTTGCGCATGAATCATGCTCATCGTGACGATTCTGCAGTCTGATACGATAGCGCCATCTGGCCAGGCAGGGATTTCGTGAGCGGATCCCTCGCCAGCGCCTCTCAATAGCAATGAGTTCGCGCCTGTGGCGTGTGACTTTCTCGACAAATGACTGGCCTGGAACAGTATTGACCTGGAACAGTACTGGCTTGGCCGAGAAAGTTACACGCTAGGGAAACAACGCGACAGGTCACGCACGCTGGAGTCCGTCATGGCGCAAGCCCAATCCCCTGTACCTTATTCCCTGCCCCTGCCCGACGCGCTGAGCCAGGCATTGCAGGAGCGTATCCTGATCCTCGATGGCGGCATGGGCACCATGTTGCAGAGCTATGGGCTGGAGGAAGAAGACTTCCGTGGCGAGCGCTTCGCCGACTGGACCAGCGACATCAAGGGAAACAACGACCTGCTGGCGCTGACCCGGCCAGACATCGTCGAGGCGATCCACCGCGCCTACTTCGAGGCCGGCGCCGATATCGTCGAGACCAACACCTTCAATGCCACCCAGCTGTCGCAGTCCGATTACGGCATGCAGGCGCTGGTCCACGAGATCAATCTCGAATCGGCGCGCCTGGCGCGCAAGACGGCGGATGCCGTGGCCGCCGAGACCGGCATCCCGCGCTTCGTCGCCGGGGTGCTTGGCCCGACCAGCCGCACCTGTTCCATCTCACCGGACGTGAATGACCCCGCCAAGCGCAACGTCACCTTCGATAGCCTGCGCGACAACTACCGCGAGGCCGCATTGGCGCTCTTCGAGGGCGGCGCGGACCTCATCCTGATCGAGACCATCTTCGACACCTTGAATGCCAAGGCGGCAATCTACGCCCTAGAGGAGCTGTTCGACGAAGGCCATCCGCGCCTGCCGGTGATGATCTCCGGCACCATCACCGATGCCTCGGGGCGTACGCTGTCCGGCCAGACCACCGAAGCCTTCTGGAACTCGGTGCGTCACGCTCGCCCGCTGAGCATCGGCCTCAACTGCGCGCTGGGCGCCGAGGAACTACGCCCCTATCTTCGTGAGCTGTCCGAGAAGGCCGATACCTTCGTCTCCGCGCACCCCAACGCCGGCCTGCCCAACGAATTCGGCGAGTACGACCAGACCCCGGACGAGATGGCCGAGATCATCGGCACCTTCGCCGCTGATGGTCTGCTCAACATCATCGGCGGTTGCTGTGGCTCCACTCCGCAGCACATCCAGGCGGTCAAGCGCGTGGTGGCCCAGTACCCGCCGCGCAAGGTGCCGACCATCGCGCCGGCCTGCCGCCTGTCGGGTCTGGAGCCCTTCAACATCCAGCCGGACTCGCTGTTCGTCAATGTCGGTGAGCGTACCAACGTCACCGGCTCTGCGCGCTTTCGTCGCCTGATCAAGGAAGAGGACTACACCACCGCGCTTGAGGTGGCACTGGAGCAGGTCGAGAACGGCGCGCAGGTCATCGACGTCAACATGGATGAAGGCATGTTGGAATCGAAGGAGGCCATGGTGCGCTTTCTGAACCTGATCGCCTCGGAGCCGGACATCTCCTGCGTGCCGATCATGGTCGACTCCTCCAAGTGGGACATCATCGAAGCGGGCCTCAAATGCATCCAGGGCAAGGCGGTAGTCAATTCCATCTCGCTCAAGGAAGGCGAGGAAAGCTTCCGTCAGCAGGCCCAGATCTGTCGCCGTCACGGCGCCGCCGTGGTGGTCATGGCCTTCGATGATGTCGGTCAGGCCGATACCTATCAGCGCAAGATAGAGATCTGCGAGCGCGCCTACCGGATGCTGGTCGATGACATCGGCTTCCCGGCCGAAGACATCATCTTCGACCCCAACATCTTCGCCATCGCCACCGGCATCGAGGAGCACAACAACTACGGGGTCGATTTCATCGAGGCCACGCGCTGGATTCATGACAACCTGCCCCACGCGATGATTTCCGGTGGCGTCTCCAACGTGTCCTTCTCGTTCCGCGGCAACAATCCGGTCCGCGAAGCGATCCACTCGGTATTCCTCTATCACGCCATCCAGGCGGGCCTGAGCATGGGCATCGTCAACGCCGGCCAGCTGGCGCTCTACGATGACCTGCCCCGGGAACTGCGCGACGCCGTCGAGGACGTGGTGCTCAACCGCCGCGATGACAGCACCGAGCGTCTGCTCGACATCGCCGACAAGTACAAGGGCGATGGCAGCAGCGGCGAGAAGAGGGAAGACCTCGAATGGCGCAGCTGGTCGGTCAACAAGCGCATCGAACACGCGCTGGTCAAGGGCATCACCGTCCATATCGAGGAAGATACCGAGGAGGCGCGCCTGCAGGCAGCCCGACCCATCGAGGTCATCGAAGGGCCGTTGATGGACGGCATGAACGTGGTCGGCGACCTGTTCGGCGCGGGCAAGATGTTCCTGCCCCAGGTGGTGAAGTCGGCGCGCGTCATGAAGCAGGCGGTCGCCCACCTGATCCCCTTCATCGAGGCCGAGAAGAGCGGCGAGACCCAGGCCAAGGGCAAGATCGTCATGGCCACCGTCAAGGGCGATGTCCACGACATCGGCAAGAACATCGTCGGCGTGGTGCTTCAGTGCAACAACTATGAGGTGATCGACCTGGGCGTGATGGTGCCGGCGGAGAAGATCCTGCAGACCGCCATCGACGAGAAGGCTGACATCATCGGGCTTTCCGGGCTGATCACGCCGTCGCTGGACGAGATGGTCAATGTCGCCAGGGAGATGCAGCGCCGAGGGTTTGAATTGCCGCTGCTGATCGGTGGTGCGACCACGTCCAAGGCACACACCGCCGTCAAGATCGAACCGCAGTATGATCAGCCGGTCATCTATGTCACCGACGCCTCGCGCGCGGTGGGCGTGGCCTCGCGTCTGCTGTCGCCGAAACTCAAGGCAGCCTATGTCGACCAGATTCGCACCGAGTACGCCGTGGTGCGCGAGCGCAATGCCAAGCGCCGCCCCAAGGCCGCGGACCTTGACTACCACGAGGCGCGCAAGCGCCGTTTCCAGCCGGACTGGGAGCATTATACCCCGCCGGCCCCCAGCTTCACCGGCCTCAAGGTCTTCGATGACTACGATCTGAATGAACTGGTCGAGCGCATCGACTGGACGCCCTTCTTCATGAGCTGGCAGCTGGCGGGCAAGTACCCGAAAATTCTGCAGGATGAGACGGTCGGGGAAGCGGCGCGTTCGCTGTTTGCCGATGCCAGGGTGATGCTGCGCAAGCTGATCGATGACAAGGTGCTATTGGCGCGTGGCGTGATCGGCTTCTGGCCGGCCAACTGTGTCGACGATGACACCCTGGAAGTCTACGCCGATGAGTCACGTACCCGGGTGGTCGAGCGCCTGCATCACATCCGTCAGCAGATGACCAAGAATCGTGATGGCGTCTGTCACAGTCTCGCCGACTTCATCGCCCCGCGCGACAGTGGCAAGCCGGACTGGATCGGTGGCTTCGCCGTGACCACCGGACATGGCGCGGATGAACTGGCGGGGGAGTACGAGGCGGCGGGCGATGATTACAACGCCATCATGGTCAAGGCGCTGGCGGACCGTCTCGCCGAAGCCTTTGCCGAGCGCCTGCACGAGCGCGTGCGCAAGGAGTTCTGGGGCTACGATCGCGAGGAAGTGCTCGACAATGAGGCGTTGATCGCCGAGAAGTATCGCGGCATTCGCCCCGCGCCCGGCTATCCCGCCTGCCCGGACCATACCGAGAAGGCCACACTGTTCCGTATGCTCGAGCCTGAAAAGCATGCCGGCATGGTGCTGACCGAGAGCTTTGCCATGTGGCCGGCGGCCGCCGTTTCGGGCTGGTACTTCGCGCACCCGGAGTCGAAATACTTCTCCACCGGCAAGATCACCCGCGATCAGGTGCAGTCACTGGCGAGCCGCAAGGCAATGGAGCTTTCCGAGATAGAGCGCTGGCTGTCACCGGTGCTGAGCTACGATCCCGACGCCGATTGATCCCCCCATCAGCCGCCCTGCCGGTTGATGCAGCCAACGTCAGCTCGGCGCGCCTCACCTCTCACGAGGTGGGGCGCGCTGTCATTTGAGACGCGATGTCTTCAGTTTGCGGAGCGCGCTATCATGTCGCTCTTCCTTGTCCGCTGTCGTGAGTCGCCCGTGCTGCCGTTGTCACTGCTTTGTTTATTGCTCTCCTATTGGTCTCTGCTCGGTTTATCGCTGTTCTTTTCATCGCAGCCCAGTTCACTGGTGTCCCGTTTGTCAGCCGCCTTCGAGGCTTTGGATTCATCCCACTCCTCCCTTTCCTCTCACCATTCCAACTCCCCGCGTGGGAGCGTCTGATGCTGGGAGATCTTGCGCGCAACACACGAATTCTGAAGCTGGCGCTGCCGATCATCGGGGCGATGCTGTCGCAGAGCCTGCTCAACCTCATCGATGCGGCACTGGTCGGCAGTCTGGGCGAGACGGCGCTGGCGGGTGTGGGGATCGGTGGCTATGCCATGTTCATGGTCACGGCCTTGATCTTCGGGCTGTCTTCCGCCGTCCAGGCACAGACCTCGCGCCGGCTGGGCGAGGAAGCGCCAGAGCGATGTGGCGAAGGCCTGAATGCCGGTCTGGTGCTGGCGCTGTCGATCGGCATTCCCGTCACCCTCGCCTGCCATCACTGGGCAGAGCCGCTGCTGTCACTGATCAATGACCAGTCCGGCGTGCATGAAACGGCCGCCTCGTATTTCCAATGGCGGGTGCTGGGGCTGATCCCGGTCGCCATGGCGTTCTGCTTCCGGGGCTTTTGGAATGGTCTGCAGCGCACCGGCATCTATCTGCGCATCATGCTGATCACCCAGGCGGTCAATGTCGTGCTCAGCATCATTCTGATCCACGGTCTGTTCGGCGCCCCGCAGATGGGCGCCGATGGTGCCGGGGCCGGTACGACACTGTCCCTGCTGGTCGCACTGGCATTGTGGATCAAGGCGACGCTGGGCGAGCGCAGTCTGCACGGTGTCCTGCACGCCTGGCCGCCGATGACGCATTACCTGACGCTGCTCAAGCTGGCGGTGCCCCACTCCTTTCAGCAGCTGTGGTTCGCGGCGGGCTACGCGATGCTGTTCTGGATACTCGGTCAGATCGATGCAGCCAGTGTCGCGGTCGGCCATGTGCTGGTGAATCTCTCCCTGCTGCTGATATTGCCCGGAGTCGGGCTTGGGCTTGCCGCCATGAGCCTGGTAGGTCAGGCCCTGGGCAGCGGTGAGCATGAAGAGGCCCATCGCTGGGGGTGGGACACCGTGCGCGTGGCACTGCCGTGTCTGTTGCTGCTGGGCTTGCCGCTGTGGGTCGCGCCGGAAAGCGTGCTCGGGCTGTTCCTGCATCGCCCGCCATTGATCGAGCTGGGCCTGCTGCCGCTGCAGATGACAGCCGCCATGATCGTGCTCGACTGCACCGCCATCGTGCTGGCCCAGGCACTGCTGGGCGCCGGCGCCCATCGCACCGTGATGCTTGCCACCTTGAGCCTGCAGTGGCTGATCTTTCTGCCCGCGGCCTGGTGGTGGGGCGTCCATCAGGAAGGAGGCCTTGTCGCCATCTGGGCGATACAGCTCGCCTATCGCCTGCTCAACTCGCTCGTCTTCGGGCTTATCTGGCAACGCAGAGCATGGCAAGCCTTGCGCCTTTGAGAGTGTTTACTGGCGCAGCACGCCAGCACCCTCTGCTGCCACTCGCGCCCATAGCCCATGGAAGACATCAAGAGATAGTGATATATGTCGTTCAATCGTTGAAGCTTGGTAAATGGCAACCTTGATGAAATCGATTGATGGCTTGCCCAGTCGCGTATCCTGATGGAATTGCAAGTTAAAGTAATAGGGAGAACGCCATGTCCGATACCACCATCAGGACAGGACAACCACGACTCGGCTTGCCAAGGCTTATCGCCCTGTGTGGTTGCCTTGCCCTCAGCGGGCTGGTCAATGCCTCACCTTTTTACTCTTCATCTTCTTACTCTTCCTCCTCCGATCTCACATCTCGGGCCTCCGAAAACACTCAAGCCCCTGCCTACCCTTCAGGCCAATCGAGAGCGAGTGGTGCACAGGAGGCTATGCCTGGACGCCCGCTGACCGCCACCTTCGTGAACCCCGGACTGCGTGGCGAACGCTTCTGGGACATGGTGACCGACACCATGCAAGCAGCCGCCCTGGACCTGAATATCTCACTGGAAGTCGTCTACGCCGAGCGCAATCCCTACCTGCTCAAGAAACTCGCGATTCAGGCTTTGGAAAGCCCTGCCGCTCCGGATTACCTCCTGCTGGTCAATGAAGAGCAGGCGGCCTCCGAGTTGTTGACGATTGCGGATGGCCACGGCACCCATGTCGTGATGCTATTGAACGGACTGACCCGCGAAGAGGCGCTGGCCCATGGCAGCCCGGGGACCCGCCACCCCTCCTGGATCGGCAGCGTCATCCCGGACAACCACACTGCGGGCAAACGCATGGCGACCCAGTTGATCAAGGTGGCGCGAGAAAGCTCGCCCACCGGCCAACTGCATGGACTCGCCTTGATCGGCGATACCCGAACCCCTGCCTCGATTGCCCGCAATACCGGCATGGTGGCCGGCTTTTCCCAAGACCAGGATGTCCAGATAGACCGCATACTCGAGGCGCGCTGGAATACTCGGGATGCCGAACATCTTACTGCGCAATATCTCAAGTGGGTCAGCCGCTCAAGCGGTCAGAATGATCTGATCTGGGCGGCGAATGATGCCATGGCCGAGGGGGCCATTCTTGCGCTCGAGTCAGCGGGCCTCACGCCCGGCGTGGATGTGCTGGTGGCAGGGCTCAACTGGTCGCCGGAGGGTATCAGCAGGGTGAAGGACCAGCGCATGCTGTTGACGGACGGCGGTCATTTCATGGCGGGAGCCTGGGCGATGGTGATGGCAAGAGATCATGCCGATATCGAGGACTGGTCCCCCAGAACCGTCAACTTCCCGATGAGCGCCATCACGCATGACAATGTGGCGCGATATGGCCCGCTTCTGGAGAACCCTGACTGGGAAGCTGCAGATTTCGCCGCCTTCGGCTTGCAGGCATCGCGGGATGACTATGAGTTTGATCCGATGAGGATATTGACGCAGATGCTTGGTCACCAGGCCCCGGCATCCGGATTGCCCCCTCAGGCTCCCGCCACCCAGAAGAAGACTGCACGTTCCAGCGCGCTCATGGACACCCCTCAATGAGGAGGCGCAAGGAGAGCTCGCAGGGCAACGTCCATCGCCACCGAGGGAGAACAGCGTGATCAATGATGGTCAGAAACTCGCCAAGCCCCCCGGTACGGCGCCCGAGAGTGATGGCGAGCATGCGTCACCACTCAGGTGGCGAATACTGCGGATACTTGCACCGCTGGTATTCACCATCTGTGCCATCAGTGGAGCCGTGAGTTATTACCTGTATGCCAGCGAGGCCGTCGAGCACATGCATGATGACCATCAGGAAATGATGGATATCGTGGCGCTGTCGATGCCGGACGCCATATGGAACTTCGACGATGAGAGAATCCATGCCTACCTCGAGACTCTCAGTCACCACGCCAGTGTTCATGCCGTGCGCTACTTCAATCATGAGGGGGAGCTTGTCGAGGAGATTGCCAAGAGCGGCACAGCATTGGATCCCGTCACGCATTCGAAGCCACTTGTCTATCAGAACTCACTGGTCAAGCAGGCCGTTGGCAGGCTTGAACTGGAGAGCACCAACGCCCCGTTGCTTGCCACCCGTTACCAGGGTGGAGCTGTGCTGTTCGGGATCGCCCTGACCATCATTCTGTCGATCCTGCTGATGCTTTCCTGGCAGTTGAAGCGCTATGTGATGGCCCCCTTGAGCAAGGCGGTCAGGCGCATGCGGCAGCTGGAGGGCCAGCATGCCACCTTCCAACGAATCCCCCCCGTTCACTCGCGTGAGATCAACAAGGTCATCGTGGAACTGAACAAGCTGGGAGAGCGAATCTTCAACATGATGGAAGCGCTGCGAAACAACGAAGAGCGCTATCAACACTTCTATCGTGATACCCCCGCGTTGCTGCTGGTGATCGACGACAAGGGCACTGTGCAGGATGTCAGCGAGCAAATACTGGAGGTGACCGGCTGGGCGCGTGAACATCTTGTCGGCATGCCCTTCCACACTCTCATCAGCAGTGAGAATGGCAAGTACATCAATCGCATCAGCACGGCCTTGCGACTGGGCAATGCCTGCAACGACCTGGTGATGACATTGAACTGCCAACATCAGGAAGACCGTCAGGTCCAGGTGGTCATTCCGGCCGCCAATGGCAGCCAATCACGGGGCACGATGATGTTGCTGACGGACATCACCGAACTGACCAGAACCCAGCAGCGGCTGTTGGAGCATGAGCTGATTGACCCCTTGACCCAGTTACCCAACCGACTGTCACTCAATCAGCATGTACAGCAGTTGATCGCTCGTGACGCTGTCTTTGGTTTGCTGCTGGTCAATATCGATCGGTTCCATAGCATCAATCACCACCTGGGGCCGATGGACGGCGACCTGCTGTTGAAAGAGGTTGGCGCACGACTCAAGGAATGTGACCCCGGCTGGATCGGACGTACGGGGGGTGATGAATTCGTCATGACCTGTGATATCAATGATTTGCGTCCACTCGTCCATCGGATTCAAATCGCTTTCTCCCAGCCGTTGCTCAAGGCTGGCGAACCCATCCATCTCAGCCTGAGCATGGCGGGTCTTAAGGCACAGGCAGATGACGAGAGCCCCAGCCGCCTGATGCGTCTGCTGGAACTTACCGTGGTGGACATCAAGCACAAGGGAGGCAATCAATACCGTACCTGTGTCCGTGATAGCGCGCTGGAAGACGGTGAGCCGTTGTTCCTGAAGGAACGCATGATTCGTGAAGCCTTGACCATGGGCTGGTTCCGCCTTTATCTACAGCCCATTTTCCGAGCGGACAGCGCAGATCTGGAGGCTCCGGAACTGCTGGGCGCAGAGGCACTGATCCGCCTTGAGCACCCAGAGCTCGGCCAGGTGCCACCCGATGAGTTCATTGGAGCGGCAGAGAAGACAGGACAGATCGTCGAGATCGGCAACTGGGTATTGGAAGAGGCTGCCGTTATTCTATGCGAATGGCGACGGCTCGGGATCGAGGAGCGCTATCTGTCCGTCAATGCCTCCGTCATCCAGTTCAGGGATCAAGGCATGCTGCACCAGCTCGAGTCACTACTCGAGCGCTACCCGATTCGTCCCTCACAGCTGGTGATCGAGGTCACCGAGAACCTGATGCTCGACAGCAAAGACAGCCTGCGCTATCAACTGCAGGCCATACGCAGACTAGGCGTCAACCTCTCGCTGGATGATTTCGGGACAGGCTTTTCATGCCTCTCCTACCTGCATGATCTGCCTTTCGGCATTCTGAAGGTTGATCGCTCCTTCGTCATGAATGTCGAGACCAGCCGCCGGGACAGGGAGCTTGCACGGGTCATTGTCGCGATGGGCCAATCACTCGGCATGCAAGTCGTTGTCGAAGGGGTCGAAGACCGGGAACAAGCCAGGATCTTCCAGGACATGGGCGTCCACGCCTTCCAGGGCTATCTCTTCGGCCGCCCGATGCCGCAGCAGGCCTTCGAGAGGCGCTTTCACGTCAATGAGGATGCGCGGGTCAGTCTGCTCAAACCTGTCAGGAGCGCACCAGGCAAAGGCAATGACCTGAACTGATATCGTCGGACTCATGTCGTTGTCTGTTCTGCGCAAGCTCGGCATGCGGCAGATCCGTGCCTGTCGAGAGACTCCAGGAAACATGGCCAGACGCCTATCCTCAGGCGGCTGGTCTTTTCTTTTCCGCTGCTGGTAGGCAAACTCAACGCGCCCTTCTTAATAACGTCATCATCGAAAACTATGAGGATTTATTCTTTTAAAGAATAAAGAATAGAGGGTATGGTGGCTTCAGCATCAACAAGATTCGCATCAGTGGACGATCATCTGATGCCCGACCGCAGGACACCCCTGACATGTATCGCTATGACACCTACGACCAGACACTGGTCGACGAGCGGGTAGCTCAGTTCAAGGACCAGATGGATCGCTATCTGGCGGGCCGTCTGGGAGATGAAGAATTCCGCCCTCTGCGCCTGCAGAACGGCCTCTACATCCAGCGTCATGCGCCGATGCTGCGTATCGCCATTCCCTACGGCATGTTGAGCGCTGTTCAGCTGCGCGCCATGGCGGCCATCAGTCGTCGTTATGACCGTTCCTATGGGCACTTCACCACTCGCCAGAACCTGCAGCTGAACTGGCCGAAGCTGGAAGATGTCCCGGCGATTCTCGCCGAACTGGCACAGGTCGAGATGCATGCGATCCAGACCAGCGGCAACTGCATCCGCAATACCACCACTGACCAGTTCGCCGGTATCGCGGAAGACGAGACCGTCGATCCGCGTCCATGGTGTGAGCTGATCCGTCAGTGGTCCACGCTTCATCCGGAATTTGCCTATCTGCCACGCAAGTTCAAGATTGCCGTCACCGGTGCCAGCGCCGACCGTGCTGCCATCCAGGTGCACGATATCGGTATTCGCCTCAACCGCGCCGAGGATGGCAGCGTCAAGGCCACCATCCTGGCGGGTGGCGGTCTCGGCCGTACGCCGATGGTCGGCGACATCGTGCGCGAAGACCTCGACTGGCAGCACCTGCTGACCTATCTGGACGCCATCGTGCGTGTCTACAACCAGTGGGGCCGTCGCGACAACAAGTACAAGGCGCGCATCAAGATCCTGGTCAAGGCACTGGGAATCGAGGAATTCCGTCGTCGCGTCGAGGAAGAGTGGGCCCACCTCAAGGATGGCCCGGAAACCCTGACCGACTCCGCCGTCACCAAGGCGACCAGCTACTTCCCCGAGCCTGAGCGCCGTGAAGTCAGCGCCGAGGCCATCGAGGCCTATGAGACATTGCGCCGCGAGAACCGTGCCTTCGCGCGCTTCGTGACCAACAATGTCGTCGGCCACAAGGTACCGGGTTACAAGGCCGTCACTCTCTCGCTCAAGCGTCGTGAACTGGCGCCGGGTGACGTCACTGCCGACCAGATGGACGCCGTGGCGGACCTCGCGGAGCAGTATGGCTTCGGTGAGCTGCGCGTGACTCACGAGCAGAACCTGGTGCTGTCAGATGTGCCGGTCGACGAACTCGAGGCACTCTGGAAGGCGCTGGAAGCACTCGGCATGGCCAATCCGACCGTGGGTACGCTGGCCGACATGATCTGCTGCCCGGGTGGCGATTTCTGCTCGCTGGCCAATGCCAAGTCGATTCCCATCGCTCAGGCATTGCAGGACCGCTTCGAAGATCTCGATTTCCTGTACGATCTCGGCCCGTTGGACCTGAACATCTCGGGCTGCATGAACGCCTGTGGCCATCACCACGTCGGCAACATCGGCATCCTCGGTGTCGACAAGAAAGGCCAGGAGTTCTATCAGGTCTCGCTGGGCGGACGCAGTGACGACAGCGCCACGATCGGCAAGATCCTCGGCCCGTCCTTCAATGCCGAAGACATGCCGAACGTCATCGACAAGGTGCTGCAGGTCTACGTCGAGCAGCGCCTGGAAGATGAAGTCTTCGTCGATACCTACCACCGCATCGGCATGAAGCCGTTCAAGGAGCGGGTCTATGCCTGAGGTGACTGCAGAAATGACATCAGCACGTGAATTGACCGATCAGCGCCAGGGTGGCGTCATCCGTCAGAATCAGCTGGTGAGCGAAGATGCCTGGCAGGTCGTGCGTCTGGATGAAGACGGCAATCTGCCGAGCTATCAGCAACCCGCTCTGCTACCGCTGGCAGAATGGCAGGCGCTGGTCGCCGCCGGCGAAGGCTCTGATCATCTGGCACCCTGGCTTGCCAGTGACACCGAGCTCACGCCGGAGCTGGGCAAGGCACTGGCGGACGCACCGCTGCTGGCGGTCGACTTCCCGAACTTCAATGATGGCCGCGGTTACACCATCGCCCGCCTGATGCGCGAGCGCTTCGGCTACCAGGGGGAGATTCGCGCCATCGGTGACGTGCTGGTGGATCAACTCCACTACATGAGTCGTTGCGGCATCAGTGCCTTTGCCCTGCGTGATGATCAATACGTGGAAGATGCCTTGCATGCACTGAGCTCGTTCAGCGTCAGCTACCAGACCGGCGTCGACCAGAAGACGCCGCTGTTCGCGCGTCGTTGATCGCCCGCTCTTGATCACTCACTGCTTCTGCCTTCGGATAGACACTGGATAGAAGGCAATCGCAGCCGAGTGAGCCAAGCAAAAGCCCCCGTCCAGGATGGTCTCCTGGGCGGGGGCTTTTTCGTGCCGAATATTTCGTATCTGGAGTGTCTTGCCTGACGTTTCGTCTCTGTCGCCTGAGCGGGGCATCAGCCAGCGACGACCGTGGACAGCAGTGCCATCCCTCCCACCAGCAGTGCGGCCATCACCAGCCCCACCACCAGAAAGTCCAGCGCATGGCCGTGCTCGAAATCTCGCTTGCGATTGGCCTCCTTCTGGACACCAAAGAATGCTGCCAGTACGGATTTGACTTCATTGATCATGATCGCCTCCTTGTCGGTGACCTCACGCAATTCATCATCTGGGCACAGGGTTGTCTGAGGACAGGGTTGTTGAGGAAAGGATTGACTGGGGACAGCACAGGATGCTCGCGCGCGTTCCAGCAGAGGGAGCTATGCTCAACTCAGCTCAGGTTGCGAAGCCTCTGCCACAAGACCAGCCACTATCACTATTGGTCACAATAACGCCAAACACCAGCCGCCCCGCAGGTATTTCCTCCAAGACTTGCTCTTATCAGCTATCAGATACCATGAGACAGGAGTCCAGAATGCCAGTCGCCAATCAACCGATGCAGCCTTTCGCTGCCATGTTCAGTACCCCACTGCCCTGGATGAATCGACCAGACGACCTCGTGCATCCCCTCGCCCCCTTGATGCGGTGCCAGCAGGTATGGTGGACCCTTAGCCTCAAGGCATATGAGCAGGAAATCGAGTTTATTCGCATGTGGCAGACCAAGAGCATGGAAATGGGCCAGTGCCTGCTATCGACCGGGTTCGTTGACCCGCAGGAGTCGAAGGAGTGCCTGACGGACATTGTCAGTGATGTGCAGGAACATACCGTCAAGCGCTTGCAGCGCCTGCAAGGGCTGACAGATGAATTGAAGGAAGCCATCTGGGAGGAGATCTAGGCCACAGTCGTCGGCCGAGAACTGGTGGGAACCTTGCCGAATGGAGCTTGCCGTCAAACAGGCAAGCGGTCTCGTAGATAAGCCAATAAGCCAATAAGCCAATAAGCCAATAAGCCAATAAGCCAATAAAAAGACATCAGAAAATCCATCGGACCTGATAATCCATCGGATCAAGATGAGCCATGCGAGAAACGCACAGCGCCCAGCCTTCAGGAAGAAGTGCTGGGCGCTGTATATTACAAGCTTGCAGGCCTGTTCAGACCATCGCGACGCGCAAAGACTTATCTGCGTCGCTCAGGACTTAGCTCAAATGATGGCTCAGGACCTGGCTCAGGGCGTATTCCAGAAGGAGTCCAAGGCGTAGTGCAGGCAACGTCAGGCGAGACGAGGGCTTACGCTGACTCCTCTGAATCCGCGTCTCCCTTGAAGGCCTCAAGCTCACGCAGCCATGTCTGGGCGGCCTCGCGATCGAGATCGAATTCCGCGATCAGGCTCTCGAGCCGCGCCAAGAACTCCGCTTCACGCTGTTGAGCGCGCGCGTCGTCGGCGTCGTGGTTCGACTCAGCGGCGGGCGCAGGCTGAGAAGAGCGATCCAGCGCATTCAGCTCTTCCGCCAACGCTTTTTCGAGCTCATCAAAGAGAGCACGCTGCTTGCGAGCACTGGCAATGATCTTTTCATCATGTCGGTTCATGCACGATTTTCCACTTTTGATCTTGTCGACAACAAGAAGACAACGCTATGAGTTCACTGCAGGACGATGAGCGACAATTTGACTTGCAGCTTATGCACGACACCTTCAACACTCGATCGGCGCGCCTCAAATCAAGATGTTAGCGAGCCTCTTCTGGACAGCCATTGACAAATGACAGATATCTTCTTGAAAGCCATACAGAAAACTAGCTTCATCATGCCCCTTTCAACGCCTGCTCGCAAGACATCGCACGCTACGTCAAGTGCGCAGGTGCCCTGAACTGGGGCCTCACGGAGTGTTGAGCGCCCTCACTTGGCATCTGGACGGCAACATCGTAACGTTGGCTGAATGACATCGAGGCCTGAAACGACATCTCCCGGGCCCTGCGCTAGCCGCTATGCTCGAAACAGTGCCATCATCGCCCTTCGCAGCGCCACCGCATCACTCATGGATGACGTGACTCGATGATCAAGGATAGTGATCTCTCTCGACATGGGCCAGATACCGGCCCGCCCGATCTTCGCTCCCCGGACAGACAGCGTCCGTTCGGCAAACCCTTGCGCCTGTGGCTGGGGTTGACCGCACTCTCCTGTCTCTCGCTTGGCGGCCTGCTGGTATTTCAGGAATCGCAGAGTCGCGAGCAGGACATCATGCAAGCCCAGGCGACACAGATGCTGGTCGCCAGGGAGCGGCGTCAACAGGCCAGCCTCATGGTGGAGCAGACGCTGGGCATGATCGCCTCGCGACATCGCGATTACGAGCACCGCCTGCAACGTCTTCTGATCACCACCATGCGTTCCCCGTCGCTGGGCATCAGCCATCTGAGTGGTCGCGATCGCTCCTTCGTCAGCACCGAACTGTTGCGCCAGTTCCCGGACCTGCGCATCAACCCGGACTGGATCGACATCATGCAGCTCCCCACTACGCTCCACCCTGACTGGTGGGATCAGGAGCTGAATCAACGCCTCGATGCGGGCATGCGCAAGGCACAATTCCTGCGCGGTACGGATGCCGGACTGGTGTTCGCCGTGCCTCTAGGGCAAGAAGAAGACAGCCCCGGCGCCGTGCGCCTTGATCGTCGACAGCAGCCTGCCCCCTGGGCGCTGGTGCATATCGACCCGAAGATGGTGGCCTTTCTGGTCGCCAATGAGCTGAGACAGTCTCTGCACGCGAGTATCGAGCGCGAGGAAAGCCGCTATGTCTGGATCAACGAGATCCTCGACCCGGCCGGCGGTGAGGGTTATGCACGCCGCTTGATCCATCCTTTACTGCCGGCTACCGAAGGCCAGTTGCTGTCGACCGAGTATCAGGACAGCAGTGGCCGCTTCCCGTATCGCACCGAGCTCGAGGGTGTCTTGAACGGCAGTGGCATCTACTTCGATTACCGCTTCCCCAAGCGCCCGGGCGCCGAGCAGGTCGACAAGACCGCCTACGCCGCCCTGTATCCCCCCTTCCAGTGGATCATCGCCAGTGGTGTCTATCTCGATGACATCAGTGAAGCCGCCTTCCAGGCGCACGAAGACTTGATGAACAAGAAACACGCGCTGGAGCGTTGGCATTTCCTGATCACGCTGCTGGTGACCTTGATGCTCTGCCTCGCCTTTGGCTACGCATTTCTGCGCCAATATCGTGAGCGACAGCTTCAGATGCGCCAGCGCATGAATCAACTGGAGCATGAGCTTGAGCAGCGCGGCGAAGACAGGCTCGGATCGGTGATGCGCATGCTCCGGGAGGAACGCTGCCCCGAGCGCTCAGGAGAAGACCTGTTGGCTGCCAATCTTGTCAGCGCCATCGCGTCACGACTCGGGATGGACCGTCAGGACACCGCCACGCTGGAACGCGTTGCCATGCTGCATGATATCGGCAAGCTGGCGCTGCCCGACTCACTGCTGCGGCCACGCGATGAACTGCATTTCGATCAGTATCACTTGCTGCGTCGTCATGTCGAGATCGGTGCACGCATGATGGAAGACGCCCTGATGGCGCCCGCCGAAGCTGACCTGTTGCGTGCCAGCCAGCAGTTCATGCTGGGTGCCTGCAGCGGGTTGTCGCCGCATGCAAACGGCAACGCTGACGCGTCCGGCCAGCCCTCCCAACCCTCGCTGTCCTCTTCAACACCTCCTGCTGCGCTTCCTCCAGTGGAAAGCCCACAAGCGGAGCAGACTTCGGCCGATATTGCAGCGACGCCGCGTGTCGAAACGTCCCTCGCTGCCAGCACTCTGGCGCTGGTCGTGCAGGTCATCGAGCTGGTGCGACATGCCGGTTTCAGTGAGGCCCAGGCGCTATGCGATATCGAACACCGTCTTGGCCATCTGCCACCAGAGTTGCTGCAGGCAGCGCGTGAAGTCCTGACGGAGCAACCGATACCGCCGGCGCCCACCCTGCATCGACTCTGCCCGCAGCAGGTAGAACGTGACCCTAACCGATGGCGCGACAGCCACAGTGGCTGCTTCACCCGCGCACTGCTGGATGCCGCTCTCGAAGCGCTGTCCCGTGAGTGTCAGGACGCCATGGGGCAGCACATCACGCTGTGCCATCTTCGCCTGAGCCGCAAGGGTGAATCGCGACGCGACGCTGGCGGAAAACGGCTTTCGCCACTCGATGCCCAGCTTGGGCCGCACCTGAATGCCTGCTTCTACCCGTTGCGTGTCTTCCGCGTCAGCGAGGGCAACTTCATCGTGATGGGGCACCAATGTCGGGATATCGCGCCTGCGCACAAAGTAGCCCGCCGCCCTGAAGGCAATGAGCCTTTGTTCGAGGCGCCAGCCAATGGCACTGCCTCGCCGCCCACCGCCGACTCCCTCGTTTCACTGCTGTCATCGCTGGAGGACACCGCGACGCTGGAGATCACGCTGCTCGATCTCTCCTGTGCCCAGACACTCAAGGAATGGCAATTGGCCCTCAATGGCCACCTGGCTCGCTACCCGCCATCGGCTTGACCCGGTCATGGCGCTTTGCATGTGACCCGCCTTCCCATGCGCGGCAGGGGCCAGACATTGCGTCTGGCCCCGTTCGTTGTGGACGCACTCCTTTTTAGTACCCCCCTTGTTACCCGCCGAGTTGTTAGCTGTGTCCTTGGCAGCTGTGCCGGGCGAACTTCTCGCGCGACCAAAGTTGAAGTGTCTGTGCCTTGTTGAAATGTCCGACATTTATTAATGTGTGTTCAGACATTTATTCTGATGCTCGGATTCTCATGCGTCAGCGCCGCGCTTCAAGACGGTGCGATGCAGTGACCCTCCTGACCATCACCTCATGACAGGCCACTCAATGACCGACTCTCTGGCGACAGCCTCGCTCGCCACTGACAGCGCCTCGGCGGACGACGCGACCCCGCATAGCATGGAAGCCATCGCCACCTGCATGGCGCGGGAAATCCTCGCGGGCAGCCTCGGCCCCGGTGACAGCTTTCCGCGTGAACTGGACCTCTGCCAGCGCTTCGACGCCAGCCGCAACCGTGTTCGCAATGCCCTGGCACAGCTGGTGAGCGCCGGACTGCTGGAGCGTACCGCCGGGCGTGGCACCATCGTGCGCGAGATGAGCGAGTGGCAGCTGCTGGACCCGCTGATGAGCCATTGGGTCAGTGGTCTCGACGGTATCAACCCGGACCTGATGCGAGAGATCTACGCCTTCCGCCTCTCCGTCGAGCCCTATGTCAGTGCGCTGGCCGCGATGAAGGCCAACGCCCAGGACCTCGCGCGCCTGGAGCGCGCCTTCGAAGGCATGGTCAATACCGCCAATGACAGCTCACGCGAGGCGCATGCCGAGCACGATGTCGCCTTTCACGAAGCCATCTACCACGCCACGCACAATCTGGTGTGGACACAGCTTGGCAGTTTGCTGCGCCCTTCCATCAGCCAACTGATCCACAGTACCCAGCAGTCCGCGCAGCAGCATGATCACAGCCATCATCGCGCCAGCCTCGATCGTCACCGCGCGGTGATGGAGGCCATTCGTCTGCGCCAGCCCGAGATGGCACGTACCTGTGCCGAGCGGGTACTGGAGACCGCAGCGCGCGATCTCGGCTTCTCCCAGGACCACCCGCAGCTGGGGCATAGCCGCTTCTGATACTGATCGGCGTCAGCGGATTTCGGCCAACCCCACATTCTGCTTCGCCTGACGCTGACCTTCGTTCAAACGCCCATTCTCATAAGGATGCATCCGTGAAAATCACCCGACTCAAGACCTGGCAAGTTCCGCCGCGCTGGCTGTTCCTCAAGATCGAGACCGATGAAGGCTGCTATGGCTGGGGCGAGCCGGTCATCGAGGGCCGCGCCGCGACCGTCGAGGCCGCCGTGCACGAGCTGTCCGATTATCTGGTCGGTCAGGACCCGCGCAATATCGAGCACCTGTGGAACGTGATGTACCGTGCGGGCTTCTATCGTGGTGGCCCGATCCTGATGTCTGCCATCGCCGGCATCGATCAGGCGCTGTGGGACCTGAAGGGCCGTGATCTGGGAGTGCCCGTGCACCAGCTGCTCGGCGGCCCGGTGCGTGACAAGATGCGCATGTACGCCTGGACCGGCGGCGACCGCCCGTCAGATGTCGGCGCAGGCGCCAAGGCGCTGGTCGATCAAGGCTTCACCGCCTTCAAGATGAACGGCACGCCGGAGATGCAGATCGTCGATTCCCACAAGAAGATCGATGACGCCGTGGCGCGTGTCGCCGAGGCCCGTGATGCAGTTGGCCCTGACGTGGGAATCGGCATCGACTTCCATGGTCGCGTGCACCGCCCGATGGCCAAGGCGTTGCTGCGTGAGCTGGAGCAATTCCACCCGATGTTCATCGAGGAGCCGGTTGCGCCTGAGCACCTGCCGTCGCTCAAGCACATCGCTGAAGGCATCGCGACGCCCATCGCCACCGGCGAGCGCCTGCACACCCGCTTCCAGTTCCGCGACCTGCTGGCGGACGGCATGGTCGACATCATCCAGCCGGATCTCTCCCACTGTGGCGGCATCAGCGAAGGCCTGAAGATCGCCACCCTGGCCTCGGCCTACGATGTGGCGCTGGCCCCGCACTGCCCGCTCGGCCCGCTGACGCTGGCGGCCTCGCTGCAACTGGACGCGGTATGCCACAACGCTTTCATCCAGGAACAGAGCATGGGCATCCACTACAACAAGGACAATGACGTATTGGACTACCTGGTCGACAAGGATGCGCTGGCGATCAAGGACGGCTTCTGCACCATTCCGCAGGGCCCGGGGCTGGGCGTCGAGATCGACGAAGCCTTCGTCGAGGAGCGTGCCAAGGTCGGCCATCGCTGGCGCAACCCGCTCTGGACCCACGAAGACGGCTCCGTCGCTGAATGGTAGATCTTCGTCACCAGGGTCTTCAGTAACAGGATCTTCAGCAACAGAATCCTCAGTGACAAGCAGCGCCACGCCATACGCCACAATGACAATAGCCATGCGAATGGCAAGCCTTGCGCCATGGGCTTGCCGTCAAGGAAGAGAGAGTCAGCGACATGACCACCCCGACACAGAAGACAGATACAGCCCCCCTTTTCAGTGAATTCCGCTACCCGGATCTCGAAGGCGCCAGCGTCTTCATCACCGGCGGTGGCTCCGGCATCGGCGCCGCATTGACCGAAGGCTTCCTCGCCCAGGGTGCCAAGGTCGCCTTCGTCGGCCTGTCCGATGCCAGCGAATTCTGTGACGCCATGGAAGCTCGCTACGCCAATCGCCCGCTGTTCATCCCCTGCAACATTCAGGATATCGAGGCGTTGCAGGCCGCCGTCGCGCAGGCGCGTGAGGCCCACGGCCTGATCAACGTACTGGTCAACAACGCCGCGCGTGACACTCGTCATACGCTGGATGCGTGGACGGTGGAACAGTGGGATGAATCCATCGCGACCAATCTGCGCCCGCAATTCTTCACCGCCCAGGCCGTCGCCCCCGACATGCGCGCGCTGGGTGGCGGCGCCATCATCAATCTGTCCTCCAACAGCTACATGCTGGGCCTGGGTGGCTACCCGACCTATGTCACCGCCAAGGCCGGCATCATGGGCATGACCAAGGCACTGGCGCGCGAGCTGGGCCCGGACGCCATACGCGTCAACTGCCTGATTCCGGGCTGGGTGATGACGGAGCGTCAGCGCGAGCTGTGGGTCAACGACAAAGACTTGAACGAGTGCATTGATCAGCAGTGTCTGAAAGAGGCCATTCCGGTCGAGGACATGATCAATCCGTGCCTGTTCCTGGCCTCCAGCGCCTCGCGCATGATGACCGGCCAGCCGATGGTGGTAGACGGAGGCCGAGTGTGAGCGCCGTCAGCGTCACGCCGGCCTGGATCGCCGTCGACTGGGGCTCCAGCAATCTGCGCGCCTGGGCCGTCAATGGCGACGATGCAGTTATCGCCCAGGCCAGCAGTGCCCGCGGCATGCTGGGGCTGGCGGCAGATGAGTTCGAGGATGTGCTGCGCGTGCTGATCAATGACTGGCTACCAGAGGATGCGGCGGCTCCCATGCCGGTGCTGATCTGTGGCATGGCCGGCGCGCGTCAGGGTTGGCAGGAGGCGGCTTACCTGCCACTGCCCACGAAGAAGACGCCTGCCCATGATGTACTTGCCGCCCTCGGTGAGCGGCTGACCCATGTCGCGACCCGCGACAACCGTCTTGCCGTCGCCATCGTGCCGGGCCTCTGTCAGCAGCAGCCTGCCTTTGACGTCATGCGTGGCGAGGAGACTCAGCTGGCGGGCCTGGTCGCCGCCCAGCCCGACTACAGCGGTGCGGTGTGTCTGCCCGGCACCCACGCCAAGTGGGCGCATCTCGCCAATGGCGCGATCACAGGCTTCAGCACCTTCATGAGCGGCGAGCTCTACAAGCTGCTCAGCCAGGATTCGGTGCTCAAGCACTCCGTCGCCGCGGGGTATCTCAGCGACGACGCCCAGCGTGATGCCTATCTGGCGGGCATCGACACGGCGCTTGTCGCCCCGGAGCGCACCACCGCGCAGCTGTTCGGCATTCGTGCCCGCGATCTGCTCGACACGACTATGCCCCAGGGTGACGCTCGCAAGGCGCTGCTCGGTGCACGCCTGTCAGGCCTGGTGCTGGGGCTAGAGCTGGCGGGCGCCACTGCGGAGCTTTCGGATCACGCCACCATCACCCTGATCGGCGACGCCGTGCTGTGCCAGCGCTATCAGGTCGCCCTGGAGCATCTGGGCTATCAGGTCACCACCGCGGCCAACGCCGACATGGTTCTGGCAGGGCTCGGACGCATCCAACGTGCGCGGCAGTCGGCTCACACGTCGTTATCCGCTTCCACCCCAGTGACGCATTGCCACTGATCCATTGTCATTGACCCCATGACATAGCCATTTTCTCTGGAGATCGCCATGAGCCTGCCTCTGGTCGCCATTCTGCGCGGTGTCACGCCGCAAGACATCATCGCCATCGCCGACGAGATCATCGACGCCGGCATCACCCGCATCGAAGTCCCGCTCAACTCCCCTAATCCGCTGGAGAGCATCGCCGCGCTGGTCGAACACTGCGAGCGCGCGCATGGCGGCGAGATCGTGATCGGTGCCGGTACCGTGCTGACCCCGCAGCAGGTGCGCGACGTGCACGCTGCCGGAGGCCGTCTGATCGTCTCGCCCAATGCCGATGTCGAGGTCATCCGCGAGAGCCGCCGCCTGGAGATGGTCTCGCTGCCCGGCATCGTCACGCCGACGGAGGCCTTCGCGGCTCTCGCTGCTGGCGCCTCGGGCCTCAAGCTGTTCCCGGCGACTCAGGTCGGCATTGTCAACATGAAAGCCATGCTGGCCGTGCTGCCCAAGGACATCGAGCTTTACGCCGTGGGCGGCATCGGCAGTGACAACTTCGCCGAATGGCGCGCCGCGGGTGTCCACGGCGCTGGCCTCGGCACGGCCATCTATACACCGGGCCTGAGCGCCGCCGAGGTGGGCGAACGCGCCCGCACGCTGGTCGCGGCATGGCAGGCGGCCGACTGATAGCGACAAGCCACGCCACCCCAAGAGTGACGAGACAGCGAAAAGAGCTCACGGATATCGCAAGGAGCAGCAGATGACGTCATCACCATGCCTTGGCACTGCCAGGCGCCTCGTCGCCAGTGGCTGCGAGCTGGGCGAAGGGCCGGGCTGGACGCCCGCGACCAAGGCCCTGCCTGCGCGGGTGCGCTGGCTGAACATCCTCGCCGGCGAGCTGCATCATGCGGCCGCGGACGGCAGCGACCATCAGATCACTAGCCTGCCGCGCAAGACGTCCTACGCAGCCGTTACCCAAGACGGCGATTACCTGCTGGTCGGCCAGGGGATGCTCTCGCGCTTCAACCCCGAGACCGGCGCCGTGGAAGATGTCATGCCCTTCGAGGCGGACACGACGCCGACCACGCGTAGCAATGACGCGCGGGTCGATCGCCACGGCAGTCTGTGGCTTTCCAGCATCGGCCTGAACGCCGAAACCGGCGCAGGCAGCCTCTATCGCCTGCATCGGGGGCAGCTGACTCGCGTTCTCCAGGGGCTGACCATCCCCAATGCGCTGTGCTTCTCGCCGGATGGCCGCTTCGCCTATTTCACCGATACCGTCACCGGTCAGGTCATGCGCTGGCAGCTGGACGCCGATGGCTGGCCATTGACCTCAGCAGGTGAATACAACGCCCCTGAGGTCTGGGCCGACCTGCGCGATTGTGGTGGTGGCCCGGACGGCGCCGTGATCGATGCCGACGGCCACATGTGGATCGCGCTCTGGGGTGCCGGCCGCGTGGTAAGGCTGGACCACGACGGCAAGGAAATCGCCCATGTGGCGCTGCCGGTCAGCCAGCCATCGTGCCCGCTGTTCGGTGGCGAGGGGCTGAGCACGCTGTACATCACCACGGCGCATGAAGGCATGGCCACGCCGGATCATGCGGCGGGTGACGGTGACCTCTTCGCGCTGGACCTGTCAGCACATGGCTTCAAGGGACTCGCAGAGCCACCGCTGGTACTGGGCTGACAGGTACTAGGCTGACACTGCCATTCCGCCTCTGATCTTTCTTTATTTCTGGACCCTTCATGATGACCGCAGATGCCCCATCCTCCCGACCTTCGGCTGCGCCTGACGCAACCTGGTCAAGTGATCAGCAGTGGTTGAGCCTGAGTGCCGATGGCATCCAGCTGCAGCTGGATCTCGCCGATGGCCTGCTCAAGCTGGCCCATTTCGGGCGTATTGTGCCGATCAACCCGGATCAGCACCGTCTGATGAGCGCTGCCGCCACGCCCCAGGCCAGTCTCGATCAGCTGCCGCCCAACACTCTGTTCAATGATGCCGGACTCGGCTTTGCCGGCTATCCCGCGCTGATCGGTGATCGCGAAGGCCGTGACTGGCTGACGGCGATGCGCCTGAGCGATGTGGCCTGCTCGACGGATGACACCGGCGCCCATGCGCGCCTGACGCTTCGCGACAGCCTCAGTGAGCTGGAAGTGCGGCTGGCGCTGACCATCACCCGCGAGGGCGTATTGCGTCAGCAGACGACCCTGACCAATCAGTCCCGAGCGCCCTATCGTCTCGAATGGCTGGCGGCTGCGTGCCTACCGCTGCCGGTGCGCTTCGAGGAATGTCTGAGCTTCGGGGGCCGCTGGGTGCAGGAGTTCACCGAGACGCGTCATCGTCTCAGCGAAGGCACCTTCACGTTGGAGAACCGTCGTGGGCGCAGCTCGCATCAACGCGTGCCGACGCTGATCGCAGGCACGCCAGGTTTCAGCGAGCAGCGTGGCGAAGTCATCACCGCGCATCTGGCGTGGAGTGGCAACCATCGCGCCCTGATCGAGCGCCAGTTCGATGGCAGCACCCAATTGCAGATGGGCGCCCTGCTGCTGCCCGGCGAGCAGACGCTGGCTGCCGGCGACAGCCTGACCACCCCGGAAGTGGTGATGGCGTGGTCGGATACGGGCATCAATGGCGCCAGCCAGCGCATGCATCGTACCCTGCGCGCCCGCCTTGACTGGCCGGTGGCTGACAAGCCACGTCCGGTACACGTCAACACCTGGGAAGCGCTGTACTTCGATCACGACGCCAGGCGCCTGGAAGAACTGGTCGTTGCCGCCGGAGAGGTAGGTGCCGAGCGTTTCGTGCTCGATGATGGCTGGTTCGTCGGCCGGGATGGCGAGCGCGCCGCCCTCGGCGACTGGTATCTGGATACCGGCAAGTACCCGCAGGGGCTGGGGCCGCTGATCGAGTCCGTACATTCGCACGGCATGGAATTCGGCCTGTGGGTCGAGCCCGAGATGGTCAATCCGGACAGTAAACTCTTCCGCACTCATCCCGAATGGATTCTTGGTCTTGAAGGTCGTGAGCAGCCGCTGGGGCGCTACCAATGCGTGCTGGACCTGACCCGCCGCGAGGTCTGTGACTACCTGTTTGCACGCCTCGATGCACTGCTCAGTGAATACCCGATCCAGTATCTGAAATGGGACATGAATCGCGATCTGACCCACGCGGGCGGTCAGTCGGACGAAGGCCGCGGCAAACCTGCCGCCCATGCTCAGGTCAGCGCGCTCTACTCGCTGCTGGCCCGCCTGCGAAAGGCGCATCCCGGCGTCGAGATCGAGAGCTGTGCCTCGGGTGGCGCGCGCACCGATCACGGCATTCTGCGGCACACCCATCGCGTCTGGACGTCTGACTGCAACGATCCGCACGAACGCACTCATATCCAGCGTGGTGCCAGTCGAGTATTGCCACCGGAGTTGCTGGGCGCGCATATCGGACCAGAACACGCTCATACCACCTCGCGGCGCACGACGTTGGCCTTCCGCGCCTCCACGGCTCTCTTCGGGCATCTGGGGCTGGAGCTGGATGTCAGTCAGCTCGATCAGGCAGAGCGCAGCGAGCTGCGCGGCTGGATAGCGCGTTACAAGGCGCTGCGTGGCCTGCTGCACAACGGTGTCAGCTGGCGGCTGGATTGCCTGGATGACCACCAGCATGCCCATGGCGTAGTCAGTCAGGATGGCCAGCAGGCTCTTTTCAGCATCAGCCAGCTGGCCATGCCACGTCATGCCGTGCCTGCCGCCCAGCCGCTGACCGGCCTGCAAGCCGACACGGCCTACCGGCTAGAGCTGCTGGAATTGCCGGAGCACCCGGAGCGACGCATGAAGCAGCTACCCGCCTGGATGAGCCGACAACAGGCCGGCGAGCCGGTAGTCGTCTCAGGCGAGTACCTGATGCGTGAAGGCCTTGCCCTGCCGGTGCTGGATCCCGACCAGGCGATCCTGGTTCACCTTCAGGCGGTGGCGCCATGAGACGAGCCGCAAAGGCCGTTATTGCGCCTGCATCGCACGCTTCCATTTTTCAGTTTCAAGGATGAACCCCATGCAGCTCGGTGTCTGTTACTACCCGGAACACTGGCCACGTGATCGCTGGCCACAGGATGCTCGCGACATGATGGAAGCCGGCATTCGTATCGTGCGTATCGGTGAATTCGCCTGGAGCCGCCTGGAACCCAGCGCGGGCGACCTGCGCTTCGAGTGGCTGGATGAAGCCGTCGAAGTACTGGCGGCGGCCGGTCTCAAGATCGTGATGGGCACCCCCACCGCGACACCGCCCAAGTGGCTGGTGGATGCCCACCCGGAAATTCTGGCCGTCGATGAGAATGGCGACACGCGTGGCTATGGCTCGCGTCGTCATTACTGCTTCTCTTCGCCGACGTTTCGTACCTTGAGTGAGCGTATCGTGCGCCTGATGGGCGAGCGCTACGCACACCATCCCGCGATCATCGCCTGGCAGACCGACAACGAGTACGGCTGCCATGACACCATACTCAGCTACTCGGCGGCCGCTCGCGCCCGCTTCCCCGCATGGCTCGAGGCCCGTTATGGCACGGTCGAGGCCCTCAATGAAGCATGGGGCGCCGTGTTCTGGAGCATGGAAGTCAGCGAGTTCTCTCAGGTCGAGGCGCCCGTCGGTACCGTGACTGAACCGCACCCGGCCATCGTGCTCGATTATCGGCGCTTCTGCTCCGACATGGTGGTCGAATACAACCGCCTGCAGGTCGATACCCTGCGCGCCGCCGGTGTCAGCGGCGATATCGTGCACAACTTCATGGGCCTGTTTACCGAATTCGATCACTTCGATGTCGCCAAGGACCTGGATATCGCCAGCTGGGACAGCTACCCGTTGGGCTTTCTGGAACGCGGTGCTCACGATGATGCCACCAAGGCCCATTATCGTCAGCAAGGTCATCCGGACTTTGCCGGCTTTCATCACGACCTCTACCGCGCCATGTGCAAGGGCCGCTGGTGGGTGATGGAGCAGCAGCCGGGTCCGGTCAACTGGGCGATCAGCAACGCCGCGCCCTTGCCCGGCATGGTGCGACTGTGGAGCCACGAAGCCTTCGCGCATGGTGCCGAAGTCGTCTCCTATTTCCGCTGGCGTCAGGCACCCTTCGCCCAGGAGCAGATGCATGCTGGCCTGCTACGCCCGGATGGCTCGCCCGCCTCGGCATGGCCGGAGCTTTTGCAGGTGCGTGATGAGCTTCAAGTACTGGCAGAACATGACACGACGGCTGCCCAGCAGGCGTCCGTCGCCCTGATGTTCGATTACGCCTCCATCTGGGCCTGTCAGATCCAGCCCCACGCCGAGAATTTCAACCCGCTCGAGCTGTACCTGAGCTGGTACAGCGCACTGCGGCGACTCGGGTTGGATGTCGATATCGTTTCACCGCGTGATGCGCTCAGTGGCTATTCGTTGATCGTGCTCCCCTGTCAGGTGATCGCCGATGAGGCACTGGCAGCGCGTCTGAGCGCGGCGCGCGATTCAGGCAGTCGCGTGGTGATCGGTGCACGCTCCGGCTCGCGCACGCCGGAATTCCAGATCCCCGCACAGCTGGCGCCCGGCGCACTCAGCGAGCTGACAGGCGTCACGGTCGATCGTGTCGATGGCCTGCGCCCGGGCGCCGAGCCGGCCGTCACGCTGAGCAACGGCGCCCGCGGTCACGCCCTGCGCTGGCGCGACCTGCTCGATCATCAGCGCACCAGTGCACAGGTGGTAACGCGCTTCGAGGATGGCGAACCCGCCATCCTGCAACATCGCGGCGTCAGCTATCTGACCGCCTGGTTGAGTGAAGACAGCCTGGTGGCAATTCTGCAGGCGGAGTGTCAGACCTGCGGCATCACCACTCATGCCCTGCCCGACGGTGTACGCCTACGGCGGCGCGGGCCGCTCTGCTTCGCCTTCAACTATGCGCCCGAGCCGCGCTGGCTGCCGGAAGGACTCGTCAATGACAGCGGACTGCTGGCCGGTAGCCGGGTGCTGGCACCCGCTGACGTCTGTATCTGGATCAGTGACGAAAAGCGCCCCTGAGTGCGGCGACTGCTGCCCACTCCTTCAACGCGAAAATCGACTTTGCTTGAATGCAGGACATCTCTCGGATTTCGCGACCGGCAGACTGTTCGATCACTTGCCGCGGCGCCTTCGGGCGCCGCTTTTTTTGGACTGCTTTTTTTAACTGATTTCTTGGACAACTATTCTGGGTACCCATGTCCCCTGCCCAGGCTTCATGAGTGACGACAACAGCGTGCTGACACAACTCCCTGCTTACCGGTCGACAGAGGTTGCTATTTCTTCGGAACAAAGCAGACACAAGATAACGGTATATAATTCAATGTAGAACAACCTCTCTTTTCGCTGCGCAAGGCCAGATGAAGTTTGCCATTGAGTGCTCGCTGACCGCACAGCGCTGCCACTTAAGGCGCATTGTTCTCATGTCAGACAATCTCTAGTGTGCTGAATGTCTCTGTATATAAGCCAACAAATAGCAAAAACAACAGGCCACGCACCTGTAGACAGGACAACCGTCGTCAATGGCAGACGACCCACGACTACGATAACGCCAACTACGAGATACCCCCATGAGTATTCTTGCCATTCTGATATCGCTCGGGCTGCTGATGTTCCTGGCCTACCGCGGTATCACCGTTCTCTTGCTTGCCCCTCTGATGGCCGCCCTCGCCGTCGTCCTGTCAGGAGATGCAGCCGCCCTGCTGCCCAGCTACACCGTGACCTTCATGAGTCAGCTGGGCGGCTATCTGGCCAAGTTCTTCCCGCTGTTCATCCTCGGTGCACTGTTCGGTCAACTGATGGCCGATTCCGGGGCCGCGCATGCCATCTCCGAAGGTCTGGTCAAACGCCTGGGGACGCGCCATGTGATCCTGACCGTGGTGCTGGCCTGTGCACTGCTCACCTATGGGGGCGTCTCGCTGTTCGTGGTCGCATTCGCGGTCTATCCGATTGGTGCCCAGCTCTTCCAGCGCACCGGCACACCCAAGCGACTGCTGCCCGCGGCCATCGCACTCGGCTCCTTCACCTTCACCATGACGGCACTCCCGGGTACGCCGGCCATCCAGAATGCCATCCCGATTCCCTACTTCCAGACCAACAGCTTTGCAGCGCCAGGCCTGGGCATCATCGCGGGCCTGATCATGCTGGGGCTGGGTACCTGGTGGCTGAAAGGGCGTGCCAGCAAGGCTCAGGCACAGGGCGAAGGCTATGGGGTCCACAAGGATGAAGCGCTGGAGGAATCCCCGGCGCCCGCCGCACAGATGGGCATGATCACGGCGCTGATTCCGCTGGTGATGGTCATCGGCCTCAACGCCCTACTGACCTACCTGGTTTTCCCGCGCATCGATTTTTCCTACCTGAGCGAGGCTTATCCGGCGCTTGATCCGGCGGGTGCCACCGGCATGTGGTCGATCCTGATCGCGCTGGCCTGCGCCTCCACCTGGCTGGTCATCTCACGCTGGAAGCAGTGGGCCGACCTGAAGACCACCGTCAACAATGGCTGCTTCGGCGCCATGCTGCCGGTCTTCAATACCGCCTCAGAGGTGGGATATGGCGCGGTGATCGCCAGCCTGACCGGTTTCGCGCTGGTCAAGGAGGCGGTGCTCGGGCTCTATCCGACCAACCCGCTGATCTCGGAAGCGGTGGCGGTCAATGTACTGGCCGGCATCACCGGCTCGTCATCCGGCGGCATGAGCATCGCGCTGTCGACATTGGGTGAGACCTACCGCGAGATGGCCGTCAATGCGGGCATCGACCTGGAACTGATGCACCGCGTGGCCGCGCTGGCGGCGGGCAGCATGGACACCTTGCCGCACTCCGGCGCGGTCATCACCCTGCTGGCGATCTGCAAGCTGACTCACCGCCAGTCCTACGGCCAGATGTTCATGATGACGGTCGCCTTCCCGATGCTGGCCCTGATTGCGGTCGTGACCCTGGGCAGCCTGGTCGGCAGCTTCTAAGCCCTATCAGCGCCACAACTGTAGGAAGCATTCCAACATGAGTGGAGCAAGATGACGCCAGGCCAATGACAAGAAGGTCAATGACAAGAAGGTCAATGACAAGAAGGTCAATGACAAGAAGGTCAATGACAAGAAGGCCACCCATTCGGGTGGCCTTCTTGTTGAGCAATCATGCTAGCCAGCAACGCGCTGACATCTCAGTAGACGTGGTGAACCCGCTGCGGGTCCAGCGTCTCATGACGTGCCCGCGTCTTGATCCATAGCGTCAGGTCATCGCGGTCGGTGCCGGGATTCTCGGCGACCCACTCGACGATACGCGAGGCAATGAATTCGGCATGAAACTCATCGTCGAACTGCAGCAGCATCAGGTCCTCGCCCGCCTGGGAGATACGCAACAATACCTCGCTTGCCGGCAGTACATAGAGATTCAACTCATGCAGATATTGCGTCGTGAAGGTCACGCGCCGAAAACGCTCGGGAACATTGCGCCCACTATTGCTGATATCGTTCATGAAAGCCATGGCTCTCTCCTACAGTAAGGCGCTAATACATTTCGCTCATTTTTGAGCTGACCTTATTATCATAGCGCAGAAGATATGCTGCGGGCCGGTTTATAAGAACATTTTGTTAAAATCTGCAAGTGACTCTCATTAACGCACTATCAGCTGTGGCGTTGGCGTAGCGCATCACTCTGCAAGGTTAGCTGAACTCGTGTCAGCCAGCCCGCCAGCAGCGCCTGCTTGTGCCGACTCATGGTGCGATGTTGCTCGATCACTTCGCATAATCGATCGCCGGCCGCACGCATTCTGGTAGGGCTCTCCCCTCGGGCACAGCGCTGATAGTCATCCGCCAGCGCATGGATCAATTCGCGCAAGGCGTGCTGTACCGGGCGCGGCACATCATTGCCCAATTCCCGCCGCACGAAGCCTATGCCGCGTCCGATATCCATCCCTGTCAGGCCCAGCGTCAGTAGCGGCATGCCGAGCACTTGCTCCTGCGCAGCATCGGGATGGCCGTTTGCAGTTTCGCCACTGCAGCGCGCTTCCTGTTCACGACTGCGAGTCTGCTCATGCCGGGCCAGGCGCAGCAGCCTGTCGCCCATACGGCCGCCGAACCAGCTGTCCAGGCGTTCGGTGGAGCGCTCCGCCAGCTCACGAATATCACTCGCCGTGGCGCGAATCAGCTGGCGCTTGTCCCAACCGGCTCCCGGCACGGGGATCAGGCGGAATCCGATGATGGTCACGATCAGACCGATCCCGGCTGCCAGACTCCGATTGAGGGTATAGGCGACATCGAAGGTCATGCCGTTGTCCGGCATCACCAGCAGAATATTGAATACCACGAAGGGCAAGGCGATCCCCGCCAGCGCCGGCACGACGGAGCCCATCAGGCCGAGGAACAGGGGGATACTGAAGATGATCACGAAGGGCACGAAGTGCTGAGCGTGACTGAGCATGACATTGCCGAACAGCAATACGCTCGGGACCGCCAGCAGCAGGCCCTTGAGCACCATCGGAATGATCGGTGCCGGATCACCGCGACTGACGAAGATGCCCGAGAACAGCGTGCCCAGCAGCATGGCCACCGCACCGTTGTCCCATGCCGTCGCAAGCCAGAAGATCGCCGTGGCACTGAAGATGGTCATCGCACGCAGCGCATCGATGGCGGCGCGACCATGATCTCGGTGCCAACTCATGCTTGGCTGACGCAACTGATGTCGGCCGGGATGATTGATGACCTCACGTGCCTGCAGGATGACCAGCGCATGCCCCAGTACCTCACGCAGACTGAACAGCAGCCGAGCCTCCAGCGCGGTAATGCTTCGCTGACCGCGTGACAGACGCAGACATTCCCCGCGCAGCTCCTTGAGCGTCTTGCGGGCCTGAGCCGTGCCCTGGTTGTCTGCCATGCTCTGAAAGGCCGCACCCAGGCGTTGCATCAGGTCTTGCGTCGGCTGGCTGAAGCGTTCGGCTTCCTGTCTCCGGGTCTGGTCAAGCTCACCAGGTTCTGCGCTTTTCTCACCGTCATCGGCCTGTGATGGCACGAAGAACTCGGGATGACGCAGCTGGTGCAGGGCCTTGAGGGTCGCGTAGAGACGCATGCTACGCCGCGTCAGCAGGTGTACGCCGCGAATGCGTCCCTTGCCCTGAGGGCCTTCATAACGTGCCGAGTGGGCATCGATCTCGAGATTGTTGAGCGCATCCAGTCCGGTCATCATCTGCTCGAGCATCGCCATGCGTTCCTGATGCTGATCCTTTTGCCGTCCAGTGGTCTTGCCTCCCTCTAACGGCATCGAGAACGCCAGCGCCATATAGCGGAAGGTGGCATTCACCGCCGTGTCCGACAGCTTGCCGAGATGATCACGCACGCGGATCGGCCAGACCAGCGCACTCACGACGACAGCACACAGCGCGCCGAGACTCAGCTCACTGAGACGTGCCAGCGCTACCGAGAAGAAGTCGTCCGGCGCCGAGGACGTCAGCACCACGATGATCATGCAGGCCACCGCCGCCATCACACAGCCATAGGACAGATTGTTGTGTGTCAGCGAGGCGCCATAGATGCATAGCCCGATCCACAGCGTGACAGAGCCCAGCGCCAGTTCGGGCACCTGGGCAAAGCAGCCCATGATCACCACCGCCACACAGGTACCGACGAAGGTACCCGTGACCTGACAGATACCCTTCTCGACCACCATGCCCGACATGGGACGTGTTTGCAGGAACGCCGCCGAGATCAGCGCCCAATAGGGTCGATCGAGATCGAAGAAGAAGGCGGCGTAGAGGGCCAGTGCCATCGCCAGCACACCCTTGGTGGCGAACTTGAGCGCGAACGGCGAAGGCCTGAGGAAGGCGGCCAGAGCGGGAGACATGGATCAGTGCTTCCCGTCGGCGTCTTGAACGGTCTGAACTGGCTGGGCAGCAGGTTCCGCCTTGTCATGCGTCGCCTCATCATCGCCATCCTCAGCAGTGATCAGCCTGACACTCGCCGTCATGCCGGCGGCAAGATTGACACCCGAGGCACGCACCGCCTCGATATCATCGAACTCCACCCGCACCGGAATGCGCTGCGCCAGACGCACCCAACTGAAGGTAGCGCTGACCTGAGGCAGCTGCTGGGCATTGGTCGCGGTATTGTCATCGGCGATGCCTTGACCGATCCCCACGACCCGCCCCTTGAAGTCTTCATTGCCGCTCATCAGCGTGATCTGGACCGGATCCCCCGGACGCACATGCTGCAGCTTGGTCTCCTGGAAGTAGGCGCTCAGGTAGAAGGAGTCATCCTTGATCAGCGCCATCACCGCCGTGCCTGCCGTGACGTAATTTCCCTGACTGAGGTGCATGTTGAGGATGCTACCGTCGGCGGGTGCCACCACACGCGTGCGATCGAGATCCAGCTGCGCGGATTGCACCGCGGCCTCGGCCTGTTGCACATCAGCGCGGGCGACCTCGGCTTCCAAGCGCGCACTGTCGCGTTCTTCCTCACTGATGGCACGATTGGTCAAGCGACCACGACGATTGGCCTCATGCTCCTTCAGGCTCAGGGTCGCCCTGGCACTGGCCAGACTGGCCTTGGCCTTGGCGAGCGCGGCCTCGTAGCGCGCACGATCGACCTGAAGGATGACGTCCCCTTCCTTGACGCGCGTGGTATCCGCCACATTCAGCTCACGCACCCAACCGGAGACATCCGGACTCAGCGTGATCACCTCGGCGCGTACCCGAGCGTCACGCGTCCAGGGACTGTACATGTAGGTATTCCACAGCCACACGGCACACCAGGCTGCAGCAGCCACCAGACATAGAGTGATGATCCATTTGACGGCTTTGTGTCGCAGGTTGCGCATGCGGTTTCCTTGGGGGATAGAGGAACTGGAGGAAATGGGTGCCACGAAAGGATTCGCGGGGACATCAGGGTGACGAATGGCGAAACGCTGAAGGCATGACGTACGTCACGTCACGAGGGCTACCACCGCCGCCAGACAGATGACAAACAGCGAGATATCGAACCAGGCCTCGAACCAGAGCTCGTGATTGGCCAGCAGACGATGCAGCAGCGTACGAATGAGCCCCGCCGCCAGCAGGGCGACCAGGGCATAGACCAGCATCGGGCTGATCAGGAATTCCCCGACCACCATTTCATGCAGCGCATTGAAGCCAGACCCAACATCGTTGCCTGCGGCGATTTCCTTCATCGAGATGTCCTTGACTTGCGTTATGCGAGAGCTGATTTCCGACTGATATGGATCCGACGGCCATGCGTGCAATCAGCGTTCAACGATGGTGGCAGCCTGACGTGCATTCAAGGCCCGCGGGTGAACTGTTCCACCAGGCGAACTTTGTGGGCAGCGTCATCGCTGAGAATATATGCAGGCTAACATTTTTCCGCGCCGCGCACCGTTGCGTCAGAAGAATCACCCCATTCCCTGCACAGCGCGCCACTAGAGTCCGCTCTCCATTTGGCCAAGCGCTAATCAGCACAACCGGCATGAACAACAGTGATTCAGGTGGTAGCAGCGGCCAAGGTGGCCTGAAACGCAAAACGGCTTACCCATAAGGCAAGCCGTTTCATTTCGCACAGTGAAGACATCAATTGATGATCGTGAGGATCTACTACACCGCGTAACCAAGCACGCGTGGCAGCCACAAGGCGAGCTCAGGGAACAGCATCACCACCGCCAACGCCGCCAGCATCGCCATCACGAAGACCATCGCCCAACCAACCGTCTTCTCGAGCCGTACCCCGGCCACGCTACTGGTCACCATCAGATTGACCGCCACTGGCGGGGTGAACTGCCCGATCGCGATATTCATCGCCAGCAGGATACCGAACCACACCGGATGCCAGCCGAAGTGCTGCATTACCGGAATCAGCACCGGCATCAGGATCAGGTAAATGGAGACCGCATCCAGCAGCATCCCGGCGATCAGCACCGCCACCATCACCAGAATCAGCAGCGTCGTTCCGCTATCCGACAGCGTGATCAACCACTCGGCGAGATGGCGGAAGGTACCCAGCATGGTGCCCGCCCAGGCGAATATGCCCGCCAGCGCGATGATCAGCATCACCACACCGGAGATCACCGCTGCTTCCCTGAGCAGTTCCCACACCTGGGAGAGCTTGAGCTCACGGGTGATGAAGAGCCCGACACACAGCCCGTAGGCGGCCGCGACCACTGCCGCTTCCGTGGGGGTGAACAGGCCTGAGCGCAGCCCGCCGAGGATGATCACCGGCGCCAGCAGGGCCGGGATCGCCGAGCGAAACGCCGGACCCAGCGCGATACGCTCGACCTGGGTCGGGTCTTCCCAGCGATAGCGACGCGAGAGGAACCAGGCCGGCAGCAGCAAGGCCACGCCCACCAGCAACCCCGGTATCAGGCCTGCGGCAAACAGCGCGCGCAGATCCACCCCCGGTACCACGATGGAATAAAGGATCAGCGCGATGGACGGCGGGATCAGGATCGCCGTGGAGGCCGAGGCCGCAATCAGCGTCGCTGAGAACGCCTTGGGATAGCCCGCCCGCGTCATGCTGGGGATCATCACCATCGCTACCGCGGCGGCATCCGCCGGGCCGGAACCACTCATGCCCCCCATGATCAGACACACCAGCACAGCCACCAGCGCGAGGCCGCCATGTCGTGGGCCGATCAGCGCCTGGGCGAAGCGCACCAGCCGCGCCGCCACTCCGGCACGCTCGAATACCAGGCCGGTCAGGATGAACAGCGGAATGGCGATCAGCGGATACTTGGCGATGCTGTTGTAGGTATTGGTGCCGAGGGTAGCCAACATGCTGACCGGCAGCCCCGCGACGATACCTATCGCCCCCGACAGCCCCAGCGCGAAGGCGACTGGCACGCCGAGAATCAACAGCGCGGCGAAACTTGCGAGCAACCAGAGATCAGGACTCATGATCTGACTCCTTGTGCTCTGCCGACGCATCCTGACCGGATCCCTGACCCGGCCCTTGCGCAAGACGCTCGACACACTGCTGCAGCTGACGCCAGACCATCGCCAGCGCCAATATTGGCAGCCAGATCACGTACCACCAGTTGGGCAGGCCCAGTCCCGGTGACAGCGAGTCCCACTGATACTCCTCCAGCGCGAAGGTGCCGCCAAACCAGATGACCAATCCGAGCACGACCAGCACCGCCAGAGTCTGCAATACCACCACCAGTCGCCACAGCGGCAACGGCAACACGTCTTCCAGCAGCGCGATACGAATATGTGCCTGACGGCGAATCGCCACCGAGGCGCCCGCCAGCGTCAGCAACACCAGCAGGAAGACCGAGAATTCCTCGGTAAAGGCAAAGGAGGCATCGGTGGCGTAACGCACCACCACGTTGGCCAGACTGATGATGCCGATAAGCCCCAGCGCCAACGCCGCCAGCCAGGATTCCAGCCGCACGCGTGGCGGTGGCCTGTCCACGGGGGCAGGCGCTGCGCTGGTGCCAGTTTGATGTGAGGCTTGTTGAGACGGTCTTTGAGACGATTGTTGCGACTTTTGCGACATGACACGCGATCCACACGAACGCCGAGGCTGTCAGGCCCCGGCGTGGTTCTTCACTCAATAACGCGCATAGACCGCATTATTCCCGATGTCATCTGCTCCATGAGCAGCGGCGATCATGGCCAGACTCAGCGCGAGGCCTCCACCTCGGCACGCGCCGTCTCGACCAGCGCCTCACCGATCTTCGGTGTCCAGCTTTCGTAGACCGACTGGGTGGCGTCACGGAAGGCCTGCATCGCATCTTCATCGAGCTTGACGACATTCACGCCGCGCGCCTCGATATCCGCCAGCCGCTGGGCATTGCCCTCACGACTCATGGCGATCTCCCAGGCACCTGCTTCCTTGGCGGTCTCGGTCAGCAGAGTGCGCTCCTCCTCACTGAGCGACTTCCACACGCGCTGGTTGGCGGCGAAGATCAGCGGGTCCGCCATGTAGTGCCAGAGGGTCAGGTGGGTCTGACCGACCTGATCGATGCGCGCGACATCGAACACCGACAGCGGGTTCTCCTGTCCATCCACCGCGCCGGTGGTCAGCGCCGGCTTGGCATCCGCCCAGCTCATCTGGGTCGGGTTGGCGCCCAGCGCCGTGAAGGTGTCCTGGAACAGCGGCGAGCCCACCACACGAATCTTCAGGCCCTTCAGGTCATCCGGCGAGGTGATCGATTTCGAGGAGTTGGACACCTCACGGAAGCCGTTCTCGCCCCACGCCAGCGGCTTGATGCCCTTGGACTCGATGGCGGCGAAGACCTGCTTGCCCGACTCGCCTTGAGTCAGCGCATCGATGGCGGCGTGGTCCGGCATCAGGAACGGCAGCGAGAACAGATTGAGCTCCGGCACCTGGGGCGACCAGTTGATGGTCGAGCCCACCGCGAGATCGATCAGCCCCTGACGCATGGCCGAGAATTCCTTGGTCTGGTCCCCCGCCACCAGCTGGGCATTGGGATAGACGCGCAGGGTAAGCTCACCACCGGAGCGCTCCTCTACCAGTTCGGCCCACTTCTCGGCCGCCTGCCCCCACGGGAAGGCATCCGACAGCACGGTGGAGACGGACAGCTCGCGCGCCTCGGCATCACTCGCCATCAGCGGTGACAGCAGAGCCAGGCCAAGCACGCCAGCCATCAGGGCAGCGCGACTCGGGGCGGCAACACGCGGGCGGGCGGTATGGCTTTCAGCAAGAGCTGGCGAATGATCCAGAGAAGAAGCCGCTGAATGATCCGAAGAGCGGTGACGCAGATGACGAGAGGCGGGGCCAGCGTTGGCGTGTGCAGCGGTCAGGGTCATGAATAACCTCTTGATTATGATGTTGTTGAGTGTGTCCAGAGGCAGATTCGCATCTACTTTGGTCGCTGACCATTCGACCATGCGACAGATCGGCGCTTTTTCGACGCTCATATGCTGTCTTGCTGCATTATCGATTACTGTATAAACATCCACCCCTCGGGTTTTCCAAGACCTCTTGCCTACGAAACGCTCGACCATGGGGTGTCATCAGCGTGTATTGCCAAGGAGTGCATCCAGCGATTCAAGAGGACCAACCTTGGTGCAGGCCCCGCCAACAGGGAGTTTGACGATATTCCCCTTTGCATGATGCCGTGCCTTTTACAACGCCAGCGTCTCCCGAGTCCCTGTCGGGGCATGGCTTCATGGGGTAACTGTATATTTATCCACCCCATTACATCCTTGAGACAAATTTCACGCTATGTCGCCTTTCATCCACGCAATGGCGTGCCACGGGTCGCAGATAGCGGATTCGGTCGGTAGACTGAGCGCCGTTCCCGCAAGGACCGACAACGACTGACCACCACCACGCACGCAAGTGCCGTACCTGACATCTCGTCGGCACCGCTTGAACGGTCCCGACCCTGACCGATGAGGCCCCTTCCATGCCGCACCCCCAGCAGGAAGCCGTACCCACTCCCACCTTCGAGACCGAGCCGCTCGACACGTCGCCCAAACGACTGCAGCCGACCAGCAGTCTCGGCGCGGCGGTCGTTCTGTGGTCGCTGCTGCTGGGAATGGGGATGCTGATGCTGGCCAACGGGCTGCAAGGCAGTCTGTTGGGGATTCGTGCTTCCTCGGAAGGCTTCAGCAACACCATGACGGGCATCATCATGTCGGCGTACTTCGCCGGCTTCCTGCTGGGCTCGACGCTTGCACCGCGCAAGCTGCGTCGGGTCGGCCATGTGCGCACCTTCGCGGCGCTGGCCTCCATCACCTCGGTGTGCATCCTGATCCATGCGCTCTATGTGGTGCCCGAGGTGTGGATCGCGATGCGCTTCATCACCGGTTTCGCCTTCGCCGGTCTCTACGTGGTGGCAGAAAGCTGGCTCAACAGCCAGGCGACCAACCAGATGCGGGGCCGCCTGCTGGCCATCTACATGGTGATCACCTATCTGGGAATGGGCGGCGGCCAGTTGCTGCTCAACGTCGCCAACCCGAATACCTATCTGCTGTTCATCCTGGTCTCGGTGATCATGTCCTTGGCGCTGGTGCCGATGCTGCTGTCCGCCTCACCGCAACCGGAAGGCGCGCAGCCGGAGGCGATGGGGCTGGTGCGCCTGCTGCGCCTCGCGCCGCTGGGCACTCTGGGCGGCTTCGCCACCGGTATCGCCAACGGCACCGTCTTTGGTATGGGCGCGGTGTATGCCGACCGCGCCGGCTTGCCGGTGCAGGAAGTCTCCTGGTTCATGGGCGCCTTCATCCTGGGGGCCGCCCTGCTGCAATGGCCGCTGGGCAAGCTCTCCGACAAGCTCTCGGCCAAGAAGGTGATTCTGGGTTGCAGTCTCGGGGCGATCGCGCTATCCATCGGCGGCGTGCCGTTCAGTGGTGGCAGCATGCTGACCATGGCGCTGCTGGGGGCGGGGCTCGGCGGGTTGATCCTGACCCAGTACTCGCTGTTCCTGGCGGCGGCCAACAACCTGCTTACCACGCCACAGATCATCTCCGCCAGCGGCACCCTGGTACTGATGCATGGCGCCGGCGCGATTCTAGGTCCGCTCACCGCGGGTCTGCTGATGGAGCGCTTCGGGGCCGTCGGCTTCCTCTATACCCTGACCGCCATTCACGTACTGATCGTGATTCTCGCCGCCAGTGTCACCAGCAAGCCGCGACAGGTGCTGGATGCCGAGGAAGGCGATCACCCCGGTCACTATGTGGTGGCGCCCTCCACCACCAGTCCGCTGAGTGCCGCCTGGGTCGAGGAAGCCATCACCGAGCCGGAAACCGGTCAGCTGGAATTCGACTTCGATGCCGAACCTGAGCCGGAACCGAGCGAGGAAGAACTTGCCGCCCAGCACCAGGAAGCGGCCTCTGAAACGGAAGAAGACGTCGTGCAGCAGGTCGACAATGAGGAAGGCGTGATGAACGACCGTGTCACCGGCATGGAAGACGACTGGCATCTGGATGGCCATATCGACGAGCAGGCCCAGCACCTCAGCGAAGAGGAACGTCGCATCAAATCAGAGCCGGAGCGCGAGAGCTACTGATCTCGTCTGATGGCATGCCGAAATTGACACTAAGACAAGAGGTAAACAAGAACACCGCCCTGAGAGGCGGTGTTCTTGTTTGGAGCGGGAGAAATAGCGGCGGGTGAAACAGGGACAGGAAGCTCAAGGGCAGTCGTAACAGCAAGACGATACAGCGAGAGGATAACGCTCGGGGAAACGAAGAAGGCTCAAAACGATAGAGGCTCAGCGGCGACGCTTGCCCGCCCGCGCCACCAGATGCGGTGCCAGCACCCCCTGCAGCCGACGCACGGCCTGGGAATGCAGCTGCGAGACACGCGACTCGGTGACATCGAGTACCGCGCCGATCTCCTTGAGGTTGAGCTTCTCTTGATAATAGAGCGCCATCAACAGCTTCTCGCGCTCCGGCAGCCGCGCAATGGCCTCATTCAAGGCCCGCCGCGTATCGGCCTCTTCCAGCGCATCATACGGCAAGGCAAACGGCGTGGTGAAGGGCGTCGCCTCGGGCGAGGCATGACCGCCCGCCAGACCGCCTTCCTCATCCATCATCTCGTCCAGCGACATCACCATGCCGTTGTTGGTGTCCAGCAGCAGGCGTCGATAGTCCTCCAGCTCAAGCCCCATGGCGGCGGCGATCTGGGTCTCCTCGGGCGGATAGCCCAGGCTCTGCTCCAGTTGCTGAATCACGCTCTCAAGCTCGCGCCCGGCCCGGCGCACACTGCGCGGCAACCAGTCGCGCGAGCGCAACTCATCGAGCATCGCGCCGCGGATGCGCTGACTGGCATAGGTGGCAAAGCTGGCGCCGTGGCCCTGCTCATAGCGGCCCACGCATTCACACAGCCCCAACATGCCGGCCTGAATCAGATCCTCGAGATCGACACTCGCTGGCAAGCGCACCTGCAACTGTAGCGCGATGCGGCGCACCAGCGGCTGATACTCGGTGTAGATATCCTGCTGGGCCATGCGCCCATTGGCGGTATACATCGGCGTCCTGGTCCTTGCTTGCATCCCTCGGGGTGGTTTGACTCAGGGTCATGCCCCCATCCTCGGGACTCCTGTTCCCAGCGTATTGTCGCGCCCCCGCCACAAACCATTCGCTCGAATAGCTACCCTCAGCGACGGCTTTCCTGCCTTACGTCGCCACTCCGCCTCGGGGAGACGGAAATGAAGAGACACGCAGGGCACCCGCCAGCAGGTCGACAGAATGTCGCGAGCATCTCGCGGGGCGAGCCAGAAACTCAGTCGGAATGAGAAACGTCGAAAGACTGCAAAAAATTTCTAAAGTTCTTTCGCGCCGCGACGATAACTGAAGCAACGGCACAGGAGTCGTTACTGGCGACACGCCATCTATCTCCCCATTACGACAGGAAGTGACACATGGCTTCAGTGATCAATACCAACACCCTTTCCATGGTGACTCAGCAGAACCTGAATCAGTCCCAGAACGCCCTGAACACCTCCATGGAACGTCTGTCCTCCGGCATGCGTATCAACAGCGCCAAGGACGACGCCGCCGGCCAGGCTATTGCCAACCGCATGGACTCCCAGATCACCGGCCTGTCCCAGGCGCAGCGTAACGCCAACGACGGCATCTCTGTTGCACAGACCGCTGAAGGCGCATTGAACCAGGTCAACGATAACCTGCAGCGCGTCCGCGAGCTGACTGTCCAGGCACAGAATGGCACCAACAATGCAGAAGATCTTCAGTCCATTCAGGATGAGATCACCCTGAGAATGGAAGAGATCGACAGAATCTCTGAACAAACCAGCTTCAATGGTGTTGATGTACTGAACACCGATGACTCTTTAAGTATTCAAGTAGGTGCAAATGATGGTGAAACCATCAGTATCCAACTGCAACAAACCAACAAGTCAACTCTTGGCTTGGATACATTTGATGTCACAGAGCAATTCGATGTCGCGTTAAGTGAAGCTATCACTGAAAATGATGCGGATGCAGCCATAGTCCCAAGTGGCGGCACACTCCACGAAGTACTTGATAATGATGGTGAAGGCACTGGAACCTATGTTATCAAGGATACAAATGGAGAATTATTTGCTACAGAAGATACATTTGATATAGCAAGCTCCACTACTGCAGGAATTAAAACTACCGCTGATTCCGAAAGCGTAGACCAGAATGTCAAATACTCTACAGATGGCGAGTATGTCACATTGAGTGGAAGTAACGGCGACGTCAATGTAGCAGTAGCTGACGTAGCTTCTGTAGATGCCTCTGATGCAGCAGAAGTGGATGAACTCGAAGAATTTGATGGTGAAGTTGGCCAAACTAGCACTACGGATTTGGCGCAAGCTAATCCTCTCGATGCAATTGATAAAGCATTGGCCCAGGTCGATAGCCAGCGTTCCGCCCTCGGTGCCGTGCAGAACCGTTTCGATTCTGCGATCACCAACCTGGCAACCACTGAAACCAACCTGGCCTCTGCCCAGTCGCGTATTCAGGATGCCGATTACGCGGAAGAAGTCTCCAGCATGACCACTGCACAGATTCTGCAGCAGGCGGGAACTTCCATGCTGACCCAGGCCAACCAGGTGCCGCAGAACGTGCTGTCACTGCTGGGTTGATCTCTGGCTCGCGTGCTGCATAGGTTTGTCGCTCAGCAAGAGTGGCAGGCCCGTCGCTGGCAGAGGATAGTGGCCACGTTGATATTGGTCCCTTTAGTCAACAGCGCTCTTGCATTTCAACCTCCACCAGCGATATCAAGCAGCAACGAAAAAAGGGCAGACGCATCGCGTCTGCCCTTTTTGTTTCATTTATTTCTTGTAACGATTCATCCAATTCATGTAGCCAAGGGAAACACCACAGAAATGCGGATAGGAATCACACCGCCATATTCATGATTTCCTTGTAGGCGCTGAGCAACTTGTTGCGCACCTGCACGGTCATCTCGAATTCCAGCGAGGCCTTCTGGCCTGCCACCATGACCTGATCGAGGCTGACATCCGGGCTGCCCAGCTCGAAGGCCCTGGCCTGGCCTGCCGCGACCTGCTGTGACTGGCTGACGCGCGCCAGCGAATCCTTGAGCATGCCGGCAAAACCCTGCGCATCAGTGCCGCTGGCCTCTGACACTGCGCCTACCGGCTGAGCGTTGCTCCCGGCCGCCTGCGCCGCCATCTGATCGAGCTGCTGCAGACTGCCCGTCATCGCGGACGACATCGCCGCGCCGACTGCCTCAATCGCCATCTCGTCTCTCCTTTCTCAACGCGCGCCATTCATCTGCCGCTTTCAGTGGGGCTCAGACTACCAGTCAGTCGAGTGGCTGAAGGTGACTAATACCCCTGTTTTGCGACGCTATTCGTCTGATTGGATATGCGCTCAGCTTCGATAATGGCCAGCCTACGCAAAAGGCGATGCGGAACGTGAGGTTGTTGGCCCTTCGCTTTCACGTCTCGCCCTGCTTGCTGGAATCACCCGCTGCGAGTTCAGACCACGGCGCTTATCGGACATCTGCATGAGTACACCCAGCCAGACAGCGCCCCAGTCGGGCACCTCGTCGACGTCATCATCACCGGACAAGCCAGCCAATCCCTTGCTGGCGCGCCTGGCGGCATTGCCGCGCCTGCCGCTCATCATGGCGGCTGCCTTCAGCGTGGCCGTCATCGTCGCGTTGTTGCTGTGGGGCGCTGGCACCCAGTGGAGTGTGCTCTATCGTGATCTACCCGCCAGCGAAGGCGGCGAGATCGTCGCGCAGCTGGAGCAGACCGGCGTGCCCTACCGATTGAGCAATGAAGGCGCCACCGTCGAGGTCCCCAAGGAGGATGTCTATCGCCTGCGTCTGGCACTTGCCCAGCAGGGCCTGCCCAGCCAGGGTGGTTCCGGCTTCGAGCTGATGGATACCCAGGCCTTCGGCATCAGCCAGTTCACCGAACACGTCAATTACCAGCGCGCCCTGTCCGGCGAGCTATCGCGCACCATCGCCAGTCTCGAGCCGGTCTCCAGCGCCCGTGTGCACCTGGCACTGCCGGAAGATTCCGTCTTCGTGCGCGAGCGTCGCCCAGCGACGGCCTCCGTCGTGGTCGAACTCAAGGGCGGCCAGCAGCTCAAGGCACGTCAGATCCAGGCCATCCAGCATCTTGTGGCCGGCAGCGTGCAGGGCCTGGCAAGCGAAGACATCACTGTCGTCGATCAGGACGGCAATCCGCTGTCGCGTCCGACAGGCGATGCGCTCAACCTCGATGGCAGTGCGCTGGAATATGCCCAGGCACTGGAGCGCAGCTATCAATCGCGCATCAATGCTCTGCTGACGCCGCTGGTGGGACGCGACAACTTCCGCGCCGAGGTCAGCGCCCAGCTCGATTTCTCCCACGCCGAAGAGACCGAAGAGCACTACACGCCCAATCAGCAGCCGGGCAGCGCAGCGGTGCGCAGTGAACAGCTCAACAACACCGGCGCCGGCGAGATGCTCGGCATCGGCGGCGTGCCGGGCGCCCTCTCCAACACGCCCCCGGGAATTGCCGCCTCGCCCATCAATGCCGATGACGCGGCGAATGCTGATGGCAGCACACAGACAGACGACGCGGCCAGCGGCCTGAGCAACTATCAGCGCAGCAGCACCATCAACTATGAAGTCAACAAGCGCGTGCGCCACACCCGTGCTCGCCTGGGTCGCCTCGACAATCTCTCGGTGGCGGTGGTGATCAATCACCGTCGCAGCATGGACAGTGACGGCAACCCGGTCAGCGAGCCGCTCGCGGCTGACCAGCTGGCACAGATCGATTCGCTGGTGCGCGAGGCGATGGGCTTCAATGCCGAACGTGGCGACAGTCTGAGCGTGATCAATGCGCCCTTCATGACCGCCGAACAGCAGAACGCCGGCCCGCCGCAGCAGTGGTGGGAGAAGTGGCTCAACAATCCCGAGATGCAGGCGCTGGCCATCGAGCTTGGCCGCTACCTGATCATCGGCTTCATCGCCTGGCTGCTGTATCGCAAGTTGCTGCGCCCGCTGTTGCAGCCGCTGCTGCGTCCGCAGGAGGCCTACCAGACCATCGGTCAGCCGCCCGGCACTCAGGCAGCCGGCAGCGCCGCGGGTGGCATCGCCGGCATGGAGACTGGCCTGGCGACGGCCAACGGTGAGCTGGGCAGCATGATGGCGAGCCAGACAGCACCGTCCAGTGGCCCGCGCACGCCGACCACCTATCAGCAGAACCTCAAGGATGCACGTGACATGGCCCGCGATGATCCGCGCATGGTCGCCATGATCCTCAAGAACTGGATGAGTCACCATGAGTAAGACACTGACGAACATGGAACGCAGCGCTGCCCTGATCATGAGTCTCGACGAGGACAGCGCCGCAGAGGTCTTCAAGTTCCTGTCTGCCCAGGAGATCCAACAGCTCAGCGCGACGATGACCAACATGCCGCAGGTCACCCAGGAGCAGATGGCGAAGACGCTGGAGGCATTCCACGCCGACAGCGAGCAGTTCAGCGCCGTCAATCTGCTCTCCACCGACCATATCCGCTCGGTGCTGGTGAAGGCGCTGGGTCAGGAGCGTGCCAGCTCGCTGCTCGAAGACATCTACGAGAGCTCCGGTCAGAACAATGGCATCGAGACGCTGAACCTGATGGAGCCGCCGCTGGTGGCCGAGATGATCCGCGACGAGCACCCGCAGATCATCGCCACCATCATGGTGCACCTGGAGCGCCATCAGGCCTCGCAGATTCTCGAGCACTTCTCCGACACCCTGCGCAACGATGTGCTGCTGCGTATCGCCACCTTCAGTGGCGTGCAGCCGGCTGCCCTGCAGGAACTGACCGAAGTGCTGAGCAACATGCTCAGTGGCCAGAACCTCAAGCGCAGCAAGATGGGCGGCATTCGTACCGCGGCCGAGATACTCAACCTGATGCCGGGGCAGCAGGAAGAGCAGGTGCTCGAGGCGATGCGCCACCACGACGAGAGTCTGGCGCAGCAGATCATCGACGAGATGTTCGTGTTCGAGAATCTGGTCGGGCTCGAGGACCGCTCCATCCAGCTACTGCTCAAGGAAATCGACAACGAGACGCTGGTCACGGCGCTCAAGGGCTCTCCCGAGGCGATCATCCAGAAATTCCTGCAGAACATGTCGCAACGTGCCGCCGAGATGCTGCGTGATGACATGGAGGCGCGTGGCCCGGTGCGTGTCAGCCAGGTCGAGGCCGAACAGAAGAGCATCCTGCAGACGGTGCGTCGACTGGCCGACAGCGGCGAGATCGTGATCAACAGCGGTGGCGAGGACTATGTCTAGTGAGCGCCATGTCCAATTCTGATCCGCATCATGACGCGCCTGAGCCGTGGACCGAGCACGACGTGGCGAGCAGCGAGCACATGCATCAGTGGCAGCCGCTGGAACTCGACGCGCTGGATGGCAAGCCCACAGCGCCTCAGTCGGGTGGCGGCTTTCAAGCTGGCATGCCGCACACTGCGGCGCCGGATGTCGGCCTGATTCGGCGCATGGCACAGCGTGCTCGCTCGACCTTCGAGCAGGAGACGCTACAGCAGCAACAAGCGGCACGTGACGAGGGCTATGCCGCGGGTGAGAAAGCCGGTTATGAAGCGGGTCTGGCGCGTGCAAGGCAGGAAGCCGCCGAGCAGGCGGCGCGTCAGGCCGAGGCCGCCCAGCAGGCACTCGAACAACAGGCCGCCCAGCTGGCACCGCTGATCGAGAATCTGCAGCAATCGCTGGCGGGCCTGGATGAGCAGATCAGCGATGAGCTGGCGGCACTGGCCATCAGCGTCGGACAGCATCTGGCTCGCGAGGCATTTCGTGCCCACCCGGAGCACATCATCGACAGCGTGCGCAGCCTGCTGGCGGCGGATCCGCCGCTGATCGGCCGTCCGCGTCTTTACCTGAATCCGGACGACCTGCCGCGCGTCGAGCAGGCGATGGGCGAACAGCTCATCAGGCTGGGTTGGCAATGTCTTCCGGACGCCAGCCTGAGCTTAGGCGGGTGTCGCGCCGAGGCCGACAGCGGCTGTCACGATGCCAGCCTCGAGAGCCGCCTGGACATGCTGTCACGCCAGCTGCGCCATCGCGGCAGCGCCGATGGCAGCCTGCATGGCAAGGACGAGGCCAGCGGCTCGCGCATCGTGCAACGCCAGTCGTCAGAACATGCGCAGCCAGAGCAGGCACGCACTGAGCTGGCAGGAGATCGCACATGAGTGACACGCCATGAGCCCCTCTTCCTCACAGCAATGGCGCAGCGCGCTGGGCGCCATTCGTGAGCGCGTCGAGAGCCTCGAGCCCCAGCGCAGCAATGGCCGCCTGGTACGCGCGACCGGCCTGGTGCTGGAGGCGGTCGGCCTGCGGCTGCCGGTGGGCGCCAGCTGCCTGGTCGAGCTGGGCGCGAACCTGCCGCCGGCCGAGGCCGAGGTGGTCGGCTTCGCCGATCAGACCCTCTACCTGATGCCCATCGACCCGCTCAGCGGCGTCGCACCGGGCGCGCGGGTATTTCCGCTCGGGCATGGCAATGTCGGCGAGCGACGCTATCCGGTCGGCGAAGCGCTGCTCGGGCGGGTCGTCGATGGCGTGGGTCGCCCGCTGGATGGCCTCGGCCCGCTGGAAGATGTCGAACATGCGCCGCTGGAGAGCCGTCCGCTCAATCCGCTGGAGCGCGCACCCATCGACACGCCGCTGGATGTCGGCATACGCGCCATCAATGCCCTGCTCAGCGTCGGCCGTGGTCAGCGCATGGGGCTGTTCGCCGGTTCTGGCGTCGGCAAGAGTGTGCTGCTGGGCATGATGGCGCGCTTCACCGATGCCGATGTGATCGTGGTCGGCCTGATCGGCGAGCGTGGGCGCGAGGTGCAGGAATTCATCGAGAACATTCTCGGCGAACAAGGTCTCAAGCGCGCCGTGGTCGTGGCCACGCCGGCCGACATGACCCCGCTGCATCGCCTCAAGGGCGCCAGCTACGCGACGCGCATCGCCGAGTCCCTGCGCGACAAGGGCCAGAATGTGCTGCTGATCATGGATTCGCTGACCCGCTACGCGATGGCCCAGCGCGAGATCGCCCTGGCCATCGGTGAGCCACCGGCCACCAAGGGCTATCCGCCTTCGGTATTCGCCAAGCTGCCGGCGCTGGTGGAACGCACCGGCAACGGCCGGCGTGGTGGCGGGTCGATCACCGCCTTCTATACCGTGCTGACCGAAGGCGATGACCAGCAGGACCCCATCGCCGACAGTGCCCGCGCGATTCTGGATGGGCATATCGTGCTGTCGCGGCGCATCGCGGAAAGCGGCCACTACCCGGCCATCGATATCGAAGCCTCGATCAGCCGCGCGATGTCGGCGGTGGCGCCGGAGCGGCAGCTCACCCGCGCCCGTCGCTTCAAGCAGTTCTATTCCAGTTATCAGCGAAATCAGGACCTGATCGCCATCGGCGCCTACCAGCCCGGCAACGACAAGGTGCTCGACGCCGCGGTGCGCCTGCACGAGCCGATGGGACGTTTCCTGCAACAAGGCACTACACAGCACGCAAGTCTTGCCGATAGTACGAACATGCTCGAACAATTGCTGGCCCAGCCATGATGGCCGCCTTCACCTGTCATTGATCGGGAACCCTCACTGAATGGCCATCTCATCGTCACGTTTCGACACCCTGACCCAGCTGAGCGAGCGCCGGCGTGATGGCGCTGCGCGCCAGCTCACCAGCCAGCGTCAGCGTCAGGAAACCGCCGCCCAGCAACTGGTCACCCTCGAGCAGTACCGTCTCGACTACTGCCAGCAGATGCAGGCACGCCTGACTCAGGGGCTGGACCCGGCCAGCTGGCACAACTATCAGGCCTTCATCGCCTCGCTGGACAAGGCGATTGCCCAATGTCGCGCTCGGGTGGCCCAAGAGCAGACCCAGACGCACCATCAGCATCAGCGACTGGTGAAGGAACAGCAGACCCACGCGGCCTGGCAGGGCCTGGCGGATCGCGCCAGTCTGAGCGCCGCGCTGCAGGCGCGCACCGCTGAGCAACGCCAGAGTGACGAACAAGCCACCCAGGCCTGGTTACGCCGTGCCAATGGCTGAAGACGGCCAGTCAGAGGAGTGACACCATGACGGACACTGCACGCATCTCGATGTTGTCGGCCACCTCGCCAACCATCTCGCCAACAAGGGCACCGACCAGCGCCCACGTCGCCTCCGAGGCGACTCGCTCGCGCGACGACGTCGGCTCGGCTTCCGCAGAGAGCGCCTTCGAGGCACATCTGTCCCGCGCGCAGCGCGAGGATCGCCAGCAGGATAGGCAAGCGATGCAGACGCAGGCGCAAGAGGCACAGCAACAGCGTGTCGAGCGTCGCGAGGCCGCCGAAGACAAGCATGCGCAGCACCTCGAGCAGGCTCAGGCAGCGTCGTCAGAGACATCGTCCACTGCGGACCCGGCCGCTGCCGCCCTTCAGAGCGGCAACCTCCCGCCTGCTCAGCCCTCACCGGCAAGCCAGACAGCAGGACAGCCCTCAGCGCAGTCACTCGAGGCCTCACGACTGGATAGCAGCGTCGAGCGCGGCATCTCGCGCATGCAACAATTGCAGCAGCTCACGCAAGGCGGCCAAGGCACTTCTGGCAGGGACGAGGCAGCATTGAACACGACAACTGCTGCAACAATTGCCACGTCAGCGGTCAACACGGTAGACAACACGGCGCTGCAAGGAGACTGGCTGGCCGCGCTGCGTAACCCAGCGGCAGCGGGACTGGATGGCGCGATTGCGGATCAGGCGCCCAGCAGCAAGAGCTCCGCGGCAGCGGCAGGCAGCCTGAGCGCGGATGCGCCCTCCTCGCTGACGGACGGCGCGCTGGGTCCGCTGACCGAGGAGGCCATTGAAGGCGTCACCGCCAAGGCCGACGGCGCTTTGCTTGATGCCAACGGCTCACGCGCCGGTGGCGATCAGTCCCAGCTCTCGGGTGCGTCAACAGCTGGCGTGTCAGCCGGCGCATCGAGTTCGACCGCCGCAGGCAGCGGCGCCATGCTCAATGGCACGGGCAATGCTGCCGGCAATCCAACGGGCATGACATCACAGGCGGGAGCCTTGATTCCCGCAAGCGTCGGCACCCAGGCCTGGCAACAGGCTCTCAGCGAGCAGGTGGTACGCATGCAGCTGAGCAAGTCGCCACAGGCCGAGATCGCGCTCAATCCAGCCAATCTGGGCAAGCTGACCATTCGCCTCAATATTGGCGAACAGGGCACCAGTGCGCACTTCGTCGCGGGCCAACAACAGGTGCGCTCGGCGGTCGAGTCATCCCTGAGCGAGCTGCGTCAGGCGCTGGAATCTCAGGGGCACGAGCTGACGGCGATCAGTTTCAGCAGTCAGGACGACATGCAGCAGGACGATCCTCGGGACGAGACGCCGGACAACTCGGCCAACCAGGGTCAGTTCGCCCAGCGCCTCGAGGGTCAGCCGGCGAGTGGCGCCAGCACCAGCGCTGACGCCATGGAGGGAAGCCTCGCCGCGAGCAACCTTACAGGCGAGCTCACAAGTGCACCCCAGATAACCTGGGGACGACGTGAATGGCAGGCATGACGGGCCCTTCTTTTTTACCAGGTGCTTTTACCAAGTGCTTTACCAGGTGCTTCTGTCAGCGGCCCCCGTCAGGTAGCTGTCAGATAAGCCCGCCTGGCGCGTCATCATTCAAGTAAGCGCTCACACGTGGCGTTATTCCGCCGTTCGATAACCACGCCTTAGGTCATACTGGCCCCGCCACCGACTCCAGGGACACCGCACCACGATGTCAACGATTATCACCACCCCCGCCAGTCAGCGTCGCTCCTGGCTGCTGATCGGGGTCATCAGCCTGATGAGTGCCGTGATCGCGGCGCTAGTGGCCGTCTATTTCGCATTGCCAATGCTCAGTGATCAGAAGGCCGCACAGGACGCCGAGCCGGAAGTCGTGGTCGTGCCACCGCCGGTCTTCATGCCGCTGGCACCCTTCACGGTCAACCTGGAAAGCCCGCGCGGCAATCGCCTGCTCTATATCGGCATCACGCTCAAGATGGCCGATCAGGACGCGGTGGCGCGCGTGGAAGAACTCAAGCCCGAACTCAAGAGCCGTCTGCTGCTGTTGCTGTCAGGCCAGAGCCCGGATGAGCTGATCACCCAGGCCGGCAAGCAGGCGCTGCAAGGCACCCTGACCGAGGAGCTTTCGCGCCCCTACAGTGAAGGCGGCCAGCCACTGGCCATCTCCGGCGTGCTGTACAACGACTTCATCGTGCAATAACTGGCCATGGCTCAAGACGATCTGCTGTCACAGGACGAAATCGATGCTCTGCTCTCCGGCGTGAACGGTGACAGCGGTGCAACGGCTGACGCCTCGAGCACGCCCGCCGAAGCGCGCATTCGCCCCTTCGACCCGGCACGCCAGCACCGCATCATCCGGGATCGCCTGCATGCCCTGGATATCATCAACTCGCGCTTCAGCCGCCAGTTCCGCATGGGGTTGTTCAACCTGATCCGCCGCGGCGCCGATATCACCGCCGGGCCGGTGCAGTTCCTGAGCTACAACGAATTTTCTCGCAACGTGCCGGTGCCGACCAACATCAACCTGTTCACCATGAAGCCGCTGCGTGGTACCTCGATGCTGGTGTTTCCGCCCAGCCTCGTGTTCATGGTCGTCGACAGCCTGTTCGGCGGTGATGGTCGCTTCGTGACCAAGTCAGAGGGACGGGAATTCACGCGTACCGAACAACGCGTCATCCAGCGCCTGATGCAGCTGGCCTTGAATGCCTACCGCGACGCCTGGTCGGCGGTCTACGCCGTGGAAGCCGACTATCTGCGCAGCGAGATGCAGGTCAAGTTCGCCAATATCACCAGCTCGCCCAACGAGATCGTGGTGTGCACCAGCTTCCATCTGGAGGTCGGCAATCACAGCAGCGACTTCCAGATCTGCCTGCCCTACTCGATGATCGAGCCGCACCGCGAGCTGCTCTCGAGCCCGCTGCAGGAAACCAGCGCCGAGGGTGACAGCCGTTGGGGCGAGCGCCTGCGCAAGGAAGTGCGCGCCACCGATGTCGAGCTGCACGCCGATTTTGCCAGCATCACCACCACGCTGGGTGCGCTGGCCGAACTTGCCGTGGGCGATGTGCTGCCCATCGAGAAGCCCGAGCGCGTCAACGCCTACGTCAACAATGTGCCGGTGCTCGAAGCCGGTTTCGGTCGCGCCAATGGCCACCGCGCCCTGCGCGTGACCCGCATCATCAATCATCCGATCAACACTGCCAGCGAGGACAGCGGCGATGAGTGAGCCCAATTCGCCAGACGCGCCCGCGCCCAAGGCCACCCCGAATTCCCCGACATCCGGCACTGACGACCCCTGGGCCGATGCGATGACCGAGCAGATGGGCGACGAGTGGGCCAAGGCGCTGGAAGAACAGCAGAGCGAGACTGCCCCCCAGGGCGGCGATATCTTCGAGCCCCTCGATGGCAGCGGTGGCGGCGCACGTCCGCGCGAGCTGGACATGATCATGGACATCCCGGTCAAGATGACCGTGGAGCTGGGGCGCACGCGGCTGACCATCAAGCAGCTGCTGGAGCTGTCGCAGGGCTCGGTGATCGAGCTGGATGGCCTGGCCGGTGAGCCGATGGACATCCTGATCAATGGCTACCTGATCGCCCAGGGCGAGGTGGTCGTGGTCGAGGACAAGTACGGTATCCGCATCACGGAAATCATCACCCCCAATGAGCGGGTACAGAAGCTCAACCGCTAAGGCTGTTCCTGTCATGACCTCCGATGCCCCTGACGGCGCGATCCTGCTGCCGGATGCCAGCCCCAATACCAATACCAGCGCCAGCACCCAGGCGCCGTCACCGGCCTTTCTCGGTAGCGACGCAAACCTGAGCGCCGACACAGGCCACAGCTCACCGCTGGGCGCGGCCAGCCTGGTCAATGCCGGGCTGGCACTTGCCGGCGTGATCGGCGTGATCCTGCTGCTGGCCTGGCTGATGAAGACACTCGGGGGTGCCCAGACACTGCGCGGCAATCGCATTGCCCTGCGTCCGCTGGCGCGTCTGGCGCTGGGCCACAAGCAGAGCCTGGTGGTGGTAGCGGTGGGCAACCAGCAATTGCTGCTGGGCGTCGGGCCGGCGGGCATCACCTCCCTCGGTGAGCTGACGGCCGAGAATGGCGGCCTGGTGCCCGCAGACGCTGGCAGCACTCCGAACGACGTATCGCTGGCCTCGCCTGCCTCCGCAACTGGCAGTAGCGGCGCCGCGGCGGGCTTTGCCGAACTGCTGCGCGACCGCCTCGCCAGACGCTCGCCGGCTGCTACATCTGCCACGATGCCTTCTGACGTGACGCGAACTGCCACCTCAGACAAGACAGATGATATGGAGCCTCGCTCATGACGGGGCTGGTGAGGTTGCCGCCGGGCTTGAGAGCAAGCGGGCTGAAGACGGAAGGCCTGCTAGCAGGGCTCCTGATCGCATTGTCAACCTGTCTGTTGACCAGCCAGGCAGCACACGCCGATGTGCTCAGCGGCCTGACCAGCCAACCACTGCCAGACGGCGGCGAGACCTGGTCGCTGAATATCCAGACGCTGATCCTGCTCAGTGGCCTCGCTTTGCTGCCGGCAGCCTTGCTGATGATGAGTGCTTTCACGCGCATCATCATCGTGCTTGGCCTGCTGCGCACCGCGCTGGGCACCGCGTCTGCGCCGCCCAATCAGGTGCTGGTGGGCATCGCGCTGTTTCTGACCTTCTTCGTGATGTCGCCAGTGCTGGAGCGTATCTACGACGAGGCCTGGCAACCCTATGACAGCCAGGCCATCAGCCTGCAGGAAGCCATCGAACGCGGCGGCGATCCGCTGCGCGACTTCATGCTCGGTCAGGTGCGAGAGCCGGATATCGCGCTGTTCGCCCGCCTGGCCAAGGTCGAGGAAATCCAGACCCCGCAGGACGTGCCGTGGCGCGTGCTGCTGCCTGCCTTCGTCACCAGCGAGCTGAAGACCGCCTTCCAGATCGGCTTCAGTCTGTTCGTGCCCTTCCTGATCATCGATCTGGTGGTGGCGAGTGTACTGATGGCGCTGGGGATGATGATGGTGCCACCCGCCACCATCTCGCTGCCCTTCAAGTTGATGCTGTTCGTGATGGTAGATGGCTGGCAGCTGCTGCTGGGGTCGCTGGCCGAAAGCTTCTACTGAAAGAGCATCTACTGAGCCAGGCCCTGGCGTCACGCCGTCACCAGACTTTCCAGTCGTGACGCGCAACCGTGTCGCGCCACCGTGTATTGCCAGCCTCGACAGCTCATATCTGCCCATCTTCCCATCGAGAACGCGCCGCCATGACCCCTGAAGTCATCACCAGCCTGGCCTCGCATGCCATGTACATCACCCTGTTGGTGGCAAGTCCGCTGCTGGCCAGCGCCCTGTTCATCGGCCTGATCGTCAGCCTGTTCCAGGCCGCGACCCAGATCAACGAGATGACCTTGTCCTTCATCCCCAAGATTCTCGGCGTGTTCGGCACCCTGGTACTGGCCGGCCCCTGGTTGCTGGAGACGCTGATCGACTTCACGCGCAGCGTCTTCACCGGCTTCCCGCACCTGATCGGATGAGCGATGCAAGTCACCATGAAGCCTGACGCTTCCCCCGCGGGAGGTCGTCCCCGTGCCGAATGACCTGCTGTCCCCCGAACACCTCCAGGCCCTGCTGCTGAGCGTGATGTGGCCCTTCGCGCGCCTGTCCGGCTTCATGATCAGCGCGCCGCTGTTCGGTCACCGCAGCCTGCCCACGCCGGTGCGCCTGTTGATGGCCTTTGGCCTGGCGCTGATCATCGCGCCGCTGGTCGATAGCCCGCCGCCTGTAGATGTGCTCGGCCCGGCCGCCGTCTGGCAGCTGGCCTTGCAGATGGGTGTCGGCCTGGCACTGGGACTGGTGATGCGCATCACCTTCGCCATTGTCGAGGCGGCGGGGGAATTCATCGGCTTGCAGATGGGACTGGCCTTCGCCAGCTTCTTCTCGGCCGACACCGGCACCAATACCCAGGTGCTGTCGCGCCTGCTGGGTATGCTGGCCATGCTGCTGTTTCTGGCCTTCAATGGCCATCTGCTGGTGTTGGAAATCCTGGTCACCCACTTCCACGAGATTCCCCTCGACCTGCGCCGCATGGGACCTGTCGGGCTCGAGAATCTGTTGCTGTGGAGTGCCAGCCTGTTCAGTGCCGGCCTTCTGCTGGCCTTGCCGCTGGTCGCCTCGCTGCTGGCGATCAACCTCGCGATGGGCGTACTCAACCGCTCGGCGCCGCAGCTGTCGGTGTTCTCGATCGGCTTCCCGCTGACCCTGCTGCTGGGTATCGCGATGCTGTGGCTGATGATGCCGGGCATGACGGACTGGCTATCGCTGCTGTTCCGTCAGGCGCTGGGCGCCTTCCAGGCCGTGCATGAAGGCCTGGGCACGATGCCATGACATGCAAGCAGTGACCTGAAAAGCAAAGCTCTGAAAAGCAAAGATCTGAAAAGCAACGACCAGAACGCAAGAGCCGCACCGGATGCCAACGCGAGAGCGAGTATCCAGTGCGGCTTTTTCATCATTTTTCGAGCGCGGTCACGCCATCACTTAGCGCAGATAGTCGAACAGCGACATGCCCGAGATATCCGAGAACGCCTGCTGTGAGGCCTGCAGACCCACCTGGGTCAGCGAGTAGTCGGAGATCGCCTCGTTGTAATCCAGATCGATCAGGTCCGAGCGGGTCGAGGCATAGTTGAGCTCACGGTCATCCCCGATGATATCCAGTGAATCCAGCTCGTTGAGCTTGGTGCCGACATCGGCACGCACCGTCAGCACATTGTCCAGACTGTTGCTGAACTGGCGACTGGCGGTCGAGATGGCGTTGTTGAAGGCGGCCTGATCGGCCTCGCTCTCGATCGGCGTACTCAGTGCAGTGATCAGCCCATCCAGATTGGCGAACACATCGGCACTGGCCTCACCCTCCTCGACCACCAGCTGCGTTGCCTTGCCTTCTGCCTGAGCTTCAGCGACCTGTTGCTCATTACCGGACAGCGTCATCGACAGGCCATTGAACGCAAGGGTCATGCCATCGCTGAACGCCACAGGCGATGGCAGCGGCTCGCCTTCGTCGTCCAGGATCTGGAGATCTTTGCCTTCAGCATCGGTGCCGCTGATCGTGACACCGGTGGCATCGATGCTGACGCTGTAGGCCGCGCCATCGACTCGCGCCGAAGCGTCGATGACTTCCGGCCCCTTGAAGGTGATCGGCAGTGACGACTCGCTCTCGCTGGTCTGGCGGGCAAGCTGCTGATTGCCGGATGCCACGCCGCCAAAGATCTGGCTGCCGGTATGATTGACCTCCATCAGGCGCGAGCTGTCGACGCGTTGCTGGCGCTGCTGATCATCGCCGCGATAGCTGCCATCCTCGCCAAAGGGCGCCGTGTTACCGCTCATGCCGCCGAACAGATAGTTGCCATTGCCGTCGGTGCTGTTGGCCAGTCCCAGCAGCACTTCGCGACTGCCTTCAATCTCGGTGGCCAGCGCATCGCGGTCGCTGTCGCTGAGAGTGCCGTTGCCCGCCTGCACGATCAGGCTCTGGACACGCGTGATGGTGTCGGTGACCTGATTGAGCGCGCTTTCCTCGATGGAGAGGTTGTTGCGCGCCGTGGTGCGGCTGTCGCTGAACTGCTCATTGACGGCCTGGGACTGCGAGATCGTCACCGCCTGGCTGGCCGCACTTGGGTCATCCGAGGGATTTACCACGCGCTTGCCGGTGGCCAGCTGCTCGGACACCTTGGAGAACGCCGCCTGCTGATCCAGCATCGAGGTGACGCCCTGGGCATAGAGGGTTTGGGTACTGATGCGCATCACGGCCTCGTTAGCGGATGTTCAGAATGGTATCCAGCACCGTCGACGCGGTCTGGATGACCTGGGCGTTGGCCTGGTAATACTGCTGATAACGGATCAGGTCCGCGGCTTCTTCGTCCAGATTGACCCCCGAGATCGACTGGTCTGCCGCCGACAGCTGCTCGGTGAGGCCCTGCTGAGCCTCCAGGTTGACCTGCACCTGACGGGTCTGGTTGCCGACCTGACTGACCAGTGACGCGTAGTGATCATTGAAGCTGCCGGCGCTGCCCAGGGCGTCACTGCTCTGCAGTGACTGCAGGGCGAGAATGTTGCGGTTGTCGAGGCTGGCATCGCTGGAACCCGCGGCGATCTCGGCACCCTCGTCGATCGCGACGCCGAAGGTGTCAGCAATATTGCGCGTCGGCTGGATGGTGAAGCTGTCTCCGTCCGCCATGCCACGAGGCGAGAACACCAGGCCATCCTGAGAGATTTCAGTATCACTTTCATAGTCATAGTAAAATACTTCCCCAGTGCTCTGGTTCTCGAGCTGGTATTTATTACCGTCAAGACTCAGGCGATAGTCATCGCTGGTCAGCGCGACGCTGTAGAAGTCATCATCTTCCTGCTGGGTGGCGGGGGCGAATGTCACCTCAAGGCCCGCGCCGGCGGCGTTGCCGCTGGCCGGCAGCACTTCCGGATCGCCGAGGGTGAAGAAGTTGCCCCCCGCGTTGCCATTGGCATCGATACCGTCGGCGTGCTGGGCATTGAAGGTCAACGCCAGACCCGCGGCCAACTGGCCGAGCTGATTCTGGGTCGGCTCGAGGCTGTCGGCGCGGAAGCTCAACAGCCCGCCCAGGGTGCCGCCTTCGAGCTGCGCCTCGTCGATGGCACTGGTCACGCCCGGCGCCACGCTGTAGGTGACCACCGAACGGCTCATGTCCTGCGGGTCTGGCTCCACGGCCAGTTCGTGATTGCTGCTGCCGTTGACCAGCAGCTGCCCATTGCCGAGGCTGACGCTCAGTCGACCATCCTGCTCCTGTACCTCGACACCGACCAGCATCTGCAGGTCGGTCACCGCCTGATCGCGCTGATCGAGCAGGCCCAGTGGCTCTTCGCCGGTACGCGCACGCGTCAGGGAGATCTGCTCGTTGAGCGAGGCGATCTGGCTGGTGGCAGTGTTGATGTCGCCGACCACATCGCCGAGCCGTGAATTGACCGCAGAGTCCATGTCATCCAGATACGCGGAGAAGGCATTGAACTGCCCGGCCAGGCTCTCGGCGCTGCCCAGCAGGCTCTCGCGCGCCGCCGGATCACTCGGCTGACTGGCCACGCCTTCGATGGCGCCGAAGAACTCCTGCATCAACGGCGCCAGGCCCGCCTCGTCATCGGCGAGCAGATTGTCGATCTGGCTGATGTTGGCTTCATGGGTCTCAAGCGCCGTGCTGGCGCTCATGGCGCTGTCCAGCTGCGCCGAAAGATAGCTGTCGGTCTGACGGCTGATCGACGCCACGCTGACACCGCCACCACTGCTGCCACTCAGTTCGACCGTTTCACGGCTATAACCCGGCGTGTAGACGTTGGCGATGTTGTTGCTGTTGGTGGCAAGCGCCGTCTGGGCGGCTTGCAGACCACTGACACCGATACTCAACATGCTGCTGGCCATGGCGTTTACCTGAAAGGAACAATGGATAGAGGGAGAAGGTGAATGACGCCACATCGGCGTACGGATGCTGTGAATATCGGCGTACCAGACGCCAACTTGAGGGCGTAAACCGCAATCGTTGTCGGCTTGTCACAACAGTTCATCGACAGTGAATCATCAGCGGATCAGCAGCTCAGCGGAACAGCGGCTCTGAACGCCCCATCGCCAGCTGGATGGCGCCTGATGCAGCACTTTCACTGCCAATACCGATCTCTTTATTCGTCGCAGACGCCACAGACGCCACACCCGTCGCAGACACCGCATCCGCTGCAGACGCCATCTGGACCAGCGGCTCAGCATCACGCGCATCGAGGGCAAAAAGCGGCGCTGAGTCATCAAGCAGCCCGCGCGGGGAGTTGAAATTTGAGCTTGAGCCGGCGGTTGCGACAGACGATGACGCAGGCACGGTATCGCGTGACGCCAGGCGGGTCTCAGGTGTCTCGAGCGGTCCGCTGGCCTCCAGCGGGCCGACACGACTCATGATCGAGATCAGCTTGTCGGCATAGTGCGGGTCAGTGGCGTAGCCCGCCGCCTGCAAGGCGCGCGCCGCACTCTCGGCGTCCGGCGACCGGGTCACGTGGGCATAACGCTGGGCGCCTGTCAGCAGCGCGGCATGATCGCGCAGCGCACTGGCCTGATCGGGATAGACGCGGAAACTGTCTTCGAGACGCATGCGGCGCCCGTCGCGGTATTCGGTGGTCAGCACCGTGGTGCTGTCGCCCTGCCAGCTGCCGCCGGCCTTGATGCCGAACAGGTTATGGCTGTCGGTGCCGGCCTCGGTGTGAATGCGGCGCTCACCCCAGCCCGTTTCCAGCGCGGCCTGGGCCAGAATCAATTCTGCGGGCAGCCCGCTTTCACGACTGGCCGCCTGTGCGGCGGGGCCGAATTCCGCCACGAAGCGCTGCACATTCTCCGGCTGACGACGTAGTGGCTCACTGAGCACCGCGATACCCGTCACTGAACCCTGTACGCCGCTATCGGACGCGCTCACTCCTGTCCCTGCCATCGTCTGAGGGATTTCGGCATAGACGCCCTGGACCTCTCCACTGGCCGCGACCGCATCAAGCATCGCCATGAAGCCCGTATCCTCATTCTCGGAAAGTGCCTCCACTGAGGCATGCCAGTCCTGTGCGGGTGCTACCTGCGCGGCCGATAGCCAGTCATCCTGCTTCTCAATAGAGTTCGTTGGGCTTGCAACTGTCGCGGAAGAAGTCGGCACGAGAGACACTGCGCTTGTCGAGGCAACACTGCTGGTGCTCGAAGACAACTGCTGAATCAGGATCTTCGACAGGCCGATACCGTCGCCGACACTGGCCAGTTGCTGGGAGAGCTGCTGGTCCAGCATCGAGGTCATCATCTCTTGCTGCTGGGAGCCGGTCAGCGCTGAATTCTCGGTGGCCGAGCGCATCTGCTTGAGCATCATATTGAGCATCAAGGCCTCGAATTGGCGTGCACTCTCCTCCAGCGCCTCCTGCTGACGCTCGCCACCACTGGTGGCCGCCCCCTTGAGGCTCGCCAGTCCCTGGGTGTCGAAGGCCAGCCGACCGGCATCCACATTGGCACCGCTACCAAGCACACTCATCAGATCACCTCGAGATCAGCACGCAGCGCACCGGCTGCCTTGAGCGCTTCCAGAATCGAGACCAGGTCCTGCGGCGTGGCACCCAGCGCATTCAGGCCATCGACGACTTCCTGCAGACTGGCAGTCCCCTCGACCATGCGCAGTGCACCGCCCTGCTGGTTCACGCTGATATCGGGGTCGTTGACCACTGCCGTCTGCCCCTGGGACAGCGGCGCAGGCTGACTGATCACCGGATTGGCGTCGATCACCACCGACAGGTTGCCGTGGGTGACCGCCGCGCGCGCCAGGCGCACTTCGGAATTCATCACCACCGAGCCGGTCCGCGCATTGACCACCACACGCGCACGCGGCACGCCCAGGGCGACCTCGATGTTCTCGAGCCTGGCGATGAACCCGACACGCTGACTGAGATCACGCGGCGCCTGCACCACGATATCGCGGCTGCTGAGCGGCGAGGCCAGCGAACCCCCGAAGTTGCGGTTGATGGCGCTGGCGACATTCTGGGCATGATTGAAATCGCCCTCGAACAGATCGAGATGGATCACGCCATTCTCATCCCCGAGGCGCGTCGGCACGCCGCGTTCCACCGTCGCGCCACTGGGGATGCGACCGGCAGTCAGCTGGTTGACCTGTACGCTGGAACCGCCGGCCTGGGCACCGGCACCACCGATGATCAGATTGCCCTGCGCCAGCGCGTAGACCTGGCCATCCACGCCCTTGAGCGGCGTCATCAACAGGGTGCCACCGCGCAGACTCTTGGCATTGCCCAGCGACGACACCACGACATCAATGGGCTGACCGGAGCTTGCGAAGGCCGGCAGGCTGGCGGTGACCATGACCGCCGCCACGTTCTTAAGCTGCATGTTGGTGCCCGACGGCACCGTCACACCCAGCTGGGAGAGCATGTTGGTCAGACTCTGGCCGGTAAACGGCGCCTGGGTGGTCTGGTCCCCACTGCCATCCAGCCCCACCACCAGGCCGTAGCCGACCAACGGGTTGTCGCGCACGCCGCGCACCTGGGCGAGGTCCTTGATGCGATCGGCCTGCGCCGATTGCAGCGTCAAGGTCAGGCAGCTCACCAGCATCAGGCAGGCGGCCAGCGCAGCGCGCCAGCGGGGATTGGGGAGCATCTCAAGCATCGGATAGCGACTCATGATGGGACAGCATGGTGAGAAATCGGGACGAGCCATTCAGGGCGAGGCAATGTTCTGCAGAACAGGCCGCAGTAATCACCACGCCAGACTCAGAATGGCGCCAGATTGAGGAAGAAGCGCTGCATCCAGCCCATGTTCTGCGCCTCGTTGATATAGCCATCACCGACATATTCGATGCGTGCACTGGCCACCTGCGTGGATTGCACCGTATTGGCCGAGGAAATCGTGCGCGGATTGACCACCCCGGAGAAGCGAATCGACTCGGTGCCCTGATTGATCGCGATGCGCTTCTCGCCGCGCACCTCCAGATTGCCGTTCGGTTGCACCTGACTGACCGTCACGGTGATGGTGCCGGTGAAACTGTTGTTGGCATTCGAGCCACCACTGCCGGTGAAGTCATTCTCGCCCTCGATATCGGCATCGGTGCCATCCAGCAGCCCCGTCATGAAATCGGGGATGGCGGTCAGCGAGAAACCGAGGCTGCCGTCGCGGCTGGCATTGCTGGCCGAGCTCTTGCTGGCGCTGACATTCTCATCGAGCAGAATGGTGATGATGTCGCCGATGGCACGCGGACGGCGATCCTCGAACAGCGGCTGGTTACCATACAGCGGCTGGAAGATGGCGCCATTGGCCATCGGTTCCGGACGCGGCTGCATCGTCGATTCCATTGGCGTGGTATCGACCAGCGGCTCGCTGGGGATATGGGCACACCCGGCCCCTGCCAGCGTCATGGCCAGCATCGCCAATCCGGCCAGCGCGCGGCGCAGGCGAAGCAAGCCAGGCAACGCCAAGCCATCCTTGTATGTGAGACCAGCTGACAGGGATGGCAATGCCACCACCGGGAGATCACGTGAAAGCGACATGCGACAACCCTTACATCTGGACCAGACGCTCCAGCATCTGATCGGTGGTGGTCACGGCCTTGGAATTGATCTCGTAGGCACGCTGGTTCTGGATCATGCCCACCATCTCTTCCACCACGTTGACGTTGGAGGTCTCGACGAAGCCCTGATAGAGAGTGCCCGCACCATTGAACCCGGGCACGTTGTCACTGCGCGGTCCCGAGGCATCGGTCTCGGAATACAGATTCTCGCCGCGACTGAACAGGCCCGTCGGGTTGATGAAGATGGACAGCTGCAGCTGCCCCACCTCGGTGCTGTTGGTGGAGCCGGGCTGGGTGACGCTGACCACGCCATCGGAGGCGATATCGACACTCAGGGCATTGGCCGGAATGACGATCGCCGGGTCCAGCGGGTAGCCACTGGCGGTGACCATCTGACCGGTGCTGTCGAGCTGGAAGGAACCATCGCGGGTATAGGCATTGGTGCCATCCGGCAGCATCACCGCGAAGAAGCCCTGACCATTGATCGCGACATCCTTGGAGTTCTCGGTCTGCTCCAGATTGCCCTGGATGTGCAGACGCTCGGTGGCCACGGTGCGCACCCCGGTGCCCACCTGCAGCCCCGAGGGCAGCTCGGTGGTGGCAGAGGAGGCAGCGCCGGGCTGGCGCATGTTCTGGTAGAGCAGATCTTCAAACACCGCGCGCGACTGCTTGAAACCATTGGTCGAGACGTTGGCCAGGTTGTTGGCCGTGACGTCCATCTGCATCTGCTGAGCTTCAAGGCCGCTCTTGGCTGTCCATAGGGCACGAATCATCAGGGGGCTCCGCCGTGATTACGGGGTCAGTCGGTACCAAGCAGGCTGTTGCCACGCTCGGCCATGCGCTCTGCCGTATCGATGCTCTTCATCTGCATCTCGAAACTGCGCGCGTTGTTGATCATGGCGACCATCGCATCGGTCGCCGAGACGTTGCTGCTCTCCAGGACGCCGGAGACGACCCGCACCAGCGGGTCGACAGCCAGCGGTGGCGCGGCCTCTCCCGCCGCAGTCGGCGGCTGACGGAAATAGCCGTCCTCGCCGCGCACAAGCGCCGGGCTGCCGGGAATGGCCTCGGGATTGACCAGCTTGAGCTGGGCCTGCAGCACCATGGTGTCAGGTGCATCCGCCGCCGAGCGCGCACTCACGCTGCCATCGGCGGAGATATGCACGATGGCGTTGAGCGGCAGCTCGATCGGCCCGCCATCGCCCAGCACCGGCAAGCCGCCGGAGGTCAAAACACCATCGGCATCGATCTGCAGCGCACCGTTGCGGGTGTAGAGCTCCTCGCCATTCGCGCCCTGCACGGCCAGCATGCCGGGGCCGTCGAGTGCGACATCCAGCGCGCGATCCGTGGTCTGGATCGTGCCCTGGGCCATCGAGGCCCCCGCAGTGGTCAGCTGACTGGAGACGCGTGTCGCCAGCCCTTCGCCCTGCACATCCACCGCCCGCGACAGCGTCAGCATCTCGCGAAAGCCGGTGGTCGAGAGATTGGCCAGGTTATGACTGGCGACATCCTGAGCCGCCAGGCTGCGCTGGGCGCCGCTCATGGCGGTGTAGAGCATTCTGTCCATCAGCCGACTCCAATCTGGTCAGATAACGCGCGCAGCGGTGGCGCTGTCAGGCGACATGGCATCATGTCAGCCCGGATCAACGCAGGTTGATCACGGTCTGCTGGACTTCGTCCTGTACCGAGATGGTCTGGGCATTCGACTGGTAGTTGCGCTGGGCAATGATCAGATCGACCAGCTCAGTGGTCAGGTCGACGTTGGAGGCTTCCACCGCCCCCGAGACCACGTCACCGAACACTCCCTCACCCGGCACGCCGACCAGCGGCTCACCGGATTCCGTGGTCGCCAGCCAGCTGTTGTCGCCGTTGGGCTTGAGGCCCTGATCATTGGCGAAGTTGGCCAGCGAAATGGTGCCCAGCGTCTGGGTCAGTTCATTGGAGTAGCTGCCGATCACCCGCCCGTCACCATCGATGGAGATGCCCACCAGGCTGCCCGAGGTGTAGCCGTTCTGGGATAGCGAGGTGACTTCGTAGTCGTTGGCGTACTGGGTGCTGCCTGTCAGATCGATGCTGAAGTTCATGTCTTCGGCACCGTTCGTGAGGGCGTAGGTCTTGGCTGTCTGGGTATAGTCACTGCTCAGCTGGCCATTGGTGCCGAAGCTGATCTGCTCCGCCTGGACATCGAAATCCACCGTCGGGGTGATGCCGGCATTCACATCCGACTGGTATTCGGCCGACTTGCCGGCGAAGTCCATCACGTGCTGAACATCCCAGGTGTTGCTGCCGGTCTTGGTATAGAACGATGTCACGACATGTTCGCTGCCCAGGCTGTCATAGACGGTCATCGACGACGCGTAGTCATAGCTGGTCGGATCCATCGGATCGAAGGTCGTGGTGGTCGGCTCGGCTTCGGAATCCAGATTGATGGATATCTGCGCGCCATAGATGCTGTTGGCAAGGTTGTCCTGGGTCTGACTGGCCGCCAGGGGCGCGGTCGGCACCTGCAGCACGACGGGTTCGCCAGTGACCCGTTCACCGGCATAGCCCGTCAGCTGGGCACCCTGCGTATTGACGATATAACCATCGGCATCGACATTGAGCTGGCCATTGCGCGAATAGACCACCTGACCGGTGCTATCGGCAAAGCGCAGGAAGCCTTCGCCGGAAATCGCGATGTCGAGATCCCGCCCGGTGGTTTCCAGCGAACCGGTCGAGAAGTCCTGGGAGATGGAGGCAACCTGGACCCCGATACCCGCCGCCTGGGAACTGGCGTAAAGATCCGCGAACTGGGTCTCGGAGGACTTGAAGCCCACCGTTTCCGAGTTGGCGATGTTGTTGCCGATCACATCCAGATTGGTTGCCGCCGCACTCAAACCGCTCAATGCCTGTGAAAACGCCATGGTCTGTCCCTTTGATCGCGATGAAGATGAAAGCCCGAGACCTGTCAGCGAGCTCGGGGGCGGCCAAACGGCCTGAAACTGGTGGCCCGTCCGGCGGGCTCGCTGGCGCTATCCCGGCGCCATGGGCTCAGGTCAAAGCACCTGACGTACGGCGTCCAGACTGACGACACCCAGCACCGGGCCCAGGTCCAGCTGAGCACCGCTGTCGGTCTGATTGACGCCACTGACCACGCCATAACTCAGCGTCTGCAGGTCGTCGTAGCGCTCGCCTGCCCGCTCGGCCGTCACGGCCAGCTGGTAGGAGCCATCGGCGGCTTCAGTGCCATCATCCAGCAAACCGTCCCAGACGAAGCCATGAATACCCGCCTCCAATGCGCCCAACTCGAAGGTCTTGACCACACTGCCATCCGCGCCCAGCACCTCGATGGTGGTATTGTCGACATCGTCAGCCAGCTCAAGGCCGAAGGGTGTCGAGGTCGCGTTGCCCACCAGCACCGCATTGCCGCCGACCAGCACGCCCTGATTGAGCAGACTGGCCGCCTGCAGCGCTTCACTGCTGGAAATCTGCGCCGTGATGCCCTCAAGCGTGGTGTTGAGTTCTTCGATACCACTGACGGTGCTGATCTGGGCCAGCTGTGCGGTCAGGTCGGAATTCGACACCGGATCCATCGGGTCCTGGTTCTGCATCTGCGCCACCAGCAAGGTCATGAACTGATCATTGAGCTCCTCGGTACTGCTCACCGACTGCGTGCTGTCGGTGACGCCGGAGGTGGTGGTCTGGTTGATGCTGTTGAGCACACTGGTGTCTAGCGTCGCCATGCGGTTACCCGAAATCAGAAGAAGCGGTCATGAGGCCAAGGCCCTGAGCGAGGGTCATTCCCCCAGCGTCAGCGTCTTGCGCAACAGGGACTTGGAGGTATTGAAGACCTCGACATTGGCCTCGTAGGACTTGGAAGCCGCGATCATGTCGACCATCTCGGCGACCGGATCGACATTGGAGAAGGTCACATAGCCCTGCTCGTCGGCGAGGGGATGATCGGGGCGATACTCCTGGCGTGCAGGAGCATCGCTCAGCTCCACCGAGCTGACCCTGACACCCCCGAGGCCTGCACTGCGTGACGCCATCTGTGTCGCCAGACCGCCACCGGCCAGGTTGGCCGTCGCAAGCGACGCATTGGCCTTACGCGCGAGGGGCGCATACTCGAACACCACCTGACGCGCCTGATAGGGCTTGCCATCCGGGCCCGCCACGCTGTCGGCGTTGGCCATGTTGCTGGCCACGGCATTGATGCGCTGCGACTGGGCCGCCATCGCGGAACCCGCGACGTTGAAGATGCTGAACGCTGCCATCAACTGTTCTCCGATTGCATGGCCAGACGCAGGCCCTGGATCTTGCCGGTCAGAAGCTCAAGGCTGGCCTCGTAATGCAGACTGTTGTCCGCGAAATTGACCCGCTCCACATCCATGTCGACGGTATTGCCGTCCAGACTCGGCTGTGTCGGCACGCGATAGAGCAGATCCGCGCCCAGCGAGAGCCCCGCCCCGCTGGCAGCCTGGTGGCCAGCCTGGGTCGTGTTCAGGGCAAGCGGCCCCGGCGCGGCCTTGCCCGCCGTCGCCTTGGCCAGGGTGGCGGAGAAGTCGATATCGCGCGCCAGATAGCCGGGCGTGTCGGCATTGGCGATATTGGTGGCCAGCACCTGCTGACGCTCGGCGCGAAGGCCCAGCGCCTGCTGGTGAAAGCTCATGAGGGAATCAAGTCGATCAAACATGGAAGTGCCCCGCTGTCGGCCCCTCGCCCTGATGTGAGCGAGGGAACATCCATCGATCAGCTCACGCGTAGGGGAGCATGACGGAAAGCAGGACCGAGAATAGTCAGCCAGCGCCAGGATGAAGGTAAGAACAAGCCACTTTATCGCGGCTATTTCTGGCCATGCCGGTATCAGGGGCGGCTTACAATCTCTCGCGGCACTGAACCAGCGCCCTGAATCGGGGCGCTTGACCCCGCCTTCCGCCCCGGACGCCACTCGCGATGAGAGACAGCATGCCGAAAATCAGCGTAGCGAAGGGCCTGTCTGTGGCTAGAGGACTGTCTGTTGCAAGAGAACTGTTTGTGACAAAAGGCCTGACGACGGCAACAGCCCTGTGGCGCACCATCGCCAGCACCGGGCTATTGGTCCTGCTGCCCGTGGGCGCCCCTGTGCATGCCAACACCTCAGACGCGATCGGCTCTGCCATTCAGCCGTCTGCCGCCCAGGCATCAGCATCAGCAACAGCCCCATCAATAGCCTCAACAACAGCGCCTTCAGCCAAAGACGCGCAGTCACGCGCCGTCGAGACTCTGCGCTGGCAATTGAGCGACTTCTTCACCGCCGAGGACAGCGGCCCCGTCAGGGTGCGCATGCCCGGCGAGCCACCGCTGGGCGCGCCTGGCGAGGCCTCCGTACAACTCGAGCTGCGTCGCCTGCCCGCCCACCTGAAAGACTGCTCGGCACCCCAACTGAGCCTCAACGCCGCGCGCAGTGACCGCCATACACCGGGCCTCAAACGCCTGCAGCTACTGTGCGCCAACGGCCAGCAACATATCATCAGCGTTCGCATTGAACGCTACGCCTGGCGTTTGAGCACGCCACAACCGCTCGCGAGCGGCACGCAGCTGGCACCCGCGAGATTGACGCCGGTACTGACGCCACTGGGCAAGTTGCGTGGCAATGGTTTCGAGAGCGCCGCGGCACTGTCAGGTTTCGAGGTACGCCGCCGCCTGCGCGCCGGCGAAGTCATCACCCGCAACAGCGTGCGCGCCATCCCGCTGGTAAACTTCGGCGATACCGTGACCTATCAGGTCAGCGGCACGGGTTTCAGCATGCAGCGCAGTGCACGGGCACTGGAGGCCGGGGGGCTCGATGAGCGCATCCGTATCGAACTCGCTCCGGGCGACTGGGTGCGCGCCCGCGTCATCGGGCCACGGCGGGTAGCACCATGATGACTTCTGTTGAGTTGAGTTAAGCCGGTCCAACCCCGAGCCAGTCCATTGACTGCGCGCGGCCAGCCACGACACGCTGACGCACCGGAACGAGACACTGACGCTCAAAGGTCGAAATGCCTGCTACTGACAAGCCGTCACCCGCACCAGATACCTCATCCCTGAGGGACCATGTTGCCTGTGTGGGGTAAAGCTTGTGCTGGCATGGCCGATAGTCGATTCAAGCGCGCAGATGACGCACTCAACCCATCCATGACAGGCTCCGTCGAGCCCGGCCCGACGGCCAGAGAGGACAGTCAATGAAGATTGAACATGGCGGCCCGATACAGCGCAGCGACACCCAAGCCCCGCGCGAACTGCGTCCCGAGACAGCCAAGGACACCACCGCCCCCACGGCGGCGACCTCCACGGCCGACTCCACCCAGGTCGAGCTTTCCAGCAGCGCGATCGATGCAGGCCAGGACATCGACCAGGCACGCGTCGACAGCCTCAAGCAGGCCATTGCCGATGGCAGCATCAAGATCGATGTCGACCGCATCGCACAGGGACTGATCGATGCCTTCGAAGGTGACGCATGACACTCGATGACGCCTCGACGGCCTTGCTGGGCGAGATCTTTTCCGGCCTCGAGCAAGAGCTGAATGACTTCATCGCCCTGCTCGAGGAAGAACAGCGCCTGCTGGGCCAGCGCCTGCCGAGCGCGGCAGATCTTGACGCCTCGCGGGAAGCCAAGCTGGCCAACGCCGCCCGCCTGGAAGCGCTGGAGAGCCGCCGCCGCGGCTGGCTGAGCAGCGCAGGGCTCAGCAATGACCCACTGGAGCTGCATACGGTGCTCGCCAACCAGCCGATACTGGCCACCCAGTGGTGGCATCTGGTAACGCTGACGCGCCGCGCCCAGGCACGCAATCGCCTGAATGGTGAGTTGATCGGTCAGCGCATGGCCCTGCACAGCAAGATTCTCGACAGCCTGCATCAACGTGCGCCCAATCATTACGGCGCCGATGGACGTCCGGCAGCGGGAGGCTCACGCCTGAACGTCTCGGCCTGACTGTTCTGACCAGACTATCCTGGCCAGACCGTCCTGGCCTGAGCGTCCTGACTTGAGTACCCGAGGCGTGAGGCCCGCGGGCTGCACACCTCGACTGCCTTTCCCTTTATTGACCCAGAAACACGCGAGGCCCGGCATTCTGCCGAGCCTCCAGAGACTGCTGATTCATGCCACTCGCCAGCCAATCAGCCAGCGATATTCAGTGCCTCATACCAGTCATTCATCGCCCGCCAGCCGAAGTCATTCCCCTTTCGCTGCCAACGACTACCTGTCATGCGCCTGCCAGACTCTCGACATCGATCACCAGCTGGATGTCATCCAGATGTGCCGCCGGCTTGAGTACGCCACGCCCATTGCGATAGACCTTCAACGAGAAAGGCGCCGTCGCCAGCTCCCGGGTGGGCAGGGTCAACTTGCCACGCCGCGCCGCGAGCATGGCGCAGCGCTCCTCCAGGCAGAGCATGACCTGCCACTCCCCCGGCGCCCGCGTGAGCGAATAGCGCCAGTGAATCGCCGTGACGCGCGTCCTGTCTGGCGCCATCAGCCCGGAATCGCGCACAGCATCTGCCACTGCCAGAGGGCGCATATACCAATGCCCCCGCTGAGCGATGGTCAGCGACTCGACGGACATCATCACCGCCGCGCTGGCTGCCTGCGCCGGCGCGGCCAGCGTCGCTGCCCCCAGCGCTGCTGCTGTCATCAAGGCCGCCATCGGTGCTGTCCTGCTTCCCGGCTCCGCTCTCAGCTTCGCTCTCGACACTATTCCCGCCCTGAGTGTCCTCCACCCTGTCACCACTCGCGTTCTTCTCTGCACCGCTGACTCCTTCAGATCCATCTTGCTGCAGACGCTCGACACTCCCCTTGCCGGCGCCCTCCCTGTCGCACTTGTCTGCCTTTGCGGCGTGTTGTTGTCTTGCTCGGTAGTGAGTCGCGCTGCCCTGGCGTCACGCCGCACGACCCCCGATCATCTGGGTGACCCGCAGCTCGCGGTCATCGGGAATCTCTGCCTGGGACAACACTGCCAGACTCTTGAAGCGACGACGCAGGAAACGCCCCACCAAGGGTCGAAGCGCATGCCCGACCACCAGTACGCTGGGCTCGCCATTGGCGTCCTGCGCGGCGACGGCATTCTCGGCATGCTGCATCAAGGTATCGGCAAGACCGGGCTCCAGCGCATTGCCGCTGCTCAATGCCTGCATCAGCACCTGCTCAAGCTGCGCTTCCAGGCCGATCACGCGCAGGACGCGTTCGGCGCCGAACCAGTACTGGGTGATGGCGCGCCCAAGCGCGACGCGCACCATGGCGGTCAGGTCATTGGGGTCCTTGCTGTGCGGGGCATGCTCTGCAAGCGCCTCGAGGATGGTACGCATGTCACGGATCGAGACCTCTTCATCCAGCAGGTTGTGCAGGATGCGCTGCAGGGTGCCCTGACTGATCAAGGCCGGCACCACTTCCTCCACCAGGCCGCCATCCTGCGGACCCAGCTTCTCGAGCAGCTTGCTGACCTCACTGCGCCCGAGCAGCTGATCGGCATGGCGGGTCATCAGATGATTGAGGTGGGTCGTGATCACGGTCGGGGTGTCGACCACCGTGTAGCCATAGACCTGCGCCTGCTCGCGGGTTTCCGGCTCGATCCAGGTGGCGGCCAGGCCGAAGGCCGGCTCGGTGGTAGCCACGCCCGGCAGCTTGCCGGACACCTTGCCCGGATTGATCGCCAGCCAGCGGCCCGGATAGGCCTCGCCTCGCCCGACCTCGGCACCCTTGAGGCTGATGACATACTGATTGGGCCCAAGTTCGAGGTTATCGCGGATATGCACCACCGGCGGCAGGAATCCGATCTCCTGGGCGTACTTGCGACGCACTCCCTTGATGCGCGCCAGCAACTCACCGCCCTGACGCATGTCGACCATCGCGATCAGGCGATGACCGACCTCCATCGCCAGCGGCTCCACCAGTCGCACGTCATCCCAGCTGGCCTCACTGACTTCCTGTACGGCCGCGGCAGGCGCGGGCGCCGCCTCTTCCTTCGTCTCGCTGCTGACCTCCTTCTCGCGCTGGGCGGCCCACCACCCAAGCCCCGCCAGCAGCAAGGTGAAGAGAATGAAGACCATGTTGGGCATGCCCGGCACCAGACCCAGCAGCCCCATGACGCCAGCCGCCAACCACAGCACCTGCGAGCTCTTGAACAGCTGGCCGATCATCTGCTGACCGACGTCTTCATTGGTATTGACCCGCGACACCATCACGCCCGCGGCGGTCGAGATGACCAGCGACGGAATCTGGGCCACCAGACCATCGCCGATGGTCAGCAGCGTATAGGTACGCGCCGCATCGGACATGCTCAGGTCGTGCTGACCGACCCCGATGATCAGCCCGCCGATGATATTGACCACCATGATCACCAGCCCCGCCACCGCATCGCCGCGCACGAACTTGCTGGCACCGTCCATCGAGCCGAAGAAATCGGATTCCTGCGACACTTCCCGGCGGCGCTCGCGCGCCTGGTCCTCGCCGATCAGGCCGGCGTTGAGGTCGGCATCGATCGCCATCTGCTTGCCGGGCATGGCATCCAGCGTGAAGCGTGCGCCGACCTCGGCGATACGCCCGGCACCCTTGGTGATGACCATGAAGTTGATGATGACCAGAATCGAGAACACCACCAGACCGACGGCGAAGTTGCCACCGACCAGAAACTGCCCGAAGGCCTCGATGACCTTGCCCGCCGAGTCACCGCCGTTGTGACCCTCCATCAGCACCACCCGCGTCGAGGCGACATTGAGCGACAGGCGCAGCAAGGTCGAGAACAGCAGCACCGCGGGGAAGGCCGAGAAATCCAGCGGCTTCTGCGCAAACATGCTGACCATCAGGATCATGATCGACAGCGCGATATTGAAGGTGAACAACAGGTCGAGGATGAAGGGCGCCAGCGGCAACACCATCATCGACAGGATCATCATGATCAGCAGCGGCCCGGCCAGCACCTTCAGCTGGCTGGAGGTGTTGAGCCCCACGCGGTCAAACAGTGTCAGCAAGGTATTCATGCAAGCGGCTCATCGATCGTGGAGGGCGTTGCGCGTGCTGCGCAGCGGCCCGCGCTTGGGGAGCGGAAATGGCGGTCAGTCATGGAATTCGGCTTGCAGCATCAGCTGCCAGACACGCTTATCAAGACCGGCTATCAACTTCGGTAATCAACTGCAGACTTCAACTTCCGGCACGAGGATCCGTCGTCGCGTCAGCGTCCGGTTCAGGCTTGGCGCTGGGCTGGAAGACCGCCCCGGCATCGGCATCATCAGAATCATGATCAGAAGACATTGCGTCAGAGGACGGCGCGCCTGCGGCTGAAACCTCAAGTTCGGCTGCCGGCTTCCCGCCATCACGCACGGCGCCAGGCGGACCAGCCTCCTCAGCCGCCCCTTGCGCCTCCTCGGGCACCTGATACTCATCGGGAACGGACAGATCTGTCGGCAGACTCGGGCGCAGGCCACCCTGATTGCGGGCCCGCTTGAGTCGCATCGCCCAGGCCAGCACCTCGGCGATCACCTGATAGAGCGCAATGGGAATTTCCTGCTCGAGATCGACATGGGTGTGCAGGGCACGCGCCAGGGGCGGCGCACTCAGCATCGGCACCCCGTTCGCCTCGCCCACTTCGCGAATGCGCAGCGCCACCTCATCACGGCCCTTGGCCACGACCCGCGGTGCGCGCATGTCACCCGCGTGATAGACCAGCGCCACCGAGTAGTGCGTCGGGTTGTTGACGATGACATCGGCAGTGGGCACGGCGCTCATCATGCGCGCGCGCGCCATCGCCTGCTGCTGCTGACGAATGCGCGCCTTGATCTGCGGGTCGCCATCCGTCTCCTTGTGCTCGCGCTTGATCTCCTCGAGGCTCATGCGCAGCTTCTTGGCGTGGCTCCATAACTGATAGGGCACATCCATCAGCGTCGGCACGATCAGCATCAATATCGCCAGCGCCGTGCAGCGCGCCACGATCGCCAGTGCATCCGCCATGGCGTTGCCCAACGGCATCATCATCAACGCCATCAATTCCTGGCGCTGGGCATGCAGATACATCACCACCACGCCACCGACCAGTATCGACTTGGCGATGGTCTTGAGCAGCTCGGCCAGCGCCTGGGAGGACACCATCCGGCCCAGCCCCTTGACGGGATTGAGCTTGCCCAGTGACGGCGCCAGCGACTTGGTGGAGAACATCCAGCCACCCAGCAGCACCGGGCCGACCAGCGCCAGCACCATCAGCAGAGCAAACAACGGCAACAGTGCCAGCAAGGCCTCCTGGCCAAGCATCAAGGCGTTGGCGAGCATCACGCGACTGTCGAGTGCCTGAGCGCGATCAAAGCCGAACGAGGCACCCAGCACACGCTCCAGGGTGTCGCCAAGCGGCCCGGCCAACAGCCACAGGCCTGCCGCGCCTCCGCCGAGCAACAGAAAGGTCGCCAGCTCTCGCGAGCGGGGCACCTGCCCTTCCTCGCGGGCCTTCTGTATCCGGTGGGGCGTGGCCTCTTCCGTCTTGTCGTCGCTGCTCTGCTCGTCAGCCACCGGCTACTCCGCTTGCTTCTGATCGCTTCTGATCGCATCTGCCTGTACCGACCGAGGAGCATGACTCTCGCTCACACTGGCGCGCACGGCGAACGCATCATGCCGAGAATGGGCCTCATTGTGCCAAGCACAGCAGGGATCAAAGCGCGGAATAGCGCCCAAAAACGCCCTTGCCCGCCACGCAGGGCGTGACGGGCAAGGGCATGACGGACAAGAGTTGAAGGGCAAGGATACGAAGCGCAAGGCCCAGCAGATGCTAGCAACAAGAAAGGCGCTAGAAGCCGAGGCTGTCCAGCAGGTCATCGACCTCATCCTGACTGGCCACCACCCCCGGGGCATCGGCTCGCACCTGGGGGCCATTGAGCAAGGCGCCAGACTGGACTTCCTCAGCGCCGGGGGTTGCCTGCTCATCCAGCGCCGAGGGTGAAAGCTCTACTGCCGAAAGCCCCGCCGCGGCCGCCGTGGTGGCAGCCTGCCCGGAAGACGCCATCGCCGAACGTGCATGACCCTCGGGGACATTGTCGAGCAGCAACTGCAACAGCTGCATCTCGATCTGCTGGATGACATCCATCATGCGCTTGATCACCTGACCGGTAAGGTCCTGGAAGTCCTGCGCCATCATGATCTCGAGCAATTCACTGTTGGTGGCGCTGGTCTGATCAGGTACCACGGCCAGATAGGCACGCGTGTCGATCACCAGTTCACGCGCCTGATCCAGGGCCACCGGCTCGGCGAACCAGGCATCCCAGCGCCCGCTGAGAGACTTCGCCTCACTGGCCAGAGCATCCTGCAGCGGCTGGGCCCGTTCACAGGCGTTGAGAGCACGATCTGCCGCCTGTTCCGTCTTGCTGGCCACGTAATTGAGGCGATCACGAGCATCGGGAATCGCCTCGGCAGCACGTTCGATCTCCCGATCCAGTCCCAGCTCACGCATGTTGTCGCGCAGCATGCGTGTCAGCTGGCCGATACGCCGAATCAGGTCTTCGCTGCTATCCCCCGACCTGGCGAGGCTGGCTGTCCCATCACGCGCCATCACACCAGGATCAGCGCCCGAAGATGACTGGGGTTCAGATAATGATTCCAGTTGACTCATGACACCCTCCTTGATGTGACCAACCACGCGATCAGCATGGCCCGGCCAACGTGGCGCGATGGCTCAGAGGCCGTGTTTCTCGAAGACCTTGCCCAGCTTCTCTTCCAGCACCGCCGCCGTGAAGGGCTTGACCACATAGCCACTGGCACCGGCCTGGGCGGCGGCAATGATGTTTTCCTTCTTGGCCTCAGCGGTGACCATCAGCACCGGCAACGTGGCCGTGGCGGGATTGGCACGCACGCGCCTGAGCATCTCGAGCCCATCGAGGTTGGGCATGTTCCAGTCGGAGATCACCAGCTCGAAGCTGCCCTGATTCAGGAACTCCAGGGCCTGTTGCCCATCTTCGGCTTCCTCCACATTGGTGAAGCCGAGCTCCTTGAGCAGGTTGCGCACGATCCGACGCATGGTGGGAAAGTCGTCGACGACGAGGATTCGCAGGTTCTTGTCGGCCATCAGCGGTCGGGCTCTCTTCCAGAATCACATGAGGGAACGGCTGAAAATTCCAGCCTTGTGAGGAGGTTATCGGCCACAAGCCGGCAGACTTTACCCTCTGCGCCCTTCTTCTCGTTGTCGGCGACTCACACCCGCGCTCTGGCGGATCGAGGCGGTCTAGACGCGTTGCGAACGCCCGGCCAGCTGAACCTGGTGGAGCAGATGTCCACTGATGCGACTCAACGGCAGCACGCTTTCCGCAGCCCCGAGTTCGACGGCTTCTCGCGGCATGCCGTAGACCACGCAGCTTTGCTCGTCCTGGGCGATGGTGTGGGCGCCGGCTTCGCGCATCTGCAACAACCCCCGCGCGCCATCGCGGCCCATGCCGGTCAGGATCACACCCACGGCGTTGCGACCGGCCACCCGCGCCACGGAATCGAACAGCACATCCACCGATGGACGGTGACGATTGACCGGCGGACGCTGATCGAGGGTGACCACATAGTTGGCCCCGCTGCGCGACAGCGTCAGGTGGGCGTCGCCAGGCGCGATATAGGCGTGCCCCGGCAGGATACGCTCACCGTGTGCGGCTTCCTTGACGGCGATACGACACAGCCCGTTGAGGCGCTCGGCGAACGAGCGCGTGAAGCCAGGCGGCATGTGCTGAGTCACCAGAATGGCCGGCGCATCCGCCGGCAACGACTGCAATACCGCACGTATCGCCTCTGTCCCGCCGGTCGAGGCCCCCACCGCGATCAACTTCTCGCTCGACAGCAAGGGCCGGCGGCTGGCCACAGCGGTCGCAGGCGGACTGACCGTGTCCTGAGTGACCGTATCCTGACCGACCGTGTCGTGACTGACCGAAACGTCGATTGACCTGTCTGCCAGACTGGATGAATACGGATTGAACTGAGCCGAATTGGACTGAGACAGGCTGGACTGAGCCGGATTGGACAGGGCCTGACTGGACTGGACCGAAGTGGACAGGGCCGAAGTGGAATGAGCCGGGCCGGCCTGTGCACCGCCAGCCGATGGCGACGTCACGGCGCGCCCCGCAGGCCGGATACGGGCCCGCGCGGCGGCGCGAATCTTGTCGGCAATCGTCTCGGCATACTCGAGCATGCCGCCACGTATGCCCAGGCGCGGCTTGGAGACGAAATCCACCGCGCCCAGCTCCAGCGCACGCAGCGTGATTTCCCCGCCGCGCTCGGTCAGCGAAGACACCATCACCACCGGCATCGGCCGCAGACGCATCAGGCGCTCGAGGAAATCCAGTCCATCCATGCGCGGCATTTCCACATCCAGCGTCAGCACATCCGGATCGTGACGCTTGATCAGGTCTCGCGCGACCAGCGGGTCCGGCGCGGTGGCCACGACCTGCATGTCAGGCTGGGCATTGATGATCTCGACCATCAACTCACGAATCAGTGCGGAGTCATCGACACACAGCACACGGATCATGCGCCCCGCCCCGCCCCGGGGCATGCCTGCGCCAGCAGCTGCACTTGAGTTCGAACCTGACCTTGAACCAGCATTTGACCTTGAGACCGAGCATGACGATGAAGCGGGGGTAGGCATCCAGACACTCCTGGAGAGTGGGTAAAGGAAAGGGAATCATCACCGGTCATCACGACGCATCAGACCCTGTCCCTGGGGGCGAGACAGGGTATAGACCGTCTGGCCGCGCAGCGAGAAGGCATCATTGAGCCATGAGAAATTCTCGGAATGACCGGCAAACAGCAGTCCATCGGGCTTGAGCATCAGTGCGAAGCGGTCCAGCAGGCGTGACTGGGTCTGCTTGTCGAAATAGATCATCACGTTGCGACAGAAGATTACGTCAAAGCCGCTACCGAGGTCCCAGTGGCTATCCAGCAGATTCAGGTGGCGAAAGCGCACCAGCTGCTTGATCTCCGGGCGCACCCTCACCAGTCCCTGGCGACTGCCGCTGCCACGCAGCATGAAGCGCTTGCAGCGCTGCTCACCCAGTTTGGCGATGCGCTCAAAGGGATAGATGCCGAGTTCGGCTTCCCGCAGCGCGTCCGTGTCGATGTCGGTGGCGATCAGCTCGACCTGATTGGCCGCGGCCCCAAGCACCTCGCGCAGCACCATCGCGATGGAATAGGGCTCTTCCCCGGTCGAGGCGGCTGCACACCAGATACGCAGCGGCGCTCGCTGCCCCGACGCCTGGCGCTGAAGGCGCTCGCGCAGGAAGTTCTCGAGCATCACGAAGTGATGAGGCTCGCGAAAGAACGCGGTCAGATTGGTGGTCAGCGCATTGATGAAGGCAGGCCACTCGTCGTGATCACTGCGGCTCAGGCTGGCCTCCAGCATGGTCAGATAGTCATGGAAACGCGTCAGACCATGCACTCTTAGCCGGCGTGACAGACGGCTGTAGACCATCTCACGCTTGTGACGCGCCAGCACGATTCCCGCGCGCTGATAGATGAGTCGCGCGATGCGCTCGAAGTCGTCATCGGTCATCACCAGGTCCCGCCCGAGGGAATGGGAGGCCGGTGACGGGGCGGCCCAGGCGGGTGGCGGCGTGAGCCCTGTCACCGTCGCGGACCCTGGGTACCGCCAGGCACATGCGCTCGGGTCGCGGCCTTCGCGGGCTCAGAAGAAGACTGCTCGGCTGCTGCGTCCCCCGGCAGGCGCGCGGGAATCTGCTCCGGACCTTCGCCGCCAAAGCGGAAGACATTGACCGCGTGCGACAGTCCCGCGACCGAACGCTCGAGATCCTGCGCCAGATGGGCGCTGCTCATCACACGCTGGGCGTTCTGCTGGGTGGCCTGCTCCATCTCGTTGATGGCGGTGTTGATCTGCTCGATACCGCCGCTCTGCTCACGCGAGGCCGAGGAGATCTCGGAAATCAGATCATTGACCCGCGAGATGCCGGTCACGATCGCCTCCATGGTGCCGCGCGCCGCCTCGACCTGATCCCCGCCGTCGCTGATTTCCCGCTGGGTGGTGTCGATCAGGGTCTTGATCTCGCGCGCCGCCTCGGCACTGCGAGAGGCCAGATTGCGCACCTCACCGGCCACCACGGCAAAGCCGCGACCATGTTCACCGGCGCGCGCGGCCTCCACCGAGGCATTGAGGGCCAGCAGGTTGGTCTGGAAGGCGATGGAGTCGATCACCTTGATGATGTCGGCCATCTTTTCAGAGGTGGCGGTAATCCCCTGCATGCGCACCACCACCGCCTGCATCGCCTCACCACCTTCGTTGGAGGAGCGCGTGGCCTGATCAGCCAGTTGCGAGACCTGGATGGCATTGTCGGCATTCTGGCGCACGGTGCCGGTCATCTGCTCCATGCTGGCCGCTGTTTCCTCAAGCGATGCCGCCTGCTGCTCGACCCGCGCCGAGAATTCCTGATTGCCGTGTGCCATGTCGCCAGCGGCAGGCCTGACCACATTGATCCCCGCATTGACCTCGCTGACGATGCCGACCAGCGACTTGCGCATGCTGTCCAGCGCTCGTACCAGACGTGCCATCTCATCATTACCCGCCAGCGTCATCGACTGGGAAAGATTGCCCGCGGCGATCTGGCGCGCGAAATCCAGGGTGCTGCGCAGCGGACGAACCAGACTGCGGTAGGTGCGCAGCGCCAACCACAGCGATACCACGCCCACGCCAGCGAAGGCGGCCCACAGCCCCCACTGCAGGCGCGCGTGGCTCGCCTCAAGCACTTGCTGGCGCTGCTCAAGCGTCGCCAGTTGCGACGCGGGTAGCTCGGCGGCAAGCTGGGTCAGCACGGTACGCGCATGCGCCTGGCTATCGGCCAGCACCTGCAGCAGCTCCCCCCCCACGAAGGCTCCGACCACCAGCGGCAGTGCGGCCAGCAGCGCGATGCGCGGCGCCATGCGCCACTGGGTGAGGCGCTTGAAGGCCCCGGCAAGGCCGGCAGGCACGATGCGGCCCTTGCTCAAGCGATAGTCCCGCTTGCCCTGCTTGAGGCCCGCGTAGACCTGCTCGGCCTGGGCGATCTGCTCGCGACTGGCCTTGACGCGCACCGAGGCAAACCCCATCACCTCGCCCTGCTCGATCAGCGGCGTCACACAGGCGTCGACCCAGTAATAGTCACCGTTCTCGCGTCGGTTCTTGACCAGTCCCTGCCAGCTTTCGCCTTGCTTGAGCGTCGACCACAGATTCTCGAAGGCGGCCTCTGGCATGTCGGGATGGCGCACCAGGTTGTGCGGCGCACCGATCAAGGCATCACGCGAAAAGCCACTGACCTCGATGAACACAGAGTTGGCGTAGGTGATGCGTCCCTTGAGATCGGTACGCGAGATCAGGTAATCATGCTCACCAATGGGGTATTCCCGTGCCGTCACCGGCTGATTGTTTCGCATTGCCTTTGCTTAGCCTCGTACTCGTCACAGCGTGATCATCATTGACCCGGCGAGACCACTGACCGACAGCATGACCGTCATTGCCCGGCACAGCCGCCCACGACCTTGTGGTGCACACCTTATCGGCCGCTGTCGGCAGTTCTTGAATGCAAGAACGCCGCTGACCAGCAGGCCAGCGGCGCTCGAGACGATAGGGGCGAAAAAGCTTGCGAGATCAGGCGAGCGCACGCCGCAGCCAACTTGTCGCGCATTGCGCCTGACTCATGCCGTGAGACAGCAGGTCATGCCGGCTGTGCCGCGGGCTCCATCAGCGCCATTTCATCACTGGTCATCATGTGCTCGATATCCATGATCAGCAGCATGTGATCATTGACGGTCGCCAGCCCCGCCAGGAAGTCACTGTTCATGCGTGCACCGAATTCCGGCGGCGGCAGCACCTGATCGGCCGCAAGACTGATGACATCGGAGACGCCATCGACGACGATGCCGACCACACGCTCACCGATATTGATCACGATCACCACCGTCTGCTGCGTGTATTCGGCCTGGCCCAGTTGAAACTTCAGCCGCAGATCGACGATCGGCACGATGACGCCACGCAGGTTGGTCACGCCCTTGATGAAGGCCGGCGCATTGGCGATACGCGTGACGTTCTCGTAACCACGGATCTCCTGCACCTTGAGGATATCCACGGCGTAGTGCTCCTCGCCGAGGCTGAACACCAGGTATTCGCCGCCGTCATTGACCTTGGAGGCGTGGTCCTGCGCCAGGCCGACATTGGACGTCTGCGCCGTGGCAACTTGCGTGTGAGACATGCTCATCTCCTGTCTGTGATGGGGTGGAGCTTCGCGCCAAGGCGCAAGGGGCGAGGATGCGACCGTTGAACGGCCATCGCCTCAGCTGACAACGGCGCCCTCGGGCATGATGGCACCCTGGGGCATGGCGGACTCAGCGACGACCTCTGGCTGCCTCTGCTTCACTGGCATCTGATTGGCGAGACGATGCAGGTCCGAGACATCCAGAATCAGCGACACCCGACCATCGCCCAGAATCGTCGCCGAAGAGACACCCGGCACCTTGCGATAATTCCTTTCCAGATTCTTGACCACCACCTGCTGCTGACCGATCAGCTCATCCACCAGCAGGGCGTAGTGGCGCCCCTTGCCCTGCACTACCACCACGATTCCCTGCTCGGGCTGCGTCTTCGCGCCAGGCACCGCGAACACCTCATGCAAGGCAACCAGGCTCAGGTATTCGTCTCGCACCTTCAGCAGACGATCATTGCCGACCATGCTGAACAGCATGTCGGCCTGCGGCTGCAACGACTCCACCACCACCGACAGCGGCAGGATGTAGATTTCCTCGCCGACGCGAATGGCCATGCCCTCGAGGATCGCCAGCGTCAGCGGCAGCACGATACGCGTGGTGGTGCCCTGCCCGGTCACGGAGGCAAGCTCCACATGCCCGCCCAGCGCCTGGATGTTGCGCTTGACCACATCCATGCCGACTCCACGTCCCGAGACGTCACTGACCTGCTCGGCCGTCGAGAAGCCGGGGGCGAAGATCAGCTGCCAGACCTCGTCGTCGCTCATGCCATCGCTGACCGCCAGGCCGTTGCTGCGCGCCTTGGCAAGAATGCGCGCGCGATCGAGACCGGCGCCGTCATCCATCACCTCGATGACGATATTGCCGCCCTGATGACGGGCAGACAGTGTCAGGGTGCCGTGGGCGCTCTTGCCGCTGGCCACACGCTCGCTGGGCGATTCGATGCCATGATCGAGGCTGTTGCGCACCAGATGGGTCAGCGGATCGATGATGCGCTCGATCAGGCTCTTGTCCAGCTCGGTGTCATGCCCCTGACTGACCAGCTCGACGTGCTTGCCCAGCCGCGAGGCAAGGTCGCGAATCAGGCGCGGAAACCGCGAGAACACGTAGTCCATCGGCATCATGCGCACCGACATCACCGCCTCCTGCAGATCGCGTGCATTGCGCTGCAGCTGACTGATGCCACTGACCAGCGCCGCCTGATCCGGCGGCGTGGTCGCCGATGCCGTCTGCTCCAGCATCGACTGGGTGATGATCAGCTCGCCGACCAGGTTGATGATGGTATCGACCTTGTCGACGCCGACACGGATAGAGCCCTGCTCGGCAGGCGCATCAGTGGCGCGCCGCCCCGGCTGGCTGCGTCGCTCGCCACTCGCCGGGGCAGCGGGGGACGACTCTTCCATGCCAGCGGAGGTCGATTCTGCCGCGCCAGTGGAAGAGACATCTGCCGAAGAGCCTGCATCGACTGTCGCTTCAGCGGGCGCTGGCTGCATGCCAGCAAGTTCGTTTGCTGCGTCGTCAGCCATGCCGTCGGCGACGTCCTCGACCTGCTTTTCAGTCAGCTCTTCAGCCAGTGCTTCAACCTGTCCACCCACTACGCCATCAACTACGTCATCAACTACCTCATCAACCTCCGCTGGTGGAGCAGGTGTCGCGGGCTCGATCAGAATCTGCTCCGGCTCGATGACGAAGCACAGCACCGCCTCGATATCCTCAGCGCTGACCGTGGTACTCACGATGACGCGACATACCTGCTCGTCACCGATGCTGGAGATGACCTCCCCGAGGTTGGCCAGCTCTTCGATCAGCAGTTCACGCTCGCGATCGGCGACGAACATCAGAGTGACCGAGAGCAGCGGCAGGCTGGCGTCGGCGCGGGGCTGTGGCTCGAGCGCAGACGGCGGGGCCATATCGCTGTCGACTAGCGCAGATTCTTCGCCTGACGGCCCTGGAGCGTCCGAGCCATCAATGTCAGATGGCACTGATGCGCTCGGGTCATCCATCACCGACGACTCCTCTCCCAGCTGCTTGAGCACCGCGACGATATGCGCGTAGGCCTCGGGGTCGGGGGACTGGGCATTGCGATAGGCCGCCAACTGGTCGTCGAGCATGTCCTTTGTCTCCAGAAAGCGATCGATATGCTGAATGCTCAACCGCAACTCGCCACGGCGGGCACGATCCAGCAGGTTCTCGAGGTGGTGTGTGGTGTCCTGCAAGACCGTGAAGCCGAAGGTCGCGGCACCGCCCTTGATGGAATGGGCCGCGCGAAAGATGGCATTGAGCCGCTCGGCATCCGGCGCCTCGACATCCAGCGCCAGCAGCAGGCGCTCCATCTCGGCCAGCAGCTCCTGCGCCTCCTCGAAGAAGGTGTCATAAAACTCACTGATATCCATGCATGTTCTCGCTGGCTGTCATTGCGCTATCACACGGCAAGTGGCGCCGCTTCAGTTCTCACGCGAGGCGCCTTGAGCGCACTTAGCTGTCCAGCCCGGAGGCGACGGGGCTGTCGGTGACGGGACTGCCAGCGACGGGATTCGTCACACGCACCGGGCTTGCCAGCTGCTCGAGACGCTCGCGCAGGCTGTCAATATCCTCGGCGGGCTGGGGATTGACGCCATTGCTGTCAGTGATATCGCGATAGGCCGACTGGCTGAGCACCATCAGGCTGATGCGACGATTGATGGCGGCCTCGGGGTTCTGGCTGTCGAGGCTGATGCGCGAGCCCATCCCGACCACACGCACGATGCGCTCATAGGGCAGCCCACTGTTGCCCAGCACGCGGCGCGCAGCATTGGCGCGATCGGTGGAGAGCTCCCAGTTGCCATAGCCGCCTTCGCCGACGAAGGGACGATTGTCGGTATGCCCGGTGATGCTCAGATGATTGGGCAGCCGCTTGAGAATCGGCGCCAGCAAGCCAAGCAGCTGCGAGAGCTGTGGCGAGGGTTGCTTGCTGCCCAGCGCGAACATCGGGTGCTGATCGCTATCGGTGATCTGGATACGCAAGCCTTCGGAGGTCAGCTCGATCTGCAGTTGCTCGCGCAGCTCGGCCAGGTCCGCATCATCGGCCATGCGCTGCGTCATGGTGGTATCGATCTCGTCGCGAATGGCGGCCATGCGGGAATCATCGGCCAGCGCCTGGCGCTGCAGGCGTTGCAGATCAGCGCCCTTCTCGCCCTGGGTCTGCTCGGCCATGAAGCCGCCGCCGGGAATGGCACTGCTGGAGGCCGAATTGCGATCGCCCCCCAGCAGCGAGACTTCCAGCGGCGCACCGAAGTAATCGGAGATTTCCCGCAGGTCCTCATCCGAGGCATTCGAGATCACCCACATCACCAGGAAGAAAGCCATCATCGCGGTCATGAAGTCGGCGTAGGCGATCTTCCAGCCACCGCCATGATGGCCTTTGACGATGCGCGGCCGCTTGATGACGATGGGTCTGCGCTCTTCACTCATCGAGACCTCCGGCCTTCACCTCACAGACACCCACGGGCTCTACCACCAACGCCAGCGACAACTGCGTCGCTGACATGCGGGTGACAGACACGCTTGCGACTGACGCACTTGCGAGTGACAGCATCGCCATATCAGCCCGCACCCTTGTTCTTGATCTCGCGCACATGCTCTTCCAGCTCGTTGAAGCTGGGGCGCTCGGCGGTGAACAGCGCCTTGCGGCCGAATTCCACCGCGACCTGCGGGGCGTAACCATTGAGCGAGGCCATCAGGATGACGCGGATGCACTGCATCATCTTCACGGCTTCATGCACCTCGTGCTGGATCTTGTTGGCGACCGGCGTGACGAAGCCATAGGCCAGCAGGATGCCGAGGAAGGTGCCGACCATGGCATTGGCGATCAACACGCCAAGCTGAGCGGCGCCCTGGTCCGCCGAGGCCAGCGCATGCACCACCCCCATCACGGCGGCAACGATCCCGAAGGCCGGCAGACCATCGGCCACTGCCGAGAGGGAATGCACCGGAATCTCGGTCTCGTGCTTGAAGGTCTCGATCTCGTGCTCCATCAGTGATTCGAGCTCGAAGGGGTCCATGTTGCCGCTGACCATCAGGCGCAGGTAGTCGGTGATGAAGTTCATCAGAATGGGGTCGGAGAGCAGGCGAGGATACTCGACGAACAAGGCGCTTTCCTGCGGGTTGTCGATGTCCTGCTCGATCGCCAGCATGCCTTGCTGACGGGCACGCGACAGCAGCAGATACAGCAGCCCGATGACTTCCATGTACAGAGACTTGTTGTAGCCACGCGTACGCTTCAACTTCGAGAATGCCTTGCCGGTAGCCTTGATGGCCTTGCCGTTGTTGCCCGCCAGAAAGGCGCCGACGGCAGAGCCACAGATGATGAGCAATTCCGCGGGCTGCAGCAGCACCGCCAGGTGCCCGCCCACCATCAGATACCCGCCCAGGGTGGACCCGATGACCACTAGATAGCCTATGAACAACAACACAATAACCCCCTTGGCATTCGGTCAACGTCGCATGAATCTGACTATCGGCGTCGCTGAGCACGTCTTTAGGGTCACGGCGGAATATTCGTTGGGGCAGTCGTTCTGGAAAGCACAATGGCCGAATGAGCCATGGTCGAAACAGTCGTTGTCCAAAGTGCCATGGTCAAAGAGTCAGCAATGAGACAGACGTCAGATCACTGCGGCACAACGCAAGAAGGCTTGCCCGGGGATGGGCAAGCCTTCTGATCTTGGCACGCTCGTCTTGCTCGTTCGCCTGGCGCAATCCTGGCGCCTTCACTGACACGAGACAGCTATCAGCCGAGGCTAGCGACGGCTGCCGACTGCTCCAATGCCAGCTCTTCTCTGGCCTTGCGGCGGGCTGCCGTCTTGCCGGCTCGCGATGGCGGCTGGCAGATGCCACACACGTAATCGTGTGATGGAGTATGGGCGTGCACCACGAAATGGCCACTGCAGGTCTTGCAGCTAGCCACTTCCAGCAGGTCACTTTCGAAGAAACGTACCAGCGTCCAGGCGCGCGTAAGCGCCAGCACCGGCTCGTCCTCGCCGACATGCTCCAGATAGAAGCGGTACGCCTTGACGAAGGCATTCATGCGCGACGCGCCCTGCGCCTTGAGTCGACGATAGAAACCGTGGAACAGCGATGCATGCAGATTGGGCTGCCAGGTCATGAACCAGTCGGTGGAAAACGGCAGCATGCCCTTGGGCGGCGAGACGCCCCGAACTTCCTTGTACAGCTTGACCAGACGCGCGCGGCTGATCTCCGTTTCCGTCTCGAGCACCTGCAAGCGCGCCCCCAGTTCGATCAACTCTACTGCCAACTGCAGCTGTTGCAGCTCATCGACGAGACTTTTCTGGGTCATCCGCTGACTCCTCCCTGGCGAAGTCCAGCATCGTTCTGGCGCGCATTCAGCAGCATGGCAGTGTGCATCGCGCTGAAATCCTGGTCGCGTCCACCCTGCAATACCCCCTTCAGCTGCGAGGCATCGTCCAACGCCAGCTCGCACAACAGTTGATTGCAGGACGACAACGACACCAGCTGACTGACGCTCATGCCAGACAATAGATCTGCCATCTCTTGATCGAGACCCAGGCGCACCAGCGCCATTTCCGTATCTTCGACCAACAAGCGCTGCACAAGCAGAAGATACGACAGATTGACACTCTGTATATCATTGAGCAGTGAGGACATCATGATTCCCTGAGTGGTCTGATCGTCCCGAGCTACCGCCAACCCTGGCGCTCGACCGTCATTCCTTATGGTTTTGATGTAATGAAACGAAATACTCAACGGCGCCGGACCAATGGCGCCGAGCGGGCTAGAGGCATCATGACCAAATGAGCCACCCACTTTAAGATGGCAAGTCTAATACTTAATCAAGTAATGGACCAGACTCTTCATCAACATTTTTTTACATACCGCTACGCTATATGCACAAAATCTGCATCAAGCAGCCGAAATGGCAGCAATCTGCGCCAGAAAAGCCCTCAATCTTGTCTTCAAGACGACTTGCATAATCACGATGCACCAGATTTGTCATACAAAGCAATAGCAAACGGATGGTGCGCACAGTGTGTTGCATTTTCGTGAAAGGCAGCCCTGCCCCTTTCTTGGCCACCAGAGCATACCTTGTACAATATCGAGCAATCGTCTCGAACGGGTCGACAACAGGCAGCAAATTAGCCATTCATAAAGGCGAGAGACAAGACGATGTCAGGACTTGTCCAGGCTGGGGTATCTGCTATTTCAACGCAGCAAGAAGATCCGCCAGCAGCTCACATAAAATGGGCGTTTCTCTGCGCTTCACCAGGATAAAGCACTGCACCTAAGGCTCCTGGCACAAACAGCATGCAGGATCGGGGCGTATCTTGAGGGCAAGTCTCGGCGGAGTTTCATTACCGTCTCCACGCAAGCAGTACAATTGAGTCGCGATTTATTTGAATATTATAAATAAATTATATTTTTCAATATCATGCCATATGGCGTGCCGCCTGAGGTGTCATTTCACACTCCCTCTGACGCCGCGCCCAGGCATGCCAAAAAAATATTCGCCAGGGCTCAATGAGCAAGAATCGTACAAGGATGTAACATCATCCTGCAGGACAGGACACGTGAGGATTTATTCGCAAGACTTCCTCTATGAGCGATGTCTCTCTGCCCATAGCTCGGCGATCTTGACGACGACCTGCATCAAGGCTGTGGGCAATTCCTTGCGTGCCGGCAAGCCGGTAGCCAGCATTTCGACCAGTTCGGGCATTTCATGCACGCTCAGCCCCAGCGAATTGGCCCGCTGCTGGATACGCAGCCCTAGTCTCTCCCCTTGGGTATGCATGAAATCCGTCGCTTGCCCTGCCGTGGCCCGGGGGGCATCGACAGATATGCCATCAGAAAGTGCGGGCGCCTCATGGTCACGCACGGCATCGACGTGGCGTACGTGGACCCTGGGCGCTATCCCGGCCAGGCCCTGCGCCAGCGCATGCTGCATCTCGCGCAGGGCCGTATCACGCTGGCCTGCGTTGCTGGCAGGTTGCGTCAGTCGCTCTATCTCGACCACCAACGCCACAGGCGCATCGAGCTGATACCAGGTCAGATTCACTGCAAGCGTTGCTCGCACGGCAGCATCACGGCTCTCACTGCTCCTGCTTTTCTCAACATCTTCATCTCCACCATCCCCACTTTCCGCACTGACTGGCGCTTGCGTCTGCTCTTCGCCCTGCTCCGCACTGTCCTTCGCGGCAAGATCCTCCGACTCGGAAGCCACCTGTGGCTTGCGATCGTTACCCTCCTCGCCATCGCTATCGCCGTAGCCCGCCACCAACGTCAGCGACATCTTCCACTGCTGAGCCTCGCCGTGATCACTGCGACGACTGTCGGGTGTGGCGTCCTGCTCAGCCACGGGTGTCACGGCCAATGACGCTGCACGTCGCTCCTCCTCATCCTGCGTGCGATGCCGATAAGGCGGCCCAGGGAAATAGAGGCTGAAGAAGACATGCAGGCCGGGCATCAACAGGCCCTGCCAATGGAAGGGCTGACCCAGTATCAACAACAGCTGTTGCTGTACCAGCCCGCTGACCTGGGAGCCCGAATCATCCGCAGAGCGAGACGCGTCAGAGGCGGCAGGTTGTGCGACGCCCAATTGCATGTTGGCGCGATAGGCGCTCAACGCACTGGCTTCACGGGAACCCGCGCCCTGTCGGGCCGCGTCAATGCCATCCGGCGGCAATAAGCTCTCACCGCTCGGGCGAACGATGCCTGCGCGTGCCTCACGGCGCAGCTCTGCTCGCATGTCTCGCAGGCGCCAGACAAAGGCGTCCTCGCGTGCCGCTTCCCAGGGGATGAAGCGCGCCTCCGCCAGCACCGGCCATTGCCGCCAGGCCAATAGAGCCTCCAATCTGGCATTGGCGAGCTGCGGATGACCGGCGAGGTCGGCCAAGCCCAGACGATTCTCGACCCAGGCAAGCAGATCGGCTTCATAGAAAAGCCCACTCTGGTGTATCTGCTGACTCAAGGCCGCCGACAGACTCAGAAGTGATGCGCTGGACAACGCTATGGGCGCCAGAATACCGGGCAAGGGCTGGCCACGCGCCAGCAGAGAGGCCAGCGACTGCCCCTCCGGCAGCGCCAAACCGACCCGCGCAGACGCGGAGCCGCTGGCCACCAGCTGCGACAGGGCATCAAGCAGACGTGACATCGTCTGTGTCTGCGTCGTCAGTTCGACGGAAGCACCGGACGGTGAGAGGAAAGAGGAAGGTGACGCTGGGGGGCCGGTTGGAGAAGTCGAGGCTTGCGAAGCTGCCTGCAACGCTGCGCCAGCATCCAATGAAGGGGCCGCAGGCCTTGCGCCTGCTCCTATTCCAGTTCCCGCGCCTGTCTGGAAGAGCAGATTGGTGCCACTCTGGCCGCCACTGCCCTTGGCGTCTTCCGCCCCCAGCCCCTGACGCGACTGGAGAGCGGAGGTCGGGAAGACAACACCGGAGTCCGCCGGCGGCGGGCGTTGTGCCGCCCTCCCCAACACCTGATGGAGCAGACTATCGATCAAGGGATTGATGCCGCTCATGTCGTGCAATCCTCATTGCCAAGGAGGCCGCCAGACAGTCATGCGCGACGTCCTGGAGACTCGACTCACGGCGCGTGCGATCAAGACTCTTGCTGCCTTGTCCGTATCAGCAGTGATCGTAGCCGCCGTGATAATAGCCGTCGTGATCGTGACTTCCCTGATTGGCCCTGGCTATTCTGGCCTCAGCTGTTCTGACCGTAGCTGCCCTGAGTACAACTATTCTGGCCATAGCTGCGTGCCAGCTTGCGGCGCGTACTCACGTCCCCGAGCACTTCCTGCAACTGGCTCTGGCGCGCCTTGAGCTGGACGGTCAGCTCTGACTCCAGTGTGGTCAGCGTACGCAGGCGTTGTTCCAGCGCTTTGCGCGTCTCGGCGTTGCCACCTCGCGGCATGCGCAGCTGCTGCATCTTCTCGATATAGCTGGCCTGCCCGCCAAGTACCGCGGGCCAGTCACCCAGGCGTGCCGAGCGCAACATGGCATTCATCTGCTCCAGCAGCTCATCGCATTGCTGGAAGGTGTCATCGGCGAGCAGTGCATTGCTGTCCATGGTCAGCCCATTCCCTTGTCGTGTACGGCAATCTGACGCCAGGCGTCTCCCAGCTCGTTGAGCAGACGACGCGCCTCGTCGAGCTTTTCCGGGCTGTTGCCCAGGTTGGCCTGCAGGATCAGGCGCGCGATGTAGTCATACATGCGATCAAGATTGGTCGCGACCTCGTTGCCCTGCTCATGATCCAGGCAGGCACGCAGACCTTCGGTGACGATGCTGGTCGCCTTGGCCAGCGACTGCCCCTTGGCGGCCACGTCGCCGGCTTCCATCTGCAGACGCGCCGCAGCCAGCGCGCGGTCCGCTCCCTCGAACAACATCACGATCAACTGGTGTGGGCTGGCGGAAAGCACACCGGATTCCACGCCGACACGGGCATAGGCATTGGCGCCACGATAGCGACTCATGGTGATTGGGTTCCCTTGTTCATGGCGTTTGTCAGTATCTCTGTCAGATATGGAGCCGTCATCGGCATGCCGACTCGACAGCGGGCATTGCCGGACGCATCGAATCTCGCAAACGGATGGCCTAGGCCTGGGTAAGTGATCAATGTCTCAGGGTCTCAGCCCCCCGATCAGCCCGTCATGTCCCAGCTGTTTTCCAGCGTTTCCAGCTGACTGGTCAGGTAGTCACTGGTGGAAGTCAGGTTGGCCACCAGGATGTCGAGTTCCGTGAACTGTTCCCGATAACGCTCGATGGTGGCCTCGATGGTGTCTTCGGTCTGCTCATACTGACTGGCGAGACTTTCAAGCGACCCCTCGATGCCCTCCGTCGTGCTTTCCAGCGTGCCATCTTCCCCGACCACCTCTTCCAGCAGACTGGACATCTGGCTGGCGAAGCCGCTGGTGCCCGCCTCATCATCGGAGATGAAGAACCCCGACATCGCCGCCAGCTGCTCACTGTCGGCCGCCTCGATCACGGCGCTGTCGAATTCGAGCTTGCCATCGTTGGTACGGCTCACCCCCAGCGAGGAGAGCGCATAGAAATCGCCCTCACTGGTGAAATTCAGCGCCGAGGTCAGGCGACTCTCGATGGTGCGCAGCGTCGAATCGCCCAGCAATTCCCCCGCCGTCCCTTCATCGGCATTGAAGGCGGTGTAATTGTCGATGGTGTCCTGGAGATCGTTGTAGGCATTGACGAAGGTCTGCATCGCCTTGCTGACCGACTCGACGTTCTCCTTGACGGTGACCACGCTGGCTGTCGTGTTCGTCTCGCTCAGGGTCAGGGTCAGCCCGTCCACGGCATCATCGATGACATTGGAGGTAGCTTGCATGCTGATGCCATTGACGCTGAACTCGGCATTGCGCGCCGCGACGACTTGCTCCATCCCGCTGGCAGCCGGGTCACTGCTCGTCGTGGCATAGCTCGCCGGATCATGGCTGAGCAGGCTATCGAGTTCTGCCACCTCGCCGCTGGTCGAGAGGCTCATCACCGCCTCGTTGCCCGTCTCGTCCGAGGTCATCACCAGGCGATACGGCGTGTCGGAGCCATCATTGACGATCGAGGCCGTGACCCCGAGGCCCGCCTCATTGATGGCATCGCGAATGCCTTCCAGGGTGTTGTTGCTCTCGTCGATGACGATGCTGGCACTGCGCTCGGCGTCCGCCGTATAGCTGCCATCACTGGCCAGCGTGCCCAATGACAGCGTCAGCGTGGTCGCGATGCCATCACCGATGGCCTCATCACGACTCGCCTGCCCAGCCGTCGCCAGACTCTGCGCCTGCGCCAGTTGGGTGACAGCCACCGAATAACTGCCCGCACTCACTTCCGAGGTTGCCGTGGCACTGACGCCCGAACCACTGGCGGTGGTCGTCATGCCGGCATAGGTATCGGCATCAGCCAGCGCAGCGGCGGCGGTATCCAGCGATTCCAGGCGACTTTGAATCGTGCCCCAGGCCGACAACTCGGCCTCATAACTTGCCTGCTGGTTCTCGATTGGCGTGAGCTTCTGACGCTCTGCCGTTTCCAGATCCGTCAGCAGACTGTTGAGGTCGAGCCCAGAGCCAATCCCCAGCGATGAAATCGTCGCCATATGCACCTCTCGTTAGGGTGAAGGTATTCTCACATGCCCGCTGGACCGCCATCAGGCGAAAAAGCACGCATACCGGGCGTATTTGTCTGTCTGAGTGTTGGGGCTATCGGCACAGGATTCGTGAACTTGAGGGATTTCTTGTTCAGACGTTTTCTATGTGAGCACCTTCATCTTTCGAGCACCTTCATCTTTCGATCACCTTCTTTTTCGATCGCCTCCTTTTCGATCACCTTTGATTTGCCCCTCCCCGAGCGCGCCCCGCACTCGACCTCAGACTACAGAAAGGTAGTCACCCTACAGCGCCTACGACGTATCGCTTACCGCACCGCAAACGTTTGCGGTTCATAATTGGCGCCATTGTGAACCAGCGGATTCAGACACTGGATCGACTCATTCCTGCTTTACCCAAGGACTGCGACGTGAAACGACACGGCATCTTGAACGGACCTCTCAGTGGCCACCTCGCCCGTCTCGGCCATACCCACACCGTGGTGATCGCCGACGCCGGCCTGCCGATTCCCGAGGGCGTGCCCTGTGTCGATCTCGCGGTGATTCCCGGCCTGCCCGCCATGCTGCCGGTGCTGGACGCCCTGCTGGCCGAGCTGTGCATCGAGGCCACGACCCTGGCCGAGGAGCTGCCGGTCAAGAGCCCCTCCTTCCACGACGCCATCATCGAACGTCTGGACACACTCGATCGACTGTCACTCACGCCGATTGTCCGCAATCAACTCAGTCATGAAGCCTTCAAGGCGGCACTGCCTCAGGCGAGCGTCATCGTGCGCACGGGCGAGTGCACGCCATATGCCAACGTGATCCTGCACTGTGGAGTGCCCTTCTGATGCAGAGCCATGCACAACCGCGAGTGCTGATGGCACTCAAGGGCATCGACAAGGGCTTCTCCGGGGTCAGCGTGCTCAAGGGTGTCGACCTGACCCTGCGCGCGGGGCGCGTGCATGCGCTGGCCGGCGAGAATGGCGCGGGCAAGTCGACGCTGATGAAGATTCTCTCCGGCGTCTATCGCTATGACGCCGGCACACTGTGGCTGCGTGACGAGGAAGTGGTCTTCACCACCCCGCGCCAGGCGATGGACTCTCGCATCGCCATCATCCACCAAGAACTCAATCTGGTGCCGGGCCTGTCCGCCGGCGAGAACATCTTCCTCGGCCGCGAACCGCGTACGGCAATCGGCACCGTCGACTGGAAGCGCCTGCACCGTGATGCCCGCCAGCTGCTGGATCGCCTGCGCCAATCGCTGGACTCCCGCACCGCCGTCAGCGAGCTGAGCATCGGTCAGCAGCAGATGGTCGAGATCGCGCGTGCGCTGTCGCTGGACGCCGAGATCATCATCATGGATGAGCCCACCGATGCACTGACCGACATCGAGACCGAGATTCTCGCCGAGGTCGTGGCCGAGCTGCGCGCGGAAGGCCGCTCGCTGGTGTTGATCACCCATCGCCTGAACGAGATCTTCAGCATGTGCGATGAAGTCGCCGTGCTGCGCGATGGTCAGATGATCCACCAGGGGCCGACGGCGGAGCTGGATGAAGATGGCTTGATCCGCCTGATGGTCGGTCGCGAGCTGGCCGAGCGCTACCCATACACGCCCGCCAGCCCTGATGGCGAAGTGATGCTCGAGGTGAAGGATCTCGAGGCGCCGGGCGTCAAGGGCATCAGCTTCTCGGCGCGGCGTGGAGAAGTGCTCGGCTTTGGCGGCCTGATGGGTGCCGGACGCACCGAGCTGGCCCGCGCCCTGTGCGGCGATACCCGTATCAGCGCCGGCAGCGTGCAGCTGCATGGCCAGCCGGTGCGGTTTTCCTCGCCGGCCGAGGCATTGGCCGCGGGCCTGGTGTATGTGCCGGAAGACCGCAAGCAGGCGGGCCTGATTCTCGCCCACTCGGTGGCCAGCAACATGTCGTTGAGCGCCCTGCCGAGCTTCTGTGGCGCGTTCGGGCGCATTCGCCATGGCGAGGAAGCCGCCGCCGTCGAAAGCTTCGTCAAGAGCATGCAGATCAAGGTCAGCAATACTGACCAACCGGTCGATACGCTGTCCGGCGGCAACCAGCAGAAGGTGTCGCTGGCCAAGGCGCTGATGCCGGCGCCGGAGCTGGTGATTCTCGACGAACCGACCCGTGGCGTGGATGTCGGCGCCAAGCGCGAGATCTACCTGCTGATCAATGAACTCAAGCGCCAGGGCAAGTGCGTGCTGCTGATCTCCTCCGAGATGCCCGAACTGCTGGGTCTGGCCGATCGCATTCTGGTGGTCGCCGATGGGCGCATCTCCGGCGAGTTCAGCCGTGAGAACGCGACCCAGGAAGCGATCATGACCGCGGCCTCGGGCCTCGAGAGCCCCCTCAGCAGTGACAGCACTTCAAGAGCCGGCACTTCATCGACCAACGCTGCATCGCGCGATACCGCCCGCCCGTCTTCCACACCCGATTCCTCCGCTTCCCGCCACGAGATGCCGAACTGATGTCTACTCCTTCTTCCTCTGCCGCCAGCGGCCGCCGCCTCGACGTCATGCGCCTGCTGGTCGACAACAAGGCGCTGATCGCGCTGGCCCTGTTGATCGCCGTGAGTGCGGGCCTGTCCGACAACTTCCTGTCGTCCGACAACCTGCTCAACGTGCTCCGCCAGACCAGCATCAATGCCATCATCGCCATGGGCGTGACCTTCGTCATTCTCACCGCGGGCATCGATCTGTCCGTCGGCGCGGTACTGGCGCTGACCGGCGCCTTCGCGGCCTCGATGACCGCCGCCGGTCTCTCCCCCTGGCTGAGCGTACCGGGCACCATCATCGCCGGTGCCGGCCTGGGCGCCATTTCCGGTCTGTTCGTCGCCTTCGGTCGTATCCAGGCCTTCATCGTCACGCTGGTGGCGATGACGGTGCTGCGCGGCGCCACGCTCGTCTACACCGATGGCCGTCCGGTCTCCATCGGCGTCAGCGAGGCCGCCGACACCTTCTGGAATCTGGGTGGCGGCTACTGGCTGGGCGTGCCGATCCCGATCTACATGATGTTCTTCGTCTACGTGCTGTGCTGGGGCGTGCTCCATCACACCCGCTTCGGGCGTCACGTCTATGCGGTCGGCGGTGGTGAGAAGGTCGCGCGTCTGTCCGGCATCAACGTCAATCGCATCAAGATCAGCGTCTATGCCATCGCGGGTGCCTTCGCGGCACTGGCGGGTGCCATCCTCGCCGCACGTCTGGGCTCGGCACAGCCGAATGCCGGCACCGGTTACGAGCTGGACGCCATCGCGGCAGTCGTCATCGGTGGCACTAGCCTGATGGGTGGTCGTGGGCGCATCTTCGGCACCTTGATCGGGGCACTGGTGATCGGCGTGCTCAACAATGCGCTGAACATCATGGGCGTTTCCAGCTACTACCAGATGATCGCCAAGGGCGCCGTCATACTGCTCGCGGTACTGATCGACAGCCGCGCGCAGAAATAGAAGAGCAAGTACCGCAGAAATAGAAGAGCAAGTAAGTAAGACACGACACGGTTTCATTCCCGGCAGCATCGAAGACCCTCGCTCCCGTGCGCCAACCACGGGGGCCCTCCAGCGGGTCGCCGACAACAACGAAAGGACCATCGCCATGAAAAGAATGCTCACCTCCACGCTGACGACCGCCATCACTGCCGCAGGCCTGAGCATGATGCCGGTACAATCCGCCATGGCCGACAAGATCGCGCTGGTGGTCTCGACGCTGAACAACCCGTTCTTCGTCAGCCTCCAGCAGGGTGCCAAGGACAAGGCCGAGGAACTGGGCCACGAGCTGATCGTGCTGGATTCCGGCGATGACGCCGCGCGTGAGCTGTCCAATGTCGAGGACGCCCTGTCCCGCGGTGTCGATCTGCTGCTGATCAACCCGACCGATTCCGACGCCGTGGTTTCCAGCGTGCGCACCGCCAATGGCCGTAATGTGCCGGTGGTGACACTGGATCGCAGCGCCAATGGCGGTCGTGTCGCGGCGCACGTCGCCTCCGACAACGTCGCCGGTGGCGAACTGGCGGGCAATTTCATTGCCGAGAAACTCGCAGGCAAGGGTGAGATCGTGCAGCTGGAAGGCGTCGCCGGCGCCTCGGCCACGCGCGATCGCGGTGAGGGCTTCATGAAGGCCATCGACGGCCAGTCAGGCCTCAGCCTGGTGGCCACCCAGCCGGCCAATTTCAACCGCACCCAGGGCCTGAACGTGATGGAGAACTTGCTGCAGGCGCATCCGGGCGTGAATGCCGTCTTTGCCCAGAACGATGAAATGGCGCTCGGGGCGCAGCGTGCCCTGCAGGCTGCCGGCAAGGACATCCTGCTGGTCGGCTTCGATGGCACCGATGAAGGCATCAAGGCCGTGCAGGCCGGCAAGATGGATGCCACCGTCGCCCAGCAACCGACATTGATCGGTAGCCTCGGCGTCGACACCGCCGACAAGCTGCTCAAGGGCGAAGACGTCGAGAAGACCATCTCGGTGCCGCTCAAGCTGATCACCGAATAAGCGATCCCACGGCTCACGCCGGCTGCATCGCGAGACAGGACGCCGGCCACTGGCCGGCGTTTTTCCGTCTTTTGCGTCTTTCCATCAAGAGCGTATCTTGCTCGCCTCGCAGGGCCAGTGACGCCCGCTCGACTTTCACCATCAGGCTCACCACCAGGGATAGAAAAGTGATTCGACTCAAGGATGTGGCGGCACACGCCGGGGTTTCGGTGACCACGGTGTCGCATGTCGTGAATGCCACCCGCCCGGTGGCCAGTGCGACCGAAGCCCGGGTACGCGAATCGATCGCCGCGCTCGGCTATCGACCGGACAGCGTCGCCCGCGCCCTGAAATCCAACCGCAGTCGCACCCTGGGGATGATCGTCACCAGCGCGCACAACCCCTTCTTCGCCGAAGTGATCCGCGGCGTCGAGGACCGTTGCTACCAGGCGGGCTACAGCCTGATTCTGTGCAACAGCGACGATATCGATGCCAAGCAGCTCAGCTATCTCGAGACGCTGCGGGACCGGCGCATCGATGGCCTGGTGGTGATGACTGCCGAGAACGGTGCCGGCTTTCTCGAGGCGCTCAGCGCCCTGCCACTGCCCACGGTGATGATGGACGCCGAACCCCAGCCAGGCTGGGACATGACGGTGGTCAATGATGATTCACGCCTGGGGGGCAGGCTTGCCATTGAGCATCTGCTGGGCCACGGGATCGAGCGCATCGCCCTGCTGACCGGGCCTCGTGATCATGCCCGTTCCCGCGAACGCCTGAGCGGAGCACTCGGGGCGCTCAAGGCCGCCGGCCTGGGCGTACCGGAGGACTGGCAGATCGCGACCCAGTTGATGCTGGCCGACGGTCATCGCGCGGCCCACCTGCTGCTGGCCAATCCGGCCGACAGGCCCGATGCCATCTTCGCCTTCAATGACCTGCTGGCGCTGGGCTGTCTGCGCGCCGCCCAGGATCTGGGCATTGAAGTACCGCAGCAACTCTCGATCATCGGCTACGACGATATCGAGATCAGTGCCTACCTCTCACCCGCGCTGACCACCATCCGCCAGCCGATCTATGCGCTGGGCACCACGGCCGTCGATCAGCTGATCGCGCGTCTGGAAGGCACTCCCTTCCCGGGCCAGACCCAACTGGCCCCGAGACTGGTGGAACGCGACAGTGTCGCGCGGTCAGAATAGAGGACAGCATTTATACTGGATGAGTATCAAACATATCAAACAACAACATTTCTCTTATAGGTGAACACTGCCTACTGTCCCCTCATGAATCACCGCTGCCACGACTGGCAGCACGAACATGAGGACACGCTGGTGACAGGTACTTCCCCTTCAAGCACTTCCCCCACCGACCCTTCCCATTCCAACCCTCCCCGCTCAGGCGCGGCCCGGTCAGACGGCCTCCAGCCGAACACTGACACGCCGACATCGGTACCAGACGCCGACAGTACGCCCGCCATTGGCCGCGGCTTGCTGTTGCTGATGGCGATCGCGGTCGCCGCGACCGCCGCCAATCTGTACTACAACCAGCCGCTGCTGGCGGAGATGGCCAGCTCACTGGGTGTGAGCCAGGGCATGATCGGCCTGATTCCTTCCGCGACCCAATTCGGCTACGCCGCCGCCATCCTGCTGATCTCGCCGCTAGGCGACACCATGGACAGGCGCCAGCTGATCCGCAATCTGTCCATCACCCTGGCACTGGCCTCACTGGGTATCTTCCTGGCCCCCAGCTTCTGGCCGCTGTTGCTGGTAAGCTTCGTGGCCGGGCTGGGCGCCAACATCACCCAGCAGCTGATTCCGCTGACCGCCTCGCTGTCCACCCCCGAGGCGCGCGGCAAGAACATCGCCACCCTGATGACGGGCCTGACCATCGGCATACTGCTGTCACGCACCCTGAGCGGCAGCATCGGCGAATACTGGGGCTGGCGCAGCGTCTTCCTGGTCGCCGCCATCATCACCGTCATCATCGGTGTGCTGCTGCATCGCTACCTGCCCAGCCGTGCGCCAGCCGTGCAGATGGCCTACCCCAGACTGATCGCCTCGATGGGCACGCTGTTCAAGCAACATGCCCTGCTGCGGGAATCCGCGCTGACCGGCGCGCTGTGGTTCGCGGCCTTCAATGCCATGTGGGCGACGCTGGCCATTCACGTTACCGATGCGCCGTTTGACTACAGCGTCCAGCAGGCGGGTCTGTTCGGCATCATCGGGCTGGCAGGCATCTTCGGTGCCAAGGCGGCGGGCCGGCTGGTCAATCGTGTCGGCGCGGGGCGCCTGATCAGCTTCGCCCTGGTGATGGTGGTGGCGTCCTTCGCGGTGCTCGCCATGTGGGGTGACAGCCTGCCCGGACTGATCGTCGGCATCATCCTGCTGGACCTGGGCGTCTTCGCGGCCCAGATTCCCAACCAGGTGCGCGTGTTCTCGATCGACCCCAAGGCCCAGAGCCGCATGAACGCCGTCTACATGCTGTGCTACTACCTCGGCGCGGCAGCCGGTTCCGCCATCGGCGTCAAGATGATGAGCGTGTATGGCTGGCAAGGCATGTCGCTGTTCGGGCTGGCACTGGCAGCGGTGGCGCTGGTGCATCATGGTGTGAAGCAACGTCGCTCGGCCTCTTCATCACAATGAGATGAAGACAGTAAGATCAAGACAGTGAGAGGAGAGCGCAAGCGAAGCGCTGGGTGGGCAAGCAAGGCGCGAAAGAGAGAAGACGCGAAAGAGAGAAGGCACGAAAGTGATGAGAGCGAAGCGATGAACGGCTGAGGGCCCGGGATGGCGCCTGGTCAGCATGTCGAGCATGGGCATTCACACCCCATGCCACGGCAGCTGGCCTGGCGCCTGAAATGGTGGCGCAATTCAGGTAAACTCTGCGCGCCATTTCGGTGCGTCGCCGAGGTGGTACGCGATTCACGACCCGTTATCGGGGCAAGAACCCGTCAAACCCTCGAGATCCACATGAAGCTCATCGTCAAACTTATCCTCGGCATCATTGCCGGCCTGCTGATCGGCCTGATGGCCCCGGATGCCCTCGTACGTGCCGCGCTGACCGCCAAGGTCATCATCGGCCAGCTGATCAACTTCACCATCCCGTTGATCATCCTGTTCTACGTCATGAGCGGCATCGCGTCGCTGCCGAAGAATTCCGGCGCCATGCTGGGTCGCACCGTCGGCATGGCCTACGGGTCGACGATTCTGGCCGGCATCTTCGCCTTTCTGGTGGCCAGCAACCTGCTGCCCGGCATGCTGTCCGGCATGGCGCCGGTCGCTGAAGGCCGCGATGCCCTGACTCCCTTTCTCGATCTCGAAATCCCCGCTGCACTGCCGGTGATGACAGCCCTGGTGCTGGCCTTCGTGTTCGGCGTGGTCATCAGCCGCCGCGAACTGCCGACCCTGAAAAGTGCCGTCTTCGAATCGCGTGAAGTGGTCGAGGTGTTCCTCAATCGCGTCATCATCCCGCTGCTGCCACTATTCATCGCCGGCACCTTTGCCGAGATGGCCTACGAGGGCAAGGCGCTGTCGACACTGGATACCTTCTGGAAGGTGCTGGTGCTGGCCATCGTGATGCACTGGATCTGGCTGAGCACGGCCTACCTCATCACTGGCCTGATCCAGCGTCGTTCGCCGCTGGGCCTGTTGCGCAACATGCTGCCGGCCTACCTGACGGCACTGGGCACCATGTCGTCGGCGGCGACCATTCCGGTCAGCCTGCGTCAGACCAAGGCCAACGGCGTCAGCGATGAAGTGGCCAACTTCAGCGTGCCGCTGTGCGCCACCATCCACCTTTCCGGTTCTACCATCACCATCGTCACCTGCGCCACTGCCGTGATGATGATGAGCCACAACCTGGCACTCGCAAGCCTCGGCGAAGTGATTCCGTTCTTGATCATGCTGGGCCTGACTATGATCGCCGCACCCGGGGCACCGGGTGGCGCGGTGATGGCGGCGCTTGGCGTGCTGGGCAGCATGCTTGGCTTCGGCGAGGCGGAACTTGGCCTGATGATCGCGCTGTATCTGGCCCAGGACAGCTTCGGCACCGCCACCAACGTCACCGGCGATGGCGTGATCGCGCTGTGGGTCGATCACTTCGCACGCCGCGATGGTGTAGTGGCCACGCCGGAGCCGGATGCCGCGACCGGTGAAGCCCCGGTGGCACGCTCACAGCCGTGAGCTGGGCCGTTCGCCCTGTCAGTCAGACGCCTCTTGATTGATACGAGACGTGCTGGCAATCACCAAAAGCCCCGCCTCCTTTCGGAGGCGGGGCTTTTTCATGTCCGCAATCGCGCTGCATGATGGCGGGCATGGCGGCGAGGTGAGACATGACGCCGCGCCGTGCCTGACACCCACAGGCCAAACGGCTACCATTGGCGCCCACGCGTGAGCGCTGTCATTGCTGCCGTACGCCATCACCCTGTTACCGTTGCCGGAGTGCCAGATGTCCCTGCTTTCCCCTGCACTGTCCTGTCTTACAATATCGCTACCGATATCTCGCCCGCGTCTGGCGCGCATGTTCGCCACCCTGTCGCTCACCACTGCCAGCCTGACCCTCGCCCAGCACGCCAGCGCGCTGGAGATCGGCATGCCTGCCGATGGCGGCGTCAGCGTCAGCCCCGCCGTGATGCTCGACGCCGAGGGCACCCTCGATGACCAACTGAGCAGCCCGCTGATGCTCAAGCAGTTCTCGAGCCATGAGGCCGTGGAGCAAGGACTGAGCGATGGTAGCCTCGACGCCGCCTACCTGACGCCGCAGATGCTCAAGGCACTGGCCGAAGGCGGCATGTCACTGCGAGTGCTGGATGGCGCGGATCTCGACGATGTCAGCCTGGTCGCGCGTGACGAGCTGATCCGCTACACCGAACTGTTCGAGCCGCAGGAGCTGCTGATCCGCTTCCTCAACGACACCACGCGTGCAGTGCGAGTGGTGATGAGCGATGACGATGCACGCTCGCATCTGGCCTTGAGGCAGTGGGTCGAGGTCAAGGTCGGCTCCAGCATGCAGCTGGTCAGCCCGCGCTCGCTGGAAGAGCTCGAAGGCGATGAATATGTCGGGGATGCGCCCCAGGCGCTGATCAACAGCCGCAAGATGCACGCTGCCTTCCTCAACGGCGATGACGCGACGCGTCTGGTGGCCTTGCATCCGCTGTCCAAGGACTGGCTGCCACGCGCCGACATGCTCGACCTGCCGCGCATGCTGCTGGTGAGTCGCGCCGATATCGAGGATGCGAGCCTTGAGGCCGAGCTCGAGTCGCTGGCCGTTGAGCACACCCGCATGCAGCAGAGCCTGCATGGCGAGGAGCCGATGAAGCTTGCCTTCACGCTCAAGCAGGCCTGGCCGGCGGATGCCGGTGAGGCACCGAGCCTGCCCAGGGTGGTGCATGCGCTGAATGGGCGCTCGATCCCGAGCGCCGATATGCGCACCGCCCTCAAGGACTGGCTGGGTGAGCAGCAGGCCGCGGTCAGCTGGCCTGAGCTCCAGCAGTAAACCCAGCAGTAGACCCAGCACTAGATCCAGCGGTCATGCCCCCCACAGGGCGAATGACAGACACAAAAAACCCGCCGATTGGCGGGTTTTTTCGATCAACGGCAACGATCAGGCGTCGAGGGCTTCAGCGATCTGGGACTGAGCCTTCGGGCCGATGCCCTTGACTTCAGAGATCACGCCATCGGCGTGAGCCTTGCGAACCTTGGCGACGTCGTCGTAGCCAGCGTCAGTCAGGGCACGGATAGCAGCAGCGTTGAGGCCGAGGTCTTCCAGAGAGGCCGCGTCGGCTTCTTCGGTCGCTTCCTCGACGGCTGCGCCCATCGGCATCATGCGAGACTGGGCGATGGCCTGTTCGCGTGCCAGACGTGCCTTGTACTGCACCAGCTTCTGGTTGAACTCGTGTTCGACCTGCTTGCGGTGCTTGTCAGAAGCTGCGGCTTTCTCGCTCAGGCGTTCGTTGCGAGCACGCAGGTCTTCGACTTCCTTCTTTGCCTTGTCACGGGCATTACGGAGCTTGTCGGCTTCCTTGCTGGCTTCACGCAGCTGACGCTCCAGCTCCTTGATGCGGGCGTTCTGGTCCTGCTTGGTGTCCTGCTCCTGAAACAGGGATGCAAGCTGGTCGTCAAGATTAGCGTCGGTCATACTGCTATGTTGCCTCGAATAATTGATAAAGAGCTAAAGTCTGGGCGCACATTCTACCGCAGTTCTTCAGTTTGTGCTGCATTTGAGCGCAACCCGAGCGGGATGAATGTGAATCGGAGTCCTGCATGGGGCAATATTACCCCAACTGTGTGACATCGCCAGTCACGGATGATCCAGTCTCGGATGAAACTGTGCGCTGGATGAGACGGCACTGAACGCACACGGCAACCACACTCTCGGCGCCATGGCGCAGATCACGGAAAAGACAGCCCGTTTTCATGGACTGTCTTTTTCGCGGTTACAAAGCACTTGTTCAGGCCTGTCAGCAGAGACCTCAGTGCCTGGACTCAGTGCTTGCGCCAGTCCTCGAGCTTGTCGCTCAGCTGCTGACGACGCGTGTCGGGCGATGCCAGCGCTTCGGACTGATGACCTTCCCCGAAGCGATTTTCGAGATAGTCCATCAGGTTGATCAGCTCATCGTCGGTCAGGCTGTCATCGAAAGCCGGCATGAAGACACTGTGGCCATTGTTCTCACGCTGCACGCCATTGAGGATCGCCTGAGCCAGATTGTCCGGGTAGACACTGCCGGTCACGCTGTTGTGGAACAGGGACGGGTAGTAGCCATCCTGAGTGCCGGCGCCATCCGCGCCGTGGCACATGGCGCAGTGGCCCAGATACAGACGCACACCCGGCGTGGCGTCGGTCAGCTGACCGATCAGGTCTTCATCATCGGGGCGCTTGTCCAGCGGCTGACCGCGCAGCAACAGCACGTCATCGGCCGGCGCACCCTGATTGAAGCGTGTGGCGACCTGCGGCTCGCTTTCGGCCTCACGATCGCCATCATTGACCGCCTCGCCCTGCTCGCCCTTACCATCCACCGCCGGAATCGACTTCAGATAGACCGCGATGGCGCGCAGGTCATCTTCACTCATGTGACGCATTGAGTGCTCGACCACATCCGCCATCGGGCCGCCAGCCTGCGCCTTGCCCTTGAGGTTGCCGGTCGCCAGATAGGTCTGGATATCCTGCTCGCTCCAGCTGCCCAATCCGTCCTTGTGATCAGGTGTCAGATTGAAGGCGCGCCAGCCTTCGATCATCGCCCCACCCAGATAGCCTTCTTCCTCACCGGTCAGTGCCTTCTCCTGGAAGGCGATGCCGCGCTCGGTATGACAGCTGCCACAGTGGCCCGGCCCCTGGACGAGATAGGCGCCACGGTTCCAGTCGGCGCTCTTCTCGGGGTCATCCTGCCACGGCTCCAGCGGCGAGAAGATCTCTTCCCACAGCGCCATCGGCCAACGCATGTTGAGCGGGAACGGAATCTCGCTTTCGCGGTTGGGCGTGCTGCTCGGCGTCACGTCATGCATGTTCCAGGCGTAGAGCGCCTTGATGTCCTCATCCGTCAGACGGGCATAGGACGGAAACGGCATCGCCGGATAGAGGTTGTGGCCATCGGCAGCTTCGCCCTCGCGCAGCACACGGGTGTACTCCTCGAGGGTGTAGTTGCCGATGCCGTGCTCGGTATCCGGGGTGATGTTGGTGGCGTAGATCTCGCCCACCGGGGTCTCGAAGCCGAGTCCACCGGCATATTCATCGCCGTCCTCGGTGCTGTGACAGGCCGCGCAATCACTGGCGCGCGCCATATACAGCCCCTTCTCGATCAGCGCGGGGTCATTGGTGGCGGCCTTGTCGGCTTCCACCTGCCTGGCGTGCTCGTCCTCGCCGCTGCCACAGGCACTGAGCAACAAGGCGCTGGTACCCGCAATGGCGGCCAGACGGACGGCACGAGTCAGGCGTGCGGGGCGAAGGATCGGGCGGGCACCACGACCTTTCTCATCAATGGCATCACGGGTGCCAGCAGTACGGACGTGCGGAACCATGCTTATATTTCCTGTTCGAGCAGATCGGCAATACGCAGAGACAACGCCGCGATGGTCAGGGTGCAATTGACCGACCCGACGGTGGGCATGCTGCCGGAGCTGGCGACAAACAGATTGTCATGGCCATGCACTCGGCAATCGCGATCCACCACGGAGTCTTTGGGGTTGTCTCCCATCAGGGTCGTACCGCAGATATGCTGGTTGTTGGAGTACTCATCACGAAACGCGATGTCGGTGCCTCCCATCAACTGAGCGATACGCGCATATTGTTCACGGGTATGCGCGGCGCTGCGTTTGACGTAATCATCGATAGCATAACGGAATTCCGGGCGCGGCAGGCCGAGGGCGTCACGTTTTTTTGACGGCGTGATGCGATTGGCGGCTTCCGGCAACAGCTCGTGGAAGCTGTCGAACTGCACATAACGGCTGGCGCGGTTATCGATCTGTGCCTGCAGTTCCGCGCCGAGCCTGAGCGGTGTTTCCGACAGCACCTCCGTGGTCATCTGCTGCGTGCGGGCAATATTGGACAGATGCAGCTTCTTGGACGCGAAGTCCTTGCGGAAGTCGCCGTCGCGCCAGGTGATGATCGAGGTCATCTCCTGAGGGCCTCGCCCGGCCCACAGCGGCTCATCGGCCAGAAAGCTCACCCCGGTGCCGGGATGGTCCATCAGATGCCGGCCGACCATGTCGTTCTGGTTACCCACTCCATCGGGGGTATGGGCATTGACCGACATCTGCATCAGCTTGGGCGTCTCGATACCATTGGCCGCCAGCACCACCCGCGCCGCGCTCAAGCGATGCTGCTTGCCGTCGGGGTCCAGATAGCGCACTTCACGAATCTTGCCGCTGGCATCGCTTTCCAGGTGATGCACGATGGCATTGTCGATCAGCCGGGCACCGGCGCGCTCCGCCTTCTCGACATGGATGATGCCGGAATACATCGCCCCGATCGGACAGATGGGCATGCAGTTGTTGTTGCCGCAGCAGGTCGGCCGGTCATCATAGGGGCGGCTGTTGCGCGCCACCGGCTCGGTGACCATGTCGAAGCCGTGGGGATTGATGCGCTCGCTGACCCGCCGCTCGTTCCACGACAGCGGCAGAGGTGCCATCGGATACTCGGCGCTGCGCGGGCTGCCGAGATCGACATCATTCGGCCCCCAGACACCCAGCGCCACCTCGGCCCGGAAGTAATAGTCTTCCAGATCGTCATAGCCTATCGGCCAGTCGCGCCCGACGCCATATTCGCTCTTGAGACGGAAATCGCTGGGCAGGAAGCGCCAGGCCGAGGCCGCCCAATGCCAGGTGGTACCGCCGACGGCGCGGATATACTGGGCGTCATAGGGCTGCTCGCCCTTCTGCACCAGATAGTCGGCATTCTCGCCGTAGAGCATCGGATGGGGCGCTGCCTTGCTGGCAGGATAGGGCCCCATGAAGTCCATCTTGTTGGCCTGGTTGCGGAAGCGCTCGACAATCTGCCAGCGCTGCATGCGCGGGCCTGCTTCCAGCATGATGACCGACTTGCCGGCCTCGGCCAGGCGATGTGCGATCAGGGCACCGGCGACACCAGACCCGACCACGATCACGTCGGCATCATACGAACGGGATTCCTCGGCCATGCAGGATTCTCCTCGGGAAAAGGGTAACAGCAACGGGGCGGTCAGGACGCCCCTGAAAGGTCTGGCAGGCAAGCGATGTCAGAAGCCGAGGTCCAGGCACGGGGCCAAGGCCCGGCCATCCACCACGCGCAAGCCCGGGGAAAAGCGTGGCCGCTCAGGCATTGGGTGCCTCTGCCCAGAACCCCGGGCGATTGGGGCAATAGGTACGCACCACCTGCACATCGCGCGGCCCCGCATACATGCCAGCGCGTTCGAAGGCGATGACCTCGGCGGCGGGGTCACTGATCGACCTGCCGACCGTGCCCAGCATCCAGGCCTGCAACAGACGTCGCACCAGCGCCATCTCGCCGTCGCTCAGGTCTTCCTTTTTCAGGTACTCTCGCGACTCGCCCAGGGCCAGCAAGCGGGTCTTGAGGGCCGGCAAGCTGCCGACGCCAGGCACTCCCTCGGCCGGAATTCTCGCCAGCGCCTCGAAGTAGCGCTGACCCAGCCGCTCATCCAGTGTCTTGTCGCTGAGCAGCCAGCGCGACAGGGCCATGAACGTCGCGAAGGCACTGTCATCCTGCGTCTGTTGCTCGTCAGCGACCGTCTCGGCCAGGGCCTGAAGCGACAAGCCGCCGAACATGGCAATGCCTGCCCCACCGAGCCCCAGTTTCAATAGTTGGCGACGTGAAGAATCAGTAGCGCTCTGGGATGTCGACATGCGTCCCTCCCGGACAATGAATGGTTCACCCGACGCCAGCGCAGCGCGCGCAAGGCGGTACTGCCACCAGAGCTGCATTCGAACAGCCCTCAGGCAAGTCTTGTGAGGTTGTGAACAGCTCTTGAGCAGCCCTTGCACAGGGTTTGATGAACAGCATGGTAACAAGCGCCGTTACGTTATAGACAAACGTATAATGAACAAGGAGTTCCTTTTTTAGCAACTCCAGAGGCGTGCTTTGCGCAACCCAGTCAGTCCACAGGCAAACGCGTCCTGTTGGTCTACTGATAAGAGTCGGTGGAAACCGCGAAAGTTACCAGCGGATGCCGATGCCTGACGCGGAAGTCATACTCGCCTGCCTAGCGCTCGCTGGCAGTTCCCTGACTGTGCTCGGCGCAGTAGGATGTGGGGCAAGGCAGCCGGTGTCGCTAGTCCGACTCGCTCACGAGCTGCCCATCATTCGACGACTTCAGGGAAGACTCGCCATGCTTCGTCACTTGCGTACTCCGCTCGCTCTGCTCATGTGTACCGCCGTTCTTGCCGGGTGTGAAAGCGCCTCGCGCATGGCTGACAGCATTTCACTGCCGGACTTCGGCTCCTCCTCCCGGACCGAACAGGGTGAGCAGCGCGTCCAGCGTAGCGTCGCCTTCCCGGAGGCGGAGTACGCCAAGCTCGACAAGACCGGCACCTCGGTGATCAAGGGCCGCATGTCCTACGACTGGCAGGGCCAGACGATCTACGCCAACCGGGCAGGCATCTCGATCGCGCCGGTCACCACCTACTCCGCAGAAGCGGCGGAACTGGCGCTGGCAGGCAAGACGGCGTCTCGCGCCGATCCGCGTGCCCAGGCCTACACCCACATCGTACGCACTGACAGCAATGGCTACTTCACTGCCACAGGTCTGCCCTCCGGCACCTTCTATGTCGCCGGTGTCATCCAGTTGCCGGACGGCACACGCAGCCCGCTGATTCTCAGTCAGGTGCAGGTGGGCAGTGGCCAGACCCGCGACATCGAGTTGAGCCGCTGACAGCCCGCGTGTTCCTCTTGCTCTGCTTGCTGCCCTTGCACCGCCGGATGAAGGCCACCGCTCCATGACGACGCTTTTGCTGCGCGCCTATACCCCGCAGGCCACGGTCCACGACCACGACCACCACCAGCTGGTGCTGCCGATCCGCGGCCATCTCGATATCCAGGTCGGCAGCCATCACGGTACCGTGGTCACCGGCGAGTGCGTCATCATTCGCCCAGGAGAGTCACACCTGTTTCATGCCAAGGACGCCGCGCGTTTCATCGTCGCAGACCTGGACTACCTGCCCGACAATCTCGCGGCGTCGCAACGGGTAGTGTTCTCGATCAGCACCCTGCTGATGAACTACCTGCTGTTTCTCGAAGCCCAGCTGCAGGGCGAGGTCGACAAGCACATCGATCAGCTGTCCATCGCACTGTTTCTCGGCCTGCTGGAGAAGCAGACCTGTGATCAACGTGTCGATCGTCGTCTGCTCAGAGTGCTCGACATCATGAATGCGCAGCTTGAGCAGCCCCACGACGTGGCATCACTGGCCAGACTCGCCCATCTGAGCCCGACCCAGTTTCACAAGGTGTTCCGCGACAATCTGGGCGTCAGCGTCAAACAGTACCTGACCGCGAGACGCATGGAGCGCGCGCGGGCGCAGTTGATCCATACCGATCTCAGCGTCCAGCAGGTCGCCGAGGCCGTCGGCTATCAGAACCTTTCCGCCTTCTCGCGGCGCTTTTCCTGCTACTTCGGCCAGTCCCCGCGCGAGATGACGCGCCAGTATTCGAGTCTCACTCCCGCGAATGACTGAATGAGCGACTGACTCGATCATCTGGACAACCGATTGAGTCCCCGAACCCGACAGACAATCACCGCACTCTGGCGGTCCATGACGTTTTGCTTCTCCTGGCAGAACAGAGCGTAGTTTCAGCACAATATATTCTCGCGATGAGGCGTAATCTCGTGCACACCGAGACACACTTCATTGCGAGCCATCCACCATGCAGCACTCCTTCTCCCGGACGCCCTTCCGCCCAGCGCTGGAACGCCAGATCGGCAACCTTTCCGTCCTCACGGCCGCCCTGCTATGGGGCACGACCGGCACCGCCGCCCACTTCAATCAGGATGTCAGCCCGTTGGCCACCGGCGCCTTCGCCATGGGCTTTGGCGGCATTCTGCAGGCCGTGCTGTCGCGACGAATCCTTCATGAGGAACTGGCCGCCCTGCTGGTCCACAAGCATCTGGTGCTGTGGGCAGCGCTGTTCATCATCATCTACCCGCTGGCGTTCTATTCGGCCATGGAATACACCGGCGTCGCGATGGGCACCGTGATCACCATCGCCACGGCGCCGTTGGCGGCAGCGGTGCTGGAATATGTGCTGGATCGCAAACGCGTCAGTGCGCACTGGTACGCGGCGCTGATACTGGGCATGGCCGGCGTGGGGCTGATGGCGATGGGCGAGACACGTCTGGCAGATACGGCGGCGCACGCCACTGCCAGCGGCGTTGCCAGCGAGAGCCGCAAGCTCATCGGTATCGGGCTGGGCGTGCTGGCCGGCGCGAGCTACGCCACCTATTCGCTGCTTGCCAGACGCATGATGCTGCTGGGCGTCCATCGCCGTGCGGCCATGGGGGCGATGTTCGGCTGTGCCGGCGTCGTGTTGTTGATCGGCCTGGCCATCAGCTGCCTGTTCCTCGATCCGCGCCTGTTCGCCACGCCGATGAATTCGGCGGTCGCCATCTACATGGCGCTGATCCCGATGCTGCTGGCCAGCCTCATCTTCGGACGCGGGCTCGCCAGCGTGCCCATCAGCCGGGTGACGGTACTGACCATGTTCGAGCCACTGGTGGCGGGCCTGCTGGCCGTCATCGTCGTCGGCGAGCAGTTCACGCTGATGGGGGCCATCGGCATGGTGCTGATCATGACCTGCCTGATGCTGCAACTGCGTCCGCAGGCAACGCAGGCGCCGATGGCCAGCCCACAGGCAGACCTCGCGGCCTGGACGACGCCCGACACCGCCTCCGACGCTCTGGTTGAGACACAAGGCGACACGGCCTGTTGGGGTGAGCGTGAATCGTGGAGCGATAACGAGCAAGGATCGCAGCCATGGCAGCGTCACGACGCCTGACCGCAATGAGAGTATTGAGGGAATTGATGGCAAGCCACGTTGGACGCACTGAGCGGCAGCCAGCTGGCGTGACGACTCACCTGGCCGAAAGTGGTTTCAGCACACTTCCTCCAGGACTCTTGCCGCGACTGAAAACGGCCACGGGATTGGCAAGACACGCAAGGACATCACCATGACAACCACTCGCGCCGATATCGCGGCCTCTTCAAGGTCGACCAACACGGGTAGCCTGGCCGTTCTGTTTGCCGCGCTGCTGTGGGGCACCACCGGCACGGCGGCCCACTTCAATCAGGATGTCAGTCCGCTGGCGACCGGCGCCTTCGCCATGGGCGTCGGTGGCCTGCTTCAGGCAGTGATCGCACGGCCCAATATCATGGGCTGCCTGGACCTGTTGATGGCGCAGAAGGGCCGGGTATTGCTCGGCGCCGTCTGTGTCGTCATCTACCCGCTGGCCTTCTACTCCTCGATGCATCTGGCCGGCGTCGCCATCGGCACGGTGATCACCATCGCCACGGCGCCACTGGCCGCGGCGATTCTCGAGCGCCTGTTCGGCCACCACCGACTCACGCTGAGCTGGTACATCAGCCTCGCGTTGGGCATTGCCGGTGTGGTGATGATGGCGATGGGCGAAACGGCCACTCATGGTGGGGACATTGCCGCGGTCAGCTCCGCTGGAGACCCGATGGCGGCAGGGTCAGGGAGCATGCCTGACACTGACTGGCAACGTCTGGCCGGCATCGTGCTGGGCATCATTGCCGGAACCACTTACGCCGCCTATTCGCTGATCGCCCGGCGCATGATGGACCACGGCACCCACGCTCGCGCTGCCATGGGCAGCCTGTTCGGCGTCGCCGGTTTCGCGCTGATCGCAGGCCTTGGTCTCAGCATGCTGGTGGCCGACCCACGTCTGTTTGCCACCCCCGGCAATTCAGCGGTCGCGCTCTATATGGCGCTGGTGCCCATGTTCCTCGGCTATATCGCCTTCGGCTTCGGCCTGAAGACCGTCGCCGCCAGCAAGGCCACCCTGCTCACGCTGTTCGAGCCGCTGGTCGCCGCCCTGCTCGCCGTGACCATCGTCGGGGAACATATCGCTCCGCTCGGCTGGCTCGGCATGGTGCTGATCGCTGTCTGTCTGGTGATTCAGGTGAAGCCGAAACGACCTGAAGAATGACTGAAGCCTGAATGACAGAAAGCCCCAGCCTGATCCTCAGGCTGGGGCTTTCTGTGTTACTGGACATCAACTCTCGGCCTCATGCCATTCCGATCTCTCGCCCTGAAGCGCGCAACGTCAATGCGAGGCAAGCTCGGCGGCATCGACCTGTGGTGTTATGCGACGCACGCCCTTGGCATCCTGCGCGTAGGCACGATGACGCACATCCCAGAGCGCCACGGCATGCTGGATGTTGAGCCAGAACTCCGGCGTATTGCCTAACGCAGCCGCCAGCTTGATGGCCATCGGGGCCGTCAAGGTGCCCTTGTCATGCACGATACGACTCAGGGTATTTCTGTGCACTCCCATCGCCTCGGCCAGGGTGCGGATGTCGATGTCCATCGGCTCCAGAAACTCTGCCGCCAACATCTCGCCTACCGTCAGTGGGCGCCGCTGGGTATTTCTCATCACTGCTACCTCCTCTAGCCCTTGTAAGCATGCGGGTCTAGATATGTTTGATGGGCAATCCCTGCCTCCCATCGAAAGATGAGTCGATACTGCTTGTTGACGCGAATCGAGCAATAACCTGCGAGATTGCCCTGCAGATGCTCGAAACGATTGCCTGGCGGAATCCTCAAATCAGACTCCTGGCTTGCGGCATCGAGAATCTGCAACTTGCGATAAAGCGAACTTGAGAGCGCCGCAGGTATCTTGCGGTGGCCAACATCTTGCTCGTAGAAGCTCTCGAGCCACACATCCCTGAACTCCACCGCCATGGCAGCACCTTTTTCCCTCATTCTATGCACAACCATGTTGTGCATCAAGTGACTCTCCCCTGAGGTGGCTCTCCCATGACGCTTCTTCACACATGAAAAACGCCCAACGAGTCCAGGACTCGTTGGGCGCTTCGTATGCCTCTGGCCTTCACACCAGACGCTCAGCGACTCACGCTGCCGTCTTGTTGACCAGCTCGACCTTGGCAAGCTTGATCAGTCCGCCGTAGACGACAAAGGCGACCACGACACCCACGACGGGCGGCATGAAGGGGGAGCTCCAGGCACACAGGCAGGCGATGGCGTAGGCGGCGAGGCCCGGCCAGTGGTAATCCACCTTGGGCATCTCGGCGAGGCGCGGATACAGCCCTTTGTGGCCGAGCCAGAAGTTGGCCATGATCACGCCGCCGATCGGCGGAATGAAGGTACCGAGCAGAATCAGGAACGGGATCAGCCACTCATACATGCCGAGTACCGCCAGCACCGTGCCGATGGCCGCGCCGCCCAGAGTGACACGCTGACGATGCGGCGTGCGCAGCAGATTGCAGCCGGCGATCGCGAAGTTGTAGATGGTGTTGTCCTGGGTGGTCCAGATATTCAGAAACAGCATCAGCACCGCGAGGCTGACCAGCCCCTGGGCGATCATCACATCGACGATATCGGCCTGCTGATAGATCATCGCGCCGAGCGCACCGGTGAGAACCATCAGGCCATTGCCGACAAAGAAGGCCGCCAGCGTGGCGATCACGGCGATCTTCGGCGAGCGCGCGAAGCGACTCCAGTTGGTCGCCTGGGTGCCGCCACTGATGAAGGTACCGATCACCGCCGTGATGGCGGCGGTCCAGCTCATGGAATCCGTCGGCGTCAGTGCCGCAAGTCCTGCCATGCCGCCGACATCGACCATGCCGGTGTACAGGCTGAACAGGATGAACAGCAGCATGGCCGGCACGGCGACACGTGACAGCATGTCCAGACCGCGATAGCCGATCATCGCCGTCAGACAGAAGGCGAATCCGAAGATGACCATCAGCGGCATGGTCAGCCATTCCGGCAAGCCTAGCGTCTTGACCAGCACGATGGCGATGGTCGCGGTGCCCCAGGCGTACCAGCCGATCTGGGTGAAACCGAGCACGAAGTCGGACAGACGACTGCCCTTCTCGCCAAAGCACAGGCGGCCCATCAACACCGAGTTGAGGCCGCTCTTGCAGGCGATGTAGGCCAGCGCCGCCGCGTAGCTCCCCAGCAGCAGATTGCCGATCACGATGATCCACATCAGCTCGTTGAGTTCGAAGGCCGCGCCCAGTGACCCACCGGCCCACATGGTGGCGGTGAAGAAGGTGAAGCCGAGCAGCACCATCGAGGTGGAAAGCAGCCCACGTCGTGCCGAAGCGGGGACTTCGCTCAAGGGATAGTCATTGCCCACAGCCGAGGCCAGCGGTGAAGTCTGCGAAGTTGATGAGCGGTCATCTGCCATGCGGGATATATCCTTGGACTCGTACAAGGTGTCGAGTCTCTTCGTGTTGGGCCGAACTGGCCGGGAATGACGTCGCGATGCCTTGCCGTCCTGCCGCGACTGACACCTTCCTGACGCCCTGGCTGACAGAGCTGGCAGCGAGCGGAAATGTCATCGGGAAGCGACTGGCGGGGCGTGGCGGACGCTACCCTACCACTACGCAAGAAACGCGCCAGCCCTCGAAATGGCTGGTGACAATCACAGCCGCTTGACCAGACTGCAAGCTGTCTGAAGCGACAGGTTTCCCCACACCACGGGCATTGATGAGGTGTTGCTCGGTGACAGAAATGCCTGCCTGAAATTGCACGACGTTGGTGAGCGATAGCCCGAGAAAGCCTGCCATGCGACGCGAGAAATCAAAAACGCCACGCGCTGCACCTTATGAGTGCAACGCGTGGCGCTGGGATTATTCCTCACCCTGAAGACATAACCTGACCGCATGAGCAGGATGGAGTTTTTTCACTTTTTCCTTGATCACGGGCCCAGCTGGCGACTCCTTCAGCTGCTCGCCAACACACCCTCCGTGGCATTGACCTCTTCGCTGTCCATCAGACGCAATCTGACGGGCACGGATTTTGAGGCCGGCGTATTGCTGCGTGCATCACGGTGATCCAGCGGAATCAGGTCATTGGTTTCCGGATAATAGGCTGCCAGACAACCGCTCGGGATATCGTAGGCCTTGAGCTTGAAACCGGCCATGCTGCGCTCGACACCATCCTCACTCACGGTTTCCATACGCACGCGCTGGCCCTCGGACAGGCCGAGCGTTGCCAGATCCTGCGGGCTGATCATCACCACCATGCGCGTCCCGTAGACGTCCCGGTAGCGGTCATCATTGGAATAGACGGTGGTATTGAACTGATCATGGCCGCGCATGGTGCTGAGCAGGAAGGTGCTGTCCATGTCCAGCGTCTCGTGGGTGACCTTGTCGAGACCCTGCTCATCGGTGCCAAGTCCCTCGGGGAACAGGAAGTTGGCGCGCCCGGAGTCGGTGTGCCAGATGCGCTCACGCGGGGCGATGCGGATGTGGAAGCCACCCTGAGCCAGACGCGCGTTATAGTCGGGGAATATCTGCGGGAAGACCTGCTCGATGCGATCACGGATACGAGCGTAATCCGCCTGCAGCCAGTCCCAGTCAAGCGTGGGATGTGCCGGCAGTGTGGCCTTGGCCAGCTGACAGGTGATGGCGATCTCGGAGTGAAGGCTGGCATCCGCCGGCGCCATCACGCCGCGCGAGGGCGAGACATTGCACATGCCGTCCTCGACACTGGTGGTCTGCTCCGCGCCCTTGCCATCGGCGCCGGCCTGCAGATCCCGCTCGCTATGACCCAGCGTCGGCAATACCCAGCCGTGCTTGCCGGGATGCAGATGGCTGCGATTTAGCTTGGTGGCGACATGCACCGTCATGTCCAGCTCGTGCACCTTCTCCACGATGCGCTTCTGGTCCGGAATCGCGCGGAAGAAGTTGCCGCCCATGCCGATGAAGGCCCGTGTCTCACCGCGCAGAATCGCTTCACAGCATTCGGCGACATCATGGCCATTGTCCCGCGGGCACTGGATGTCGAAGACACGGTCGAAGGCATCCAGCATCGCGCCGTTGGGCAGGTTCTCGATACCGACGGTGCGATCCCCTTGCACATTGGAGTGACCGCGCACCGGACAAGGCCCGGCGCCGGGCTTGCCGATATTGCCGCGCAACAACAGCAGATTGACGATCTGCTGGATGGTGTCGCCGCCGCGGGCATGCTGGGTGATGCCCATGCCCCAGCAACAGATCACGCGCTCGGCTTCCAGGTAGGTCTGTGCCGCCTGCTCCAGTGATTCGCGCGACAGGCCGGACATCTCGACCAGATCCTGCCAGTCGAGCTTGCGGCAGTGATCAGCGAAGGCCTCGAAGCCGTGGGTATGCTGGGCGATGAAGTCATGATCCAGCAGCCCCACCGCATGCGGATTGCGCTCACGCAGCGCATCGTCGGCCTCGATCACGTACTTGCACATCGCCTGCACGGCAGCGAGATCCCCGCCGATGCGCAGCTGATGGTACTGGGTGCTGATCTCGACGCCCTTGCCGCTCAGCATGTCCCTGGGCGATTGCGGGTCGGCAAAGCTCACCAGCGCACGCTCGCGCAGTGGATTGAAGCTCACCACCTCGGCACCACGGCCACGCGCCTCGTGGAGGTCGCCCAACATGCGCGGACTGTTGGTGCCACTGTTCTGACCGAAGATGAAGATGGCATCGGCCTGCTTGAAGTCCTCGAGATTCACCGTCGCCTTGCCGATGCCGATGGACTCCGGCAAGGCCCGGGAGGTGGTCTCGTGACACATGTTCGAGCAGTCGGGGAAGTTGTTGGTACCGTACATACGCCCGAACAGCGAGAACAGGAAGGCCGCCTCGTTGGAGGTACGCCCCGAGGTATAGAACTCGACCTGGTTCGGGTCGTCATAACTCTTGAGACGCTCACCGATCTCGGCGTAGGCCGCCTCCCAGCTGGTGACCTCATAGCGATCCTCAGCAGCGTTGTAACGCAGCGGGTGCGTGAGGCGCCCTTCCTTCTCCAGATGATGATCCGTCCACTCGCGAAGCTGGCTCACGGTGTTCTGAGCGAAGAGTTCATCGCTGACGCGCTCACGCGTCGCCTCCCATGCCAGTGCCTTGGCACCGTTCTCACAGAAATTGGCTCCCTTGGGCTTGTCGCCATTCGGCCAGGCACAGCTCGGACAGATGAAGCCATCCGGCTTGTTCATCTTCATCAGGCTGAGGTGGCCCTTGACGGGCAGATGCTCCTGCCAGATGAAGGTCTCCACTGCCTTGAGCGATGGCCAGCCGCCGCCCGGTGGACGATCCAGCTGGCTGCCGGAAAGCTCGGCAGACAACTCAGGGGCGTGGGAGCCTTTGCGACTGAAGGTATCCGGGGTGTCGGAGCGGGAGGTGGTCGCATCGTGTGACATGTCAGGATTCCTGGGCAGCGCCTGCTGACACATGAGGCGGCAGCAGACAATAAATGAGCAATACCTCATCTCTTGCTCTCGCGCGGGGGATTTTCAAGGGCAGCCGGCGTTGCGCCCTTGAAGTTCTTTCGATCCGCCACCAGAGTTGTACATACCTGACACAATGAGCTCGAGAAAATGCGCTGACACGGCGAGCCCCTGACAGACGTGAGCCATCTTCTGAAAAGCTGGAACTCCAAAAGCTTGAAGGTAGAAGCTGAGAGCCCGGCAAGAAGAGAGACAAGCCACGCGTCTCGCCCAGCCACTCGACAAGCTGACGCTGATGAGGAGCCCGAACATGACCATCTTTGAAGCCCTGCGTGAGACCCACGACGAACAACGCCGCCTGCTGGACATGCTGCTCAAGACCGAAGGTGACAGCGAACCGCGCGATGACCTGTTCAAGCGCCTCAAGGAATCGCTCACCAACCATGCGGGTGCTGAGGAGCGTGCGCTCTACATCCCGATGATGGAACACGACATGACGCAGGAAAAGGCGCGTCACAGCGTGGCCGAGCACCATGAAATCGATGAGCTGGTCGAGAAACTCGAGACGACAGACTACAGCTCACCCGGCTGGCTGGCCGCCGCCAAGCAGCTCGAGCATCTCGTGACTCACCATCTGGACGAGGAAGAGCAGGAAGTCTTCCAGCTGGCCGGTCGCGTATTCGACGACGCCACCAAGCAGCAACTGGCCGATGAGTATCTGAAGGACATGAAGGCACGCGAAGCAGCCTGATACGGCTCTTGATGCTTAGCGCCTGATGCTCGACATTGGCCAGGCAGGAAATGAAACAGGCTGGCCACATGACGTGGCCAGCCTGTTGTCGTTGATGGTGGTCGAGAATCTGAGCAAAGAGGCTGACGCCCAGCCACACGACCTTACCGGCGGCGGCTGCCTTTCGCCCCGGCACCCTTGAATGTGCCACCAGTTCGCTTGCCTTTCTTCTCTCCCTTGCCCGCCCCTGACCCGGTCTTTGAGGTCGCGGAACGTCCGATATAGCGGGCGATCCAGATCGTATGCTTGGCTCCGGACGTGCCATGGGCATACACCTGACGCGCCTCGGCCTTGAAACCAGCCCGCGATAGACGCTGCGAGAAGCGCGCATCGGCCGTGGCTGACCACACTGCCAGAATGCCGGCAGGTCGCAGCGCCCTGGCGCATACCGCCAACCCTTCCGCGCTGTAGAGCCAATCATTGTCGTCAGCGGTCAGCCCCTCCGGGCCATTATCCACATCCAGCATGATGGCATCGAAGCCTGCAGGCGCTTCGCGCAGCACCTCGGCCACATCGCGATTCTCGACGGTCGTGCGCGGATTGCGGATCGGATACCCCGCCTTGGCCCCCAACGGGCCGTCATTCCAGGTGATCACGCCCGGCACAAGCTCGGCGACCACCACCTCGGCATCTGCCTTGAAGTGCGCAAGCGCCGAGGCCAGCGTGAAGCCCATGCCCAGACCACCGATCAGAACACGCTGCGGCGCCGAGGCCGTACCACGACTCTTGAGCAGGCCAGCAGGAATCTCAGCCAAGGCGTCTTCCGATCCATGCATGCGGGTATTCATCAGCTGCCCGCCCTTGCCGCTCTCGATCTTGATGACGAAGTCCTCGCCATACTCGAACAGACACAACGAATCCGTCGTGCCGGGGATCGGCGCGGTATCGAGCAGCACAAAGCGTTTCATGGCACATCCATAGAAGGAAAAATGATCATCTGTCAGGTGGCTTCGTGGCCATCCTGACTATATTCAACATGACGGACATCTGTTCGACATGGGGGAGCGTTAGTCTAACAGTCAGAACACCAGGCAGGTATCCGCCTGCGCGAAGGCATGAAGTTTCGCGAATTGACGACAAAAATGAGAGCATGCGCGCATCAGGGCTGGAAGATATTCGCGAATTCTCTAATACTAGCTTTTGAAGAACGCAACACCGTCACAGTGCGAACGATCCCAGTACGACAGATCTCAGTACGAACACTCTCAGTAGAACTGTCACGTTGACCGATGACCGATGCGCCAAGACAAGCGCAGGGACACGCAGGCAGATGGCCCCCCACCGCCGTCGAGGCAAAGTGACACCGACACCTAGAGAATCACTCAAGATTCCGACTCATCGGAACCCGAAAAGAGGATATTTCGATGCCGCATACCCATCCGGAGCGACTCGCGACGATCAGTGCCAGCCAGGTCGAGGAACACTTTCGCGATCTCCATCCCATCGTGGCGTTGGTCTCAGCCACTCGGTTGCTGCAATTCCTCGAACGGGAAGGTCTGACACTGCATGCACACCGAGGCCTGTGCGCCAGCATCATTCGCAAGGCACTGCCCAGCCTCGAAACCGGCCCCGGGCATGACCCTTCCAATCTGCCGAGTCTGCATGGCATAGAACAGACCCAGGAAAGCGAGCCGCGTATTCCGCTTGCGCAGACCATGGCAGCGGGTGCCAGTACGCCAGCTACCATGCATGACAAGCATGAGGACATCGCCTCCTGACAACCGCCAGGTCTGCTGATGACGCTTCACTCCGACGCCCAGTTCCGTTCATGCGGAACTGGGCGTTTTAATATTGCTAAACAAGAAAGTCATCATGAAGGGTTTAATCCGTCGCGATCGTCCACAGATCTGTGGGTAGACGTTCAGCGTCTGAACGCGCATCAGCGCATTCACGATCAACGAACCGGAGGTGACGGCATGACTCAGCAACAGCCCCCACAGCATCAGAACCATCAACCGGGCGATGAACATCGCATGGACCCCAAGCCCGAATACATCCGCGAGAGCTATCGCGGCAGTGGCAAGCTCACGGGCAAGGTGGCAGTCATCACCGGTGGTGACAGCGGTATCGGCCGCGCCGCCGCCGTCCACTTCGCGCGCGAAGGGGCCGACTGCATGATCACCCACGTCGGCAGCGAGGAAAAGGACGCCGAGGAAACCATCCGACTGATCGAGGCTGAAGGTCAGAAGGCCAGCCGCATCGCCGGTGACATCGGTGACCCGGCCTTCTGCCGCAAGGTGATAGAAGGCACGCTGGAGGAATTCGGCAAGCTCAACATCCTGGTCAACAACGCCGCCGAGCAGTACGACTGGAATGACGTGACCGAGATAGATGACGAGCAGCTCGAACGCACCTTCAAGACCAATCTCTTCAGTCACTTCTATCTGATCAAGGCCGCCGTCCCGCATCTTTCCAATGGCGACTCCATCATCGCCACCTCGTCCGTCAACGCCTTCAAGGGCAATGACAGCCTGATCGATTACAGCGCCACCAAGGGCGCCATCCAGGGGCTGGTGCGCTCGCTGTCCGGCACGCTGATGGACCGTGGCATCCGCGTCAATGCCGTAGCCCCCGGCCCGGTCTGGACACCGTTGATCCCCGCCAGCTTCGATGACGACAAGGTCGCCGAATTCGGCAAGCAGGTGCCGATGGAGCGTCCCGGCCAGCCAAGCGAGATGGGCCCGGCCTACGTCTATCTGGCCAGCGAAGACTCAAGCTATATGACAGGCCAGACGATTCACCTCAATGGTGGCGTCGTGCTCAACACCTGATCACGATGCGTCCCCGGTCGCTTCACTGCGCCAGTGGCTGGTGATCACTGCCCAGCCAGCGACGAGACGATCACCACGCAGCAACACCAAAGGCCACCCGATCCGGGTGGCCTTTTTTCATCCCATAGGGGTCTGCTCAAGGAATACGTACCGCGTCTCAGCGCTTGTGCCGCGTTCGAATCACCTCTTCTCCTTGCCAGTATCAGGCCCTCCTGTCGGTCCGTATCAGGCATTTCAGACAGCTGAACGGCGTTGGCCTCTCTATTCTGGTAGCAGCCCAGGAGATGACATGGGCAGGAAAGGAACGTCACTCGCGCTGCAGGAGGCCTGCATGTCCAAGTTGATTCTCTCGCTGGATGGTGGCGGCATACGTGGGGCAGCCACCGCCCGGTTTCTGATGCATGTCGATGCGACACTCAAGCGCGACCACCAGACCACACTGCGCGACTGCGTCGATTTCTACGCAGGCACCTCTACCGGCAGCCTGATCGCGCTGGCGCTGGCTACCACCGACATGAGCCTCGAGGACATCAACGGGCTCTACAGCGCAACCAATGCCAGGAAGATCTTCGTCGACAACCGCGGCTGGTTCGAACTCGATGGCATCAATGCGCCCAGGTACGAGGCCCGGGGCAAGAGCGCGATGCTCAAGAAGCATCTCGGCCAGGCCAAGCTCCGGGATGTCCCTGACGGCAAGCAGGTCCTCATCGTCACCTACGGGATCGAGAGACGCCGCCCGCATGTGCTGAAGTCCAGCAAGCGCGAGCATCACAAGTTGCTGGCCTGGCAGGTGGCGGATGCCTCGAGCGCCGCGCCCACCTACTTCCCGACCCGCGACATGAAGCTCGGGACGGACAATGAGCAGACCTGGCTGATCGATGGCGGCGTGATCGCCAACAACCCGACCATGTGCGCCATCGCCGAAGCCTGTCGACTGTGGCCGCATGACTCCCGGCGCGTGCTGTCGATCGGTACCGGGACGCGCACGCGCAAGATCAACGGCCCGGATTCCCAGCTTTGGGGCGCGGTGCAGTGGATGCTGGAAGGCAGTCTGATCGACGTGCTCTCCGACGAGAAGGTCGTCGGCTATCAGGCCATCACCATCTCTCCGCCGGGCAGCTACATCCGCGTCAACGCCGAGATGCGCCCGCAACCGGGATTGCCCAAGGCGCCTGATGATGCGATGGACGACATCAGCGTCACCAATATCCAGCGCCTCAAGGGCATGGGCGACTTCTGGTTCGCGCAGTACGGCGATGCAGCGGTGGCGCTGATCATGGATTACTATCGTGGCCCGTCGCTGGACCGCATCGCCCCCGCGACCGGCAAGCCCGAGGCCTATGAGCCTCACTGAGCACGCCTTGCGCGACGCGAACTCGGAGACGCCTGTCAGCGATTTTGCTACTCTGCGCTGCCATGCTCATGCCGATCCGAGTGTCTCCGATGCCCCAAGGTAGTTCGCCAGTGTCTCGCCGCCCCGTCACCCGCCTCCTGGCAGCGCTCAGTCTGTCATTGGCGACCCTCGCGCCCACCCTGACGCCAGGCATCGCCCTGGCGGCCGATGACATGCACTTCGACCAGCCGGAAGCCTTCGCCACCTTGAAGAAGGCGGTCGGCTATTTCGATGAGATGGACACCTTGCCGGAAGAGGCCTGGATCAGCCGCGATCAGGCCTCCGCGCGCAGCGATATGGACGAGATGATCGAGGAAGCCATGCAGGCCCTCGACGTGCCACAACTCTCGACCCTGCGCAGCACCTATCGACAGGTCGAGGACAAGATCCGTGATTCGCGCAGTGAGATTTCCGAATTGAAGGAAAAGCGTATCCTGGCGCCCGACACCGAGGTCTCTACGCTGACGCGCTTCACGCCTACCGATACCCTGCGCGAATTCACCGCCAGCACACGCGGCGATTATGACCTGCTGATCGCCGCGCATGAGAAGAACATCACCGCCTATCAAGACGAGCTGACCACGCTGGAAGGCAAGCTGGCCGCGCGGCTCGAGGAGATCGGCATCACCCTGACGCCGGACCAGGTCCAGGTGTGGCTGTCCTCGGTGGTCGGCGACGACGTGTTGACCATGAGTGTCGTGTTCGCCAGCATCAAGTCGGTGGCCCAGCAGCTCGCGGAGCTGACCCGCGACAGTGGCGAGAATCTGGAGTACGCGCGTCGCTACTACGGCATGGTCGTCATGCTCCACCGCATGATCGTCACCATGCAGCAGGACTTCATCGCCCGCGTGGATGACGAGGTATTACCGCAACTGCAAGGGTTCGCCGACGAAGCCGAAGCCACCACGCGCGAAGCCCGCACGCTGATCAAGCAAGGCGGCTCACGTGAAAGTCTGGAGAACAACATCCGCGCCAATGCGCTGACACTCAAGACGATCAATCTGTATCGCTCGCTGGTGAGCGAGCAACGCGACCGCGTCAAGACATCGCTCACCAAGAGCCAGCGCGAGCTTGCAGTGGCGACCAATACCTATCGCACCGTCAAGCTCAGCGCGCATGTCGCCGACCTGATCCGCCAGGGCGTCAAGACCTTCGACACCCTCGCCGGCCTGCAGGTACCGGTCGCCACCAGCTTCGAGAACAGCGCCATGCGTGAGGAATTCCGCAAGCTGACCGAGCGCATGCAGCAGGCAAAGTAGCACTCGCGTTCAATATCGATACCACGCCTTCGCCCTGCCGGGCGGAGGCGTTTTCAGTTCTGGCGCTGCTCAGTGCCGCCCTACCGGATGTCGCGCATGGTCAATATGCTCTCCAGCGTGCGTCTGAGCCGGGCCACCTCACTGACCAGACTCTCGCCCGCCAGCATGCCGACCCCCAGCACCAGCCCACGTCGTGAATCCTCGCTGCTGCAGACCATGCTCAGTGGCCGTACGATCAGATGCTCCTTGACCATCAGTTGCGCGACGCGCTTGTCATCGATCTCGGGGGCGAACTGCACGCACAGGCTGATGCCGCGCGAGGGCGGCGAGACGCTGATCACGCCCTTCACCTGACACAGCTGGTCATGCACCACCTGCTGTCGGCCGAGATAATCGCGCTGGATGCGCTGATACCAGGCATCGAGATCGCCATCGGCGATGAACTGCGCCAATACCGCCTGATCCAGCATGCGCCCCTCGCGAAACACCTCGCTGCGCAGCCGATTCATCGGCCCGGCCAGCGCGCGTGGCACCACCAGGTAGCCCAGCCGCAGGCCGGGAAACATCAGCTTGGAGAACGAGCCGACCAGCAGGCGATTGTCGGCGTCCGGGTCAAACAGTAGCTGATCATGGTCATCGCCACTGAACTCGTAGTCATCCTCGAGGATATAGGCGGGCTGACAGGCCTCGCAGAGCGCCAGCTTGTCACGCCGTGAGGTAGGGACACTCAAGGGATAGTGATGCGAGCCGGTGAAATAGGCGATCTGCACCGGACGACGCTCCAGCAGGGCGATCTCGTGGCCCGGGGCATCGGCGGTGTCATCCCCGGGCCGCCAGGGAATCAGCTGGGTCTCGAGTCCGGCGGCTAGAAAGACATTGCGTGCCCCCCAGTAGCAAGGCGACTCCATCACCACCCGCTGGCCGGCGTCCGCCAGCGCCAGCGCACACAGCTCGATGCCGTGGTGGGTGCCCTCGGTGATGATGATCTGCTGGGTATCGCAATCGATGTTGCGCCAGCGGCGCAGAAAATCCCGAATCTCCCGCTTGAGCGGGCCATAGCCACCGCTGGAATACGACAGCAGCAGCGCATTGTGGGGCACCGTGACGCTGGCATACAGCTGACGCCACTTGCGCATCGGAAAGCGTGCGATATCCGGAATGCCCGGCACGAAGGCGCCACTCTGGATCAGACTCGCCCCTTGCCCACCCAGCACCCGGCGTGCGCGAGTGGAGAGCGGCAGTGGCGCAGGTGCTTCGGGCGAGACGCTGCCGGGTCTGGCGGCATGCGGGCGGCGCGTCCAGGTGCCCTGTCCCTGCCCGGTGTGCAGATAGCCTTCCTCGATCAGCGACTTGATGGCCAATGACAGCGTGTTGCGTGCCACGCCCAGCGCCTCGCACAGCTTGCGATGCGCAGGCAACCGTACCCCCACCGGCCATTGCTCACGAATCATCTCGAGCAGTGCCTGCTCCAGCCGCACCTGCTTGCCCAGGGTCTCTGACTGGCGGCGATAGCACTCGATCAATGGCTCAAGCGTGGCCAGTTCCATTCCGGTCTCCCGTAGTCGTTCATGTAGCACGTAACTTACCTACGCTGCATAAATCACGTGAGCAACCAGCGTGGCTGGCGGGGTACAGCGCCTATTCATCCCTGATTATCCGCAGCCCACCAAGATTGGTCCAGTCAAACGCTCAATTGGTCTATTCGCCTGAACAGTGGGCGCTGATAGCGTGTCCCTCAGGCGCTGCCTACTGACTGATGCTCACAGCCCACGATGGCTGGATCGCTCCTGCGATGTCGACAGGAGCGAATTTTTTCCACAAGCCTCAGCCAGCGACAGGACTGACCTTGCATCTGCCTACCCGCCAGAACGTTCGGCAGAGGACAGCAGACGCACACGAAAGACATCAGCAGGTCCGGCACCGCCATATAACAAATTCCAAGATCGACTCGGACGCATCCCCCATGACCCAAACAACTCCCCCTGCAGAACAACTTGTCAGAGTCCTCGCCCGCGGCGACGTTCTGGCCCTCGCCTTCGGCGCCATGGTCGGCTGGGGCTGGATCGTCCTGACCGGCGGCATGATCCAGAATGCCGGCAGCATCGGTGCCATCATCGCCTTCATCATCGGCGGCATCGCCGTCGTGCTGATCGGCCTGACCTATGCCGAACTGGCCGCCGCCATGCCCAAGGTGGGTGGCGAACACGTCTACAGCTACCGGGCCATGGGGCATTTCTCGTCCTTCCTGTGCACCTGGACCATCATTCTCGGCTACCTGAGCGTGGTGTCCTTCGAGGCGGTGGCATTGCCCACGGTCATCGAGAACCTCGCACCCGGCTATGCCGTCGGTCACATGTGGACCATCGCCGGCTGGGACGTCAAGGCCACCTGGGTCGCCGTCGGTGTCGGTGGTTCGCTGGCGATGATGGCCATCAACTACGTCGGCATCACCACGGCAGCGCTGCTGCAGAAGGTCGTGACCGGGGTGATCCTGATCGCCGGTGTCCTGTTCGTGACCGGCGCCCTGTTCGAGGGGGACGTCGCCAACATGACGCCGCTGTTCACCCAGTCAGAGGGTGGCGTGACGGCTGGCATCATCGCGGTACTGGTGCTGGTGCCCTTCCTGTTCGTGGGCTTCGATGTCATCCCCCAGGCCGCCGAGGAGATCAATCTGCCCTACAACGCCATCGGCAAGGTGCTGATGATGTCCGTGGTACTGGCAGTGGTGTGGTATGCGCTGATCATCCTGGCCACCAGCCTGGCACTGGATCACGACGCGCTCGTCGCCAGTTCCCTGAGCGTGCCGGACGCCATGCAGGCACTGTTCAACACGCCCTGGGCCAGCAAGCTGATGATCCTTGCCGGTATCGCCGGCATCATCACCAGCTGGAACGCCTTCTACATCGGTGGCTCGCGCGCCATCTACGCCCTGGCGCATGCCGGCATGCTGCCGGCCGCCCTCGGCAAGCTGCACCCGAAACACAAGACACCGACCAACGCCGTACTGCTGATCGGCCTGCTGTCCTGCATCGCGCCCTTCTTCGGTCGTCCGGCACTGGTGTGGATCGTCGATGCCGGCGGGCTGGGTATCGTCATCGCCTATCTGTTCGTCGCAATCTCGTTCCTGATCCTGCGCATCCGTGAGCCGGACATGCCGCGCCCGTTCCGCGTGCGTCACGGCAAGCTGTGCGGTGTGCTGGCCATCCTGCTGTCCTTCGCCATGGCCTGTCTGTACCTGCCGGGCAGCCCGTCCGCACTGACCGGCACCGAGTGGATGATCTTCGGCGCCTGGATGGCACTGGGCCTGGTGATGTACGCCATCGCCCTCAAGCAATTCGGCCGTGAATACAGCGACCGCATCATGGCACCGGCCTTCACCGCTCACTGAGCAAAGGCCTCGTCATGTGACCGCCGGGCAGGTCCGTCCGCCTGCCCGGCCCCATCGGACTCGACTACCGCGAGCCGATATCAGGACAGTCCGCGCGATTCTCCAGCGCTGTCCACTCAATGAATGCACTGCACGCCAGACCGCCAGAGGAGCTCCACATGTCCCGTATTGCACTCCCGACCAGCGACTTCCTGAAGCGCTACGTCAACTCGGAGAACAGCCGCGACGTCTTCGTCCCTGCCTTGATCGGCAGCGAGCGCCGCGAGACCGGTACCACCTTCGACGTGACCAATCCGGCGACTGGCGAGCAACTGGCCCGTGTCGCGGAAGTCAGCGCCGAGGATACCCGTGACGCCGTCGCCGCCGCCGAGATCGCCGGCAACGCCTGGAAGAAGGTGCCGGTGAAGGAGCGTTCTGCGCTGCTGCGCCGCTGGTTCGACCTGGTGCTTGAGCACCGGGAAGACCTCGCCCAGTTGATGACCCTGGAACAGGGCAAGCCGCTGGCGGAATCGCGTGGCGAGGTGACCTACGGTGCCTCCTTCATCGAATTCTTCGCCGAAGAAGCCAAGCGCATGGCCGGTGAGACCCTTCCGTCCCACGGTGCCGACAAGCGCCTGATGGTGCTGCGCGAGCCCATCGGTGTGGTGGCAGCCATCACGCCGTGGAACTTCCCGCTGGCGATGATCACCCGCAAGTGCGCGCCGGCGATCGCCGCAGGCTGTGCCGTGGTCATCAAACCGGCCGAAGCCACCCCGTTGACCGCGCTGGCACTGGCGGATCTGGCACTGGAAGCCGGCCTGCCGGCAGGTCTGATCAGTGTCGTCACCGCCATGAAGCCGATCGCCATCGGCGAAGTGCTGACCACCGACCCGCGCATCCGCAAGGTCTCCTTCACCGGCTCCACCCCGGTGGGCAAGACGCTGATGGCGCAGTGTGCCTCCACCGTCAAGAAGACCGCCATGGAGCTGGGCGGCAACGCGCCGTTCATCGTCTTCGATGATGCCGATGTCGATGCCGCCGTCGACGGTGCCATCGCCTCCAAGTTCCGCAATGCCGGCCAGACCTGCGTATGCACCAACCGCTTCCTCGTCCAGGACGGCGTCTACGATGCCTTCGTCGAGAAGCTCGCGGCGCGGGTCGCCGCCATGCAGGTCGGCGATGGCCTGGTCGATGGCAACACCATCGGTCCGCTGATCAACGGCGCTGCCGTCAGCAAGGTGCAGAGCCACGTCGATGACGCCATCGGCAAGGGCGCGCGCCTGGTCACCGGTGGCAAGCCGCACGCCCTGGGCCACAGCTTCTTCGAGCCCACCGTGCTGGCAGATGTCACCACCGAGATGGTGGTGGCGGATGAGGAGACCTTCGGGCCGCTGGCACCGGTGTTCCGCTTCCACAAGGATGAAGAGGCCATCGCGATGGCCAATGACACGCCCTTCGGCCTGGCCGCCTACTTCTACGCCAACGATTACCGCCGCATCTGGCACACGCTGGAAGCGCTGGAATACGGCATGGTCGGGGTCAATGAGGGCCTGATCTCTACCGAGCTGGCGCCCTTCGGCGGCATCAAGGAGTCCGGTCTGGGTCGTGAAGGGTCTCACTACGGTCTGGAAGAGTTCACCGAGCTGAAGTACGTCTGCATCGGCGGTCTCTGATTTTTGTGAGGACGCCTCGCGACGATGCCTCGAGAGGACGTCTCACAACGTTATCCCACCACGTTTACTAGACAACGGTGATATGGCCCGCGCCATGCCACCGGCAACAAGAAAAGGAACCTGACATGAGCCACTCCCAGCTGAGCAACGAACAACTCGACGTCCTCAAGCACAAGTACGTCGCCAAGGGTGCCGTCACCGCCACGCCGCAGTTCGCCGACACCGCGCTGAACGCCGAGATCTGGGATGCGGACGGCAACCGCTGGATCGACTTCGCCGGCGGCATCGGCGTGCTCAACCTGGGTCACCGTCACCCGAAGGTCGTCGCCGCCGTCAAGGCACAGCTCGACAAGGTCATGCACACCGCCGCGGGCGTGATCTCCTACGCCCCGTACGTGCAACTGAGCCAGAAGCTGGCCGAACTGACGCCGGTGCGTGGCCCGGAACGTAAGACCCTGCTGGTCAATTCCGGCGCGGAAGCGGTCGAGAACGCCATCAAGATCGCACGTGCCGCCACCGGCCGCAGCGGTGTCATCACCTTCGACGGCGCCTTCCACGGCCGCACCATGATGACCCTGGCGATGACCGGCAAGGTGCTGCCGTACAAGAACGACTTCGGCCCGATGCCGGGTGACATCTTCCGTGCGCCCTACCCGAACCCGATTCACGGCATCAGCGAAGAGCAGTCCCTGAACGCCATCCGCACCCTGTTCAAGACTGACATCGCACCCCACCGCACCGCCGCCATCGTCATCGAGCCGGTGCAGGGCGAAGGCGGCTTCTACATCGCCTCACCGAGCTTCCTCACCGCGCTGCGTGAGCTGTGTGACGAGCACGGCATCCTGCTGATCGCCGATGAAGTGCAATCCGGCTTCGCGCGTACCGGCAAGCTGTTCGCGATGGAGCACAGCGGCGTCGAAGCCGACATCATGACCATGGCCAAGAGTCTGGCCAACGGCATGCCACTGTCGGCCGTCGTCGGTACCGCCGAGGTGATGGATGCCTCCGGCCCGGGATCGCTGGGCGGCACCTACAGCGGCAACCCGCTGTCCTGCGCCGCGGCCCTGGCCGTCATCGACGTCATCCGCGAAGAGAACATCCTGGAGCGCAGCACCCAGATGGGCGAGCAACTGGCCGCGCGTTTCGCCCAGTGGGAAGAACGCTTCGCGCATGTCGCGCACTCACGCAACCAGGGCTCCATGGCGGCCTTCGAGCTGGTGGATGCCGATGGCAAGCCGGACCCCGCCGCGACCGCTGCCGTGTGTGCCAAGGCCAAGGAGCTGGGGCTGATCCTGCTGTCCTGTGGCTTCTACTCCAACTCCATTCGCGTGCTGGTGCCGCTGACGGTCGAGCCGGAAGTGCTGGAAGAAGGTCTCGACATCGTCGAGAAGGCGCTGGAAAGCCTCGTCTGATCGGTTGCCTTTTCCGACACACGTGTAACAGAACGGCCACCTTCGGGTGGCCGTTGTCGTTTCCAGCGCCACTCTCTGCGCTGGAGGGAAACCCTGGGCCGAGAAATGAATCGCAAGCTCATTACCCATCTAACCATATAGCCAATCAACCCAAGCAGCCTTTTGTGGCAACTAATTGATTAAATTATGATATTCGCTGAATTTCTGCGTATTCCCGACCGATTCTCGCCATGCCACACGCCATCGTGAACGACGGCTGCCAGAGAGAGACCTTTCTCATCGGCAGCCCCTCGAGTGCCCCCTACCATGACTGACAGCAACGCCCACGACTTCAAACGCAGCATGCAGCAGCGCCACCTGGTGATGTTATCCCTCGGCGGTGTCATCGGCACCGGCCTGTTTCTCAGCTCCGGCTATACCATTCAACAGGCCGGTCCGGCGGGAGCGGTACTCGCCTATCTGATCGGCGGACTGGTGGTCTATCTGGTGATGATGTGTCTCGGCGAGCTGGCCGTGCATCATCCGGAACCCGGCGCCTTCAGCGCCCATGCCACCCGCTATCTTGGCCCGGCCACCGGCTATACCGTCGCCTGGCTCTACTGGTTGACCTGGGCGGTGGCACTGGGCTCGGAATTCACCGCCTCCGCCGTGTTCATGGGCCGCTGGTTCCCCGGTGTCGAACCGTGGATCTGGTGCGGGCTCTTCTCGCTGATCGTGTTCGGCATGAACATCGTCTCGGCACGCTTCTTTGCCGAATCCGAATTCTGGCTGTCGTTGATCAAGGTCGCCGCAGTGATCGTGTTCATCGCCGTGGGCGCCGCCGCCATGTTCGGCTTCACGTCACTTTCGGGCAACACCGAGGCGCCGGGCGTCACGCGCATCCTGCAGGAGGGGGTGTTCGATCACGGCGTGATGCCGATCTTGATGACACTGCTGGCCGTCAGCTTCGCCTTCTCCGGCACCGAGTTGATCGGCATCGCCGCGGGCGAAAGCGAGAATCCCGAGAAGAACGTGCCCCTGGCGATCCGCGCCACCCTGTGGCGGCTGATCATCTTCTTCATCGGCACCATCATCGTCATCGCCGCCCTGTTACCCCAGGACAGCGCCGGTCTCAAGGAAAGCCCCTTCGTGGCGGTCTTCCAGCTCACCGGCATCCCCTACGCGGCGGACATCATGAACTTCGTGATCATCACCGCGCTGCTGTCGGCGGCCAATTCCGGTCTCTACGCCGCCTCGCGCATGCTGTGGACCCTGGCGGACCAGAAGACGCTGCCGCGCGTGTTCAGCCGCGTCAATCAGCGTGGCATTCCGGTACCCGCGCTGCTGATCACCATGCTCGGCGGCCTGCTGTCGCTGCTCTCGAGCGTCTATGCCGAAGACACCCTGTATCTGGCGCTGGTGTCGATTTCCGGGCTTGCCGTGGTGCTGGTGTGGATGGCGATCGCCGCCAGCCAGTTCAGCTTCCGCCGTCAGTGGCTGAAGGCCGGCCACAGCGCCAGCGAGCTGACCTACCGCGCACCGCTGTACCCCATCGTGCCGATTGCCGCCTTCCTGTTCTGCGCACTGGCCTGCATCGGCATCGCCTTTGACCCCAACCAGCGCATCGCGCTCTACTTCGGCGTGCCCTTCGTGGCGCTGTGCTATCTGGTGCACTCTCTGACCCATCGCTCGTCTGGTGACGCCGCCACTTCCCCGACTCCGCCCCCGCAGGAGGCCTTCGATGCCCGCTGATGCCACCCGCAATCCGCTGAGCGCCATCACCGCCCAGCAGCCCTTCCTGATCGTCGATGGCGCCCTGGCCACCGAGCTTGAGCGTGCCGGATTCGATCTCAACGACTCGCTGTGGTCGGCCAGGGTGCTGGCCGATGAGCCGCAGGCGATCGTCGATGTGCACCGCGCCTACTTCGAGGCCGGTGCCGATGTCGCCACCACCGCCAGCTATCAGGCCACGCTCGAGGGCCTGATGGCGCGCAGCCTGAGCGAGACCCAGGCCAGCGCGCTGATCCAGCGCTCTGTCACCCTGGCCGCCCAGGCCCGCAGCGAGTACCTGGCCGCGCACCCGGAGCGCCTGGACTGCCCGCCGCTAGTCGCGGCCTCGGTCGGCCCCTATGGCGCATATCTCGCCGATGGCAGCGAATACCGTGGCGGCTACGCGCTGGACCGCGCCGGCCTGCGCGACTTCCACCGCGCCCGCCTCGCCACGCTGCTCGATGCCAAACCCGACATTCTCGCCGTCGAGACGCTGCCATGTACCGAAGAAGCACTGGCCGTGTGTGACCTGCTGCGCGATGACTTCCCCACGGCGCGTGCCTGGATCGCCTTCAGCGCGCGCAACGCCACCGAATTGAGCGACGGCACACCGATCCGTGAGGCCGTGCGCGCCATCGCCAACTACGAGCAGGTGGTCGCCATCGGCGTCAACTGCACCGCGCTTGAGCACATCGAATCGCTGGTGCGCGAGATTCGTGGCGAGACAGATAAAGACATCGTCATCTACCCGAACTCGGGCGAGGTCTATGACCCGGTCACCAAGACCTGGTCCGCCGCCTGCGCCGTCTCGGTCGATGCCGATGGCCACGGCTCTGAACACGGCTCTGACCACGACCATGACCTCGCCGGCTGGACACCGCGCTGGCTGGCCGCAGGTGCCACGGCCATCGGTGGCTGCTGCCGCACCGGCCCGGACGATATCCGAGCACTTGCGGATCTGCGCAAGGCGCTGGGTTGATTGAGTTGCTGAGCTGGGCGCAGTGAATACGAAGCACAGAACTCCAAGCGCTGAACTCCAAGTACTGAATTATTAGCGCTGAACACGAACGCCCTGTCCGGTCACATCACATGATCGGCCAGGGCGTTTTCGGTAGCGTCCCACGGCCCAAATCGCTAGGATGGCAGGACACTGATGAGCGATTGCTCAAAATCATTCCAACGTGCTCTCAAGATTGCCCTAGGCTCCCATTGAAGAGCGCGTGAGAGATCAGCAGGAGAATCCCCATGTCACAGCTCGATATCCAGGTCGCCTACGACGTGGTCTGCCCCTGGTGCTGGATCGGCAAGCGCCATCTTGATGACGCCATCGCGCAACTCGACTTCAAGGATGAGGTGCGCGTGAACTACCTGCCCTTCCAGCTCAACCCGTGGGTGCCACGTGAAGGCATGGCGCGCGCCGACTACCGCGCGCAGAAGTTCGGCAGTGTCGAGCGTGGCGCGGAGCTGGATGCCCAGGTGGCCCAGTCAGGCGCGCAGAGCGGCGTCACCTTCCGCCACGCCCTGATGGAGCGCACGCCCAACTCCACCGATGCCCAGCGCATCGTCTGGCGCCAGCAGTCCGCGGGCCTGGCGGAGCGCCCGTTGCTGGAAGCACTGTTCACCGCCTACTTCCACGATGGCAAGGATGTGGGAGACCGTCAGGTGCTGGCCGAGATCGCAAGCCTGCACGATGAGAATCTGAGCGTCGAACAGGCGCTGACCTTCCTCGAATCCGGCAAGGGCGAGCAGGAAGTCGCGGCCCAGCAGGAAGCGCTGCGCAATGCCGGTATCCAGTCGGTGCCCAGCACCATCGTCGGTCAGTACTACGTGCCCGGCGCCCAGCCAGTGGAAGTGCTGGTGCAGATGCTCAATGAGGCGCGTGCCCAGCAGACGGATTGATCTGCCACGCACTGTTACCAAGCGCTGACACCAAGCGCGAATGCCATGAACGGACAGACGACACGCCCTTCGCAAGGATGGCGTGTCGTTTTGCGTTCAGGCATAAAGGAAAGGCTGATTGAGGCAAGTCACGACAACAATACGACTCACGACAAGGACTGCTGCATGCCGCGCCCCATCATTCTCGATTGTGATCCCGGCCACGACGATGCCATCTCGCTGATTCTGGCCCTGAGTTCAGAGGCGCTCGACGTCCTGGCCGTCACCACCAGCGCCGGCAATCAGACGCCTGACAAGACCCTCAACAACGCGCTGCGGGTACTCACCCTGCTGGGGCGGCATGACATTCCGGTCGCCGGTGGTGCGCCCAAGCCGCTGGCGCGTGAGCTGATCATCGCCGACAACGTGCATGGCGAAAGTGGCCTGGATGGCCCCAAACTGCCGGACCCCGCCTTCGCTCCCGTCACCCAGAGCGCCATCGAGCTGATGGCCGAGAAGGTCCGGGCCTGTGAGCAGAAGGTCACGCTGGTGCCCTCCGGCCCGTTGACCAATATCGCGCTGTTTATCTCAGCCCACCCGGAGCTTCACCACAAGATCGACAGCATCGTGCTGATGGGGGGCGCGGCAGGTGTCGGCAACTGGACCCCTGCCGCCGAGTTCAACATCTTCGTCGACCCCGAAGCCGCCGACATGGTGTTCAAGTCCGGCCTGCCCATCGTGATGTGCGGGCTGGATGTCACCCATCAGGCGCAGATCATGGATGAGGACATCGAGCGTATCCGCGCCATCGACAATCCCGTCGCCCAGTGTGTCGCCGAGCTGCTCGACTTCTTCATGATCTACCACCGTGACCCCAAGTGGGGCTTCACCGGCGCACCGCTGCATGACCCCTGCACCATCGCTTGGCTGCTCAAGCCTGAGCTATTCACCGCTGTCGATTGCTGGGTCGGGGTCGAGACCCAGGGCGAGCACACCCAGGGCATGACAGTGGTCGATCGTTACCAGCTCACCGGCAAACCGCACAATGCCAGGGTATTGTTCGATATCGACCGCGAGGGTTTCGTTGACCTGATCGCGCAACAGCTCAAGCGCTATCAATGACTATCAATGACTACCAATGACTAACAATGACTACCAATGACTACCGCTGATCGCCACGCCAGTGCCACTGCGCCACAAGAGCACGGCTATGGCTTCGACTACGACTACCTGATCGTCGGCTCGGGCTTTGGCGGCTCGGTGTGCGCGCATCGCCTGACCGAAAAAGGCTATCGCGTGGCGGTCATGGAACAGGGCAAGCGCTGGACGCCGGACAACATGCCGCGCTCCAACTGGCGTCTGAGTCGTTGGCTGTGGCGGCCGATGCTGGGCCTGCGCGGCTTCTTCACCATGAGCTTCTTCCGTCACGTCATCGTGCTGCATGGCAACGCGGTGGGCGGCGGCTCCATCACCTATGCGCAGACACTGCTGGTGCCGCCTGACAAGATCTGGGACAACGGCCAGTGGGCGGGGCTCAATGACTGGCATGCGGTGATGCCTGAGCACTACGCCACGGCGCAGAAGATGCTCGGCGTGACGACCAATCGGATCATCGCACCGGCGGATGACGCCCTGAAACGCATGGCGGAAGTCGCCGGCTGCGATGACACCTGGTACCCCACCGAGGTCGGCATCTTCTTCGGCCCCGAGGGTGAAAGCGGCACGCCTGCCGCCGGCAGCACCCATCCAGACCCCTACTTCGCTGGCGAAGGCCCTGAAAGACACAGCTGCATCGGCTGTGGCGGCTGCATGATGGGTTGCCGTCATGGCGCCAAGAATACACTCGACAGGAACTACCTGTATCTGGCCGAGAAGCACGGTGCCGAGGTGCACGCCGAGACCAAGGTGATCGACGTCGTACCGCTCAATGGCAAGACGGATGGTGCGGATGGCTATGTGGTGACGACGGTGCCCTCCACCTTTGCCGGGCTCTATCTTGGCCTGGGCAAGCGCCGTGTCACCTGTCAGTCCATCGTCTTCGCTGGCTCGTCGCTCGGCACCCAGGAGTTGCTGTTCCGCCTCAAGGACAAGGGCTCATTGCCGAACCTCTCGGATGCACTGGGCAAGCGGGTGCGCACCAATGCGGAGTCCTTGATCAGCTGCCGGATGCCGGGAAGCCGCGATGACATGTCCCAGGGCATCGCCATCGGCTCCGGCATCCATATCGATGAGCACACCCATATCGAAGCCACGCGCTATCCGGCGGGCTCCGATTTCATGGGGCTGCTGTTCACCGCGATGGCCAGGGGCAAGCCCGGCTGGACACGCCCTTTTTCCTGGCTGAGCGCGATGGCGAAGCTCTTTCTCACCAATCCACTTCGCGCGCTGAGATTCCAGCTACCGTGGGGCTTCGCGAAGGAGACGATCATCTTCCTGTGCATGCAGACGGCGGATGGCCACCTCGACATGACGCTCAAACGCCTGTGGTACTGGCCATTTCGCAAGGCGCTGGTCACCCTGGGCAAGCGCATCCCCACCTTCATCCCCGAGGCGAATGACTTCGTCACGCGTGGCGCCAAGGCCATCGGCGCCATCCCCGGCAGCAGCATCCCCGAGATACTCTTCAACATCCCGACCACAGCGCACTGCATGGGCGGTGCCGCCATGGCGGCCTCCCCCGAGGACGGCGTCTGCGATGGGCAGAATCGCGTCTTCCATTACCGCAACATGCTGATCTGTGACAGCTCGATGCTCGCCGCCAATCTGGGCGTCAATCCCAGCCTGACCATCACCGCCCTGGCGGAACATGCGATGAGCCATGTCCCGCGCAAGGGCTGATTTTCAGGGGGGCGCAATGTGGGGAGCTGATGCGGGAGGTGCTGGGATAGATAGTGCTGGTGTAGAGAGAAAGCGACGGCTGGTATCATTGCCCGCCAGCATCTCGGGCCAGGTGCCTACAACACGCTGGATCGATCAATATGGGAGCATAGCAATGAAACGGGTGTCACTCTTCAGCATGGCCAACTGCCCACACTGCAAGACAGCCAAGCAGTATCTCGAGCAGCAGAAGATCGGCTTCCGCCTGGTGGATGTCCGCTCCCCCGCGGGACAGAAGGAATTCGCCAAGACCGGCTTTCGCAGCGTGCCTGTCCTGAAGATTGGCGATCAGTTCCTGAAGGGATTCAGCGTCAAAGGCTTCAATCAGTTGTATAAGGGTTGAGCTAGCTTATACTAGATAGCTCAAAAAAATCCATATAAATTTCATGTGGGCAGGCTACTCACTAAACAAAAAATACAGCCCCTTCAAGGCTTTACTATTCTACACCCATAATACAATTCATCAAAGCAGGCCAATCTATAATCATTTCAAATGGCACCTGAACACTAGAAGATTAATATATAAACTTTGCTACGCTAGAGTTTCATTTCTCTCATCTCGCCACATGAATACAAAAATTATGCACTGATATTAAGAACGCCACTAATATATGCAAATCAAACTAAGCATCAAGCAACTACAACTGATGATTTGAATTATCACCAATCATAACTTTGTAAGTATTTATTAACCCAATCTCAAATCTCTGAGGAGCTAGTCATCATCTAGCCCAAGGTGTCTTTTTTAGAACAAAAGTTGCATTTCTCAAATTATATCGCCGAGGTAAAAGAAAAGTAACTTCATCAATAAGTGCAAGCGAGTTCATATATCTTTGATATGCCTCTAAAAAGTTATAGTTTTTTCACCATAGCGCATAGCAATGGCTTCTTTTCCGGTAAGCATATTCAAAAGGAGTTTTGGCTCCAATTTGTGTCCTAACTGCTCTAAAGTACAGTTAAGCTTAGATAGATTATGACCATGCTCTATTCTCTTTGAACTACAATAGATTAAAACCTTGAATGCTCTCTCAATAGCAAAATGTAACTCCCAGCAAGAAATGCTGATATTTTCAGCCTTAAGACTTGCTATACCACGAACTGATTGTTCGATACTAGTAATTATCCCTCGTAGCATGCGCGTTACCTCAGGATTTAAACCCACAACACCTTGAGTATTCAAATTTATTGATCTTGTTAAAGTTACAACATTGCTTAGCTGCTTTATAGAATCATTGCTACCAAACAAAATAGTAGTTTCAATATTTTTTCGCTTTCCTATGAAGTCAGCTAAATTTTCATCATCACTAAAGCGATCCAGCATTGTAAGCTCTATTAGCTCATTTTCTTTAACTAGCTTTTTCTTAGCTTTAGGAATATTTATCATAAATGGTTGACCCGAAACAGTGATCAACCCCAAATAATAATCCGCATGCTCAACATTCATCAAATCGCCATATTTATCACAATACCAACTATGAAACAAAGGAAGAATATGACAGTAAAAATATTCACTAGCGAAGAAGTCATGATTGATATCTACGTTAGATTCTATCACTGCGTTTTCAAAAAATATTATAGCAGCTTTCGTAAATCTTTCAGATAAAGGGACACCTTTACCTTCTAAATACTTGTCTATACTTGGCATATGCTCATCTAGATAATCCTCTAAACCATTATCGATCATAAATATTGCCTCCAACAGCATTATAAAGCATCTTTTAAATAAGAGTTATTAAACCCAGATAATTAATATTATTTCAAGCCATTATCCCACTTCATGCAACCGCTCAATATTCGCCACTAGATCGGTAAACCTCTCCCCCTGGATATGCACGTGATCCTTCAGTGCCTGTTCCGCAGCCGTGGCGTCGCCGGCTTCGATGGCGGCGACAATGGCTTCGTGTTCGGCGTAGGAGCTGTGCATGCGGTGGCGGACGTGAAGTTGCAGGCGGCGGTAAGGCTTGAGGATAGCGTGCAGGCGCGTGGCTTCTTCGGTGAGGAAGGCGTTGTGGCTGGCGCGGTAGAGACAGTGATGAAAGAGGCCGTTCTCGTAGTAGTAGCCATTGGCGTCGTCGGCTTCCAGGCGTTCACGGCAGGCGGCGTGGGCGTCCTTGAGTTCCGAAAGCTCCTGCGTGGTGATGCGCCGCGCGGCGAGTCGGCCGCACATGGCTTCCAGTTCCGCCATGACTTCAAAGCGTTCCACCAGCTCCGAGACGCCCAGCTGCGTCACGAAGGTGCCGCGCTTGGGCACCACCTTCACCATGCCGGAGGCGGCGAGCTGCTGCAGCGCCTCGCGGATCGGCGTGCGGGAACACTGATACTCGCGGCCCAGCGCTTCGGGGTCGAGCTTGGTGCCCGGCGGGAAGCGCCCTTCGACGATGGCATCTTCGAGCAGATCGCGAAGGCGCTGGGTGTGGGACATCTTGATCATCTGCGGCGTCCTTGTACTGATGCTGAGCACTGATACTGAGCACTGGTGCTGATGCCTTGCGGCCATGTTGCGGTGACTGTTGCGCTGACGATAGCGCCAATCCCTGCCGCCCTCCGCCTCAATCCTCTCGCAGACATGCCAACCGGCCATGAGGCCAGTCGCTGCCTCGCCCCCTTGCCTTCATTGAACAGGGGAAGTGGCCGTGCAGGAAACTGACTTTAGTCGTGTCTGGCATGCCAGGACTTGACGCTAACACACCAGACGCCTATCTGTTGTATACAACAAGACGAAGCCAAATATTCAAGTCTCAGACGCCATACTGAGCAATGGATATGAACCCATCATCACAGCTTCGCGTCTCGCGCCTTGAGGAAGACCGCCATGAACATCAATCTGAGTTTTCTGCAGGATCTGCTGACCCATGTCGGCCAACGTGCCCGTCAGCAGGTTGGCCTCTCGCCCGGCGCCGGCAATGAAGACACCGCCCTCGCCCGCCTGACCGAGAGCTGTCACAACCTCACCGAGAGCAGCGGTGAAGCCTCGCGCATCATGATGGCCCAGCGGGCGCTTGAGGATTATCAGCAGCTGGATCACGAGCAGCGCCTCGCCTTCTTCCATGTGCTGGCCGAGCACTACGCCGCCGATGAAGCACGCATTCACGCCGCCTACGCGGCCTATCGCGACTCCCCGGACAACGCCAATCTCAGTGCGCTATTCGCCGCCAGCGAACCCAGGCGCCAATCGCTGCTGCGGCGGTTGAACCTGTGCCCCGGCGGCACCTATGAAATCGTGCGCATGCGTGCCGACCTGCTCCAGCTCATCAAGCAGCATCCGGAGTTGAAACCGCTGGATGCCGACTTCGCGCACCTGTTCGCCTCCTGGTTCAATCGCGGCTTCCTGATGCTGGAAGCCATCGACTGGAACACCCCCGCCGCGGTGCTGGAGAAGATCATCCGCTACGAGGCGGTGCATGCCATCCAGGACTGGAGCGACCTGCGCGGACGTCTCGACCCCGAGGACCGCCGCTGCTACGCCTTCTTCCACCCGGCCATCGGCGACGAGCCGCTGATCTTCGTCGAGGTGGCGCTGTGCAAGGGCGTGCCCAACAACATCCAGCATCTGCTCGCCAACAGCGGCCAGACCACCGAACGCGAGGCGGACACCGCCGTCTTCTACAGCATCAGCAATTGTCAGAAGGGCCTGAAAGGCATCTCGTTCGGCAACTTCCTGATCAAGCAGGTAGTGCAGGAGCTGCAACGCGAACTGCCCAATCTCAGCCGCTTCGTCACCCTCTCGCCGGTGCCCGGTTTCAGTCAGTGGCTGACCCGCGCGCGTGATGAGGAAGGCCTGGAAGTCTCCGACCTGCTGGCCCATCACCTTAAGCACGATGACTGGATGAATGACGAGGAGGCCCAGCAGAAGATGGCGCCGGAACTGCGCGCCCTCGCTGCCCACTACCTGGTCAACGTCAAGCACCGCAGCGGCCAGCCGATGGACCCGGTCGCCCGCTTCCACCTCGGCAACGGTGCCAGCCTGCATCGCCTCAACTGGCCGGGTGACACCTCGCCCAATGGCCGCCAGCAGGCCCGCGGCTTGATGGTCAACTACCTCTATGAGCCGCACCGCATCGAGCAGAACCACGAGGCCTTCAGCCGCAACGACAGCGTGGTGTGCAGCAGCGAGGTCAAGAAGGAATCGAAAGCCAACAAGGAGCTGGCCAAGGCGCCGAAGCGCGAGACCAGGAAGGAAAGCGATTTCCTGTCCAGTTCGCCCCTGTCATCTAAGACAGCCGAACAGCCGGCCGCGACCAGATCGACCAAGGATGCCAGCGACAGCAAGCCAGCGCCGTCACTCGAGGAATAAGTCACACAAGGAAAGAGCCACACAAGGAATGAGCCGCCCGGCAGACACGCCATCTGCCGGAGCGCGCCTGATCAGAATGTCGCCTTGCGTCAACGTCTCATGACAAGACAAGGCTCATGACAAAACAACGCCTCATTACAAAAACAACGCCATTGGAGCCAAAGATGCCTCACGCCAACCACGACAACCTCTATCTGCAATTCGCGCGCAACTTCGATGAGCGCCCGGATGCCACCTTCCTCGATACCGTCGAAGGCCACGGCTACACCTTCGCCGAGGCACGTAGCGCCGCCGGTCAGATGGCCACCGCGCTACGCGAGCTGGGCGTGGCACCAGGCGACCGCGTCGCGGTGCAGATCGACAAGAGCTGCGAGACCGTCATCCTGTATCTGGCCTGCCTGCAGGTCGGCGCGGTCTATCTGCCGCTGAATACCGCCTATACCGGCGAGGAGATCCGCTACTTCCTGGGCGACGCCGGGCCGCATCTGTATGTCTGCCAGCCCAAGGTGCTGGAGACGGCACGCGCACTGGGCAAGGAATGTGATGTGCCGCGTGTCGAGAGTCTGGGCACCGAGCAGGAAGGCACCCTGATGGAGCAGGCCCGCCAGTGCAGCGCAAGCAGTGAAGTCGAGCCACGCGCCGCCGATGATCTCGCCGCCATCCTCTATACCTCCGGCACCACCGGGCGCAGCAAGGGCGCGATGCTGACCCACGCCAATCTGGCCTCCAACTGTCAGGCGCTGGCCGAGACCTGGCGCTTCACCCGTGATGACCATCTGATCCACGCCCTGCCCATCTTCCATACCCACGGCCTGTTCGTGGCCTGCAATATCGTGCTGACCGTCGGCGCCTCGATGACCTTCCTGCCGAAGTTCGATGCCGAACAGATTCTCGATCTGATGCCACGCGCAAGTGTGCTGATGGGTGTGCCGACCTTCTACACCCGCCTGCTGGAATCCGAGCGCCTCAATCGCGAGACGACCGCCGGCATGCGGCTGTTCGTCTCCGGCTCCGCACCGCTGCTCAGCGAGACCCACAGCGAGTTCAGCGCGCGTACCGGCCACGCGATTCTCGAGCGCTACGGGATGACCGAGACCAACATGAACACCTCCAACCCTTACGACGGCGAGCGGCGTCCCGGCACGGTGGGCATGGCGCTGCCCGGCAGCGAAGTGCGCATCACCGACCGCGAGACAGGTGCCATCCTGCCGCGTGGTGAGACGGGCCTGATCGAGGTGCGCGGTGCCAATGTCTTCAAGGGCTACTGGAAGATGCCGGAGAAGACCGCCAGCGAATTCCGCGAGGATGGCTTCTTCATCACCGGGGATCTCGGCCATATCGATGCCGATGGCTATCTGTGCATCAGCGGCCGCGACAAGGACCTGATCATCTCCGGCGGCTACAACATCTACCCGAAGGAGGTGGAGCTGCTGATCGATGACATGCCCGGCGTCAACGAATCGGCGGTGTTCGGCGTGCCCCACCCGGACTTCGGCGAAGCCGTCTGCGCGGTGGTGGTCATGCAGGCCGGCCACCAGGGCAGTCTCGATGAAGCGGCGGTACTCACCGCCCTCAGCGACAAGCTCGCCCGCTACAAGCAGCCCAAGCGTGTGTTCTTCATCGAAAGCCTGCCACGCAACGTGATGGGCAAGGTGCAGAAGAAACAGCTGCGTGAGGAATATGCACAGCTGTTCGCCCCTGAGCCGGCCCGCTCACACGGCTGAGCCAGCCCTGTCATCTTTTCCACCCCTGTCAGGCCCGACACCTGACACCCTCGTGCCACCGGCATGGCGTGACGCCATCACGTCATGCCGGTGGTTTCACTCACCCTCAAACCCTGTAGAAGACACGCAATAGCCAGGCTAGCCAACCTGGATTGTCCAACCTGGATGGACGAGAAGTTAAATAAATCAGATAGACGACAAGACGCCACACTGATTCACCACCACTTCACCACAACAACAAGAAGGTAATACGCCATGGTGATCTACGGAGTTGCCCTGCTCGCAGGGTGCATGATGGCCGGTCTCGTGATCGGTGATCTGCTCGGAGAAATGCTCAATATCGATTCCAACCTCGGCGGTGTCGGCATCGCCATGCTGCTGCTCATCTTCATCACCGGTGTGCTGAAGGACCGGGGCAAGATGGCCGACAGCACTGCCAGTGGCATCAACTTCTGGAATGCGATGTACATCCCCATCGTGGTCGCGATGGCCGCCAGCCAGAACGTGGTCGCGGCCTTCAGCGGCGGCATGGTCGCGCTGGTCGCGGGCGTGCTGGCGGTGGTGCTGGGGCTGGCCCTCGTGCCGCTGCTGACCGGCAAGCGTCCCGAGAGTGCGCTGGAAGATGACCCGCTCGCCGGCGAGACCCGCTACACGCCGACCAGAACCTCAGTGACGACGGGGGCACCGGTGCTGGACCGCAACCGCCACGCCTCCTCCACTCCTGCGCACAAACACTGAGGGCTGACCCATGATCGATTCACTCGTCCACCTGTTCGACAAGTATCATCTGGTCGCGGCCTTCGCCGTGATCGGGCTGGCGATGTATGTCGCCTACTGGATCAGCAACAACCTGACACGCGGCAAGCTGCACGGCTCCGCCATCGCCATCATCCTCGGCCTGGTGCTGGCCTACGTGGGTGGCGCGACCACCGGCGGCAGCAAGGGGCTCTCGGATGTCACGCTGTTCTCGGGGCTGGGCCTGATGGGGGGCGGCATGCTGCGTGATCTCGCGATCATCGCCACCGCCTACGGGGTCAATCTCAAGGAAATCCGTCAGACCGGCTTTCGCGGGGTCGTGGCGCTGTTCGTCGGCGTGCTGATCTCCTTCGTCGCCGGTGGTGGTGTCGCCATCGCCTTCGGCTATACCGACCCGGTCGATATCACCACCATCGGCGCGGGCGCGGTCACCTATATCGTCGGACCGGTCACCGGTGCAACCCTCGGGGCAAGTTCCGAAGTGGTCGCGCTGTCGATCGCCGCCGGCCTGGTGAAGTCGATCCTGACCATGGTCGCCACACCGATGACGGCGCGTCTGATCGGGCTCGACAATCCGCGTTCCGCGATGATCTTCGGCGGCCTGATCGGCACCACCAGCGGCGTCGCGGCCGGTCTCGCCGCCACCGATGCTCGCTTGGTGCCCTACGGCGCGATGACCGCCACCTTCTACACCGGCCTGGGCATTCTGCTCGCCCCGACGGTGCTGTTCCTCGCGGTACGTGCAGTGATGTAAAGCGCTTCTGACACGAGTGGCAATGACACAAGCCGCTCTGGTATGAGCCGCTCTGAACAAGCGGCGCTGAAACACGACGACGGCGGCATCAGCCAGGACAATACATGTCCCACGCTGATGCCGCCGTCGTGGCGTTTACCGTCCATGTGACTGTCCACTTTACTGCCCAGGCCACACCGTGGCGGCCGGTCGGATCAGCGCGGTCTCACCAATCGCTCCATCACTGCGCGCGCGGCGGGCCACATCACGCTGCCATGGTCTTCGCCCTCATACAGCTTCCATTGCACCTCGATCTGCGGGCAGCGCTCGCCCAACTGGCGTGCATGCTCATGTGCGTTGTCGATCATCGCGCGCTGGACACGCAGCCTGTCCCGCTCCGGGTCATTGCGCTGTGGCTGAGGCGATTGCTCGCGTCCGCCAGCGGCGATGTACACCGGACCCGCCGCCTCGGAGCAGGCAAGACGCAGCGGCCAGTTGGCCTGATCATTCTCCTGCCGCCACCACAGCGAAGGACTGATCGCGAAGATGGCGCCGAAGGCCTCGGGCGCCTGCTGCTGGGCATGGAGCGCGAACAGGCCGCCGAGTGAGTGGCCGACCAGCGCAGGCCGCGCGAGATCGAGCGGATAGCGTGAGGCCAGTTCAGGCGGCAGAGCCTGGGTCAGATAGGCGAGGAAATCCTCGCCACCGCCCGTCCCCTCAGGGGCCGTGCCGGTGGTGAGCGGTGGCGTGAAGTCCTTGAAGCGCAGCTTCGTGACGATATGACGCGCCGCCTTTGCCTGCCCGTCCGTCGCGCCCGCATAACCGACCGCGACGATGGCGAGATCTGACGGCGCCTTGTCAAAGCCACGACGTCCCAATATGTCGCGCGCGGCCGTGAACAGATCCAGATGGCGATTGCCATCCATCACCAGCAGTACCGGATAGCCGCCCTCGGGCGGTGCGACCTGCGGCAGCGCGACCTGGATCAGGTAGTCATGTCCCGTGGTGGATGAGTGCTGCGTGAATGCGGTCGTCGTTCCCTGCAGCACCCTGGCGTCTCCCATGTGGCTCATGACGGGGCCTGATGACAGCAGCACGCCTGACGTCACTCCTGCCATCACCCACCGGCGCGCCCAGCCACGCAGTCGGTCGTGCAAGCGGTGGTGCCATCGGTCGTGCAACGGTGGACGAGTGCGAGAAGGACCTCCCTGTCCTTCCCTCACTGCCGTTGTCGGGCAGAGGCTTGTCATGCTCAGAACTCGTACTTGAGGGTCGCGACGGCGCTGGCCGGACGTCCCACGAAGTTGAAGACACTGGCCGAACCGGCGCGCACGTAATATTCACGATCGAACAGGTTGTAGACGTTGAGCTGGCCACTGAGTCTGGGCGTGAACTGATAGCCCAACATGGCATCGAACACGGCATAGCCCGGTGCCTGAATGGTGCCCTGGGTGCTTTCGAAATCGCTCAGCGCGGTCATGCCGGCACCGACGGACACGCCATCCAGCAGGTTGCCCTCGAAGCGATACTGGGTCCACAGATTGACCATGTTGTTGGGCATCAGCATCAGCAGCGCATCGGAGCTGCCGGCTTCCAGCACCTCGGAGTCCATGTAGGTGTAGCCGAAGATGACATCCCACTGCGGCGTGATGTTGCCGGCCAGCTCAAGCTCCGCACCGGTGATGCGCATCTTGCCGGAATCCACCGAGTAACTGACGCTACCGTCGGTCGAGGAGGCAGCACGGTGGCTGTCGGTCAGCTGGAAGCCACTGATGCGTGCATTCAGCGCACCATCCAGATAGCTGCCCTTGATCCCGATCTCGTATTGCTCGCCTTCGCGCGGGTCGATCAGGTCGCCATCCTCGTCTTCGCGGGTCTGCGGCTCGAAGACTCTGGAGTAGCTGGCATAGAGGGAGTGGTCGGCGTCCAGATCATAGACGATACCGCCATAGGGCGTGACGGCGGTGTCCTGCATGTCGCTGCTGCCGCCGTTGAGCTTGTCTTCGGTCTCGGCCGAGAACTGGCTGACGCGCGCACCCAGTATCACCGCCAGCGGTGCCACGGGACGCAGTGTCACCTTGCCGTACAGGCCCTGCTCTTCCAGGGTGGTCTCGGAGCGCGACAGGCTATAGCCGCTCACGCCATCACGGGCATTGCCGAGAATGTCGACATAGGACAGAGAGTTCAGCTCACTGATGGTGGCGCTGGAGCCGGTCAGGTTGCTGGTGCGCGCAGCGGTGGTATCCGATTCCGATGTCTTGTAATCGACCCCGACCACGAATTCGTTCTGGTTGCCGAAGGCATCGAAGCCCTGGGTGTAGCTGGCATCCACGCTCACCGAGGTCTCATCGGTGAAACCGGCATAGCCCGCGACACTGCTCAAGTCGCCGCTGTCACTGAGCGCGGAGCCACTGTAGGCGTAGTTGTAATCCGCATTGCGATCACTGTAACGCGCCGCCAGTCGGCCATAGCCACGTGAGCTGAAGCGGTGGGTCAGCTCGGCGATCACATCGGTGGAATCACTCTCGAAGCTGTTCCAGTCCGCGCCGTAGAACGCCGAACGACGGCCATAGGTGAAGTTGTTGTCACCGTCGACCGGCTGACCCTGATTGACGGTGATGTCCTTGGTGTTGTGGATCACCCCCAGTGACAGCTCGGTATTCTCGTCGAGATCGATATCCAGCGCGCCATAGAAATCATTCAGCGTGTTGTCGTTGTCATCCACCCATTGCGCCTGCTCGGTGGAGCGGGTCACCAGGCGACCGCGGATACGGCCCTGTTCATCGATGGGCCCGGAGATATCGACACTGATGCTTCGGTCTTCCAGCGTACCGACACTGCCGCTGATGGAGCCCTGGAAGGTATCGGTCGGGCGCTTGCGCACCAGATTGATGACCCCGCCCAGCTCACTGGTGCTGTTGAACAGACCGGACGGCCCACGCATGACCTCGACCCGGTCGATGGCAGTCAAGGATGGCACCGAACCCGTCAGACTCGACATCGGCGCGGACAGCCCATCGATGCTGTAGGCATCGTATTCATAACCACGCGCGAAGATCGAGGAGCGACCGCTGTCATTGTTCAGCACCCGCACACCCGGCGTCCGTGCGGCCAGCTGATCCAGGGTGATGAAGTTCTGGTCCTCGATGGCGTCATGGGTCACCACGCTTACCGACTGCGGAATGTCGCGCAGCGAGGCCGGCACCTTCGAGCCCACCGTGGCAGCGTCAACGCTGTAGCCGCCGCTCTGCTCACTGGACGCCATGTCATACAGGCGCAGCCCCGTCACCCGCTGGGTATCCAGCACCATCGTCGCGTCTTCTGCCTGTGCCGGCAGACTGACCAGCGCCACACCTGCCCCGATCATCAGACGACGCGTGCCTGCCCCGCACAGACCGCGTCCTCGTGCATTCACCTTCTTCATCGTGTCCCCTTGCCTCTTGTGTCTCTGGTTATCGCCACTAATGATAATTATTTGCATTTGATGTGCTGACGGGGCATTTTGGCACTCCATGACGACAAAAACCTTTGCGGAACCCTCCCTGATGTTTGCAGGTGCGACAAGATGAGCCTTACTCCCCCCTCGGGCCGGGCTGGCACGATCTCGCCCGCCTCCCCAGTTGCCCCCGCCAGCCCTCACCATCCCGCAAGCGCGCGCCACCGGATCATCGAGCTCGATCACGTGCACCGCATGGCGCGAGCGCTGACCAGCGACCACCAATGCCAGCCCGCCGAAGGCCAGTCCGCTGACGGCGCCTTGATCGGCAACATGCATCTACAGGAAGCGCAGCCGGGCCTGTTCATGCGCCTCAACCGCGTGCGCAAGCGGGCGGATCTGATGATTCGCTCCAGTATCGAGCCATCGCTGAAGATCGCCGTGGTGTGGCGAGGGGAGCCCAGGGTCAGTTTCGGGCCACAGTGCCATGCGCTGAAGCCGGGACGTGCACTGTGCCTCGCCCTCGACGAGCCCACCGAATTCCGGCTGAACAGTCTCAAGGGAGCCCACGAACACAGCGCCATCCTGACGCTGACGCCGGCCTGGCTGAAATGGCACCTGAACGTCTCCCGTGCCAGTGAGGTAATGTCCCACATGCGCCATCTGGCGCATTTCCACTGGTGGCCGTCTCCCCGTCTGCTGGAACGACTGGACACCTTCAGCCGACAGCGACCCACCTCCCCGGCCCAGCGTCTGGGATTCGAATCGCTGGCGCTGGAGGTGATCAGTGAATGCCTGGCGGCCAGACCGGCCCAGGCGGATGACACGACACGGCATCCCCCGCAGGAGACGACAGACTGGAAGGAAACGCTGGAAGACTGGATCCACAACGGAGAAGTCGCCTATCTGAGTCAGACGGAGATCGCCGCTCGTCTTGGCATGAGCGTGCGGCAGTTGCAGCGCCGCTATCGCGACGCCTACGGCCAGACCATGACGCAGGACCTGAGACGGCGACAATTGATCCGTGCCGCTCACCTACTGCAGGACCGCAAGCTCACGGTGGAGGCCGCCGCCGAGATGGCGGGGTATCGCAGCGCCGCCAATTTCGCCACCGCCTTTCGTCGTCAGTTCGGCGTGCCACCCAGTCAGCGACCTGTCGTGACGACGTGAACGACACATGGACCTGCAGATGTCCCGTTGCTAATGTTGAGCGTCGTCGCGGCATGCGCCCCAGTTGGCGGTGGAGGCAAAGCGCAGCCACATAGGGACGAACGGCAACAGCACGCACGAAAACCGCACCACATAACAAGATTTCGCCACGCTCTCGCACAAGGACACTGTCATGTCGGTAGACAACATGAAGCTGGAATCCCTCGCCCTGCATCACGGTTACACCTCGGAAGCCACCACCAAGGCGGCGGCGGTGCCGATCTACCAGACCACCTCCTACACCTTCGATGACACCCAGCACGGCGCGGATCTGTTCGATCTCAAGGTGCCGGGCAACATCTATACCCGCATCATGAATCCGACCAATGACGTGCTGGAGCAGCGCATGGCCGCCGTCGAAGGCGGAATCGCGGCGCTGGCGGTGTCTTCCGGCATGGCGGCGATCACCTATGCGATCCAGGCACTGGTACAGGTAGGCGACAACATCGTCAGCACCAGCCAGCTGTATGGCGGTACCTACAACCTGTTCGCCCACAGCCTGCCGCGTCAGGGGGTCGAGGTGCGCATGGCGGCCTTTGATGATTTTGCCGCACTCGAAGCGCTGATCGATGACAAGACCCGCGCCGTGTTCTGCGAGTCCATCGGCAATCCTGCCGGCAACATCGTCGATCTCGAGCGTCTGGCCGAGATCGCCCACAGGCATGGCGTGCCGCTGATCGTCGACAACACCGTTGCCACCCCGGTGCTGTGTCGTGCCTTCGATCACGGCGCCGACATCGTGATCCACTCGCTGACCAAGTACATCGGCGGCCACGGCACCACCGTGGGCGGCATCATCATCGACTCCGGCAAATTCGACTGGGTGGCCAACAAGGATCGCTTCCCGATCCTCAACGAGCCGGACCCCTCCTACCATGGCGTCGTCTACACCGAAGCCTTTGGCCCGGCCGCCTATATCGGTCGCTGTCGTGTGGTGCCGCTGCGCAATACCGGCGCCGCCCTCGCCCCACACAGTGCCTTCCTGCTGCTGCAGGGGCTGGAAACCCTCAGCCTGCGCATGGAGCGCCACTGCAGCAATGCGCTAACGCTGGCCGAGTATCTGCAGCAGCACCCGAGCGTCAGCTGGGTCAACTACGGCGCCCTGCCGGGTAGCCCCTATCACGCCACCTGCCAGAAGATCACCGGCGGCAAGGCCTCCGGTATCATCAGTTTCGGCATCAAGACGGACGCGACAGGAGCCGATCAGGCCGAAGCCGGGCGAATCGCTGGCGGCAAGTTCATCGATGCGCTGCAGATGATTCTGCGCCTGGTGAATATCGGCGATGCCAAGTCGCTGGCCTGCCACCCGGCCTCCACCACCCACCGCCAGCTCAACGAGGAAGAACTGGCCAAGGCCGGCGTCTCGGCGGACCTGATTCGTATCTCGGTGGGGATCGAACACATCGACGACATCATCGCCGATGTCAGCCAGGCACTGGACAAGGCCACTGTGTAAGGGCTGATTGAAGAACATGAAAAGCCCATGAGGAGTTGAGACCTCATGGGCTATAGGCCAACAGAAGTGGAAAAACGAAAATGGCTATGGCTATGGCTATGGCTATGGCTATGGCTATGGCTATGGCTATGGCTTCACATAGTAAAGATTCCAGAGATCCGTCTTGAAACTGGAGTTTTTATTATAATCCGATATATAATCTGCATCATTCCATTTCTTGAATGTGGCATCATCCAACTTTACCCAATCATGCTGAGACATGATACTCTTCATCATCGATTTGCATTTCTCAGCTCTTTCTTCATCAGTCCCCAGCTTCTTCCCTCTCTCGATCTCAAAACGACTAGGATAAGACAGACTACTTCTATCGGGCTCAAAATCATAACTTTTGGAAGTATAAAAAGGGCCTGCCTTTTCAACCAGACGATAGGGACATTCCGAATATTCAGTCCGGTCACCAATTTTCTTATATATCGTCACAAAGAATGGGGATATTGCCCTCTTGGCTTCGTCTCGGGGTCCAAAGAATTCCATCCTTTCCAGAGGCGGCTGCGTATGTCTCTTACTCATCCATCCATATCCTGTATATTCTGGAGTGTAGAATGCTCCATACGACACAAGCAAGATGATAGGAATCGGTAAAAGACCGACCAGCATATGCGAAGTTGGTTTCATCTCATTGACGATAAATCCAGAAACAATGACAGCCAATGTGGTGGAATAAACGACAGGACTGATGATCTTTGCAGAAATAGACCATCCAAATATATAAATCGATGCCGGTATCAAACTGTGATGCTGAGCAAGCAGAATAGCAATATTGACACAAAACACCAACAACACTATAGCAACATAAAAGTACCCGCGAGAAATCTTGTTGGTTTTTTCTAGCATTACACGCCTCATAATATCAGTTATATTAATTAATTCTAATTCATTATTGTAAACTAGTCAATCTTATCCAACATTGGTGCAATTGATACGCAAAGCCGCTTGGTGATTGATCCTCTGCATCACGTAGCTCCACTACTATCAATTCACTGAACGAAAGCATCCTATTTCACACAGCGTGCGCGTGATCATGGTCTAGGGATTGTCTTCCTCCTGATTGGCAGTCAAGATTTGCGTCGAGTGTATCCACTGATGATTAGTCGCCTGGTATCGCAACAAGGAACTCGGCGGTAAACCAGACCTGGCCTCCTGTTCGGCACGCGATGTATCGCAGAGCATCGGTGGTGAACATCTCTGCCAGAGTGGCACCAATCAGCTATAGCTTGACCTCTTTTCCGGCGGCATGAGCGACATATTCACGATCTTCTTCTCACTCTCCACTCCTTACGCTTCAGGCCTTGCCATCTGTCCTGATCACGAGGATTCTTACGCGTATTGCGCCTCAGGCTTAGTGAAGTCAGTCGTGTTCTTCTTCAAGATAACGGTATATAAAGAATTGACTCTCAGATGGGCGGGATATCCAGACCCAGCATAAATCTGGTTAATACCAAGAATAAGAATTCGCAACTACCGAAATACACGAGCAGAACACACTCTTGGGTCAAGGCGTACACAGAGACGCCTGTCACGACGATAACAACTCCAAGAGGTGTCCCGATGAAATCCGCCCCGCTGAAGCCTGCCCTGCTGACCGCTGCCATCACGGCGGCCTGCGCCCTGCCGCTGAGCGCCGCCCAGGCCCAGGATATCAAGCTCGGCCACGTGCTGGCGCCGACCCATAGCTGGAACATCGCGGCGGAAGGCTTCGCCAAGGATGTCGCCGAGGCCACCGAGGGCCGCGTCAATTTCCAGGTCTTTCCCAGTGGTCAGCTCGGCAACGAGAAGACCGTCGTCGAAGGCATGCAGATCGGCAGCGTACCGGCCGGCGTGATCGGCTGTGGTTCCTTCCAGCCACTGGATGCTCGCTTCGGCATCGTCGAACTGCCCTACTCCTGGCCGGACCGCGAACATGCCTACGCCGCCTATGACGGCAAACTGGGCGATGCGCTCGAGGACATCGCCGACGAGCACAACATGAAGATCCTGTCCTGGTGGGAGAACGGCTTCCGTCACGTCACCAACAATCGCGGCCCCATCACCACCCCGGAAGACCTCGCCGGCCTGAAGATTCGCGTCACGCCGGACAAGATGCGTCTGGATACCTTCACCGCGCTGGGTTCAAGCCCGGCACCGCTGTCCTTCGGTGAACTCTACTCCGCGCTGCAGCAGGGCGTGTTCGATGCCCAGGAAAACCCGCTGGCCATCATCTATTCCTCTTCGTTCAGCGAAGTGCAGGACTACGTCTCCCTCACCGGTCACGTCTGGGCACCGGCGTGTCTGACCATGTCCAACTTCACCTGGAATCAGCTCTCCGAGCAGGATCAGGCCGCGGTACAGAAGAGCGCCGACGAATGGCGTGACAAGCAGCGCGCGATGACCCAGAAGGATGACGCCGAACTGGTCGCCAAGCTGGAAGAAGCTGGCATGCAGGTCAACGAGGTCGATACCGCGCCCTTCAATGCCAAGGTGCAGGGTGTATGGGCCGAGTACACCGACGTCTTCGGGCCTGAGCTGATGGGCCTGGTCGAGCAATACCGCAAGGGCGAGTGACGATGTCTTCCGCCTCTCCCTCCGTCAAGCCGCTAGCAGTGCTGTGTGCCGTGCGTCCCTTGATGATCACCCTCTCACGTTGGAGCTGCCGGGGCTGTCTGGCCCTGGCAGCCAGTGGTGTGGCCGCCCTGTCGGCATTGGTGATCTGGACCGTCTTCATGCGCTGGGTGATGGGGCAGCCGCCGCACTGGGCAGAGGAATTGCCGCAGCTGGTGCTGGTCTGGACGACATTGCTGGCCGCGGTGTCCTGCACCCGCAACCGCACTCACCTGAGTGCGGGCCTGCTGCCGCTGCTGGTGCGCTCGGTGCGTATCCAGCGCATCACCGGACGCATCACTGACGCCATGATCCTGATCATGCTGGTGTTGCTGGCCAAGGCAGGCATGGACCTGACCGCCATCACCATGCGCCAGACCACCACCGCGCTGCAGATTCCGGCCGGTATCGTCTATCTGTCCGTGCCGCTGTGCTGCACCGCGATGGCACTCGTCCAGCTTGAGCATCTGTTGAGCCCTTCAGCGATCGGAGCCGAGGCTCACGAGACGCATGCCACTGCGCCTGACAACGCTTCCTCTCGCCAAGGAGATGCCCCATGACACTCGGCGCCCTGGCTCTGCTCGGCGTATTCGCCCTCGGCATCCTCATCGACATTCCCATCGCCTTCGCGCTGTTGATGTCGGCCCTCTTCTACCTGCTGGCCTTCGGTGCCGCGCCCATGATGGTCTCGGCGCAGCAATTCGTGGCCGGAATGGAAAGCTTCACCCTGCTGGCGATTCCGCTGTTCGTGCTCGCCGCCCAGTTGATGAACCGCGCTGGCCTCACTGAGCGCCTGGTACGCCTGTGCATGGCGATGGTCGGTGACATCCGCGGCGGCCTGGCGGTGGTCGCGGTGCTCGCCTGCATGATGTTCGGCGCGCTGTCGGGTTCCGGTGTGGCGGACGTGATCGCCATCGGCAGCATGCTGCTGCCCACCATGGCCCGCAACGGCTATGACAAGGGCTTCAGCAGTGCGCTGGTCGGTACCGCCAGCTCCATCGGCACCGTGATTCCGCCCAGCATCGTGATGATCGTCTACGGCACCACCTCCAATACCTCGGTGGGCCAGCTGTTCATGGGCGGCATCATCCCCGGCCTGATGCTGACGGTCGCGCTGGTGGGCGTCGCCCTCTACATGTCACGCAAGCATGGCTGGTCGGGCGGTGTCGCGGCCCGTGTGCCCGGCGAGCGCCGCCGCGCCCTGCTCAGTGCCATGCCGGCGCTGATGGTGCCGGTGATGATCATCGGCGGTATCCGCTTCGGGGTCTTCACGCCCACCGAGGCCGCCGCCTCCGCGATTCTCTACGCCATCATCATCGGTACCTGTGTCTATCGCAGTCTGACCTGGCAGGGCTTCCTGGACAGTGTCCGCGCGACCGCCGAGACCACCGGCGCCATCCTGCTGATCATCGGTGCGGCTGGCATGTTCGCCTGGGGCCTGACCTACGAGCAGGTACCGCAGGCCATCGCCCAGCTGATCGGCGAATTCACCGACAGCCGCATCAGCGTCCTGCTGCTGCTGACCGCCGTGCTACTGGTGCTGGGTTCCTTCATGGAAAGCGTGGCGATCATCATCATCGTGACGCCCATCGTGATGCCGCTGCTGGCGCAATACGGCATCAGCCCGGTGCACTTCGGGGTGCTGCTGACCGTCAATCTGGCCATCGGCGCCAACACGCCACCGCTGGGCATCGACCTGATGGCCGCGTGTCGCATCGCCGGCATCAACGTCAGCGACTCGCTGCGTCCGTTGGGCCTGATGCTGGGCGCGATGCTGACCGTGCTGATGCTGATCACCTTCATTCCGGAACTCGTGCTGTTCCTGCCCAACTTGATGGAGGGTTGAGCGATGACCTCTCTTGCCACTCAGCCCCTCCCCCAGCGCTGGCTGTTCGTGCCCGGCGATGACGCTGCACGACTGGAAGCCGCGCTCACCAGCGGTGCCGATGCCATCGTGGTCGATCTCGAGGAGTTCACCCCGGCCGTCGGACGCGAGCTTGCCATCAGCCGCTTCGCCGAATTCGCCAGACGCGCCCGTGCCCTCGAGATATGGCCGTGCGTGCGTCTCAACCGGCTCACGCACGGCGGACATGATGAGCTGGCCGAACTGATCAGCACCGCCCTGGGTGATTCCACCGGGATTCCCGCCGCCATCTTCCTGCCCGCCGTCGAGCAACGCGTACAGCTGGCAGCACTGGATGATGCCCTCGCCGAGCAGGAAGCCCTGCATGGACTGCCACAGGGTTGTCTGAACAGTGTCGCGACGCTGGAAAGCCAGGCCGGACTGCTGGCCGCCGAGGAACTGCTCGCCGCGGGCGATGACACGCCACGCCTGCTGGGCGCGCTGATCGGTACCGGGGATCTGGCCGCGGATCTCGGCCTGATGCCGGATTTGCCCGTCGCCACCATCACCGAGACGCTCAAGCCGTGGCGCGAGCGACTGGCGAAGGTCTGCCAGCGCCACGAACGACTGGCCATCGATGGCCCATGGCGCTGGCAGCACGGCCTGGGTACCGACCAGCACTGGGCCAACCAGCAGGGGTTCAAGGCACGCTGCGTCATCCACCCCGCACAGCTCGAAGCGCTTTATGACCTGATGCCCGCTCGCGGCGCTGACCCGATGCTCGTCGACAGCAACGCGTCTCAATGCTGAGGATTTCCCTGACGAGCCCCGCACCTAATTCATTGCCGCTTCAAAGCACCAATTTCTCAACATCGAATTCTCAACAACAACGAGAGCACTCCCATGACTCAGGCCGCGAACACCTCCTCCGCTTCCACTCTGCCACTGCGCAATGGCGGGCAGATCCTCGTCGACCAGATCCGTCTGCACGGCACCAAGCGTGTCTTCCTGGTGCCGGGCGAAAGCTACCTGCCGTGCATCGATGCGCTCAATGAGCACAAGGGCGCCATCGAGCCCATCGTCTGCCGCCAGGAAAGTGGCGCAGGCTACATGGCCGAAGCCTACGGCAAGCTGACCAACGAGCCGGGCGTGTGCTTCGTCACCCGTGGCCCGGGCGCCACCAACGCCTCCATCGCCGTACACACCGCCTATCAGGATTCCACGCCGATGATCCTGTTCATCGGTCAGGTCGGGGGCGACTTCATCGAGCGCGAAGCCTTCCAGGAAATCGATTACCGCCGCATGTTCGGCGAGATGACCAAGTGGGTCGCGCAGATCGACGACACCTCGCGCATTCCGGAATACATCGCGCGAGCCTATCAGGTGGCGCGCAGTGGCCGTCCGGGCCCGGTGGTGCTGGCACTGCCCGAAGACACCCTGTGGGGCGAGGCGCAGGTCGCGGACGTCAAGCCGCACCCGCGTCTGGCCACCTACCCGGGGCAGCCGCAGCTGGATGAGCTCAAGGGCCTGCTCGCCAGCGCCGAACGTCCCTTCCTGCTGGTCGGTGGCAGCGGCTGGACCCGAGACGCCCAGGTCGCGCTGGAAGGCTTCGCCCAGCGCTTCGACATCCCCACCGGGGTCGCCTGGCGACGTCTGGAGTGCGTCGATGCGGAACTGCCGCAATTCGCCGGTCACGTCGGCATGGGCATGCATGACGCACTGCGCCAGCAGCTGGTCGAGAGTGATCTGGTGATCGCCGTCGGTACCCGTATCGGCGAAGCCACCAGCGAAGGCTACAGCTGGATCCAGTCGCCGGTGCCGACCCAGAAACTGGTGCATGTCTACGCAGACCCGGAAGAGCTGGGGCGTGTCTATCAGCCGACGCTGGCCATCAACACCGACGTCAACGGCTTCGCACTGGCGCTCACCACCCTGTCACCGGACAACACGCCGCGCTGGTCTGACATCACCCGCGAGGCACGCGCCGCCTATCTGGCCACGCTGGAAGAGCAGCCGTCGCCGGGCCCGCTGAGCCTGGACAAGGTCAGCCTGACCGTCGACCGCATTCTCGATGGCAAGGGCTGCATCAGCGTCGGCGCCGGCAACTACGCGCTCTACGCCCACCGCTATGTGCGCTTCCGTGGCCTGGGCAGTTCGCTGGCCCCGACCGTCGGTTCCATGGGCTATGGCTTGCCCGCCGCCATCTCCAGCAAGCTCGAATTCCCGGAACGCCCCGCCGTCTGCTACGCCGGTGATGGCTGTTTCCAGATGAACCTGCAGGAACTGGGCGTGGCGCTGCAGTACCGCCTCGGCATCGTGGTGCTGGTGTTCAACAACGGCATGTGGGGCACCATCCGCGCCCACCAGGAAAACGACTTCCCGGGCCGCGAGATCGCGCTGACCTTCACCAATCCGGACTTCGCCGCGCTGGTCACCGCCTACGGCGGCCTCGGTCAGGTGGTGGAGAAGGACGAGGACTTCGAGGAAAGCTTCACGCGCGCGCTGGAATTCGCCGACCGCGAGCGTCTGCCTGCCCTGATCGAGCTGCGCTATGACCCGGACGGTATCGCCCCGGGCAAGCTGCTCAGCGGCATCCGCGAAGACGCTCTGACACGCAACGACAAGGCAGGTATCTGACATGAGCACATCCTCAACTCAAGCGACTCAAGACGTGCTGGACTCCCTCGCCCTGCGCGTCGATGGCAAGCGCCTGTGGGACGCGCTGATGACATTGGCCGAGATCGGCGCGACGCCCAAGGGCGGCAACTGCCGTCTGGCCCTGACCGAAGAAGACCGCGCCGGCCGCGAGCTGGTCACCGGCTGGCTCGAGGCTGCTGGCCTGACGCTGCGCGTCGACGAGATCGGCAACCTCTTCGCCCGTCGTCCCGGCCGCGATGACAGCCTGCCGCCGGTCGCCACCGGCAGCCACATCGACACCCAGCCCACCGGCGGCAAGTTCGACGGCTGCTTTGGCGTGCTGGCTGGCCTTGAGGTCATGCGTGTACTGGATGAACGCGGCATCGAGACCGAAGCGCCGCTGGAAGTGGTGATCTGGACCAACGAGGAAGGCAGCCGCTTCGTGCCGGTGATGATGGGGTCCGGCGTGCATGCGGGCCTGATCCCGCTGGAGAAGGCGCTGGCCGCCACCGACCGCGACGGCGACAGCGTTGCCGCATCGCTTGAGCGCACCGGCTATGCCGGCGACGTGGCGGTGGGCAGCCATGAGTTCGGTGCCTATTTCGAGGCGCATATCGAGCAGGGCCCGGTGCTGGAGCAGGAAGAGATCACCATCGGTGCCGTCACCGGCTCGCTGGGTCTGCACTGGTTCGACGTGGTGGTCAGCGGTCAGGAAGCCCACGCCGGCCCGACGCCGATGCCCTACCGTCGCGATGCGCTCAAGACCGCCTGCGCGCTGGTCAGCGACATCCTGACGCTGGCCGATGCCTACCAGCCCAATGGCCGCGTCACCTGTGGCGAATTCAATGTGCATCCCAATTCGCGCAACGTGATTCCGGGCCAGGTGCGCTTCAGTGTCGACCTGCGTCATCTGGAACCGGCGGTACTGGCCGAGATGCACGACCAGCTCAAGGCGCTGTGCCTCAAGCATCACGCGGCCAACCAGGCTGACAAGCAGCGCGTCGATGTCGAACTGATCGAAGTGCAGCACATTCCGCCGACGCCCTTCGCGCCGGAACTGATCGAGATGGTGCGCAGCGCAAGTCAGGAGCTGAACCTCAGCTTCCGCGACATGGAAACCGGTGCCGGTCACGACGCCGTGCAGATCGCCGGCATCAATCCGGTGGCGATGATCTTCGTGCCCTGCGAGGACGGCATCAGCCACAACGAGAGCGAGAACGCCGAGCCTGCCGATCTCGAAGCCGGTGCCAACGTGCTGCTGCTGGCGATGCTCAAGCGCGCCGGTGTCGTCAGCCGTGGCTCTCTCGCCGACAGCGCCAGCACCACGACCGCGGAGAACGCCCAATGAGCACTGCTACTGCTTCGACCACTGCCGCCCTGCTGACCCATGCCGACTGGCAGCAGCGCGCGGTAGCGCTGACCTTCGAGACGCGTGCCTTCATCGACGGTGCCTATGTGGAAAGCACCGGCTGCGACACCTTCCCGGCATACAATCCGGCCACCGGCGACGTGCTGGCGCATGTCACCGCCTGCACCGAGCAGGACATCGACCGCGCCGTGATGGCGGCGCGGCGTGCCTTTGACTCCGGCGTGTGGTCGCGCCAGTCACCCCAGGCGCGCAAGGCCGTGCTGCAGCGCTTTGCTCAGCTGATCCGCGACAATGCCGAAGAATTGGCCCTGCTGCAGACACTGGAGATGGGCAAGCCGATCGGCGACAGCCTGGGCTTTGATCTGGCGGAAACCACGCGCGCGGTGGACTGGTACGCCGAGGCCATCGACAAGCATTACGACGAGATCGCGCCCACCGGCGAGAACGTGCACGCCACCATCACCCGTGAAGCGCTGGGCGTGGTCGCGGCGGTGGTGCCGTGGAACTTCCCGCTGATGATTGCCTCCTGGAAGTTCGCCCCGGCGCTGGCGCTGGGCAACAGCGTGGTACTCAAGCCGGCCGAAGCCTCAAGCCTGAGCGCGCTGCGTCTGGCAGCACTCGCTGATGAAGCCGGCCTTCCGGCGGGCGTGTTCAACGTCACGCCGGGGCTGGGCGCGGTGGCGGGTCAGGCGCTTGGCCTGCACATGGAAGTCGATGCGCTGGCCTTCACCGGCTCCACCGCGACCGGCAAGCGTTTCATGCGCTACGCCAGCGACTCCAACTTGAAGCGGGTGTGGCTGGAATGCGGCGGCAAGTCACCGCATATCGTGTTCGCCGATTGCCCGGATCTCGACCAGGCCGCACGCGCCGCGGCAGACGCCATCTTCATAAATCAGGGCGAAGTCTGCATCGCCGGTTCGCGCCTATATGTCGATGAGGCCATCTTCGATGACTTCATGCCGCGCCTGATCGCCTGCGCCCGCGCCATGCCGGCCGGTGATCCGCTCGATCCGGCCACGCGCATGGGCGCACTGGTCAGCGCGGACCACCACGAGAAGGTGCTCGGCTTCGTCGAGACGGCACTCGCGGAAGGCATGACGCTGCATCAGGGCGGCCGCGCCATCGCGCCCAGCGACGCCACCTCAGGCGGCTGGTATCTGGAGCCGACCATCGTGGAAGGCGGCCAGAACAGCACCGTGATGCGTGAGGAAATCTTCGGCCCGGTGCTGGGCGTGACCCGCTTCAACGGCGAGGAAGAGGCCATCGAACTGGCCAATGATTCCATCTACGGGCTGGGCGCTGGGCTGTGGACGCGCGATCTGGCGCGTGCCCATCGTGTCTCGCGGCGTTTGAAGGCGGGGCTGGTGTGGGTCAACTGCTACGCCGATGGCGATATCAGCGTGCCCTTCGGTGGCGTCAAGCAGTCGGGTTTCGGGCGTGACAAGTCACTGCACGCGCTGGACAAGTACTCCGACCTGAAGACCACCTGGATCAATCTGGCTTATTGAGCCGTCGGTCGACTCTCGAGGGTCAACCCCGAAGCGCCGCTGCCACTTGGACTCTCTGGTGACAGCGGCGCGGGCCATTCAAAACGCGCATCAGGGCGGGCTTATGAGCAAGGTCTTGATCGAACGCCAGGGGTGACTCAAGTAGCGGGCGCGCCGTCACTGGACAGCACGGCATTGGCATCCGGCAGCTGCATTTCCAGCCCACGATGCAGACGCTCTTCCAGCGGCACCTTGGCCAGCGCGTTGTGCAGGAAGTCGACGAAGGTGGATTCGGCGGCACTGAAACGCGCTTCACGGTGCCACATCAGATGCAGGTCGATATCGGCCACGCCCCCATAGGGTGGCAAGGGCCACAGCTGCCCTTCGTCGATCTCGCGCCGCACGGTGTGTTCCGGCATGCAGCCGATGCCCCAGCCGGCCAGCACCATGCGGCGGATTTCCTGCAGGCTGCTGGATTGACCGATCACCGGGCCCTGCAAGCCCTCGCGGGCGCGGAACATCGCCAGCGGTGACAGCACGCCATCGAGCTGCTCACTGCCAAAGGAGACATAACGTTCATTGCGCAGCGCCTCCAGCGGCAGATTCTGCTGACCGAACAACGGATGCATGCGACCACAGAAGTAGCGGTAGCTCTGGCGCGCCAGCACCTGGGACATCAGTGGCTCCGGGGTCTGCTGGGCCAGACAGATGCCCAGCGCACCCTGGCGCTGCAACAGGCCCTGCTGCACCTCGTGACTGGACATCTCCTGGATCGAGAAGGTGACCTGGGGGAAACAGCGATGAAAGCGCGCGAACACGCTATCAAGGAATCGGCATTCGATGCCGGTAATGAAAAGGAGCGAGACATGCCCGGAAATCTCCGTATGACTGTTGCCCACCTCAGAGGCGAGACGCGCCACGTTGGCGTAGATCTCCACCGCCTCGCGATAGACCACCTGCCCCGCCCCCGTCACGCGAAAGCTGTGGCTGTCACGTTCGATCAGTCGCTGCCCGAGACGTTCTTCCAGACGCTTGAGTGACAGACTCACCGCTGGCTGTGACAGGTAGAGACGCGCCGCGGCCCGACTGACGCTTTCCTCCTGGACGATGACGATGAAGGTTCTCAGCAGGTTCCAGTCCAGCGTGTCATGGATGGGTCGCATGGCGATTGTTCCTGTCCCGAAAGTGGCGCGGCCGGCAAGAGGACAATGAAACGCACTCTCGGCGGCACGCCAGATGGTAATAAAGTCTGCACCGCGTCACCAACGTCTGCCCTCGAGTGATATATTCCCTCTCGCTCAAGACGGCAATGACGATCAATACAATATCAATAAAGCGGAAAACACGACGATGTTCGATACCCGAGAAACCTTCATTCTCTCGATAATGATCATAGCATGCGGCGTATTTCTGATGGGGCTTTCGCTGTATTTCTTCCGCCGCATCAAGACCTATGATGACTACAATGTCGCAGGCCGTTCCACCTCGACCTTCCCGCTGATCTGTACGCTGATCGGTACCGCCGTCGGCGGTTCCACCCTGCTGGGCTTCGTCTCCAAGGGCTACACCTTCGGCATGGGCCAGCTGTGGCTGCCGGTGGGCATGACCTTCGCGGGCATCGCGCTGTACTTCTTCATCGGCAAGATCCACGCCGAAGGTGAGCGCCTCACCATGGTCACACTGGCCGACTTCCTGGTCAGTCACTTCGGCGAAGGCGTCAGGGTACCGACTCTGCTCAGTATCCTGTGCGCCTACGCGGCCATCACCGGCATGCAGTTCGTGGCGGTGGCCACGGTGCTCAAGCTGGTGTTCGGCCTGGCGCTGCCGGTGGGCATCCTGCTGACCTGGGCACTGCTGACCGCCAAGACATGGCTGGGTGGCCTGATGGCGGTCATCTGGTCTGACGCCATCCTGGGCACCCTGCAGACCGTCGGCATCTTCTTCCTGCTGGTCACCGTCTACTACGCCAGCGGCAGCTGGGCGTTCATCAGTGCGGCGCCCATGCCCGAAGGCAACCCTGACTTCCTGAGCCTGACCGGCATTTCCGGCCATGAACTGGCGGTCTACATGCTGACCATCGGTGCCTATCAGTTCGTGCGCCAGGACCTGTGGCAGCGCTTCTGGGCCGCACGCAGCCTCAAGGCGGCACGCACCGGCTACGCCGTCGCCATCGTCTTCACGCTGCTGGTCGGCGCTGCCGTGGTATTGATCGGTGCCTTCGCCAGGCTGGGGCTGGACATCGCGGTGGCCAATCCTGATCTGTCCTTCTACGCCATCATAAAGGCCACGCTGCCGTTGCCGCTGATGGTAAGCATGGTCGTCGTGCTGCTGGCGACCATCATCTCGTGTGCCGATTCGTTCTTCATCGCCGGCGCGTCGTCGATTGCCAACGACATCATCAAGCCGCGCATGAAGGGCCGTGATGATGCCTTCATGCTGCGCATGAGCCGTCACTCGGTGATCGCCATGTCCTTGATTTCGCTGGGTCTGGCACTCTACGCCCCGCGCCTGCTCGATATCTGGATTCTCGGCAGCGCGATGCTGGTCTGCGGGGTACTGGTGCCGACGGTGGTGGCCCTGTGCCGTCGCACGCCAGATCCGCGTGGCGGGGTGATCATGATGTGGGGCGGGCTGGCCACCGCCGTGCTGTGGCAGGTGCTGGGCCATCCCTTCGGCCTGCACCCGGTGATGATCGGCCTGCCGGTCTCGCTGGCACTGATGCCGCTGGCACTGCGCAAGTCGAGCCTGAGCCTCTCGACCGAGTCTGCACCGCGCTGACTGGCCGAGCTGGCTGGTTGAGGTGACAGTGGCACTCAATGCGCCTCAGACAGTGATGCACCAACCGAAAGCCCCCGTGACCGATGACCTCTTGTGAGCATCGGCAACGGGGGCTTTCCTGTGTTCAGCAGCAGTCGCTCGATGATTTCATGCCCGCCATTCTACTGACTATCTTCTTGACCATATTGCTGAGCGAGCAGATGGCCTCAGAAGGATTTCCTCGATCTACTGACCGCCATTCTTGCGATGACTTGACGGTCTTCTCTGCCATGAATCGGCTTATTTACTCTCGAAATCCCCGCGTGTTGTCAGCGCACAATACACACAAATTTTCTTGCATAAATCTGGCAAATACTGCGTATTGAAATTTGAAAGCCCAAAAGGCTGATGATTCGTTGACCGCGAAGGGAGGGCCTCATAGATTGAAGGCGTACCATCACAACAAGAAGCAGGGACAGGTACCGCATGCCTCTCTACGACTCAGCATCAGGGTCACGGGATGTCCCGCATGCACTGCCCCGCTCACAATAACGATAACGTGGATACTGTCATGAAAACCCTCAAGCCCGCTCTTCTTCTCCCGCTGCTCGCGCTCCTCCCGGCCACCCAGTCCATGGCCACCGAATTGCGCATGCTGTCCAGTTACGACCAGACCACCGCCTACTCCCGCGAGATTGCCCAGCGCTTCATCAAGGAAGTCGAAGCCAACAAGGCCGCCGACCTCACCATCAAGCTGACCGGCCCGGATGTGGTGCCGCCCTTCGAGCAGCTGCAGCCTGTCGCTGCCGGTGTCTTCCAGCTGCTGTATACCCACGCCGCCTATCACACCAACACCACCGGCGTCGGCGCCGCGATGGATGGCGTGGCGGTGAACCCGGAACAGACGCGTGAATCCGGCCTGTGGGACATGGTCGATGAGCACTACAACGGCCTGGGCCTCAAGCTGATCGCGATTCCGCCGCTGGGCAGTCACGGCTTCCAGTACGTACTGAAGGAGCCGATCACCGGTACGCCGGGTCTGGATGGCCGTCGTCTGCGCGGCAGCCCCACCTATACCAACGTCACCAAGGGTCTGGGCGGTACGCCGGTGCTGATGTCCAGTGGCGATGTCTATTCCGCGATGGACCGTGGCGTGATCGACGGCGCGGCCTGGGGCCTGAATGGCGTCAAGGACATGGGCTGGCAGGAAGTCGCCGGCTACTACTCCAAGCCGACCTTCGGTCAGACCTACAACTTCGTGCTGATGAATCTCAACGCCTTCAACACCCTGTCGCCGGAACAGCAGCAAGTGCTGCTCGACGAAGGGCGTGAGCTGGAAACCGAGATCGTCCCGATCCTGGATGAGCTGGCGGTCGAAGAGTGGAAGGCGCTGGACGAAGCGGGCATGCAGCCCACCGAATTCGCACCGGAAGACGCCGAGCGTCTGGATGCGCTGGTCACCGACGGTATCTGGCAGCTGGGCATCGACAAGTCACCGGAAGCCGTGACCGCCATGCGCGAGCTGGCGATCGAGAAGCACCTGACCACCGTCAGCGAGTAAGGAATCCACCATGCTAACCCTGCTTGCACGTGTGCATGACGGCGTGACGCGAGCAGGCTTCCTTCTGGGCGGTGTCACCTTGTGTGGCATCGTCCTGTGCTTCTGGCTGGAAGTCATCGCGCGCTACTTCTTCAACTCACCCACCCTGTGGTCCGGCGCGATGGTGGCTTACCTGCTATGCCTCTCGATTTCGCTGGCAACGCCGGAACTGGCACGCACCCATGGCCATATCGCCATCACCGTGCTGCCGGAGCGCCTCGGCCCTGCCGCGCGCGCCTTCTATGACCGTCTCCTCGCCCTGGTGACCGGCGCCGTCTGCGCCGTGGCCGGTTGGATCTGCGTGCAGGAAAGCCTGCGTCAGTTCAGCTACCACACCACCACCGCCATGGGTCTCGACATTCCCAAGGTCTGGGTCTCCAGCTTCATCGCCTACGCGATGATCAATGCGGCCCTCTACTTCCTGCGCCACGCCTTCACGCGCGCCGCGCCCGAGGCGACCCCATCGGACGACTCCGACTCCGCCGCCTCCTCGGCGACCACCGACGCCAGAAAAGGACCCTGAGTCATGGAATGGTATTTCTCTCTGGGCCTGGCCATCGCCTTGCTGATGGGCCTGTTCGCCCTCGGCATTCCCGTCTTCGCCGCCTTCCTGACCATCAACGTGCTCGGCACGCTGTGGTTGATGGGCACCGCCGGTTTCGGCATGTTCGCCAACAGTGTCTACGACAGCATGACCTCGGAGACGCTGACCACCATCGCGCTGTTCGTGCTGATGGGGGAGCTGCTGTTCCGCTCCGGCTCCATCGATGTGATCTTCGACTCGCTGGATGCCCTGATGGGCCGCATGAAGGGTCGCCTCTATTTCTTCGTCGTCGCCCTCTCGACGCTGTTCGGTGCCCTTTCAGGCTCGGCGCTGGCCGTGACTGCCATGCTCAGCCGCTCGGCGCTGCCGACCATGCAGGAGCGCGGCTATGACGACAGACTTTCCATCGGCCTGATCCTGGGCGGTGCGAGTCTCGCGCCGATCATCCCGCCGAGCCTGTTGGTGATCATCATCGGTTCGATGGTGGATGTCTCCATCGCACGCCTGCTGATCGCCGGTATCCTGCCCGGCATCCTGCTGGCTGCGCTGTTCATCCTCTATGTGAAGGTGCGCATCACGATGGACCCGCGCCGTGCGCCGCCCGTCGATGAAAGCGGGGGTGGCACGGCCCGGGAAAAGCGCCACGCCGTGATCAACATGCTGCCGTTCACCATCATCATCTTCGCCGTGCTCGGCCTGATTCTGCTCGGCATCGCCACACCGTCCGAATCCGCCGCCACCGGCGTGCTGGGCTCGCTGGTGGTCGCGGCCTACTACCGCAAGTTCTCGTTCAAGATGGCCGGCGAGGCGGTGATGTCGTCGCTCAAGGTCAGCACCATGATCATCCTGATCCTGGCGTGTTCGAAGCTGTTCTCGCAGCTGTTGAGCTTCACCGGCGCCACCAGCGGGCTGGTGAGCAGCGTGACCGGACTGGACCTCGACCCGGTGTGGATGCTGCTGATCCTGATGCTGATTCCGCTGATCGCCTGCATGTTCATCGACCAGATCGCCTTCATGATGGTGGTGATTCCCATCTACGCGCCGCTGGTCAAGCTGTATGGCTTTGACCCGGTATGGTTCTGGACACTGTTCCTGATCAACATCTCGGTGGGCAGTCTGACCCCGCCCTTCGGCTACAACCTGTTCGCGGTGAAAGGTGCCGCCCCGGCGACGCCGATGCAGACCATCTACGCCGCCGCCTGGCCGATCGTCATCTGCTTCCTGTTCGCGATGCTGATGCTCTACTGGGCCCCGTGGCTGACGACCTTCCTGCCCAGCCTGATCTGACCGACCACGACGAGAGACTTCCATGTACCAACTCAATGACATGCCAGCCCAGGTCGCGCCTGAACGGCTGGAACAGCTCATGCAGTGCGAGACGGCCACCATCGGCCACTTCCACACCCACGGCTTCGTCGAACCGGCGATTGCCAGCATGCTGCCGGAAGTACGGATCGCCGGTACCGCCGTCACCGTCTCGCTGCCGCCGGAAGATGGCACCCTGCTCAACCACCTGATGCGTCTGGTGCGCCCGGGCGATGTGCTCATCGTTCATCGTCAGGGCGACCGCCACCGCGCCTGCTGGGGCGGCGTGATGACCACGGTCGCCTCACGCCTCGGCGTGGCAGGCGTGGTGATCGACGGCATGGCCACCGATGCGCTGACCATTCGCGACAAGCAGTTCCCGGTCTGGAGTCGCGGTGTCGCCTCGCTGACCACCCGCTTCGCCGGAATCGGCGGCGCGCTCAACGTGCCGGTCAGCATCGGCGGCGTGGTCGTCAATCCGGGCGATGCCATCCTCGCCGATGAAAGCGGTGTCATCGTGATGGCGCCCGAGGAAGTCTCGGCCATCGCCAGCCACGCCATCGAGGTACAAGAAGCGGAAGACGTGCTGCTGGCGAAGATCGCCGACGGCGCCTGCCTGCCGGACCTCACCGGCGCAAGCCAACTGATCGAGGAAGTGAACGCACGGGGTTGAGCCCCTCGTTTGATCAGGTCGCGAGACGCTGTTTCTCTTTAAAGAGAGGCTGAAAGCAAAAAAGGCCACCAGATTGCTCTGGTGGCCTTTTGGGTTCTGACACGGTCTGTAAGACACGGTATGTAAGACACGGTCAGTCTGGCACGGTCTGTATGACACGGGCTGAGGACAGCCCATCACTGATGGGTGATCACCGCCTCACAGCTGACCGGAAAATTCAGCGAATTGGCGATGAAGCACAGCGCATGCGCCCTGTGGTGCAGCTGATGAGCGAGCGCGATATCGTCACCAGCGGCCAAGGTGATCTCGGGGCGCAGCACGATGGAGGTGAAACGTCCCGCCTCGCCCTGGCTCTCTGCCTGAGTCTTGTCATCAGTGGCGGGCGCGCCTTCCTGCATCGTGCCCTCGGCGTGGTCGTGATAGCTCATGACACGAATGCCGGCCTCGGCACACAGATGCAGATACCACAGCTTGTGGCAGGCCGAGACGGAGGCCACGAGCATGTCTTCCGGATTCCAGCGACCAGCGTCGCCCCGAAAAGCGGGGTCGGCGGAGCCTTCAATGCTCGGCTTGCCACTGACACGGGCCACGAAATCGCGCTCGTAGGCGGTGTAATGGCGGGTGCCATCGCCGCGATTGCCGGTCCACTCAAGTTCAACCGAATACTGGTGTCGTCTGGACATCGTTGTCTGCTGCTCTCTGAAGGGAAACCGCGTGCGCCGCATGACGCACAGCCTGATACTTCTGCCTGATTAGGTATCTGAACAGCGCCAGCACACGAGAAGTCATCGTAAGCCGATGATAGGATTGAATTGATCGCACTCTGACAGGATGTCACGCATGGCGTTTGCCGTAATACGCTCCTTTGGGGCAATTCCCGGGCTGGCCGTCACCGCCTTCACGCTCGGCCTGAGCCTGGGCTCATGTCTTATGACTCCTGGTGCCTCGGCACGGGCCGAAGCGGCACAGTTTCGCTCCTCGCCCCAGGTCATCAATACGCTGAGCAGTACCTACGGCTTCGTCATCGCCCAGGACATCACGCTGTCACGCATCGCCGAGGAGTATCCCGGCCTCGCGCCGGATGCAGAGCTTGCCTCCGCTTATTTCGACAATGCTTTCCCGAACATCACCCATCGTCTGGCGGACAACCTCGCCACCCTGATGGGGCGGGAGCACGCCCGCGAAGTGCTGGATGGCATTCGCCGTCAGATAAAGAAGGAACTGGATTCGCAGCTGACCACCGACAAGCTGACCAGCGACTTCGCGGCCCGCTTCATCGAGGCCATTCATCTGCGCGCCCAGGGGGAATACCTGCCCTCGCCGTTCAAGGAATTTCTGCTGGCGACCAAATATCAGATCGAGCCGGTGTACGAGCTGTACGACGGCTATTTCCAGCAGTTCCACACCAAGGGCCATCCCAAGTCGCTGGGCATCAATCTTGCGCTGCACCTGCCCGCCTCGTGGTCTGCCGCTGAGGGTCGCCTGCCGCATATCGTGCAGAAGTGGCAGAGTCAGGCCGGTACCGGCACCGACATGATCATCCTCGAGATCTATGACCTGCATGGCGACACCGTCAGTGACGCGCAGCTAAAAGTGATGGCCTCCACCAATACGCTGGCCCAGTGGGCGCCCATCAACAGTCAGATGCTCGACTCCGGCCTGACCCGAGTGGATCACCGTCAGGCCTACTGGTTCGATATCGCCATGACACAGCGGCACCGGGGCATGCCCATCACCTCGCAGACCCGCGAATACGGCCTCTTTCTCGACGACAAGCTGATCCGCCTGCACTGCACCAGCTATCACCCCGCCGCCGACGGCACCGCCTACGCCAAAGCCAAGACGGACTTCACCGTCGAGGAAGGCTTCAGCGAGATCAAGCCGCTATGTGAAGGAGTGATGGGGAGTCTGGTGGTGATGGAGACGAATTAAATTACATAGAGTTAAATATTCATTTTGAAAAATCATATACATCAAGGACTGCCTATCAAGTTGAGCTCACTACCTGACACTCCTTTTATGTATACGTAACTTGAACCGAGAACCATCAACTGATCATCGCTAATTTTTTCACAAGACACTGCAGGCTGCACTATATAAAAACCATATACTACTTCATGATCATGGCATTTATTCCTCAGCATCTCTAACTCAACGGGTGACCCTTTTAATAATCTATCAAATCCTTTTACTAGAGAGCCTTGGTATCTGTGTAAGATTCTTTCGAATAATTTCACACTAGCATGAACCCACTTTGCAGATCTTGTAGCCTGACCACAGACTTCGTACACATCTGAGACTCGTGCACCAGATTTAGCTTCCCCATTTTCTAACTTACAATACTTACAATGATATAGATCAACTACAATTTTATTGCCGCAATCTTTTATAGCAATTAAATCTGCAATCTCACGCGCACCATCATCATTGAAGATAATTGTATAATCATCTTCAATTCTTTTAAAGGTGTACCCCTGAACGGTGTCTAAATCTCTAACATCTCTCATCGACTCTTTATTTATGGATGTTGCACCCCAGTCCCAAAAATCAATTTTAGTATCTGGAAGCCTAACATTTAAAGCTGCCGGAGTGTAATATCTATAATTACCTTCTACCATTGAGCCATCTACATCTAAAAATATCAAAGGGCTACTTTTAAGATAATCGCTTATATTATAAGATGACCTACCTAATATTACTTTTACTTCATGCGTGCAAGTATACATAAACCCATCAGCAAGTAATCGTTTTGTGATACGAAAGACTTCTTTATATTCACCAATTTTGGGTGAATATATAATTGGAACCATTACCTCATCATTATTAACTACTGGGGTGCCAAGCTCAAAATCTAAAAAATCATAACTCACTTCATTAATTAAAAAAGATATTTTAACCTCATTCTCTAATAAAAACTCTTGAGGCCAATCTACAAAAAATAGTCCGCGTGACCATTCAGAGGCCACCTTCTCAGCGCGCATTACATTCTTCAAAATATCACCCATTGTGATATCTGCATTATTAATCTTCTTTGCAACTCGATCACACCAACGTTTCCACCCACTAATACTAGTTGAATCCATTTCCCAGACTTTCCCTTTATAGGAGCAGCCTAGCGTAGTTTTCATTCCATACTCATAACCAGTAGTAAATATATTTGATTTCTTTGCAGTACCGGATTCCATTTCATCAATAACACTATTCACATCGCTACCTACATGCATGGTAAAACGCAAGTCTTTCCTAGCTCGAGTCAAACCAACGTTCTGTAATTTAATAAATTCAATATTGTGCAGAGCTCTAAAGATTGCCTCACCTTCAATCTTTTCAGCTCCGAACGCAATTAGCGCAATAAATTTTTCTATATTATGCCGGGAGGCAGTAGAGTAAATAAAGAGGGTTTCTTGCTCTTCGTTATAGTATCCTAAATATAAATTCCATTTTATATCATAAAACTCACTTGTTCTTGCCCAATCAATATCATCCTCTAACCTTGTGACCATAACCACTAAGCTATTATCTTCACTTATTATGCTATGATATCTTTTTTCATCAGCCGAATCGAATATCTGTGCTTTCTTCGGTCTCCATCTATCTGGCTTTAAACAATAAAGCACCGTGCTTACTTTAGGCCTTAAGTTAAGCCCCAATAAATTAGGCTCTTTTTCTGAAATTTCAAAACTTTCTATTAAGTTTTCATGCTCTATAACAGATGAAACTTTATCTTGACTTAGATTACTTATAATGTAGCTCCAATCAGCACTCTCTTCATATAACTTAGATATTTGAGCCTCTGCTTTTTGATTGGCGATATTTGCAACAAACTTAGCATCACCCAACTTATCACTTACTCTAGTGAGCCGACCTATAAACTGGAGAGTCACGGATGGACTTTTATGCTGATCATGTATTGCGGCTATTTTAAGCTCAGGGAGGTCAAACCCTTCCCCAAGCATATCCACACAAATTATTATTCTATACTTCTTGTCAGCCACATCTTTAAGTATTTTCTTTCTTGATTTTGTACCGCTATGAACAACCACAGACGTAAACTCTTTGAATTTAGTATATATGCCAAATAAACCATCTGCTTTAGCCTTGGAGTTAGTCCGCACTAACAAAATGTGGTCATAACCTGATTCAATATCATTTTTTAGCAAGCATACTGCTTTTTCTGCTATTGCGTAGTCCGCATTATCCAAATTGTACTCACGCACAGGATGAAATTGTATAGGTTTGAAATATCCATCCTGCTGCGCCTCTTTCAATGGATAGTTATATATAACCTTACCCTCAAGGCTTTTTTTATCTTCACGGAAAGGCGTAGCAGTGAACTGTATCCTTGGCTTACCCCTAAAAGCATCGCGTATTAAGCACCAAGTTGGAGCAGCAACATGATGTGCTTCATCTATAACTAGATGAGTAAACAACTCAGAAAACAAATCCAGGTCTTCACGATCCATTTTGGTCAAAGCCTGAGGCGTAGCAATAACTACATTTGCACTATTAAAAGATGGGATATCTTCTAAATACAATTTACTTTTGACCAACATAACATTAGGGTTCAGCACGGTATCGTCTATAACTTCTATTTCACGCAATGTCTGAAGCAATGATGCTTTTCCGTAAATTTGTGTTCTTAATGAATCTGATGGAACTATCACTAAAGTTCTTTTAAACTTAGCTGCTATTATAAGCGCTAACATAGTGTCTGTTTTTCCAGTTCCCGTAGGCATCACTATATTAAAGGTATTGTCAGGATCTGAAATTAAGTTTGATATAAGTGAGTGTAAAGCAGCAATCTGAGGCTTCCTGAAGCCGTAGTCTTCGTTTTTAGTTTTTAATAAAAATTTAAAACTGTACTGCTGCCAGCTGTTATATATATAGTGATAATCGTTTTCAAAATTCATTATTGGCTCACATCTTTTAATAAAACATTAGACGCCTACATGGGAATTCACTTAGACCTCTTCAATAATCTTGCATTAATTCCTAAAGGAGGCTTTAAGTTTCCTCACCACAGAAGGCTGACTGATCCCCGCCCTCTTCGCTATCGCATAGGTACTGGGCAATTCGGCTGCCATCTCGCGTAGCCATTGGGCTTCGATACGCGCCAGGCCTTCCTTGAGCGTTTCGTTGGGGCCAAGTTTGGGGATTGACATGGCTACCGCCCCCTCAGCGGCAGGCTCTGAGAGGGAATTGGTGCTATGTAATGTATCGGCAGTGGGAAAACTTTCAGTAACGCCTATTCCATTAGATTTGTCATTAATGAAGCCAAATGAATTGCCTAGTCCATTAGCGTTATTCGTGGAACAAGTGTTGAGCAATGTTTTCACTGAGTCGCTGTCGATAACATCACTGGGGGCGCTGAGCCAGGCGCGTTCCAGCCAATTTTCCAGTTCGCGGATATTGCCAAGCCAGTCCTGGCGCATGAGGATGGGCCATAACGAGGCGTCGAGGAGTTTGCGGCGACCATGACGTTGATTGAGGCGGGAGAGGTGTTGCTCGATCAGGGCGGGAATGTCTTCGCGGCGTTCGCGCAGCGGCGGCAGGCTGACGGGGAGCACATTGATGCGGTAGTAGAGGTCGAGGCGGAACTGGCCCTGCTCCACGCGGGCGGCGAGGTCTTGATTGGTGGCGACGACCAGTCGGAAGTCGGCGCGGCGGGTGGTGGTATCGCCCAGGCGGGTGATCATTCCGTCCTGAATCACCTTGAGCAGCTTGGTCTGGGTGGCGAGCGGCAGCTCACCGATCTCATCCAGAAACAGGGTGCCGCCTTCGGCCTGTTCCATCAGGCCCGCCTTGCCGCGATTGCCCGCGCCGGTGAAGGCACCGGCTTGATAGCCGAACATCTCGGACTCGAACAGGCTTTCGGGGATGGCGCCACAGTTCACCTCGATGAAGGGGCCGTCGGCGCGTTGGCTCCAGCGATGCACTTGATGGGCGAAGGCCGTCTTGCCGACCCCGGATTCGCCCAGCATCAGTACCGTGGCGTTGGTGGGCGCGACCCGCTTGAGCAGCAGCGCTATCTCCCGCATCACGGGGCTTCTGACCTGTAGCTCGCCCAGTTCCAGCGCGGCGTCTTCGCATTCCGCCTGCTCACGCGCGGCCTGCTCGCACAGGGCACGCCCCTGCTGCTGCGCGTCATGGGTGGTCTGCTCGGCACCGGAGCGCGCACTCCCCACCGCCCCCCAATCACTTTCCCCCGCACTCCCCCCGCCCAGCTCACTGCCCCGCGAGTTGCGGCGCAGGTGATCCGTGAAGCGTTGCTGGAGCACGGCATATTCCTGCTGCAGCAGCTGGATATCGGTGAGATCCATCGAGCGGCTGACCACGCACTCAAGCTTGCCCGCGACGAATACCGGATGCGCCTGCGCCACCACCCGCCGCCCGGTAGCGGTGAGCTGCATCATCTGCAGCGTTTTCCCCGTGCGCAGCACCTCCAGGCTGATGGAGGGCTTGAGCACCCCGCTGGCTTCCAGGTCATGCACGTTGGCGGCACACAACTCCTCGCGGGTCATGCCATAGACCGCCGCGGCGCCGGGGCTGACATCCATCACCTGGCCATCCGCATTGACCACGAAGTAGTGATCGTGAGCGGTGTCGATGATGGTCTTGAGAATCTGACGGTCGAGCTCTGACATGGCGGGCACCTCATGGTCGAGCCTGTGAATCGGGTGGGACTTTTCAGCAGTTCTTTTCAGCAGGTCTTTCTCGCGCTGCGCTAAAAAGACACTCTCGATGATGCCTGAATGTGATCCACAAATGAATCAGTGATCCATTTTTGAATCAGTATTGGCGCACGAGTGATCCACAAATGAATCACTCGACAACCACCTCTTTAAAAAAACCAACAAAATCAATCGACTGAAAATTGGCATGGTTACTGCAATGCTGGGGTATGCGCCAAGGAGAATCGCCGGCTTTCATCACACCGTCCGGCCAGGCGATCAGGCGAACCATCACAATACCCCGCTCGCCGTCAGCGTATCGCGAGCGACTCAAGACCCTGGAGAGACAGATGAGCGAATTCAATCAGCCACTGGGCGGCAACGACATGCCACGTTTCGGCGGCCCGGCCACCATGATGCGCCTGCCGGCTCAGGAAACCGCGGAAGGCCTGGATGCCGCCTTCATCGGCATTCCGCTGGACATCGGTACCTCCAACCGTCCGGGCGCGCGTCTCGGCCCGCGTCAGATCCGTGATGAATCGCGCATGCTGCGCCCCTACAACATGGCCACCCGCGCCGCGCCCTTCGACAGCCTGCAGGTGGCGGACATCGGCGATGTGCCGATCAACACCTTCCACCTGCCCAAGAGCATGGACATCATCGAGAAATTCTACGATGAAGTGCTCAGCCACGATTGCGTGCCGCTCACCCTGGGCGGTGACCACACCGTCACCCTGCCGGTGCTGCGCGCCATCGCCAAGAAGCACGGGCCGGTCGGTCTGATCCACATCGATGCCCACGCCGACGTGAATGACCACATGTTCGGCGAGCCCATCGCCCACGGCACGCCGATTCGTCGTGCCCAGGAAGAAGGCCTGCTCGACAGCCACCGCGTGGTGCAGATCGGCCTGCGTGGCACCGGCTACTCCGCCGATGACTTCGACTGGTGCCGTCAGCAGGGCTTCCGTGTGGAAACCGCCGAGATGTGCTGGTTCAAGTCACTCGCCCCGCTGATGGCCGAAGTGCGAGACATGATGGGCGATCGCCCGGTGTACATCACCTTCGACATCGACGGACTGGACCCCTCCGTCGCCCCCGGCACCGGCACCGTGGAAGCCGGCGGCCTGACCATGCCACAGGGCATGGAAATCGTGCGCGGCGCACGTGGCCTCAATATCGTCGGCGGTGACCTGATGGAAGTCTCCCCGCCCTACGACACCAGCGGCAACACCGCGCTGATGGGCGCGACCCTGCTCTACGAGATGCTCTGCGTACTGCCGGGCGTGCAGCAGCGCGACTGAGTCGCACCGCACCTCCATTGCCAGTGAAAGACCCCGCCGGAGGGCGGGTCGCGTGCCAGGGGCCTGTCCCGACCCTGGCACGTGAAGAATCCCCCGCGAAGACGGCATGTCGCATGCCGAATGACCGATCAGAGCCTGACCATTACAACAAGATCAAGGTGACCCGAATGACAATCAGCATCGACCCGACGGCGGAGCACGCACCGTCCCAGCATGACTCCGCGTCTGACTCCGCCGCGACCCCAGCGGCCCGCCCGAAGAAGGACCTGATCGCCACCCGCCCGGTGCCGCTCACGGCCAGGGGGCTGATGAAATTCCTGGTGCCGTCACTGCTCGGCGTCAGCTTCTTCCTGGTGCCGTTCAGCGTTGGCGACACCATCAACATCGGCATGGGCCTGATGGCCGATTGGCTCAAGGCCACGCTCGGCAGCGCCTTGCCCGCCATCGCCGTCGCGGTGCTGTGCCTGTCAGTGATCCTCACCGGCTTCGTCAAGCTCGCCAAGCCGAACTGGGCACGTCAGGGCGCAGCGCATGAGCTGTTCGATGTCGCGCCGGTGTGGTTTGCCATGCGCGCCCTCGGCGCCATCTTCGCGCTGATGACCTACTTCCAGTGGGGGCCAACCGCCGTCACGGCGGCCTTCACCGGCGGCGTGATGCTCAATGATCTCGCCCCTGTCCTGCTGACCTTCTTCTTCTTCGCGGCCATTCTGCTGCCGCTGCTGGTCGACTTCGGCTTCATGGAATTCATCGGCAGCCTGGTTCGCCGTCCGTTCCGCGCCATCTTCAATCTACCCGGTCGCAGCGCCATTGATGCCACCGCTTCATGGATGGGCTCCGGCACCGTCGGCGTGCTGATCACCACCCAGCAGTACGAGCAGGGCTTCTACAGCAAGCGCGAAGCGGCGGTGATCGCCACCAACTTCTCGGTGGTCTCGATCGCCTTCGCGTTGCTGGTCACCAGCTTCATGAACATCAATCACCTGTTCGTGCCCTTCTATCTGACCGTCGTCATCGCGGGCCTGATCGCCGCCGTCATCGTGCCGCGTCTGCCGCCGCTGTCGCGCAAGCGTGATGACTACCACGAGCCGGTCGGCTGTCAGATCAGTGAAGAGAACCAGAGTGACTGTGGCGTGCTGCGCTACTCACTCGGCATGGCCGTCGCGCGTGCCGAGCATGCGCCGGGCCCGCTCAAGCTGGTGAAATCGGCCGGTTTCAACGTGGCGGACATCTTCCTCGGTCTGCTGCCGGTGGTGATCGCCATCGGGACCGTGGCGCTGATGCTAGCCGAGTTCACGCCGGTCTTCACCTGGCTCTCCTACCCGATGATTCCGCTGCTGGAACTGCTGCAGATTCCCCACGCGGCAGAGGCAGCCCCGGCGACGCTGGTCGGCTTTGCCGACATGTTCCTGCCGGCGGTGCTGGCCAAGGACATCGACAGCGAACTGACCCGCTTCGTGATCGCCTGCCTGTCCCTGACCCAGTTGATCTACATGTCCGAGATCGGTGCCCTGCTGCTCAAGTCGAAGATTCCGCTCAAGATCTGGGAACTGGTGGCCATCTTCGTGCTGCGCACGCTGATCACCCTGCCGATCATCGCTGGTATCGCCCACGTCTTCGTGTTCTGAGCCAAGGCCAGCACGCCGCAAGAGCGCTGTGCCACCACCAGCCTCCTGTGCCTGGGCTCCTGTTCCTTGGACTCCTTTTCTTAGGACTCCTTTTCCTCATGACTTCCGGGGGCGCCACGGCGCTCCCGTCTGCCGGATAGCCTGCCATGACCTGTGCTGAACTCCTGATCCGACTGCTGCGCGACACCTACGGCGTCGATACCGTCTTCGGGATTCCCGGCGTACATACCGTCGAACTCTACCGGGGCCTGGAGCCCGACGCTGATCCCGCTGCGCGCACCATTCGCCACGTCACCCCGCGCCATGAACAGGGCGCCGGCTTCATGGCCGATGGCTATGCCCGCAGCACCGGCAAGCCCGGAGTGTGCTTCATCATCACCGGCCCGGGGATGACCAACATCACCACCGCGATGGGCCAGGCGCTGGCCGACTCCATCCCGATGCTGGTGATCTCCAGCGTCAATCGCTCCGACACCCTCGGGCGGGGCCAGGGGCGTCTGCATGAGCTGCCGAGCCAGCAGCAGCTGGTCTCGGGCGTAGCGCGCTTCAGCCACACCCTGCTCGACCCGTCCGCGTTGCCGGAAGTGCTGGCCCGTGCCTTTGCGCTGTTCGAGGGCGCACGTCCCGGCCCGGTGCATCTCGAGATTCCCATTGACCTGTTCAATGCCGAGATTCCACTGCCTGCCAGTCGCACCACCCATGACGTCACGCGCTCACGCATCGGGCGTCTCGCGCCGGACCCGACGCTGATCGACGAGGCCGTGGCCCTTCTGACAGGCGCCCAGCGCCCGCTGGTACTGCTGGGCGGTGGCTGTGTCGCCGCGCCCGAGGCCGCGCGTCAGCTGGTGGAGGCGCTGGATGCCCCCACCGTCACCACCATCAATGCCAAGGGCCTTCTCGGCAGCGCCCACCCGCTGGATCTCGGCGCCAATGCCGCACTGCCTGCGGTACGCGAGCTGGCGCGCGACGCCGATGTGGTGCTGGCGATCGGCACAGAGCTTGGCGAGACCGATTACGACGTGGTGTTCGATGATGGCTTCGTGATCGGCGGAGAGTTGATCCGCATCGATATCGACCCCGAGCAGCTGGCACGCAATCATGCCGCCGCGCTGGGTATCGTCGCCGATGCCAGCCTGGCGCTGGAGACACTCGCCGATCGACTGACTGACCTCGAGGGCAACCCGCAAGGCACAGGTCGCGGCGCGCAGATCACCGCCGCGACGCTGGAAGCCCTTGCCCTGCCGACCGATCCGGCCTTCGCGCCCTACGTGCCGCTGTTCGACACCCTCCAGCAAGCGCTGCCGGAGGCGATCTGGGTCGGCGATTCCTGTGCCACGGTCTACGCCGCCAATCATCTGCTCAGCCAGCCGGCGCCGCGCCGCTACTTCAATGCCTCCACCGGCTACGGCACGCTCGGCTACGGCCTGCCCGCCGCGATGGGCGCGACCCTGGGCCGCCCGGACCTGCCGGTGATCGCGCTGGTCGGCGATGGCGGCATCATGTTCACGCTGTCAGAACTCGCCTGTGCGGTGGAAGAACAGCTGCCGGTGGTGATCGTGCTGTGGCACAACCAGGGCTATGAAGAGATTCGCCGCTTCATGGACAACGCCGGCGTCACGCGGCTGGGCGTCGACATCCAGGCCCCCGACTTCCAGTTGCTGGCCCAAGGCTTCGGCTGCGCCGCCGTCGCCATCGATTCACCGCAGGCGCTGCAGGTCGCCTTGGACGAGCGCGATCCGAGCGCCCCGCTGCTGGTGGAAATCGACGCGACGGCGTGGCAGCGCTCAATCGCACAGTGAGCCGGGCGCGCCACATCGCGCCACAACACTGAACAATGCCCGCCTGTGGCCCTGTGGTGGCAGGCGGCATGGAACTCTCATGCCAGAAACTCACATGTCAGGAATGTCCATGCACAAGCTCGATCATCAGTTCATCAACAACGAGTGGGTCAAGTCCCACGGCGAGCGTCGTCTGGCGGTCGCCAATCCCTTCGAGGAAACCGTTATCGCCGAGGTGACGGCGGGTGACGCGCGTGATGTGGAGGCCGCCGTCACGGCGGCTGCCAACGCCTTCGAGGGCTGGCAGGCACTGAGTGGCGCCGAACGTGCCGTCTATCTGGAGGCCTTCGCCGAGGGGCTGACATCTCGCCGGGAAGCGCTGGTGGAGATGTCGTGCCGCAACAACGGCAAGATTCGCGCCGAGGCCGAGATCGATCTCGATGACGCCATCGGCTGCTACCGCTACTACGCCGCCCAGGCACGCGCGCTGGATGCCCGTCAGGGCGCTACGGTCGCGCATGATGTGGAGGGCTATGCCGCGCACACCTATCACGAGCCGGCTGGCGTGGTAGGGCTGATCACGCCGTGGAACTTCCCGCTGGTCACCAGCGCCTGGAAGGTCGCGCCGGCGCTCGCCGCGGGCTGCACCCTGGTGATCAAGCCATCTGAAGTGACGCCATTGCCGGAACAGGTGATGGCGGAGATCGCGCTGGAAGCCGGACTGCCTGCAGGCGTGTTCAACCTGCTGCACGGCGATGGCGAAGGTATCGGCAGTCCGCTGACGCGTCATCCGCGCATCGACAAGATCTCCTTCACCGGGAGCAATGGGGTCGGCGAGAAGGTCATGCAGGCGGCGGCCTGCGGCACGCGTGGGGTGTCGCTGGAACTGGGCGGCAAGTCGGCGATCATCGTGCTGGAAGATGCCGACGTCGAGGAAGCTGCCGACTGGGTGATGGCGGGCATCTACTTCAATGCCGGGCAGATCTGCTCCGCCACCTCGCGCCTGCTGGTGCATGAGGCCATCGCCGATGACCTGCACGCCGCCCTGGCCAGCCGCATCGACGCGCTGGTGCTGGGTGACCCGCTGGACGCCGCCACCCAGATGGGACCGATGACCAGCGCCCGCCAGCGTGACACCGTGCTCAATTTTCTCAATGTGGCGCGCGAGGAAGGCCTGACGGCGCTGCGTGATGATACCTATCGCAGCCTGCCGGCCAAGGGCTACTTCGTGGCGCCGACGCTTTACACCGATGTCCCGGTGGAAAGCCGTCTGTGGCGTGAGGAGATCTTCGGGCCGGTGCTGTGCTCACGTCGCGTGGCGGATGAGGCCGAGGCGATTCGCCTCGCCAACGACAGCGATTTCGGGCTGGTGGCCACGGTGGTCAGTGGTGATGCCAGGCGCGCCCAGCAGGTCGGCCGTCGTCTGCGCGCAGGCGTAGTGTGGTACAACAGCGAGCAGCTGCCGCTGGTACAGGCCAGCTGGGGTGGCTTCAAGCGTAGCGGCATCGGCCGTGAGCTGGGCCCGTGGGGCCTGGCGGGCTATCTGGAGGTCAAGCACATCATTGGGCCGGTACTTGACTGAACGTATTGGCTGAGCGTCTTGTGTGACCAGATAAGAAAACGCCCCGCCTCGGCAATCCCCGAGGCGGGGCGTTTGGGGTCACGGCTCTCCCTTGAAACCAGCGCTTTCTCCTATCAGCCGGCCGCTGCCGTCTGGCTGATGCCGTCACGTGCGCAGCACTGGCCACAATGGCTACCGTGGATGCTCAGCGCCTGCCAGGCATCGAAGGTGCTGAGATAGATGTCGCCACCGAGATTGGCCGGCAGCTCAGAGCGCTTGAGGCAGTCCATCACCGGGCCCTTCACTTCACTCAGATGCAGTTTCACGCCAGCGGCGCTCAGGCGCTCATTGATGACTTCCAGGCTTTCCAGCGCGGAGGCATCGATCAGATTGACCGCCTGACAGGCCAGCACCAGATGCTTGAGCGAGGGGCGTTCGGCCATCAGCGCCAGTACGGTGTCTTCCAGATAGCGCGCATTGGCGAAATACAAGCTTTCGTCGATGCGCAGTATCGCCAGTTCGGGGTCGGTCTCCACTTCATGTCGCTCAACATTGCGAAAGTGCTCGCTGCCCGGCACGCGTCCGACCAGCGCACTGTGCGGCTGGCTGGTGCGCTTGAGATAGAGCCCCAGTGACACGAGGATGCCGACGATGATGCCGCTCTCCACCCCCTGCACGAGGGTGATGATCAGCGTGATCATCAGGGCCGCCCCATCGCCCTTCGAGTAGCGGAAGGTGCGCCTGATCGCCCCGAGGTCGATCAGACTGCTGGTGGCGACGATGATGATGGCCGCCAGCGTCGCGCGTGGCAGCCACGCCAGCCAGTCCGTCAACCACAGACTGGCGAGCAGAATGCCGATGGCCGTGAAGGCCCCCGCCAGTGGCGTGGCCGCCCCGGCATCGAAGTTGACCACCGAGCGCGACAGCCCGCCCGAGATCGGCATGCCGCCGCTGATGCCTGCGCCCATGTTGGAGAGCCCCAGCGCGATCAGCTCCTTGTCGGGGTCGATGCGCTGACGCCGACGCGCGGCGAGGGTCTGGGCCAGTGCCAGTGATTCGACGAAGCCGACCACGCTGATCAACAGTGCCGAGATCAACAGCCCCGACCAGTCATTGCTGACAAGACTCGGCAGACTGATGTCGGGCAATCCGCCGGGCACGCTGCCGACCAGTGCCATACCCTGCTCGCCCTGATCAAGAGGATCATGCAGTCCCCAGGCCAGCAGACTGGACAGGATGACGGCGAGGATCGGCGTGGTCTTGCATAGCATGCCCGCCGCGCTCTCGCGCATCCCGAGGGCCATCAGGCCCTGCTTGAGATGACGCCGAGCAAGCATAAGACCTGCCCAGCAGCCCAGTCCGAGGGCCAGTGTCGGCCAATGCACGCCGGCCCCTTGCGGCAATGACAGCCACGACTCCCCCATCTCCAGAAGATTGCCGCCCTTGATGCTCAGGCCACTCATGGGCCCGAGCTGGCTGGCGATGATCAGGACACCGGAGGCCGTCATGAAGCCGGAAATCACCGGGTGGCTGATGAAGTTGACCAGCACGCCCAGACGCAACAGCCCCATCGCCACCAGCATCGCGCCGGAGATGAGCGCCAGCAGCAGCGCCGCGGCGAGCATATCGGGCGTCGAGAGCGCGGCACCCTCGGCACCGCTCATGCCCGCGATGGCAGACGCCGTCATCAACGAGATGATCGCCACCGGCCCCACCGCCAGCGTGCTGCTGGTGCCGAACAACGCGTACAGCACCAGCGGCAACATGCTGGCATACAGGCCGACCTGCGCCGGCAGCCCCGCCAGCAGCGCATAGGCGAGTGCCTGCGGCACCAGCATGACGCTGACGATCACCGCCGCCAGCAGATCACGCCCGAGACTCTGGCGATCATACTGGGCCAGCCAACCCGCCAGCGGCAGCCAGCGGGCAAGCGCGCCGCGCGAGCGTATGTTGGTCAGCTCGGACGGCTCAGACATCGCGTGACGCCGGACGCGCCAGCCATTCGTGGCCCTTGAGCATCAGGTTCCAGTAGATGAACGGCAGCCCCCGCGCCTTGAGCTGCCAGGCCAGGCGAGTCGGGCGGGTACCGTCATTGACCCACTTGGGGAAGGTCGGCTGAAGTTCGCCGCCGTAGCCGAATTCCGCCAGCACGATGCGTCCGTTCTCCACCGTCAGCGGGCAGGAGCCATAGCCACGATAGCCCGCCGAGAGCGCACCGCCGGCCAGGGTCGCGAGCAGATTCTCCACCACCACCGGCGCCTGCTTGCGCACGGCCGCGGCGGTCTTGGCGTTCGAGGTACCGCTGATATCCCCCAGACCGAAGATGTCGGGATGGGTCATGTGCTGCAGGGTTTCCGGCTCCAGATCCAGCCAGCCAGCGGCATTGGCAAGCCCCGAGTCCTTGATCAATGCAGGAGCTTTCTGCGGCGGGACGACATGCAGCATGTCGAAGGACTGCTCGACGATCTGCGGCTCGCCGCCTTCCTCGGCCGCCGCCACCTCGAAGCGCGCCGTCTGCGCTTCCCCATCCACGGCGATCAGACGCTGATGGAACTGCACCTCGATGCCATAGCCCTTCACGGCCTCTTCCAGCGCAGGCACATAGGCCGGCACGCCGAACATCACCCCACCAGCGTTGTGGAAGCTGACCTCGAGCTGCGACAGTACATCTTCACGCTGCCAGTGATCGCAGGACAGGTACATCGCCTTCTGGGGGGCGCCGGCACACTTGATCGGCATCGGTGGCTGGGTGAACAGCGCACGACCGCTGCGCAGGGACTGCACCAGCTGCCAGGTGTAAGGCGCAAGATCATAGCGGTAATTGGAGGTGACGCCATTCTTGCCCAGGGTCTCTTCGAGACCTTCGATGGCCGCCCAGTCCAGTTCAAGCCCGATGGCCACCACCAGACGCTCATAGCGAAGCTTGCGCCCATCCCCCAGCGTGACCTCATGCGCGTCCGCGTCGATGCCCACCACGGACTCGCGATACCAGTGTACGCCCTTGGGCATCACCGAGTGCATCGGCTTGCGCGTGAATTCCGGCGTGAAGATGCCGCCGCCGACCATCGTCCAGCCCGGCTGATAGCTGTGCTGCTCCGATGGCTCGACGATGGCGATATCCATGCCGGCCTGACGCTTGAGCAGGCTGGCTGCCACGGCAATCCCGCCGGCCCCTCCTCCCAGAATCACCACCTTGTGGGCATTGGGGGGCACCGTGACGGTCGTCTCGCCCCTGGTGGCCGGTGACGGTGATGAGGCTGAATCGCTGGCGGTTTTGTTCATCCGTGACTCCTTGAAAAGAAAATGGGCATAGACACGTAAGAAGTCTACGTCATTTATTTACCTATGCAGGCGGTGAGGGTCAGAAACGATTGAGCGGAATCTTGAGATAGGCCTGATCATTGGCGTCCTCAGGCGGCAGTTGGCCGGCCCGCATGTTGACCTGCACCGCCGGCAGCATCAGGCGCGGCATGCCAAGCCCGGCATCACGCTTTGTGCGCATGTCGACGAAGGCCGCTTCATCGACGCCGGTGTGCACGTGGATATTGTGCAGGCGCTGCTCCCCGACCGTGGTCTCACAACAGAAGCCCTCGCGCCCTTCGGCGGAATAGTCGTGACACAGATACAGGCGGGTGCTGTCAGGCAGCGCCAGTACCTTGTGGATCGAGCGGTACAGGGTGCGCGCATCACCGCCGGGGAAGTCACAGCGCGCGGTGCCGTAATCGGGCATGAACAGCGTATCGCCGACGAAGACGGCGTCACCGATCACATAGCTCACGCAGGCAGGCGTATGGCCCGGCGTATGCAGCACGCGGCATTCAAGCCCGCCGATCGCCAGGCTGTCGCCCTCTTCCAGCAAGCGGTCGAACTGGCGTCCGTCACGCGCGAAACCCGCCTCGGCCGCGAAGATGTCCGCAAAGATGTCCTGCACCTCACGGATGCGCGCCCCGATCGCCAACTGACAGCCCAGCTTGTCTTTCAGGTAGGCGGCGGCCGACAGGTGGTCGGCATGGACGTGGGTCTCGAGAATCCATTCCACCTCCAGCGACTCGTCCGCGATGTGGGCCAGCAGGGCATCCGCCGACTGCGTGGTGGTGCGGGCTGCGGGGTAATCGAAATCCAGTACCGGATCGATGATCGCGCAACGCCGGGAGTGCGGGTCGCGCACCAGATGCGTGAAGGTATTGCTGTCTTCGTCGAAGAAGCTCTCGACATGGGGCTGCAGTGTCGGGGTTGCCATCCTTCGGCCTCCTGAGTCAATCAAGGGTGAATAGACCTCAGCCTACGCCTGCCCAGGCGCGAACGCAAAAAATAGAATAACGATAAAACAATTTGGAATAACCGCAATACCTAATTGATAACCTGTTGATATCAGCCATCAAAAAAGGCACGTGACGGTGCCTCGGATATCGCCAGGCGCGCCTCTCACCCTAAGGTATAGCGGATAAACGATAACGCTCACGTTAGGCTATTATTGTCTGGTGACACGATTCACCTATACACTCTTGAACGATTAACCTCCGCGAATCGCTGTCTTTCCTTCACGCCTCATTGGATGAGCTACGCCATGCCACGCATTCTTCAATGGTCGATCACGGTCGCTCTCGCCGGCTTCCTGTTCGGTTTCGATACCGCCGTCATCTCGGGGGCGGACACCTCTCTGCAGAGCCAGTGGGGTCTGAGCGACCTCATGCACGGCCTGGTCATCATGTCGATGGCATTGTGGGGCACGGTCATCGGTGCCATCTTCGGCAACTGGCCGACAGATCACTTCGGCCGCCGCGCGACCCTGATCGGGATCGGGATCCTCTATCTGGCCTCGGCGCTGGGTTCGGCGCTGGCGACCGACCCTTATGTGTTCTCGTTCTTCCGCTTGCTGGGGGGGCTGGGTGTCGGCGCGTCCTCCGTGGCAGCGCCTATCTACATCTCCGAGATCGCCCCCCGCGAGCGCCGGGGCGCGCTGGTCGGGCTCTACCAGTTCAACGTGGTGTTCGGGATCGTGATCGCCTTCGTCTCCAACTACTTCATCGGCTTCATCGATGGTGAGAACTGGCGCTGGATGCTGGGGGTGGAAGCCGTGCCGGCCGCCCTCTATCTGTTGATGATCTGCAAGGTGCCGCGCAGCCCGCGCTGGTTGATTCTCAAGCGCAACGATGAAGCTGGTGCCGCCGAGATCATCCGACTGATCAACCCCAAGGCCGACATCGCCGAGGAAATCGCCATCATCCGTGGCACGGAAAGCGAGGAAAGTGCCAAGCAGCACACCCGCCTGTTTGCCTGGCGCTATCGCCTACCGATCCTGTTCGCCTTCCTGATCGCCGCCTTCAATCAGCTCTCCGGCATCAACTTCATCATCTACTATGCGCCACGCATTCTGGCCGAGGCGCAGCTGGAATCGAGCGCCGCCCTGCTCTCGACGGCCGGGATCGGGGTCATCAATCTGGTCTTCACCCTGCTGGGGATGTCACTGATCGACAAGCTGGGGCGCCGCACCCTGATCCTGATCGGCTCGGCCGGCTATCTGCTGTCGTTGTGCCTGATCGCCTGGGCCTTCCATCTCGAGGACTTCTCCGCCATGGGCGGCTATGGCGTGCCGGTGCTGCTGGGCGTGTTCATCGCGGCGCATGCCATGAGTCAGGGCACGGTGATCTGGGTGTTCATCTCCGAGATATTCCCCAACAAGGTCCGTGCCATGGGGCAGTCCTTCGGCAGCTCCGTACACTGGATCTTCGCGGCGCTGATCGCGTTGCTGATGCCGACCATCCTCAGCCACTTCAGCGGTGGGCCAGTGTTCGCCTTCTTCGCGTTCATGATGCTGCTGCAGCTGGTGTTCGTGCTGTTCTTCATGCCCGAGACCAAGGGTGTTTCGCTTGAGGAGCTGCAGGGCCGCCTGATCCGCCCTTCACGCAAGGAGAAGCAGCAGGAACAGGCCGCGGCACTCGCGCCACAGAGCCACTGATGCTCTGAATGACCGGGTCCTGACAATGACACGACAGTGTCGCCTGACCTGACTCCAATATCAGCTTCCAGACGCCGACACCCCGCCCCGTGCGGGGTGTCGGCGTTTTTGGCTCTGACGGCCAGGTCATCAGCAAACCAGGCCCGCCGGGAGGTCATGCCCGTCCCGAGCCCCCTTTGAGCGTCGCCTCGCGACCGAAAGAACGGCTCCGCTGCCAGCAAGACACATGTCTTGCCCCCTCTTCCTACGATGACGTGGGCCAGATCTCTACGTGCAAATAGCGTGGTATCGTCGCCGGCTCAATCGCCAGCCATATCGGCGATTATCAGCGAAAGATATCGGGATTATTACGGACATATTCTTTGGTCTCGTCATTATTGCCAAGCCAATTGAAACAGTGAAAAGATCGCTTCCGAAACGTTTCGGGTAACGGTTTTCGCTCAAAGTTACCGCAAAGGGAAAAGTGCCATGCCGCCGAACATCACACTCAAGCACCTCGCCAGCCAGCTGGGCCTGTCGGTCACGACGGTCTCGCGGGCATTGGGCGGATTCGAGGATGTCAGCGCCACGACCCGTGAGCGGGTGCAGGCCTACGCCAGTGAAGTGGGCTACAAGCCCAATCAGAGCGCACGCCGCCTGAAGACAGGCCGCACCTCCTCGGTGGGCTACATCATGAACGGCGCCCAAGGCGACTTTCGTGATCAGTTCAATACCCGCCTGCTGGTCGCGCTGGGCCAGGCGCTGCACGACGCCGCACCGGAACATGACCTCATCGTCACCACGGTGCCCGAGGACCGCAACGAGCTGGACACCTACAAGCGCTTCATCGATGGCGGCAAGGTCGATTCCTTTGTGGTGGCCCGTACCCGCATTCAGGACCCGCGCGTCGATTTCCTGCTCGACTGCAAGGTCCCCTTCGTCACCCACGGTCGCACCGGCCGTGCCGACGAGCACGACTGGGTCGACATCAATGCCGCTGAGGGTTTCCTGCGCGCCACTCGCCATCTGATCCAGCAGGGGCATCGCAACATCCTGTTCCTCAACTTCTTCAGCGATCTGTATACCGCGGTGGAGCGTGAAACCGGCTACCTGCAGGCCATGCGCGAGGCCAGCCTCGCCCCCAGCTCGCGCCACTGCCCCCACGGTTACGCCAGCGCCTATCAGGTCGCCCAGGAAGCGCTGTCCGAGGCCAACGCCCCTACTGCCTTCGTGTGTGCCAGCGACATCTTCGCCTACGGGGTGATGGAAGCGGTCAGCGCCTGCGGCCATACACCCGGCGAGGACATCGCCATCATCGGCGCCGATAACCTGCCGCCGCAGATGTACCGCCAGCCCAGCCTCAGCACCCTGGACATCTCGTTCGAGACCGTCAGTCAGGCGCTGATCGAACTTGTGCTGGCACCCCAGGAGGGCGCGCCACGCCATCGCTGCTTCGATTACGACCTGCTGCTGCGCGATACCACTGCCTGAACACACATGCCTGTTCACACATGCCTGAGCACACAGGGCCATCGACTGACCTCACGACGCCAGACGCCTGACCGCAAAACGCCTGATCGCAAAATGCCATCGCCAGAACGGGGTCAGCGTGACGCCAGAAAAACAACACCCGACCGGGGAGACTTCCATGCGCAAGATGCCATCCGCCCTCGCTTTGCTGGCGCTGCTGGGCAGTACGTCCACCCTCGCTGACATCACCTTCTTCAGCACCCAGGCCAGACCGCTGGAAGAGGCCCAGCAGATGCGCGAGATCGCGCTGGCACCCTACGCCGAGGCCATCAATTACATGCCGCAGGAGACGGGCACCTTCCTGTCGCGTCTCGAGGCGGAGAAGACCAGCCCCGAGGGCGCGCTTGACCTGCTCGGCGGGCTGCACGGCGAACTGGGGTCGCTGACGCCCAGCATTCTGGCGCCGCTGGATGACCTACAAGGCTCGCTTGCGGACACGGGCATCAGCCAGCAGTACATGACGCTGGGCAAACTGGACGGCGAGAAGCAGCGCTACATCCCCTGGATGCAGGCGACCTACATCATGGCCGCCAATCGCAAGGCGCTGCCCTACCTGCCCGAAGGCGCTGACCTGAACGCACTGAGCTATGACGAGCTGCTGGCCTGGGGACGCAACATGCAGGAGGCCACCGGCAGCCCCAAGCTGGGCTTCCCGGCCGGGCGCAAGGGGCTGATCCACCGCTTCCTGGAAGGCTATCTCTACCCGTCCTTCACCCATTCGGTGGTACGCGAGTTTCGCAGCGATGACGCCGTGGCCATGTGGCAGAAGTTCCGCGAGATCTGGGCGGTGACCAATCCGCGCTCCACCGCCTACGGCTTCATGCAGGAACCGCTGCTCAATGGCGAGGTGTGGGTGGCGTTCGATCACACCGCGCGCCTCAAGGATGCCTTCAACAAGCAGCCGGATCAGTACGTGGCCTTCCCGGCCCCTGCCGGCCCCAGCGGGCGCGGCTACATGCCGGTGGTCGCTGGCCTGGCAGTGCCCGCCAATGCCCCGAACCCTGACGCCTCGCGCAAGCTGATCCGCTATCTGATGACACCCGAGGCACAGATTCGCACCCTGCGCGCCACCAACTTCTTCCCGGTGGTGGAGGCCGAGCTTCCCGATGACCTGCCCGCCAGCATTCGCATGTCCGGCAAGGCGGTCGCGGCCCAGTCCTCCGCCGATGACGCCGTGCTCTCGCTGCTGCCCAGCGGCCTGGGCCAGCAGTCGGGCCTGTTCAACAAGATCTACCGCGATGCCTTCGTGCAGATCGTACTGCGCGACGCCGACATCGAGGAGACGCTGGATATCCTCGCCCCGCGCCTGCAGACACTGATCAACACATCAGGCGCAGGCTGCTGGCTGCCGGACGCACCCAGCGACGGCCCCTGCCCGGTCAAGTAAGCCGCTGGCGCCAGAACGCAGCACTCGCCACACAAGCAACACTCGCAATACAAGCAACTCGCATCACTTGCATCACAGCAGCAGCGGCAATCCCCGATGGGGCGCCATGACGGTACGCCAACCCCTGTCATGCCGACCCCTGTCATGCCGACCCAGTGCCACGCAACCATCGCAACAAGCCATTCCGACAAGCCATCACAACAACGCCAAAGGTGAGCAAAGATGAAGCACGATCGCTGGCTACCTTATTACCTGATCGCCCCCAGCCTGCTGTTCATGGGTGCCTTCTTTCTCTATCCGTTCATCCAGATCTTCGCCGAGGCCTTCACCAGCAGTGACGGCGACGTGGGCCTGGCCAACTTCACGCGCATCTATCAGGACTTCAACTTCTGGCCCTCACTCAAGAACACCCTGCTGCTCACCGGGGTCGTGGTGCCGGTCCAGCTGGTGCTGGCCATCGGCATGGCGCTGATGGTCACCAGGATGAACAAGGGGCGCAACAGCATCCTCTACATCTGGACCATCCCGCTGGGCATTTCCGATCTGGCCGCCGGCATCATCTGGCTGGCGATCCTCGAGCAGTTCGGGTTTCTCAACAGCTTCCTGAGTGCGGTCAGCGTGATCGATGCGCCGGCGTCCTGGCTCAACTATCAGAACGCCTTCGCGCTGTTCCTGGCCGTGGTGGTCGCCGAGATCTGGCGCGGTACCGCCATCGTGCTGGTCATCCTGGTGTCGGGCATGGGGCTGATCCCCAAGGAATATGACGAGGCCGGTCAGGTGTTCGGCGCCAACTACTGGCAGCGCCTGTGGAAGATCACCCTGCCGATGCTGCGCCCGAGCATCCAGTCGGCGCTGATTCTGCGCACCCTGCTGGCCCTCGAGGTCTTCGCGGTAGTGATGATGCTGGGCGGCAGTGACATGCCGGTACTGATGAGCGAGACCTTCGACTGGCAGTTCCTCTACCAGCAGACAGGTGCCGCTGCGGCCTACGCGGTGTTGATCATGCTGATCTCGGTGGTCATCACCGGCTGCTACATCAAGTTCCTCAATGTGCCGAAGGAGGCCCGCTGATGAAATCCTCTTCTTCCGAGGCCGTCATGCCGTCATCGCTTTCGTCACGCGCAAGCGCCTCCTCATCCCGCTCATCAAGCTCATCGAGCCCAGCGGCACAGACCGCCCACAAGCCACGTCGCAATGACATGACCTGGAAATGGCTGTTCCGGGCCGGTGTCTCGATCCTGGTGCTGTGGGTGCTGGTGCCCATCGCCCTGCTGATGCTCAACAGCGTCAGCACGCCGGAGCAGATCACCGGCTGGCCCAAGACCCTGACCCCGGCGCTGAGCTTCGAGACCCTCGACTTCTTCTGGCACTACCAGGGCGTGATCAGTGCGCTGGGCAACTCGCTGCTGGCCGCCGCCTTCACCATGGTGATCGCCATCGTGCTCGGCGCACCGGCAGGCTATGCGCTGGCCCGCTTCGTGTTCCCGGGCATGAATGCCTACCGCATGATCATCATCCTGTCGCGGGCCTTCCCGATGCCGCTGCTGGCGCTGCCGCTGGCCGTCATCTTCATCCAGGTCGGCATCGATGACTCCATCCTGGGTCTGGCAATGGTGCACGCCACCCTGGCACTGCCGTTTGCGGTGCTGATCACCTCGAGCCTGTTCATGGGTATTCCGGTGGAACTCGAGGAAGCCGCCTGGCTGATGGGCTGCAACCGCTGGCAGGCCTTCCGCCGCGTGGTGCTGCCGCTGGCCGCCCCAGGCATCACCGCCTCGGCCGTGTTCGCCTTCGTGATCTCGTGGAACGAGGTGTTCGCCTCGGCGATTCTCACCGTCGAAAACCGCACCCTGACCGCCTTCCTGGTGCAGAGCCTCTCCGAGTCACCTGCCGAGATCAAGTATGCCGGTGGTCTGATTCTGGTCGTCCCGGCGCTGCTGTTCCTGTTCGCGATCAGGAAGTACCTGTTCAGCATGTGGGGCATTTCCAACCGCTAGCGTACGGCCCTTCAACCGGCCAATGCATGACGACGGCTGTCACCTGTCCATCCAGCGCCGTCGCTCACGATTACAAGGAGTCCGACCATGTCAGCCATCCAGATCAGCGCCGTACGCAAGCAGTTCGGCAAGCAGGAAATCCTCAAGTCCATCGATCTCGAGATCCGTGACAAGGAATTCACCGTGCTGCTCGGCCCGTCCGGCTGCGGCAAGTCCACCCTGCTGCGCATCATCGCGGGGCTGGAATACGAGAGCAGCGGCTCCATTCGCATCGGCGAGCGTGAGATCACCTCGCTGGCACCGCGTGATCGTCGCATCGCGATGGTGTTCCAGAACTACGCCGTCTTCCCGCACATGACGGTAGCGGAGAACATCGCCTTCGGCCTGCGCGTGCGCAAGGACAGCGAGGCGCATATCCAGCGCAAGGTGAAGGAAACCGCCGCACTGATGCATATCGAGGACCGCCTCGATCACTACTCCGGTCAGCTCTCCGGCGGTCAGCGACAGCGGGTCGCGGTCGCGCGCGCCCTGGCGATGGAACCGGAAGTGCTGCTGATGGATGAGCCGCTCTCGAATCTGGATGCGCTGCTGCGCCTGGAGATGCGCGCCGAGCTCAAGACCATTCTCGCCGCCTCCGACACCACCACCATCTACGTGACCCATGACCAGGTCGAGGCCATGAGCCTGGCGGATCGCATCGCGGTCATGAAGGGCGGTCAGATCGAGCAGTACGCGCCGCCGTCCGAGATCTACCACTACCCGGCGACCGAATTCGTCGGCAGCTTCATCGGCAACCCGCCGATGAACTTCATCCCGCCGGATGCGCGCTGGAATCACCCGACCCGCCCCGAGCAGTCAAGCCAGCAGGTGCACAAGTGCGGTATTCGCCCCGAGGACTTCGAGGTGCGCTTCGAGCCCACCGAGAACTTCGCCCCGGTGCGCGTACTGGTCTCGGAATTGCTGGGATCGCACAAGCAGCTGACCGCGCGTTTCGGCGACGAGATGATTCGCGTCAACGTGCCGAGTGATCTCGATGTCGGCAATGGCAGCGACATCCACATCCGCCCGCTGGCCGAGAAGGTGCGCTTCTACGACCACAGCGGCCACCTGATGTCGGCATAAGGCACCCCGACCTCTCTCTACCCGACCTTTCAGCCAAAACCTTTCATCCCGAACGGAGCCGACTTACATGAATGCCAAGCTCGACGCGCTCAGCGCTCACGACGTTCTCAAGCTCAACGACCTGGGCGGTTACACCGTGCCCACGCGTGGCCTCTACCCCTTCCAGTGGAACTGGGACGCCGCCATCACCGCGCTGGGCTGGCTGGCCGCCGGGGACGAAGCACGTGCCTGGCGTGAGGTCGAGCGCCTGCTGGAAGGTCAGTGGGACAACGGCATGGTGCCGCACATCGTCTTCCACGGGGATGCGGAAACCTACTTTCCGGGGCCGGAAGTCTGGGGCGTCAAGCGCAGCCCGGCGACCAGCGCCATCTCCCAGCCGCCGGTGCTGGCCAGCGTCATGAAACTGCTGTTCGAACAGGGCCGTGATCGCCGGCTTGCCGAGGAGAAGCTGGCCGCCACCCTGCCCGGCGTCATCCGCTACCACCTGTGGTTCTACCGCGACCGTGATCCGGAGCACACCGGTCGCGTGTGCAGCTACCATCCCTGGGAATCGGGCATGGACAACAGCCCCCAGTGGGATGGCCCGCTGGCTGGCGTGCCACCGGTCGATGCCGAATACGTGCGTCGCGATACCGGCCTGGTCGATCCCTCCGAGCGCCCGCACAAGTACGAATATGATCGCTACATCTATCTGGTGAAGTTCTTCCAGCAGAACGCGCACGACGCCGAGGTGCTGTATCGCGACTGCCCGTACCGCGTCGAGGACATCAGCCTGATCTCCATCCTGCACCGTGGTACGCGCGACCTGATCGCGCTGTGCGAAGAGGATGCCGCCGGTCTGGGGCTGGTCAACACCCACGGCGAGGCGCTCTTCAGCCTCAAGCAGTCGCTGGCACGCACCGAGGAAGGCGTGCAGGCGCTGTGGAGCGATGAGCTGGGCTACTTCCTGAGTCGCGATGCGCGTGCCAACGTGCTGCTGGAGCACGTCACCACCGCCGGCATTCTGCCGCTGTTCGCCGGTGTCGCCAGCACCGCTCAGGCGCAGCGCATGGGTGGTCTGCTCGAGGAATGGCTGGCACAGGCGCCCTTCGGTGTCGCCTCCACCCATCCGGCCAGCACCCGCTTCGAGCCGAAGCGTTACTGGCGCGGACCGAGCTGGTTGCACATCAACTGGATGCTGGCCATCGGCTGCGAGGAATATGGCATGTCCCGCGAGGCCGACCGGATCAAGCAGGCCAGCCAGAAGTGCATCGCGGCGGCAGGCTACTACGAGTACTTCAACTCGGTGACCGGCGAGGGCTGTGGTGGCCGCGACTTCTCATGGACCGCGGCGATGGATCTCTACTGGCTCAACCCGCTGGAGAGCTTCACTGCCAGCAAGGCGGCAGCCGGCGTCGTGGAGGCTCCCTGATGACTCAGCACGCCTCTCAACAGATGCAGGCGCCGCAGAAGGCACCGCTGACCAGACAGGCTGTGCCGCCCATGCCGGCAACCTTCGCCAGCCGCGGCTTTCTGGACACGCATATCCGCTCGATCATGGACTTCTATCTGCCGCGCGCGGTGGATCAGGAACGCGGCGGCTACTTCCAGGCGTATCGTGATGACGGCAGCGTGTATGCGCCCGCGGCGCGTCATCTGGTCAGCAGCACGCGGATGATCTTCAACTTCGCGATGGAATATCTGCGCAGCGGTGATGAGCAGTGTCTGGCCGCGACCCGTCATGGCATCGACTACCTGCGCGAAGTGCATCTCGATCCGCAGACCGGTGGCTATCTGTGGTCGCTGAGCGAGCAAGGCGAGGCGGACCATACCAACCAGTGCTATGGCCTGGCGTTCGTGATGCTGGCCTATGCGACGGCCTGGCGCGCCGGCATCGAGGAGGCTCGCAGCTGGCTCGAGGAGACCCGCGCGCTGATGGAAGACAGGTTCTGGTCGCCGGAGGCGGGGCTCTATGCCGACGAGGCCAGCGCCGATTGGCAGACGCTGTCCGACTACCGTGGCCAGAATGCCAACATGCATGCCTGTGAAGCCATGCTGGCCGCCTTCGAGGCCACCGACGAGGCGCACTATCTGGAGCGGGCCATGACCCTGGCCAGCAACATCTGCCAGCGTCAGGCCGCCAAGGCCGATGGTCTGATCTGGGAGCACTACGATCGCGACTGGAACGTCGATTGGGACTACAACCGCGACGACCCCAAGAACCTCTATCGCCCCTGGGGCTTCCAGCCGGGGCATCTGACGGAATGGGCCAAGCTGCTGCTGATGCTCAGGCGTCACCGCGATGACGCCTGGCTGCTGCCGACCGCACAGCGCCTGTTCGATACCGCGATGGATCTGGCCTGGGACAGCGAACGTGGCGGCATCTACTACGGCTTCGCGCCGGATGGCACCATCTGCGATGACGACAAGTACTTCTGGGTACAGGCCGAAAGCCTGGTGGCCGCAGCGCTGCTGCACGAGGCCACCGGCGATTCGCACTACGCCGTGTGGTACGAGCGTCTATGGAGCTATGCCTGGCAGCACTTCATCGACCACCAGTACGGTGCCTGGTATCGCCTGCTGAATGCCGACAACCAGCGCTTCGATGACCTGAAGAGCTCGCCCGGCGCCAAGTGTGACTATCACAGCCTCGGTGCCTGCCATGAACTGTTGCGCGTGATCAGGGACGACTGAGCCCTGTCGCACTGCCGACTGCACCACCCGACACCCCGCCCTGTGCGGGGTGTCGTCGTTCAGGGGTGCCTTCACTGCCCGTCATCACGCGCCAGGCTGCTCTATTTATTGGTACACCCGCCGTGTTTCTTTAGAACACCGCTCCTGACAATACTGGATTGCGCTGACCGCCCCGGCAGAGGGTGGCAGCCGACAGCCTCGGGCATGCCCGACGCGCTGCATTCCAGACGTTTCAAAAGCTCAAGACACTACAATAACAAGCGGAGTCCCACATGCCCCTCGCTCAACTCCTGGACTGGCGGTTGCACCTGCTGGTCGTGGTGCTGTCTCTCGGCGCCGAACTGATCGGTATCCTCAAGTTCCCGCTCGGCCCCGGCACCTTGCTGCTGTTGCCACTGTTCTATGCCTTCATTGCTGCCGTACTGTGCAATCCGCACCTGTTCAGCGGCACGAAACGGGTCATCCCACCGGTGATCAGCGCGGCGGCAGGGCCGGTCATCCTGCTGTCGATCATGCCGTTCATCGCCCGCTTCGGCTCCACCATCGGCCCGGCGATCGAGCAGCTGATCTCCGCGGGTCCGGCGCTGATCCTGCAGGAGCTGGGCAATCTGGGCACCATGCTGATCGCGATGCCGATCGCGGTCGTGGTGCTCAAGATGGGCCGTGAGGCGATCGGCGCGACCTACTCCATCGCGCGGGAACCCAACATCGCGATCATCTCCGACAAATACGGCCTCAAGGGCCCGGAAGGTGTCGGCGTGATGGGCGTCTATGTGGTGGGCACCATGTTCGGCACCCTGTGGTTCGCGTTGATGGCGGGCTACCTGACCTCGCTGGACATCTTCGATCCGCGTGCGCTGGCCATGGCCTGCGGTGTCGGCAGCGGCAGCATGGTGGCGGCGTGTTCCGGCGCTATCGCCGGTGCTCTGCCGGAGATGGGCGAAGAGCTGCTCGCCTTCGCCGGCGCCAGCAACCTGCTGACCTACGCCACCGGCCTCTACGTGTCACTGTTCATCGCCCTGCCGGTCGCCGAGCGCCTGTTCACTTTCTTCAGCCGCAAGCGGGCTGGCGACAATGGCACCATGAACGACGAGGAAGCCAAGCTTGCCTCAGAGGCGCTGGCCGAAGATCGCCCGGAGAACCAGCTGGGCAAGACGGCCCTGGTCGTCGCGGCGGTCTGCGTGGTCGGCTGGGTGGTCAACACCATCAACGGTGCCAGCCTGATCGACGCCGCCCCCGGCATGCTGATCCTCTACGTGATGACCATGCTCGGCCTTGGCGTCGCTCGCCTGATGCCGTTCTATCTGCCGGCCATCGCCTGGGTGTCGCTGGTCAGCATCGTGATGACACTGCCATGGTTCCCGGGCAGCGGCTGGATCACCGAGCAGCTGGGCTTCGTCAACTTCCTCGCCATCGTCACGCCGGTACTCGGCTATGCGGGTCTGGCGCTGAGCAAGCGCGAGTTCAGCATGTTCCGCCAGGCGGGCTGGAAGCTGGTGATCATCTCGCTGCTGGTCTTCACCGGCACCTATATCGGCTCGGCGGTCGTGGCGCAGGCACTGCTCTGATCACACGGGCTTCGCAGGTTGCTCACCCCTTCTCAACACATTCAAGCCGGCACTCCAGAGTGCCGGTTTCCACAGGAATTCAGCATGCAACTACCCGACAAGATCGACGAGGCACTGCTGCGCAGCTGGCGTCATGAGTTTCATCAGCATCCCGAGACGGCCTTCGAGGAGCACCGCACCTCGGCGCGCGTCGCCGAGATCCTGCGTGCGGCAGGCCTGGAAGTCACCACGGGGCTTGCCGAGACCGGCGTGATCGCGGTACTCGACGGCAAGCTTGGCAAGGGCCAGACCATCGGACTGCGCGCCGACATGGATGCGCTGGATGTCACCGAGGCCAACGCCGTCTCACATTGCTCGCACACACCGGGCAAGATGCATGCCTGCGGCCATGATGGCCATACCACCATGCTGCTGGGCGCGGCCTGTGAACTGGCGCGCGATCCGGACTTTGCCGGCCGCGTGGTGTTCGTGTTCCAGCCGGCCGAGGAGAACGAAGGCGGCGGCCGGCGCATGGTCGAGGACGGCCTGTTCGAGCAATTCCCCATGGATGCCATCTATGGCCTGCACAACTGGCCGGGGCTGGCACTCGGCGAGGCGGCGGTACATGAAGAGGCAGTGATGGCGGCTTTCGACGTCTTTACCCTGACGCTGAGTGGTCACGGCTGTCACGCCGCCATGCCGCATCTGGGCAAGGACACCATCCTGGCAGCCTGTCAGCTGGTGACCCAGCTGCAGGGGCTGATCAGCCGCGAGACGCCGGCGCACCAGACCGCGATTCTCAGCATCACCCAGTTCCATGCCGGCGACGCCTTCAACGTGATGCCGGAAGAGGTCGAACTGCGCGGTACCCTGCGCTGCTTCGACCCGACACTGCGCGCGCATCTGCAGCAGCGCTTCCATGACGCTGTCGATGCCATGGCGACCTTCCACGGTCTCAAGGTCAACTTCGACTATCAGCCGCGCTACCCCGCGACCCGGAATGCCCCTGGCCATGCCGAACGCTGCGCCAGCGTCCTCGAGCAGCTGCCGAGCATCCGCAAGGTCCATCGTGACCTGCCGCCCTCGATGGCCTCGGAAGACTTCGCCTATCTGCTGCAGGAGTGCCCGGGTGCCTATATCTGGCTGGGCAACGGCGAAGACAGCGCCTCGCTGCACAACCCGCACTACGACTTCAATGATGCTGCCACGCCCATCGGCGTCAGCTATTGGACAACGCTCGTGCGTCAGCTGTTGAGCGTTGGCGAATAGCACATGGCTGGGGTAAAACTCGACGCTCAACCATCACTGATCAAGACCACCACCACTGATCAAGACCACCATCACTGATCAAGACCACCAGCGACACGGGCCCGGCGAGGAGTGCTCAGCATGAAGATCTGCGTGATTGGCGATGCGCCCATTGGCACCCGGGCCATACAGGCGCTTGCGCGTGCCGGAGTCGAGGGCGTCATGACAGTGGCAGAGTCCGAGGTGCAAGTCGCGAGCCATTCGTCCTTCAGCGCCGAGGTCTACCTGATGGCGCTGGCCACATCACAACAGGTGCAGAAGGTACTGACGGGCAAGCAAGGCCTGCTGCGCATGGCACCGCCAGGCAGCATCGTGATCGACCTTTCCAGTGGTGATGTCACGCTCAGCCGCGAACTGGCCGTGCAGACACGCCTCGCTGGCCATCACTGGCTGGAAGCGGCCACCAGTCGCAATCCCGCCGATGAAGCGAATGACAGCCTGACGCTGTTGATCGGCAGCGATGAGGCGACAGTGGCGCGCATGTCAGCGCTGCTTGACGCCATCAGCACGCAGCATCTGCATGTCGGAGACGCTGGCTGCGGCCATGCCACCGCCCTGGCCAGCGACTATCTGCATGCCGCGCACCTGATCACCACCGCCGAGGCGGTCGCCATGGCCTATCGCGCGGGCGTGACACCTCAGGCGTGCATCGATGCCATCAACCTGGGCGCCGGGCGCAGTGCCGTGAGCGAGGTGAATTTTCCGCGCTGGGTGCTGCCGGGCCGCTATGACTCGGGAATCTCCACGGGTAAGCTGCGCCGCGACCTGCGCCTGGCGCGCAGCTTCGTCACCACGCTCAACCTGCCGGAAGGCTTGATGAAGGCGGTCTTCGAGCGCTGTCAGCCGCCGGAGCTGTGTCCGGCGGACGAGGATGATCTCCATCATCTGTGCGATCGCTGGCTGAGCATGGTGCCCGCCCAGCTACACCCGTCCGGGCTTTGCGCAACTAGAGTACCCGCGGCCGAAACTCCCCAAACTCCCCAAACTACAGCCCCGAGAGCATAAGCCCCGACATCAGCACTATTCCTGACGCGGACCACTGAACGCCGTGATCCAGCGTTCGAGATGGCGCAGCAACTGCAGGCTGGCACGCGGCATGCGCCGCCCGACCCGCGTGATGATATGCGCGCGGGCCTGGCGGAAGCTGGCACATTCCACATCCCGCGCGATCAACACGCCCTCCTGAAGCTCACGGGCCGCGGCGAAGGCCGGCAACAGCGTGATGCACAGCTCGGAGCGCGCCGCCTGCTTGAGCACCTCCATGGAATTGGTCTGCACCACCATGTGCGGGCGCACCCCTGCCTCACGAAAACCATCGTCCATCAGCTGACGCACGCCGTGGCTCGGCCCCCACAGTGCCATGGGGTGCTGCGCCACTTCCTCGAGCGTCAGCGCATGGGCATCGCTCGCCAGCGGATGCTCCGGCGACATGATGGCCACCAGCGGCTGCGGGCTCGAATGCCAAAAGCGTAACTGGGGATGGACCCGCTCGTGATACATCAGGCCGATATCCGCCTCATCCTCGATCACGCTGTTGATGATGCTCTGCATGCTGCCGGTATCGACCTTGAGCGTGATGCCGGGGTACTGCTTGCGAAAGGCGCGCAGCGGACTGTTGATGATGTCGCCGACGAAGCCTTCGCCGATGGTCAGGCGAATTTCCCCGGTTTCCAGCCGCTGGTAGGCATCGAGGCGTTCGCCGAGGTGCTGATCGAGCTTCTCTCGCTGCAGGATGTAATCCAGCAGCATCTCGCCGACCCGCGTCGGCTGGACGCCGTCACGGGTACGCTCGATGAGCGATGCGGCCATGGCCTCTTCCAGCAGACCTATCTGACGACTGACAGCCGAAGGGGCGATGTTCAGACGCGCTGCGGCACGCCGGATGGAGCCGGCTTCGACGGTGACCTGAAAATAGACGAGACGCTGATGCGGGATATCCATGAGGCGCTCTGCAAAGGATGGGAAAGGGGCTAACAAGACTGCCAGGAAAAGTGCTGACACAAGTGCCAAGAGAACTGCCGGGAGAACTCGAAAGTCTTCACACAAGGCGCAGCCAGCAGAGTACCCGATATCCGGGCGTCTCGGGCAGCGTGCGGTTGAACTCACCCTCCCTCAACGCCATGTCAGAATGAATCCTCGCACCGCCCCTTCCTGTCAGTTCTCATGGTCTTCTGCGCCGTCAAGCGAGGACAAGGAAGCGAGGACAAGTGTTCAGCGTCGCGAGCCGATCCGATGGAGAGGCAGACGCACGACGCACCCGCCATTCTGAAGCCAGTGCGCGAATAGGCTAAGATGGACCATCGCTTCACTGACTGTGCCTGCGTGACATACCACACAGTCCCAAAACAAGGAGATTCAACATGCTGACCATCTCCAATTCGGTAGCGCTGGCTGACTGGGAAATCGACCTCACCCAGATTCGCGCCCAGGGCAATGGCGGCCAGAACGTCAACAAGGTCGCCTCCGCCGTCCATCTGCGCTTCGATGTGCAGCGCTCGACACTGCCCGGATTCTACAAGGAGCGCCTGATGCAGCTGTCGGATCAGCGCATCAGCAAGGAAGGCGTCATCATCATCAAGGCTCAGAGCCATCGTACTCTCGAGCTCAACAAGGAAGATGCGCTGGCACGCCTCAAGGCGATGATTCTGGAGGCAGTCAAGGTGCAGAAGGCACGTCGCGCGACCGCGCCCAGCAAGGGTGCCAAGCGTCGCCGCGTCGACAGCAAGACGCGCAAGGGCAAGATCAAGGCCATGCGCGGCAAGGTACAGGACTGACCCCGCCGCAGGCGGCGGCCAGCTCACAGCTCACGTCAGGGACGACAATCATGCGCAACATCATCAGCTCGGCCGTGCTGGGCGGCCTGCTGGCCGTGGGGATGGTCTGGAGTGGCAGCTATCTCAAGCAGGCCGCACAGGTGTGGGAATCTTCCAGCCGCGTAGTGACCGTCAAGGGGCTTACGGAGCGTGAGGTCAAGGCCGATCTGGCCCTCTGGCCGCTGCACTTCAGCGTCAATGCCAATCAGCTGACCGGACTTCACGAAGCGCTGGCCAATGATGAGCGCAAGATTCGCGCCTTTCTCACCGCACAGGGCTTCCCCGCCGACCAGGTCAGCGTGACCTCTCCCCAGGTGACTGACCTCTACGCCAACAGCTACAACGCCCAGCGCCCGGATGAGCGCTATCGCGCCGAAGCCACGGTGCTGGTGCGCTCGCCCAAGGTCGACCTCGTCAAGCAGAGTGCCTCACTGACCGGTGAGCTGGTACGTGAAGGCATCCTGCTCTCGGCTGACTATGCCTATCGCACCGAATTCCTGTTCACGGGACTTGAAGCCATCAAGCCCGACATGATCGCGGCCGCGACCGCGGATGCCAGGCGCGCCGCCCAGCAGTTCGCGGAGGATTCCGGCAGCACGGTGGGCCGCATCAAGCATGCCAGCCAGGGCTATTTCTCGATCTCGGATCTCGACAGCTACACCCCCGACATCAAGAAAGTCAGAGTCGTGACCACCATCGACTACACCTTGAGCCACTGATCACCTCTCGACAGCCCCCTTCTTCGCCACATGGAGCCCCCATGACCGACACCCCGCTGAGCAAGACCCAGACGAGCTTCTATCGACGCCTGTTCGTGGCCCATCTCATTGCGCATGACATCGCCAGCGTACCGGCCATCATCGCCGCCACTGGCATGCCGCGGCGTACCGCCCAGGACACCATCACCGCCCTGGGTGAGCTCGAGATCGTCTGTGAATTCCAGCGCGAGGAAGGCAAGCGCAACAATATCGGCCACTACGTGATTCGTGACTGGGGACCGATCAATGCGCAATGGGTGGCCGACAACGCCGAGCGTCTGCAGAAGGCGCTGGGCTATGCGTGAGGGCGCAAGCCTGGCTCGAACAACCAAATTCGGGAAATGACGGTCGAAGAACGAGAGTCGAGAGATGAGGATCGAGAAGTGAAGGGCGAGAAATGACTTTCAAGAATCAGCTTTCAAGAACGAGCTCTCAAGCATGAGGCCTGAAGCATGATGGATGCCCCATGACGGCCGAGATACTGGGCAGTGCCCTTCAGCATGGCGTGATCGCCGTGCTGATCCAGCTGGCGCTGTGGCCGCTGTTTGGCATGTGGTCGGCAGGTGCCATCGCCGTGGCCCTGTTTCTGGGCCGCGAGATCGCTCAGCATGAATACAAGGGCGATGGCCCCAAGGCAGAAAGCTGGGACTACGGCCTGCTGCAACACTGGAATCTGGATTCCTGTCTCGATGTTGCCCTGCCGCTGCTCTGCTGTGTGAGCCTGGCCAGCACGGTCTGGGCACTCAGGCGCTACCTGGCCCGAGCATGATCCTGCGCCCGCCTTGCGACTAGAAGAGTCGCGCACATGCAAGGCGAAAAGTGAACGTCGTCAAAAGTGAAAAGTGAAAAACCTGCGCAGTCTTCACTGAACAGCTCCCCTTCCCCAACGCTGCGCTCTACCCTTCCTTGCCCTGCGCGTTTTTCTTGTCTTTGTAGTCTTCCTGGCTGGCTAACCAGCTGTCTCGTTAGCCCTGCGCTTGCCTGTCTCTTGGCCACATCTGGCCTGCTTTTCACCTCAGCATGGCGCAACGACATTCACTGGAGAGCGTTGCCTCAGGCATCATCAGCCAACGGCAGTACTGGTGACACTGCGCCGTGCGGCGCCCGACGCAGTGGCGGAAAGCGCTGTGGCGGAAGGCGCAGAGGCTGCGCGACGACGCAGTGGATGTCGAGCGCGATCCTGCAGGTAGGCCGAGAGCGTTTCCGGGCGAATGCCGGGATGCTGGAAGAGGTAATCCTCGGTGATGATCGACAGAAATTCAGCACTGCGTGCACCCGCGACCTCAAACCCGAGAATGAAATGGCGCGACTGAGAGACCTCGAAGCAATAGTTCTCGGCGGCCACGGCGCAGGTCTGCACCACGTAGCCTCCGCCCAGCTGTTCTCTGAGGATGGATCGTTCGGGATTGAATCGAGATGCCGTGTAAATGTCTATGATTTTCATTATCACCCCCAATATCGACTGGCGCAGTATATACGAAAACTCTAATACTTACATGCTTAGAGAACTCATCCTTCCTGCCCTGGTCTTCGAACCGGCAGTCAATTGATCCAGATCAATTCAAGCAGCAGCGCTTTCAGGACCAGATGTCAGTGGCATCTGCATGGACCACCGCTCAAGGGATGTCACATGCCGAGTCGCAACGGATCAAAGCACCACTTTGCGCCAGAACTTCAGAACAGAGCTTTAGAAAAGGGACTTCAGATAAGAGCTTTCGCGAGCACTGCGCTGACTGAGATGAGTCGCCCGGAAGGTGGGCAATACGAACCGAAGACGAAAAACGGAAGGTAGACTGGTTGTCGCGAGAACGGAAATGAGGAGCAGAGAATGGACAGAAGCGTGGAGAATGATGATTGAGAGCAGAGAGTGAGTCGTGATGAGACAGGCATCTTTTCGACATGCAAGAACGCAAAAAGGCCATCCGTTTCCGGATGGCCTTTTCACTTGAATCTGGTCGGGACGACAGGATTCGAACCTGCGACCTCTGCAACCCCATTGCAGCGCGCTACCAAGCTGCGCCACGTCCCGACAGTGTCTGGAAGAGCTTCCCCCTCAAGACGAGACGTAATGTACCGCATTGATCTCAAAAAGAAAAGCAGGAATCTCACATTTCTTTACCTGCGTCGTGATCTGGTATCGCAGTGACGCCTGAATCCACCGTCAGCATTGCAAAATGTCCGGGTGCGACGCATGTTCATGAGGCAGGCATTCATTGCGCACCTTCGAATGCAACGCCCCATGAACGACAATCCTCCAGAGGAGTTCGCGACCGATGATCCAATTCACGCTAACGACCACGCTCAAGGGCGGCACCAGTGTCAGTGGAGACCCCATCAAGGTCAGCGCCGACAGCGCCCCTGCCGCCGGCAGCCAGATCACCAAGGGGCAATGGCCGGCACTCGATGCCCTGTCACCCAACTTTCCGGTGACAGTGACGGGAGTCGAAGAGGACGACGATGGCAACACCCTGGTGCGCCTCAAGGAAGCCGACAGCCCGGATGCCAACGACCCCGACAGCTACCGCTACACGCCCTGGAAGTAAGCGGGCGGAGGCGTAGATCAGTGGGAAGGCATCAGGGGGTATCGCGCCAGCGTCGAACAGGCAATATATTGCGCATTAGGCGCAATACCGCCTCATGTTATTGCGGCCAGTGAGAAATAAGGCATTTTCTGACCCTCGCTACGTTAGCATAGGGTTTGCGCACCTTTCGTTGGCTCTGGTGAGCTGTGGCTGATGATGAGGTGGTGTATCATCCAGCCTTTCCCGGTTGGTACCTGGCGTGCACTGACATCCCGATGCCCGAGGTCGTATGGTCAGCCCATTGAAATTGATAGTTACCTCTTGGCGTTGGCTGGTCGGCAAGACCGGCTCCGCCCGCGAGATACTCCATCATGGCTTTCTCGTTTCCGCATTCTTCATCGGGTTGATTTCGGCCCTCTTTAATTCCCTGCTGGACCTTACCCTGCCGGCGTACAACATCGTGCTGGTCATCACCAGCGCGTTCATCGCCCTGATGTGGTATCGCTCGCGCTTTCATGGTGAGTTCAAGCGCATGGCCTGGCTGTTCTGTGCGCTGGTCACCTTCGTGATGCTGCCCGGCAACTGGCTGTTCAATCATGGCGCGACCGGCCCGACCCTGCTGTTCTACCTGATGGCGTCGGCCTATGTTCTGGCGGTTCTGCCCGCCAATCCCAAACGCCGCGGCATCATCATCATCGGCCTGATGTTCATGCCGTGGGCACTGCTGGCCTTTGAACACGCAAGGCCGGGGCTGGTCAGCGGATATGCCTCCGAAGGCATGCGTTTTCTCGATATGGGCTTCAGCTACACGCTGGCCTTCGGGCTGCTCAGCGTGGTGATCGCAGGCTACGCCCGACGCATCCATGAAGAGCGCGATATCGCCAATGCCTATGCGGCGCGGCTCGAGCGCCTCAACCTGCTGGATAGCCTGACCGGTCTCTACAATCACCGTGCCATCCACGAACAGGCCGAAGCCTGGATCAGACGTTCGCAGAGTTCCTGTCTGCTGATCTGTGATCTGGATCACTTCAAGATGATCAATGACAACCACGGGCATCCGTATGGCGACAAGGTACTGGAAGAGTTTTCACGCCATGTCAGCCAGCTGACGCAGGAGCTCTCGGGAGAAGCGGGACGCTATGGCGGCGAGGAGTTCATGATCCTGATCCCCGGCACCCTGGCGACGGCTCGCCAGTTCGACAGATGCCTGCGCGAGCGCTGCGAAGCCTCTCCCCTTCTGCATGGCGTGATCCTCTTCAGCACCGGCGCCAGCGAACTGCACGCCGACGACACCCTGTCGAGCTGGGTCAAGCGCAGCGATGACGCCCTCTACCACGCCAAGGAAAATGGCCGAGGCCGCCTCATGGTCGACAAGGATCTGAGCATCATCTGAGCCGCGGCCGGACCGAATCAGCTTCGATCAAGGCAATCGCTCCGACTGAGCCCCCCAACGACAACGCCCCCGCAAGCAATGCTTGCGGGGGCGTTGTCGTTGGGGCCGGATACGCGGCTGATGTCCCTCAGCGCTCGCCTTTCAGCCACTCGAGGTTGATCTCGTGCTGGCCGTTGTCATCGGTGATGAAGATGGTGCCTTCGGAGATCATCACGGTCCACTTGATGTTGCGTGGCAGCGACTCGGTGATGGCGTCCAGCGACCCTTCCGGCACGGCCGCGATGCTCAGGTTGGAGAGCCCCGCCACTGCCGGCACGACCTTGGTTTCCCACACGCGCAGGCTGCCATAGGCCAGCAACGAAGTACGCTCGGTGCGTCGCGAGCACCAGGTCAGGCGCTCGGCATCCGGCTGACCGACTTCGATCCAGTGCAGGACACGGCCATCGAGGCTCTTTTCCCACAGCGCCGGCTCATCGACATCGGATAGACCACGACCAAACGCGATGTTCTCGCTGTACCACAGGGCGTGGCCCAACAGGCGCACGCAGAGACGCAACTCGGTTTCGGAGGGGTGACGAGCCACCGTGAAACGCAGGGTCTCGTAGACGCCGCGATCCAGGTCGGTCAGCGACAGATCCACCTTGTAAGGCGTGGAAGACAGGGCCATGAAAATCTCTTCTTGAAAAGGCAGACGTCTTGGAAAGGCAATGGCGGGAAGTTGCTTTCCCGGTAAAGCACCATGCTCCTCGACTGAACCACGCGCCTGACAGTGCAAGCGCGTGGGTGCGGAGCGCAGAGTCTACCCTAGCCGGCCCCTGAACGCCCGACTCCTGCCTGGCATGCCCGCCCTCAGGCGAGGTGACGCGCCACCAGGGCATCGATGGCATCGATATCGCTCAGGCTGTCGCGCGCCATGATCAGCTCACGCCCGAGCGCCAGCGCACGACGTTCGGCACGCGCACGGGTGGTCTCATCGCTGATGGATTCGAGTTCCAGAACATGCGCGAGTCCGATGGTGCGGCGAATCAGCTCACAGCCGGCGTAGCCCAGCGCATCACGCAGCATGCGAGCCAACAGACGCTCCGCCACGCCCGGCGCAGCGAAGCTGGCATCTGGCGTCAGCGCGGCCTGCTCGCGATACTCGCGGGCAAAGCGCTCCCAACTGGTGACCGCCTGGGCGCGCAGCTGCGCCACGTAATCACGCTTGTCGCCCTGCTCTCCCTCAAGCTCGGTATGCGCGCAGGCCGCCAGCCACAGCGCGGCCAGCCAGCTGCCGATATCGAAACCTGCCGGTCCGAAGAAGCCGAATTCCGGATCGATGACCTTAGTGCTGTCTTCCCGCACGAAGATCGAACCGGCATGCAGATCGCCATGCAGCAGCGCCTCGGGCGCGGACAAGAAACGCTGCTTGAGCTCGGCCACTTCGACCTTCAGGGCGGCGTCCTGCCACAGGGCTTCGGCATCCGCGCGCAGCGCCGGATTGATGCTGTTGCGCTCGTGATCGCAGAACGGGTCCAGGAAGAACAGGTCTTCGGTGATCTTGCATTGATCGGGATTGGTGAAGCGTGCGACGCGAGACTTCTTGACGTGGGCATCGAGTGCCAGATCACTGCTGCGATACAGGCTGGTGGCCAGAAAATGCCCCATCTGTTCGCCAAGCCGTGGCAATGACGCACGCTCCAGGAAGGCATGACGCAGATTGCGGTGATCGCCGATATCTTCCATCACGATGGCCGAGCGAGACTCATCGAAGTGATAGAGCACCGGCACCAGCTCCGGTGCGCAGTCGGCCTCGAACTGCAACGTTTCGGCCTCGATGCGCACACGCACCAGCGACAGCGGCCAGCTCTCACCGATGATGCGCACCCAGGGCAGTCCCTGCTTGACGATCACCGAGGCGGAGCGGTCCGGCGTGCAGACGCGATAGACATAGTTGATGTTGCCATCGCCGATCTCCTCGACCTGAAGCTCACTGGCCACAGTGAAGGCAGGCAACTGATCGCCGACATGCTGGCGTGCGAAGGCGATGACATCAGCGTCATCCCGGAATTGATACTCGATGGAAGGTGCCTGGCTGGCGTGAGGGTCTTGAACGGTCATGGCAGGTCTCAGCGCGGAATCATGTAGCCGCCGTCCTGGATGCCCTCTCCAATGCATGGCGAGAGAAGCATCCAGGCTCTCAGTTTATTCCAAAAAGAAATAAACAGGCGATCAGTTATAGCGAGAAGATGCCTGCAATGGCCACGAATGACAAGACCTGCCGAGCGAGTTTCTCTCGACTCGGCAGGTAACGGACTCATTTTGCCGAAAGCGTCACTGGATAGGTGCGAGCAGATAGGCCGCCCGCGAGACCAGCTTGCGCCACATCGGCCGGGCATCCAGCTCCTCGCAGCTGATCTCGCGACAATGACGGAAGTCTTCCTCGAGCATGGCCTCGACCTCCGCCGCGAACTGGTGATCCGGCACGAAGGCGGTGACCTCGAAGTTCAGACGGAAGGAGCGATTGTCGAGATTGACGGTGCCGATGGTGGCCGTATGGCTGTCCATCAACATCACCTTCTGATGCAGAAAGCCCGGTTGATAGCGGAAGACACGCACACCGGAGCGAATCATCTCGGACAGGAAGGAAAACGCCGACAGGAACACCAGCAGGTGATCAGGGCGCTCCGGAATCATCACCCGCACGTCCACCCCACGCAACGCCGCCAGCTTCAGAGCGTCCTGCACACCCTGGTCCGGCACGAAGTAAGGGCTGGTGATCCAGATGCGACTCACCGAGGAATGGATGGCCTGCTGGACCAGCAGGCTGGCCGTCTCGCGACGGTCTGCCGGGCCAGACGGCACGATCACCACGTGCTGACATTCTTCACAGCTGATGCGTGGCTCCCATTCCAGTGACAGTACCTCGCCGGTCGCCCAGTGCCAGTCCTCCCAGAAGGCCTCCTGCAGCCCCATCACGCTGGGTCCTTCCAGCTTGAGGTGAGTATCGCGCCAGGCGCCGTAGCGTTCGGAATGGCCCAGGTACTCATTGCCCACATTCAGCCCGCCGACAAAGCCCACACGGCCATCGATGACGGTGATCTTGCGGTGATTGCGGAAGTTGATCTGGAAGCGGTGACGCCAGCCACGCGAGGAATTGAAGGCACTCACCTCACAGCCGGATTCGATCAGATCCTTCAGATAGCCATCCGGCAGCTTGCGTGAGCCTATCTCGTCATACAGGAAGCAGACCCGCACGCCACGCTCGGCACGCTTCATCAATGCCTGCTTGAGCCGCACACCGAGTTCATCATTTCGCACGATGAAGAACTGGATGAGGATGTAGTCCTCGGCGGCCTTGATGGCCGCGAACAGGGCGTCGAAGGTCTCTTCGCCATTGATCAGCAGCCTGGCACGATTGCCGGTGGTGACCGGCATCATCGCCAGACGCTCAATGGCATCCAGATGCGTGGGATTGCCGCCCAGCGGACGGGAAAGCCAGGGAGAAAGCTTGGGGCGGAAACGCATCAGCACGCGTCGCATGGTCGAGTCGCGTTCCTCGCGAGCACTGACATAGCCATAGAAACGGGGACGCCCGAATACCCAGTAAAGCGGCAGGGCGACATAGGGAAAGGTCAGCAGACACAGAATCCAGGCGATCGCACCCTGTGAGGTACGACTGGACATCAGGGCCATGACGGCGGTCATCGCACCCAGAATGTGACTGCTCAACAGCAGAAAGCCAAGTAACCAGGCGGTCATTGCAGCTCCATTGCAGGCGTCAGGGTTGCCAGAGTATGCCACAGCAGTGCGCGCAACGATGCCATGACATCGACGGCACACAGACGAAGACCCCCGCCGGCATGCCATCACCGGCGGGGGTCTTCAGGTCATATCCACACGATATGACGGAGTCTCACGACAAGGCCATCATGCACGGCTGGCGATGATTTCCTTCCACTTGGCCGGGCCCGTCTGGTGCACGGAGACGCCAGCGCTGTCGACCGCCACGGTCACCGGCATGTCCTCGACCTCGAATTCGTAGATCGCTTCCATCCCCAGGTCTTCAAACGCCAGCACCCGAGACTTCTTGATCGCCTGGGCGACCAGGTAGGCAGCACCGCCGACGGCCATCAGATAGCTGGACTTGTTGTCGCGAATGGCGTCGATCGCGGTCGGGCCACGCTCGGCCTTGCCGACCATGCCCAGCAGGCCGGTCTCTTCCAGCAGCGTGCGCGTGAACTTGTCCATGCGGGTCGCGGTGGTCGGGCCAGCCGGACCGACGACTTCGTCACGGATCGGATCGACCGGGCCGACGTAGTAGATGAAGCGCCCTTTCAGATCCACCGGCAGCTGCTCGCCACGTGCCAGCATCTCGGTCATGCGCTTGTGGGCCGCATCACGGCCGGTCAGCAGCTTGCCGTTGAGCAGCAGGGTGTCGCCCGGCTGCCAGCTCTGTACTTCCTCGGGCGTCACGGTATCGAGGTTGACGCGCTTGACGCTGTCGCCCGCTTCACGGGTGATTTCCGGCCAGTCCTCGAGCTTCGGTGCCGGCAGTTCTGCCGCGCCGCTGCCATCCAGGGTGAAGTGCACGTGACGGGTCGCCGCGCAGTTCGGGATGATCGCCACCGGCTTGTTGGCCGCGTGGGTCGGGTAATCCATGACCTTGATGTCGAGCACGGTGGTCAGACCGCCGAGGCCCTGGGCGCCAACGCCAGTGGCATTGACCTTCTCGAACAGCTCGAGACGGATCTCTTCGGCGCGATTGGAGGCACCACGCGCCTGCAGCTCCTGGATGTCGATCGGCTCGAGCAGGGATTCCTTGGCCAGCTGCATCGCCTTCTCGGCGGTACCGCCGATACCGATGCCCAGCATGCCGGGCGGACACCAGCCAGCGCCCATCTTCGGAATCTGTTCCAGCACCCAGTCGACCACGGAGTCGGACGGGTTGAGCATCGCGAACTTGGACTTGGCTTCGCTGCCGCCGCCCTTGGCCGCGACGTGGATCTCGACGCTGTCACCCGGCACCAGCTTGTGGTGGATGATGGCCGGCGTATTGTCCTTGGTGTTGGCACGCTTGCCGTCCGGGTCTGCCAGCACGGAGGCACGCAGCACGTTGTCCGGCAGCAGATAGGCGCGGCGGACGCCTTCGTTGACCATGTCATCCAGGCTCATCTCGGCCTCGAAGCGCACGTTCATGCCGACATGGACGAAAACGGTGACGATACCGGTGTCCTGACAGATGGGACGATGACCCAGGGCACACATCCGGGAGTTGATCAGGATCTGTGCGATGGCATCCTTGGCGGCAGGATTCTCTTCACGCTCGTACGCCGCATTCATGGCGTCGATGAAGTCCTTCGGATGGTAATAGGAGATGTACTGCAGCGCGTCGGCGACGCTCTGGATCAGGTCATCCTGGCGGATCACGGTCATCAGGATCGGCTCCTCAAGGGCAAGCGATGGAAAAGACAGACATGCTGGCACACGGGGCGCGGCGGCGATCAGGGTAAAGGGCGACCACCGTTGTCAGGGGCGGCGATCGCGCCGCCGCGGGCGAGCGTCAGGTCAGGTGCGCGGGATTATACCTCAAGCATCCACCAGGCGGCAGAGCGAATCCTGCAACCCGTCAGACACGAGAATTCAGCAGGTTATGTCACAATATCGCTGATGTTTCCCCCGTTCAGAACGCGCCTTGCCGTGTGAAGCAGGAAGGACCACCACTGCATTTCCCTGACGACCGGTGACAAGGCATACCTGTCACTCATGCGCTCCTTTCCCCCCCCAGGCCACGAAGATTGCCCAATGATGCCACGCAGATTCTCAAGCCCCCTCCGTTCACGGCCCGCCATCGTGCGTCTGCTGCTCCTGCTTGGCGGTGGGACCCTCGCCCTGCTGCTGGCGGGTTGCAGCGCAACGCAGAAGACGGTCACGGCGGATGCCAGCGAGACCTTCGCGTGGGCCACGCCGTCTGGCCAGAGCCAGAGCCAGAGCAACTCGCGGGTGCGCCATCTGGTGCTTCACTATACCGATGATGATCTGCGCGGCTCCCTGAGCAGCCTGACCGGACAGGACGTCAGCGCGCATTATCTGCTGTCGGCGCCTGCAGATGGCGAAGCGCTGCCCAGTGTCTACCCGCTGGTGCCGGAGGACCGCCGTGCCTGGCATGCGGGTATCAGTCAGTGGGGAGAGCGCAGCAACCTCAATGACACCTCCATCGGCATCGAGATCGTCAATGCCGGGCCGCAGGCACTGGTACCCCTGCAGGCAGGCGAGCAGGAAGACGCCAAGGCGGCGGTCGCCAGGCGCTGGGCTCCCTCACGTGACTTCGCACCGTGGAGCGAAGCGCAGATCACCGCCTTGATCACGCTGCTCAAGCCCATCATCGCGCGCCATGGCATCAAGGCGGTGGATGTCATCGGGCATTCCGACATCGCGCCGGACCGCAAGACCGACCCCGGCCCGCGCTTTCCCTGGAAACGACTGCATGATGCCGGGATCGGTGCCTGGCCACGCACCTCTGACGTGCTGTGCTTCCAGCGGCAGCTGGCCAGAACAGGATTGCCAGAGAAGCGGATTCTGATCACGACTCTCGCCCGCTATGGGTATCCAGTGGAGGCCGAGCGTCCCTGGCTTGCCATCGCCGCCTTTCAGGCGCATTTCCGCCCGGGAGCCATCACTGGCGTATTTGACGCCGAGAGTGTCGCGATATTGCTGGCCCTCAATGCTCGCTACCGTGACGGCGCGACCTGCAGCGATTTTCAACAGGGCGCACTGTCATCCAGTTGACATCCCTTCGTCATATTTCTGTCGCAGCATCAGGGAGCCCCAGAGATATGACAAGGACAGAGATGGCGTTTTGGCATCTGACGTCTACGCTGGGAGAGGCATGGCCAAGGAGGGGCACCACTCTCGGACCTGACACTGGCTCGCAGAAGCCGGCATACCCCATTCCAATGAGGTTCATCATGGCTGACAACATTCTCAGTGCAGTACCTGATACGGCAGCAGACATGACAACACCCGCCACATCCCCCGGCGCGCTCGGATTCGTCGTCTGTGATGACAAGCGCATCTACGGTGCGGGCATGAGCGAAGAGGACTGCCTCGACAACGCCCTCGAGTGCCTGTGTGGCTACTGTGAACGCAGCGCACTCAAGAAGATGCTGGAACTGTGCCAGGCCGGCGTGCGCTACCCCCTGCGCCAGCTTCCCGCCAGCCAGGCATGTGTCAACAGCTGCCAGGCCTCGGGCCCCACCGATCATTACCGTATCCATGACGGCGTCGCCTATGCTCCCGAAGAATTCGTGACACCTCTCTCGGCGTAAGCCATTCACGCCACTTTTACCCGCCCCCGGCTCGCACCCTGCATCGCATCCTAAATAAAGCGCCCCTGCCACCGAGAGTTCAGTGACAGGGGCGCGTTCTGTTGCATTGCCATCCTCTGGTGAGACGCGACAGCGAATCACGTACCGGGCCTCTCAGCCGCCGAGATAGGCGCGACGTACGTCATCATTGGCCAGCAGCGCCTTGCCGCTGTCCGCCAGCACCACGCGACCGTGCTCCAGCACATAGCCGCGATCGGCGATCGACAGGGCACGATGGGCGTTCTGCTCCACCAGGAAGATGGTGGTGCCCTGCTCGCGCAGCTGCTCGACGATCTCGAAGATCTGCCCGATCACGATGGGTGCCAGCCCCAGCGATGGCTCATCGAGCAACAACAGCCGCGGCCGACTCATCAGGGCACGCCCGATGGCCAGCATCTGCTGCTCCCCGCCGGACATGGTGCCGCCGCGCTGCTGGAAGCGCTCCTTGAGGCGCGGGAAGAGCCCCAGCACGTGCTCGATGCTGCGTTCGTTCTCCTCCTTGCTCTGGTAATAGCCGCCCATGGCCAGGTTTTCCTCCACCGTCATGCCGGTGAAGATGCGGCGACCTTCCGGCACCACCGACAGCCCACCACGCATCACGCGCGCCGTGGGTGTGCCGGTGATCTCCTCGCCCTCGAACCACACCCGCCCGCTGGTCGGACGCGGATCGCCACAGATCGACATCAGAAGCGTCGTCTTGCCGGCGCCGTTGGCACCGATCAACGTCACGATCTCGCCCTGCCCCACGGCCAGCGAGACATCATTGAGTGCCTGCACCGGCCCGTAATGTGTCGTCAGATGCTCGAGCGCCAGCATGGCATCCCGCGGCGCGAGTGCCTCGCTGGCAGGCACGGTCTCTGGCATGACTGCATCAACATGCTCACTCATGCTCATTCCTCCCCCAGATAGGCCTTGATCACGGCATCGTTGCGTCGAATGTCATCCGGGCAGCCATCCGCCAGCGGCTGACCCTGATTGACCACGTAGATGTGATCCGAGATTCCCATCACCAGACTCATGTCGTGCTCGATCAACAGCACCGAGATGCCCTCATCGCGGGTCAGGCTGACGATCAAGTCATCGAGATCCCGGGTCTCGTTGGGGTTGAGGCCGGCCGCCGGCTCATCCAGCATCAGCAGCCGTGGCCTGGCCACCATGCATCGCGCGATCTCGAGTCGCCGCTGCTGGCCATAGGCCAGATTGCCGGCCTCGCGGTTGGCGAATTCGAGCAGACCGACTCGCTCCAGCCAGTCGCCGGCATGCTGCATCAGCGCCTTTTCACTGCGTCGATAGCCCGGCGTCTTGAACAGCCCCTTGAGGAGGTTGCGTTCGGCGTGCATGTGCTGCGCCACCAGCAGGTTCTCGATGACGGTCATCTCCTTGAACAGCCGCACGTTCTGGAAGGTGCGTACCATGCCAGCCTGGGCGATCCGGTACCCCGGCAGGCGATGCATGGCGCGATTCTGGAAATACACCTCGCCACCGGTAGGCTGGTAGAAGCCGGAAATGCAGTTGAAGACGGTCGTCTTGCCCGCACCATTGGGCCCGATGACCGATACCACCTCGCCCGGATGCACCTCAAGCGTCACGCCGTCCACGGCCTTGAGGCCACCGAACTGCATGGTGAGATCTCGTACGTCCAGCAGCGGTGCCCCGCCCTCGGCGCGTGCCTGGCGGTGTGAGGAAGCGGCTGGCGCCTCATTGTCGAATGCTTGCTTGTCATGTGCATCAGCCACGGTCGAGCTCCATCTGCGGTCGTTTGAGCGGCACCAGGCCTTGAGGACGCCACACCATCATCAGCACCATCATCAGCCCGAACAACAGCATGCGATATTCATTGAATTCGCGTGCCAGCTCCGGCAACAACGTCATGGCGATCGCCGCCAGAATCACGCCCAACTGCGAGCCCATCCCGCCCAGCACCACGATGGCCAGAATGATCGCCGACTCGATGAAGGTGAAGGATTCAGGACTGATGAAGCCCTGACGCGCGGCAAAGAAAGCGCCGGCAAAGCCCGCGAAGCTCGCACCGATCGTGAAGGCAGAGAGCTTGATGCCGGTAGGATTCATGCCCAGCGAGCGACAGGCGATGTCATCCTCGCGCAACGCCTCCCACGCCCGTCCGATGGGCATGCGCAGCAGTCGATAGATCACGAACAGCGTGACCAGCACCAGAATCAAGGCCAGCAGGTACAGATAGATCACCTTGAAAGCCGGGTCGTAGTCGATGCCGAAGAACTCATGGAAGGCGATGTTGCCCTCATCGGCTCGCCGCGAGAACTCGAGATTGAACAAGGTCGGCTTGGGAATGCGCGCGATGCCATTCGGGCCGCCGGTCAGCTCCGTCCAGTTGTTGAGCAGGATACGGATGATCTCGCCGAAGCCCAGTGTCACGATGGCCAGGTAGTCACCCCGTAGCCGCAGCACCGGGAAGCCGAGCAGGTAACCGAACAGTGCCGTCATCAACCCCGCGATGGGCAGCGCCTCCCAGAAGCTGAAGCCCAGATAGCTGTTGAGCAGCGCATAGGTGTAGGCCCCGACGGCATAAAAGCCCACGTAACCGAGATCCAGCAGTCCCGCGAGACCCACCACCACGTTGAGCCCCAGGCCCAGCATGATGTAGATCAACGTCAGGGTCGCGAGATCCACCGCCGAGCGGTTAGACAGAAACGGGAAGATCAGCAGCGCACCGATGGCCAGCATGATCCACAGCTGACGCTTCTGACCGCTCATCACGTCAGGGACGCGGAAACGTGATGGCTTGCGGGTACGCGCACGCCATTCCTCGATCTGTGGCCGCACCAGCTGATGCAGGAAGACGGCCAGCGCCGCGGCCAGCAACCAGCCCCAGGTATCCATGCCCATCAAGCGTACCGTGGTGGTGATGCCGGTGGATTCGAGCTGTACCCCCAGTACCGAGCCACCCAGCACGAGAGTCAACACGGCGGCCGCAAGTGCCGACCACCAGGGACGACGATAGGATGGTTGTGGCGGAATCGTCTCGGCGGGCGAGGTGCCCGCTGTCTTCAGAGTCTGTTTCGCAAGCTTGGGCATCAGATCTTCTCCACTTCGGGCTTGCCGAGAATCCCGGAGGGACGGAACAGCAGAATCAGGATCAGCAGTCCGAAGGCCACCACGTCCTTGTATTCCGTGGACAGATAGCCGCCGGTCAGCGCCTCCGCGACGCCCAGCAGCAGGCCACCCAGCATCGCGCCGGGGATACTGCCGATACCGCCAAGCACCGCCGCCGTGAACGCCTTTAGCCCGGCCAGGAAGCCGATGTAGGGATTGACCACGCCGTAGTACATGCCGAGCAGCAGTCCTGCGACGGCGGCCAGCGCCGCCCCGATCACGAAGGTCATCGAGATGATCATGTCGGTATTGATGCCCAGCAGACGCGCCATGCCGGCATCCTGGGAGCAGGCCCGACAGGCACGCCCCAGGCGCGAGCGCGAGATGAAGGACGACAGCAGCAGCATGCACACCAGGGTGACGCTGAAGATGATCACCTGCATGTAGGACAGATTGACCGCGAAGCTTTCCAGCCCGAACTCCCAACCGCCCGGAATCAGGCTGGAGATCGCCATGTCACGCGAGCCCTGGGCCAGACGCATGTAGTTCTGCAGGAAGATCGACATGCCGATCGCCGAGATCAGCGCGATCAGACGCTTGGAGCCTCGCACCGGGCGATAGGCCACCCGCTCCACGGCGAAACCGTAGGCACAGGACACCAGCACCGCCACCAGCAAGGCGGCCGCCATCAGAAAGAAGGGGTTGGCGATGCCCAGCATGCCCAGCGCCGCGATGACGATGAAGGTCACGTAGGTGCCGATCATGTAGATCTCGCCGTGGGCGAAATTGATCATGCCGATGATGCCGTAGACCATCGTGTAGCCGATGGCGATCAAGGCATAGGTACTGCCGATGGTCAGGCCATTGATGACCTGTTGCAGGAAGTAGAGGATGTCTTCCATGGAACGACCCTTGGCCGCGACGATCATCGGCTTGTGGCCGGTGACCGTCAGGGAAATGCCGCATGCGCGACGACAACGGGAAGGCACGGCGATGTTGCATCACCGTGGACTCGACCGAACGAAGAAGACCGCCATGCCAGGTGACATGACGGGAAGCGTCTCGGGGTTGATCCAGCACGGCCACATAAAGTCTCGAACAAGGTCTCAAATGATCGCTCAGATGAGGTATCGAATGTTGATATCACATGGCCGTGGCGAAGGCTGGGCTCAGACAAGCAGAGGCCAGCCGCTGATCAATGTGCCGCTTCGCTCTTGGTTCCGTCGGCGTGCCAGTTGTAGACGACGAAGTTGAAGTCCTTCAGATCGCCCTTCTCGTCGTATTCGACCTTGCCGATGGGCGTGTCGAAGCTGTTGGCGCGCAGATATTCAGCAACGTCATACGGGTCGGTGGAGTCAGCGCCCTTGATGCCATCGGCGATCAACTCCACTGCGGTGTAGGCCGGCATGACGAACGGGCCGGAGGGGTCTTGATCCTTGGCCTTGAAGGCCGCGACCAGATCGGCATTCTTCGGATCGGTCTCGAAGGCCGGCGGCAGCGTCACGTAAAGGCCTTCGGAGGCTTCACCGGCGATCTTGGAAATATCCGGGTTGCCGACCCCCTCAGGGCCCATGAAGGGCGCGTCAAAGCCCAGTTCACGCGACTGACGCAGCAAGAGGCCCAGCTCCGGGTGATAGCCGCCGTAGTAGACGAAGTCGACGTTCTCCTTCTTGAGCTTGGAGATCAGCGCCGAGAAATCCTTGTCACCCGCCGTGATGCCCTCGAACAGCACCACATCGATGCCCGCTTCCTCGACGGTGTCGCGCACGCCGGTGGCGATGCCTTCCCCGTACTGCTGCTTGTCGTGGATCACGGCCATGTGCTTGGGCTTGATCGTCTCGGCGATATAGCGCCCCGCAACCGGCCCCTGCAGCGAGTCCAGACCGATGGTGCGGAAGACCAGCTCATAGCCCTGCTCGGTGATGGTCGGACTGGTGGAAGCCGCCGTGATCATCATCACGCCTTCCTCGGCGTAGATGTCCGAGGCCGGTTGCGTCGCGCTGGAGCACAGGTGCCCGATCACGTACTGGACACCGTCATTGACGATCTGGTTGGCGACCGCCACCGCCTGCTTGGGATCACAGGCGTCGTCGTATTTCACGCCCTTGAGCATCTCGCCGTCGACGCCGCCGGCGGCATTGATCCGCTCGATGGCCATCTCGGCACCGATGAACTGCATGTCACCGTACTGGGCGACCGGCCCCGTGACCGGGCCTGCCATGGCGATGGTGATATCTGCCTGAGCCTGGGTGGACATCGCCGCGGCGATACCGAGAGCGAGAAGAGACCTGCGCATCATGATGAGAATTCCTGTTCCCGATTATTGTTGTACTACGGCCGGGCAGACCTGACTGACGCCTGGTGTCAGCGCAGAGCTGACCGAAAAGACTGGCGACAGTGTCTATCATTCGCTGACCTTGTGCGCCATTGCCAGCCTGCAGGCAGGGGGTCGACACGTCAGGAATGCCTTGAAAGCATTATTGGCAGCAGCGAATACGCATGTAAAGTGACCGTTTGGGCGCTCATGAATGCGGCTCGGCAGCCCGCCAATAGCGAAAAGCACCACGCTTTCCAATGTGGCCAGACAATCCTCGGAAATCACGATAAAAGCCAGTCATTGGCACATGCCAACTTACGGATAACAGGATTTCCCTCTCCTCTTGCACCATCAGGACGCACCACGGCACCCCGCTCGGCTACACCCAAGGTTGTAACAGAAGCAATCCTGCCGCCCTCCCCGAGCAACCGGTTGCCCCTGAGTCATGCACTGAGCTGCAATGTGATGATCTGCAAGGAATCAGCCAAGATAACGGGATAACCTGCCAATGGCACTTCCCCATCAGATACCCGCCAGCCCTGAACGCCACGCGCCCGACGATGGGTGACATCGTCGGGCGCGCAGGGTCATGCCTTCAGTCACGCGAATGCTGGGGGCTGGAGAATAATGTCAGCCCAGCGCGATCAGGCGATTGCGGACATCGTTGATCTGGTCGCGCAGACGACCGGCCTCCTCGAACTCGAGGTTCTTGGCCGCCGCGAACATGGCATCTTCCAGACGGCTGATTTCCTTCTCGAGCGCCTGAGGGCCTTCGGCCGCCAGAGCCGCATAGTCCGGCGCCTCTTCTGCCACCTGTCGCTCGTTGCCCTTGCGACGACTGCTCTTGCGTCCCGGCGCCTGGGCACCTTCCATGATATCGGCCACCGACTTGGTGATGGTACGCGGCGTGATGCCGTGCTCCTCATTGAAGGCCATCTGCTTCTCGCGACGCCGTTCGGTCTCGGCGATGGCCCGCTGCATGGAGTCGGTAATGCGATCTCCATACAGGATGGCCTTGCCGTTGGCGTTACGGGCCGCACGACCGATGGTCTGGATCAGGGAGCGTTCCGAGCGCAGGAAGCCCTCCTTGTCGGCATCCAGAATCGCCACCAGCGAGACCTCCGGAATGTCGAGGCCCTCACGCAGCAGGTTGATGCCGACCAGCACATCGAACTTGCCCAGTCGCAGGTCACGAATGATCTCCACGCGCTCGACGGTATCGATATCGGAGTGCAGATAGCGCACCCGCACGTCGTGCTCACCCAGATACTCGGTCAGGTCTTCCGACATGCGCTTGGTCAGCGTGGTGATCAGCACGCGCTCGCCCACCTGGGTACGCGCCTTGATCTCGGAGAGCACATCATCGACCTGAGTCGAGGCCGAACGCACCTCGATGACCGGATCAAGCAACCCGGTGGGACGCACCACCTGCTCCACCACCTGGCCGGCATGCTCTTCTTCGTAGGGGCCAGGCGTCGCCGAGACGAAGACAGTCTGCGGCAGGATGCTCTCCCACTCTTCGAATTTCATCGGACGGTTGTCCAGCGCCGACGGCAGACGGAAGCCGTACTCCACCAGCGTTTCCTTGCGCGAACGGTCACCGCGATACATACCGCCGACCTGCGGCACGCTGACGTGGGACTCATCGATGAAGACCAGCGCGTCCTTGGGCAGGTAGTCGAAGAAGGTCGGCGGCGCATTGCCGGGATCACGCCCGGACAGATAGCGCGAGTAGTTCTCGATGCCGTTGCAGTAGCCCAGCTCCATCATCATCTCGATGTCATAGAGGGTGCGCTGCTCCAGGCGCTGAGCCTCGACCAGCTTGTCGTGCTTGCGCAGGTAATCGAGGCGCTCGACCAGCTCTTCCTTGATGTGATCGACCGCGGCGACGATGGTCTCGCGCGGTGTCACGTAGTGGCTCTTGGGATAGATGGTCATGCGTGGCACCGACTCGGCCACTTCGCCGGTCAGCGGATCGAACAGCCGGATGGAATCGATCTCGTCATCGAACAGCTCGACACGCACCGCCTGCTCTTCGGAGTCGGCCGGGAAGATATCGATCACGTCGCCGCGCACCCGATAGGTGCCGCGCCGGAAATCCATGTCGTTGCGGGTGTATTGCAACTCCGCCAGGCGCCTGAGGAAGCCGCGCTGGTCGATCTGCTCGCCACGATTGAAGTGCAGACGCATTTTCAGATATTGATCCGGGTCACCCAGGCCGTAGATGGCCGAGACGGAAACCACGATGATCGCATCGCGGCGTTCCAGCAGCGCCTTGGTCGCCGACAGACGCATCTGCTCGATGTGGTCGTTGATCGAGGCATCCTTCTCGATGAAGGTGTCCGAGGAAGCGACGTAGGCTTCGGGCTGGTAGTAGTCGTAATAGGAGACGAAGTACTCGACGGCGTTGTCGGGGAAGAACGACTTGAACTCGCCGTACAGTTGCGCCGCCAACGTCTTGTTGGGGGCCATGACGATGGCCGGACGCTGCAGGCGCTCCACGATGTTGGCCACCGTGAAGGTCTTGCCGGAGCCGGTCACGCCCAGAAGGGTCTGATGCGCCAGGCCCGCGTCCAGGCCGGTGATCAGCTTCTCGATGGCCGCCGGTTGGTCACCGGCCGGCTGAAACTTGGAATCGATGCGAAATGGTTTGCTCATGCGCTCTCAATGGTGGCAGTCAGTCGGGTCTTCAACTGACGACAGGCAGATGATTGCCCGACGGTATCATTCGCTCGCGGGCGCTTCTCGACTGGTCACCGAGACCCGGGTGCTGGTCATCAGGCGATGGATGGGGCAACGCTCGGAGATCTCGAGCAGGCGCGCGCGGGTCTCGGCGTCCAGCTCATGGCCCTCCTCGGCCAGAAACTGCATGCTGACCGTGAGGCGATATTCGCTGTTGCTGCCACGCCGCTCGTCGCTGTCGTCCCGGTCCACCGTGGTGGTGATCCCCGCCAGCGGCAAGCCCTTGCGCCGGGCGTACATCTGCACGGTGATCGACTTGCAGGCCCCCAGCGACAGATCGAAGTAGTCATGCGGGTCCGGGGCGCTCTCGTCGCCGCCGACCAGCGCCGGCACATCGACCAGCAACTCATCGAAGCTTGCCACCTGTACCCGTTGCACGAAGCTGCCTGACCGACGGCTGATTACCTCGATGCTCATTCGTCACCTCCCTGTCGCTGATCTGTCCGTGATCCCGCTCGTGAGACGTTGTCTGATTCCCGCCTGTCCAGCGTCACCGCACCGCGGTCACTTGACCTTGTAACCGGCCTTCTCGACCGTCTTGACCAGCGCGTCATAACGCACCTGACCGTCGACTTCGGCAAAGCCACGCCCGACCTCGGCTTCCTTGACGCCATCCATCATCATCAGCGCCGTGGTGACCTTGTTGACGTCCTTGACGCTCTCGACGCCGATCAGAGTAAGAGAAAAGCTGGCCATCGTGTCATTCCTGTCATGCAGTAAAAAGGGGCGCCGCAGCGCATTGCAGCCGTCAAGAATAGCACGGTTGCCTGACAGTCAGCGCGGGTCAGCCTCGTCGCGCGCCAGGCCCGAGAAGCGGCTATCAGGACGGGAACACTGATTTGCCCGTTCTTTTACGGCCACATGAAGCACAAGGGGCTGACAGCCGCCAGCTGGCGCGTGACAATGCGGGCATTCGACATGCCGCATGGTTGCCAGTGCGCCACCGGCAGTTCACTCCTTCGCAACAGGATGGTGGTAGATGAATCCCTTGAAGACCCTGATGCAAGACCACGGCTACCAGCTCGGCGAGGATGGCCGCCTGACGCTGGGTGAGCCAGCCGACGCCTCCATGCCACTCGCTGACATGCCTCACGCTGGCGTAGCCGACCGCGCCTTGGCCGAGAATGCACTGATACCGCTGGGCAATTTCGAGGTACTCGAAGTCTGCGGCAAGGATGGCGAACGCTTTCTGCAGGGACAGACCTCACAGCAGCTGAGTCTGGTCGATGGCGAGCTGGCGCCGCTGACGACCTTCTGTACCCCGAAGGGACGCATTCTGGCCATGGCTCAGCTGCTGCGCGTCAGCGAAGAGCGCCTGTGGCTGGTGATGCCAGCGGGCACCGCCGAACCGCTGCGCGTCCATCTGGCCAAGTTCGCGCCCTTCTACAAAGTGACGCTGGAGGTATCGAGCGAGCTGAGCGTACTCGGCCTGCTCGGCGAGCAGACTCTGGCGGCCTGTGCCGATGCGCTCGCGGCACCTGCGCTGGCCGAGCATGACCTGGCCATGCGCTCGGTCCTCCCGTCGCCCCTGCAGTCGAGCGAGGACGACGAAGCGCAGACCTGCGCGCTGGCTCGTCAACCGTCAGGCGATACCCCGCGCGCGATACTGGTCGGTCCGCATGCCGCCCTGGCAGACCTCGCGACAACGCTTTTCGCACGCGAGGTGGCCGCCAGCGATGACACCCGCTGGTGCCTGGAAGATATCCGCGCCGGTCTGCAGTGGGTCACCTCCGCGCAGACTGACAGCTGGCTGCCGCAGATGCTCAATCTGGAAGCCCTGGCCGCGATCAGCTTCAAGAAGGGCTGCTATACCGGTCAGGAAGTCGTGGCACGCGCCCACTTCCGCGGCCAGGTCAAGAAGCGCCTGCAACGCCTGGCGACGGTGCAGCCGGCCGACTTGCCGGCGGTGGGCAGCAAGGTCACCAGCCCCGACGGCAAGTCTCTCGGCGAAGTGCTGCAGGCAGCCCATGATGAACAGGGACGTCTGGAGCTGCTGGCCGTGATCAGCCTGCGCGATGAAGAGATCGCGTTGGCATTGGAAGATGGCACCCAGCTTGAGCGTAGCGCGTTGCCCTATGCCGTCGAGCGTCGCGACCCGGAGCAGCTCAAGAGCTGATCGCTTCATGGACGCCACAGGAAAGCCCCGCACGTTGGCACGTGCGGGGCTTTTGTCTGTCACGGATTGCGGATTTCAGGGCCTGCCGGGGCTTACAGCCCTTCCGGCAGCCAGCCATCCCCTGCGATCAGGTGCTCGATCAGCTCCTGCACCGGCATCGGTCGTGCATAGAGATAGCCCTGATGCAGCGAGCAGCCATGCGCGAGCAATTCCGCTCGCTGCTCTGGCGTCTCGATGCCTTCGGCCACCACTGCAAGATGGAAGGCCTCCGCCAGCCCCAGCATCGCTTCGATCATGGCCTGCCCCTTGCTGGAGCCCAGTGCCATCACGAACTGTCGATCGATCTTGAGCTTGTCGAACGGCAGCCGCTGCAGCTGAGACAGCGAGGAGTAACCCGTACCGAAATCGTCCAGAGCCAACGCCACGCCGTGAGCCCGGATGGTCTGGAACAGCACGGCGAGGGCCTGGATGTCATCCGGCAGCTGGCTCTCGACCAGTTCAAGCGTCAGGCGCTCACACAGCTCCGGATGCCGGAACAGCATTTCCAGGTCTGACAGGAAGCGCTTGTCCATCATGTGGCGCACGGTCACGTTGACGCTCAGATGCAGCTCATGACCGCTTTCGTGGACGCGCATCAAGGTCGCGATACTCTCCTTGAGCACCCAGCGCCCCAGTGCGACATCCAGGCGTGCGGACTCGACGATCGCCATGAAGTCCGCCGAGCCCATCAAGCCATGTTCCGGGTGCTGCCAGCGAATCAACGCCTCCGACAGCTGCAAGCGGCCGGTACGTCCATCGACGATCGGTTGCACGAAGAGTCTGAGCTGATTCTCGCGCAGCGCGACGGTGAACTCGGCCTCCAGCTGCTTGAGGCGACGCAACTCACGCTCCGCTTCCTCATCGAAGAAATGCCACTCGCGCTGGCACTGCTGGGTATCGTGCAAGGCACGTTCGGCGCGATAGACCAGCGCATCCACCTGATGGCCATCCTCGGGATAGCGCGTGATGCCCAGGCTCGGCTGCAGATAGATCACCTCATCATCGAGCGTGACCTTGTCGCGTACGGCATTCAGCAGGTTGTCCAGCCAGCCGCTGATACCGCCACGCGTGGCTTCCAGCAGCCGGCGCTGGACCATGATCAGCAGCCTGTCGGTCTCGAGGCGCGCCACGTCGCCGGAATTTCCCAACAAGGGAGCGATACGCTTCTGAACCTGCTCCAGCTGATGATTGCCCGGCTCGGCGCCGGCATGATCATAGAGCACCTGCAAGCCACCGATCCGCAGTGCCAACAGCACGAAGCCCTCCATCGGCGCGACCTCTCCCAGCTGGTCAATCCGCACCTTGATCAGGCGCAGCATGCCCTCTCGGCTGAGCAGGCCAGTATCGAGATCCGTCTCGCGCTCCTCGAACAACTGATGCTGGAGCAGCACACGCTCCTGCTCCAGTCCTCGTACCACCAAGGTATCGAGTGTCATGTCCAGCAACGGCATCATCTCGGTGGCATTGAGTCGATGGCCGCGGCTGGCTACCAGCAGCAATTCGCTGCGTCCGGGATGCGGCGAGACCGAATACCCCATCAACTGGCTGGCACCCAGTCGCTGACACAGCAGCAGCGCACGGTCTTCCTGCTCATCGACATCCCTGTCAACGCTCTCATCACCGGCTGACACGCACACGCGCCCCACCGGCAGACGCCAGAGAGGATCACGCCGCAACGATGCCTCACTCAACCACTCACGCTCATCATGACTCTGCAGAATCAGGTAGCCGGCGTTGGGATTCCCCACCTCGCGCCGATAGATGATGATCTCTGTCCCCAGCATCTCGCGCACACGTTGCAGATATTGCGCGAGAGACGCACGCGCATTCTGCGGCGTGTGGGTTTCGTAGGGAACGCTCAGAAATTGCTGATTGAGAATGCTGTGGCGCTGGTATTGATGCTCGAGATAGGCGCCATAGGCCCGGCTCGCCCTGCGGCGCCGACTGTCGCGCACCAGCATGCCCAGTGTCCCCATGCCCGCCAGCAAAATGATCAACAGCAGCGCTGCCAGCGGAGTGCCCATCTCCTGCAGCAGCTGAGCGACGCGATTTTCATCCTGCCAGCAGGCCTTGGCATGGTTGTAGCGATCCGCACGGCCAGACGCGGGCAAGGCCACGCAGACCTGCTGCGTCGCGATGGGCTGTGGCATGGCGTTGCTGACCACTTGCAGCCCCTTCAAACCCAGCACGGCCGCCTGCTCGTCCAGCAGGTCTGCCGTGAGCGGCATGCCCAGAATCAACAGCCCCTGCTCTGCCTGCGGCGGCAGGGCCTCCTCATCCTCGTAGAGTCCCTGCATGCCGATCAGCCACGGCTGGTTGTCGACGATCAACCAGGCCAGCTGAGGTTGTGTCGGTGACTGGCGAGCAACCTGCATGACGGGGGCAAGCGCACGTTGCCAGCTCACCGGCTGCTTGCCAAGCCAGTCGGCCCCAGGTGACCCGGCGTTGTGCTGCACCCAGGCGGCCACCTGCCCATCGCCACGCACCGCAGAGATGAGATGTATGCCGGTATTGATGGCGAACTCGGGGCCATACATGTACTCGAGCCAGGTCGTGTCGAGCTCAGGCTCACGCAGAAATCTGGTCACGGCTTCTTCCCAGTAGCCGTTCTCCTGCAGCTGTCCCGCGAGCAGGCGCTGCTCACTCTTGACCCACAAGGCCAGCCGCTGCCGGTCGGACTCACGATCTGCCTCGCGGGATTGGGATATCTGGCTGGCCGTCAACCAGCCGGTGGCCAGCAATGCCGCCAGCAACAGCAGCGGCAGCAGATACATCCGATAGCGAGGGCCAGCAGGCAGTGAGGCGTGGGCGAAGACAGCAGAAGACTCGTGTGCCGGCACACGAGAGGAGGAACGCGATGCTGAAGAATCTGACATTGATTTACCGATGATGAGGCGACCTCCTGAACCGGGTCGGCAGGCTGTCGCCTGGCCGTTGAGGTCAGTCTAGATCAGACGTTCAGTTGAAGAATACGCTGCACATTCGCCGTCGTGGATAACGCGATATCGTGTCGACTGCTCGAGCGGAGTTCCGCCACCACGTCCGCGACCTTCGCCACTCGCGATGGCTCATTGCGCTGGCCCTGAAACCCGCACAGCGGCATGTCGGGGCTATCGGTTTCCAGCACGAAGCCATCGTCGGGCAGTGACGCCACCACTGCGCGCAACTTGTTGGCACGCGGGTAGGTCACGCTGCCGCCAAGACCCAGCACGAAGCCAAGCTCGAGAAAGCGCTGTGCCTGCACCTGACTGCCCGCGAAGGCGTGGATGATGCCGCCACGGGTGAGTCGTGCCTGCTTGAGTCGCTTGGCGACTTCATCATTGGCGCGCACGCAGTGCACGATGACAGGCAGGGAGAATTCGCGTGCCATACTCAGCTGGGCCTCGAACAGCTGCCATTGGGCGTCATGATCCGCCAGTCGCGCATCGAAGCCACATTCCCCCAACGCGACGATCTGGCCCGCATGCTGGTCAAGAGCCTGATGAAGCGCCGCCAGCGCATCATCACCATGCTCGGACAGAAAATAGGGATGCAACCCCAGGGCACCGAAAATAGACGCCGATGAATCCACCAGTTCCAGCACTGCCGGGAAGCTTGCCACCGTGGTGGCAGGCACCACGAAGGCCGAGACGTCTTGCTGCTCGGCACGCGCGATGACCGCCTCTCGATCCGACGTGAAGTCAGCGAAATCCAGATGGCAATGGCTGTCGATCAGCATGAAATCTCCCGGTGATGGCCCAACTGCCATCGTGCTATATCAGCGTGTGACAGACAAACGAAGGGACCGGCCTGGTGACCGGTCCCTTGAGGACGATTGCCGATGTTGCCCTGTCAGCCGTCGCGACTGCCACAGATGGCCTAGGCCGCCTCCACCGGCGCTGCCGGTGCCAGCTCGGAGGTACAATGACCACAGCGGGTCGCCGCCAGCGGTACCTTGGAAAGACAATACGGGCAATCCTTGTCGGTGACCTCTTCCGGCGCTTCCTCGGCTTCCTTCTTGAGCTTGTTGATCTGGCGGATCAACACGAAGACCGCCAGCGCCACCAGCGCAAAGCTGATGATGGCATTGATGAACAGGCCATAATTCAGCGTGACGGCTCCCGCTTCCTTCGCGGCATCCAGACTGGCATAGGGGGCAGCCTGAGCGCCCTCCTTGAGCACGATGAAGAAGTTCGAGAAATCGACACCCCCGATCAGCAGCCCGATCAGCGGGTTGAGCATGTCCCCCACCAGACTCTTGACGATCAGGGTGAATGCCCCGCCGATGATGATGCCGACGGCCATGTCGACAACGTTACCCTTGACGGCAAAATCACGAAATTCCTGCATGAATCCGGACATCTGTCATCTCCTTTACTCGCTGTCCATCCGGTGGATTGCCATGCATCAAGCATGGCCCGCCCTGAACACATCCCACGCCATTGTTGTTGTCATTGTCTGCGCCCTACCGACCTTCGCCCCAGCAAGCTTCATCACGCGGATGCCAGCAAGACAACATGACCTGAACATTATGCCGTGCTGATGCCGCGCCATGGGTTGGCTGTGTAAACGTAGGGTTACATGGATGTCTGGACACAAAAAACGCCACTTTTATCCGGGCATGAAAAAACGCCACCCCAAGGGGTGGCGTTCTTCAGGCCGTGATCGACAGTCTCGCTACCGCTGCGTCGCTATGGCAGCACCATTACTACATTGCCGCCAGACAGCGCCACTGTGGCAACTCCCTAGTGGCAACGCCGTTATGAGCGACTGTCTCAGTGCTCACGGGTGGCGCGGAAGGTGATGTCCGGCCAGCGTTCCTGGGTCAGCTGCAGGTTGACGCGGGTCGGCGCGATGTAGGTCAGCCAGCCGCCGCCATCATAGGCCAGGTTGGCACTGGCCTTGCGCTTGAAGTCTTCCAGCATCTTGGTGTCATCACAGTAGATCCAGCGCGCGGTCTGCACGTTGATCGCCTCATAGATGCACTCGACCTTGTACTCTTCCTTCAGGCGGTGAGCGACCACGTCAAACTGCAGCGTCCCGACGGCACCGACGATCAGATCGTTGTTGTCGAACGGCTGGAAGACCTGGGTCGCGCCCTCTTCGGAGAGCTGCTGCAGACCCTTCTGCAGCGCCTTCATCTTCAGCGGGTCCTTCAGGCGCACACGCTTGAACAGTTCCGGCGCGAAGTGCGGAATGCCGGTGAAGCGCATGTCCTCACCGATGGTGAAGGTATCACCGATCTGGATGGTGCCGTGGTTGTGCAGGCCAATGATATCGCCCGGCCAGGCCTCTTCCACATGGGAGCGGTCCGCCGCCATGAAGGTCAGGGCGTCGGGGATCTTGACGTCCTTGTTGATGCGCACATGGCGCATCTTCATGTTCTTCTCGTACTTGCCGGAGCAGACACGCAGGAAGGCGACACGGTCACGGTGCTTCGGGTCCATGTTGGCCTGGATCTTGAACACGAAGCCGGTGAAGCGCTCATCATGGGCCGTGACTTCGCGGGTATCGGTATCGCGCGGCTGGGGCGGCGGGGCATATTCGACGAAGCCGTCGAGCATCTCGCGCACGCCGAAGTTGCCCATGGCGGTACCGAAGTAGACCGGCGTCAGCTCACCGCGACGATAGGCCTCGAGATCGAACTCGTGAGAGGCGCCGCGCACCAGCTCGACCTCCATGCTCAGCTCTTCGATCAGATCCTCACCCAGCACTTCGATGGCTTCGGGGCTGTCGAGACCCTTGATGCGCACGTCGTCGGGAATGCGGTTACCCTGGCCCTGCTTGTAGAGATGGATCTCGTCATTGAGCAGGTGATAGACACCCTTGAAGCCCTTGCCGACGCCGATCGGCCAGGTCATCGGCGCACACTGGATGTTGAGCACCGTCTCGACTTCATCCATCACCTCGATGGGATCACGCGTCTCGCGGTCCATCTTGTTGACGAAGGTCAGGATCGGCGTGGTGCGCAGGCGGCAGACTTCCATCAGCTTGATGGTGCGGTCCTCGACACCCTTGGCGCCATCGATGACCATCAGTGCCGAGTCGACGGCCGTCAGCGTCCGGTAGGTATCTTCGGAGAAGTCCTCGTGCCCGGGGGTATCCAGCAGATTGACCATGCGGTCCTTGTAGGGGAACTGCATCACGGAGGTAGTCACGGAGATGCCACGCTCCTGCTCCATCTTCATCCAGTCGGAGGTCGCGTGGCGATCGGCCCGCTTGCTCTTGACCGAGCCGGCCATCTGGATGGCATTCCCGAACAGCAGCAGCTTCTCGGTGATGGTGGTCTTACCGGCATCCGGGTGAGAGATGATGGCGAATGTACGGCGCACATCCGCCGCCTTGGCAATCTGGGAATCTGACATGAGCTGAGAGGCATCCGGCCCGACGTGAGGCACGCCGCGCGCACTGTTGGGTGAAAAGCAGAACAAGACGAATGGCGCGCATTGTAGCGGCTGGCGCGGCGCGGCAACAGAGGCGAGCGCGATCAGCGGCCTTCAGTCATCCTTGCGCGCGCGAAAATGCCAGGGTCCCTCGCCCGCCGGCGCCTGATCATTGAGGATCTCGTGGCGGATGGCATCCTCGATCTCGTCGCTGTCCAGGGGATAGAGCCCGCATTGCTTCAGCGCGCAACGAACCCGGATGTCACGCCCGAGATATTCGAGCAGCACGCGAGTGCTGGCCGGCGTGCGGTCACCGCTTGCCGATACCCCGATCCGCAGCCCCTTGAGGCGTGACACACGGCTGGTGAAGGTCGGGTAGAGAATGGTCTGGGTGATCTCATTGCCGGTCATCGACTCGTAGTCGGTCATGAAGATGCGATCGCTCAGATAGAACGCCATCCCCTGATACTTGCAATGTGACACGCCGACACCGGACGACTCGCGCTCGACCAGGCGCTCCAGACGCTGGTAATAGACACCATCCTCGCGCTGGATGATGGACACCAGCCCTCGCAGTATCCGCCCCGGCGACGACATCGACAGATAGTACTCATAGTAATGGCCCACATAGCGGCCCAACTCGGAGGCGCCCGAGCGTCTCAACTGCGCCAGCGGCTCGCTCTCCACACGCGTGGCCTCACTCTCGCGCGGTTTGGGGCGCACCTGCACCAGACGCTGGAACTGACGATTGGGCAGCAGAATCTCGTGCTCCTCCACCCCGAAGAACTCGCAGATCCGCCGCAGTGTATGTGCAGCGGGCCGGTATTGACCGCTCAGGTATCGATTGAACTGTGGCCGACTGATCTCGAGCCGCCGACTCACCTCGGCGATGGATCGGTAGTAGCTGCACAGCAGCCGCAGATTGAGGGCCAGGTCTTCGTTCATGGGGCTGTCTCGCGCGGGATAGAGTCTCAGTCTACGCCGCCCACCCGCCATGACCCAGAGTGCGACAGGCGCAGCCTGCACCAGATAGTGCGTCTGAGTGCGCCACCTTGAGTCAGGTCGTCAAATTCCGCGGCTGACCAGCGAATGATGCAATGCAGAAGTCCCTCACACGCAGATAGTAACAACCATAAAAGAGGCTATCGCATGACTCCTGCATCCAAACTCACGTTCCACGGCGGGCCCTGGGTCTCGTTCCTGCCCATCCTGTGCTTCATCACCACAGCCATTCATGTAGCCACCAGCCTGGAGGAGCCGACCATCCAGGGCATGTGGGTCGGCATTCTCGCCGGCCTGCTGGTCACCTTCCTGTTTGCCCGTGACAAGTCTGTCTACAGCGACACCATCATGAAGGGCATGGCCAGCATGGTGGCCATCGCCCCGGTGGCGGCGTGGATCTTTGCCGGCATCTTCGCCACGGTGCTGCGCTCCTCAGGACTGGTGGATGGCATCCTGTGGGCGGCCTATCACACCGGCGCCACCGGCACGGCCTTCCTCGTCGTGACCTTCCTCGCCTGCGCCCTGTTCGCGACCGCGGCAGGCACCGGCTTCGGCACCATCGCCGCGGGCATGGGCGTGCTCTATCCCGCGGGCGTCATGCTGGGAGCCGACCCGCTGTTGCTGGCAGGGGCCATCGTGGGCGGCGGTGCCTTCGGCGACAACCTGGCGCCCATCTCCGACACCACCATCTCCTCGGCGGCGAGTCAGGGCGCTGATATCGGTGGCGTGGTTCGTTCCCGACTGCCCTTCACGCTGGTGGCCGGCAGCATCACGCTGGTGGTGATGGTGCTGATCAGCCTGACGCAGCAAACAACGCCGCTGATCATCGCGCATGAACAGCTGGCCGAACACATGGACCCCAAGGGCCTGGTGATGTTGCTGCCCGCCCTGGCTGCCATCTACGTGGCCATGAAGAAAGGCGATGTGATCTTCGCCACCAGCGTGGGAATTCTGTCCGGCATGCTGGTGGCGATACTTACCGGCCTCAACACCCTGAGCGGTTTCGTGTCGGTCGAGAATGGTGCGCTGATCAATGGCGTGGCCGGCTGGATGGCAGACCTGTCGATTCTGGTGATCCTGCTGTCGGCGGGCATTCGTCTGATGCTCGATGGCGGTGGCAGTGAGAGGCTGATCAATGCGCTCAAGGGTGTCGTGCGCGCACCACGTGGTGCGGAAGCCTCCTCCGCCGGGCTCTCGCTGCTGATGTCCTCGCTGATGAGCATCAATGCCCCGGCGATCCTCGCGGTCGGACTGTCCTACGCCAAACCGGTCGGCGAACGCTTTGGCCTGAGCCCTTACCGCCGCGCCAACATCATCGACAGCATGTCCTGCACCCTGGTCTATTCGCTGCCCTGGTCCGCCGCGCTGTTGTTCGCCTCCGGGCTGTCCGTGAAAGCCGCCGAGACCTTCCCCGGCGTGCCGGCCCTGATGCCGCTCGATCTGACGCCCTGGGTGCTCTACGCCTGGATCCTGCTGGCCGTGATGAGTGTCTCCATCGCCACCGGCTGGGGCCGTCGTTTCAGCCCGGCAGGCCAGGCGAGCGCTCAGAACGAGGCTGCAACCGAGGTGCCCGCTGGGCGGTCCTCACTGCCAGCGTCAGCCTCAAACTCAGTCTCAAGTTAAATCTCAAGCTCAGCCAGCTGATCTGCCCCTGACTGAGCAGCTCCTGACTGAGCTGCCCTCGACTGAACCTTCACCGCCTGCCCTGCGACAAGACGACGGACACCGCCATGCAAGATACTGAGCTGCGCCAACGCAACGTGATCGGCATCCTCACCGGCTCCGGCCCGGATGCCGGACTGGATCTCTGGAACAAGCTGCTGATCGCCAACAAGGCCCGCATCGGGCCTGGCTATCGGGGAGATCTGGATGCGCCACACGTCCATCTGATCTCCCAGCCGGCGCTCGGGCTGTCCATGGAGCTAGAGACTCATGACAAACAAGTGTGGGAGGCACTGGCCGACAGCGCCCACAATCTCGCCGAGCAGGTCGACTACTACGCCATCGCCTGCAATACGCTGAACTACTATCAGCCCCAGCTGGAGGCCCTGAAATTAAATGCCCAGCTGGTGTCGTTCAGCGATGTCGTCATCGACAGGGTGCGGCGCGACGGCTTGAGCAAGGTGGCGCTGCTGGGCGCGAAGTCCGTGACGGACATGGGGGGCTGGTCACCCTATCGGGCACTGGCGGAGGTGGTGGAAGTCGAGGTACCCGCCGACCCACACCTGCTGCACCAGATCATCTATGACGTGAAGGCGCATGGCGGCAATGACCCGAGCGTGGTCCAGCGCTTTCATGCGCTGCTGAAGAGCCTGTCGGCAGACACCGTGCTGCTGGCCTGTACCGAGCTGCCACTGATTCCCGTCAACACCGTCAGCTCGTCAGACAACGACGCAGCCCCCGCCAAGACACTGATCGATGTCACGGAACTGGTCGCGGAGGAACTCGCTCGCAAGTCCTGCTGCGTCTGATCCTCCTTGCCCCCGCCTGACCTGCAACCCGTGACCCAGCCCTGGCGATAGATGAACTGTCTGTCAGGGCCTTACTCCTCGACCTCGGACAGTGTCTCGACGATATGGCACTGTGCCATCACCCCGCCGGCACAGCAGTGCGTCAGGCGCTGCAACTCCTCCTCCATGACAGCGAGGTCACGCTGGCGCTTGCGCACCTCGGCCAGCTGCGCCTCGATACGCGCGTCTATCTGATGACACGGCAAGGCCTGCTGATCCGCAAGGCCCAGCAAGGCGCGGATGTCATCCAGCGAAAATCCCAGCCGCCGACAACGGCGGATGAAGGTCAGACGCCTGAGCTGTGCATTGCCATACTCACGATAGCCATTGGGCGCGCGTCGCATCGGGGCCAACAGCCCCTGCTTCTCGTAATAGCGGATCGTCACCGCCTGGACATCAGATGCCTTGGCCAGTTGGCCGATGCCCATCGTCACCTCGCCGTGCGATGACGTGGACGATTCCCCTTTCCGTGTGAAATCTCTTGCGGTCATCGATGACTTCTCCTCTCGCCATGTGTTGCATGTCGATGCATCAACCGTTTCATCAGCCGACTTGACCTTATAGTGACTATAACCTCCATGCTGTCATCAACACGACAGGAGGCCAAGACCCATGAAAAGCTGTTGCGAAAGCAAATCCGGCGAGCTGGCAGAGCTCAGAGCCTCACAGGGCAAGGTCCTGAAGATTCTGCTGGCGCTGAATGCCAGCATGTTCTTCGTCGAATTCACCGCGGCCTGGTGGCTGGGTTCCACCGCGCTGCTGGGGGATTCCCTCGACATGTTCGGCGATGCCAGCGTATACGCCCTGACCCTCTACGTCCTGCACCGCAGTGTGCGTGAACGTGCAATGAGTGCGCTGATCAAGGGCATCGTGATGCTGGCACTGGGCCTGATCGTCCTTGGCGAAGCAGGCTATCAAGCCCTCAATGGAGTGGCACCGGCCGCCCACGGCATGGGTGCCTTCGCCCTGCTGGCGCTGGCCGTCAATCTCATCTGCTTCGGCCTGCTGTGGCGCTTCAAGTCGGATGATCTGAACATGCGCTCCACCTGGCTGTGTTCACGCAATGACATCATCGCCAATGCCTCGGTCTTCGGCGCTGCGATACTGGTGGGCTGGACAGGCTCTCGCTGGCCGGACGTGCTGCTGGGCGCTGCGATCGCCGCACTCTTCCTGCAATCCGCCTGGCAGGTGATTCGCGATGCGCGCGAGGAACTGCGCGAGGCCAGGCAGGCCGAGAACGATCAGATACCTGACGACCAGGACGCTTCCAGCACCAGCAGCTGTTGCACCCTGCCGACGGCTGCCGTAGTGATTGAGCAGCCTCACGCCAGTACTTGCTGCTCAAGCAAGCGCTGTGGTTGAAGTACGACGTCGCTGACCCATGACTGCCAGCAACACGAAAGCGCCCCGTCATTATCGACGGGGCGCTTTCGTAAGTGATTGAGACCAAAGGGAGGAGTCACCCACCAAAGCATGCCATGAGACAGATGCCTGCACGCCGACAGACAAGGCCTCGAGAGCTTTCAGCCCCGCGGGCCATCAGCGCTGCAAGGCTTGGATCGGCAGCCTTCAGGCACGGTAGGCCGGGAGCGGAGCGCGGTCCTGAAGCTCGATCATGCGTCGCAGCATGATATCGGTCAGCTCGGCGCGTACCGCCGCGTGGTCGGGGTCATCGTGCAGGTTCACCAGCTCATCGGGGTCGCTCTCCAGATCATAGAGCTCGCCCCAGTCCTCTCCATGGCGGACCGACATCCGATAGCGCTCGGTGATCACCGTCCGCACCCGCTGCGGACGTTCGAAGCCGGTCATGGTGCGCTGACTGTCCTCTTCGACGAGGACGGCTTCCGGTGCCGATGTCGACAGCAGATCGCGCCCCTGCATGCCGTTGAACTCCTGTATTCCTGCTCTGGCGAGTATCGTCGAGGCGATATCCACCGAGGAGGCAAGCGCCGTTGAACAGTCAGCATCCCGGGGCCGCTGGGGGTCGTGCCAGATGAAGGGCGTACGCACCAGCCCCTGGTAGTGCAGCAGAAGCTTCAACATCAAGCCATGATCGCCCATGTAATCACCGTGATCGGAGGTGAAGACGACCACGGTATTCTCCGCCAGCCCCAGCGATTCCAGTGATGCCATCACCCGCCCGATGGCATCGTCGATCATGTGGATCATGCCGTAGGTCAGCGCGATGATGGAGCGCGCCTCATCCTCGGTCACCGCGAAGGGGCTCTGATTGTCTCGTGGGTCGGTCCCCTCCTCCAACGCCTTGCGCATCGCCAGGAGCGGCGGCAAATCTCCCTTGCCGAAGCTCGCGGGCAGGTCGATATCGGAAGGGCTATACATGCCCCAGTACTTGCCCGGCGGAGTAAAGGGATGATGCGGGTCCGGGAATGACATCTGCAGGAAGAATGGCTGGTCGCCAGCGGCCTGCTCCTCCAGCCATGCCTGGCTGCGCTCCGCAATCCAGCTGGTGGAATAAAGCTCCTCCGGCACGGCGGTTCGCCATGCCTGGGGGGCCTGGTAGCGATGATCCGGCAAGGCATTCTCGGGCCCGACCAGGTCATCGAAATCCGTCCGCTGCTGACGCGCCCACAGCAGGTAGTCTCCGCTGGCCTCATCGGCATGTCCGGCGGCGATCTCGACATGCTCGAACCCGTAGAAATCTCCCGAGAGTCGCGACGCGACGGGGGTCTCCCAGTGCCGGGTATTCTCCAGCTCATAGTCCTCAGTGTGCCGATTGTCCTTGAAGGCATCACGCAACGTGTCAGAAGGCGCCTGCTTGCCCTCTTGGGCCGTGAAGACATTGGTGGCCGGCAGTCCCGTGAAGCTCTGCAGGTGGGACTTGCCGATCAGCGCAGTGCGATAGCCTGCATCCTTGAGCAGCTCCACGAAGGTAGTGTGGTTGCGCGAGAGAGGAATACCGTTGTGGCGCGCACCGTGCAGCGAACTCATCCGCCCCGTCATGATCGAGGCACGGTTGGGCATGCAGATCGGGTTGGCGACATAGAAGCGCTCGAAACGTGTCCCCTTCGCCGCCAGCTGATCGATGTTGGGCGTCTTGACGACGCCATTGCCATAGCACCCCAGGTGATCGGCGCGGTGTTGATCGGTGATGATGAAGAGAAAGTTCGGACGTGCAGTCATGATTCAGGCTCCGGTCACGTTGGCGATGGGTTGGGTACGGCGCAGATGGAAGGCCACCAGCAAGGCGCCCATGGCAACAGCAGGAAGATGGATCAGCGGGTCCGGCACCAGGCACAGGAATGCCACCAGGAAACGCAGCACGACTTCGGCGACGGAGAGGCGCTCTCGATCGAAGGCCGCCATGGCCGAGCAGAACAGCCAGATGCAGAAGGCGGTGCGAGCCGCGATCCACAGGAAGGACGCCAGGGAGAAGTCCTCGACGATCAGCAATGTCGGGTAGTAGACGAAGATGAAGGGGATGATGAATTGCGCCAGCCCCAGGCGGAATGCCACCAGCGAGGTCTTGAGCGGGTTTGCGCCCGCGATGGGAGCGGCGGCATAGGCGGCGATCGCCACCGGTGGCGTCAGGGACGAGGCGACCCCGTAGTAGAAGACGAACATGTGCGCCGTCAGCAACGATAGCCCGAGCGCCTGAATGGCAGGCCCCATGACCAGCACGATGATCAGATAGGCCGGCAGGGTCGGCATGCCCATCCCCAGCACCAGTGCCCCCATCATGGCGACGAAGAGTGCCGAGAACAGGCTGTCGCCCCGCAGCATCGCGATCACGTTGGCCAGCTTGAGTCCAAGACCGGTGGAATCCAATGCACCGACCAGAATCCCGATGGCCGCGATCGCGATCAGCAGCGAGGCACCGCTGGCACTCCCGGTGATGAACGAGCGCACCAGGCGCATCGGGTCACGGCGAACCTCAGGGTTGATGACGGAGAGCAGGACCAGTACCAGGGTGGCATAGAAGCCGGAAGCCGAGGTGGAGACGCCCATGACCAGCGAGATGATGACCGTCAGGATCGGCCCCACGAACAGGATCGAGTTGAAGACATCCAGCCGGGTGATCTTGTCCTTCACTTCCAGCGGTTGCACCTGGACGCCCTGGCGACGTGACTCGATGGTGACCGCAGCGAACAGGCTGAAGTAATAGAAGAGTGCCGGCACCAGCGCCGCGATGGCAATGTTCAGATAGCCCATGCCGGTCAGGTCCGCCATGACCAGTGCGGCTGCCCCCATGATCGGCGGCATGATCTGACCGCCAGTGGAGGCTGTTGCCTCGACACCCGCGGCAAAGGCAGGCGTGAAGCCCCGCTTCTTGATCATCGGGATGGTGAAGGTGCCGGTACCGACGATGTTCGCGACCGTGGAGCCTGACATCGTACCGAACAACGAAGATGCCAGGATGGCGGCGTGCGCGGGCCCGCCACGCGAGCGACGAGTGGCGAGGAAAGCGAACTTGAGCAGCGTATCCCCGGCACCGGTGCCTTCCAGCAGCACACCGAAGATGATGAAGATGAAGACGGTCCCCAGCACGATATTGGTGATGGAACCGAACACACCCTTGTTGGTGTTGTACCAGAGGTTCTCGGCCACTTCTGCAAGCGTGAAGCCCGTATGTTCCAGAATGCCGGGCAGACTCTGACCGAACAGCAGATAGAGCACGGCCAGCGCCCCGACAGCGAAGAGCCCCCAGCCCCAGAGACGCCGACACAGCTCGAGAAATACGCACAACCCGGCCAGCGCCGGCCAGGCATCCTGGCGGGTCACGTCGTAGAGCACCACCTGCATTTCACTCTGGACCACGAAGAAGCTGACGATTGCCCAGCAACCGGCACCGAGCAACAGCAGATCCACCGCGATATGACGGATGCCGTAACCCGAGCCTTGCGGTGCGGCGGAAAGCTGCTTGCGGCGCGCAGCGGCAACGCCGATCACGAGCGCCAGGCCAAACCCCAGCGTGCGGTGCCATGTGGGATCTATCAGACCGATACCGGCCGAGTAGAGCGACATCGCCCCGATTACTCCGCAGCACGCGACGGAGGCGAAGAACAATATACGTAATAAGGGATGTGACACCGTGGCCTGTTCGTTCATGGCGAGTTCCTTCTACAGTCAGGCAAACGGTCACATGTACGTGGCCGTTCCAGGCGATTGTTATTGTGTGACTTTCAAGGCCGCAGGGATGTCGTAGCCCTGCTCCTGGTAGTAGCGCAGTGCACCGGGGTGCAGCGGTACGTTGATACCGGCGAACGCCGTATCCGGGGTGACGGTCTTCAGAAAGGAGGCGCTGCTCTGCACGCTGGCCAGGTGATCCCAGAACGCCTTGGTCGCGTGGTACACCACGTCATCGGAGACGCTGTCATTGGTGCCGATGAACTGGTAATAGGCCAGAGCCGTGATCTTGCCCTGGGTCAGTTGACCATCGTAGAGATCACCGTCGAAGCTCGTCGTGCCCCGCCCAGCCTGGCCGATGAGGTCATCCAGTCGATGGGAGGTGATGGCACTGTCAGGGATGGAAAGGATTCTGAATTCATCGGTGAGACCGAAACGCTCGATATTGGCTGAACCGATTTCCGAGGGACGGATCATCATGTCGATCTTGCCATCCGCCAGCGCCTCGTAGGCTTCCCCCCAGCTCAGGCGAACGGCGGTATAGTCCTTGCCCGGCTCATAGCCGGTGATACCGCGGATGAGCGCTTCGGAAGTGGCAGCGGCCGAGCCCGCAGGCGGGCCCGTAAAGACTGTCTTGCCCGCGATATCGTCCCAGTCAGTGATTCCCGAGCCTTCCAGTGTCACCGGGTGATAGACACCGCTTTGAAAGCCCAGAATGGCGCGCAGGTGAGTCGAAAGCTCCGGAGCGTTCGTGATCGGCTGATACATCCCGGCTCCCTTTGCCATCATGTCGACCAGCGACGGGACGGAAGAGAAGAAGTCCACTCTGCCGCGTGAGCCATTGAGCATGGATTTCGTCAGCGTCTGGCCTGCATTGACCTGGATATCCACATCGGCCAATCGCGCCTGATTGACGAATGATACGAACATGGTATGCACCGAGTCCCCCGCCCCGGCGGTTTCTCCCTTGTAGATCCTGGCCTCGGCGAATCCAGAGGAAAGAAAGGTGGTAAAAAGCAACGTGATGGCGAGAAAGCGTGCACGTCCAGCATGGTTTTTCATGGCGTACTCCTATTGTTGTAACGTCAGATTAGCCTCGTTGTCTTATGATGAAAAATATCAATTCCGACATCTTGCATAGCAGGTTGATATGAATATCGATCCGCGTCATCTGGCTCAACTCTCGGCCATTGTGGAAGAGCAATCTTTCCAATTGGCTGCCGAAAGAATGGGGCTGACACAACCCGCCATAAGTCGAAACATGCGCGGATTGGAAGCAAGACTCGGCTCACCATTGTTCGAGCGTTCAGGCAAGCGTTCCCTGCCGACGGCACTGGCAAAACGCCTGGCCAGAACCGGAATGGCGATTCGTGCCGCACAGGCCGAGGCCGAGACGGATGCCAGCCTGATGGCTGAAGGCAAGCGCGGTATCGTACGCATTGGCGCCCCTCCCATCGTGGCTGGGCGCTATCTGACGCAGATTCTGATTCAGTTTCTGGAGGAAAAACCCGGCTGGCGCGTCGACCTGCAAGTGGGACTGGTCCCTGAATTGCGGTCCATGCTGTCGCGAGGGAGAGTTGATATCGTGATTGGTCCCCGTGATGTGATGAATGCCGATACGGGAATCACGTTTTCACCATTGGTGGAGGACAGGATAGGAATACTCTGTCGGGCAGATCATCCCCTGGTTCACCAGACGAAAGTCTCACCGAAGGACCTTCAATCTCACTCATGGCTGGCACATTCCCGCGACAGTCTGTTGCGACAGCAGACGGAAATGGCATTGCTGGAATCCGGTGTCGAGACACTGGATATCGTCTGTGAAGTAGGCGCGATCAGCGCTGCCCTCGAGATCGTCAGTTCGACTGATCTGTTGACAGCAATGCCGGTCAAGATGACGCTCCCCCATCTTGAAGACCGCTTGAAATTCCTTGAATTCGATCATCCACTGTTTCATCGTCCCATCGGGCTGTCGACACGTCGCAATGCCCAGCTCGATGAAGGCGCCACATGGTTGATAGACAGGTTCCGGTGTCGAGGGGCCTCCTGAAACGACAGCGCCCCACCGTGTCGGGTGAGGCGCTGTCGAGTCTGGCTATCACCAGGGTCAGGGGGCCGGACAGTCTGGCTGACGTTCGGGGTGGGCCTGGTGAAAAGCGTTTAGTGACTGACAGGCTGCCTCGATGGCCAGAATTCTCGGATAGTCCTCGAGTTCACACTCGAAGCGCCGCGCATTGTAGAGCTGGGGCATCAGGCAGGCATCCGCCATGCCCGGGCTATCGCCATGGCAGAAACGCCCTGCACTTTCCGCCAGCATCACTTCCAGACGCGCGAAACCCTCGGCGACCCAGTGGCGGTACCACTCAAGGCGCTGCTCCTGGGTGACCTCTAGCCGATCGGTCAGATAATTGAGCACGCGTGGATTGTTGAGCGGATGCATCTCACAGGCCATGAACTGGCACAGTGCGCGCACTTTCGCACGCGCCTCCGGCGCCGAGGGCAACAACGCCGGGGTGGGCCAGCGCTCCTCCAGATATTCCATGATCGCGAGCGACTGGGTCAGCGCTACTGATGTGTCCGTATCTCTTACCCTCAGGGTCGGCACCAGCCCCTGGGGATTGATGGCCAGATACTCCTCGCTGCGCTGTTCCCCCTTGAGCAGGTTGACCGGCACCTGAGCGGCCTCAATTCCCTTGAGCGCCAGCGCGATTCTTACCCGATAGCTGGTAGATGAACGGTAATAGCCATACAGACTCATCGAACTCATGCCGCACTCTCCTGTGGCGCGATTGGATGCCGGACGCCCCACCCCCCTGCCTCGATTCCAGTTGGCTTGAGGCTTACCGGCACACGACCCCTTCCCGAGACGGGTCTCTGAGAAGTTCTCCCTCACGACGCCGCCCTCAAGCGTCCAACTGCGTCACTTGCTGATCAATGGCGCCGAAGATGCTCTGGCCATCGCGATCGAACATCTCGATGCGGATGCGATCACCGAAACGCATGAAGGGCGTGCGAACCTCATCGAACAGGATCTTCTCGACCATGCGGACTTCGGCCAGACAGCTGTAGCCCACGCCCCCTTCGCTGATCGGCTTGCCAGGGCCGCCATCCTTGCCGGGATTGGACACGGTGCCAGAGCCGATGATCGCACCGGCGCCCAGGGGGCGAGTCTTGGCGGCATGCGCCACCAGCTGCGGGAAACTGAAGATCATGTCTGGCCCGGACTCGGGCTCACCGAACTTCTCACCATTGAGATGCACGCTCAGCGGCAGATGCACGCGCCCCTGCTGCCAGGCATCCCCCAGCTCATCCGGCGTCACGGCGATGGGCGAGAAGCTTGACGACGGCTTGGCCTGGAAGAAGCCGAAGCCCTTGGCCAGCTCGCCGGGGATCAACCCACGCAGACTGACGTCATTGACCAGCATCAACAGGCGGATGTGGTTCTCGGCCTGCTCCGAACTGACGTGCATCGGCACATCATCGGTGATGACGGCGATCTCGCCTTCGAAGTCGATGCCATGCTCCTCACTGACACACACGATATCGGCGTTGGGGGCCAGGAAGCTGTCGCTGCCGCCCTGATACATCAGCGGGTCGTGCCAGAAGGTCTCGGGCATCTCGGCGCCGCGTGCCTGACGCACCAACTGGACATGATTCAGATACGCCGAGCCGTCTGCCCACTGATAACTGCGCGGCAGCGGAGAATGCAGCGCCTGGCTTTCCAGCGCAAAGGCATCCGCCAGCGTGCCCTCATTGAGCGCCGCATAGCGTTGCTCGAGCCTGGGTGCCAGCGAGGTCCAGTCTTCCAGCAGCGCCTGCAGCGTCGTGGCGACATCCGCGACCTTCACGGCACGGGTCAGATCACGGGAGACCAGCAGCAGTGTTCCATCGCGGGAACCATCCTGGTAAGTAGCGAATTTCATGGGTGCCTCCTTGAAGAGCAACATGAGCAAGAATGTGGGAATTGCCTGGAATCGGATGACGGAGAAAAATCAGGTGTCATCGCTGATGCGGGGTGAAGTGAGGAGCGAAGTGAGACGCCAACCCCTGCCAGACCGAACCGTAGTCGCGCTGACGAGCACTCGACGACATCGCCAGTGGGGTGGGCTGGAACAGATAGCGACTCTCGAACATGAAGGCGAGCGTATTGCCCTGATAGCGGGGGGCGAGTTCCGCCTGACTGGCGGCCTCGAAGGTGGCAGCGTCAGGGCCATGCGGGGTCATGGCGTTGTGCAGACTTGCGCCTCCCGGACGGAAGCCTTCGCGCTTGGCATCGTATTCACCATGGATCAGCCCCATCAGCTCGCTCATCAGATTGCGATGGAAATACGGGGGGCGGAAGGTGTTCTCGGCAACCATCCAGCGCGGCGGGAAGATCACGAAGTCGAGATTGGCAACCCCGACGGTGTCCGAGGGTGATGTCACCACGGTGAAGATCGAGGGGTCCGGATGATCGAAGCTGACCGTGTTGATGGTATTGAAGGTCGCCAGATCATATTTGTAGGGCGCGTAGTTGCCATGCCAGGCCACGACATCCAGTGGTGAGTGATCCAGACTCGCGCGCCAGAAACGCCCGCCGAACTTGGCCACCAGCGTGAAGTCACCGGTTTCGTCCTCGAAACGCGCCGATGGCGCGAGGAAATCACGCGGATTGGCCAGCCCATTGCTGCCGATAGGCCCCAGAGAGGGCAATTCGAGAGGCGCGCCATAGTTCTCGGCCACATAACCTCGACAGCCCTGAGCGTGGCCCGCCAGCGGATTGAGCTGGAACTTGATACCACGCGGGATCACCACGATCTCGCCGCTGGCGACTTCCAGCAGGCCCAGCTCGCTGCGCACCTCGATGGCACCCTGTTGCGGCACGATCAGCAATTCGCCGTCGGCATTGTAGAAAAAGCGCTGCTGCATGCCGCGAGAGAAGGCATAGAGATGCGTGGCACAGCCCTGCTGCGCCTGGGCATCCCCATTGACCGCCAGCGTGATCAGGCCGTCCAGAAAGTCCCCTGTCGAGAATGCAATGGGGTCCCAGCGCATCGGGTTGGGATCCGGCATTCTCTCGGCCAGCGGTGCGGTGACGACCTGCGGCATCTCCATGGACTGATAGGCGCCCTGCACCACCGAGGGCCGAATGCGGTAAAGCCAGCTACGCAGATTGTGGCTACGCGGCGCGGTGAAGGCCGAGCCGCTCAACTGCTCCGCGTACAGGCCATAGGGGCAACGCTGGGGAGAGTTCTGGCCCTGCGGCAAGGCGCCAGGCAACGCCTCGCTGGAGACATGATTTCGAAAACCGGCGTGATAATGACACTCAGCATTGCGCTCGCGCATGACGATTCATCTCCTTGTGGGCTCGCGGCTCCTGATGACCTGGGGCATTTACGGCACGACATGCCGTCACCGCTCCAATTGGTTACAAATGAAACCATATAGACAGCTCCATACCTTGGCAATCGCTTAATTGCTAGACTTTTGTCTTGTCTTCTGTCGCAAGTGGTAACATCAGTAACATCATCCGTCTGAAATGTTTCAATCCGACGCCGTATGCCAACCCTCTCACCGAGTCAGGTAACTCTCGATGCAACTCACCGATGACACTCCCGAAGTTCACGATGCTCTTGACGGGAAAACCTCACAGGACCGCTCCCGTTACGAGCTGGATCTTGACCAGTTTTTGCCCTATCGCCTCAACCGACTGGCCGAGCGCACCAGTGAGGCGATGTTCGCCCGCTATGGCGAGCGCTTCGCCATCAATGTCGCCGAGTGGCGTCTGTTGGCCTGGTTGAGCCGCGGCGTGCCGATGACCGCGCGGGAAGTCAGTCTGCGCACCCACATGGACAAGGTACGGGTCTCGCGCGCCGTCAAATCATTGGAAAGTCGCGAACTGATCCTGCGTCGTCCGAGCGAACAGGACCAGCGTGCGCAGTTGCTCGCCCTCACCGCTGAAGGTGAGGCCATGCTCGCCGAACTGATTCCTGAAGCGCGGCGTTTCGAGGATGAGCTGCTCGGGGCCGTCGACGCACGCCAATACCGTGATCTGCTGATCACCATGCAGACTCTTGAGCGACAACTGGATCAACTGCCGGGCAGCGACTGAGGCAGGCATGCAAGGGACTCGCAAGCAGGATGACAGAGGACTTCCTGGCCGCCATTTCGCGTGATGTATAAATATGGTATAGGTTGTGTATTGTTTTAATGGAGCCTTGCCAGCATGCATCGCAAACCGCACCTGCCCAGCAAGCTGTGTCAGACCTGCCAGCGCCCCTTCACGTGGCGCAAGAAGTGGCAGGACTGTTGGGACGACGTACGTCATTGCAGCCAGCGCTGTCGGCGCAATGCACGCCAGCTGGCACGGGAGGCGCGCGATGACGTCCACTGACCCCTGGCTGGTATGGTTGAACGAGGACCTGCGCCTCGATGACAACCCGTTATGGCAAGCCGCGCTCGAGGAGCGAGCCTCGCACCTGCTGGTCGTGCATGTTCTGGCGGAAACGACCTTCCAGCCCTTCGGTAGCGTCAGCCCCGGGGAGCCACGCCTGCAGCCGCTCAGCACGGGACGGCAACATGCCCTGCTCGGGAGTCTTGAATCGCTGCGCACACGACTTCAAGCACTGGGCAGTGACCTGCTGATCCTCCACGGGGATCCGGCACAGCTGATTGGGCAGCTGGCAAGGCAATATGGCTGCCGAGGTGTCATCACGCGCCGCGCCACGGGGGTGGTGGAACAACGCCAGCAACACGCGGTGGCAAGCCAATGTCGCCTGCGGCAATTGAACAGTGGTTTGCTGCTGGACGAAGACGAGCTGCCGGAACCGCTCGCCGCACTCCCCGAGAGTTTCAGTGCCTTCCGGCGCAAGCTGGAGAAGGCGCGTCCGAGCCTCCCCGACATGCCTGCCCCGCTAAAAGCGCCATCCCGGCTCCCCGGCTGGCCAGAGGCCGCCCCTCGTGGCTTTCAGGGCGCGGCCAGGCAACTGTTCGAGGCACGTCATTGGCAGGCCGACTCCCGCGGCGACTACACCTTTGCCCCCGGAGAGCCCGCCGGCCGACAACGACTGCAGGAGTACCTGACTCCAGCGCGAGCCGGACAGTACAAGACCACTCGCAATCGCCTCAGTGGGAGAGATTTCTCGACCCGCTTCTCCGTGTGGCTCGCACTGGGAAGCCTGTCGCCGCGACGGATACTGGACGCGCTGCACACCTTCCAGACCACGCTGCCCGAGCACTGTGAACATCTGCAGGCCGCCTTCAAGGACAGCGACTGGATCCGCGTCGAGCTGTTATGGCGCGAGTACTTCCACTGGGATGCACGGCGGCTGGGCAGACACACCTTCTTGGGCGAGTCCTCAAGCCACGATGTGGCCCAGTCGACCAGCCCTGTGCAAACGTCAGAAGCGCTTGAGCGCTGGCAGGCCGGAATGACCGGAGTGCCATGGGTCGATGCCGGCATGCGCGAACTGGCGGCTACCGGCTGGCTGAGCAACCGCATGCGCCAGAACGTGGCGAGCTTTCTGGTCAAGGACCTTGGCGTGGACTGGCGCCAGGGTGCGGCATGGTTCGAACATCAGCTCCTGGATCACGACGTCGCCTCCAACTGGGGCAACTGGCGCTATCTGGCGGGAATCGGACGTGATCCGCGCGGGGACCGCCATTTCAACATGATGAAACAGGCACGCCAGCATGATCCTCTCGGCCATTACGTCAGCCGCTGGATACCGGAGCTTGCGACACTGCCCGCCGGCATGCAGCGCCATGCGCCCTGGCTCGCCTGGCCAAACAACACTGGGCGCGCCAGATCAACAGGTCACTACCCGCGCCAGCCTCTCACGCATATCGAGAGTTGGGAGGCCCATCTGGCCGACATCACACCGACACGCGTGACGCCGTGGCTGAGTGGCTGAGTGGCTCCTTCGAGCGAGGCTGATATCCATTGATCCAGGAAGAGAGCGCCGCAAAGCGGGCACAACTCAGAGAAAACAACGCAGAGGAAGCAACGCAGGGAATTCCATAGCGCCATGGCGCTAACTGGCCGTCAGGGCTGCACTTTATGAGCCTTATTCACTATCATGGCCGCATTCCTCGCAGGAGTCGTCATGAATCAGCCGCTACCGCCACCACTGTCCACACCGCACCGAAATCTCATTCGTCTGACCATCGCGCGCGGCATCACCTGGACCGGCTTTCTCATCCTGATCATCTTCGGGATCGAGATCATCGGCTTTCAGCTCAACGTGCTGCCCGTCATCTCGATCATCATCGCGATGGGGCTGGTCAATGTCGCGACCTGGTGGCGTCTCGGACAATCACATCCTGTCACCGACACCGAGAACCTGATCCACCTGCTGGTGGATATCGCCGGTCTGACGATGCTGTTCTTCCATACCGGTGGCTCCACCAATCCCTTCGTGCCCTATTATCTGGTGCCGGTGACCATGGCGGCGGCGACACTCCCGTGGCGCTATGCATGGGTGGTCGCTGCGGTCGGCATGGGCTGTTACAGCTTCCTGATGGTGTTCTACGAACCTGTTCCACAGCTGGCCACCTATGAACTGGGCGGACGCATCAGCCTGCATGTCATCGGCATGTGGCTGAACTTCGGCCTGTCGGCGTCGTTGGTGACCTATTTCATCTACAAGATGGCCCATGCCCTGCGTACCCGGGATCAGGCGCTGTCCACCACGCGTGAGGCCGCCCTGCGCAGTGAACAGGTATTGGCGGTGGCCAGTCAGGCCGCCGGCACCGCGCATGAGCTGGGCACCCCACTTTCCACCATGGCGGTGCTGTTGAGCGAGATGCGCGAGGATGCCAAGGACAGAAATGACCCTCAGCTGGAGGAGGATCTTGCCCTGCTGCGCAGTCAGGTCGATACCTGCAAGCAACGCCTGCAGGCGATGGTGGCCGCGGCCGACCGCCGCCGCATGGAGCAGCCTCAACCCATCAATGCTGCCCAATGGCTGGAGGAAATCGTGCAGCGCTGGCTGGTGGTACGCCCGGATGTGCAGCATAGCGTCGAGGTGACGCCCGGTGCTGAACAGGCCTCCATGCTGGTGGACACCACGCTCGAGCAGGCACTGATGAACCTGCTCAACAACGCCGCCGACGCCTGCCCGGATGATATCGAGATCACCCTGGAACAACGCGATCAGGAAGTGCTGATCGACATCCGCGATCATGGCGATGGTGTGCCCATGGCGGTGGCGGATCAGCTGGGAGAGACCTTCATCTCCACCAAATCCAAGGGCATGGGCATCGGCCTGTTCCTCACGCATGCCACCATCAATCGGTTCGGTGGCGGCGTCAGTCTGTACAACCACGAAGATGGCGGCACCTTGACGGAAGTGCGCCTCCCCCTTCATCTGACATGATGGCGGCAAAGACCGCCCAAGCGAGAACCCTGATGAGCGATGCAACCCGACTGCTGATCATCGACGATGATGAATTCTTCTGCCAGGTCACGGCGCGCGCCATGACGCGTCGCGGTTATGAGGTAGAAGTGGCCCGTGATGAAGCCCAGGCACTCAGCGTGGCGCGCAGCCACCGTCCGGAGCTGATCACGCTGGACCTGAAGCTGGAGCAGAGCTCCGGCCTCAAGCTGTTGCCCGAGCTGATCGCCCTGCTGCCTGACGCCCGTATCGTGGTGCTGACCGGCTATTCCAGCATCGCCACCGCGGTGGAAGCCATCAAGCTCGGCGCGGTCAACTACCTGTGCAAGCCCGCCGATGCCGACGAGATTCTCAATGCCTTCAACCGCGAAGACGGCGACCCTGCCGCCGAGATCTCCGACAATCCGCCGTCGGTCAACCGCCTGACCTGGGAGCACATCCAGAAGGTGCTCAACGAGCACGATGGCAATATCTCCTCCACGGCTCGCGCCCTTGGCATGCACCGCCGAACCCTGCAACGCAAGCTGCAGAAGCGGCCGGTCAAGCGCTGAGATAGCGCCGCTGCCCTGGCCTGCGTCCCAGGCGACATCTTGTTGCCGAGCAAGCAAAAGCCCTCACCATGGATTCGTGCTTGCGCGCGAAGATGGTGAGGGCTTGGTGTCTCTTTACAGCCTGGAATGAGTCGATACTCAAGGGTACGTCGTTACTGCGCCGTCCACCCCAGGTCCATGTTGAAGCTGGAGCCGGTGACCGAGCCTGCCTTGTCGGAGGCCAGCCATACCGCCATGTCCGCCACTTCGGAGGGATCGATCATGTGCTTGATCGCCGCGCCCTTGAGCATGATCTTCTCGATCACTTCATCTTCGGGCATGTCATTGAGCTTGGCCTGCTCGGCGATCTGCTTGTCGACCAGCGGCGTGCGCACGTAGGCCGGGCAGATGGCATTGGCGGTGATACCACTTTCCCCCCCTTCCAGCGCGGCGGTCTTGGTCAGCCCCATCAAGCCGTGCTTGGCACTGACATAGGCCGCTTTGCCCGGCGACGCGACGTGCGCATGGATGGACGCCATGTTGACGATACGCCCATAGCCGTTCTTCTCCATGTGCGGCCAGGCCGCCTGGATCAGCGTGAATGGCGCACTCAGCATCAAGGCGATGATCTGGTTCCACTTGGCTTCGGGGAAGTCCTTGATGCGCTCGACATGCTGGATGCCGGCATTGTTGACCAGGATATCGAGGCGTCCGAAACGGGATACGGCTTCTTCCACCGCCGCGCGACACTGTTCGGCATCCGTCAGGTCGGCCTTGAAGAAGGCAGCCCCTGCCTTGTCGGCGACCTCTGCCCCCTCATCACTGAAATCGACCGCCAGCACCTGATGCCCGGCATCGCACATCGCTTGCATGATGGCGGCACCGATACCACTGGCGGTGCCGGTCACCAGTGCAACACGGACAGGGGAAGACTGTTGTTCACTCATGCGAATCTCCTGACAGAGGGGAATGTCATGCTGCTCTGCAACATATAATGAAGATAGCGCTAATCTAGCCATCTTTGCCACCCGACCATCGCCGAGTTGCACTCCCCGCCGGCATTATCGAGTGCCAGCCAGCATCACGGCCGCATGATGCATTCGACGCAATCATGGCATCCGCCGACGCAACCCGGCTACCAGTCGCTGTCCTTGACGTGATGCGAACCTGCTATGTCGTGAAGCGAACCTGCACCAATAGCCCAGGCGCCTGCGGCGTTCCCAAGGGACTCTCCTTCAGCGCCAGCTCTGCGCCTAGACGTTCAGCAAGCTCGCGCACGATCGAAAGGCCCAGCCCCGAGCCTTGAGTCTTCTGGCCGGCCAGACGCACGAAGCGCTCAAAGACGCGCTCGCGTTCACGCAGCGGGATTCCGGGGCCCGTATCGGCCACTTCCATACGCCATCCATCATCGTTGCGGCGGATATCCAGGCGCACCTGCCCGCCTTCTGGCGTATAGCGCAGCGCATTGTCGAGCAGATTGCGCAGCAGCACGTAGAGGCCGTTCTCGTGACTGACCAACTGAGCGCCCGGGGTAACCTCGATATGCAGCTTGATGCCTCGCTGGCGAGCCATGGGGCCCAGGTCCCGCGCCAGCTCATTGGTCAGCTGGGCAAGATCAACCGGACGACGCGGTGCTTCTGCACCACTTTCCAGTCGTGACAGGGTCAACAGCTGCTCCACCACTCGCGTCATGCGATTGACGCCATCCACGATCATGCGTGCCGAGCGCCGCGAGGCCTCATCCTTGGCATCGGCCTCCATATTCTGGGCATGCACCTTGATACCCGCCAGGGGAGTCCGCAATTCGTGGGCAGCATTGGCCGTGAAGCGCCGCTCCTTGTCCAGGGTGTCCGCCAGGCGCGCCAACAGCCCATTGAGAGCATCCACCATGCCACGTATCTCGTCCGGCGCCTCGCTGGCATCCAGCGGCTCAAGGTACCCCGGTTGACGGGCCGTGATCTGATGGCTGATGCGCAAGACGGGACGGAAACCCCGCGAGACTGCCACACCGATCAGCAAGGCGATCACGAGCAACCCGACCACCAGCGCCAGCACGTTGTGCAGCGCAATCTGGCCGGTCAGTTCATCACGCACATCTTCACGCTGGGCCGCCGTGACCCAGATGCCACTCTCGGGGAAATACAACGTGAAGGTGAACCAGTCATGGTGATTGTCATGCTGCCTGCCATAGCCGGGTACCGGCAGGTAATCGAGCGCCACTGAGCTTGACGAGAGGCCAAGCAACGGCTGGCCCAGCGCATCCCACATCTTGAAGATCAACTTGTCTTCATAGACATGTCCCAGCGGGGATTTCTCGTGGCCATCGGCAAAGCTAAGGGAGGGTGGACGCAGACTGAACTGGCCCGATGTCATCTGCTGCAACTTTTCCTGACGGGCGGTCGGTGTCAACGATGCGAGCTGGGACTGATAGAGTCGCCCCAACATACGTGCATTCTGGGCCAGCTCAGCGTCGAACAGCTCATCAATCTGCTCGCGGGAATCGAAGTAGCTCCAGGCGGCGGCCGTCCCCAGCACGATCACGACGCCACCGATCAGGTTGCGCCGCAGGAAACTGCGAATGGACTTCACGTGAGCTCACCCAGCCGATAACCCACACCACGTACGGTCTTGACGACCCCGGTGCCGAACTTGCGGCGCAGATGGTGCACATGTACTTCGATGACATTGCTCTCGACATCGCCATCCCAGCCATAGAGCTGCTCGACAAGCTGATCCCGGCTGAAGACACGACTGGGATGCAACAGCAGGAACTCCAGCAGATCAAACTCGCGCCGCCCCAGGCCGACCTCACTACCGGAGAGCGTGACAGTGCGGCCAGCCTGATCAATGCGCAACGGCCCCAGCTGAAGGCAACCGCTGGCCTGTCCGGCATGGCGCCTCACCAACGCACGCAGGCGCGCCACCAGCTCGGCAATGTCGAACGGCTTGACCAGATAGTCGTCCGCGCCGCCGTCCAGACCACGTACCCGATCACTGATGTCATCACGTGCCGTCAGGATCAATACCGGCAGCGTCTGGCCCTGACGGCGCAGGTGACTCAAGACCTGCAGACCGTCGAGATCCGGCAGGCCAAGGTCCAGCACCAGCACATCAAAGGGCGAATGCTTGAGCGTGGCGGCAACGTTGGCGCCCTCCTTCAACCATTCAGTGCTCATGCCTTCGCGGCGCAGGGTATGGTTGACTCCCTCGCCCAACAACGGATCATCTTCGACGAGCAGAACTCGCATCTGGACTCCTTGAAATCGTTCTGATTCTGCCATGTCATATCGGGACATGAGGGGACATGAGACAAGACGTCCGCCACCGAAAGGTGACGGACGTTGGAAGCCTACTGCGGGATAGCACATCGCCTGTGTCGACAGCTCAGTCAGCCATCACACGCCGCTGCGTGCGCGACGCCCCTGGTGTCGAGCATGGCGCCACCTGGTCAGACGCGCCGTCAGCAGCATCCTCTGCTCGCGCAGCCCGAGCGCGCCACGCTCCAGCATGCGGCGCGGCCCGCCGATGACACGCCGCAACGCCTCACCCGCCATCAGCCAGCCATACGCGACCGGGTGCCTGGCCCGCGCCAGGCGCAGTCGGAAGATCAGCTTGCGCGACTGACGCGCCACACTGACAGGATGATTGCCCTGATGGCGCGCCAGACGCATCAACAGAGGGTCTTCTTCACCGGTGATCAGCGCCGGCGTATGCAGCCTGACACGTGAGTGCTTCGTTGTCGGCAGCGGAACGAAAAAGTCGCCGTCTGCCTGCACGATCAGCTCCAGCAGCGGGCGTGGGCTGTCCGCCGAACCATGAAGCTCAAGACACTCCAGTACCTTGGCGCGCACCTCAGTCGGCCATCCCCCACGTTCGAGCACATGCCAGGCGCGGCCACTCTCCAGATGCCAGCGGCCATCGCCCGGCAGGCTCAGCAAGGTATCGGGGCGCTCCGAAGCCGGGATGTTGCGCAGTTGGGTGCATAGCGCTTCACCCCTCACATCTGCGTGCGTCAGTGAGAGACGGCGATGTTGCTGGCCTTTCGGGGTGGGCAACAACCTGCACAGCAAGGCAAGGTCATCCCCCTCTCGCTCGACCAGAGTCAATGCAGCCCCTGCTGCCGCCAGCTGCCAACAGAGCTCTCGACAGCTGGAGGCCATCGGTGCCTCGACCAGAACACGATGCCCGGCAAGGCCAGCGAGCTTGAGCTTTGCAGCGGTGTGGGCAAGACCAGTGCGTTCAAGAACTGTGCGGGCAAGAGAAGTGAACATGAGGGCTTTCCTTGGGTCGAGGCATGGCCAGCCACACAGGCGCGAGTGGATACCACGCCTGGTGGACCTGCGTAGGAGCATGATCGATCAGCTCACTGACAGACATGTGGCAACGAGGTGACATCTTCACGAAACATGCTGGCGATTGCCTTGGCAAACACACAAGCGCTCAGCTGAAACATGGATTGATCACCAGCATGAACGGCCGCGCTTAACGCAAACTTAAGCCCACAGAAGGCAGTGCCAGGATAGCGCTGGCCTTCCTGCTTCCTGCCTGCCGCTTGCTCGTCTCTAGCTCCCCCCCAGCTCGACTCTCCACGAATGCCCCCTCGTGCTCAGAAGCCGAACAGCCCAACGATAGGCGGCACGATGAAGGCGGTCAGTAGACCGGTCAGTCCCATCGACATGCCAGCGAAGGCGCCCGCCAGCGTGCTCACCGATGAGAAGCAGAACGCAGTACCGATGCCATGCGCCGACAAGCCCATGGTGAAGCCCTTGACGGTATCGTCTCGCGCCCCTGCCAACCGCATGACAACGGGGCCTACCACACAGCCCAAGGTGCCGGTCAGCAGCACCAGCCCTGCCGTCAGCGAGGGAATGCCGCCCAGCTTTTCGGCGATCCCCATCGCGATCGGCGATGTGACGGATTTGGGTGCCAGGCTCAAGGCCACCTGGGTATGTGCCCCCAGTGCCAGTGCCAGACCCAGGGTGGTGGTCACGGCAGTGACGATTCCGACGCAACAGGCCGTCAACAGTGGCCACAGCATCTGCTTGACGCGATCGAGATGGTCAAACAGCGGTACCGCCAACGCGACGGTGGCCGGCCCGAGCAGGAAGTGGATGAACTGGGCCCCTTCGAAGTAGGTGGGATAGTCGGTGTCCGTCAGCCACAGAAACCCGATGATCAGCGCGATGGAGACCAGCACCGGATGCGCCAGCGATGCGCCCCGGGCCAGACGATTGATCGCCGTCGCCAGCAGAAAGGCCACCAGCGTCAGCAGCAGATGCAGCAATGGAGAAGCGCTCAGGTACACCCACAGGGCATCAAGCGGGGCCAGATTCATGAAGACACCTCATCGGCGCTGGGTGACTTGCCTCCTGCTCCACTCGGTGTCGCAGAACCTCGGTCGATCAGACGTTGCAACAGCCACGCCGTGACGAACTGGGTGACCGCGATCGACGCGACCAGCGTGATGGCGATGGCAGTGAGATCACGTGCGATGAGCTCGAAATGCACCATCACGCCGACGCCCGCAGGCACGAACAACAACGACAGATGAGAGAGCAGACCATTGCTGGCAAGCCTGAGACTGGCAGGCACACGTTCCCGCAGCAGCGCACGGGCCAGCTGACGTTGACCGAGGTCTCGATCGGTATTCTCGTCAACACGCAGTACTCCTTCCCCCTCTCTGTCCGGGGCAGGCAACAACCGTTTGCGCAGTCGCCCTCGCAACATCAACCCCAGCAGCAGGAACAACATTCCCAGTACTGGCCCCGGCACCGGAAGCAACAACGCACGCCCCGTCACCTCACCGAGAAACTGGCAAAGCAGCAGAATACAGAACCCCTTGATCAACGCCATTTCCTTGCAGACTCCTCTCGACCGTGTCAGCCCGTCAGGCCGCCATGCTGACAATTATGTCACAGCCATCCCTGACGCCCTTACCTCTCCATCCCTGCATCCTCTTGACCCCAGTGTCCTTTATGCCCCCAGTGCTCCCGACGCCAACAACGGTGAGGCAACGCTTTACTGTGATAGTCTGCGATCTTGATCTCCCATCACCGTTACAGACAGGGAAGGCTGCGACACGATGCCAGATTCTCTCGGGCTTGATACATCCATTATTCCCAATTGGATCAAGACATTGCGGCATGAAGAGGATCATCAGGCCCTGATGATCCTTGAGCTGGCTGCCGACCTGGCTGGCGCTCCCATGGCGATGATCAACCTACGTGATGGCGAGCAGCTCAAGCGCTGGTTGAGCCTGGACGACAACGTGCAAGAGTCCGTCTACATCAACGATGCGCTGTGTGGCGCGGCGGTACTGCAAGCCAACCCCCTCATCACGTGTGACGCCCGTCAACATCCGGAACTCGCCGGTTGCAGTTCGGTCCTTTTCGATGGCATTCGTTATTACATCGGCCTGCCTCTCAAGGCAGACAATGGCGAGATAATCGGCTGCATGAGCCTGGCAGATGCTGAGCCGCGTCAACAATTGCCCAGCCCGGACGTCCTCGCCCGGCTGGACAAGCTCGCGGACCTGGCGACCGAGGCGCTGAAACGCCAGGTCAATCAAAGCTACCTCAATGCAGAATTCGCAGACAGTCAGTCACGCGCCAGCTGGATATTGCGCAGCATTTCCGATGGCATCATCGAATGGAAAACCGGCAACGAGAGACTGACCATCTCTACCCGCCTGGAAAACCAGTTGGGGTATGAAGCCGGTACACTCGACACCGCACTCGAGGCGTTGCATGAGAGAGTCGCGCCCGACATGCGTGACGACTTCAAGGCCTTGATCAACGCCAAGCGACTGAGCGAAACGCCTTTCAATTGTGAGTTGCTGATCCGCACCCAGCAGGGAGATCATCGCTGGTTCGAGCTGCGCGCTCAATTCGAGGTCAGAAACGGCGCGCCCTACCGCTTCATCGGCTCATTGCTGGATATCCATCAGCAGCATCTGGCTAAGGATGCCCAGGCCGACAAGCTACGCCGCTATGAACGTCAGCAGGCGGCCTTGATCGAGCTCGGCAACACTCGCCATGATGAGAGCGCGCAGCTCGACAGCCTGCTGCCATGGTTATGTGAGCAAGTCGCCAAGGGCCTGCAGATACGCAAGGTAAGCTTCTGGTACATGAATGAAGACCGCGACTGTCTTTCGCTTGCCCATGTCCATGATGCGTGGGTCCCACCGCCGCACGATGCCACGCATGACACAGTCCCCACTCGCCTTACCCGCTCCCATAACCGGGTCTATTTCGAGGCCCTGGATGCCGGGCATGCTCTCGCCTTGGCCGATGTGACCAAGGCCAACCAGGAACTGCTGTTTGATGGCACCTTCCGCTGCAGCGTGAAGGCCATCATCGACAGCCCGATACGAGTGGCGGGCCAGGTGGTGGCCGTCATCTGCTGTACGGAAAGCAATGCCCCGCGCGAATGGGCAGAGGATGAGCAGGCGTTTCTGGCCTCGGTGGCGGATCACGTCTCACAGCTCATGACCGAATTCGAGCAACAGGCCTCTCAGAAACGCCTGCGTGCCAGCGAGCGACGCTACCGCGCCACCTTCGAGCACTCAGCTGTCGGCATGGCGCACCTGAGCACCAGTGGCCAGCTGTTGCGCGTCAATCAACGACTCGAGAGCATCCTGGGCTACACCGCCGCCACCTTGTCCCAGAGTGTGATACGCGAACTGATCGAACCGGAGGACCTGGAAAGCTTCCTGCAGCAACATCAGGCGCTGATCGAGCAGCGCAAGGACTTCTTCACCCAGCAATGTCGCTTCATCCATGCCTCCGGCAACTCGGTGCATGCAGAGATCAGTGTCTCTGCGGTCGAGGCAACGCCAGACCAGGATGGCTATACGCTGCTGGCGCTGATCGACAACACGCTCAATCACACCATGTCGCAGCGCATGGTCCACGAGGCCAACCACGACAGCCTGACGGGCTTGCTCAATCGTGGCGCCTTCAAGCGTGAACTGACGACACTTTGTGATGATGCGCGCGCCACCCGCGCTCTGCATTGTCTCGCCTACATCGATCTGGACCAGTTCAAGGTCGTCAACGACACCTGTGGCCACTCGGCCGGCGATGCGCTATTGATACAGCTGGTCGACGTCATTGCCGCCGGCATGCGCAAGCAGGATCGTCTCGCACGCTTGGGAGGGGATGAATTCGGCTTGCTGATGCCCGACATGACGCTGGACGCCGCCGAGGCGCTGCTCGAAGAGATGCGCCAGTCCGTCACCAACTTCCGATTCATGTGGGATGACAAGCTGTTCACCATCAGCACCAGCATTGGCCTGGTAAGCATCGACAGCAATCACAACGACCCGCACCAGCTGCTGAGTGCCGCCGATGCTGCCTGCTATGAAGCCAAGGATGCCGGGCGCAACCGCATCCATCGTCACAGTGAATCCGGTGATGAAGTAGCACGACGCATGCAGGAAATGCACTGGCTGACAGAAATCACCGCAGCCATCGAAGAGCAGCGCCTGGTGCTTTACCAACAGCCGATAGTCAGCACCCTCGCCACTGCACAAGCCATCAACGCAGAGCCAGACGAGGGTCCGCACTGCGAGCTTGACTGCGCTCTACATTACGAAGTGCTGGTGCGCTTGAAAGGCCGGGATGGCACCATCATTGCGCCGGGTGCCTTCCTGCCTGCGGCGGAGCGTTATGGCCTGTCCGCCGCCATCGATGAACATGTCATTCGCCAGTACCTGAGCTGGCTGGCGGCGCACCCTGCGCATGCCCAGCGACTGACCATGGTGTCACTCAACCTCTCCGGGCACTCCATCAGCAGCCCGAGCTTTCGCGACCTGCTGGTCACGCTGGTCCGCGACAGTGGCATCCCGGGTGACAAGCTGTGTTTCGAGATCACCGAATCCGTTGCCATCACGCGGCTGGGCGACGCTCGCGCCTTCTTCGAGGCACTCGGCGCACTCGGCTGCTCCTTCGCGCTGGATGACTTCGGGAGTGGAGTCTCCTCCTTCGGTTATCTGAAAAACCTGCCCGTCGACTTCCTGAAGATCGATGGCGCCTTCATTCGCGACATGGACACCAACCGTGTCTCCTACTCCATCGCCCGTGCCATTGCCGAGGTCGCACGTGAAATGGGCATGAAGACCGTGGCGGAATTCGTGGGAAGTGCGCAGGTACTTGCCTCCGTGGCCACGATCGGCGCCGATTATGTGCAGGGCTATGCGCTGGGCATGCCGGAGTCACTCGAGACCATCGCCATCTGGTCCAATACCGATGACGACCACGGCAAGGGCATGTTGACGGAGCGGCCTCCAGCCCGGCATCCAGTGTCAATGACGCTCGAATAGTGCGACCTCTTGCTCCCAGGGCTGGCTGAACCAGGGCTTGCTGAGCCAGGGACTGCTGAGCAAGAGGCTTGCGGAATCAAGACGGAGCGCCCCATGGGCGCCCCACAGAGCAGAGCGCGGCCTTTCTCCGAAATCACACAAAGCCCTCTTCCCAAAGCCCTATTCCCAAAGCCCTATTTCCAAAGTCCTATTTCCAAAGTCCTCTCCATAAACCTTGTCGCCAAAAGTCCGCTCTGCTGAACCAGACGAAAGAAGCCCAGCCTCAGAGCGGCAAACGCTACTCAGAGGCTGGGCTTCTCTGCACTGTTTCAGAAGGCTGGGTGCAGGGGGGGAAGGTTAGTGGTGTCAGAAACCGGATTCGCGACGCCAGACTCCCACCACTTCACGCCAGGTTCGGCTCAACAGGCTGCGCGGCTCAGTTTCGACATTGACCATGCCGCGCCGACCAGGCATCGAGAGTGCCAGCGCCTGAGAGAAGTCCACTGGCTCAAGCGTGACCCGATAGAGGCTGCGCATCAGTTCCAGCTGCCCTTCATGACCCTCGCGAACCTTCAAGTCACCACCATAGGGCGCGGCCATTTCCGGCTGCTCAAGCACTGCGACTGCCTGAGGCTCGACGCTGACCACGCGCATTTCCAGCGGCTTGCCTACCGGCGCCAGCGGATAGAACCAGGCAGTGGCTCCCTCATCGACGCGCAACACCTCTTCCTCTTCCACCCAGGCCGTCAGAGTCACCTGCCGGGGATTGCGCAGCGTCATCACCCACTCCCCTTCACCGACCCAGCCCCCTGCTTTCAAGGCAGGATTGAGCGAGTGCACCTTGCCGGTGAATGCCGCCTCCAGCTGACCGGTCGCCTGCTCGGCTTGCAGCGCGCTGACCCGTTGACGCTGCACGTCAAGATCGGCCTGCACCACCGGGCTATCCTGCAGCAACCTGCGATCCAGACCACTGGCGGAGCGGCGCCAGTCCAGCTGTTCCACGCGACGCTCGGCACTGGCAAGCCGCTGGGCGACTTCCGGGGCACTGATGGTCGCCAGCGCTTGACCAGCGCTCACCTCGTCCCCCTGGGCGACATCGAGACTCAGCCGGCCACCGAAGGGGGCTTCGAGACGAGCCGAGGGTTGCTCCAGCCACCCCGGCAGGCGCAACTCACTCTGCCAGGGCCAGATCAGCAAGGCCCCCAGCGCCACGACGATCACCCCGGTACGCAACAGAGCCAGATTGGCGCGTGGCTTGCGACCTTCACTGAACCAGCGCCGAATTTCATTCACGATTGGCCGCATGATGAAGTACCAGATCTCGACAGCGAACAGCACGATGCCGAGAAGCTTGAAGAAGAAGTGATAGACCACCAGGGCGATCCCGAGAAACAGCAGCAGGCGATATACCCAGACGCCCACCGCGAACAGCACCAGGGCACGCTGCGGACGCTCAGGCGGCGCTTCCTTGAAGGCAAACAGCCATTCACGCAGCTGCCAACGCGCCAGCGCCTGGGAGCGCGGTTCAAGGTTGGGCTGTCGCCAGGCATCGGACAGCAGGTAATAGCCATCAAAGCGCATCAAGGGATTGAAGTTGACCAGCGCCGACATGATCCAGGTCGTCGTCGCCAGCCAGAAACACAGGGTGCGCGGCAAGCCTTCCGGCAACAGATGCCAGCATAGTAACGCCAGTACCGCGATCGAGAGCTCGACCGCGACACCCGCGATATCGACACCAACTCTGTCCCGGGCCTGGGTGAGTCGCCAGGCATCACTGGTATCGGTGTAGAGCACCGGCCAGCCGACGATGAAGGCCACACCGATGGTCGGGACGCGCGCGCCCTTGGCCTTGGCGACGAAAGCGTGCCCCAGCTCATGCAGTATCTTGACGAAGACCAGCGCCAGCCCCAGCGTCAGCCAGCCGCCGACAACGCCCAGTGCCGCGAAGCTCGCGATGAAGGTATCCAGCTGGCGTACCGTCAGCCATAGGCCTACCAGAAACAGGACCGCCAGGCTCCAGAAGAAGCCGCGGCTGCCCAGCCAGCGTACCTTGTTGACGTGCCGGCTCAGCCAGCGATCCGGATTGGCCAGCGGAATGCGCACGAAGAGATAGTGATGCATCAACCACTTGAGCCCCGTGGGGCGCGACTCAAGACGGCGTTGGTAGCGTTCCTGCTGCCCGGGGTCCCCGCGCACCAGATCATGCTGACGCAGAAATTCCGATAGGGCGCGCAACTGCTCACCAGGCACTTCACGACCGAGACTGGCACTGGCCTGTTTGGCGGCTGCCGCTTCCTGGCCACCGCGAATGAAGGGCAGCAATTCGATGGCGGCCTCGCCCAGCCGATAGAAGCGCTGGGCGACCGGGTCATGCAGCAACCAGCGCCGCTTGCCATCGCGATCCTGCTCGACGGGGTGCAACTTGAGATCTTCGCGCAGCACGGCCAACGGGGGAGTCTGTGAGATCATGCCTTACCACCCGGTCCAGCTGCGCAGCGTGGCCCACGGGCGACGGAACAGGTAATAACCCAGCGTGACCTGCTCACCCTCTACCTTGGCCGTCCCCCGCCAGCCGACGCGCGGCAGGTTCTCGGCATCGCTCAACACGGCATGCGCGCGATAGGCGAGCTCGCCATCCGGTGCCAGCTCGGCCCGATAATTGACATGCGTCAACCGCGCTTCACGAACATGTGAGGGGTCGACGTTCAAGAACAACGAGACCTCGGCGCCTTCCGACAGCGGAATGTTGTCGGCACTCGGCAGCCAGATTTCCACCTCAGCGCCCCGGGTGTCAGCCACTTCCAGCAGACGCTCACCCAGCCTGACCGGACGCCCTACCCAATCACTGGTATCGCCGAGGATCGCGACCCCATCCCGCGGCGCTTCAACCCGTACACGCGTCAGCTGTGTTTCAAGAAACTCGACGTCGGCACGCGCCTGGTCCACCCGCGCTCTCAAGAGCGGCACCTCGGCACTGGCCTCGCGCTCGGTGAAGGAGCGCTGCCGGGCACGCGCATATTCCGCCTGTGCCACCGCCATGGCCTGATTGGCTTCGGCCAGCCGCCCCTTGAGCTCGGCATCATCGAGACTCGCCAGCAACTGGCCCTTCTCCACCACCTGATTGGGCGCCACGGACAAGTCCTTGAGCACGCCATCCAAGGGCGAGCGGATGAGACTGCTGACCTCCGGCACCACTTCCGCCTGCCCCAGTACGGAAAGGCGAACCGGCACCAACATCAACAGACCGATCACCACCAAGGCAGCGCCCCACAGCAGACGTTTGCCCACCGGCTGGCGCCTGCGCCCCGAATGACGTGCCAGCACGTTCTCGGCACCTTGCACCCAATGGGTCAGCAGGCGTTGTTCGGCTTCATTCCAGGGTTTTTCACGCAACAACAGCAAGCCACCCTCGATACGGCCTCGCCATACCATGGGCACCCAGAGTCCTTCACGCGGCCAATACTCACTCCAGTCTTCGGCAAGAGACGCATCACGTTCCTTGAGGCGCTCCGGCGTCAGTAACATGACCTGCTCGGGCCTGGCCGCCTGTGAGTCACCTGCCTTGGTGGAGGCGACCTGACGATCGAGATCAAATGCCTTGATGACGCGTCTTGCCCAGTGCAAGTAGGGACTCTGCTGCTCGACATCAGTGGCACCGGAGTGTGACGAGAGCTTGCCATTGCTGACCAGCAACATCTGGCGCGCGGGGAAGAGGTAGCCTGTGTCATTGACCAGCACATACTCTGCTTCCTTGCGCCCCTTGGCGCTCATCAAACGCTTCTGCAAGGTGATGAGCCCCGCCAGGCGATCTGTCGTGACATTGCCTGGCATTTCGACCCGCCGATTCATTGTGCCGCCTCTCCACTATCCACATCATCGAGGCTGGAAGGACTCAGAGAGGGAAAACGCACCTCACCACTCATACCGGGCTTGATGCCGCCATCCGGCTTGGCATCCGGCCGCGCGATCACCTTGAGGGTCTGGCTGACCGGGTCAATGTTGTCGACGACGCGCACGATCTTGCCGGAAAGTTCCGCCCCCGTGGCATCTGCGATGAAAGTCATCGGTGTGCCTGCGCCGACCTGCCCCAGCCACATGGCGGGAATGACGGCCTCGATCTCGAGCTCATCGGAACTCACCAGCATCATCATCGGCTCGCCATTGGAGACGAACTGATGAGGATTGACCGCACGCGAGACCACTTCTGCATCGAAGGGCGCCGTGATGGTGCAATCGCTGAGATAGACATCCGACAGCTTGACCGAGGAACTGGCCTCATTGACCGCTGCTCGCGACAGATCCACGTCCAGCTGGCTGACATTGTCATAGCGCGCCAGCTGCTTGTTGACCTTGTACTGGGAGCTTGCACCGGACAGGCGCGCACTCGCGACTGCCCGCTCCGCCTTCAGAGAACGGCAATCGAAGCGCACCAGCACATCGCCCTTGTTGACCTCTTCCCCGATACGCCGATTGACTTCCAGCAGGCGCCCCGAAAGAGGCGCCGCCAGAATGGTGGAATTGACAGCACTGACCTGACCGCGAACGGTCGGTTGATCCGCCCCGTGCGCAACACCCATCAGCCCGGGCAGCATGGCGACCAGCAGGGTTCCCCCCAACCTCGCCATGCGGCGATTGATACCTTTACCTGCGATCATCATCGTCAGCATCCCTGTTGAAATATGGCGGGAGGCTAGCTTACAGACTGGCCTGACCGTCCTGTGCTTGGGTTGTGTCGGACTGGGCTTCCAGCCAGAGTGCCGGGTCCTGCAGTGGCAGGCTGCCGCCTGACCACTGGCGGAAGGAGGCATCCAGATTGCTGGCCAGCGTATCGACGTCGTAACGCTGATAATCCTCGGGCACCGGATTGAAGCCCAGACTGAACAGGAAGCCACCATAGGCGTCCTGTGCATCAGCGTAAGCCAATGAATTGCTCAGCACGGAGTTCAAGGCCTTGGCCTGATTGAGCAGAGATTGCGTCCCTGAGATCGCACGGCTAGCCCGCGCCTGCTTGCTGAAGTCCGCGATCTGCTCATCCAATGCCTGGAAGCGCTGCGCGATCGCCAGGCTATCCAGCGAGTTGTGGTACTGCTGCCAGCCCAGATTCACCCGTGCCAGCGTCGCCATGTTGCTGGCGAGACGACGCGCTTCGACCATCTGGTCACGCGCCTCGTTCTGAGCCTTGATCTCATCGATCGCGAACAGACGGAAGATATTCCAGCTGACTCGCACACCCGCCTGTGCCCAGGTGTCGTTGTAGAGATAGCTGTTGCTGTCGTAATTGGCGCTGTAGGAGAACTCCAGCCCCGGCAGCAGTCGCACCATACTCTTGCGCGCTTCACGTTGCGCGATGCGCGCATTGTAGAGCTGACCGACGTACTCTCCGCTGTTGGCTAGCGCGACACGCTCCAACACATCCAGGTCATTGGAAGGCAACGGAGGAAGTTCCGGCAACTCACTCGGCGCCTGCAAGGGGATCTCGACATTGGGCGCCTGATTGATCAGGCTCGCCAGTTCGATCTGCGAAGTCTCGACGGAACGCTGCAAGCTCTTCAGATTGCGCATGATGGAGAGCAGCTGGCGCTGCTCCTGCAGGACATCCAACGGCGCCCGCAATCGTTCGCGCTGGATCTGATCCAGCTGCGCGAGCGCCTTTTCGGTATCTATCAGCAAGGCATCGATGCGCGGCTTCAACTTCTGCGTCACCGCAGCCTTCCAATAGGCGCTGCGCGTCTGCTGAAGCAGCTTGGCCATGATGTCACGCCGGGCGTTCTTGACGATCAGGAAGCGATCCGCCTCCTGCTTGGCCTTCAGGTAGCTGACACCGAAATCCAGCACGTTCCAGGAAAGGCGCAGATCGGCATCCGTCCGATCCTTGTCGACAGAGGTCGACTGGGCAAGGCTCTGCACGCCAGTACGCACGTTCTCGCTCGAGGAGGCATCTTCATTGTTTCGGCTGGTGAAACCGGCATTAGCCGCCAATACCGGCAGCATGTCCATCTTGGCCAGATTGAAGCTCTGCTCGGCCAACGCCTGCTCCATCAGCTTGACGCGATTGTCGAGGTTGTACTTCAGCGCGCGCGCCATCGCATGGTTGAGATCCAGCGGCTCGGTGATGGCCGGTGTCATCTGCTCGAAGAGCATTTCATCGCTCTGGATGGCGGTCGCGATATCCTGACGATCCAGAGGCTCAGGTTGCACGGTGCCACATGCCGACAAGGCAATGCCCGCGGCGCTGATGGCAACCATCGTCGCCAGAGTCTTGAGGCGACCCCGCCCGCGCGACTCAGACAACGCCCGGGCGGTTTCCGTTGTTTTGTTTCCCGTCATGATCTCGCCTCGTTCCCTTGCTCTTGTTCACCCACCCCTTGATATGGGGCAGGCGGACACCTTGTATTGGATAAGCTCACTTTCTCGCTATCGAGAGCTCATTGCGGTTTATTCTGTTAACGATAATCAAGAAATTTCTGAATCATCACTCAACAACGCCATCAGATCGGCCAGCACGTCTGCATGGTCGTGACTGAACCCGTCACGTCCGGCCACCTTGAGCATCTCGGACAGTGGCACGGCACCAGATACGCTAGCCTGATCCTCACCGTTTTCGAGATCAGGTGTGCCTGTGACTTCAGTGCTCGGCTCTGCTTCCTGCTGCCCTTCTGCCGGCGGCTGCTCTTCACCGTCGTTGGCGAGGTTGCGGTAATACTCGAGACTCTCTTCCTCTTCCTGCTCAGGCGTCAGGTAGATGACGAAGGTGGTACTGGCCTCATTGCCGGATTCGTCGCGACCGATGACCTTGACGTCGACTCGCTCAACGCCCAAAGACAAGGCCAGCGCCCTATTGACACGGAAGTTGAGGGAATCACTGTCGAAAGCGACATAGTCGGGCAACGGCGACCCATCGGTTCTCGTCGCTTCAACCTTGATCTCTTCATTGTTGGTGCTTTCAAATGCGCCCGCCGGCAGAGCAAATTCATACACGGCTTCATTGGCCACGACATCACGCAGGATGATGGTCAACTGAACCGGCTGAATGCTCGGAATATCCACCAAGGTAGAATCGCTGAGCGGTTGGAAAAGCTCCTCGTCACCTTCCGGCAGGAAGCCTGCTCCACCTTCATCAGATCCAGCTGTTGCTCTACCCGCCGGGTAACCATTACCGGAGGAGCCTTCGACTGGCGTCACCGGCACCACGGGTTCCGGAACGACGTTGTCGCCGAGACCAGCCACCCGGATCGTCAACTCACCGGCTGCCGTGCCCCCTTCTCCATCACTGACCACGAAGCTGAAGTCATCCGTCACCTGCTGACCATCATCGAGGGACTGGACGGCACTACTATCGTTGTCCAGCACATAGTTCCAGGTGCCATCGCCAGAGATGGTCAACTGACCGTAAGTGCCCTGGATCACGGTGTCGCTGTCAGCGACGGCCTGACCATTGACGCTCGCAATGAGCAGTGAATCGCCATCGCCATCGACAGTCACCGGCTCGCCATCAGCATCGACCAGCAGGCTGCCCTCGGCAGTCGTCACTCCGTCCTCAGAGACGTCCGCGCTTTGATCCAATGCCTGCGGCGCAGGATTCTCTACCTCGAAGGTGAAGGTCGTGGTGACCTCAGCACCGTTCTCGTCGGTGCCGGTCAGCGTGACGGTGTAGATGCCGTCAGCGTTATCACCGCCGGTGGAAGCATCCGGAGACAGCGTGCCGCTGATCTCGCCGGTGATCGGGTCAATGACCAGACCTTGCGGCAAGTTGTCGACGCTGTAGGTCAGTACCGCCCCGTCGTCGACGTCGGTGAAGGCATCGGCAATGGTGAACGGTGTGATCGTGTCGCCGTCATTGGCACTCTGATCAGCCGGCTGTGCGTCATCGACCAACACCGGCGCATCGTTGGTGCCGCTGATGGTGACGGTGAGCAGCGCCGTGTCGGTACCGCCCTGGCCATCGGAGATCACGTAGGTGAAGGTCTCGGCGAGCACTTCCCCGTCGGCGAGCGCCTGAACCGCTGCGTTGCTGTTGTCCAGCGTGTAGCTGTAGCTGCCGTCCTCGGCGATGGTGACGCTGCCGTAGGTGCCGGTGACCGGCGTGCCTGCGGCGGTGTCAGTTCCGGCATTGGCGCCAGCACCGATGCCGCTGACGACCAGCGCATCCGTGTCGTTGCCGCCATCGACATCGACGTCCCCATTGATGTCACCATCGCTGAGCACATTGCCGGTCGTAGTGCTGGTGTCGCTGGTCGCAACGCCCTCATCCAGCTCGGCAGTGTTGTCGAAGGCTTCCGGCGCGACGTTGGCCACGAAGAAGTTCAATGTGACGTCAGCCGATTGGCCTTGCTCATCCGTGGCTGTCACGGTCACGGTGTAGCGACCGTCCGTCGGGGTGTTGCCTGACTGGGAGGCATCGTTGGCAATTGTGCCGCTGATGACACCCGTCACCGGATCAATGACCAGACCATCTGGCAGATTTTCGGCCGTATAGCTCAGCTGAGCGCCGCTATCGACGTCCTGGAAGGCATCCTGAAGGCTGATCGGTGCAATTTCTTCCCCGTCACTTCCCGTCTCTACCTGCGGAGCTCGAAGGGTCGCCCTTGGCGCATCATTGGTGCCGTTGATGGTGACGGTGAGCAGCGCCGTGTCGGTGCCGCCCTGCCCATCGGAGATCTCGTAGGTGAAGGTCTCGGTGATCACCTCGCCTTCGGCGAGCGCCTGAACTTCCGCATTGATGTTGTCCAGCGTGTAGGTGTAGCTACCGTCTTCGGCGATGGTGACGCTGCCGTAGGTGCCGGTAACCGGCGTGCCTGCGGCGATGTCAGTGTCGGCATTGGCGCCAGCACCGATGCCGCTGACGACCAGCGTATCCGTGTCGTTGCCGCCGTCGACATCGACGTCACCATTGGTATCGCCATCGCTCAGGACATTGCCGGTCGTGGTGCTGGTGTCGCTGATCGCGACGCCCTCTTCCAGCTCGGCAGTGTTGTCGAAGGCTTGTGGTGCGACGTTGGCCACGGTCCAGGTGAAGGTCGTGGTGACCTCATCACCGTTCTCATCGGTACCGGTCAGCGTGACGGTGTAGATGCCGTCAGCGTTATCACCGCCGGTGGAAGCATCCGGAGACAGGGTGCCGCTGATCTCGCCGGTGGTCGGGTCGATTACCAAGCCATCCGGCAGGTTGTCAGCAGAGAAGCTCAACTCTGCTCCGTTATCAATATCAGTGAAGGCATCCGCGACAGAGAATGGTGTGATGGGGTCGCCATCATTACCGCTTTGATCGACCGGCTGCTCACCATCCACAAGCACCGGCGCATCGTTGGTGCCATTGATGGTGATCTGGACGACCTGCTCCGCGGTCACACCCTGGCTGTCGGTGACGACCACGGTGTAATCCAGCACCAGGCTTTCGCCCGCCGCCAGATGATCGAACGCCTCGCCTTCGACGCTTGAGCTGTCGAAGGTCCAGTTCAGCGTGCCGTCATTATTGGCACCATTGATGATCGCATCAGCATCGACGGAGAGCATGCCCAGCAGTTGGTCGTTGGTCAGGCCATCTACATCGCCGTCGGCGGCCACCGCGGTGATACTCGGCGTCACTTCGTCGCTGGTATCCAGATCGCTCACGGAGAGCGTACCGGCGGTGGTCAGGGTGGCGTCTGTTTCGGTCAGCGACTCGGCGGCGCTGTCGCCGCCTACGATGGCAATGATAGGCGCATCATTGGTGCCGTTGATGGTGATGCTGACGACCTGCTCGGCGGTCACGCCCTGGCTGTCGGTGACGACCACGGTGTAATCCAGCACCAGGCTCTCGCCGACGGCGAGGTGATCGAAAGCTTCGCCAGCAACACTGCTGCTGTCGAAGGTCCAG